>Ga0184627_10000002_pt1 | contig 184173 bp, 166 predicted proteins | sample PLM3_127_b1_FD_133150 | JGI IMG/M metagenome (GOLD analysis project Ga0184627, IMG submission 133150) | Groundwater sediment microbial communities from an aquifer in East River, Colorado, USA - PLM3_127_b1 | ecosystem: Environmental > Terrestrial > Soil > Riparian zone | place: USA: East... | reverse complement strand
GCGCGGCCGACGATGAGGGTGTTCATCTCGCGGGTGCCTTCGTAGGAGTAGATGGCCTCGGCGTCGGCGACGGAGCGGCCGACGTGGTGCTCGAGCAGGATGCCGTTGCCGCCCAGCAGCTCGGGGCCCAGCCGACCGTCTCGCGCATCCGCACGGTGCAGAACGCCTTGGCCAGCGAGGCGTGCTCGTCGCTGGCCAGGCCGTCGGCCTGCAGCTGCGACAGCCGGGCGCACAGGGCCGCCGACGCGGTGATGTTGCCCAGCATCCGGAACCAGCAGGTCCTGGACCAGCTGGAACCCGCCGATGGGCCGGCCGAACTGCTGCCGCTCGAGGGCGTAGGCGAGGGCGTGCGATCGACGGGTCGGTGCGGGCCAGCTCCATCGCGACCATGCCGTCCAGCAGCGGGCTCCTGCCGGCGCAGCCGTCGCCGCGGTAGGCGAGCCCGGCGATGCCGAGCCCGGCCAGGCCGGGCAGGAGCTCGTGGGGGAAGGCCGCCCTGGTCCAGTAGCGGTTGATGACCGGCGCCACCTCGGTCTCCAGAAAGCCGCGCACGCGGTGCAGCAGCGCGCGGTCGGGGTCGTCGAGCAGCAGCTCCAGGGCGTAGAAGTCGGCGTCGGCGGGCAGGTCGGCAGGCATGGGAGGGCCTCCTAGGAGACGACCGCGACGGCGAGCTCGCCGTCGGCGTGCCACCGCCGCAGCAGCTTCTTGTCGAACTTGCCCACCGACGTCTTGGGGATCTCGGGGACCGACGCCCACCGTTCCGGGAGCTGCCATGCCGCGACCTTGCCGGCGAGGAAGCCGCGTAGCTCCTCGAAGGTCACCTGCTCACCGTCGCGGAGCACCACGGCGGCGAGCGGCCGCTCACCCCACTTGTCGTCGGGCACGCCGACAACCGAGGCCTCCGCGATGGCGGGGTGGGCCATGAGGTGGTTCTCCAGCTCGACCGAGGAGATCCATTCGCCGCCCGACTTGATGACGTCCTTCGCTCGGTCGGTGAGGGTCAGGAACCCGTCCGGCGTGATCGTGCCGACGTCACCGGTGCGCAGCCAGCCGTCGTGGAACTTCGCGGGGTCGGGCTCGCCAACGGGGTCTCGGTAGTAGGATCTGGTGATCCAGGGGCCGCGCACCTCGAGCTCACCGACGCTCTCGCCATCGTGAGGCAGGACGGTGCCGTCCGGTCCGACGAGCCTTGATTCGACCGGCGCGGGGAACCGGCCCTGGGTGAGACGGTAGCGCCAGGCCTGTTCGGGATCGGCGTCCACACGCGGCCGGGTCGTGTCCGTCGACATCGGCGGCGACAGGGGAGTCCTCCTCAGCCGGAAACTGCGTGAGCACGGCCTGACCCGACGCGAATACGCAGGTAGAGCTCGCGCAGTTTCGTCCTCACAGTGTCGGCGGTAGGCCGAATGCCGGGAACAGCCCGGCGCCGAACGTCGTGATCTCCGCGATGACTCCGTCCTCGACGCGCAGCACGTCGAACTTGAACGCGCGGAACTCGCTGTCGCCCGGCCGCCTGAGGTAGCTCGCCGCCGTCGGCATCCGGTTGGCCATCGTGGGGACGAGCCGCCAGTCGCCGTCCCGCTCCTCGCCGAAGGCCCGCTCGAGGAGCGGCGCGACCATCTCGAGTCCGTCGTAGAGGAACGGGTTCGGCGGCATCGTGACCCTGAGGTCCTCCGACGCGATCGCGACCGCAGCCGCCGCGTCGCACCGCTCGTGCGCGTCGATGAACCGCTCCAGCAGCGCGCGCTCCTCCGCGCTCGGCTCCGAGGCCGACCACTCCACGCGCCGCGACGGCAGGTGCTCCTGCATCGTCACGCGCGCTCGCTGCAGCGCGCTGTTGGCCGCCGCGACGCTGGTGTCGAGGAGCGACGCCGTCTCTGTGGCCGGCCAGCCGAGCACGTCGCGGGCGATCAGCACCGCGCGCTGTCGCGGCGGCAGGACCTGCATGGCGGCCAGGAACGCCAGCTCGATCGTCTCCCGCGCGACGACGACCGCGTCCGGCTGGTCGTCGCTCGGCGCGACCTGGTCCAGCAACCGGTCCGGGTACGGCTGCAGCCACGGGACCTCCGCGAACGAGCGCAGCTCCCTCACGCGCCGCGAGCTGCTCCGGAGCAGGTCCAGGCACACGTTGGTCGCGATGCGGTAGAGCCAGGCACGGAACAGCGAGTCGCCCTCGAAGCTCGCGCGGCTGCGCCACGCGCGCAGGAACGTCTTCTGCACGGCGTCCTCCGCCTCGTCGAACGAGGCGAGCATCCGGTAGCAGTGGACGTGCAGCTCGCGGCGGTGCCGCTCGGCGAGCGCCGCGAAGGCCGGCTCGTCTCCGGCGACCGCGGCGGCGACGAGCTCGTCGGTTCGATCCATCGTCATCCGAGCACCCGTCCCCACCTCACGTTCGCGATCGTCCCGGTCATGCGCCCGGCTCGCTTCGCCTGGCCTCCTGCAAGACCCAGGTGTTGCCGTCGGGGTCGCTGAAGTCGGCGAACGAGCCGTAGTCGCGGCGCTCGGGATCCGGGCCCGGCACCCACCTGCCCGACTCGAAATGCCGGACCTCGCCGACGTCCACCCCGCGTCCGACGAGCTCGGCGCGCGCGGCCTCGATATCGGAGACGACCAGGTGCGTGCCCCGGACCGAGCCCGGCGTTGCGTCCGTGATCCCCTTCCCGATGGTGATGGAGCACGCCGAGCCCGGCGGCGTCAGCTGCACGACGCGGAACTCGTCGCTCACGCGATGGTCGACGTCCAGGTTGAAGCCGGCCTGCTCGGTGTAGAAGGCCTTGGCGCGGTCCACGTCCGAGACGGGGACCAGCACGAGTTCGAGCTTGAAGTCCACGATGCAGCCTCCTTCGTCATGGTCGGTTTGGGTCCACGTCACCTGAGCACGAGCCCGCAGGTCACGTTCGCCATCGTCCCGGTGATGCCCGCCGCTCGTTGGGACGCGAGGAACACCGCCGTCTCTGCAACGTCGGCCAGCCTGGGGGCGCGGCGCAGCGCGGCCATCCCCGCGATCATCTCCTCCACCGTCTGCGGCTCCGGCGCGTTGTTGCCGCCGACCCCGGTGAGCTTCTCCTTCGTCAGGGTGTCGGCGACGCCCGCCGTCCAGATGCCGCAGACGCGGACGCCGTGCGGCCCGACCTCCGCCGCCAGGTAGCGCATGAACGCCTCCGTCGCCGCGTCGGCCGGGCCGGTGCTGCCCATGCCGGGCATCGCCCCGGCGCCCGACGCGCTGTTCAGGTGAAGGATCACGCCGGACCCCTGCTCGATCATGCGCCGCCCCGCGGCGCGGGCGGTGACGAAGTTGCTCTGGAGGCCGTTGACCACGGCGCGCAAGAGATCGTCCGTCGCCATCTCGACCAGCGGGGTGCCCTGGACGTCCCCGCGGCTGATGAGGTTGAACGACACGTCGACGCTGCCGGCCTTCGACACCACGGCCCGGACGTGGGTGTCCACGGCCTGTTCGTCCAGGGCGTCGAGGACGGCCACGTCGGCGGACCCGCCGGACGCCGTGATGTCCTCGGCCACGGCCTCGAGCGTGCCGCGCGTGCGTCCGGCGAGGAAGACCCGGGCCCCCTCGCGGGCGAACGCTCGGGCGACGCCGCCGCCGATCCCGCCGCCGTAGATGATCGCGCTCTTGCCCTGCAGGAGCTCTGTCATGTCCGCCTCCCTTGCTTCGTGGTCGCCGATGTTCTACGAGGTGAAACGTCGGCTCCCACGGAAACTCATCGGTGGTGCGATGAGAAGGCCCGGACGGGCGTGGCCGCTCTCATAGCGCACCCGCAGCCGCCGACAGCCAGCCAGCCAGGCGATCGAGCGCTCCGCCTTCCACCGGTGGCGGCCCGGGTGCCTGTACAGCGAATGCAACAGCACCGGTTGCAGCGTTGCTGCCGCTGATATGGGAAGACGTCCTCTCGGATGCCGTCGCCAACGGTAGCGCCTCTGCGTCAATCGGCAGGGCGGCAGCCTTGCTGGTCGGCGAGGACGCCAGTAGATGGCGTCGGAGACGCGCCGCTTGGGCGCGCGTCGAACCTCCGCGGGGTCTTGGCCCAGCGAGCCTTGCGCTGGTAGGTAGGTGCCCCATGGGTCGTGCCCCATGGGGCATTGGTCAGGGCTTTCGCCCGACTCCACAGAATTCCGACACCTCGGCACGGTCGGCGTCGGCGGGGTCGGGCCGCCACCGCGAACACGAGACCACCCCGGGTCCCAACAGCTCCAGGCGGTCGAAGAAACGAGCAAGCTCCTGGCGGCTGCGGTCGGTGATCGGGGTCCCACCCCGCTCGTTCCACAGCCGCATGGCCTCGGCCATCGCCTCACCGTGGACCTCCTTGGTGGGGTGGCCGATGACCAGGTAACTGCCGGAAGGTACCGCGTCCAGCAGCCGGTTGACGATCGCGTGCGCCTCGTCGTCGTCGAGAATGTGGTTCAAGATCCCCAGCAGCATCAGCGCGACCGGCTTGCCGAAGTCCAGCGTCTTGGCGGCGGCCTGCAGGATCTTGTCGGTGTCGCGCGCGTCGGCGTCGAGATAATCGGTGACACCCCGTGGGTTACTGGTGAGCAGGGCGCGGGCGGTGGGGACCCGGAGAACGAGGCGGCGCTGGCCGACTCGGTCGGGCTGGCGCTGCTGGTGGTCCTTGAGACGCTGACACCGGCCGAACGGCTGGCGTTCGTGCTCCACGACATCTTCGCCGTCCCGGCGGAAGGACGGGGAGATCACCCTGCCGTAGCTGCCCTGAATCGATTCGAGAAACCCCGACAGGATGGTGTCGCCGCGGCACGCGACGCTGCAGACGCCAACGCATCCGACACGGGAGGCACGCACATGGCAGCACCAGTGGTGTGGTTCGAGATCGCCGGTCGCGACCTGGACGCGCTCACGCGCTTCTACGGCGACCTGCTCGGCTGGAAGGTCGACGCCGACAACCCGCAGCGCTACGGCATGGTCGACACCGGCGGCCAGGGCGGCATCCCGGGCGGCATCTACGCGCCCGCCGGCGAGGTCGGCGAGTACGTCTCGTTCTATGCGGGCGTCCGGGGGCTCGAGGAATACCTGGAGCGCGCCGAGCGGCTCGGCGGCAAGGTGGTGCAGCCGCCGACGCCGATCTCGGAGACCGCAAGGGTCGCGGTGCTGCTAGATCCCGAGGGGCACCGTATCGGGCTGCTCGAGCAGTCGTGAGCGTCGGGAGCTGCGCGCCGCTCCTGCCAGCGTGCAGCTCCTAGCTCGCTCCCGAGCGTTGGCGATCGCCTCCACCAGACGGTAGCGCCGCCGTGCTGGCATTCTTCGTGGCAGGTCAGTCCACGATCGCTGGGTGCCAGGACCGCGCGGGCAGGCACTGGCCGTCGAGCGCCGGCGGCTCGCGCGCCGGCGAGCGCTCCGCGGTCACCTCGACCATGCCGATCCGGTCCAGGCGGAACACGCGCACGCCGCCGCGCAGGCGACACCACCCCACCAGGTACCAGTCGCGCTCGGCGCCGACGAAGCCCAACGGCTCGACCCGCCGCGCCACGGTGGGGTGGCCGTGCTTGTCGCGGTAGTCCAGGCAGAGCACGCGCCGCTCCAGCACCGCCTGCTCCACAGCACGAAGCACCGGGGCGGCCGGCAGTTCCCGCTTGGCGTGCAGCAGGTGGATCCGGGCGAGCAGGTCGGCCGCGCTGGTGCGTCCGGCGGCCGACATCGCGGCGACCAACTTGTGCAGGGCCGTGCGAGCGGCGCCGTCGAAGGGCATCGGGCCGCTGCGGGCCAACGCCAGCGCGATCGCGGCCGCCTCGCTGGCGGTGAAGTTCAACGGCGGCAAGGTGTGGCCAGGGTCGATCGTGTAGCCCCCGCCGGGGCCGGGGGTCGCCCAGATCGGCACGCCGGCCTGTTGCAGCGCCAGGATGTCGCGCTCGATGGTGCGGGGGGACGGCCTGCTGGGTGATGTCGACCTGTTCGGCGATCTCGCCGCCCGAGCGCGGCGCGGCGCGGACCAGGCGCAGGATCCGAGCACCCCAACCGCGCGGTTCGAACGTCTTGTGGTCGCGCACAGATGATGACCGTCCACGCGGGTCTGTTTTTCTACATCTCGGGCATAAAGCCCAGCTGCATCATCAGGCCGGCGACATCCGGGTGCGAGCTGAACTGCACGATCTTCCCATCCTCGACACGCGCGAAATAGGCACCCCTGCCGACCACACTCTTGCCGGTCGGCGGGATCTCCCTGTCGGCCATCGTCATCGGGCCGGAGTTGGTGCCGGTGAACTCCACCTCGGCAGCGGCCGCGTCGTCGCTCACGACCCGGTTCGTCTGCCTGACGCGCATGTCCGGGAATGCCGTGAACCAGGCCCGCATGTACTGGCGGGCCTGGTCCTTGGTCCGCATCGGCTCCGGCAACGTGAGATCCGTCCAGACGAAGTCGTCGGCCAGCAGGGCCATGAACGCGTCTGCGTCGTGGCCGTCCCAGGCGGCCATTCCCTGGTCATCGATCTGCTCGACTTCTCTTGACATGTTCTGTCTCCTCTCCTGGGTCGAGCCGGTAACCTACGCTGCTCGTGAGGTGTGTCAAGACCGCGTATTCGCACGGTGGCCAGAATCGGCACAATCGACGTTCCAAGGTCCCGGCGAGGTCCTACCGAATCACCATGCTGGACGCAAAGGCCTATAGCGCCCGAAACGGCGAGAGGATCCGCTTCCGCCGTGGACGCTCTGCTATCCGTAAGGGACATACGCGCGACTGAATTGCTTTCATGCGTGTAAATGGCAAATTAGCCGCGGCTACCGCAAGCTCGGCCGCTGGCCGCTCCCGGCCGAGCTTGGGCCAACCACAGCCTGTTCGCCCCGTTAGTCCTCGGGTTGGTGCTCAAATAGCAGACGGCTGGCCGATCCAATCCCGCCGCTCCCAGCACGCCCACGCCAGGCCGCGTCCTTCACGCGAGTCGGCACCGTTGCATCTGGCGACTCGACCTGGCGAGGTTATTGGGCGGCAAGCCCTTACCGTTCGCGCAGCACACCGGTCGCCTGACCGATCTCGATCAGGTGGCCGTCGGGGTCGCGCATGTAGCAGCGGATCTCCGCGCCGTGGTCCTTGGGCGGGGTGAGGAACTCGGCCCCCCTCGACGTCCACTCCTGGTAGGCGGCCTGGATGTCGGCCACGCGGAGGTTCAGGAAGGCGCTGGCGCGGTTGGGGTCGGTCGGCGGCTCCAGCACGACCTCGGGCTTGTCGTCGGTCGGCCCGCCGCCGACGTTGATGATCACCCAGCCGTTGGCGAGCTTGACGATGGTCGGCTCGCCCTCCATCACCACCTTGCCGCCGAGCACGCCGGCGTAGAAGTCGCGCGAGCGCGCCACGTCCGCCGCCACGATGAAGTGGGTGAGCACGAACCCCTCGCTGGGGGCGGGGAAGTCCTCGCCTGCCATAGCTCCTCCTCGCTCTCGTCTCCACAGGTTACCCGGGGAGCACCCAGCCGCGGGAGCTGCGTGTTCGGGTCATGGCGCTGCATTCGGCAAGCGGTCACGGCTGCATGTAGGCGTCAGGGGCGCACCGTTGCTCGTCCCCGTCGGGAGACTCAGCTGACGCCATGGACGTCTGGCTCGAGAGACGCGGATGTAGCGAGACGGGTGCAGCAGATTTTCGTTCCTGTCGGGGCGACATGCTATGGCTACGCAGGCTTGCCCTCAGCGAATGCGATCCCAAGGAACGACCAGCCGATGACCGACGCTTCCAAGCGAGTCCTGCCCGAAGTCGACGTCCTGTGGCACGCGGCCCAGCCGCTCGCACCCACCTACCGCGCGATCGTCCAGGTGTTCGCGGACGCCGAGCGTGATGCGTTCGCCTTGGAGCTGTCCGAGCCTGAGGTGCTGCAGGCGTTGCTGGCCGGCCCGTACGCCGCCGAGGTCGACGACGGCGCCAGCCTGCGTGTCCGTCTGGACGAGCTTCACGAGCACGGCAACCTGGGCCGTCGGCAGGACGAGCGGGTGTCGCGCCTCGAGGATCTCGCGCATCGCCGCTACCTGTGGTCGCTCAGCGGGGCCGGCAAGGCCGCCCATCGGGCCATCATGCAGATCGAGGCCGCCCTCGGCCAGGCCGGGTCGCTGCAGGTGACCATGCTGACCACCCTCCGCGACGGGCTCCGCGGCCTGGTGGACGGCGAGCCGTCCGCCGACGGCGCCTACACCGAGCTGAACCGGCTCTTCACCGCGCAGGAGCAGTTCACCGAGGAGGCCAGGCGGTACATCACCACCATCACCGACCGCCACGTCCTGGACGCCGGCGGGCCCGACGACGAGGAGTTCCGCCTCCGTAAGGAGGCCATCAAGCTGTACCTGAGCCGGTTCGTCAGCCAGCTCGCCCTGCTCGCCCCCGAGATCGAGGCGCTGCTGCGCATCCTCGACGGCGAGCGCGTCGCCCGGCTGATCGACCTGGGGTCAACCTCCGACGACCTCCCGCCAGGCGACGGGGCGCGCGATCCGGCGGCCGAGTGGCGAGCTCGTCAGCAGACCCACTGGCAGGGGCTCCTCCGCTGGTACGTGCCGGTCGCCGCCCGGCCACCGACCGTCAACCGGCTTCGCGCGGTCGCGCTCGACGCGGTGACCGCGCTGACCCGCACCCTGACCCGGCTCAACACCGCACACGCCGGCGCGCCCACCCGCACAGCCGCGTTCCTCCAGGCTGCGCGCTGGATGGCCGGGCAGGACACCACCGGCGCCCACCGGCTGTGGGTCGCGTTGACCGGCCTCCACCCGGCCCGGCACCTGTCGTTCCCCGAGGATGACCCGGAGGTCACCGGCAAGTCGACCTCCTGGTGGGACGCCATCCCGGTCGACGTGCCGGTGACCATCCGTCGCCAGAACCGGTCCAACAGCTCCGGCCGCCCGTCGCGGGCTCGCGACACGCGCGCCGCCAAGCAGTTGCTCAAGCACCGTGCACGCCGCGAGCGTGAGCAGGCGCGCGCCGCCCTGGCCGCCCTGCTGACCAACGGCCCCGCTCACCTGTCCGACTTCGCCCGGCTCGACCGGCGCGAGTTCGACCTGCTGCTCGAGCTGCTGGCCGACGCGCTCGGCGCCCGCCGTCTGGACGGCGTGCGGATCGGCGTCTCTGGAACGTCCGGCGTGCGGGTGACCCTCATCGACCCTGATGCGGGCCGGCCTCGTGCCCGCGTGGAGATCGACGACGGCACCTTCAGCGGGCCCGACTACCAGGTCGACATCCGGCTGGGGGACGACGCCCAGAGCCAGGCGGGAGGGGACGCACGATGAGCCTGGCCGAGGCGCTCACCAACGACCGCTCCCGCCAGCTTGCCCTGCTCCGTCGGCGGCTGCTGGTCGACCCGCTGGTCCACAAGGCCGACGATCTGGAGCTGTGGCCACTGGTGCTGCGCCATCGGGAGGACCTGGCGCGCTGGTTCGTGGCCACGCTCGGCTGGCGGCTGGTGGTCGACCCGGCCGGCGGGTTCGCACGCCTCCACAAGGTCCCCACCCGCCCCGACCCGACGCGTCCCGCCACGCTCAACGACACCCCGCTCACCGTGCGCAAGTACACGCTGCTGTTCCTCGCCTGCGCGGCCCTGGACGAGCAGCCCGGTCAGACCACCTTGTCGATCCTGTCCGAGAGCGTCGCCGAGCTGTCGGCTGCCGAAGAGGCCATCCGCTCGTTCGACCCGTCCAACAGCCACGCCGACCGGCTCGCGTTCGCCGGCGCGGTCAAGTGGCTGGCCGCCAACCGGGTGGTCACGGTCCGCGACGGCAGCCTGGACGCCTACATCTCCGACCCGACCGCCGACGCGCTCCTCGACATCAACGACCGCCTGCTCGCCCAGCTCCTGTCGTGCCCGACCAGCCCCGCCCTGGTCGACGACCCGGCTGACGCGCTCCACGAGGTCTACCTTTCCGGTCCGGCCGGCGACGGCGCCCGCGCCGGCCATCGGGTGTTGCGCCGGCTGGTCGACGACCCGATCGTCTACTTCGAGGAGCTCACCGATCGCGAGCTCGACTGGCTCGGCCCACGCTGGCAGGTCGTCAACCGGTTCGCCGCCGACCTCGACCTGGCCGTGGAACGCCGGGCCGAAGGGCTGGCCGCCGTCGACCCGTCCACGACCGAGCCGATGAGCGATCTCCGCTTCCCGGCAGCCGGGTCAACCGTCGCCCACTGCGCCCTGCTGCTCGCCGAGCACCTGGCTGACCGCCACCAAGCGGCCCGCCGCCGGACCGCCGAGCCCCTGCGAACGCCCCCCACCCGGGTCCCGCACTCCGAGCTGGTCGAGTGCGTGCGAATCCTCATCGCCGACTACGCCACCCGCTGCGGCTGGGCCCGCTGGGTCCTCGACCACGACGGGCCCGCTCGGCTCGCCGACGAGGCGCTCGACTGGCTGGTCCGCTTCGGGCTCGTCCGCCGCCTCGACCGCGCGGTCGTCGCCACCCCGGCCATCGCCCGCTTCGGGGTCGCAGCCCCCTCCCAACAGGAGCAGCACCCTCGATGAACCACCCGCACGTCCGCCGGCTCTTCAGCGCCGACGACGATCCCCACCGGCTGCCCACCCCGACCAGGCCGCGCTTCACGCTGTTGCGGCTCGGCCTCCAGAACCTCTGGGAGTACGACACGACCACCCGCTTCATCGCCGAGGACGGCCGGCTGCTGCTGCGCGGCCACAACGAGTCCGGCAAGACCAAGGCGGTCGAGCTCACCCTGCCCGCCATCCTCGACGCGATCCTCCGGCCCGAGCGGCTCGACCCGTTCGGGGAGCAGGCCCGCCCGATGCGGGAGAACCTGATCGGCCCCCACACCGGCGAGGACGTCACCGTCGTTGTCGGGTACTCGTGGGCCGAGTTCGGGCGCCTGGACGAGGGACACCCCTGCTACCAGACGGCGGGGTACGGGGTGCGCGCCTCCCGCAACGCGAGCGGCTTCACCCCCTGGTTCTTCCTCACCGACCTGCGACCCGACGTCGACCTGGACCTGTTCGTCGACGGCCGGCCCCGCAGCCAGCGAGACCTGGAGGAGGCCCTTGGCGGCCGCGGCCGGGTGTTCGACCATGCCGCCGACTACCGGACGGCGGTCAACCGGGCCCTCTTCGGCTTCGACGAGCTGGCACAGTTCGACAACCTGATGCGGCTGCTGATCGAGCTGCGCCGCCCGCAGCTCGCCAAGCAGCTCCGCCCCTCCGACCTGTCGGACATGCTGAGCGCGAGCCTGCCATCGCTGGACGTCAACCTGGTCACCAAGGTCGCCGAGAACGTCGACCGGCTCGAGGAGCACCGCGCGCAGCTGGAGGCGCAGCGCGCCACGCTCGCGACGGTCGCCGGCTTCAACCGCACCTACCGACGCTACCTGCAGGCCGAGGTCGCCGAGCGGGCCGCGGCCGTACGCGGCGCCACCACCCGCGTGGACGACGCCAGCCGGTCGGCGGGCGATGCCCGCGCCAAGCTCCGTGACGCCGGTGCCGCGAAGCGGGCCGCGGCCGGCCGCCGGGAGCGGCTCGGCTCGCGGGCGGTCCAGCTCGAGACCCGGGTACAGACCCTCAGGGACAGCGACGCCTACCGCGCCGTCCGGGGTCTCAGCGAGGCCGAGGGACACGCCGCCCTGGCGGCCGGCGAGGCCGACAAGGCCGGACGGCGGCTCACCGGCGAGCGCGATGAGCGGGACGGCCTTCTCGCGGAACGCGCCATACGCCAGGCGGCCGCCGAGGAGCATGCCCGGCGGGCCGGCACCGCCCGCGACGCGGCCGGCGCGGCCGCACGCGTGCCCGGCCTGCACGCCGACCAGCAGCAGGCCGCCGGTCGCGCCGGCGCCGGCGACCTGGACGGCGCACAGGCCCTGGCCGTGACCGCCGTCGCCCGCACCCGCGACCGCATCGCCGAGCTGCGCCCGCTGGACGCCGCCGTCGCCGGCGCTGGCAGCCAGGTCGAACAGGCCCGGCAGCGCATGGACCTGCTGGCAGAGCAGGCGACCGAGGCCGGCGTCGCGGCTGGGCAGGCCGCCGCCGCGGCAGGCGCCGCCACGGCCGAGTTCCGCCGAGCGGTCGTCGCCTGGGCCGGCGACCTCGAGGAGCTGGCCCTCGACCCCGACCTCCGCGACGAGCTGGAGGTCGTGCAGGTCGACTGGGTCCGGGGGCTCGTCGACGAGGCGGCCGGCGCCCACCGTGCCGGCCTCACCGAGCAGCTCGCCGACGTCGGCGTCCAGCTCAGGCAGGCGCAAGCCGAGCACCAGCGGCTGATCGCCGAGCACGACCGGCTCGCGCGCGAGGCGTACCCGCTGCCGGACGCGCCGTCCTGGCGGCAGCGGCGGCCGGACCGGCCGGGCGCTCCCCTGTATCTGCTGGCCGCCTTCCGGGACGGCGCCCTCACCGAGTCCCAGCAGGCGGCCGTCGAGGCCGCCCTCGAGGCTGGCGGGCTGCTGGACGCCTGGGTGCACCCCGACGGCGTGGTCGAGCACCCAGAGCACGACCTGCGGCTTCGCCACGGCCCGGTGGCCGGCCCGGCCGGATCGCTGCTGGAGGTCCTCGAGCCGGTCGCGGCCGGCGATGTCGACGAGGCGACCGCCGGTGCGGTTCTGGCCGGCATCGGGCTTGGCGCCCCTGCGGCCGGCCGCGACACGTGGGTGGGAACGGACGGCCGCTTCCGGGTCGGGCGGCTGGACGGGCGTCACCTGAAGCCGCATGCACAGTACGTGGGCCGCGGCGTGCGCGAGCGCAACCGGCGGCGGCGCCTGGCCGAGCTCGCCGAGCACATCGTCGCGGCCGGCACGGCCGTGGCCGAGCTCGCCGGCCAGGACGAGCGGCTGCGCGGGCGACTGTCGGCCGTGGAGAGGGACCTGGGCCGGTTCCCGCCGCTGGGCCCAGTCGAACGGGCCCGGGCCGAAGCCGACGCCGCCGACCGCGCCGCCCGACGCCTCCAGGTCCAGGCTGACGAGGCCGAACGGGAGCTGACGGCCCGGCAGGAAGAGCTGACCGCCGCCACCTACGCCCGCGACCAAGCCGCCGCCAGGGTCGGGCTCACGCTCTGGACCGGGCGCCTCGAGGACTTCGCCCGTCTGGTCAACGACTATGAGCGGGTTGCCGCGGGCTGGCTGGCTGCCGAGCAGCGGCTGCTGGAGGCGCGCGAGCTGCTCACCTTCACTGAGGGACTCGTCGCCCAGGCCGAGCGCCGCTGCGCCGCCAGCGAGCAGGAGGCGGCTGAGCGCCGCACCCTCCTCGTGCAGGCGCGGGAGCGCGTGGCCGCCCTGCGACGGGTCGTCACCGCCGGCGACGGCCAGGAGGTCCTTACCGAGCTCAGGGAGGCCGAGCGGGAACTCGGCGACGTCAACCGCGGGCTGGGCGAGCTGGCTGGCGGCTGGGACGACCTCGTGGCCGCGGCCGCCCGCGCCGAGCGCGACGTGGAGATCACCGAGAACGCCCACGAGCAGGCACGCGAGCAGCGGGCGGCGATCGCCGCGGCCTTCAAGCGGCTGGCCGTCTCGGGTCTGGTCCGCCACGCTGCCAACGTCGATGGGTGGCCCCAGACCGAGCCGACGGACTGGTCAGAGACCACCGCCCTCCAGGTTGCCCGTCGCACCGCTGAGGCGCTCCAGGCGGTGGACCACGACGAGCATGCCCGCAACCGCGCGGCGACCAACCTCAACCGAGCGTTCCAGCAGCTCACCGTGGCCCTGCCGACCGAGCTGCCGGTGACTCCCCGGACCGAGCACGGCGTTGCCGTCTACGCGGTCGTCTACGACGCCCGGGAGCGCTCCCTCTTCGGGCTGGCCGACCTGCTGGCGCACGATATTCGCACGCGCGAGCGGCGCATCAGCGAGGAGGACGCCCAGATCATCGACGAGTTCCTGTCCGGCGAGGTCCGCGACAACCTGCGCCGCACCTTGCTGGAGGCCCGGCGGCTCGTCGACCGGATCAACGCCGACCTCGAGACCCGTACCACCCCTTCGGGCCAGACGGTCAACCTCGACTGGCGCGTCGGCGAGGATGCTCCGGCCGGCACCGCCGAAGCGGTCGAACTGCTTCGCACCACCCCTGGCGTCAGTCGCAGGAAGGACGAGGCGCTGCGCCAGTTCCTCAAGGAGCGGCTCGAGCAGGCCCGCGCCGACAGTGGCGAGGCCAGCGTCCGCGACCGGCTGGTCGACCTGTTCGACTACCGTCGCTGGCACCGCTTCACGGTCGTGCAACGCCACTCGCCCAAGGAGCGTTGGACGCCCCTGACCCGCAAGGTCCACGGCAAGGGATCGGGTGGCTCGAAGGCCGCCACGTTGCACCTGCCCCTGTTCGCGGCCGCTGCCGCCTTCTACGCGTCGGCCCGGCCGATCGCGCCTCGGCTGGTCGTGCTCGACGAGGCGTTCGCCGGTATCGACGCCGCGACCACCGCCAAGCTGCTCGACCTGACCGTCCAGTGGGACCTCGACCTGGTCATGACGAGCTGGCGCGAGTGGATGTGCTTTCCCGAGGTCCCTGGCCTGTCCATCTACGAGCTGGTCCGCGACCCGGACGCGCACGTGGTCGATAACGAGTGGTTCGTCTGGGACGGCACGCAGCGGCGGGAGATGGCATCGTGAGCCTGCCGGCTGGGCTGCCCCGACCGGAACTCCGGTTCATGTGGGAGGCGGTCCACGACCGGTACGCTCGGCAGGCGGACGGCACGCCTGTCCGCACCGTCACCTTCACCGCGCTGAGCGAGGCGCAGCGCGACGCCCTGGCCGGGCTCCTCGGCCGGGAGCGTCTGCCCGACCGGACGGTCACCCTCCGCCTCGAGGAGCTGGACCGGCTGCTGCTCCATTCGGATGCCGCCAGGACCGCCCGGCAGGTCGCCGAGGCGGTCTGCGGCCCGATCGTGAACCGGCCGGCAGCCCGACGGGATTCCCGCCAGCAACTCGACCGGATCTGGGACGAGCTCGAGCGAGCGGCCGGCGACCGGCTTGCGGGGTGGATTCGCCACCTTCGCACCTCCGGTGCCGCCACCCGCGCCGCTCACGTCGCCCGCGTGCCAGTCGATCACCTGGTCGGGCGGGCGCTGACCATCGCCAGCCTACTGCCCGCCAACGGGGTGGCGCTCGCGAGGCTGGCCGAGCAGGCGACCGGGGATCCGCACGCGCTGGACCGGGGCCGACCACTCCGCACCCTCGTCCTCCAGGCGGCCCTGCAGCTCGCTGGTGAGCCACCACAGATCCCGGCCGCGGCCGCTGCTCAGCGCGCCATTCTCGCCACCGTGGGGGTGGACGCCGATAGCGTGTCCACCGACGTGCTCGTGCTCGGGTTGCGGGCGGTCGGCGACGGTCCCGTGGACCGGCTGCTGAACCTGGCGGCCGAGGCGGGCGAGCCGCTCCGGCTGACCCTGCGGATGCTGCGAGGCGCGCCGCCGACCCTCGATCCTGGCCGCCGGCCGCTGTCGGTGTGCGAGAACCCGTCCGTGGTGGAGGCCGCCGCGGACCGGCTCGGGGCGGCGTGCGCGCCGGTGGTCTGCACGGACGGGATGCCGACGACCGCGGCGCTGCGATTGCTGGCCGACGCCCACCGAAGAGGAATGACCGTCCGGGTGTCGGCCGACTTCGACGCGGCCGGTGCCCACATCGCCAACCTGCTGGCCAGGCGGGTCGGGACGATGCCTTGGCGATACACCGCCGATGCCTATCGCCAGGCGATCGCCGCCCAGGCCGGCCGTGATCCCGTCCGGCTCACCAGGCGCGTTCCCGAGGTGGTCTTCGACCCGGACCTGACCGTTGCGATGCGGAACGCTGGGGTTGCCGTGTTCGAGGAGCAGCAGACTGACCTGCTGCTCGGCGACTTGGTGCCTTCGCGATGACCCTCAGCGTGCTAACATCGTCATGCAGCGTTAGCAGACCTGAAGGGAACATCGATGGCGCATCCTGCCGTTCCCAAGCAGCCACTCGCCTTCCGGGTCCTGCCACGCACCCTGGAGCACCTGAAGCGCCGTGCCCGCGAGGCAGGCCAGCCACAAACAGCCCTCGCTGAGCGCTACATCGAAGAGGGCCTGCGGATGGACGAGCACCCACTGATCTACTTCCGCGATGGTGCCGCTGGCCGTCGCCCGGCGCTGCTCGGCACCCGACTCGACGTGGCCGACGTCATCGAGACCATCCACCAGAACGACAACTCGGTCGAGCGAGCGACCGCCTACCTCGAACTGCCCGTTGACCGGGTCGAGGCGTGCCTGCGCTACTACGCCGACTACGACACCGAGATCGACGAGTGGATCGACCGGGCCCGTACGATCGCCGAGCGTGAGGAGGCACGCTGGCGTCGGCGCGGCGAGGCGTTGGCGTGAGGCTGCTCATCGACGAGCACTACTCGCCCGAGATCGCCCGACAGCTCCGCGCCCGAGGTCATGACGTGGTCGCGGTCGCCGAGCGCGCCGACCTGGTCGGGCGTAGTGACGAGGAGCTCCTTCGGCAGATGGCGCAAGAACGACGGGCGGTCATGACCAACAACGTCAAGGACTTCGTCCCGCTCGCCAGCCGAGCGGCCGTGGACGGCGACGATCACTATGGGCTGGTGCTCACCTCCGACAAGAGCATGCCCAGACGCAGTGACGCAATCGGCCGCGTGGTAGATGCGCTGGACGCGTTCCTGCAGTGTCATCAGCCCGAGGACAGCTGCCGCAACCAGGTCCAGTGGCTCACCACCTCGAGCCCGCGATGACCAGGACCCGGTGAGCCCCGATCTCAGCGGGTGGTACAGCCGGCGAGCGAGCTTGCCCCGGTTCGGTAGACACCTCAACGATTGGCGAGATGCTCGCCAGGAAGGGAGTGGTCGTGCCGAACTACCGCAAGCCGTACCCGCCGGAGTTCCGCGCCAGGCGGTCCGGCTGTCGCTGCAGCGGGGTGACCGCGATGAGGCGGGTCGACGGTCGCGACCATCAGGTACAGCGGGTGCAGGTCGACCAGGACGAGCCGGCCGCCGGGCCGCAGCGCCGAGGCTGCCGAGCGGGCCCAGCCGGGCAGGTCGCCGATCCAGCACAGGACGCCGTAGGTGGCCACCACGACGTCGAACGCCCCGCGCAGCTCTGCAGGCAGGTCGAGGACATCGGCCTCCACGAACCGCGCATCCACGCCGGTCCGGGCGGCCAGGCCGCGCGCGCCCGATCGCGGCGGTCGAGAGGTCCACGCCGGTGGCGCGGGCGCCCATCCTGGCCCACGACACGGTGTCGTGCCCGATGTGGCACTGCAGGTGCAGCAGGTCGAGCCCTGCCACGGCGCCGGCGAGGGCCAGCTCCGGCCCGTGCAGGCTCGAGGCCCCAGCCTCCACGGCGTCCTCGTCGTCGTGGCCGTCCTGGCCGTGCACACCGGCGAGAGCGTCCCAGTGGCCCGATTGCGCGCCACCGGGCCCGGGTCCACCCGAGCCGCCGGGTCCCCCTCCCGCGCGATGCGGCGCTCCTGGTCCTCCATCCGGTCTCCTGCTCCTACAGCGGTCACGGCGCGGGCCCGCCCTGGCCCGCCTGGCCCGGGCGCCGATCTTGCCCCGGGCCCGCGCCGCGCGCCACCGCTGGCGCCCGGCTGATTCCCGCTGTACGACGATCATCTGGGTCAAGCTGTTCGCGCTGGAAAATCGTCTCGGTTGATAATTGGAGAACATGTGGATTCAGGGCGGCCGAATAAAACGAAAGTACGTCGGTCGGCCTAAAGACACTACGGCAGAGTTTGTTGACACGGGCCCGGCCCGCCAGCTACACAATTCTGACGCCAAGATCTGGTTCGGCCGGTCAGGATCGGAGAGGCCGTGGTCTTGCCTCGCGGCAACAAGACACGGCGATTCGAGGCCACAGCTCCTGACCTGGGGGGGCAGGCATGAACATGCGCGTGGTCCTGATCTCTAACGACCATAAACTCGGCGCGATCCTGACAATAGCGCTCGCAGACCCCGGTCAGCTCTCCATTGTCGAGTCGCCGCGCGAATTGCCCGAGCTCCTGAAGCGCGGAATCGACGCCGTCGTGCTTGATTTGCCGGCGGAGTCCCGCCGGCGGGCCTACGACCAGGTCCGCGAGCGCTTTCAAGGCCGGCTGCTGGTGCATGTCGACAGCGGGAACGACACCAGCGACTGGCCGGACGACCCGAACCGGCGCTTCCTGGTGCGCCCGTTCCAGCTCGCCGACCTGGTCGCCAGCGCCGAGGGAGCGGGCGAGCCGGGCCAGGATCCGGCCAGCCGGCGCCGGTTCCTCCGCCGCGCCCACCACGAGGCGCCCACCACCGTGCCGGAGGCCCAGCCTTCCCCCGGCGCCGCGCCGGTGCACGGCGTGCCCCCGGCCCGCCCAGGCCAGGCCGGGGCAGCCGCGGGTGCCGTGGCGGGTCCCGGGCCCAGGCGGCCTGCCGCCGCCAAGCCCGCCCCGACCACCCCCGGATCCGGCCGGCAGGCAGCCGCCAGGCCCGCAGCCGGGCAGCCCACCAGGGCCACGGGCGGAGCACCGGCCGGGGCCAGGCCGGGCCAGCCGGCCACGCCCCCAGGAGCGGGCACCACGGCCAAGCCGGCATCCAGGCCGCGGCCGGGGGTTGGCGCCGCCACCGGCCTGTCCAGGGAGGCGCAGCCAGCGCCCGGCCCGCCGAGGGCCGAGCCGGCGATCCCGTCGGAGCGGGTCCGCAGCGCCATGGCCGACGCCCTCGCGGCCCAACGCCGGATCCGGGAGCAGGCGGGAGCGGGGGCGGAGGCGGCGCCCCGGAAGGGGGGGCTTCGAGTCGTGGGGGCCGTGGCCACCGTGCTGGTCGTGCTCCTGGTCGGCATCGCCGCCGGCATGCTGATCGAGCCCGACCGTCCCCTGAAGGCGAGCCCCGCGCCCGCCCCGATCGTCAAGGAACGGGTCGTCACCAGGGTCGGGCCCGCGCCGGCCTCCTGCATCGCCGCGATCGACGACGCGAGCGCGGCCATCTCCTACCTCATCAACAAGATCCGCGACGAGCGGCTGACCAAGTCGCTCGACCAGTACGAAGACAACCGTCGAGCCTGCCAAACCGTCGGGAGGTAACCGATGCGACGCATCATCACCTGCAGCGCTGTCCTCGGGGCCGCACTGGCCCTCTGCCTGGTCGCCGCCGGTCCGGCGTTCGCGGTCCCCAAGGACCTGCGGGTCAGCACGGCCACCTGCGGCGGGGTCACCGTGACCGGCCAGGGCCTGCCGGCCAGCACCGAGCTCTACCTGCTGGCCACCAACCTGGCCAACGGCAAGGTGCTCAACCCCACCGGGAAGCCGATCCCGGTGATGTCCAGCGAGACCGGGACCGTCCAGGCCAAGTTGGCCTTGCCGCTCAAGACGGTGCGCACGGTCGACGTCAGCATCTGGAACAAGAGCGGCGAGACGCTGGCCATGATGGCCAAGGACACAGCCGCGACGTCCTGCGGGACGCTGCCCCTGACCGGCGCGGGCACGACCACCTGGGCGCTGCTGGCCGCGGCGACGCTCCTGTGCGCCGGCGCGGGCGCGTTGTGGCGGACGCGGCACCAGCCGAGGCACGCGGCAACGCGGGCCGCCGCGTAAGTCCCGCCCGCCACCCTCGCGGTGGCAGGCGGGCACCGCCGCACAGAAACGGCGCCGGCTTCCCCCCGGCGCCGTTCCTTGGTTCGAGCGCCGGCGAAGCATCGGCGCCGCGGTCAAGCATGCTGGGCCGTCAGGGAGGCGGGAACCCGCACGCCGTGGGTGCTTGGCCGGGGCTCGAGGTGCCGTCTGGCCCGGCGGATCGGTCTGCCTACTCGGCAGTGATCACACCGACCCGGCTGTGGTCGCCGAGCATGAGGCGGTAGGCGCGGGGCCGCTCGGTGGCCCGGCCGACCTCGACGTTCTTGCCGATCAGGCTCGACTCGATGCGGCGCAGATCCCGGATGGAGGACTGCTCGAGCACTACCGAGTTCTCGATCTCGGCCGAGTCGACCAGGCAGTCGAAGTAGATCGAGGTGAACGGCCCGACGTAGGAGTCCACGATCCGGGTCCGCTCGCCGATGATCGCGGGGCCGCGGACGGTCGACCGCTCGATCACCGCACCGGCCTGGACGACCACCTTGCCCTCGATCCGGGAGCTCTCGTCGACCGTGCCCTCGATGCCGGGGACCAGGCCGTCGAGCACCTGCCGGTTGGCCTCGAGGAGGTCCTCCAGCCGGCCGGTGTCCTTCCACCAGCCGGTGATCAGGTGCGGCCAGACGTCGTAGCCGGAGTCGACGAGCCACTGGATGGCGTCGGTGATCTCCAGCTCGCCGCGGTCGCTCGGCTTGATCGCGTGGGTGGCCTCGTGCACGTGGCGGTCGAACATGTAGACACCGACCAGGGCCAGGTCGGACCTGGGCGTCCTGGGCTTCTCGACCAGCCGCACCACCCGGCCCTCCGGGCCCAGCTCTGCGACGCCGAAGCGCTCGGGCTCGGGCACCTTGACCAGCATGATCTGGGCGTTGGGGCGCCGGTTGCGGAACTCCTCCACGAGCGGGGTGATGCCGTCGAGGATCAGGTTGTCGCCCAGGTACATGACGAAGTCGTCGTCGCCGAGGAAGCCCTCGGCGGTGAGCACCGCGTGGGCCAGGCCGAGCGGCGCCTCCTGCCGGATGTAGGTGACGTCGGCACCCCAGGACGACCCGTCGCCCACGCTCGCCTGGATCTCCGCGGCGGTGTCGCCCACGATCATGCCGATGTCGCTCACCCCGGCCGCGACCAGCGACTCGAGCACGAAGTGGAGGATCGGCTTGTTGCCGACCGGCACGAGCTGCTTCGCGCTGGTGTGGGTGATCGGGCGGAGCCGGGTGCCGGAGCCGCCCGCGAGGACGAGCGCCTTCACGACGCGACGGTCGGCGCCGGGTCGAGGTGGAACGTCGAGCCGACGGTGAGCACGAGCACGCCCTTGACCGCCGCGGTGGAGTTCGAGGGGGCCAGGACGACCTTGACCTGCGGTCCGAGCAGGGCGCCGAGGAGCTGCGCCTGCTGGGTGAGCTTGGTCGGGTAGACGAGGAGCGAGGCGGCGCCGGTCGGCGCCGAGGCGTTCGCCGTCTTGACCACCCGGACGCCGTAGCTGCCCAGCGCGTCGGCCGCCTTGCTGGCCGCGCCCGGGACGCCGCTGCCGTTCAGCACCATGATGCGGGTGTCCTTGATGGTCGGGCTCCCGACCGGGAGGCCCAGCGGCGGCAGCGTCTTGACGTCCTCGCGGATCGCCTTCATGAGGATGGGCGCCTCGGGCGACGCGTAGACGAAGGAGGGACCCGGGTAGCTGGGGAAGACCCGCATGTCGATCGAGCCCGACGAGATTCCCCGCATCCGCCTGGCCAGCGAGAACGCGTCACCGGCACTGAAGGTGTCGTCGGTCTTGACGTGGTTGGACACGAGGTCGGCGATGTGCCGCATCTTGGGCAGGTTGACCAGGTTGCCGGTTGCCGACAGCTTGGCGATCACCGCCTTCATGAACGCCTGCTGACGCCCGATGCGGCCGAAGTCCGAGTCGATGTGGCGGGCGCGCACGTAGGCGAGGGCGCCGACCCCGTCCATCATGCGGCAGGTGTGGGCGGGCAGGTGCAGGTTGGCGTAGACGTCGTCCCAGTTCTTGCCGGTCGGGTTGCAGAGCCGCACGCCGCCGACCGCGTCGACCACCTTGGTGAAGCCGGCGAGGTCGAGCTCCACGTAGTGGTTGATGGGCAGTCCGGTGACCTGCTCGACGGTGCGCACCATCTGGTCGGGCCCGCCGGCGTAGGCCGCGTTGATCTTCGAGGTCCGCCCGTTCGTCTCGACCTTGAGGTCGCGGGGGATCGAGATCATGACCGCCTTGCCGTTCCTGGGGCTCATGTGGATCACGATGATGGTGTCGGTGCGCCCGCCGTCGACCTCGGACGTCCGCAGCCGGTCCAGCTCCCTCTGGCTGAGCCCGGCGCGGGAGTCGGAGCCGACGAGCAGGATGTTGGTCGGCTGGCCGCGGCCGACCTCGGAGAGGCCCTGCACCTTCTGGGCGCCCTTGCCGATGAGGGAGTCGGTGTAGCGCAGGCCGAGGACCACCCCGACGGCGCCCGCGACGAGCAGCAGCGCCACGACCAGCGCCACGGTCCGGAACAGCCGGCGGCGGTGGCGCGCTGCTCGCGGCCGGTACCCGGTGGCCGGGCGGTACCCGTTGTCCGGTACGCCCACCTCGTCCCAGCGCTCGTCCTCGACCTGGTGGACCCGGTCCTCCCGGACCGGAGCTGCCCGGCGAGGACGCAGCGTCGTGGTCGTGCGGCGGTCGTTCACCAGGTCGGGCTCCCTAAGGAAGGTTGGCGACGTCGAAGTGCCGAAGCCGTCGCGCATTGGACCAGTGCGGTGAGCGTAGCATGCCCTTCTGGGCTTGATTCGACGCCTGGTCAAACTGATATTGCGCCGCAACAGACCGAGGCGGCCTCCGTTTTCACGCTGTTCGCACCGATATTGCAGGGAGAGGTTCCCTATTGCAGGGAGAGGCCCCACCAGACGTGCACCCCGACGCACCCCGCGCCACCCGGTACCGGATCGGCAGCATTGCCGATCTCGTCGACCGGCAGATGGGCCGCTACGGCGACAAGCCGTTCCTCACCTGGTACGACGACGACCGGGGTGAGCGGGTGGAGCTGTCCTACCGGACGTTCGAGAACTGGACCGCCAAGGTGGCGAACCTGCTCGCCGAAGAGGTGGGCGCTGGGCCGGGCGACCGGGTCGCGACCGTGCTTGGCGGCCACTGGCGGGCCGCGGCGATCGCCTTCGCCTGCTGGCGCGCCGGAGCTTGCCTGCTGCCGGTGGATGTGGACGCGTCCGCCGAGGCAGTCGCGGCCAGGCTGGGCGCGAGCGGGTGCAAGGTGGCGTTCGTGGGCGACTGGCGGCTCGGCGGGGTCGCCGAGCGCCTCGGCCGCGAGCCGGGGCGACCCACGCTGGTGGCCGTGGCCGCCGGCCTGCTCGGCAGCCCCGGGGCCTCGCGCACCGCAGGCGACCCCGGGGTCCTGGACTTCTCGTCGGCCGTGCCCGGTATGGGCGACATGTTCGACGGGGAGGCCAGCTCGACCAGCGACGACGCCCTCCTGCCTGGTGACGGCCGGGGCGGCCCGCTCACCCAGGGCGAGCTGCTCGCCTGGGGAGCCGACACGGCCGCGCGGCTCGGCCTGGGCGACGGCGACCGGGTGCTCGCCGGCCTGCCCGCCCACCGGGCCCTCGGCACGGTGACCGGCCTGGTCGCGCCGTTCCTGGCCGGGGCCGGGGTGGTGGTGGAGCAGGCGTTCCGGCCGGTCGCGTTCTGGAAGCGGGTGGCCGACGAGCGGGTGGCCGTGGCCGTCCTCGCCGGCGACCAGGTCGAGGCGCTGCTCGGGGACGAGTCGGGTGCCGCCCCCGGGCTCGACCTGGGCCGGCTGCGCACGGTCGCCTGCGACCTCGACCGGGTCCCTGGGCCGCTCGCCCGCACCTGGGAGCACCGCTTCGGCGTCCCCCTCTCCCCCATCCCGGCCCGCGACCAGCCACCCCCGTGAGCGAGCATCCACCCGACCTCGGGCGCCCGACGCCCCGACGGCCGCTGCGCAACGTCGTGCAGGCGCTCGTCATGGCCGTGTTCGTCGTGTTCATCGCCTACGCGGTGGCCAAGCGCTGGGACAGCGTGCGCGACTACGCCAGCCGGCTGTCGGTCGCCGCGATCGGGGTGTCCATGGTCGCCGTGCTCGGCGCGATCTGGTGCAGCTTCCTGTGCTGGCGGGCGGTGCTGGCCGACTTCGGGTCTCGGGTGCCGGTCAGCGGCGGCATGCGGATCTTCTTCGTCGGCCAGCTCGGCAAGTACCTGCCAGGCAAGCTCTGGCCGATCCTCACCCAGACCCGGCTCGGGGCCGAGTACGGCGTGCCCAAGCGCTCCTCGGGTGCCGCGGCAGGCGTGTTCATGCTGCTCGTGCTCGGCACCGGGCTGATCATCGGCGTGGCCACCCTGCCGTTCCTCGGCGCCCAGGCGTTCGAGCGCTACTGGTGGGCGTTGGCGGTGCTGCCCGCCGCGCTGGTCGCGATGCACCCGCGCTGTGTCAACTGGGGGCTCGGGCGCGCCTTGCGGATGATGCGGCGCGAACCGATGCCGCAGCCGCTGACCCTGCGCGGCACCGCGCGGGCCGCGTTCTGGTGCCTGCCCATGTGGGCGCTGTTCGGCGTCCACACCTGGGCCCTCGCCCTGGACCTGGGCGGTGGCGGCCTCCCCCTGCTGCTCCGTTCGACCGGGGTGTTCGCCGCCTCCTGGTCGATCGGGTTCATGCTGCTGGTGGCTCCAGCCGGGGCCGGGCCGCGCGAAGCCGCGTTCATCGTGCTGCTCGGCACCACCCTGCCGACGGCCCAGGCCACCGTGATCGCCCTGGTCTCGCGCCTGCTCATCACCGTCGGGGACATCGCCTGGGGGGTCCTCGCGTTCCTCGGCGCCCGCAGACGCCCGCCGGGCAGCTCCGAGGCGGCCGCGGCGCCCAGCCGGCAGGCGGTCAGGGACTGACCAGGGACACCGGGCCCGAGCCGGGCGGCCCGCAGGGGGCGGCGGGCCCACGGACCCCCCAGCAAACTGGCACAGGCGCTCCTGGGGGGCCGTGGGGAGAGCGTGCACTGGGTGCAAAGCCGCGGATCCCCCAGCACGATGGCACAGGCGCTCTTGGGGGGCCGTGGGGGGAGCGAGCTCCCCCCACATGGATCGGGACTGCCAGGTAGCCGTCCCTGGCTGCGGGTGGCGCGTCCCAGTCAGACTGGCAAGCTCGCCCAGATCGTGGTCCAGGGGAACGGGCTGCTCACCTCGCGCACGTCGGCCACGGTGGAGACGAACTTGACGAAGGCGGACCTCGACCAGTGGTTGAGGTGTCCTGGGGTGTTGCCGAGATCCTTGACGTAACGGCCGGCGACCAGGTTGCAGGACCGGAAGACCGGCTCGCGCGGCACCGACAGCACGACGTGCCTGGACCCCACCCTGGCGATCTCGCGCAGGCCCTGGACCGGGTCGTGCAGGTGCTCGAGGACCTCGACGGCCACGACCAGGTCGAACTGGTGGTCCTCGAAGGGCAGGGCGTGGGCGTTGGCGTGGAGGAAGCGCGGGCCTGCGTACTGCTTCCAGTCGGCCCGCAGGCCCGCGTCGGGCAGGTCGAGGGCGACCACCTCGGCCCAGCGGCGCTGCAGCCTGTCGGCGATCACGCCCTCGCCGCAGCCGACCTCGAGGGCGCGCTTGGGGGCGCCCTGAGGGTCGCCGGCGACCCGGTCGAAGATGCCCTCGAGGTTGGCCACCCAGCGCTCGGTCAGCCAGCGGATGGCCGGGTTCTTCGCCGTGTACTTCGGGGTGGTGTTTCCGATGACGATGCCTGGCGTCTCGGGGACGGCCGGGTCCTGGGCCACGGCGAGCAACCTCCGCGCTAGTCCGCTGTGCGATGGCCCGGAGGATACACGGGCCGCCCGGGTCAACGCGGCGCCGCGGGATTGCGGGTGACCTGCAGCACCATGGACGGGCCCAGCTGGTCGCGGGCGACCACCTGGCTGTACCCGGCCGTGCGGAGCACCCGGTAGACCTGGTTGATCTCGTCGGGCGTCTCGCCCCGCTGGATGACCACGAACACGGACCTGGCCCGCGGGTGGCTGGCGAGGAAGCGCGCGAGCCTGGCCGGGTCGGCGGTGGTGATGGTCCGCTCGGGCGGGATTGCGGGCCCCGGCCGGACCGCCGCCGAGTAGCCGTCGTAGTCGGTGCGCATGTAGTAGGCCCAGCCCTTGGTGGTCATGTCGCCGACGTGGACGGCCAGGTCGGTCGGGCTCGTGCGCAGGCGCGCGGCGCGGGCCAGGCCGCGCAGCTCGGCACCGAACGGCAGCGTGTCGCTGTACCCCTCGACCAGGCGCATCTGGCCGACGCTGACCTGGCCGACCGAGACGAGGTTGACGGCGAGCGCGCCGGCCACCACCAGCGCGACCGCTGCCGGCCAGCCGGCCGACGATCTCCCCGCGAGCCGCCTGACCCGCCCCGGCGCGAGCAGGGGGGCGAGCCGGTCCGGCGCGGCCAGCCACAGGGCCCAGAGCCGCCGCATCGCCCAGCGCACCACCGGCCCGGCATCAAGCCAGCTGCGCGCCGGCGTCTGGCCGGCAGCCAGCCGGCGCAGGGTCGACAGCAGCCAGGCCACACCCATCCCGGCCAGCAGGTAGGCGAACGGCACCAGGAACAGGTTGGTCCGTACGAACCCGAACGGCCACAGCCGCTTCGACGAGGCCACCAGCTGGGCGTCCAGCGACAGCACCAGCACGGCCAGGAGCGCGCGGCCGTGGGGAGACCGCAGCGCGGCCACGACCCCGAGGGCCAGGGCGACGACCATGAACGGGGCGAGCATCGACGCGGCCGCCTCCCCGAAGATGAGCGAGCGGGTCACGCCCTCCCGCGACCCGAGGTCGGTGACCAGCATCCGGGGGACGAAGCCGGCCAGGCGGTCCAAGGTGAACCCGAGCTTGTCCCCGAGCGGCCCGTGGGGCAGGAAGTACGGGTCCCAGTAGGTGCTCTCGGTCTGCCGGGTCTGCAGGAGCACGAACCCCTTGAGATGGACCAGGGTGACCGCCCCGGCCACGAGCGGGGGCAGGAGCCGGCGCAGGGCCCGCTCGCGGGCGAGCCGGCGCAGGGCCCGCTCGCGGGCGAGCCGGCGCAGGGCCCGCTCGCGGGCGAGCCGGCCTGCGTCCACCAGCAGCAGCGGGCCCACCACGAAAGCGACCGCGGTGCCGGCCACCGCGCACAACCCCATCCCGGCGTACCTGGCCAAGCGCCCGGCCAGCCCCCGCCCGGGCCGGTCGGCGTCCAGCCAGAGCAGGACCGCCAGCTCGGCGGCCAGGACCTCGAGCCCGAACGGCTTGAGCTGCAGGCTGAACTCGAGGATGCTCGCGTTGACGACCACGCCGGCGGCCACCAGGAAGCTGGCCGGCGTGCCCAGGAAGCGGCGGGCAAGCGCGTAGGTGGCCACGCCGATCGCAAGGTAGGCGATGACCCCGGGCAGGCGCAGGGGGACCTCGCGGTTGCCGAGCAGCGCGGTCGAGAGCTTCTCGAGCGCGACCCAGCCGCCCGCGAGCGGCGCGTTCGCCTCCCGGATCCCGGTCCAGAAATCGGCTCCGGAGAGCGAAAAGTGATACGCCCGCCACTGCTCGTCGTACCAGAGCGGCCGCGTCACCTGTCCCATGAGGCGCTGGACGACGAGCCATGCCTCGAGCACCAGCGGGATCGTCACGAGCCAATGCAGCCCTCGCCACCACCTGGCCGGGCGCGTACCGGTCTGGGGTGGTTGGGCGCGTTCGGTCGCGGGCGGGGCTGGGGCAGGTGTCAGCAGGGGGAGGTTCATGCCCGCTCAGCATACTTCGGCGGCGGGATTCAGTTGGTGTGGTACCCTGCGGCCCGCCGTTTTGGCTATATGACAATTTTAGGAAGGGTTGGGCGCGTGAAGCTGTCGGTCGTCGTCCCGTTCTACAACGAGCTCCGGACGCTGCCGACGGTGACCGAGCGGCTCCTCGCGGTCGACTTCGCCGCCCTCGGGCTCGAAACCGAGCTCATCTTCGTGGACGACGGCTCCACCGACGCCTCCCGCAGCCTGCTCGACCCGCTGCCCCGCGACGACATGCGCCTCATCGTCCACGACCACAACCGGGGCAAGGGGGCAGCGGTCAAGACCGGCCTGGAGGCGGCCACCGGCGACATCCTCTGCATCCAGGACGCCGATCTCGAGTACCACCCTGCCGACCTGCCCGCGCTGGTCAAGCCGATCCTCGACGGCGAGTTCGAGGTCGTCTACGGCAACCGGTTCAAGGGCTCGGCCGCCGGCCTGTACTACTCCCACCGGGTCGCCAACCGGATGCTCAACCTGATGGTGAACGTGGCGTTCAACCGGTACCTGTCCGACGTGTACACCGGCTACAAGGTGTTCACCAGGCGGGCGTTCCAGGGCCTGGACCTGACCGCCAGGTCGTTCACGGTGGAGATGGAGCTGACCAGCCACTTCCTGCACCGGGGGCTGGTCATCTTCGAGGTGCCGATCAGCTACCGGGCGCGCACCTACGCCGAGGGCAAGAAGATCCATTTCCGGGACGGCTTCCTGGCCGCCGGGGCGATCGTGCGGTACCGGTTGCGCCGCCCCCCGGGCGATGAGCTCGGCCCGGCCTCCCGCCGGGCCCCTGACAGCCCTGGGGTCGTCCGGCCGCTGGACGGTGGCGCCACCATCCACGCCCGGGGCCTGGACGACCTCGCCGCCGCCAAGCGCTACCGCAGCTACCTCTACGGGCTGATCGCCCCCTACCTCGGGACGAGCGTGCTCGAGGTCGGCGCGGGTCTGGGCGACCTCTCGGTGCGGCTGGCCGGCCGGGAGCGGCTCGTCGTCGCCGACGGCGACCCCGTCTGCCAGCGCGCACTCGAGCAGCGCCTCGGCCACCTGCCCGGCGTCGAGGTGGCCGCGGGCGACCCTGGCGACCTCAAGGTCACCCCCCAGGTCGAGACCGTGGTCGCCATCAACCTCCTCGAGCGGAGGGCCGACGACGTGGAGGCCTTGCGGGCCATGGGCGACGCGACCGTGCCCGGCGGCCGGGTGGTGCTCGTCGTGCCCGGCTTCCCCCAGCTTGCCGGCCCGTTCGACCAGGCCCTCGGGCACGGCCGCCGCTACACCCCGGAGGCGCTGCGGGAGGCCGTGGAGGCGGCCGGGCTCGAGCCCGAGCTGGTCCGGCCGGTCAACTTCCTTGGCGGCGTGGCCTGGTGGGCCGCGGTCCGGATCGGGCGCCAGGGCCGGCCGACACCGACCCTGGTCCGCCTCTACGACCGCGTGGTGATCCCCGCCCAGCGGCTGCTGGAACGCCGCTTCCACCCCGAGTTCGGGCAGTCGATCCTCTGCGTCGCCCGGGTCCCGCCGGCCTGACCCGGGGTCTGACGCGGGTCCATCTCGCCCGGGGCGCCCCATCTGGCCCTGCCGGCTGGCGCCCCGTCCCCGCGGGGGACCGGCCGGCTCTTACCTGCCTGTGTCGACCATGGCCAGGCCGCGGAGGAAGCGCCACCGCTCCTGCTGCGTCAGGCACAGGCCGGGCTGTCCGGGCGGGTCGCGGTCGCGCCCGGCAGCCTGGAGTACGCCTGCCACCTGCCGGGCCACTACGCCTACGGCATGCACGGCCTGGTCCGGATCGGCTCCGGGTAGGGCCGGCCTGTTCGACGGCCTGGCCGCGTGAGGGCCGGCGCCGTCAGCCCCGCTCGCCGTCGCCGTGGGCGGCGAACGAGCGGCCGGCCGAGCCGACCACGCCCTGGAGCAGGCTGGCCAGCTCCATGGGGACCACGAACTTGGTCGACGGGGAGGCGCCGATCTGCTTCAGCGCGTCCAGGTACTGCAGGGTCATGGTGTTGGCGTCGACGGTCTTCGCCACCGCGAAGATCTTATCGAGGGCCAGGGAGAAGCCCTCCGCCCGCAGGATCGCCGCCTGGCGGCCGCCCTCGGCGCTTAGGATCGCGGCCTGCTTCTGACCCTCCGCCACGGTGATGGCGGCCTGCTTGGTGCCGGTGGCCTCGGTGACCACCGCGCGGCGGGTCCGCTCGGCCGACATCTGGCGGGTCATGGCCTCCTGGACCTGCGGCGGCGGGGTGATCTCGCGGACCTCGGCGTTGGTGACCTTCACGCCCCAGCGCTCGGTGACCTCGTCGAGCTTCGCGCGGAGCTGCTCGTTCATCTGCTCACGCTTGGAGAGCACGTCATCCAGGCTCATGTCGCCGACCACGCTGCGCAGGGTGGTCGCGGCGATGTTCTGCGCGGCGCCGGCGAAGTACTGGACCCGTACCACGCTCGCCACGGCGTCCATGACCCTCGTGAAGATGATGAAGTCGATCGAGATGGTGGCGTTGTCCGCGGTGATCGCGGTCTGGCGCGGGATCTCTAGATATTGCTCGCGCAGGTCGACCAGGACCGGCCGGTCCACGATCGGGATGATCAGCACGAGCCCCGGCCCGCGCGTGCCCACGCAGCGGCCCAAGCGGAACAGCACGATCCGCTGGTACTCGCGGACGATCCTGATCGAGAAGCGGACCAGCAGCACCAGCAGCACCAGCACGACCGCCAGCCCGATGTAGAACCCGGTCATTCCCTCACGGTCCTTTCCGCTGTCTCCCGGGGCACCGTCGGCCCCGCCTCGACGATTAGTCGCAACCCGCGCCGCCCGACCACGCGGACGCCGCTCCCGGCGGGGATGGCGCCGCCGGCCGCCTCGGCGCTCCAGCGCTCGTGGCCGACCCGGACCTCGCCGCGGGGGCCGAGCTCCCCGAGCGCGACGCCCTCGGCCCCGACCAGCTCGTCCATGCCCGCGCCGGGCGCCGGCAGGGCGCGCGCCTCGAGCACGGCCTTGACCACGAAGCCGAAGAAGCCGGCCAGGACGGCCGTGACCAGCGCCAGCAGCCAGCGGGAGACGTGGACGTCGGGGGTCGACGGGTCGAACAGCAGCAGGCCGCCGAGGATCAGGCAGGCGATGCCGCCGGCCAGCGGCAGGCCGACGCCCGGATGCTTCAGCTCGACCAGGAACAGCACCACCGAGGCGGCCAGCAGGGCCAGCCCGCCCAGCTGCACCGGCAGGATGCCGAAGGCGACCACGCTGGTGACCAGCAGCAGCGTGCCGAGCACGCCCGGCACCGAGATGCCCGGGTGGAGCACCTCGATCACGATCAGGATCAGGCCGAGGTAGAAGAAGACGAAGGCGAGGTTGGGGTCGATCAGCCCGTGCAGCAGCGCGACGCCGAGGCCTGGGTCCTGGGTCTGGACGGTGGCGTCGGCGGTGTGGAGGGTGACCGTGCCGGCCGCGGTCTCGACCTGCAGGCCGTCGACGTCCTTGAGCAGCGCCGCCGTGGAGTCGGCCAGCCGGTCGGCCACCGGCGGGTCCTCTGCGGCCGCCTGCTCGGCGGAGAGCGTCGCCGAGTCGCGCACGGCGGACTCCGCCCATTTGGCGTTGCGGTGGGTCTGCTCGGCCAGAGAGCGGATGAAGGCGGCCGCGTCGTTGGTCACCTTCTCCTGCTCGATCGCGCCGCTCACGCCGACCGGGTGGGCGGCGCCGATGTTGGTGCCGTGGGCCATCGCGTTGGACGGGCAGGCGAGCATCACGAACGTCCCGGCGGAGGCGGCCCTGGCCCCGGCCGGCCCGGTCCAGCAGATCACCGGCACCCGGGAGCCGGTGATCGCCTTGACGATGGCGCGCATGGAGGATTCGAGGCCACCGGGGGTGTCGATGGTGAGCAGGACGGCGGCGTCCCCGGCCTTGTTGGCCGCGGTGATGCCGCGCTCCAGGTAGCCGGCGATGAACGGGTCGACGGCGCCGTGCAGCTCCAGGGCGCGGACGGTCGGGCGGCCGGCGGATGCCTCGGCGCCCGCGCCGGTCACCGCCGGGCCGGCCAGCAGCAGCGCCCCGAGCGCCAGGGCCGCGGCCGTCCACCGAACGTGCATACCCTCATGATCCACCCGCCGAGCCCAAGCCGGTAGGGCGGACCGCCTTGACCTCGGCTGCCGGCCGGCGAGAGGCTCAGCCGAGCAGCCGAGCAGCCGAGCCGACGAGGTGCCGTTGGCCGAGGTGCTGCACCGGCTCGCCGGCACGCTCGAGGCGCCCGGCGTCTCCCGGACGTCGCGGCCGGTCAGCGCTCCCCGGCAGGGGTCCCCTGGGGGGTGGTCGCCGGGGCGGCGCGCACCGCCGACCGGTGCTGCAGCAGGGAGCGCAGGGTACCGAGGCCGTACACGGTCGAGCGACGGAAGTTCACCGAGCTGGCCTCGGCGAAGTAGCGGGTCGGCACCGGGACCTCGCCGATTCGGAAGCCGGCCCGCACGACCTGGCCGACCAGCTCCTGGTCGAAGACGAAGTCGTCGGAGTTGGCGTGGTAGTCGATCGTCTCCAGCAATTTGCGGGAGTAGGCCCGGAAGCCGGTGTGGTACTCGGACAGGTCGAGCCCGTAGGCGCGGTTCTGCACGGTGGTGAGGAAGCGGTTGGCAACGTACTTCCAGCGCGGCATGCCGCCGGCCAGCGGGTCGCCGAGGAAGCGGCTGCCGAGCATCATGTCGGCCTCGCCGGCCACGATCGGGGCGATCAGCTCGGGGATGCGGGTGGCGTCGTACTGGTAGTCGGGGTGGAGCATGACCACCACGTCGGCGGCCTCGGCCAGGGCGGTGTCGTAGCAGGTCTTCTGGTTGCCGCCGTAGCCGAGGTTCTGGCGGTGGACGACGACATGGATGTTGAGGAGCTTGGCCACCGCCACGGTGTCGTCCTTGGACACGTCGTCCACCAGGATCACGTGGTGGACGACCTCGGCGGGGATGGCGGCGTAGGTGCGCACCAGAGTTCGGGCCGCGTTGTACGCGGGCATGACCACGATCACCCGTGGCGCGACGTCTTCATTCATGGGAGGGGAACCTGCCGTGTCGGGGCGCTCCGTCCGCATGACGCTACTCAATCACCCGGACATCGCACAACAGCACATCATCTGGTCGTTCCGGCCGACTCGGGCAGGATCTCGTACAGCCACATCGCTTGCCCTGCCCAGGGTACCCGGGCCAGCGGCACGAGCCGGGTCCCGGCACGCAGGGCGGGCACGTCACGAGTGGGATCGCCCGGCCCGCCGGCCAAGACATGGGTGACCCCGAGCCGGCCGACCGGGTCGCGGACGTTGGCATCGGCCGGCGGCCACGGGGTCACCAGCCGGAGCCGGGTGTCGAACAGCAGGGTTGGCGCGTAGGCGCCGTACACGGTCGCTCCGGCCGGGACCAGCGCGGCCAGCACCCGCTGGTCGCGGGCGCGCTGGTCGGCGCCCGGGTCCGATCCGGCCAGGAACCGCCAGGCCCCTGGCAGCGCCACGGCGACCCCCAGCAGCACGGCCACCACCCCGCCGGCCAGACCGCGCCGGCGCGGCCCGAGCGCCGGCCAGGCCCAGCGGGAGGCCGTCCCGACAGGCCCGCGGGAGGCCGTCTCGCGGTGCCCGCGAAAGGCCGTCTCGATGTGCGCGTGGGAGGCCGTCCCGACAGGCCCGCCGGAGGCCGTCTCGATGTGCGCGTGGGAGGCCGTCCCGACAGGCCCGTGGGAGACTTCCGCCGGGCTGCGCACGGCGGCGGCCAGGGTGGCCAGGCCGAACCCGGCCAGGACCGCGAGCCCGGGCAGGGCGGGGACGACGTAGCGGTTGGGGGCGTAGTCGCCCACCGCGATGGCCGCCCACAGCCCGAACCCCCATCCGGCCGCCATGACCAGCGCCTCCCGCCGGCCGGGGTCGAGCGCCCGCCAGCGCGCCGCAGCCACGGCAAGGCCGATCCCGGCGCTAGCGAGCAGCGGCGCCGACCGGCCCAGAGCCTGGTCGGAGTGGACCAGGTACTCGCCCAGCCGGGCCACCAGCGCCCCCGGGGAGCCCGGGTAGCGCACCTTCGGCCAGATCCGCAGCGCCGTGCCCAGCCGGTCGGCGTTGGGCAGCGCGACCGCGAGCAGCCAGACCAGCGCGGCCCCACCCGCCGCCCCGACCGCGGCGAGCGCCGTGACCAGCCTGGCCGGGAGGTCCGCACCCGGTCCCGGCCGGCCCGGGCCGCGCGAGGCGCGGGCGTGGAGGGCGGAGGCGAGCGGCACGCCAAGGAGCACCAGACCGGGCAGCAGCGCGGTCGCCTTTACCGAGACGGCCGCGGCGACGAGCAGGCCGGTGGCGGCGCCGGCCGTGGCCGAGGGATGCCGGTGGGACCGGACGGCCAGCACGAAGGCGGCCGTGAGCAGCACAACGACCATCGGCTCGAGCAGCGCGAGCCGGCCGTACTCGAGCGCAAGGTCGGCGCCGGCCAGGGCCGCGGCGGCGAGCAGGGCCGCCGGCCGGCCGAGCGGCTCGGCCAGGCCGAGGGCGAGCAGCAGCACGGCCGCAGCCACGCACGCCATCGACACGACCTGGCCGGCGGCCAGCCGGGGCCTGGTGACCAGGAACACGGCCGCCCCCACGGCGCTGTAGGCGCCGTTGCTCAGGCTCCGGTCGACGTCGTCGATGCCGAAGCGGCCGAACAGCACCTGGTTCCGGGCGTTGGCCAGGTTGAATCCCTCGTCGGTGAAGGGCGCGCTGCTGCCGGTCAGCCCTGCCGGCGGGTCGGCGCCCGCGAACGGCAGCAGCAGCGCGAGCACGGCAGCGGCCAGCACCAGGGACGCGGCCAGGTGGACCACCTGTCCCCGCCGGACGGCGGCGGGCCGGGCCACGGGGTCGTCCGCGGCGCGCAGGTCCGGCGGCACAGCGGTCATCTGCCTCACTCGTCAGGAGCCGGAACCTCGGGAGCCCTCGGAGCCGCGGGTGCCGGAGCCCGGGATCCCTGGGTGCCGGAGCCCGGGATCCCTGGGCGCCGGAGCCCGGGATCCCTGGGCGCCGGAGCCCGGGAGCCGCGGGTGGCCGGAGCCCGGGATCCCTGGGCGCCGGAGCCCGGGATCCCCGGAGCCGGTCCCCGCGACCCGGCGGACGCCCAGGGCGTCCGCCGCGACCACCAGCCGGAGGCGGCGGCCAGGGACGAGAACTCCGAGGATTCTACGCGCGTGGCCCCGGCCGACCGGCGGAAGGGCGGAACGGCGGAACGGCGTTGCTGGCACAATCAGGCCGTAACGGTCCGGCACGGCGGACGGGAGGCGCGATGACCGAAGACACCGGGATGTCGGCCAGGGAGTTCGGGCCCGCGTTCAAGCGGTTCCTCGAGCAGGCCACCCACGCCGAGCCCAGGTCCGAGCCGCACTTCGTCGCGCTGCTGCGCGCCCACTTCGGGACCGACCCGACCGTGCTGCCGATCCTGACCGAGGGCTTCGAGCCCTCCGAGCACCCGAACGTCCAGGTGGCGGTGGACGGGTTCGTCGGCGCCGGCGGCGCGCGCGCCTGCTCGCCGCCGTTCGTCACCTCAAGCGCGGCATCCTCCTGCACGGCCCGCCGGGCACCGGCAAGACGTTCACCGCCATGTACCTGGCGGGGCGGATGACCGACCGGACGGTGCTGCTGGTCACCGGGCTGGATGTCGGGCTCCTCGGCAAGGTCTGCGCCATGGCCCGCCTCCTGCAGCCGTCCATGGTGGTCCTCGAGGACGTCGACCTGGTCGCCGAGGAGCGCACGGGCACGAACGCGTGCGGTCCGCTGCTGTTCGAGCTGCTGAACCAGATGGACGGCCTGGCCGACGACGCCGACGTGGTGTTCCTGCTGACCACCAACCGCGCCGACCGGCTCGAGCCCGCGCTGGCAGCCCGCCCCGGCCGGGTCGACCAGGCGGTCGAGATCCCGCTGCCCGACGCCGGCTGCCGCCGCCGGCTGGTCGAGCTGTACGGGCGCGGCCTGACGCTGCGCCTGGACGACATGGACGCGCTGATCGCCCGCACCGAGGGGGTCAGCGCCGCGTTCGTCAAGGAGCTGCTGCGCAAGGCCGCCCTGATCGCCACCGACACCGGCGGCAGCGGCGACGATCTGGTCCTGGAGGACCGCCACGTCGCCGCCGCCCTACACGAGCTGGTGGTCGAGGGCGGCGAGCTGACCCGGAGCCTCCTCGGCGTGCGCCCCGGCTTCCACGCAACCTGAGCACCGCGAGGGCTACCGGAGGCTCTCGGCCACCCGGACCAGCTCGGCGACGGGCAGCGGCGCCTTCACCGGGCCGCGGCTGCACAGCCGGGTCCCCGTCCCACCTTCGGTCCAGGCGAGGCAGACGAGGTCCTCGAAGCCCTCGGACCGGTGCGCGACGGCCGGGACTCCCCGCACGGTCGTGCGGGCCAGCACCATCGGGCGGTAGACGAGGTCGAGCCGGGCCAGGTCGGGGTCGCCCTGCTCGAGGACGAGCGCGTCCTCGGAGTCGCCCCGGCGCCACTCCCGCTGGTCGCGGGCGCAGTCCTGTCCCGTGCCGCAGTCGACCCGCTCGCCCACGAACCGATACCCGGCCGGCAGGTAGGCGGGCTGGCGCAGCGTCGCCGCGTCGATCACCAGCTTGGTCCGCCCGTCGGCGCCGTCGACCACCTGCCGGCCACGCAGCGGCTCGGGCAGGTCGACCTCGACCGACCGCTCGTAGCCGACGTCGGTGCAGAAGACCTGCGACGCGGACGGCGGGGCCAGCTCGTGGACGGTCACCGTCACGGTCGCGCCGCTGACCGTGGCCGTGCCCTGGTAGTCCGGCGCGCACCTGCTGACCGGCGCCCCGGGCGGGCCCCCGCCGACGAAGCTGAGGACCAGCCGCCGCCGGTCGGTACCTTCGAGCCGAGCACCGACCCAGGCGACCTTGCGGACCCGGACGAACCCTGGGACCCGGCCGCCGTCCCCGGCCTCACCAGCCGCCGGCCCGGCGTCGACGCCTGGGGGGTCGGCGGCGCGCGTGGCCGACAGCCGGACCGCAGCGCCTGCGAGCACGCCGGCCAGCAGCAGCCCGCACCCTGCAACCAGGGCGAGGCGCCGGGACCACGGTCGCGGACGGTTCTGCTCCACCATCGACCCCTCTCGCCGCACGCACGCGCGTCGCCAGGTGAGACGGTCTGGCTGGCGGCGCGGTTCCCTTGGGCACCGCCCGGCAGGTGCGTCGTGCAGGAAACAGTACCGGGGCACGGTTCCTACGCGCTGCCGTCCGGGCGCACCGCGCGGAACCGGTTGTCCCCGGGCACTGGCGCTAGGTCTGAGCTGGTGGCGCCCTCTGTCGTCCAGTGCGCGACGGCGAACCGTCCCGCAGGGGGATCAACCTAGCCCGTCAGCCGGACGGGGACCCGAGAGGACCAGCAGGCTGGGGTGGGGCCTGGTGGCGCATGCAGTCCTCGGCGTGGACGGGCCAGAACCCGCTCAGCAGGCCACCGGCGGCTCACTACCAGGCTCACAGACGCCCCGACCTGTGCGACCACGCGCTCACAGCCCGGCGGCCGGCCGCTGGGCGTGTGGTACACAGCCGCTGTGAGGTGCCGGCGACCCGAGTGTGAGCCGTCGGTGAGCCGCTGTCAGGGGTGCCGGTGAGCAGGGGACGTCTTCTGCGCCCCGGTAGGTCGCCTCCGCGGTGGGTGAGTGGCGCTGGTGTAGCGTGCACAGGGTCTCCGGTGCCGCCCCACTACGCTCGGGAGGACTCGCAGATGCCGCTCGTCGTGCGCAATATCACGTTCGTCAGTGCCGATCCCAAGCGGCTGGCCGACTTCTGGTCGGCCGTCACCGGCTACACCCAGCAGCGCGACGGCGAGGAGGAGGTGCTGCTGGCAGCAGACGACTGGGGCTTCCCGCGCTTCAGCTTCCAGCGCGCTGCCACGCCCAGGAGCGGTGCCGGCCGCCTGCATCTGGACCTCACCGCCGCCGACATGGTCGCGGAGGTCGATCGCCTGACCGGCCTGGGCGCGACCAGGCAGTGGACGGTCGACGTGGCGCAGTCGGGCACCACCACGTGGACGGTGCTGTGCGATCCGGACGGCAACGAGTTTTGCGTGGTCCAGCGCCCACAAGACGACTGAGCGCTCGTTTCGTAGCAGGTCGGGTTGGCCCGGCCGAACATTTGGCGTTTGAGCATGTTGGTTGGTTGATGCAGTTGACATGGCCTTCGACAGGTCCGGAGCTGTAGGGCAGGGTCGGGCGCGGTGACCGCATCGAGGTCTCCCCGCAGTCCGGCGACGAACGATCGCAGGTCAGCCGAGCCGTCGGCGTCGATCTGCTGCATCCAGGCGGCCAGGTGCTGACCGTTGCGGTTGGTCAGGATTTCGGCGAAGTCGCGGGCGTGCCGGGAGGTCGCCGCCAACGCCTGGCTGCGGTGCAAGAGCGTGTTGACCCGGAGGTCTGGGGCTCGATGACGTCGTCTGGGCGACAGGTGAGCCATCCGGCACGTACTGGTAGCTTCAAGCGCTTGTTGATCCCCTTTGGGACCGGTCGAGGGCAAGGAGGGCCTTCACAAGAGCGGGCGTGTCGGTGAGGTCGGGGAGGACGATCTCAGGTCCGGCGGCTTGTAGCTCTTCGAGCGTGCTCCGGCCGGAGGCAACCGCGATGACGCAGGCTCCGCCCTCGTGCCCGGCTGCCACGTCACTTGGGGTGTCGCCAACGAGGATCGTGGTCTGTTCGCCGAACACCGTGTGGTACTTGGTGCTTGCGCGTTGGCGTGCGACCTCCGCGAGCTTGGCGCGGACGGAGTCGTCACAGCCGTAGGCGCCGACCTCGAAGTCGATGTGGGTGTCCAGGCCGAAGGTGGCGAGCTTGGTGATGGCGACGGGCTTGAAGTTGCCGGTGAGCACCGACTGGATGACACCCGGCATGGCGGCCAGCGCGGCGAGGGCGTCCGCCGCTCCTGGGAGGGCATGTCCACGCTCGCGCAGCCGGGGGGTCTTGGCCGCGTACCCGGCGGCGAGCGCGTCGCGGAACCGCGCGAGGTCGGCGGAGGGCTCGATCCCATGGATGGCGAGGGTGTCCCGGAAGATGTCTGGCTCGGTCCGACCGGAAGGGTCGGCCTGGCGTTCCATTGGGCGGCCGGTCACCTGCTCGAACGCGGCGGCGTAGATCTCTCGGCCCACCCCGCCGGTGTCGATCAGGGTGTGGTCGATGTCCCACAGGACGAGCCGTCCGTCTGCCACCACGACGCCCCAGGTCAGGAAGGCATGGTCGGTGCCTGGTGGAAGCCAAGGGTAGGGCATGCTCCCGCCGGTCTATGAGCCTCCACCAGACCTCCGCTCAAGGGCTGTCCTGGCGGGCAGGATCTACACGTTGACCAGCGAGCAGCGCTGCCACCTGGCCCGGAGCGTCAGCCGCGGGCGTCGCGCCGGCGGCGGATCGCCTCGGACCGGGCCAGGCGGGACTCGCGCCGGATCTTCGCCTCGGCCTGGCGGTGGCGCTCCACCTCGGTCTCGGGGGCCAGGCCGGGCACGGGCCGGGGCTTGCCGTGCTCGTCGAGGGCGACGAACACCAGGTAGGCCGATGAGGTGTGGGTGCGGCGCCCGCTGACGATCTCCTCGGCCTCGACCCGCACGCCGACCTCGACGGAGGTGCGCCCGACGTCGTTGACGGTGGCGTGCACGAACACGATGTCGCCGACGTGGACGGGTTCCAGGAAGCTCATCTGGTCGAGCGACGCGGTCACCACCGGGCCGCCGGCGTGCCGGGTCGCGGCGATGCCGGCAGCGGTGTCGATCAGCTTCATGATCTCCCCGCCGTGGACGTTGCCCATGTGGTTGGCGTGGGCCAGGCCCATGGTCTGCGACAGCGTCACGGCCGACTCGCGCGGGCGCTTCGGGGCCACCTCGCCCGCGGCAGCCCTGGCCACCTCGCGGACCCGCTCCTTGAGGCCCGCAACCACGTCGCCCGTGCCCGGCCCAGTGGTCATCCGAGCGCCCCCGCGGAGTCCCGCGGGCCCCGCCGGCTCACGACCGGTCGCCCAGGAGCTGCCGGGACATCACGACCCGCTGGATCTGATTCGTGCCCTCGTAGATTTGCGTGATCTTTGCGTCCCTCATCATGCGTTCCACGGGGAACTCCTTGACGTAGCCGTAGCCGCCGAGGAGCTGGACCGCGTCGGTGGTGACCTGCATGGCCACGTCGGAGGCGAAGCACTTGGCCGCGGCCGAGAAGAACAGCAGGTCGGCGTCGCCCCGGTCGGCCTTGGCGGCGGCCGCGTAGACGAGGGCGCGGGCCGCCTCGACCTGCATCGCCATGTCGGCCAGCATGAACTGGATCCCCTGGAAGTCGGCGATCCGGGAGCCGAACTGCTCGCGCTCCTTGACATAGCCGAGGGCGTAGTCGAGCGCGCCCTGGGCGATGCCGAGCGCCTGGGCGCCGATGGTGATCCGGCTGTGCTCGAGCGCCCTGAGCGCGAGCTTGAAGCCGCTCCCCTCCTCGCCGAGCCGGTTGGCGGCCGGCACCCGCACGTCGTTGCAGAGCACCTCGGTGGTGGGCGACCCGCGGATGCCGAGCTTGTCCTCGTGCTTGCCGATCTCGAGTCCCGGCATGGTGTCCTCGAGCACGAAGGCGCTGATCCCCCGCGACCCGGCCGGCGGGTCGGTGACCGCGTAGTAGACGTAGAGCTTGCTGACGCCACCGCCGGTGATGAACCGCTTGGTCCCGTTGATCACGTAGTCGTCGCCGTCGCGGACCGCCCGCGACGCCATCGCGCCGGCGTCGGACCCGGAGCCGGGCTCGGTCAGGCAGTAGGAGATCATCGCGGTACCGTCGGCGACCGGGGGCAGGAAGCGCTGCTTCTGCTCCTCGCTGCCGGCGAACAGGATCGGCAGGGTGCCCAGCTTGTTGACGGCGGGGACGAGCGAGGTGCTGGCGCAGACCCGCGCCAGCTCCTCGATGAGCAGCGAGTGCGTGACCGAGTCCGCTCCAGCGCCGCCGTACTGCTCGGGGATGTTGATGCCGGTCAGGCCGCTGGCCTTCAGCACCTCGTAGTTGTCCCAGGGGAACTCGGCGGTGCGGTCGATCTCGGCCGCCCGCTCGGTGAACTTGTCCTCGAACAGCCGCCGCCACTCCTTGCGGAACAGCTTCTGGTCCTCGGTGAGCGTGAACGCCTCGGACATGCCAGCCTCCTCGATGCCGTGACGCGGCAGCCGCCAGGCGAGCATCCCGGCGGCGGCGCCTCCCTCATTCTATCGGCGGGCCCACGCCGGCCCACCGCCGGTGGGCGCGCTCGTCCTGGTCGTCGACCCGGAGCAGCGCGAGGAGGCGCTCACCGTGCCGCGGGCGGGTCGAGCTGCAGCCGTCCGTCGGAGCGCGCCTCGAGGGCCTGCTGCAGTGCCTGGCGGGTGGTGAAGGCGAACAGCAGCCGCGCCTCGTTGGCGAACGCCCCCTCAGGGTCGTCCGTGGAGTGCAGCCGGTAGGTCACGCAACCGCCCGGGAAGCGGTCGTACCAGGTGGCGGTGAACGCACCGGTGAGCCGCTCGACCAGGTGGAAGGTGCGCACGCCGGGCTGGGTGGCGGGCACCTCGACCGCGCCGGCGGGATCGCAGGTGGCGGTCAGCCGCGCCACCACCGCGCCGGAGCCGGCCCGGTCGTGGTCGAGGGTGACCACCGACCGGCCGGCGTTGACGGCCACGTTCACGACGCTCCAGCCTTCCTGCTCGGGCCGCAGGCAGGGGATCAAGGAGGCCGAGGGCACCGACTGGGCCTCGAGCCACAGCGGCTCCAGATCGCTGCAGCTCAGGTCGCCGACGCCCAGCGACGTCGCGACGGCGATGTCGTTGCTGAGCGTGTCCGCCACCATGGGCCCGCCGAGGGCGACCACCAGCACCACCACCAGCCCCATGAGCCCGATCCGGCGGGCGCTCCACCGCTGGATCCGGATCGGCTGGGGTGGGGTGGGCAGCAGCTTGATGAACTCGGCATGCAGGTCGCGGCCCTGCTCGCGGAGCATCCGGCGGAGCTGGGAGGGCAGCGCGAGTCCGCGGGCGGCCGCGAACGCCTCGGTGATCTCCTCGACGGTGAACTTGCCGAGCGCCCGCTGGTAGACCCGCTCGGGGCTGGAGCGCAGGGCCAGGCAGAGCATCATGTTGGCCAGGTCGACCGCCTGGCGCCACGGAGTGGGGCGGAGCTCGGCGAAGGCCACGTCGATCAGCAGCAGCCGGCCGTCGCGGACCAGCAGGTTGGCCGGCTTGACGTCGCGGTGGGCCAGCCCAGCGTCCCACAGCGTGCGGACGATCCCCAGCCCGTCGTCGATGACGCCATCGTCGATCTCTGCTTCGCCGAGCTCGACCGCGCCGTCGAAGAACTCGGTGACCAGCAGGTACTCGCGCTCGGGGGTGAGCTCCACGAACCCCAGCGGCGCCGGGCTCGGCAGCCCGGCGTCGCGCAGCACCCGCAGCGCGTAGTCCTCCTGCTGGACCAGCCGGCGCACGGTGTTGAACGGCTTCTCGTCCTCGAGCCGGCCGTACAGCAGCTCCCGGCCGAGCTTGTACCAGCGGTCGGCGCGGAGGTGGCTGCGGGCGTACAGCTTGCCGAACAGCTGCCTCGGCGGGTCGCCCTTGACCGTGATCCGCAGGGGGGTGGAGCCCGCCGAGCCGGCCAGGCCGAACGGCCTGACCTCCTCGACGGCCAGGCCGAGCTGGTCCTCGAGGGCCTGCCGGATCGCCGCCCCGCGCGCCCCGCCGACGTCGAGGTGGGCGCTGCGGCCGCGCCGGTAGGCGACCGGGAACACCTCGCTGGGGGTGAACACGCGGAAGGCGACCAGCGGCAGGGTCACCCCGATGGCCGCGCCGACGAGCACGTCGGTCGGGGCCTCGGCGCCCAGGGCGACACGGCCGAGCGCGGTGAGGGTGATCAGCGTGGTCGCGACCCACTTGCCGGTGTTGCGCCAGCGGCCCTCGGGCACCAGCGTGTACAAGATCCCGACCAGCACGACCGCCAACGCGGTGACCTGGAGCGACGGCAGCGCCCAGCCCCCCCAGCCCGCCCGGATGACCACCCCGAACGGCCGTGGCCGCTGGGCGACCGCGGCCACCACGTCCTGGACGACGGTGGTCGTCAGGTTCGCGACGATCAGCACGACGATCAGATGCCGGAAGCGGCGCAGCACCAGCAGCGCCAGCAGCAGCCCCAGCAGCAGCCCGTTGAGCACCCACCACGAGCTGAGGGCCGCCAGCGCCCGCATGACCCCCACGAGCCCTGGGGCGTCGAGCCCGGCCAGCCACCGGACCACCGCGTCGTCGGCGACGGTGACCGCGACGGCTGGGCCGCGCATGCCGCCGGGGAAGACCACGACCGACAGCACGATCAGCACGCCTGCGGCGATCAGCCACCGGACCCCGCTGGTCTGCAGGTGGTGGGGCAGCGGTGGTGCCTCGCCGGTGGGTCGCCGGCGGCTCGGCGGCCGGACAGCTTCCCGGACGGCCGGCTGGCCCGCCGGGGCGCTGGTCACCGACCGGTCCGAGGGCACGTCCATGACCATCCCAACGCGAGGCAACCAGCTCCGCAACAGCTTAGCTCAGGCGTAGCCGCCAAGGTCTTTAGGGACAAGACGTTCAAGCAGGACTGCTTACTGCGGGGCCGACATCCCATAACATAAGGCGCGTCCACGCAACTCTTGACAAGAGACACGGGCGGGATTGACACTCTGCTTCGTGCCGCGATAGTTAGTCCTAGCTAGATACCCTTCCCCTCCTCCCCCTTCGATGCGCGGGCCGCGACCCGCCTGACGACCAGCCAGCCTTGCAAGCAGGCGAAGCGACGTGCTGCGGTAAGCGAGGGGCAAGGTAAGGGGGTTTGGGTCATGGCCAGGAGGCTATGGGGTAGCCCTTGCAGTGGTGGCCCTCCTCGCGGCACCCATCACGACAGCCGCGGCCTCCTCACCGGCGGACGCGTCGTGCGCGCGGCAAGGGGTTACCCGCATCGAAATCACCAGGTGGGGTGACGATGATGCGGACGCGAGAGTTCGTACGGTCAAGCCTTGCGGCGGTAATAGATCCTCACCAACTCCCGGGCGAGCCGCTCTCGAGCCGCTGCCGAGCCGGCAAGCTTGGAAGCGTTGTGCCCCATCAAGAGAAAGGAGGGTCAACGCAGCAGATGCATCCATTGCCGCCCGTGAGCCAAGAGGCGGAGAGCAGTGTGAACCGAGGTCACCCTTGGATTTCGGGGTGAAGGCGGAGGGGGTCCCGTGGAAGCCGAGAGATGGAACGAGGGGCACAACGAGGACGATCACTGTTGGATGAGCCCGGAGCAACTGGCCGAATGCGCCCGGGCGGACGTGGCCGATACCTTCGGGTCCCCGGTCCCGACCCGGATGGTGTCGAACGGCGAGTACGTGCCCCATCCTCAGACGGAGAAGCAGAAGCGGGTGGAGGCCCGGATCCAGGAGCTGGCCGACTCGGCGTCGAAGAAGCTCCGGATGAGCCGGCGGCAGTTCCTGGGCAGCACGGGCGGCATGGCGGTCGCCTTCTTGGCGATGAACGACGTCTTCGGCCGGCTCTTCGACGTGAGCCCGGAAGAGATGTTCGAGCCCGCGGCCTACGCCGCCCACGGAGCGCCCCGCGATTTGTTTGTCTTCGACGACCAGTTGCACATGGTGCGGTCGAGCCGATCGGCAGGCGGCGCACTGCGGGACATCGCGGCGGGTCTCCGTACCAACTTCAACCCTAACGACCTTCCAGATGAGCTGGGGGGCATCAACACTCCCTGGAATCCAGCGCTCGTGGGTGTGCCGAACGTCCCGGAGAACTTCCACCTCGTGCAGTTCATCAAGGACATCTACTTCGACAGCCAGGTCACGGTGGGAGTTCTGAGCAACGTGACCCCTGGCACCGTGACTCTGCCTGGTGAGCCAGCACCCCGCCCGCCAAAGAACATCCCCGAGTCCCTCGCTGGTTCGATTCTGACCACCGAGCAGACGGTTGGCGTGCGGAACTTCGTCAACCGGATCGCCGGGTCCACGCGGCTGCTCGCGCACGGGCTGTTCTATCCCGGCACGGCCAACCTCGAGTACATGCAGTACCAGATTGACAACTATGAGCCCGACTCGTGGAAGGGCTACAACATCAATCGCGCCGCCAAACAACTGGACGACCTCCCCGAGGACGACATGCGGCGGTGGCGACACGACGACGAGGCCGTGACCTACCCCACCTTCGAGCTGATCACGAACAACAAGGATCAACTGAAGAAGCACCCCGGCTTCTGGAACATCTGTGTCCACAAGGGGCTGTCAACCAATGCTGGCCCCGACCCAGAGTTGGGGCACCCGGCCGACATGCCCAAGGCGGCGAGGGACTGGCCGCATCTCAAGTTCATCACGTATCACGCCTGCATCCGGCCCGGCTTCTGGGTGTTGAATGCCCTGGAGGACGTTCGCTCAGGGCGGACGCGGGAGGGGGTGCCGGACATCCTCTGGACCACCGAGTACGCCCAGTTGGTGGCCCCGTTCCCCAACGTGTACGCCGAGATCGGGACCACCTGGGCCTCGACGGTGGTCACCTTCCCCACGGTTGCGGCCCACCTCATGGGTCAGCTCATGAAATACATGGGACCGGACCGGATCGTGTTCGGCTCGGACTCCCTCTGGTACGGCTCCCCGCAGTGGCAGATCGAGGCGCTGTGGCGGTTCGAGATCCCCGAGGAGCTGCGGGAGCGCTACGGCTACCCGGCGCTGACCAAGGCCGCCAAGCGGAAGATCCTGGGTCTGAACTCGGCCCGGCTCTACAAGCTGCCCGGGGCGGCCGAGCCCGCACCGGGGGGCGTGTACAAGCCCGTGCCCGAGAACTACGAAGCGCTGATCCCCGATGAGTTGAAGACCCTGTTGGAGTTCCCAGGGTTCACCGCAGACAACATGTCCAGGTTCAAGGAGACGTATCTGGCGATGGGCGCGGAGCCGAGCAACACCCGCTACGGGTGGATCCGCACGAAGAGTTAGTTAGGGGCCGGACGGCTACGACGCCGTCGAGTGGGCCGCCACCCGGCCCTGGTCGGACGGAAACGTGGGGATGCTCGGCGGCTCCTACGTCGGCTCGGTAGGGCCGCTCCCCGAGGCGGGTAGGCCGCTCCTCGAGTGGTCGGCGACCGAGCCGCCGCGGTCGACCGGAGCCCTGGATCCCGTCCCGGCCGGACCGGCCAGCCAGGGAGGCGCGGTGCTCGGCTCCTACGATGGGAGTTCCAGGACCGGGCGCACCTCGATCGTCCCGTAGCTGGCGCCAGGGATCCTGGCGGCCAGCTCCAGCGCCTCGTCCAGGTCGTTGCACTCGACCAGGTAGTAGCCGCCGAGCTGCTCGGGGGTCTGGACCGCGGGGCCGTCGGTGATCTGGGCGCTGCCGTCCCGGACCCGAACGCTCTTGGCCTCCGCGACCCGCAGCAGCGGCTCCCCACCGCGAAAGACGTCCCGCTGGGTGACCTCGCCGTGGAACGCGTCATACCCCTTGGCCTCGGCGTCCCCCTCGGGGGTGCCCCACGCCGGCCGGTCGGCCTCGTTAGTGTAGATGAGCAGTGTGTAGCGCATTGCGCGCTCCCTTCCCGTTGGCCGGCGCTCCTCGCCGTCCTCAGCTACTCGGCGATCAGGCAACGCTGGAATCGACAGGCAAGCGATCGCGGTGTCCGGCGCCAGCCTGGTCGTTCCTTCTCAAGGAGCGGTTGGTGAGGATGCGAGTCCGACGGGCCAGACGAGCACCGACGCGGTTGCCACCGCAGGAGCGGCTGCACCAGGAGCCCGGGGCGCGCGGGAGGTGCGCTACCTTGCTGGGCGACACCGCCCGGTGAGGAGGAGCCCGTGGAGCGTGCGCAGCTGCCGGACGAGCCCGGCCTGCCCCCGGTCGGGGAGGTCCGCCCGGGCCTGTGGAGCCTGCCCGTGCCGATCCCCGACAGCCCGCTCCGCTACGTGCTCGCCTACGGGTTCGAGGTGCCCTCGGGCGTGGTGCTGGTCGACCCGGGCTGGAACGCGCCGGAGCCGCTCGAGGCGCTGGAGGCGGGCCTGGACCGGCTCGGCACAGGGCTCGCCGGCGTGCGCGGGATCCTGGTCACCCACATCCATCCCGACCACTACGGGCTGGCCGGCCGGGTGCGGGAGCTGTCGGGTGCGTGGGTCGCGCTCCACCCGGCCGACGCCGCGCTCGTCAACGACCGCTACGAGCAGGTCGACCGCCTGCTCGACCGGACCGCCAACTGGCTGCGGGCCACCGGCGCGCCCGAGGGCGAGGTCGAGGCGCTGCACGGCGCCAGCATGCAGATCCGCCGGTTCATGGTGTCCGCCCACCCCGACGTGCTGCTGGAGCACGGCGACCGCCCCGACGTGCCCGGCTGGCGGCTGGTGGCCGTGCACACGCCGGGGCACACGCCCGGCCACCTCTGCTTCCACGAGGAGGGCACCGGGGTGCTGCTCACCGGCGACCACGTCCTGCCCCGGATCAGCCCCAACGTGTCGGCCCACCCGCTGTCCACCGACGACCCGCTCGGCGACTACCTCGTCTCCCTCAAGCAGGTGCAGGCGTACGCCGGGCCGGCCCTGCCCGGCCACGAGTGGCGCTTCGACGACCTGCCCGGCCGGGTCGACGAGCTGCTCGCCCACCACGAGGAGCGCCTGGACGAGGCGCAGGCGGCGGTGGCGGCCGGGGCCGCGACCGTGTGGGAGGTCGCGCGCGGCCTGCGCTGGTCGCGGCCGTGGGAGGAGATCGCCGGGTCCATGCGCCGGGCCGCGCTGGGCGAGACCCATGCCCACCTGATCGTGCTGGAGCGCCGGGCCCGGATCGCCAGCGTCTCGGACGGCACCCCCCTGCGCTGGCACGCCCGCTGACCTCGCCGGGGCCACGCGCCGGCCTCCTGAGCACACACTCCTCCACAGACGATCCGCGCACCTGGCCGTCGGGTCGTCGGGATGTCACACTCGACGTATGGCGCGACGTAGAACCACCTTGTACCTGGACGACGACCTGCTCCAAGCAGCGGCGGAACGCGCCGCGCGGACGGGTCGTGCGCAGAGCGATGTCATCGAGGAGGCGCTGCGCCGATTTCTCGGCCTTGAGTCGGTCGTCCGGCGCATCCAGGCCCGCGGCGACCTCGACGAGGACGAGAGCCTGGCGCTGGCCTACGACGAGCTGGACACCCTGCGAACCGAGCGCGCCAAGGCCACATAGGTGCTCTATGCCGTCATCGACCCCGGTGTGCTCGTCTCCGCACTGGTCGCCCCGAAGGGTGCGCCCGGACAGCTGCTCGATCTCGTCCTCGAGCAGCGGTTCGAGCTGGTCGCCTCGCCGCGGCTGATCGGAGAACTCACGGGAGTTCTCCTGCGGGAGCGGTTCCGTCGCTATGCCAGCGCTGCCGAGGTCCACGAGTTCGTTGCCGACCTGGCGGCCGTCGCCACGCTGGTCCCGGATCCACCCGACCCAGCTCCGATCGCTCGCGATCCCAACGACGACTATCTCATCGCGCTGGCGGTTGCGGCACGCGCTGACATGCTCGTCTCGGGGGATCGGGATCTGACCGATCTGGCGGAACCGCCCGTTCCGGTGCTGACGCCCCGAGCGTTCCTCGACCGATTCAGTGAGGAGAGCTGACCCGCACCTGTGGGGGTCGGGTGGACTGGTCCGGCGCAGCCTTGGGAGGTCAGATGAGCGGTGCGGGAGCTAGTCCAGGCCGCCACCGGGCACCGTGTCCCGGCCCCGCCCGGCCGTGAGCGGCGCGGCGGGCCGGTGGGCGGATCGGTAGGATTGGCGGCCATCGCATGGCAACGGTGAGGTGTCGACGATCGACGACGTGAGGGTCGCGCTGCTCGGCTTCGGGTACTGGGGGCCGAACCTGGCCCGCAACCTGCACCTGCGGCTCGGGCGGTCGTGGGTCGCCTGCGTCGACCCCGACCCGGCCCGCCGGGCCGAGGTCGCCCACCGCTACCCGTGGGTCCGGGCCCTGCCCGACCCGGACGGGGTGCTGGCCGACCCGGGCGTGGACGCGGTGGTGATCGCCTCGCCCGCCCGCACCCACGCCGAGCTGGTCCACCTTGCCCTGGCCGCCGGCAAGCACGTGCTGGTGGAGAAGCCGCTGGCCCTCTCCACCGCCGACGCGGTCGCCCTGGCCGAGCAGGCCGACTCGGGTGGCCATGTCCTCATGGTCGGCCACACCTTCGAGTACAACCCGGCGGTCACCAAGATGCGCGCGCTGCTGGTAGCGGGCGAGCTGGGCGAGCTGCACTACCTGCACTCCCAGCGGGTGAACCTCGGCCGCATCCAGCACGACATCAACGCCCTCTGGTCGATCGGGCCGCACGACGTGTCGATCGCCAACTACCTGGTCGGCGCGGCGCCCCGCTGGGTGGCCGCCCGCGGCGCCCGCTACCTGCACACCGACGTGGAGGACGTGGTGTTCGCCACGCTCGGCTACGACGGCGGCGTCCTCGCCCACGTGCACGTGTCCTGGCTGGACCCGTCCAAGCTGCGCCGGACCACCATGGTCGGCTCGCGCCGCATGGTGGTCTTCGACGACCTGGACTCCGAGGCCAAGCTCCGCGTCTACGACAAGGGTGCCGACCCGGTCGGGGTGGGCGAGTTCGGCGAGTACCAGTTCCGGCTGCGCTCGGGCGACATCCACGTGCCCCGCACCGACCTGACCGAGCCGCTCGCCCTGGAGCTCGACCACTTCCTGGACTGCGTCGCGACCGGGGCGACCCCCCGCACCGGCGCCTGGAACGGGGTCCGGGTCGTGGCCACCCTGGAGGCCGCCCAGCAGTCGCTCGACAAGGGCGGGCTCCAGGTCGCTGTGGCCGGGGCCGCCGGCCGGGAGCGGGGCCCCCGTGGCGTCCACGCCAGCTGACGCCGAGGTCGCCCCCACCGCGCTGGTGCTCGACGGGGTCCTGCTCGGCAGCGGCAGCCGGGTCGGCGAGTACTGCATCGTGGGCGAGCCGGCAGGCGGTGCCGGCACCGCCACCGCCAAGCGTGACGCGGCCGGCGGCCAGGAGCACCAAGGCCCGGTCACCGTGATCGGCGAGGGCGCGCTGCTGCGCTCCCACACCGTGGTGTACGCGGGCAACCACATCGGCGACCGCTTCCAGACCGGCCACCACGTGCTGGTCCGCGAGGGCAACCAGATCGGCGACGACGTCTCGGTCGGCAGCGGCTCGGTCGTCGAGCACCACGTCCGCATCGGCCACCGGGTGCGCCTGCACACCGGGGTGTTCGTGCCCGAGCACTGCGTGCTCGAGGACGACTGCTGGATCGGGCCGCGGGTCGTGCTCACCAACGCCCCCTTCCCGCGCTGCCCGGACGTTGCCGCGTGCATGCGGGGGGTGCGGGTCGGCAGGCGGGCCAAGCTCGGCGCCAACGTCACCGTCCTGCCAGGCGTGACCATCGGGGAGGGCGCGCTGGTCGGCGCCGGCGCGGTGGTCACCCGTGACGTGCCCCCGCGCGCCGTGGTGGCCGGCAACCCGGCCCGGGTGACCGGCGACGTCGGCGGCCTCGCCTGCCCGGCCGGCCTCCCCCACCGCCCCTACCCGGCCGAGTAGAGGTGCGGGGCTAGAGGTGCGGGGCGCGCCGCCGTATGCTTGGGCGCCGGAAGGGGGGGCCGTCCCGGCCCGAAAGGCAGTGCGCATGGCCGATGAAGCGCGGCTCACCGCCGAGAAGCTGAACGCCGTCGAGCTCAGCAAGGCGATGCGCGGCTACACCATGCACGAGGTCGACACCTTCCTCGACCAGGCCGTGCAGGAGCTGGTCCGGGTGCACGCCAAGCGCAACGGCGAGACCGCCCCCTCGACCCCGCGGCTGACCCCCGAGGCCATCGGGCACAAGGTGTTCACCAAGGCGCTGCGCGGCTACGCCATGCACGAGGTCGACGACCTGCTCGACCGCCTCTCCGAGGAGCTCACCCGCCTGCACCGCGAGGAGCGCTGGATCGCCTCCAGCATGATCGGCCGGCCGGCCGCCCTGCCCGGGCTCACCCCCGAGGAGATCCAGCGCAAGCAATTCGCCGCGGCCATGCGCGGCTACACCATGGGCGAGGTCGACGCGTTCCTCAACGAGGCGGCCCGGGAGCTGACCCGCCTGCGGGCCGAGCGCGGCCGCGGCTTCCGCCCCACCCCCCACCGGCTGACCGCCGACAACCTCCGCGACTGGCGCTTCTCCCGGGCGATGCGCGGCTACGCCGTCCACGAGGTCGACCAGTTCCTCGACCGCCTCTCCGACGAGGTCAACCGCCTCCTGCACGACGCCATGCCGTAGGGCGCAAAGTCCTTCGCCGTTCCCCGCCGACTCACTTCCACTTCTTCGTGATGCTGTTCGTGATCACCTTCTACCAGGACTGGGCCACCTTCCTGCTGGCGATCACCTACGTCGCCGTCGACCACGGCGTGGTCGGCGTGGTCGCCCCGCACGCGACCTACAACCACCCCGACGCTTGGAACAACCCGGTGAAATGGGCCGGCGTGCACGCCCTGTTCGTCGCCGGCGCCAGCGTGGCCGCGGTGGCGAACTGGTCGCTTGACCGAGCGAGCCCAGGCCGCCGAGCGGGCCATGGCCGACCAGCTCGCCTACCAGGCGAGCCACGACGCCCTCACCGGCCTGCTCAACCGCCGTGAGTTCGAGCGCTGCGTGAACGAGGCGCTGACCAGGTCCGAGACGCAGCGCCTCGAGCACGTGCTGTGCTGCGTGGACCTCGACCGCTTCAAGATCGTCAACGACACCTGCGGCCACGCCGCCGGCGACACCCTGCTGCGGCAGCTCGCCGCCCTGTTCCAGCAGGAGGTGCGCAGGGGCGACAGCCTGGCCCGGCTTGACGGCGACGAGTTCGGCGTGCTGCTCACCAGCTGCCCCCTGGACCGCGGGATGGCCATCGCGGATGCGGTCCGCGAAGCCGTCGCCCAGCACCGGTTCGTCTGGGAGCAGCACACCTTCACGGTCGGAGCGAGCATCGGCGTGGTGGCGATCTCCTCGCCCCCGGTCAACCTGGACGATGTCATGCAGGCCGCGGACGCCGCCTGCTACACGGCCAAGGACAAGGGCCGCAACCGGGTCCACCTGCACCAACCAGGTGACTTCGATCTCACCCGGCGTCAGGGCGACTCCCAGTGGGCCGGTCGCATCCTCGCGGCCATCCGCGAGCAGCGGCTCGAGCTGTACTACCAGACGATCGTCCCGGTCGGGCCCGACGAGGGGGCGGGGAGGTTCGGCGAGCTGCTCCTGCGGCTGCGCGAGGAGGACGGCGCGCTGATCCTGCCGGGGGCGTTCCTGCCGGCCGCGGAACGCTACAGCCTGCTCACGGCGATCGACCGCTGGGTGGTGGCGACGGCGTTCACCACGCTCGCCGAGCACTACACGCACGGCCCCGCTCCGGCCGGGGACCTGTACTCGATCAACCTCTCGGGCGCCTCGATCGGCGACGAGTCCTTCCTCGCCTTCGTCCGTGCCCAGCTCGCCGAGCACCAGATCCGTTCCGAGATCATCTGCTTCGAGCTCACCGAGACGGTGGCGATCACCAACCTCGGCGTGGCGGTCGAGTTCATCAACGAGCTGCGGTCCCTGGGCTGCCGGTTCGCGCTCGACGACTTCGGCAGCGGTCTGTCGTCGTTCGCCTACCTGAAGAACCTCCCGGTCGACTTCCTGAAGGTGGACGGGCGCTTCGTCAGGGGCATCGCGCATGACAACATCGACCGGGCGATGGTGGAGGCGGTCAACCGCATCGGCCACGAGATGGGACTGCGGACCATCGCCGAGTTCGTCGAGACCGACGCCATCCTGCAGTGCCTGCGCGAGCTTGGCGTCGACTACGCGCAGGGCTACGGGATCGCCCGTCCCGGACCGCTGGCCGAATGGCTGACGGCACGCCCCGCGCTCGCTTCCGCCGACTCGAGCGCCTCCCGCCACCTCAACCTGGTCCGACCGGCGCACGGCTAGAGCCGGTTGAAGCAGGTCAGCGCGCAGGCCGCCTCGTGCCGGTTCTCCGCGCGGCCACCAAGGCTCGGGTGATCTCGGCCAGCTGGTAGGCGCGCAGCGCGAGGTGGCGCAGCCACAAGGGGAACCGGCCAGGGAGCCAGGCTGGGGTGTTCGGCTGCGCGAGGCGTGCGGCGACCTGGGTCGGCGTCGGGGCGACCCACAGCCGGAGATGATGGATGCGTTCACGCCAGGACATCGAGCGGAAGTGCCGCAGCATCTCGGATGCCGCACTGGCGTCGGCGGCGCAGAGGCGGAGGAGGGAGGGGGCGCGACGTGGCAGGCCCAGCGCGTCCGCGACGCGATCCCCGTCCGCCGCGTGGCAGCGGAGCGCGGCGAGCAGCGCTGGTCCGGCACCGAGTTGCCGTGCGACCGTCAGTGCCCCCACCCAGGTCCGCAGGGGCATGGAAGCGACGGCGCGGTCGAGGTCGGCTCGCGGCTTGGGTTTCCGGTTGCCGGTCTGGACGGCGTGGATCGCGAGGTGGCAGGCGTGCGCCGCCTCGTCGAGTGCCCGGACCGAACGGCCGTGGAGCTCGAAGGCGACGGTGTGCCGTGCGAGCACCTGCCAGGTCTGCTCGGGGGTGGTGGAGGTCTCCGGGAGGGTTCGGTGAAGGTCGATCGTCATGCCGTCACCCGGTCGGCGGAACACCCAGGAACCCGTGCTGATCGCGTGGAAGCCGTTGCAGCGCAGCCAGTCCCGCGCGGCGGGGACGCCGTGCGGCGGCACCAGGACGTCGATGTCGACGCAAGGGCGGAACTCGCCCGGGTACAGCCGCCGTGCCGTGACCGGTCCTTTCAGGAGGATCGCCGGGACCCCCGCGGCTTCCAGCTCGGCGAGCATCGTGGCGGTGGCGGCCTCGAGCGCAAGCCGCCAGACTGCCCATCGCACGTCGATGGCGCGGTCGCCGCTGGCGGTGACCGCCATGTGCAGCGGCGGCGAGCGCCGGTGGACGCCGGGACGGCCTGTCGGGCTCACCGTCTGCTGCCCCCTGCGGCGGTCTCGACCACCCGCCCACCGTCGAGCACGACCACGAGGTCAGCTCGGCGGATGGTCGAACGGCCGTGCGTGACGGCCACGATCGTGACCTTGCCATGGAGACGGTCGAGCGTCGCACCGACTGCTTCTTCGTTGTCAGCGTCGAGGTTGCTGGTGGCCTCGTCGAGCACGAGCATGTCTGGACGGCGCAGCAGGGCTCGCGCGAGGGCGAGCCGCTGGCGCTCCCCGCCCGAGAGGCGGACACCCCGGTCGCCGACGGACGTGGCGAGCCCGTGGGGCAGGGCCCGGACGAAGCCCTCCGCGGCGGCGAGCCGCAGCGCTTCCCACATGTCGTCGTCTGACGCTTCCGGTCGGGCCCAACGGAGGTTCGCAGCGACGGTGCCGTCGAAGAGGAACGTCTCCTGCGGCACGTATGCGACCCGGTGCCGCCAGGGCCGTGTCGTGCCCGCGAGCGCCTTGCCGTCGATCTCGACCGTGCCGGTCGACAGCGGGAGCAGGCCGAGCAGCACGTCGACGAGCGTGGTCTTGCCTGCCCCGGACGGGCCCACGATGGCGGTCGTCGAGCACACCGGGATCACCAGGTTGGCACGGTCGAGGGTAGGTGGCCCGTCCGGTCGGTAGCGCACGGTGACGTCACGGAGCCGGAGGGACGCGCGCAGCCGCAGCTCATCGCCCCGTCCGCTCCTGTTGGTCGTCTCGGCGGCGGCCTCGGCCGCCTGGATGGTTGCTGTCACCGTGGCGTAGGCGGCCAGCATCTGGGCGACGTGCTGGGCCTTGCACACGAGGTCCGAGGTGAGCGGCAGCAGCCGTGAGAACACGAAGATCAACGCGACCAGCCGGGCCGGCTGCAGGTGCACCATGCTGACCGCGACCCAGACGGCACCGCCGAGCATGACGACCGCTGCGATCTGCTGCCCGGCCGCGGTCGCGCCCCTGGCACGTTCGTACTCGAGCCAGGCGTCCCGCTCGGCGTCCAGGGCGGCGGCGAACGTTGCGACGTGGACGTCCTCTCGGTTGTGGCTCTTGGCGAGCTTGACGCCATCGAGGAACTCGGCGGCGGACGCGAGCAGCTGCCGGCTGCGGCGTGTCAGCTGCTCCCCCTGCCGGCGGGCGCGCCGCACGGCGGGTGCCGAGAAGCGCCCGGCCCGTCACGACCGCGACGAACACCGCGAGGACGAGCAGGAGCGTGGGACGCAGCCCTGCCCGTTCGAACAGCGCCACGACCTGCGACGGCGAAGAGGTCCGCGGCGCAGCGAGGACACCGGCCAGCTCCAGCAGGGGGACGAGCAGCAGGAGGCCCGCCCCTTCGAGCATGGTCACACCGACGAGCATCGCCAGCCCCCACAGGAGCCGCCGACCTCCGTGCCGGACCAGCGCCCGGGCGTAGGCGTTGAGCATGGCCCACCCGGTGGCGCCGACCGTGGCCGGGGACGGGGTCGTCACTGCTCTGCAGCCGTGGCGGGCACCAGCGCTCCAGGCGCAGGCCCGCCACACCGCTCCTCGAGATACCGCAGCAGGAACCGTTCGCTCAGGGCGTCGGCCTGGCGGCGCAGCCGTGGCGGCGGGACCTCGCCGTCCCACCGGTCGCCGAGCAGCGCCTGGAGCACGCGGCGCACGGCGCCGCCGTAGTCGCGGGCGAGGTCTTCGTAGACGACCTCCACGACAGGGAGGTGGAGGTGGTCGAGGCAGGCGCGCCACTGCCGCACCTCATAGGTGAACTGGCGCAGCCTCCCGTCGATGCTCCCGCGGTCGTAGACCGGATCGGCCGCGGGCTCGTCGGCGGTGCCTGGCACGTCTCGCCAGCACCCGCGCTGTTGCGCGATCACGTCCGAGACGGCTTGGCGGAGCACGTCCCGACGCCAGAGCAAGACGATGGTCGCGTCAGGGAACAGGTCCAGGAAGAGGTCGCCGACATCGTCGTATACCCCTGCGGCGTGGGCGGGCGCGCAGTCGGCCAGGTTCACGGCGTAGCGGTCGGATGCCGCCGGGTTCCATCGCTGGCAGGTCTGCATCACGTCCGGCCAGAACAGCTTGACGCCAAGCGTGGCGTTTTCGGTGGTCCGGTACCGGTAGAGGGCTTCGACGTAGCGGCGGAGGTCGGTGGCGGACCAGCGTGCCTCGAAGTCCGGCCGCCATCCGACGTGGAAGTACTCGAGCGGGCAGCCGAGGCCGGCCCTGAGAAGCGCCTCGCCGAGCAGGGTGGAGCCGCAGCGGCGCATCGTGCAGACCAGGACGCTCGCTGCGGGCCGCTCGCGCCCGTGCGTGACGTCGTAGGCGGCGGTCGCTAGGTCGTAGCGTGGGCGCATGTGGTGACCTCTGTGGCGACCCGGGCGAGGTGTTCGACGGTTTGGGGCAGGAAGACGTGTTGCCGAGGCTGATGGAGGTGGAGCACCCGCACCGACCGCATCCAGGCGACGAGGAACGAGAACTCCTGTGCGAAGCAGGCGGGATCGGAGCGGTCGAGGCGCATGAGATGGTCACGGAGGTCGACCAGACGGCGAGAGGGGCCCGGCTCCTCGACGACGGGCTCGCCGGCGGCGACCAGCCGCACCACCGTGGCGACCGGCGCGGACCGGGGCCCCTGTCCCGGAAGCGGGTGGCGCGCCTTCGTGCCGTGCCGGGCCAGGCGGGCGCCGGGCGGCAGGGCGAGCCAGTCGCGGGCGTCATCCCACAGCCGAATGTCCTGCGTGCACGAGCGGACCATCGCCTGGCCGCCGGCGAGGCCGAGGACGGCGGCGTCGTCGCCGAGCAGCGGCCAGCCCGTGGCGCGGTGCAGGGCGGTGGCGATGGTGGACTTCCCAATGCCCGACGGGCCGCAGAGCAGGAGCGCGCCGCCTGGGCCGAGCACGGTCGCGGCGTGCAGCGCGTGCGCGTGCTGGCGCGTGAGCGCCCGCGGCAGGACGGTGGCGACGATGAAGTCGGCGTCGTCCGGGCCTGGCTGGCCTGGTCCGAGGTGCCAGGAGAGCGTGCGGCCGTCGGGCTCCAGCGTGCAGGCGGCGGCGCCGCTGGCGCAGACGACGTACCCGCCGTCGGGCCGCCGCCAGACCTCGAGCAGCCGGCGACCGCGCCCACGCAGCGCGAGCCGGCCGCCGGCTGGCGGGCTGCTGGTACGCCGCAGCGTGAAGGTGAAGGGATCCTCGTCCTCCTCCACGGCCGTTGCGGGCGCACGGCAGTGCTCGAACCCGCTCAGGGGGACGTCGGTGTCGAGCCGCACCGAGCCGAACCGGTAGCGGAGCCGGTTGCTCGACCCTGAGGCCACGGTCGTCATGACACGGAGACCTGGTCGAGCCACGTGGCGACGGAGAACAGGGGCCAGAACGACGGCAGCAGCTCGTGCGAGCTGGTGGGGGGGAGCCCCGCCCGGTGGCGGCCGACCGCGTGCTCGTAGCGCCGCCGGGCCACCGCCAGATCCACCCAGCCCTCCTTCACCATCGCGTGGTCTGCGATCGCCTCGATCCCGCCAAGCGCGGTGATGGCATCGTGGAACACCGCGTCGAACCGCGCCTTGCCTTCGCGCCGCAGGATCAGCGGTGGCAGGACGTCCCGCACGGCCTGCCGGAGCAGCGGCTTGGACTCGGTCGCCGCGAACAGCACGCTGCCGTGCAGTGCGAGCACGTACTCCACCACCCGCCGGTCGCGCAGCGGATGCCGCCAGTCGACCCCCAGGGACGTGTGGCGCTGCTGGGCCGCTTCGTAGATCGGCGCCGCCCACCGCTGGACCGGGAGTCGCCACCGTCCCCGCTGGTCATGGGAGCTGAAGGCGGACGCGTCCGCGGCGGACGCCGCCTCGAGACGGTCGGGCAGGCCGATCCGTGCGATCCAGCGCCGGTCGACCCAGTCGGGAAGCTGGGGAGCAGGCGCCCGTCGCACCAGTGGGACGGCGGCTTCGCGGCCCACCTGCGCGGTGCGCCGCAACACCTGGCGTGGAGTCCTGGGGCCGTTGCCGCTCTCGCGCCACAGCACGGCGAGCCGCCCTGCCCGGAGCAGGTCCGGCCAGTGCCAGCGCCACCCGCGGAACCAGTCGTCGCCGCCTTCGCCGGACAGCGCCACCCGCACCCCCTCACGCGCGAGCGGTGTGAGCGCGTCGCACAGCAGCGCAGCGGTCGGGGACGGTGGCTGCTCCCATGTCAGCGCCGTCCACGCCCGCCACCGCTCCCATTCGTAGGTGCTCGGGAGCAGCCGCAGCGTCCGGATGCCAAGGTGCTCGTCGAGCGCGTCGAGCCAGGCCGACTCGTCATGCGCCAGCCCCGGGAACGCGACCGCGACGGGCAGCAGCCGCCCCGGCGACCTGCCGGTCGCTCCGAGGTGGTGGGCGAGCGCGGTCACGGTGCTCGAGTCCACGCCACCGCTGACAAGCACGCCGGTGGCATCGCTGTCCAGGGCAGCCGCGACCGCCTGCTCGAGCCGAGGCCGCAGCCCGGCCGCCGCCAGGTCAGGGTCGATCGGGGACGTGGCCGCCGCGACCGACCGGAGCGTGTCGAAGCGCCGCCGCGCCGGCCCCCTCCCGATCGCGGCGACCGCAAGCTCGCCGGCGGGCAGGCGCTCGACGCCGGTGACCAGCGTCTCGTGGAAGGTCGTGATCGCCCTGCACAGCACCTCGCCGAGGAACGCCTCGTTCAGGCGGGCTGGCACGCCTGCCGCGAGGAGGTGGGACAGCTCGGTCCCGAACACGAACGTCCGCCCGTCGCACCAGGTGAGCAGCCGCCGCATCGCAAGCGTCGCCCGCGCGCACACCAGCCGGCCACGCGACGGATCCCAGACGGCGGTCACCCAGTCGCCGGCGAGCCCGTCGAAGCAGCCTTCCCCCTGGTCCCGGTACAACATCGCCGCCTGCGCCGCCGCATCCCGCGGTGGGCGCTCGCCGCCGGCGGGCCCGGCGTCGCCGAGCCGGCCGTCGAGGATCACGACCAGCCCGCTGTCGTCGACGGCCACGGGCGGGACGGCACCAAGCGCCGGCTCCGCTGCCGCAACGGCGCCGAACGGCCCGTCGACGTGCATCCATCGTTGCTCCGGCTGAGGAGCCGTGGACGCGGCGTACATCGCCTGGAGGAGCGCGCGCTCTGCCGGCCCGCCGTCGAGCCGCAACAGGCCGCACACTGTCACGTCCGTGCTCCCGGCCTCGGGGGCGGCCCGTAGCGGACCAGCTCGCGGAAGCGGGCCGCCGGGTCTCTCGCCTCCCCGTAATCCCGGCCGCCGACCTCGACCCACGCGTGCGCGGTGAACGGCCCACGCCGCACGCCGATGACGATCGCGGCCTCCTGGCCCCTGGCCAGCTCGATCCACCACGCCAGCAGCGCGCGCGGCAGGCAGCCCCGGTCTGCCCGCCACCACCGGGCGGCCGCCGTGACCAGCCGGTGCAGCCGCTGGGCCTCCAGACGGCCGGCGGCCAGCGGCAGGCGGCGGCCGATGCCCGAGGTCGCCGCTGCCGACCACCCGGCCGCGAGCTCGGGGAAGGGCTGGCGTCGCAGCGCAAGCTCGAGGTAGGCGGCGGCGCCCCAGAGCTGGACGGCGACCAGCCCTTGGACGAGGCGGCCGGCGGGACGCACCGCTACCGTTCGACCGCCAGCAGACCGTGGGTCTCCAGGTCGGCCAGGAACCGCCTGACGTCGGCGGCGGCCAGGGACGGCTCCACGACGTAGCCGTCGACCAGGTGGCCAACAAGGTCCTGCTCCGCGGCCGGGCCGTCGGCCAGCAGCCGCCAGAGGTCCGCGCCGGTCTCGTTCAGCGCGAAGTAGCCCCCTGTCTCGGGGCGGAGCAGCACCAGCTCACCCTCGACGTCGGCCCACACCACGCTGTCCCCCCGTGCCACGCGCATCAGCCGCCCACCTCAGATGCTCGTGTACAAGGGGAAGTCCGGCGCGCCCGAGATGCCGGTCCCGGCGGTGTCGACCGGGAGGCTCCCGTAGCTCGTCAAACAGGGCGGAGAGTACGGCTTGCGCCCCTCTTCACACGCTCCCGGCGCCGGAACGGCACCCTTGACAACCTCGTCGTCCATCACTGGCCCCCCGTCAGTGAGTCCTACGCGACAAGCATCGCGATCCTACCTAGCTCAGTTGAACCTGTCGAACTGGCTACCGGCGTCGGCCCAAGGCTGCGCCTTCGTTGAGCAACGCGCTGGTACGTCGAGCGCCTCCCGCCACCTCAACCTGGTCCGGCCGGCACACGGCTAGGACGCGCCGCAGCTCCCTCACGACGGGCTGTGTCGTCGTGCTCCGCGCGACTGGCAAACCGATGTGGCGCCAGGCTCACACGGTGAGCGGGTACTCCCGAACTGTCCAGTCCTCGAACCCGAGGTCGCGCATCCGTGCTGCGTCCCACGGTCCGTCCCACAACTCGACCGTGACCCCGAATCGCCGCCGCAAGAGGTCCAGCGCCCGTTTCTTCCAGGGCGACTCGGTGGTGTAGTCGTTGCCAACAATTACCTCGGGCCGCAGCACCACACGCTGGTTCTCGGCATGCCAGTCCTGTTGACGCTCGTCTCTGACGGCGGCGAACAACAGGTTGGCAGGCATGCCACAGTTGCCGTTCACTGCGAAGTGTACGAGCCGGAAGCGGCGGAGCAGGTAGGCGAGCCCGTCAGGACAAAGACGCCAATAGTCCTTGTCGTGGCGGTGGATCGCGGTGCGAAATGGCACAGACCCGAGCAGCAGGCCGTCCGGTTGCAATACCCGATATGCCTCGTCGATCGCGAGCCACGGAGCATAGACATGCTCGAGGACGTTGAACAGGAGCACGGTGCCGGCCAATTCTTCCGGAATCTGGGTGCCGGCGCACAGGTCGCCCACGAAGTCGAGCGCTGTCCCTTCGTGCTCGGTCACGTCCTGGGCGTAGAAGGCCGTGCATCCCCGCTCTCTGAATGGACCACGGTGGAACTCGAGGTCCCAACCAGCCCCGAGCTCGAGAACCGGCTCGGCCCACTTCTGCTCCTCTAGCCGTGCGCGGATGTAGCCACGCTCGATTGCCAGCACGAAAGCCCCCCCCCCCCCGCTCGTCCGGCCGAAGTCGGTAGTGTTCAATTCAGTCGTCCAAGCGTCAAGGACCACGTCGTGGTCCAAGACTCCTCACCCGCCCGGCGGCGCCGCAGCGCAATCGGTGCGCCTGAGGGCGTCCTGGCAACACCGGACGGCAGTCAGGCCTCCCGCTCCCACAACGCGGTACGCTCCCACGGTCAAGCTCGCAAGGCGGACGAGACGGACGGCTCACTCTACCGAGCGCTTCGATCTCCCGCCAGACCGGGCACCAGGCGCGGACACGCAAGGGGGGGCCATGCCGCGACGTTGGTGGGTCGTGCTTGGGTTGCTGGCGCTGACCGGGGCGGCTGGCGTCGGCGGCAAGGCGCTCAGCCAGGTGGCCACGGCCAAGTCCGAGCTGACCAGCTCGCGGAATCAGCTGGCCCGGGCGAGCAGCTTTGCCGCCGGGCCGCTGTCAGAACGCCTTGCCCTGGTCGACCAGGCCGCCGTCCACGCCGAGACGGCTCAGGTCGAGCTGGCAGGCGGACCGGTCCGGCTGCTCGGCCTGATGCCGTTGCTCGGCAGGGACGTCCGCGTGGCCCGGGCCATCGCGGCCACAGCCGGCGAGGCTGTCCGGGCCACCCGCGAGGTGGTGACCGCGCTCGAGCCGCTCGAGCACCGGCCGCCGAGCCGGGTCATGCTCGAGCGGGCGTCGGACGCCTTGCTCGGGCTGCAGGGTGTGCTCGACCGGGGGCTCGACGACGTCCGGCGGGCCAAGCCGCTGGTCGCTAGCCGGGGCGCCCGCACGCAGTTCCTGGCCGCCGCGGGGTCGGCCCGCCGCACCGCCTTCCAGGCCGGCGAGGGCCTGAAGCTAGCCAGCAGCCTGTACGGTCCGGCCGGCTCGACCAGGTACTTCCTCGCCTTCCAGAACCCGAGTGAGCTGCGCGGCACCGGCGGCCTCATCGGCGAGTACGGCATCCTCGAGGCGAGTCCTGACGGCCCGAAGCTGACCCATGTGGCGCCCTACACCGAGCTCGACCACATGGTCAAGGACAAGGACGGCGGCGTGGACCTGCCGGCGCAGGTCGCGGAGCGCTACCAGCGGTTCCCGGTCGGCTCGGCCTTCTGGGCGGTCAACATCCCACCCGACCTGCCCACCGTCGGCCAGACCATCACCCGGCTCTACCAGCAGGCCACTGGCCAACGGGTCGACGGGGTGGTGGCCATCGACCCGCTGGCCGTCGCCGAGATCCTGCGGGTCGGCGGCCCGATCACCGTGGCCGGCACCCGCCTGGACAGCGCCAACGTCGCCCGTGAGACCCTCGTGCAGGCCTACGTCCGCTACGGCAGCGACTACCGCGCCAGGCAGCGCTACCTGCAGGAGGTCGCATGGCAGACGCTGGTGGTCTTCCAGCGGGTCCTGCGCACCCGGCCGGTCGAGCTGGTCAAGGGCCTGGCCGCCGCCGCGCAAGGGCGCCACCTGCAGCTCTACTCGGCCGACGCCACCGGCCAGCGGGCCCTGCTCGAGCTCGGCATCGCCGGCAGCGCGGCCGCCCCCCGCGACGGGGACTACCTGATGCCGGTGAGCGTCAACACCGGCGGCAACAAGATGGATGCGTTCCTGCGCCGCAGCATCGGCTACCAGGTCACGCTCTTGCCGGACGGCGGCGCCAAGGCGGTGGCATCGGTCACCCTGCGCAACACCGGGCCGTCGGCGGGCCTCCCCCGCGACTTCGTCGGGCCGTACGACGCGCGCTTCAGGAAGGGCGAGAACAACCAGCTCCAGACCCTCTACGTGGCCGGTGGCTACGGCTTCGCCTCCGCGACCGTCGACGGCCGGGCGGTCCGCGCCGAGGCCGAGGCCGAGCTGGGCGGCCTCGCCCTCTCCCAGCCCGTCGACGTGCCCGCCCGCAGCTCGGTCACGGTCGCCTACCAGCTGGCCCGCAGCGACGCGGTCGAGGTGGTGGACGGCGACCACCTGCGCTACCGCCTCCTGCTCCGGCCCCAGGCGACCGCCTGGCCGGATCAGGTCCAAGTCTCGGTGTCCCCGCCTCCCGGCTGGCGGTTCGGCACCCTCCCGGCCGGATCCCGGCGCAGCGGTCAGGCGGCCGTCTGGTCCGGCCCGCTCCACCGCGAGCAGGCGCTCGCCTTCGAGCTGGTCCGTGCGCGGTAGGGGCTGCGGCCGCACCGGGCTCAGGCCAGAACGCCAGGCGCCCGCTTCCTCGCCACGACGAAGGTGTCCGCCCAGACCGGCCAGCGGCGGCCGAGGTGGGTCACCCGCTCGACCGTGAATCCGGACTCCGAGAGGAGCTGCCGCAGGGCACGGTCGCTGAAGAAGCGGAGGTGCTCCCCGTCGACGTTGAAGTGCCGGTCGAATGCGAGCGAGGCCAGGGCGACGTTCTTGGCGGGGCCGTGATAGGGCGTGGTCAGGGCAAGCTGCCCGCCCGGACGCAGCACCTCGGCCGCGCCCAGGAGCAGCTCCCGGGGCCACGGGAGGTGCGCGATGACCTCGAAGGCGACCACGACGTCGTAGCTCTGCGCCGCGACCGGCCAGGGCCGCTCGTCGACCGGGTGCACCCGGAACGAGCATGCGGGGTGTGCGCGGCGGGCGCGGTCGACCGCGGCCTGGGAGATCTCCATGCCTTCCGCCTCGGCGCCCTTGGCGGCCGCCTCGGCCACGAGGTGCCCTTCGCCGCTGCCGCATTCCAGGAACCGGAGCGGCCCGTCCGCCGGGGCGTCGAGCAGCGACCAGAGGACCTCCGCCCGGCGCGCGCTGAGCGGGTCGTAGGTGGGCGGCGGGTCCCCGTGCGCCCAGTAGCGCTCGTAGTACTCCTTCTCGCTTGCGCTCACGGTACCTCCCGACTCGGTGACCGGTGCGACAGGATCAAGTTGTTATAGCTTATTGTCTGGATCCTATCGCGACCGAACGCTCAGGGGGGGACATGAGGGAGCCTGACATGCTGGTGACCGGGGCCGGTGGCTTCATCGGCCACCACCTCGTCCGACGCCTCGTCGACGAGGGGTGCCGAGTCCGTGGCGCCGACTTGAAGCAACCCGAGTACGAGCCGACAGCGGCCGCCGAGTTCCGCGTGCTCGACCTCCGCCGCTGGGAGGACTGCCTCGAGGCGACCCGCGGGGTCGACCACGTCTACCACCTGGCGGCCAACATGGGCGGCATCGGGTTCATCGAGGCCAACAAGGCCGCCATCGTCCACGACAACCTGCTCATGGACACCCACATGCTGGAAGCGGCCAGGATGAACGGCGCCTCGCGCTTCCTGTACACCTCGTCCGCCTGCATCTACCCGGGCTACCTGCAGCGCAGCGCGGACGTGGCACCCCTGCGGGAGGACGACGCCTACCCGGCCGACGCCGAGGACGGCTACGGCTGGGAGAAGCTCATGGCCGAGCAGCTCTGCCGGCACTACCGCGAGGACCACGGCCTGGCCACCTACGTGGTCCGCTTCCACAACATCTTCGGGCCGATCGGCACCTATGACGGCGGCCGCGAGAAGTCGCCGGCCGCCATCTGCCGCAAGGTGGCGCTGGCTGGCGAGCGCGACGAGATCGAGGTCTGGGGCGACGGGCAGCAGACTCGTTCCTACTGCTACGTGAGCGACTGCGTCGAGGGCATCCAGCGTCTCATGCAGTCCGACCATCACGACCCCGTCAACCTCGGGCAGGACCGCCTGCTCACCGTCAACGAGCTGGTCGACATCGTCAGCCGCATCGCCGGCAAGACGATCGCCAAGCGGCACGACCTCACAAAGCCGCAGGGCGTGCGCGGCCGCAACGCCGACCTCGCCCGGATGCGCTCGGTGCTCGGCTGGGAGCCGACGGTGAGCCTGGAGGACGGGCTCGCGCGTACCTATGCATGGATCTCCGAGCAGCTCGCGTCGCGGCCGGACCGGCGCCTCGAGGACGCTGACGCGCTCGTATGAGTCACCCCCTGGCAGGTCGGCCCAGCTCGACGGGCCGACCTGCCAGGGTGGCGATCACCGGCCGTTTGGCCCGACCCGGGACGTAGCCGGGCCGGTGCGGACCCCGGTCACGCAGAGCTTGTTCCCCCACCCGCCGGCGACCAGGCCGGTCGCGGCGAGACCGGCCCGGAAGGCGGGGTACAGGACGGGGGCGGAGAGCAGGCGTGTCGCCCGCCCCGGCTCGTGCCCGTAGTACATGAGGTAGCGCTCGGACCGGGCCGAGAACCCGGCCGCCGCCAGCTCGCGCCGGACCTGCTCGGGACGCAGCCGCCGGACCTCGTTGCCTGCCTCCTCCTCGTTGGCGGCGAGACCCAGCCGGACCGCCACCTGGGTGAGCACGGCGTCGGCGGGCTCGGTGATGCTGACCGCCTGGCCGGCGACCCGGGCCAGCTCCCGCACCCCGGCCATCGGGTCGGCCAGGTGGTGGAGCCCGTCGTGGACGAAGGCCACGTCGGCCGCGCCGGCCCGGACGGGCAGACGCTCCACGTCCCCGACCACGACCAGATAGTCGAGGCCGAACCGCCGCGCACGGGCGCGGGCACGCAGGGCCGCTCCCTCGGAGATGTCGACGGCGAGGACACGAGCGCCCTTCCGGGCCAGGAACTCCGCTTCCATCCCGCTGCCGCAGCAGGCGTCCACGACGGTCGCCCGCCGCAGGCCGGGAAGGTGGGCGACGGCCCGGTCGAGCTTCTGGCCGAGCAGCCAGCGGTAGGCCCGCGGCGTCCCGCGGGGCCGAACGGTCTCGAACTCCTCGGCCACCGCGTGGTCGAAGTACCCGGCCTGGCGGTGCTTGTGGGCATGGGCGTGGTCGAGCTCGTCGTGGACCTGGCCCTGGTCGAAGCCGGGCGGCACCAGGATCGGCACGCCGTCGTGGACCTCGTAGACCTCACCGCACGAGGTGCAGGTCAGCTTGGCGTCGGTGGTCGCCGCGGCCAGGCCGTCCAGCTCCCCGACGCGACAGGCCGGGCAGGTCAGCAGCCGCAGCAGCGCCTCCCTCATGCGCCGGCCTGCCCGGACGACTCGAGCTCGAAGAGCTTCGCGCTGATCGTCAGCTCGTAGTAGGCCATCAGGATGCAGAAGAAGAAGCCCTGCCGGCCGTCGAGGAACCCGCGGCGCCCCACGTACCAGATCAGGAAGCGGAGCAGCGGGCGGCCCGGCAGGCGCACCCAGACGCGCCGCAGCACCCGCTTGCGCCGCAGCGCGTCCAGGCGGAGGAAGCCGAGCGGGCCGACCCCGACGGGCTCCTGCCGGAACTTGCGGTACAGGTGCGCTTCCCAGGTGGCGTACTTGTTGTGCCTGGTCAGCCAGGGGGTGAGCCCCCGGTCGTCGTCGTGGAGCAGCGGGGTGTCGAGAAACCCCATGCGGCCGTCGAGGACCACGTGCTCGTGGACCTCGATGTCACCGGTGCCGGGAAGGTCGTTCAGACCGAGATCTTCGAACCGTCCCAGCCGGTGCCGGAACAGCCGCAGGTTCCAGTTCGGTCGGAAGCAGCGCACCTCCCTGCCCATGAAGTGGAACTCGCGGTCGACGCAGTACCCGTCGGCGCTGCCGCGCTCGACGGCCTCGGCGATCTCGGCCCGGAGCTGGGGCGTGACCCGCTCGTCGGCGTCCAGGAGGAAGACCCACTCGTGCTCGAACGGGAGGTTGCGGAGCGACCACTCCATCTTCTTCGGTCCCTGGCCCCGGTAGTCGAACTGCACCACCTTGGCGCCGGCCGCCACGGCGATGTCGGCGGTCCGGTCGGTGCTGTGGGAGTCGACCACGACAACCGCGTCGGCCCACTGGACGCTCGCAAGGGCATCCGGCAGGTTCTTCTCCTCGTCGAGGGTGAAGATGACCACGGTGACCGGGAGCTTGCCAGGCGCCACAGCCGTCGTCGGCAGGGTCTCCACTTGCGCCGTCATCTGTCTCATCCTCTCGTTTGGTCTGGTGTCGCCTGGCGGCACAGCAACTGCTCGTCCCGGATCGCCCACCGCCGGGCGATCGCGTCCTCATACATCCGCTCCAGGTCGGCGGCCACCTGCTCCCAGGTCCAGCGACTGCGCGCCAGGGCCTGGCCGTTCCGGCCCATCCCGGCCGCCAGTCGCTCGTCACCTGCGAGCGTGCGCACTGCCTCGGCCAGCGGCCCGACAGCCAGCGGGACGACCAGACCCGCTCCGGCAGCCTCGATCTCCTGGTGGATGGCGACGCCCTCGGTGACGACCACGGCGGTCCCGGCGCTCATCGCCTCGGCCACGGCCACGCCGAAGCTCTCGTCTTCCGAAGGCAGCGCCACCACCCGGGAGTGTCGCAGCAGCGCGGCCTTGGGATCGCCGGTCAGCAGGCCGAGCGTGGACACGCGGCCGGCGAGCCCGAGGGTGTCGACGCGAGCCCGCAGGCGCTGGCCGACGCCGTCGTCGGGGCCGGCGACGACCAGGTGGGCTCGCTGGTCTACCGCCGCGACCACGGCGAACGCATCCACCAGCAGGTCGAGGCGCTTCTTCGCGGTGAGCCGGCCGAGGAAGGTCACCAGCGTCCTCCCGGCCAGCTCGGGGTGGCGGCGGAGCAGCTCGTCGAACTGCCCGGGCGGCACCGGGTCGACGCCGAGGGGGACCACGAACCCAGGTGGTAGCTGGCCGCGGTGCCGGACTGCATGCTCGCGCTCGGCGGTCGAGGTGTACTGCATCCCGGCGGCGGCGTTCAGCGCCCTGCCCTCGACGAGCGACATGTAGACCGCCTTGCGCAGGCGATGCTCGCGCAGGTGGTACGGGTTCAGCGCACCGTGGGGCCTGAGGATGTAGGGCACGCCGGCGCGACGGCAGCACCGGGCCGCGTACCAGGTGTGGAACTGGTACAGGCTGTGGATGTGGAGGACGTCGAACTCCCCGACGTGCCGCCGCAGCCAGCACCCGAGGCCGAGCGATGCGGCATAGGACCGGGGCCAGTGCACCGGGCGGTAGGTCACGGGCACCCCGGCGGTGGCGGCCTGGTCGACCGGGACCGACAGTGCACCAGACCCATCCATGTCGGTCGTGGCGATCTCAACGTGGTGACCGCGGGCGGCCAGAGCGCCACACATCGCCGGGGCAGCCGTGCTCGGCCCGCCGTATCTCGGCGCCAGGCTGCCGATGACGTGGAGGATCCTCATCGCGTCGCCGGCCGGGTTCCGGATCCGACGGTCCCGTCGAAGAAGCACCGCACCTGCTCGGCCACGAACGCGACCTGGTCCGGCCGCAGCTCGGGGAACATCGGCAGCGACAGAGTGCTCACCGCGAGGCGCTCGGCGTTGGGGAAGTCGCCCTGCTTGTAGCCCAGGTCCTCGTAGGCGGGCTGGAGGTGGACGGGGACCGGGTAGTGGACGCCGGTCTGGATCCCGGCACCGTGGAGGTGCTCACGCAGCCCGTCCCGCTTCCCGGTCTCCACCACGAACAGGTGGTAGACGTGCGTCGAGCCGGGCGCCCGCTCCTGGAACCCGAGGTCGCCGACGCCGGTGAGCAGCTGACGGTAGGTCTCGGCCAGCCGGTCGCGGGCATGGTTCCACGCGGCGAGCCGGCGCAGCTTGACCGACAGGACGGCCGCCTGCAGCGTGTCCAGCCTGGCGTTGACCCCTTTCTCGACGTGGTGGTACTTCACCTCCTCGCCGTAGTTCCGCAGCCGGCGGACCCGCTCCGCGAGCCGCCCGTCGCCGGTAGTGACCATGCCGGCGTCACCGCACGCGCCCAGGTTCTTGCTCGGGTAGAAGCTGAAGCAGCCGAGCGTGCCCCAGGCTCCGCAGGATCGGCCGCGGTAGCTGGCGCCGTGCGCCTGGGCGGCGTCCTCGACCACGTGCAGCCCGTGGGCGCGCGCCAGCTCCCAGACCCCGCCCATGTCCACGGCCTGGCCCGTGAGGTGGACCGGGATGACCACCCTCGTCCTGGTGGTGATCGACGGCCCGACCTGGCTCAGGTCCATCAGGTAGGTGTGCGGGTCGCAGTCGACCAGCACCGGCCGGGCGCCGACCGCGCTCACCGCCAGGGCGGTTGCGATGTAGGTATTGGCGGGCAGGATCACCTCGTCCCTGGGCACGACGTCGAGCGCCATCAACGCCAGCCGGAGCGCGTCAAGGCCCGAGCTGACCCCGACCGCGTGGCGCACGCCGACGAAGTCGGCGAACGCCTGCTCGAACTCCCCCACCTGCGGGCCGAGGATGAACCTGGCCCCGTCGAGCACCGCTTGCACGGCGGCGGTCGTCTCGGCCATGACCGAGCGCTGCTGGGCGACGGCGTCGAAGAACGGCACCCGGACCGCCACCTGCTCCGACTGCTCCTGGGCCAGGGTCACGGCGCCACCTCCTGGGTGCTCCCACCCGATCTGATGGACGCCGCGACCGCCTCCAGCGTCTTGACCACGCCGAGCGCGAAGGCGCCGTCCGACCGCTCCACCCGGCCGCGTTCCAGGTAGTCGAGGAACTGGCGCGCCTGCGCCTTCAGCGGCTCCTCGGATCCCACCTTGGGAAGCCGGACGTCGCCCTCCCAGGTCGACAAGCGGAGGAACTCCCCGAAGTCGCCGTACTCGGGAACGGCGCTGGCGCCCTTGTCGTAGATGGCCATCGGCGCGTTGAGCTGGAGGTCGTCCCAGGTGGCCATGCGCCTGCTGCCGACAGCGGTGATCTGGCGGACCTTCTTCGGGTCCAGCCAGCTCGCCTGGATGCCGGCCAGGACGTTGCCGGGGTAGCGCAGGGAGATGAACACCACGTCCTCGACCTCTGGCTGCAGGAAGGCCGCGCCGGTCGCCGAGGCCGTCTCCGGCGGGGTGCCGAGCAGCCAGTTGAAGATCGAGATGTCGTGGCCGGCCAGGTCGTAGGCGGCGTTGGCGTCGTGGCGGATGGGCCCGAGGTTGGTGCGGAAGGCGGCCAGGTAGTACAGCCGCCCGAGCTCGCCGCCGTGCACCAGCTCCCGCAGCCGCTCGATGCCGGGGTTGAACAGGAACACGTGGCCGACCATGAGCAGCCGGTCGTGCGCCTCGGCGAGCTCAACCAACTCCTCGCCCTCCTTGGCCGTCTCGCACAGCGGCTTCTCGCACAGCACGTGCTTGCCCGCGAGGATCGCGTCCCGGACGAGCTGGTAGTGGGTGCTCATCGGAGTCGCGACGACCACGGCGTCGACCGCAGGATCGTCGAGCGCCACCCAGTAGTCCTGCTCGCAGCGGATCCCTGGATGGGACCGCCGGATGGCGTCGAACCGCTCCGGGTTCAGGTCGACCACCACCTCGACGCTACTCCCGGGCAGGCTGGCGAAGTTGCGGAGGTGGTTCGGGCCCCAGTGTCCGCAACCGATCAGAGCGAACCTGTGCACGTCAGCGCTCATGGCCCGGGAATGGCTTGTGCGCGACCGCATGCGTCCGTGCAGACAGCAAGGCTGGAAGCAACGATTCGGCGAACCGGTAGGGACGAGAGGCGGTGCCGTTGGCGAGGCGCCGCAGCGCTGGAAGGTCGCGCAGGAACGCACCACCGTGGCCGCCTGTCAGCACAGGACGATACCCCGATGCGACCAACATGCCGCGAAGGGTCCGCGGACTGAAGAACCGGATATGGGGGTCTCTCCACGGTTGCGACACCGACAGGTCGTCGCCGAAGGGGTTCCAGCGTCCCAACAGCGCCAGATCTGCTCGGCGGCGCCAGTACGCCACGTTCGGCACGGTCGCCAAGAGGATCCCGCCAGGCCGCAGCACCCGCAGGATCTCCCCGACCGCACACTGCGGCTGGAACATGTGCTCGAGCGCCTCGATCACGAGGGCCACATCGAACGTCCCGTCCGCAAACGGCAACGCCGCGGCGTCCTCGATCTGTCTGGCATCCAGGCCGATGGCGTTCGCGTCGCGGACGGCGTTCGCCGAGATGTCCACGCCGACGTACTCGCAGCCCCGTTCGCGTAGGTAGAGGCCGGCGGTGCGACCGTCGCCGCAGCCGACATCCAGGCAGCGGGCATGCGGTGGGACCTGCTCGTCCAGGAGTCTCCGCACCTCCGGGGCCAGGCCACCACGAGGGTAGTAGCCTGCATCGGACCAGTAGGTCTCGTAGTAGTCGTGGACGTCCGAGGTCATCGGTTGATCAACTCCTCGCAACGGTGTTCGGATCGAGTCCTCGATGGATGGCGCAGAGGAACGCGCCCAGCCTCCGTGCCTGCCTAGGGAAGTCGAACGTCGCCTCGGCGATCTCCCGTCCCGCTTGCCCGAGCTTCGCTCGCAAGGCAGGGTCGTCAATCAGGCGCTCGAGACACCGCACCCAGTCCCGTTCCGACCGGGCGAAGAAGCCGACGACGCCGTGCTCGACGACGCTGCGGTTCTGGCCCACCGGGGAGCAGACCACCGGCAACCCGGCCGCCATGTACTCCTTGAGTTTGAAGGCCTCCTTGCCGCGTTCGTACGGGCCGTCGGCGAGCGGCATGATGCCGATGTCCAGGTCCTCGAAGACCGAGAACCGGCGGTCGACGGACCAGGGCTCCCATTCAAGCCGCTGACCGAACCCGGCTGCATGGAACGGCCGGTCGCTGACCACCTTCACCCGCACGGGTCGCTCCCGGCACACGCGCTCCAGCGCGCCGGTCACCATGGGAAGGCTGTTGTTCGCCAGCGTGCCGACCCAGCCGATGACGAGGGCCCGCTCGCCGTCGGAGCCGTGGCGCTTGACGGGGTACCTGCGGACCTCGAGCGGTGCGCTGAAGCGCCACACCCGTGGGTTCACGGACCTGGCGAAGCTGGCCACCTCGTCGCTGCCTGTGACGACCCAGTCCGCCATGCGGCAGCGGGCGCGGTAGTAGCGGGGGTTGGCCACGGTGTGGAGCGCGTCGTCGCAGTGGTACACGATCTTCCTGCCGAGCAGCTTCCCGGCCGACAGCCACAGCAGCGCCTCGAGGACCGGCGCCGACGCGTAGCGGAGCATCCCCCGCTGGACGAAGATCACGTCGTATCGCAGCGCGCGGGCGATGTGCAGCAGCCGGCGGGGCGCGACCAGCCCGTACCAGTAGAGAGCGGCGAAGAGCACACGGAAGCGGCTCTCCGGTCGCTGCAGCCACTGATAGACGCCGTTGCCGGATGGCGGGAGGACGGCGCCGGTGATCCCGTGCTCGGCCAGGTACTCGAGTGGCGTGCAGCAGAACGTCCGGGTGGCCGCGTTCATGCTGGGGAGCAGCGGGATCATCGCGACGCGCGGGGTGCGCGCCGTCGGTCGTGACCCGCTCCGGCCGTTCATGCCCCCCGCCTGCGGGCGCCGAGCGCCGCCTGGCAGGCGCCGACCACGCCCTGGACCGCGATCCCATAGTGCCAGCGGTCGATGCACTCGCGGGAGCGCCCGCCCATCGCCCGGCGGAGGTCGGCGTCCTCGACGAGCTTGCGGATGGCAGCGGCCAGTTGCGCGGCGTCGTCGGTGCCGACGACGAACCCGTTCTCGCCATCCGCGACCAGGTCGGCGGCGCAGCCGACCTTCTCGGAGACGACCACCGGCAGCGAGAAGTTCATCGCCTCGTTGACGACGAGCCCCCACGTCTCGTGCACCCTGGAAGGGAGCACGAACAGGTCGGCGGCCGCGAACGCCTCGGCGATCCGGCTACGATTCAGGAAGCCTGCGAAGTGGACGTCCGGGATCGCCTCGGCCGAGACCCGGGCCCGCATGGCGTCGTGCAGTTCGCCGTCCCCGACCACCAGCAGCGCGCACGGCGTCTCGCGGCGAACCTCGGCGAACGCCCGCAGGGCGAGCAGGGGTTGCTTCTTGGGGATCAGCTTGCCCACGAACAGGGCCACCGGTCCGGCGTCCAGGCCGATGCCGAACCGCGTTCGCAGCTCGGGCCTGCTGCCGGCCAGGGTCGCCGCCTGCTGCTGCAAGGTCGCGTTGTCGACACAGTAGGGGACGAAGTGCAGCCGGCGGTCGGGAACGCCGTGGTGGGCAAAGAACTCGCGGTTGTTGGTGCCGATGTAGAGGCCGTGGACCCCGCTGAGGAGCGCGCGCAGCACCAGCCCGCGCAGCCACCGCTTCGGCCATGGCCGCTCGTGGAGGAGGGTCTGCTCCTCCCTGACCAGGACGGGGATGCCACGGAGCCTGGCGGCGGCCATCGCCAGCCAGAGCGTGAGGTAGGAGTAGCCGTGCACCCAGACCGCATCCCAGCGCCCGCCCAGGATCGGCTTGACGACGTCGAGGTCGCGCAGCGCGAAGAAGCCACCGCTGGGCTCGTTGCGCTGCGCCGCTCGCAGGAACCGGGCGGTGTAGCCGTCCAGGAGGTCGACGTCCCAGACGACAGGCTGCCGGCCGAACGACGCGTCGTAGGGTCGGACTCCCCCGTCGGAGGCGAACATGACGGTGAGCTCGACGCGAGGGTCGGCCGCGACCGCCCGGTACAAGGGCGACTGGTAGAAGACCGGGCCGGCTGCCACGGCCAGGAGCCGGATGGCCCGTGTGCCGGCACCGGACGGGGTGACGGTCACGGGTGTGCTCCCGACCCCGTGGCGCGGCGCTCGCCGTCGCCGTCGAGCATCCCTCGATAGACCCCGGCGACCCGCTCCCGGTAGTGGCGCCAGGTGTAGGACCGCTCGATCAGTGCACGTCCCTGTGCCGCCATCCGCCCCCGGAGGGCGGGATCTCGGTACAGCAGCTCGAGCCGTTCGCCGATCGCGTCGACGTCCCGGGGCGGGACGAGAAAGCCGTCGATCCCGTCCCTGACGACCGACCCGCTGTTCGGCGTGGTGATGACCGGCAGGCCGGACGCCAGGGCTTCATAGGTCACCAGCGCCGACCCCTCAGCGAGCGACGGGAAGACAAAGACATCGCTCTGTCGAAGGAAGCGGTGGATCTCGTGCTTCGGACACGAACCGACGAACCGGTACACGCCCCGGTAGCAGCCGAGCAGCCGGCGCCCCTCCTCGTCGACATAGCCCACCAAGATGAGCTCGGCGTGCGGGAGGGCAAGACGCCGCCAGGCTTCCAGCAGGTACGACACGCCCTTGCGCCGCCCGATCGTGCCGATGAAGACGGCACGGAACTCGCGGTCGGCCTGTGGAGCCGGACCGGGCTTGAACGCCGCAGCGTCGACCCCGTAGGGAACCTTCACGATCCGGTCCTGGGGCACCCCCGCTTCGGTGAGACACGACACGACGTAGTCGGAGGGAGCCAGGAGCGTATCGGCGAGTTGGCGTTCCAGCGCGATCCGCGGCTGGCAGCTCGTCCCTTCCGCGAGCACGAAGTACTCGTGAGCGCTCGGGACGTCCAGCACGGTCTTCTTGCCAGCACGCTTCGCGGCCTGCAAGGTCGCCAGCGCGGTGCCTTCGAACGCATGGACGAGGTCCACTCCCGACAGCTGCGGAAGCATCCGGCCAACCCGACGGTCGAAGCGGTGGTGTGCCCAGGTGTCCAGGTCGACGCGGCGGAGACGCGGAAGCCAGCCGACCGACCTCCGGAACCCTGTCGCGACCGCGTGATACCGCGGGAGCGCGAGGACACGGTCGGGGTCGAGCTCGGGATGACGCCGACGTCGCAGCTCACGCTCGATCCGGTTCCGTAGCGGCTCCCCAGGCAGCTTGGCGCGGAGCCTTGGGTCGGTGAGTCCGCGCGCCTTGTCGTAGAGGCCGGTCGCGAAGTAACGAAGATAGCCGCTGTCCTGCGCCGCCAGCGCCGTCTCGTAGGCGTGCTGATGGACGGGCTGGCAGACGAGGACGCCTCGCCGTGGAGCGTCAGCCGTGCACATGTCGGGTTCCATCCGGCGCGACCTCCGCGTCAAGGACGGGCAGCTTGAGGACCAGGCCGAAGAGCAACCAGAAATGGACGTTCATCGGATCCATGTCCATGTACTGCGCCTTGGCGTTGAACAGGACGTTCCAGATCAGCAGCGCGAGCACGCTGGCCGAGACGGCCCTGAAGCCCGGGTCCTTGAGGCGGGCGTGGTTCCTGAACACGGTCGCAACCAGCGTCCCGAGCAGCAGCGCCACGACGACGAGACCGACGACGCCCAGCTCCAGGAGCACCTTGACGTACCAGCTCTCGTACCAGATGCCGTTGACCGCGGTGAACTGGTCGGACTGGGCGAAGGCATGGCGAGCGGCGTTGGTGTTGACCCCCGTGCCGAGACCGGTGAGGGTGAGCTCGAAGCCGCGCCGGAAGCCGTTGACGAAAACGTCGCCGATCTCCCCGAGCCCGGTCTCACTCGCGTGGGTCAGCACGGCCTTGGCGCTCGAGCCGAGGACCAGGACCGCCACGCCGACGAGGAGCGCGGCCGGTGCCGTGATCCGCCCGAGTCCGAGGCGGGCCCTCGGGCCCTCCAGCACGAGGATCAAGGCAGCGAGGAACGGGATGAACAGGAAGGCGGCACGAGCGCCGGAGAGCAGGCCGGCGAGCAGGAGCAAGAGCCACACAGCCGCCCCCAGCGGGGCGAGCCGCGTCCTGGCCAGGACTGCCCGCCACCATGCGTAGGTGACGGCTGACATGCTGACCGTGAACGCGAAGTACTGCGCGACGAACGAGAAGGTGCTCGGGACCCGCCGGAGCGTCGCCCCTCCGCTCAGGTTGAATTCGGCGAAGTCCTGGGTGACCGACGCGGCCGCGTCGCCGTACCACCGGTAGACCAGGTCGTGGTGTCCGGCATAGATGAACACGGCTTCGATCACGCCGACGAGGGCCGGGACGATCGCGGCGACGCTCATGACCCCGAGCACCTTGGCGACGTCGCCCCGGTCGCGGACGAGGTGGTACCCGAGGAAGCACAGTGGAATGTAGAACAGCCACACCTTGGCGCCGATGGCGCCGACGAGCCGGCTTGGGGAGGCGGGGTTGAAGACCTGCGCGACCACGAGCACCGCGAAGATCGCGAACAGCGCGATTGGGAAGTCCCGCAACTCGGTCCGGCGCCACTGGCCGGAGCAGACGACGAAGCCCAGGTACGCGGGAAGGATGAACAGCAGGTCCTTGACCAGCGCGCTCAAACGTGCCTCTGGATACAGCAGGACGAACGGGATCCCGGAGAAGGGCAGGTACGCCAGGAGCAGGTACACGGAACGACGCCAGTCGCTGATCCCCACGGCGAGCGCGATCGCCGCCACGGTGAGCAGCACCATCACGGTCGACCAGCCGCCGCCGACGGCGGCTCCGAGCACCGGGGCGAGGACGACGAGACACAGCGCCAGGAATGCGTCCCGCTCTGGCCGGCGGAACCGCGGCCGGCGGAGTGCGACCCTGGCCACGGTCATCGCCGCTCACCGCCCTGCCGAGCGAGGCGGCCGCTCGCGGGGGGTGCTGCGGCCATGCGAGCCATCGTCGTCCGGTCGTGCAGGAGCAGTGCCACCGCCGACACGCGCAGGGCTCGCGCCAGGCGGGCGGCCATCCAGCCCGCGCTCAGGAGATAGGCGGCCAGTGAGGTGAAGGCCGCCCCCATCAGCCCGAGGAACGGCAGCAGCACGGCGAGACCCAGCACGGTGACCCCAAGGGCGGCCGCCTCGGCAAGTCCGGCGTCGAGCGGCCGGCCGACCGCGCGGAGCACCGCTCCGAGCACCCGCCCGACGCTGAGCGCCACGGCCGCGACCAGGAGCACCCGCGCCGGCCCGACGGCGCCGAGGAACGCCCTGCCGAAGAACACCTGGATGATCGTGGGGAGCAGGGCCAGAAGGGGCACCGTCGCCGCGACGGATCCGAGCAGCGTCACGTGGATGAGCCGGCGGGCGGCGCGCACCCGCTCGGGTCCGGGCGGCATGCTGGCCACGGATGGGAGCGCGACCATCCCGGTCGACGACCCGACGAGCGCCGCGACCGAGGTCAGCGTCACCGCAACCACGTAGAGGCCGAGGCTGGCAGGCGTGAGGAAGATCGAGATCAGCAGCTGGTCCAACCGCTCGTTCAGCGTGGATGCCAGGTTGCCGCCATGGCTGCGCGCCCCGAAGGCGAGCAGCCGGCTGGTCAGCGCACGGTCGATGCCGAGATCGGCCCGCCAGGTCCGCAACATGGCCGCGGCGGCCACGGCCGTGACCAGGTTGGCGGCAAGGTAGGCGTAGACCGCGGTTCGCACGGTGAGCGCGCCGGTCACAGCGAGGGCCACGAGTCCGGCCGCCGACAGGACGACCACGAGCAGCCGGAGCACCTGGAACTGACCGTACCGCTGCAGGCCGCTGATGACCGCCATCAGATAGAGCGCCGCGAAGAACAGGGCGATGTAGACGAGGTAGGCGCGTGCCGCGCTCACGGCGTCGGGACCGTAGCTGGCGAGCGCCCGCGGGACGACCACGGCGCCGACCGTGATCAGGACCGTGGCTTGCGCGCCTCCGAGCACGAGGCTGCTCCCGAGCAGCCGGCCGAGTGGTGCGGTCGAGCGTGCCGCGTGATAGGTGACCGCCTCCATGACACCGAGGCTCCCGACGAGCGCGAGCAGCCCTGGCCAGAGCAGCACCGCCGCCAGCTCTCCCCGTCCCTCGGGACCGAGGGCTCGGGCGAGCAGGACGCCCGTGAGCACGTTGAGTCCCTGGATGCCCACCGAGGTCGTGAAGCTGAGCGAGAGCGGCCGTCGCTTGCCGAGGCTCGCCGCCGTGCCGGCCAGCGCTCGAAGTCCGCTCACGGCGAGACAGCCACCGCCTGGGCGCGGGCCCGCCGGGCGGCGATTGCGTCGACCAGGGACTCGAGACCAGCCAGGGCCTGCTCGGCGGTGAGCGTGCGCCGCGCGTAGCCGGCACCGGCTGCACCGAACGCCTCCCGGCGGCTGTGGTCGGCGGCCAGCTCGAGGAGCGTCTCCAGGAGCGCACACGGGTCGTCGGGAAGGACGACCAAGCCGGCCCCTGAGGCGCGGACCTCCCCGGCCGTCTCGCTGTCGGCCGACACGGCGGCCACGACCGGCCGCCCCGAGAAGAAGTACGAGGTCAGCTTGCCTGGCAGCGACATGTCGGTGACGGTCGGCAACTGGTTGAGGAGCAGCACGTCGGCCGCGGCGAGCACGCTCGAGAACACCTCGGCCGGCTGGATCGCGAGGAAGCGGACATTGGCCAGCCCGTGGGTGGCGGCCAGCCTCTCAAGCTTCGCGCGCTGGCTGCCGTCGCCCATGAGCACGAACAGCAGCCCGGGATGGGACGGGGCGGCGAGTCGCGCGCACTCGACGACGTTGGCCAGCCCCTGCTTGTAACCCATGTTCCCGGCGTGCAGGCAGACCACCGCATCCTGGGAGAGGCCGAGCCGGTCCCGAGCGGCGGCGCGGTCCAGGGTGGGCGCACCCACGTGGGTCCAGTTGCGCACCCGGTCGATTCGCAGCGGGTCAACGCCCAGGCCTTCCAGGTAGGGACGGAACCCCTCGGCGATTAGTCCCACGGCCTCGGCGTCCCGGGCGACGAGCCCCTCGACGGCCCGGACGACCGTGGCCGCCCGCCCGCCGCCCTGAACCCCGCTCTGGGCCGCGGCCGGCCCGAGCAGGTCCTGGAAGATGAGCCCGTAGGGCACACGGAAGCGCCGCCCGGCCAAGCGCGCCACCACGCCACCACTGAGGCTCGGGACGATGCCGAGGACGGCGTCGGGGCGGGGCAGGGCCAGGGCGGAGAGCCCGGTGGCGAGGAACGTCATCTCGTAGAGGCCGCGCCGGACGACCGACTGCCGGCGGGGAACATGGTGCCAGCGGCGGCGGACGTCCACGCCGCCGATCGACTCGCGGCGGGCGAGCATCCGCCGGTAGCCCTGACCGACCCGCCACTGCGGGTAGCTCGGCAGTCCGGTCACCACGGTCACGTCGTCCCCGCGCGCGGCCAGGCGCTCGGCGAGCCCAGCCGTATAGGGTGCGATCCCGGTCGCCTCCGGCGTGTAGTTGATCCCGACGATCAGGACTCTCACGCGCCGACCCCCGACTTGGTGTGGCGGCCGGCGCGACGCCCGGCACCGTTGCTGTTGCCGGTCGGCTCTGCCTCGGCGTCGGCGACCTTGCGAGGCCCGTAGTAGCCGTAGTAGCCGTAGTAGCCGGCCCGGCGGCCTTCCCCGACCGGCGCCGCGTTGAGCACCACGCCGAGGACCCGGACGCCGGCCTTGTCGCAGGCGGCCCGGGCGGAGCGGACGTTGTCCTTGCTGGTCGCCCCGGCCCTGGCGATCAGCAGGACCCCGTCGGCGAACTGCGAGACCACCATCGGGTCGGTGACGGGCAGGATCGGGGCGGAGTCGATGAGGATGACGTCGGCGCGCTGGCGCAGCGTCTGGACCAGCTCGGCCATGTGCCCGGAGCCGAGCAGCTCGGAGGGGTTGGGGGGGAGCTGCCCGGAGGTCAGCACGGCGACCGGCGCCTCCTCGAGCGGCTGCAGGGCGTCGTCGACGTCGACCTTGTCGAGCAGGACGGTCGTGGTGCCGACGCGGTCCTGCAGCCCGAACAGCCGGTGGACGGTTGGCTTGCGCAGGTCGGCCTCGACGACGATGACGCGCAGGCCGCTCTGGGCGAGCGCGACGGCGAGGTTGACGGTGACGGTGGACTTGCCCTCGCTCATCGACGGGGAGCTGACGACGCAGCACAGGGTGCCCCGGTCGACGCCGAGGAACGAGAAGTTCGTGCGGAGCTTGCGGAACGCCTCAGCCTCGACCGAGCGCGGCGCGCGGATCACGGGGAGCGCTTCCTTGCCGGCCGCGAACAGCGGGATGGTCCCGATCACAGGCGCACCGGCCGCTGCCTCGAGATGCTCGGCGCTCCGAATGGAGGTGTCGAGGCGGTCGGCCAGGAAGGCGACGCCGACGCCGAGCATGAGGCCGAGCAGCGCCGCCAGGGCGACGTTGAACCTGGTCTGCGGCCGGACCGGCACGGTGGGGCGGAGCGCCGGCTCGACCAGGTTGGCCCGCAGGGTCGAACCGCCCTGGAGCTGCGGCACCTGGTTGATGAAGGCGAGGACGACGCCGTTGGTCAGGCGCTGAGCCCGGGCCGGATCGATGTCGTTGACGGTCAGCTTGATGAGCAGGGTGTCCGGGATCGGCTCGGCGTTGATCCGTGCCTGCAGGGCTCCGACGGTGATCGTCTCCGGGTGGCGGCGCAGCGCCGCCTCGGCGGTGGGCCGCGACTCGATAACCGCGGCGAACGACTGGACGAGCTGCTGGGAGAGGAGCGTGGCCTCGTAGTCCGCGCTCACGCCGCTCCCGCTCCCGGGCTGGGTTCGAGCCATGAGCAGCAGCTTGGCGTGCGCTTCGTAGACGGGGACGGTCGCCAGAGAGGCCCCCATTGCGGCCGCGGCGCAGAGCACGATGGCGACGAGGATGAGGGCCGCCCGCTTGCGCAGGATATGCAGGTAGTCACGAAGATCGGTCAAGGTCGCTATACCCCCGAGCGGCGCAGAACAGCAGGGACAGTCCGGACGGCCACCCGGTTGGCGGCCACGCCGAGCAGGCCGGTGGACAGGTGGAGATCGATGTCGAGGCCTTGCAGGTCGCGGTAGACACGCTCGGCGGTCTCGGTGGCGACCGAGCCGCCGGCGACCAGGACAGCGTCGGCGCCCGCGGCGAGCACGGCGGCACGCACATCCGAGCTGTCCCCGACGACCTCGGGAAGTCCCGGCCCGACCGGTCCGGGCGGACGGGTGTCGTCGAGGAAGCCAATCACCTGGAAGCCGAGATGCGACGCTCGGCCGATGGAACGGTGAAGGTCGCGGCCCTCGCGGCCCTCGCCGACGATCAGCATGCGGCTGACCAGCACGCCGGACCGGCGCAGGGCGCGCAGGATGCGCCGGTAGCCGAAGCGGGTGCCGAGCACTGCGAGGGTGCAGCCCACCCAGGTGGTGAGCACCCAGGAACGGGAGGTCGGGACCTCGAGCAGGAAGGAGAGGAACACGGCGCCGACGGTGCCCAGAGCGACCCCCTGCAGGACCATGCGGAACTCTTCGAAGGCGTTGACCAGGCGCCGCGAGTCGTAGAGGCCGACACCGGCGAACAGCGCCAGCCAGGCCAGGATGGCCACGGCGTTGAACACGCCGGTGGTGCCGACGGGGTGGACCAGGTCGACACGCACGAGCGTCCCCTGGATGCGCTCGGCGGCCACCAAGCCGAGGACGAGCGCGCCGACGTCACCAAGGAGCCGGGACCAGAGGAGAACCTGGCGCGCGCTGCCCCATGCAGCGCGCGCTTGGGCTCCCGGCGTGACGATTGGAAGGTGCTGCTCACGGACGGCCATGCGGGACTGGACCCTCCGAGGCTAGGACGGCGGCGGTCGAGGGGAGGGCCTTTACAGGACCCGGGTGCTACGGCGCCTCCGGATGCTTGTCAGCACGAGGCCGCCGGCGACGATCAGGGCGAGCCCGACAGCGATGCCTGGGACCGAGCTGCTCCGCTGGTCGGGCAGCAGACTCGTGCTGGCGAGGCCTTGACCGGCGGCGACGACCTGGACAGTCGCCGTGCCAGCGTCCGTGCCGTCGCAGCGGGTACGGAGCTGGTAGGTGCCAGCCGGCATGTTCTCGGGGATGGTCGCACCGCCGTTGAAGATGCCGCCGCTCCGGGTCGGTGCCACCAGGTTCAGCTTGGTGTCGTCGAGCACGGCTTCGGTGACGCCTGCTTCGCAGTCACGAGCTGCGATGGCGATGGTCCGTCCGGCCGTCACCCGCGAGGTGGCAACCTCGAGCGTGCTTGGCCGCCCGCTCACACCCGGGTAGTCGCCTTGCACGGTGATACTGCTCTCGGCTCCCGCTAGCGCGCCGCTAGGGCTGCATCGGGCAACGGCGGTGTAGGTGCCGTCCGGGAGGCTGGATGGGACCCTGGCGCTGTCCCGGAAGAACCAGTTCTCCCTGGTCAGGGTCGAGTCGAGCAGGCGGTGGCCGAGGTAGAAGCGGACGATCCGCTCACTCCCGCAGGCGGCGCCCTGGTACCGGAGGACGCCGCCCAGGCGCACCTGCTCCGGCTCCACGTTGAAGGGGGTCGCGTACCTGCGCAGCACGCGGAAGGCGTCGGAGTCGACGAACCTGCCGTTGCAGTACGCGTAGACCGTGTGCACCCGGGCCGAGATGGTTCTGGGCAGGCGCTTGGAGAAGCGGTAGTGACCGTTCGCGTTGGCGTTCAGGACCGCCCACCGCTCGAGGTTGTTGAGCCGGACCCGGACCGAGGCGTTCCGCGCCCGGCAGCTCCCGGTGACCGCGACCAGCTCGTCCGGATAGGCGGGCGACTCCACGTCAACGAACGACCTCGTGTGCCGCGCCTGCGCGGCGGGCACGCTCAGCAAGCTGAGGGCGACCGCGACGCCGAGCACGGCGGCGAGCTTCCGCATGCATTCCTCCTTCGATCGGGAATCGTCCCCCCCCGACGCACACCGGACGGCGCACGCCCGCCGATCGCCAGCAGGGCTGCGTTCAGCGCCGGGGACCGTAACCGAAGAGCGGCCCGTCGAACAACTCGATAGGCTTTATTAGCTCGATCTAGTCATCTATCACGGGTCGGCCAGCGCACGAACGGGCATCCCGGCAGCAACGTCGCCCGAAGAGGCAAGAGCCTGACGCGAGCGGTACGCTACCGCGGCGATGCTCGCAAGACGGTCGAGACGGACGCTCGTTACGACCGGAGCCGGACGATCCGTCGGACCAGAGCAGCTACCACAACCACTGGCAAGGGGGGGCGATGCAGCGACGTTGGTGGGCTGCGCTTGGATTCGGCCTGGTGTTGCTGGCCGCGCTGGCGGCTGGCGGTTTCAAGGCGTTGGGCCAGGCAACCAGGGCAAAGACCGAGCTGACCATCTCACGGGAGCTGCTCGGTCGGGCGAGCGGCTTTGCCGCCCGAGGGCTGTCCGAGCGGCTCGGCCTGATCGACCAGGCCGGCGCCCGTGCCGAGACCGCAAGCGCGGAGCTGACGCGTGGGCCCGTCCGGCTGCTCGGCAGGGTGCCACTGCTCGGCCGCGACGTCCGCGTCGCCCAGGCGGTCGCGACCACGGCCGTTGAGACCGCCCGGGTCACCCGCCAGGTGGTGACGGCCCTCGCGCCGATCGAGGACCGGCCGCCGACCGGTCCGACCCTCCGGCGGGCGTCGACCGCCCTGCTCGCACTCCATGGTGTGCTCGAAAGGGGGCACGGCCGTGTGCGGCAGACCAAGCCGCTCGTGGCCAGCCGCAGCGCCCGCGAGGAGTTCCTCGGCGTCGCCGCTTCGGGCAGCCGTACCGCGTTCCAGGCCGGCCAGGGTCTCAAAATGGCCGCCCGCCTCTATGGGCCGCCGGGCTCGGGCCGCTGGTTCCTCGCGTTCCAGAACCCGGCCGAGCTGCGCGGCACCGGCGGCCTCATCGGCGAGTACGGCATCCTGGAGTCCAGCCCTCAGGGTCCGCGGATGACCCGCGTCGCGTCCTACGGCGAGCTCGACGCACGGATCAGGACCGGGGTGAGCCTGCCCGAAGAGGTCGCGCAGCGGTACGACCGGTATCCCGTCGGGGCCGCGTTCTGGGCAGTCAACATTCCACCGGACCTGCCCACCGTCGGCCGCACCATCACGCAGCTCTACCAGCAGGTCACCGGCACACGGGTCGACGGCGTGATCGCCATCGACCCGCTGGCGGTGGCCGAGGTCCTACGGGTCGGCGGCCCGATCACCGCCGCTGGCACGCGACTGGACAGCGGCAACATCGCCCAGGAGACCCTGGTGCAGGCCTACGCCCGGTTCGCGCACGACAACCAAGCCAGGAGGCGCTACCTGCAGGAGGTCGCCAGGCAGAGCCTGGTCGCCTTCGGCCGAGCCATGAGCACGCGCCCTGCCGAGCTGATGAAGGGCCTGGCAACAGCCGCGAGAGGGCGCCATGTGCAGCTCTACTCGACCGACCCCGTCGGTCAGCGGGCACTGCTCGATCTCGGCATCGCGGGGAGCGCCGCCGCGCCCGACGACGGCGGCGACTACGTGATGCCGGTCAGCGTCAACACCGGCAGCAACAAGATGGATGCGTTCCTGCGGCGCAACCTTCGCTATCAAGTGAAGCTCCAGGCAGACGGCAGCGCGAAGACGTTCGCGTCGGTCACCCTGCACAACACCGGGCCGGCGCCGGGCCTGCCCCGTTACGTCGTCGGCCCGTACGACTCGCGCTTCCGGGCTGGTGAGAACAGCCAGCTCCAGACGCTCTACGTGGCCGGCGGGTACGGCTTCGTCTCGGCATCGATCGACGGCCGTCCGGTGGGCGCCGAGGCAGTCGGAGAGCTGGGCGGTCTCGCCCTCTCCCAAGCCGTGACCGTGCCGGCCCGTCGCGCGGTCACCCTGGCCTACAGCCTGGTTCGCAGCGACGCGGTCGAGGTCGTCGACCGCGGTCGCCTCCGCTACCGGTTGCTGCTGCGACCGCAGGCGACGGTCTGGCCCGACCTGGTCCGGGTGTCGGTGGCGCCACCGCCCGGCTGGCGATTCGGTGCCCTGCCTTCCGGGTTCCGCATGGACGGGCCGGTGGCCGTATGGTCGGGCCCTCTCGACGGGGAGCATGCGCTCTCCTTCGAGCTCACTTCCTCGGCCTAGAAGGGTGGCGCCGCCGGTGCAACGCGCACCCCCCGCTGTACCTAACCTCATGGCCCGATCGAGCTATTTGAATCTTTCGTCTTGTTTCCTGCCAGGGGCATCCGCTAGGTTCCAGCCGCTGAGAGCAGCTGTGGGGCAAAACCGGTCCTAAGGAGAAATGCATGCGGAAGGCTATTTCCGCGCTCACTGCCGCAATCGCCCTGCTCCTCGTGGCCCGGCCCGCGCATGCGGATCCCGGCCTTCCGGGCCTACCTTCGAAGACCGTCGCCGCCGCCCTCCATGTCGCCCACCTGCAGCAGGCAGGCAGCCTGGTGGTTGACGGTGTGGTGGTGGCCGGGCGCAAGCTCAACATCAGAGCCTCTGGATGCCCGCCCACGTCCCCCGTCAAGTTCTTCCTCGACAACACCGGTCTGGGTTCCACCACTGCCGACAGCGAAGGCGTCTTCGACGACCAGAACCAGCGCATCCCCTATGCGACGCCGAGCGGCCCGCACGAGCTGAAGGCGACCTGTTCCAGGACCATCGGTCCCGTCATGATCAATGTCTTCCAGCCCAACACCACCCCGCCGCATGGGCGGTCGGGCACCCTCGCCGTCTCCCGCTCGGCCGTCACCCCGGGCCGCACCATCGCGCTCAGCGGGCGGAGCTGCAAGCACGGCCCGCCAGCGGCATTCCTGGGCGGCACCAAGCTCGTCCTGGCCGCGCCGGTCCGCTCCGGCGGGCTCCTCAAGGCCAGCGCCACCATCCCCCAGGACACCCCCGCGGGCTCGCACCAGCTCCTGACGCGCTGCAACGGTCAGGTCGCCGGCGTGGCCACGCTCCGCGTCATGGCGCCAGCCCAGATGCTGCCGTACCGGGCGGGCGCTGCGCGCACGAACCTCGTGCCGGGCCTGTCGGCTGGCGTCGCGCTCATCCTCGTCCTCGTTGGGGCGCTTACGCTCGTCCGCGTCAAGCGCCACCGCATCCGGACCGCGACGCCGGGCTACTTTGACCTCCCCGGCCCCGACCGGTGAGGTAGCCCCCCCGTCCATGGCTGCCCGCGAAATCGCCATCCGTGAAGAGTGGCGCACCCGCACCTCCGCCCCAGCTCGACCGGGGCGGCACGTCATCCGCAGGCTGCTGCTCTGGTCCCGGCTGCTCGGCGACGCCGGTGCCCTGATCCTGGGGCTGGTGGCCGCCGAGGCGATCCAGACCGCCCTTGTCCGCGCCGCGCTGGTGCGCCCACTCGGCTCGGTCAGGGTCTTCAACGCCCTGGCCGTCCTGACCTGGCTGGCATTGTTCGCGGGCGCCGGGCTCTACGACTCGCACCGGCTCGTCAACGTCTTCGACGAGCTTAAGGCCGTGCTCCAGGCGGTGGCGCTCGGCACGGTCGGCGCGGTCTTCCTCTCGTTCCTGCTCAAGGTACCCACCGACCGCTCCTGGGCGTTGACCACCTGTGCCGTGAGCACCCTGGCCGTGCTCGGTACCCGCCTGGCGTACCGGTGGATCCTGCTGTCGATGCGCCGCTCCGGGGTGCTGGCCAGCCGGATGCTCATCGTGGGCGCCGGCCGCGAGGGCAGGGACCTGTGCCGCTCGATCACCAGCGCGAGCCACCTCGGCTTCGAGGTCGCCGGCTTCCTCGACGACAACCGGCCCCCGGGGACCATCGCCCATGGCCTTCCGAAGGTCGTCGGGGACAGCTCCGACATCCGCGCGGTCGTGCTCGCTCGGCAGGTCGACGCGGTCCTCGTGGCCGGCGGCTCGGTGCCGACGGAGACCGCCGAGCGGGTGTACCGCGACCTCCAAGGGCTCGACGTCGACCTGCACCTGTCAACGGGCCTGCTCGGCATCGCCTCCAACCGGGTGAGGATCCAGCGCTTCGGCGACGCGCCCGTGCTCGGCCTCCGCAGGGTCGAGCTGACCGGCTTCCAGCAGACCCTCAAGCGCGGCTTCGACCTGCTCGTGGGCAGCACCCTGCTGGTGGCCTGCGCGCCGCTGATGCTTGCCTGCGCGCTCGCGGTGCGGTTGTCCAGCCCCGGTCCCGCGCTGTTCCGGCAGGTCCGCGTCGGCCAGGGCGGCCACGAGTTCACCCTCCACAAGTTCCGCTCGATGGTCGTCGACGCCGAGCGGCACCTCGGCGCCCTCGAGCAGCACAACGAGGCCGACGGGCTGCTGTTCAAGCTGCGCCACGACCCTCGCGTGACCCGCATCGGCCGGTTCCTCCGGGCTTGGAGCCTGGACGAGCTGCCACAGCTCCTCGACGTCCTGCGGGGCGACATGAGCCTGGTCGGCCCGAGGCCGCCGCTGCCGTCGGAGGTCGCTGCGTACGACGCCTGGGTCCGCAACCGCCTCCGGGTCAAGCCGGGCCTGACCGGTTTATGGCAGGTCTCCGGCCGCCACGAGCTGTCCTTTCAGGACTACGTCCGTCACGACCTGTTCTACGTCGAGAACTGGTCGCTTTCGATGGACCTGTTCATCCTGCTGAAGACCATGCCGGCGGTGCTCCGGCGGTCCGGGGTCTAGGCGTGCGGACCCTGCACCTGGCCCACACCTCGGCGTCGAGCGGCGGGGAGATCGCGCTGCTGCGGCTCCTCGGCGCGCTGGACAGGGACGCGGTCGACTCGGTCCTGGTCTGCGCCGAAGACGGCAGGCTCGTCGAGGACGCCCGGCGGCACGGCGTCCCCACCCTGGTCGAGCCGCTCCCTCCGGCGATCCGCGACCGCCGCCGCCAGCAGGCCGGCCAGGTATCCACCCTCGCGCTGGTGCCGTCGCTGGTCGCCTACGCCGCCCGGGTCGCCAGGGTGGCCCGGGCCCATCGAGCCGACGCCATCCACACGAACTCGCTCAAGGCGCTCGTCTACGGCCTCCTCGCCGGCCGCCTGGCGGGCATCCCGGTCGTCGCGCACCTGCGCGACGACCTCTCGCAGCTCAACGCGGGACCAGCCGGCACCGCCGTCCGCTCCTCGCTCCGGCGCCTGCCCGCGGTCGTGGTCGGCTGCTCGTCGTACGTGCTGGCCGTGGCCGGTGTCGACGCGAGCCGCGCCCGCGTGGTCTACACCGGCGTCCCCAGGGCCGAGCTGGCCGACGGCATCGCGCCGCGGTCCGGCCCGCCGGTGGTCGGGATGGTCGCGAGGGTCTCGCCCTGGAAGGGGCAGGACCTGTTCCTCCGGGCCGCCGCCCGGGTCGCCGTCCGCCGCCCCGACGTGCGCTTCCGGATCATCGGCGCGCCGCTGTTCGGCGAGGAGCCGTACCTGCGTGAGATCGAGCGCCTGGCCGCGAGGCGACCGCTGGCCGGGCGGGTGGAGCTCACCGGCTTCGTGCCCGACCCGAGGACCGCCTACGACCAGCTCACGGTCGCCGTTGCCGCATCCGTGCTGCCGGAGCCGTTCGGCAACGTGATCGTCGAGGCGATGGCCAGAGGGCTCCCCGTGGTGGCTCCGGCCGAGGGCGGCCCGACCGAGATCATCACGAGCGGCGTCGACGGACTGCTGATACCGCCACGCGACCCGGCCGCACTGGCCAGGGCGATCCTGTCCCTGCTCGACGATCCGTCCCGCACTGTGGCACTGGCCGGCGAGGCGCTGCGCACGGTCGAGACCCGCTTCACGCTCGAATCGAGCGCGCGACGCTTTACCGAGATCCTCCGGGAGGTCGCGGCATGACGCCGGTCGTGCTCGCACACGACTACCTCACCCAGCGGGGCGGGGCCGAGCGGGTGTTCCTGTCTATGGCGCGGGCGTTTCCGCACAGTCAGCTCCTGACCACGCTTTACGAGCCCGCACAGACCTACGAGGAGTTCGCCGCCCACGAGGTCGTGCCGAGCGTGCTGCAGCGGGTGGCACCGTTCCGGCGCCGCTTCAAGGCCGCGCTGCCCCTGTATCCGCTCACCATCCGCTTGATGAGCCCGGTGGCCACGCGCATGCTCATCAGTTCGAGCACCGCGTTCGCCCACGGCCTCGACTCGACCGGCTGCCACGTGGCCTACGTGCACAGCCCGCCGCACTGGTTGTGGGAGAGCGAGCGGTACGCGGGGGGCGAGCGCCGCCTGGCTGCTCGTGCGCGCCCGTTGCTGGCGCCGTTCCGCCGCGCGGACCTGCGGGCGGCGCAGCGTCCCCATGCCCTTCTGACCAACTCGACGTATTCGGCGGGCAAGATCCTGGCCACCTACGGCCGCGTCGCCGAGGTGCTCTCCCCGCCCGTCCGACCGCGTCGAGCGGCCACCCCGGACGACTTCTTCCTGGTCGTCTCGCGGCTCCTGCCCTACAAGGGCGTCCACCGGGTCGTGGAGGCGGCGGCACAGCTCGGCGCCCGTCTCGTCGTGGTGGGCGAGGGCCCGGAGCGGCCGGCGCTCGGGCGACTCGCCGGGCCGGGCGTCGAGTTCCGCTCCCGCCTGCCCGAGGCCGAGCTCGACCGCCTCTACGCCACGTGCCTGGCGGTCGTCGTGGCCGGGGAGGAGGACCTCGGCCTGGTCGCGATCGAGGCCAACGCGGCCGGCCGGCCGGCCGTCTGCCTGGCCCGCGGCGGCGCGCTCGAGACCATCGTCCATGGCGTGACCGGGTTGCTGTTCGAGGAGGAGCGGGTGGAGGCGGTCGCGACGGCGATGGCGGCGGCTGCCGCGCGGCCCTGGGATGCCCGCCGCCTGCAGCGCCACGCCAGCGGCTGGTCCGAGGAGGCATTCGCGTCCTGGCTCCGGCTACTAGCCGAGGAGTTCCCGCGGTGGTGCGGTCGCTGTGGCGGTCCCGGGCTCGGCCCCCGCCCGCTCAGGACGCTCCGCAGCATCACCGGCGACCACGGGCGCCGCGTGGCGGGCCCGGACCCGGTCGAGAAGACGGCGTGAGGCGGGTCCTGGCTTCGCTGCCCGCCACGAGCGCGGTCGCCGCCGCGCTCGCGGTGGTGGCGTCCGCGGCCTGGGTGCGCCTCGGCACGATCGTGCTGGCCGCCGCCGCGCTCGCCGCGCTCGGGCTGGTCGTGGTGGCCCGGCAGTCCGACGTCGCCGCCCTGCTCCTGCCCCTCTGCCTGCTCCCCTACGCGCTCAACGTCGGTGGGCTGTTCATGAGCATCAGCGACCTCCTCGTCCTCGGGCTGGCTGGCTGCCTGCTGCTCGGCGGCCTCGGCGCCGGCAACGCGCGGAGCTTCGCCGGTCCGCTGACGATCCCCGCCGCCGGCTTCGTGGCCTGGACACTCGCGTCGGCGGTCTGGTCGGCGTCGCCGCGTGCCGCCGTGATCGAGGCCGTGCAACGGCTGGAGTTCGTCGTCTTCGGTGTCGCCATGATGGCCGCGCTGCCCGTCGACGGCCGCCACGCCCGCCGCGCGCTGGTCGGGCTCGTGACCGGCGCCGCGGTGCTCGGCGTCACCACCGTGATCGTGGGCGTGGTCGAGCACCGCTATGTGGGCGTGTACCCGGTCGGGCTCCACAAGAACGCGGCCGGGTCGCTGCTCTCCTACGGGCTGCTGGCCGCGCTGGGGATCAAGCTCGCCATGACCCCGACCGGGTGGAAGGCCCGCTGGCTGGCCACCGGGAGCCTGGCCACGCTGGCTGGTCTCGTCCTGACCGGGTCGCGCGGCGCCTGGGTCGGCACCGTCGTCGCGGCCGCCGCCGTCGTCGCGCTGCGCCGGCCGCAGCTCGCCTGGCCGACCGCGTCGGTGACGGTGGTGCTGGTCGCGCTCTTCTTCCTCGCGGTCCCCCCGGAGGTGGCAAGCGAGAAGGCCGGCTTCGGCGAGCAGTTCTCCACCGCGTCGGTCAGGGCCGAGACGTGGCAGAACGGTGTCGAGGCGATCGCCGCCAACCCCCTGCTCGGCGTCGGCGCCGGCAACTTTGTCGCCTACATCTCCGGGCAGCGCGCGCAGGGCGACCCCAACAACCTGCTCCTGCTCACGTGGGCCGAGACCGGGCTGCCCGGCCTCGTCCTGCTCGCCTGGTTCATGGGCGCCACGCTGGCGCTCGCCAGGCGCAACGCTCGCGTCCTGCCCGCACGCGAAGTCCCCGCCGCCGCCAACCTGGCCGGTGCCGCGCTCCTGGTCACCGCCGTCGTGCACGCCCAGTTCGACCTCTTCTGGACCCGGGGTCCCGGCCTGGCCGCGTTCCTCGGTGCCGGCTTGGTGGTCTGGGCCGCCCGCGCGGTGGCGCCCACGACCGCGGCACGCCGGCCCGGCAGCCTGATCGAGGTGCGATGAACACCGAAGCCACTCCAGCACTCTCCGTCTATCTGCGCATCCTCTGGCGCCGGCGCTGGGCGTTGCTGCTACCCGTGCTGCTGGCCACCGTGACCGCCTACGGGCTGTCGACCTCCCAGCAGCCCGTGTACGAGGCCCACGCCGACCTGCTCTTCGGCGGGTCGGGCGGGGGCGGTGACGGCTCGGGCCCGCAGCTCAGCGTGCAGACCGAGCAGCGCGTCGCGACGAGCCCGGCGGTGGCCGCCCGGGCGGTCGACCGCCTCGGCGCCGGCGCGACCGTCGAACGGATCCTGGCCGGCGTGCGCGCCGAGCAGGTCGACCAGCTCGCGATCCTGCGGATCGTGGCGCGCGACTCCAGCCCGGTCCGTGCCGCCCAGGTCGTCACCGCGGTCGGCGCCGCCTACATCGACTTCCGCCGCGACCGGGCCAACCAGAGCGCCAGCGTGGCCAGCGCCGCGCTCTCGCGCCAGGTGCAGCGCCTCTCCCAGGAGCTCCAGCAGCTCGACCAGCAGCTCGCGGCGGGCCAGGCGGCTCCGGGGAGAGCCACCGACCCGGAGCTGCAAGGGCTCCGGGTCCGCCGCGACCTGCTGGTCGGCCAGCTCGCGGTGAGCCAGGGGCGCCTCGATCAGCTCAGTCTGGAGGCGTCGACGCAGGCGGTCGACATCAGCGTGATCGTCCCCGCTACCGCCTCCAACATGCCGGTCGAGCCCCGACCGACGCATGCCACGGCGGTGGGCGTGCTGCTCGGGCTGCTGGTCGGCTTCGCGCTCGTAGCCGTGCGCGAGCAGCTCAACCGGGCGGTCCGCAACGTCGACGAGCTCGAGCAGGCGGTCGGTGCGAGCGTCCGGGCGATGATCCCGCGGGTCGCCTCCTGGCGCCGCCGCAAGGAGGCGCGGCTGGTCATGGCCGACGAGCCGCTGTCGCCCACCGCGGAGGCCTACCGCATCCTGCAGGCGAGCCTCAGCTTCCTCGAGGTGGGCACGAAGTCGAAGGTGCTGCTGCTCACGAGCGCCTCAGCTGGCGAGGGCAAGAGCACCACCGCCGCCAACCTGGCGATCGCCTTCGCGGAGGCGGGCATGAAGACCGCCTTGATCGACGCCGACCTGCGCCACCCCCGGCTGCACCGGTTCTTCAAGGTGGGCAACAGCAAGGCCGGCCTGAGCGAGATCCTCACCGGGCGGGCCAGCTTCGACGAGGTCGTCGCGTCCGGCGGCTGGTACGAGCGCACCGGCCTCGCGCTCATTACGGCCGGGCGGCCACTCAACCAGCCCACCAAGCTCCTCGCCTCCACGGCAATCCCCGAGCTGCTGGCCGAGCTGCGCGACCGCGACGTGGTGATCATCGACGCGCCGCCGGCGCTGCCCGTCGCCGACACCGCCGTGCTCACCGCCCATGCCGACACAATCCTCGTGGTCGCCAACCCGACGATCAGCAGCCGGCCCACGCTCGAGCAGCTCGGGCGGCGGCTGCCGTCCTACCGCGCCACGATCCTCGGCATCGCGCTCAACGCCCCCGAGCCCGACCGGCTCCCAGGGCACACGTACGGCTACTACGCGTCTGCGGCGCACGACGCCGAGGGTCGGGAGGGCAGGCGCCGGCTGGAACGGCCCCGCCATGCAAGGTCCCTGCGCGCCAGCCGTGGAGGGCGCTGACGTGCGCGTCCTGCACGTGGTCTCCTCCTCCCAGCTCGCCGGCACCGAGCGGCACGTGATCGAGCTCTGCGCCGGCCTGCGAGGCCTCGGCGTCGAGGCGGAGGTCGCCTGCTCGACCGGGGGCGGAGGACTCGATGCCGCCCTCGGCACGCGCGGCATCCCCGCCCACCCGCTCAACCTGGAGGGGCCGCGGCTCGCCGCCTCCCTGCCACGACTGGCGGACCTGGCCCGCAACTTCGACCTCCTGCACGCACATCTCAGCCATGCTGCGGCCGTGTGCGTCGCCACGCGGGTCCTGATCGGGCGGCCGGTGGTCGAGACGCGCCATTTTCTCGCCCTGGCCCATGAGGCGCGCCCCTGGGCCCGCAGAACGGCCGGCCGCGCCTACCGGTCGGTCATCGACCAGGGGGTCGACCTGACGATCGCGCCGTCACGGGCGGCCGCCGACGCGGCCGCCGGCGCCGTCGCGGTCGTGCCCCACGGCATCCCCATGCCGGCGACGTCCCGGAGCGCCGCCGGTGTGGCGGCAGCACAGCTCATCACCGTGGGACGCCTCGAGCAGGACCGCAACCACCCGATGGTGCTCGAGGCGTTCGCCATGGCGCTCGGCCGGCTCCCGGCGGGGGCGACCCTGACCGTCGTGGGGGACGGGGAGCGCAGGGCGGCCCTCGAGGCACTGCGCGGCCAGCTCGGGCTGGGCCGGCGGGTCCGGTTCACGGGCTGGCTCGCCGATCCCGCTCCCGCGCTTGCGGCCGCCAGCATCGCCGTGGTGACGCCGTACGAGGTCCCCCTGGCGAACGGGCAGGCCCCGGCGACCGAGGCGTTCGGCATCGCCGCCCTCGAGGCGATGGCGGTCGGCCTGCCGGTGATCGGTGCCGCACGCGGCGGCCTGCTCGATCTCATCGACCACGGCCGCACCGGTCTGGCCGTGGAACCGGACGCCGCCGCGTTCGCCGACGCCATGGCCGAGCTGGCAGCCGCCCCGGCCCGGTGTCGCGAGATGGGCGGGGCAGCCCGGCGCCGTGCCCGTCGGGACTTCACCGTCGAGCGCATGGCCGAGCGGACTCTCGAGCGCTACCACCAGGTGGTCGGGGGCGCTGGCCGACCCAAGGTGCTGCGCGTCTATCACAGCGCGGTGGTCGGCGGCTGGCGGGAACGCGACCGCGAGCTGCGCCGCCACGGCGTGGACCTGACCCTGGTGGCGCCGAGAGCCTGGGAGGAGGGCGGACGGCGGGTCGCGCTGGACCAGGGGGAGGACGCCTTCGTCGTGCCGGCACGGACGGGCGGCAGGCATCCGGCCCTGTTCGCCTACGATCCCCGGCCCCTGGTGCGCCTCATGCGCCGCTACCGGTTCGACCACGTCGACGTCCACGAGGAACCTTGCAGCCTGGCCGCTGCCGAGGTGCGCCTGCTGCGCCGCTGGTTGCAGCCCGGCTCCAAGTTGCTGCTGTACTCCGCCCAAAACATCCCCAAGCGCTACCCCTGGCCGTTCCGCCACTTCGAGGCGGCCGCCCTGGACGAGGCGGCCGGCGCCTACGTCTGCAACCAGGCGGCCGGGCAGATCCTGCGGGACAAGGGGTTCCGCGGCGTGCTCGAGGTGCTCCCCCTCGGCGTCGACGTCGAGCGCTTCGCCCCCCGGTCACCCCAGGGCCGTGGCACCGAGCCGTCCCACGGCCTGCAGGTCGGCTACGTCGGCCGCCTCACCCCGGAGAAGGGTGTCGACGTGCTCCTCCGGGCCGCCGCGAGCAGCCCTGGCTGGCGGGTGCGGATCGTCGGCGACGGGCCGACCCGCCACGGCCTCGAGCGACTGGCCGAGGAGCTGGGCGTGGCCGACCGGAGCCAGTTCGTGGCGTCGCTGGATCATGCCGAGCTGCCCGCCCTCTACCGGGAGCTCGACGTGCTGGTCGTCCCTTCGCTGCCGACCCGGCGGTGGCTCGAGCAGTTCTGCCGCGTCGCGGTGGAGGGGATGGCCAGCGGCGTGCCGATCGTCGCCTCCTCCTCCGGGTCCCTTCCCGAAGTGGTCGGCGACGCTGGCATGTTGGTCCCGCCCGGCGACCCCGACGCCCTTGCCACCGCGCTGCGGCGCCTCGCCGACGAGCCCGAACGCCGGCGGGAACTCGGCAACCGGGGCCGCACCCGCGCCGCGCGGTGCTCGTGGGCCGCGGTGGCCGCGGCGCACCTCGCGCTGTACCGGGAGGTGAGCCCGTGCCGGTCGATGTCGTCGTGGTGACCTACCAGTCCGAGCGCCACCTCCCCCGCTGTCTCACCGCCCTGCGGCGTGGCGCGAGCGTGCTCGTGGTCGACAACGCCTCCACCGACCGGAGCGCCGACGTGGCCGCCACCCTCGGCGCCCGGGTCGTCCGTAACCCCGAGAACCGCGGGTTCGCCGCCGCGGCCAACCAGGGCGCCCGCCTCGGCCGGGCCGACCTGATCCTGTTCCTCAACCCCGACGCCGCGCTCCGCGCGGACGACCTCGACCGGCTCGTGTCGGCCCTGGACGCCGATCCCGAGCTGTTCGCGGTCGGGCCGCGCCTGCGGCATCCCGACGGCACCGAGCAACGGGCCTGGTGGCCCTTTCCCTCCCCGTTCGCGACCTGGGTGGAGGCGCTCGGCCTGCACCTGCTGCGGCCACTGCCCCGAGCAGCGGACCGGGCGCCCGGGTTCGTCGTCGGGGCCTGCATGCTCGTGCGCCGTGACGTCTTCGAGGTCCTTGGCGGCTTCGACGAGCGGTTCTGGCTCTACGGTGAGGAGGCCGACCTGTGCCGCCGCGCCTGGGGGGGTGGCTGGCACGTGCGTCTTGCCGCCGAGGCGACGGCCGACCATCTCGGGGGGGCGAGCGGCGAGCAGGTCCGCGGCCTGGCCTTCGAGCACTTCCAGCGCGGCGTCGAGCATTTCATCCTCAAGCACCACGGCCGCGCCGCGCTGGTCGTCCACCGGGTCGGCCTGCTGGTCGGGTCGGTCCTCCGCTTCCCCCTCCTGGCCGGCCAGTCCCGGTCAGGGCCTGTTGCCACGGCCCGCCTGCGCCACCGGCGGGCCGTGGCCAGGCGCCTGGCCCAGGTCCTCGTCCGGCATCCGGCCCGGGTGACGCCGTGAAGCCTCCGGGCGACAACCAGCCCAGGAGGCGGCAGCTGGCAATGATCCTGCTGCTCGGCCTCGCGCTCCGCCTCGGCGTGATCCTCCTCGCGCCCCTGCCGGCCCACGAGGGGGTGAACCAGTACGACGACAACCGCTACGACGTGCTCGCCTGGAACGTCGCCCAGGGCAATGGCTACCGCAACTCGTTCGGGCAACCCGAGGTCAAGGATCCCCCGCTCCTGCCCCTGGTGAGCGCCGTCCTCTATCGTGTCGTCGGGCACCACCGGGTTGCGGTCTACCTGTTCCAGGCGATGCTCTCGGTGATCGGGATCGCCCTGCTCCACCTGCTGGCCGTGGAGCTCTTCGGCCACAACGCAGCCCTCTTCGCAGCGGGGTTGGCAGCGATCCATCCGGACCTGGTCGTCTACACCAACATCCTGCTGACCGAGACGCTGTTCATCTTCCTGCTGTGCGCGGCGATGCTCGGGTGGGCACGGGCGCGCAGGCGACCGACAGGCCCGCGATGGGTCATGACCGGAACCCTGCTGGGCCTCGCGGCGCTCGCGCGGCCCACGGCGCAGCTCCTGATCGTTCTGGTCCTCGTCATGACCATCGTGCTCGGGCGCTCGACGCCTCGGCCGCGCCGCCACGCCATGCGGCTCGCAGCCTGCCTGCTGGCCTTCCTGGTCACGATCGCGCCCTGGACGCTGCGGAACTACCTCGTGTTCCACCGGCTGGTGCCGATCGCCACCGGTGCCGGCATCGCGTTCTGGGTGGGCACCAATGTCAGCTGGCACGGGTCTGACGTGCGCGGCGAGGCCAGCATCTACGCCGACCCGGACTTCGCGCGGGCCTCCGCCGGCGATCCCTTCACCGCCGAGCGCCGCATGTTGCACGAGAGCGTCCAGCACGTCCTGGACGACCCATTCGGCATCCTGAGGATGCTTCCGGGCAAGCTCATGCAGATGCCTCGGCCGACCCCTTGGATCGGGTCCTATCTCCCCCGCGGCGACCCGCGGAGAGCCATCATCCTCGGCCCCGCGTTCCTACTGCACCTGTTGATCCTGACCCTGGCGCTGATCGGCTCCCTCCACGGTCTTCGATCCCACGGAAGACTTCGCACGGCAGTCCTGTCGCTGTGGACGCCGATCGCCTACATCGGTCTGCTGACGCTGGCCACCATCCCGGCCCGGCGGTACGTGCTGCCCGCGATCCCGTTCCTCATCCTCCTTGCCAGCCTGGCGCTGTCCCGGATCATCGGCGCCGAGGCGCGCCAGCGCAGTCGACCACGACGGTCGCTCGACGCAGCCGTCCCCCACCCGGCCCGGGTGGTGCCGTGAACCTCATGCCAGCGCTCGGCCGGGCGCGCAGGCTCGCAGGCTACACCCGAGCCCGCTCCTGGGGTCTGCTCTACCGCGGCGTCGAGGTCGGGAGGCGGGTGCAGGTCGGGCGGGGCTGCAGGCTCGTCCTCGAACCCGGTGCTCAGCTCGTGCTGGCCGACCACTGCGCGATTGACGACGGCAGCACCTTGGCGGTCTACCGGAACGGGCGGATCGTGGTGGGAACGGGGAGCTTCGTCGGGCACCACGCCACCGTGGCCGCTCGCGAGTCCGTGGAACTGGGAGCGCGCACGTTCCTGGCCGAGCTCGTGTCGGTGCGCGACCACGACCACACCGTCGGAACCGCTCCCTCGAGCGGTGCGTTCGCGGTGACCCCGGTGACCATCGGCGAGGACGTCTGGCTCGGCGCGAAGGTGACCGTGCTCCGCGGAGCACAGATCGGGGACCGTACGATCGTTGGTGCGAACGGCGTCGTCCGCGGTGCGCTGCCGAGCGACGCGGTCGCTGTCGGCGCTCCCGCCAAGGTCGTCCGGCACGACACTTCATGAGGAGAGCAATGCGAGTTGCGCTTTCGTTTCCTGGCTGCCACCGACAAGGCGGCGTCGAGCGTGTGCTGTACGAGTGTGCCCGCTACCTGGCTTCCAGGGACCACGAGGTGATGGTGTTCGCCAGCGAGTGGGGACCTGACGACCTGGGACCGGTCGAGCGACGCCATGTCCGTATCAGACAGCACCCTTCGTTTCTGCGGGGCCTGTCCTACCGCAGGGAGAGCGCAAGGCAGCTGCGCCACGCCTCCTTCGACGTCCTGAACACCCACGGCTGTGTCTGCCCGGAAGGTGGCGTCCACTGGGTCCAGAGCGTCCACAAGGCCTGGCTGGAGCGCAGCCAGGAGTTCCGGCCCCGCTTCTCCGGCGCCTGGGCCAGGCAGCGGATGAACCCGGCCCATCCGCTGCTGCTGGCCATGGAGGCCAGGCATTTCCGCAGCCGCACCTACAAGAAGCTGATCGTGACGACCGAGCGGGTCCGTGACGACCTGAACCGCCTGTACGGCGTCCCAGCCGACGACGTGGTGATCATCCCCAACGGCTTCTCACCCGAGGAATTCAGCCCGGAGCGCCGAAGGCAGCGGCGGGGAGAAGCGCGCAGGCGTCTCGGGCTGGAGGCCGGCGAGATCGTCATGCTGTTCGTCGCCAACGAGCTGGAGCGCAAGGGCTTCACCACGGTGCTGTCCGCGATGCGGCTCCTCGGGCGCAGCGACCTGCGGCTGCTGGTCGTCGGGCGCGTGGATGCCAGCCAGGCTCGTGCACAGGCCGCCGCCTCCGGCATTGACGCTCGCGTGGACGTCCATGGCCCGAGCGACGACATCGCGCTGTTCCACGCGGCCGGCGACCTTCTGGTCCTGCCGACGCAGTACGAAGCGTTCAGCCTGGCGATCCTTGAGGCGCTCGGGAGCGGCGTGCCGGTGGTCACCACCAACGTGCCCGGCGCTTCCGACGCGATCAGGCCTGGCGTGAACGGGTTCCTGGTGGAGCATCCGGGGGATGCCGACGGGCTGGCCTCGGTCCTGGAGTCCCTTTGCGACGAGCGCACCCGGCGCACCCTCTCCAAGGGCGCACCGGGCACGGTCGAGGACCACCAGTGGCCTTCGATCCTGCGCCGGTACGAGCGTGTCCTGATGGAGCACCGCACATGAGGGTCGTGCTGCTCCCCAGCGCCTTCGCGCCGTCCGTCGGCGGCGTCGAAGAGCTCACCCGGCGACTGGCCGAGCGACTGGTCGCCGCCGGAGACGACGTCGAGATCTGGACGGTCCGGCACCCGTCCGTCCTGCCCTCCGACGAGGCGGTGGATGGGCTGCGGGTGCGACGCTTCGCCCTGCCGATGCCGCGGGCGCACGCCAGGGAGCTCTTGCGGCTTCCTTCGGCCGCTATGGCGGCGCTCGGCGAGCTGACCCGTGCGGCCACCGAGTTCCGGCCGGACGTGCTGCACGTCCAGTGCTTCAGCGCGAACGGCATCTATGCGGCGGCGCTGGCCGTTCGCCGGCGGCTCCCGCTCGTGGTCAGCTTGCAGGGGGAGACGGTGATGGATGACCACGACCTCTACGAGCGGTCGGCCACCCTGCGCACCGGGCTTCGCCTCTGCCTCCGGCGAGCCGACGCGGTGAGCGCGTGCTCGGAGTTCATCCTCGACGACGCCCGCCGTTTCGGGCTGCGCCCGGGCAGGGGCGTCGTCGTACCCAACGGCGTCGAGACGGGCGGGGACGCCGGCGCCGGGGAGATCTCGCTTCCGTTCGAGCGGTTCGTGCTCGGCCTCGGACGGATGGTGGCCAAGAAGGGGTTCGACCTGCTCATCGAGGCGTTCGCGCGCCTGGCACCCGAGCGGCCCGACGTCGGCCTGGTCCTCGCCGGCGACGGACCGGTCCGCGCCGATCTGGTCGACCGGGCCGCTGCCCTGGGGCTGGCCGGCCGCGTCCATTTCCCGGGCAAGATGACCAGGTCGCAGGTTGCAGCCGTGATGGCTGCCGCCGATGTGTTCGTGCTGCCCTCGCGGGTGGAGCCGTTCGGCATCGTCGTGCTCGAAGCGTTGCGCGCCGGCCGCCCGGTCGTCGTCTCCTCACGGGGAGGCGCCGGCGAGATCATCCGCCACCAGCGAGAAGGGCTCCTCGCCGACCCGCTGGACGTGGTCGCGCTGACGGACGCCATCGCCAGCCTCCTCGACGATCGGCCCCGGGCCAGACGAATGGCAGCGGCCGGCTCGGAGCGGGTCAAGGACTTCGACTGGAGCGGGATCGCCCGGCGCTACCGCGCCATCTACGAAGAGGTTGCATGACGACGGTCACGACGCCGGCCGGGACCAACCGGCGCCTCGCGAGCGACCTGGTGGTCTGCTCGCTGGAGGCCTGGGACGAGGTGTGGCGGCGCAACCAGTTCCTGGTCGACGGGCTGCTGCACCGCAACCCCGGCCTCCAGGCGCTGTTCGTCGAGCCACCACACGACCTGCTGCGCGGCTCGGGAAGGGGCCAGCGCCCGGCCGGAGGGCGGCTGCGCACGGTCGGTGCGAGCGGGCGCCTGTGGGCCATGCGACCACTGAAGCTCCTGCCGCGCCGGGCCGGGCCGTGGACAGATCGATCCCTGCGGGCCCAGGTTGCCCGGACCGCTCGGCGGCTGGGCCTCAGCCGCCCGGTGCTCTGGATCAACGACGTCACCTACGGGCCCCTCATCGCCCGGACCGGCTGGCCCTCCCTCTACGACGTCACCGACGACTGGCTGCTCGCCTCGGCGCCGCCCCGCGAGCTTGCCCGCCTGCGGCGCCTCGAGGCCCTGACGCTCTGGGCCGCTGACGAGGTCGTCGTCTGCTCCCCCGCCCTGGCCGGCACACGCGGAGCGAAGCGGCGGGTGACCCTGATCCCGAACGGCGTCGACGTCGAGCACTTCACCCGAAGGCAGGCGCCCCCGGCCGACCTCCCGCGGTCGCCGGTCGCCGTCTACGTGGGCACCCTCCACGACGAGCGCATCGATGTCGACCTGGTCGTCGAGTTGGCGTGTGTGCGACCGGAGCTTCAGATCGCCATGGTCGGGCCGGACGCACTCTCGGCCCGGTCCCGCAACAGGCTGCTGGCCTGCCCCACCGTCACGCTGCTCGGGCCACGCGCCTACGTCTCGGTGCCCGGCTACCTGCAGCACGCCGACGTGATCATCGTCCCGCACCTGGTGACGCCCTTCACCGGCAGCCTCGATCCCATCAAGTCCTACGAGTGCCTCGCCGTAGGACGCCCGACCGTGGCCACCGAGGTCGCCGGGTTCAGGGATCATGGCGACGCGGTGGTGGCGGTCCCTCGAGGTGACTTCGTCAACTGCGTCGCCCGGAGGCTCGACGACCGGCCGGGTCCGGCCCGACAGCCGCTGGCGTCGGCCGGGGACCACGACTGGGAGGCGCGGTGCGCGGCGTTCGAGGAGACGCTGCTCCGCCTCGCGTGACTAGGGCAGCGACGAGAGCTCCCAGACGCCCAGGCTCTTGTCGACGAACGTCGAGCCGGACTGCGTGCAGCCTTCATTGATCAGCAGCACCGGCTCGGGCCAGCTGAGCGGCTGGGCGCACGGGTTCAGCGCGCGCCAGTCGCCGGTGACAATGTCCTGATTGCTCTTCCTGTCGGTGAAGGTGGTGGTCAGCAGGTAGACGGCACCGCTGCGCTGGAAATTGCGGACCGCCGCGGCGATCTGGCGGAAGGAGAAGTGCACCAGGCAGTCCCGGGACAGGATGGCGTCGACCTGTGGCAGCGGGTCCTCGGTGACGTCGATACGCAGGAACTCGCGCCCCCGGCCCCCGTAGGTCCGCTGTAGCTGGTGCACGAGGTCACCGACGATGTCGCCACCGAAGTACCGCTCGAGCCCCAGGTCGACATGCCGCATCCAGTGGTAGTCGCCGCATGGGGCGTCCAGGAGCGAGCGCACGCCGAGGGTGTTAAGGACCTGTGGGAGCGCGGCCCGCAGGGCGGCCGTCTGTTCGAGGTTCGAGCCTCCGCCCGACACGGAGGCCGGGTCTCCCCACTGGTTGCTCCGGTAGATCTTCGTGAACAGCCGCTCACGTGACCTCGTCCGCGTCGCGTACGACCACTCGACGTAGCGCCGATGCGCCGGCATGAGGAACGGCATGGCTCGCCGTACCAGCTCGCGTGCCTTGCGCTCCGCGTCGTTCCTCATCGTGCCTCCCGTGTAGGCCGCCTATCGTGCTGCGAGCACGTCGCGGTAGCAGCGCTCGCGTTCCTCGGCGATGCGCTCCGCCGAGCAGGTCTCCCGCATGAGCCGCCTGCCGCGTTCGCCCGCGACCCGCGCCACTTCGAGGTCGCGAACGTATGGCAGCAACGCCTGCGCGAATAGGTCGGCATTGCCCGATGGCACCACGTCGCCGGCCCCGGAGCCGGCGACGAGCTCGGCCACTCCCGTGCTGGATGAGCAGACCACGGGACGGCCGGAGGCCATCGCTTCCAGCCCGCTCATCGAGAGGGTCTCGTACAGGCTCGGCACCGCGACGACCCGAGCTGCGGCATACCAGTCCTTCAGCTCGCTCCTTGGGACCTGCTCGACGAAGCGGCACGGCGCCCCGATCTCAGCCGCCAGCCTCCGGACCCAGTCCCGGTACGGCAGGCCTTCGCGTTCGCCGCTGGAGCGGCCGACGAGGACGACCTCGATGCTGCCCGCTTCCTTCGCGAGCGTCACCGCCGCCCGTACGAGCACGTCGGACCCCTTGAGTGGCTCGACGCGGCCGACCGCCAGGACGAGCGGAGGGGTGTCCCGGTCCCGGTCCCGCTCCCGCAGCGGTGGGACGCCGGCCCACTGCTCGAGGTCGATGGGGTTGCGGACGGTGCGAGCGGGGCGCCCGCGCAGCCACCTCGCTTCCCGGAGGTCGCGGCTGACGAGGTTGGACGGCGAGGTGACGAGGTCGGCGCGCGCGACGGTCGTCCGCTCGAGCCAGTCCGCCAGACGGATGTCGCGCCCAGGCTCGGCCCCGTTGTACTGGTGCAGCAGCCCGAGCGGACCATGCAGATGGGCCACGATCGGCCTGCGGCGACCAAGCCCCAGGAGGAGTCCTTCCGCCCCGAAGTCGGCGATCTCGACGACATCGAATGAGATCCGAAGTCTTGCCTGCTCGAGCCAGCACGAAACCGCCGAGACGAGGCGCTCCCACGCCTCCGGGCCGCCAAGCAGCCGGCGGACACCGAGGCGGAGGCTCGCCTTGCCGCGCTCGTGGACCCAGACAGGCCCGTCCAGGTAGTCCCGTCGCCCCTGACCTCCGAGGCAGGAGAGCACGTGGACCTCGTGGCCGCGGGCCGCCAGTGCAGGGGCGAGGCTCTTGACGTACGAGCCGAACCCGCCGCCGACGATCGAATACTCGCCGCAGACCATGAGCACGTTCATGGGGCTGCCCGGTAGCCGGCGGCCTGCTGGATCGCCGCGTGATAGTGCCGGACGTAGCTGTCCACCACCCTGGACGGAGAGAACCGTGCCTCAAAGGCGCGCCTGGCGAGTCGTCGATGGCGGACCAGGTCGCTCTCGGTGAGCTGCCGAATGCCGGCGGCCAACGCGGACGGGTCCCTGGGTGGGACGACGAGCCCACCGCCATCCTCGAGCGCACGTGCGACCGTACCGACGTCGGTCCCCACGACCGGGGTCCCGGCTCCGAGCGCCTCGACCACGAACGAAGGCAGCCCCTCTCCCTGCACTGCCGGGAAGGCGGCAACGTCGGACCGCCGGAGAAACTCGAAGAGCTGGCTCGGGCCAAGCGGCCCGACGAAGTGGGCGCTCACGCCGAGGGATCTGGCCAGGCACTCGAGCTCGGGTCGTTCAGGGCCGTCTCCGGCGACGACCAGCTTGAATGCCGGCGGCAGCAGGGCCAGTGCTCTGAGGAGCGTGTCCACGCCCTTCGCGGGGACCAGGCGGCCGCCGTAGACGATCGTGCGGCTCGGCGCGCGCTCGAGGTCGGGCGCCAGCGCGGCGAGGCACCGATGGCCCATGCTCGGCACCCAGGTGACCGGTACCCCGGCTGGTAGCAGCTCCGGCTCCCCGTCCGCAGTCACGATCGCGCCCGGAATGTCGACGACCGGGACGATTTCCTCCATGCGGCCCAGCACGGTCAGGACGAGCGGGACCCCGAGGGAGCCGAGGGCGCGCCGGCCGGCAACGCTGAGGGCACCCAGGAACGGCACCTCGTGCAGCACGAAGCCGGGACCGTCGAGATCTCGCACCTTGGCCGAATACCATCGCCACAGCTGCTGTTCCAAGGCTGCCGCGTCACCGAAACCAGCTCGCACCCTGGCCCAGTAGTAGGGAAATCGGCAGAACCGGTCCCGGCCCCGCCCTCGCCAACCTGATGTGAGCAGCCGCACGCCGGCCTGACGGAGCTCCCCGGCATAGCCGTTGTCATGGTCGATCGGCCAGCGGCTGAGCACGGTCACGGGGATCTCACGACGATGGAGCTCGAGCGCCAGCTCGACGATCTGCCGCTCCGTGCCCCCCATCGGGTAGAACCCCTCGACGCCGAGGCAGACGCGCAGGCCGGCTCTGGATTCAACCCGCATAGGCATCCAGCAGCTCCTTTGCCGTGCGGTCCCAGCTGAACGTAGCGGCAAGCTCCTGCTCGTAGCCGGTCGGACCCTCGAGGGCTTGCGTGATGGCGCGGCGCAGCTGGCGGATGCTGCGGGGGGCGTGGAGCCTCACATGATCGCCGAAGTAGTCCTCGACGCACGGACCGCGGCCGGCGACGGCCGGAGTGCCGGCGGCAAGGGCTTCCAGCGTGGCCAGGCCCGTCGTCTCGTACCACGACGGCAGGACATGGACGTCGGCGGCCGCGTAGAGATCGGGAAGGCGGTCCCAGGGCACGTGCGCCACGTGCACCAGCGCCGGAAGCGCCCTCTGGCACGCCTCCAGGTATGCCTCGTTGCCCGGCAGGACGGTGCCGACCAGGACCAGCCGACGGGGGATCGTCTGCATCGCACGCGCGAGCGAGAGCTGATTCTTGCGCGGCTCGATCCGGCCGACGCAGAGGACGAACGGTTCTTCACCGATCATCTTCCGTCCCTGCTCCGCCGAACCCGTGAAGAACACCGGATCGACGCCGCTGTGGGCGACCCGGATGGACGGCAGGAGCTGGGCGGCATCGTTGGCGAGCAAGGACGCCTCGGCTCGACTGTTGGTGACGATCAAATCAGCCGTCGCCAACGCGGCGATGCGATCCTGGAAGTTGCCCCGGTGGTGGCGCCCCTTGAACGGATGACGGACGGACCTGGCCCAGTGGCGAGCGACAGCCCGGATGACCGGCCCGCGGCCGCCTTCCCGGAACGTCGGCCCGAGCTCGAACGTTGCCGGGAAGTACACCGGGCTGACGACCAGCCGGCCCGATGGTTGGCCCATCCGGAGCAGCGGTCGAGGGTCGCCGAAATAGTGCACGATGTCGAAGCCGGCAGAGAACGCGAGCTCCAAGTCGCCGATGGCGACCCCGACGCCGGCCCGGCGCAAGGCGCTGGCCGTCTGGACCTGCTGCATCCGGTGGCCGCCCTCGACACGCCAGCTGTCAGGAAATGGAACCAGCAGGACGCGCATCAGGCGATCGCCTCGTCGTACACGGCGAGGGTCTCTTCAGCGGTCCTGGCCCAACTGAACATGGCGGCCCGCTCTGGTCCGAGCCGGCGCAGGCGAGCCGCCCGCCTGCCGTCCTGCAACACCTCGAGCAGGCCGTCGAGGATGCCATCCGCCGTCGCCGGGACGAGGAGTGCGGCATCTCCACAGACCTCGGGCAGCGCGCCCGTCTCGGCCGCGACGACCGGGGCGCCGGCTGCCATCCCTTCCAACGCCGGCAGCCCGAAGCCTTCGTACATTGAGGGCACGACCACGGCGGCAGCGGCCCGCATGAGACGAGCGACCGTTGCTGGACGAAGGTAGCCGAGGTCGTGGACACGCTCGGCCTTGTCGAACAGCTGCCGCCGTCGTGGGTGTGGAGGACCGCAAAGGACGAGGTGGGCCTCTGGGCAGCGGTCCGCGACCGACGTCCAAGCGCGAGCCAGCGCGTCGAGGTTCTTCCGTCTGGTGGCGCCACCGGCATGGAGGACGAACGGCCCGTGGATCCCTTTCGCGGCCAGCTCCGCACCGGGAATGGGCATGGCCAGGGCGATCTCAGGGGAGACGCCGTTTGGGACCACCCAGACCCGTCGCACGCCCAGCAGCGCCCTGACCTCGTGCGCGGCGAACTCCGATGGGCAGATGACGCCCGACGCCTGGCGGGCCCCCGCCAGCGCCCAGCGAGGCAGGCTGCCCTCGTCGTCGAATCGCAGCGGCGGGAGATCGTGGACGGTGACGACCTCGCGGCCGAGCCGGGGTGGCAGGCGCAGGTCGAACCGATGGACGAGCTGCGCCCGCCCGTAGGCCAGCTGGGCCAGGGGCGCCACGGCGGCGTACGGGGCGGCGGAGAGCGCCCTGGTGGGGAGACGGATGGCTCCACGGACCGGCGACCGGAGCGACACCACCCGGCGCACCGTGATCCGCCAGCCCGCCGAGGCGCACCGGGCCAGGCTCTGCCGCAGCGCCGACTCGTAGTGCTGCTGGCCCATGGGGAGAGCGCTGTGACCGCTGACCAGGGTCACCGACCCGTTCATCTTGCAACCTCGGCATAGGTGCTTCCGAGGATCTCGTTGCGACGCTCGATCGAGAAGCGGGCCTCGAAGTCGCGGCGGGACGCCTGGCGCATCGCCGCCAGGCGCGTGGGGTCGTCGAGCAGCTCCCGGACCGCCGCCGCCGCATTGGCGGCCTCTCCCGGAGCGAACAGTGTCCCGGTGATCCCGTCTCGTACCAGCTCCGGCATCGCGAACGCTCGCGGCGCCACCACGGGAACGCCATGGGCGAGCGCCTCCATCACCACCAGCGGCGCACAGTCGACCCGAGTCGGGTACAGGAACAGGTCCGCTTTGGCGTAGACCTCTCGGTAGAGCTCCTCGCGGGGTCTGAGTCCCAGCCAGGTCGCGCCGTCCAGGCCCGGGTCAGGTCCGTCGGCACCGGCGAGCAGGAGCCGCGTGCCGGGGTGCGAGTGCCGGACGCGCTGCAGTACCTCGAGCGCGATGTCGCCACCCTTGGCCTTGAAGTCTCGACCGACGAAGGCCAACGTACGACCGTCACCCCCGGTACTGGGGGCCGGCGGCGGTACGCCCGGAGGGCACTGCAAGGCGCCATCCGTGCTCGCTCCTACGCCCTCGAGCAGCGCCCGACCCGCGTCCACGAAGAGGAGCAGCCGGTCGGCTCGCTCGGGCCGCACGGAAGGGTGGAGGTAGCCGAGCGCCCGCGCGACGCGGCGCTCGCGGCCCAGCAGCCGACGCACGCGACGGCTCGGCATTCCCCGTGCAGCGGTCCAGTGCCAGAACGTTCCCGCGCTGTCGCTGGCCACGATCGGCGGCACCCGACCGAGGAAGCGGACCGGCATGCAGTGGACGTGCACGACGTCGAACGGCGCCAGCACACGAACCCAGCGCAAGGGATCGGGAAGCAGCCACCCCGCTCGCCGGACCAGGTGCAGGCCGGCCCGTGGCGCCATCGCCCAGCCATCGCGCCCTGACCCTCGCCAACTGCCCGGCTGCTTCAGTGATGGCGCCCAGCGGATCTGCCCCGACGCCAGCGCATCGATGTAGGAGACGAACTCCACCCCCTCGGGGGGATGGGCGAGCAGATCGCGGGTGAATTGCGCGTCGCCGTTGTCAGGATCAGGCGGGGCAGTCGGCGACATCAGCAGGCATCTGATCGGCGGTTTCCCCATTCCCTTCCTTCCGTGCGTCCAGGAGGTGCGAAGGCCCCTCAGCTCAGGTGACGATCCACTTCGCCGGAATCGTGATCGTGGCTGCTGACAGGTAGGGGTCCTCTCCGCCGATGTTTACAACGGCACACACGTCCTCATGGATCGACTCGGGCTCCCCGGGATCGCGCACCGATACATGGAGGTAGTAGCTGCCGGGAGCCGCCAGGAGCGGAAAGCTGACCTCGGCGATGGTTCGTTGCAGAGGAAGTGGCTCAGGGCAGCGCGCGAGGAGGACTGGCAATCCGTCGACGCGATTCAGCGAGAGGGTGAGGACGGCACGATCGCTGCCGCGTTGCCGTTCCACCTGGCATCGGACGTGCATCTCGTCACCGGTGCAGAGATTCCGGCCTCCGTCTGCCCGTCTGATGTCGAGGATGTCGATCTGGAACTGTGGATCGCCGACGCTCGCCTCCACCAGCGTGTGCGGCCTCAAGGCGACCTCGTAGCGGGAGGCCACCTCGTCGGCGGTGCCGGTGCAGGTCACGCGACCGGCCTCGAGCATCACCGCGCGGTCGCAGAGACGACGCACCATCGACATCTGGTGGCTGACGACCACGACGGTCCGGTGCTCCCGGGTGAGCTGCTGGACCCGCTCGTAGGACCGCCGGCGAAAGCGTGCGTCGCCGACCGAGAGCACCTCGTCGACGAGCAGGATCGCCGGGTCGGTGTGCACCGCCACCGAGAAGCCGAGCCGGGCGAACATGCCACTCGAGTACCGCTTCACCGGCGTGTCGATGAACCGCTCGAGCTCGGCGAAGGCAACGATGTCGTCGAAGCGTCGCGCGATCTCGCGCCGAGACATGCCGAGGATGGCGCCGTTGAGGAACACGTTCTCGCGTCCGGTGAGCTCCGGATGAAAGCCGGCACCCACCTCGATCAGCGAGGAGAGGCGCCCGTCGACCCGCACCGAGCCTCTGGTCGGCTTCGTCACCCGCGAGATCAGCTTGAGGAGCGTGCTCTTCCCGGCACCGTTCGGCCCGACCAGCGCAAGCGATCGCCCCGGCTCCAGCTCGAGGTCGACGTCGCGCAGCGCCCACAGTTCCTCCCTGCGGCGACCTCCCAGCAGCTCCCGGCCGAGATGCCGCAAGCCACCGCGGGCGCCGAGGTAGTACCGCTTGGATGCGTTCTCGACGACGATCGCGGGGCCGCTCATACGTAGTCCGCCAGCGTCGCTTCCTGAGCGCGGAAGAAGCACCCGCCGACGATCATCAAGCCGGCCGCCCACACGACCGCCGGCAGGAGGTGGTCCAACCGGGGCAGGTGTCCTCCCAGGGCGATCGCCCGGAAGCTCTCCAACAGACCGGCGAACGGATTCAGCTGGTACCAGCCGCGGAGGTGGCGTGGCACCGCATCGAGCGGGTACCCGACGGGGCTGGCCAGGAGAAGGAGCTGAAGACCAAGGGGGATGATGTAGCGAAGATCCCGGAACCGTACGATGGCCGGCGCCAGGATCAGGGAGACGCCCAGGCAGATCGCTCCGGTCAGCAGCATGAGGAACGGCCAGAGCAGAAGGGTGGGCGCCAGTCGGACCCCGAGCGCGAGCATCAGCACGAGCTGGAGAACAAAGGCGATCAGCGCGTCGAGCCCAGCCGCCAGGATGGACGACAGCGGCAGGACGCTGCGCGGAAAGTAGATCTTGCTGACGATCCCAAGCTGGCCGAGAACCGACTGGCTGCTCTGTCCGATCGCGGCAGCGGCGTAGATCCACGGCACCAGGGCCACGTAGGCGACCAGCGGGCCGCTTCCCGGAAGCTTGCCCATGCGGGAGAACAGCAGCGTGAAGATGACCATGTACGCCAAGGGCTGCAGGACCGCCCAGGCCACGCCGACGTACGCTTCCTTGTAGCGCACGCCGACCTCACGACGGACGAAGGCCATGAGCAACTCGAAGCGGGCCAATCCCTGGCTGGCCACAGGCGAGAAGGATGTCGGCATCTGCACGCGGCGTTGTAGCAACGTCCGTTCACACCGCCTCGACGGATCGGGGTAACAGGTGCCACTCCGCAGCGCGCTGCACGAGACATCCTCCCCTGCTGGACCGGGCCAATCAGTCGGGCAAGATGCCACAACATCTCGAACTTGTCATCTGAGACGTTCTAGCTAGTCCCAAGGCATGCTGCGCCCGGGCGCCTTGGCGGGCCGCCCTTGCGGACCCCGCCGGCTCATGGACGCGACCCGCTCACCCAGGAGCCGATCAGGCCAGCCACGATCACGTACAGGCCGATCGCTGGGAGGTCGCCGAGGTCGATGCCGTACTCTGGGTGAAGATGACCAGCACCTCGCCCTTGGGAAACAGCTCCTCGACGACTGCTCAGGTGGCGAGCGCGTTCAGCGCCATGACGACCGCCAGGCGACGGCTCCCGCGCGGGTCCCGCTCCCCCATCTGCCTCGGCATGGCGGGCAGTCTACCGGTGTAGCATCTGGACCCGTTTGCGCCGCTTGGCTGATGAGCAACGACACCGGTTCGAGTCAAGGTGCTGTCACGTGAAATTCCTCATCTCAACCGCCTATGCGCAGAACTTGGGAATTACATCCCAGCACAAAGGAGGGCATGACGTCGTCGTCGCTCCCAGATCCTCCGACTGGGGAAAGCGAGGGACACGGAAGTACCTGCATCATGTCCTGGAGGGAGCCAAGGTGCTTCTCAAGGCCCGCAACAGCGACGTCCTCATATTGTGCACATGCGGCGCCGAGGCGTTCCTGGTCGCGGCATTCCGTCGCCTGCTTCCCTCCAGCTGCCTCCTGGTCTGCGCGGACCTCCTCATTCCCAGGGAGAGCCGCTTGACCCGGTTCGCGTGGCGGCAGCTCGCCAAGGTCGACGCCTTCATCTGTATCCGGACAGCCGACATCGCCACACTGCACACTCACTTCGGCATCCCGTCGACAAGGTGCCATTTCCTGCACTTTCCGGTGTCTTGCGGATCTGTGCCGATCGCTACTGCTGACAGGGGCTATGTCTATTCCGCGGGCTGGGCTCACCGGGATTGGCCAACCCTGGTTCAGGCACTCCTGTCCCTGCCCTACAAGGCTGTTCTGAGCGCTGGGCAAGTACGCCTGCCTGCAATGTCCTCTCCTCGCATCGAGGTGCTGGAGCAATGCAGCCCCGATCAGGGTCGAGCATTGATGGCAGGGTCACGGCTCGTGGCGCTTTCGTTTGAGGATACCCACCTACCCAGCGGTCCTCTTGTGCTCCTTGATGCGATGGCGATGGGTAAGCCGATCGTCGCGACCGATGTCAATGGCACGCGAGACTACGTCGACAACGGGAGGACAGGAATACTGGTGCCACCGGCACAGCCCGATGCCATGGCACATGCCATCCATCACTTGATGGAGAACCCATCCCTGCGACGGAGCTTGGGCAACGCTGCCTACGAGGAAGCCGCCAAGCTCACCGCTGCCGCTTTCCTCACCGGCATCATCGAGGTCAGCGAGAAGTCTATGGTCCAAGGGAAGAAGGGGTAAGCAAGCAGGGAGCGCAAGCGGCGGCCCGGGCGGTCGAGGCGGGCACCTTCATCAGGACCCGACGTGCGGGCCTCGAGGCCGAGTTCGCCGGGTTCTGCGGGACCAGGCGGGCGGTCGGAGTGGCGTCGGGGACGACTTGCGACGATCGCACCGAAAAGGCGTCTCCAAGATCGGGATCATGACCGCATAGCAGCCGTCATCCTCCCTGGTCAGGGGACTCTTCTCATAAACCGGGTCACTACCGCACCCACGGCATCGGTGATCAGGGCTGAGCGCGACCACGTCGTTGCCCAACAGAAAGGGGCCGAATGCACGAGCGCCTCCGTCGGCCGGGGATCCTAGCAGCCAGTCGTCGTGCCGCCGCGGACCCCGTCCGGCCAGTCCAGCCGTCGCCACCCCGGTTTGCGCCAGCATCCCCGCGCGGGCGCTCCGGGCTCCGCACCCGTCCACTGGCGACCTGCTGATGCATTGGTCGGGCGATGAATTCGGCTATGGACGGGTGGTCGTCAACCACGACCCGATGAGCCCGACCGCGACCAGGTACAGCGCGATGGCCGGGAGGTCGCCGGAGTCGATGCCGTGCTCGGGGTAAAGGTGACGAGAACCAAGCCCTTGGGGAACGGCGCGGCCACCGTCATCCAGGTGGCAAGGGCGATCAGTACCATGGCGAGGGCGAGGCGGCGGCTTCGGCGCCAGTCCCGCTCCCCCCTCGTCGGCCTCGGCATGGCGGGCAGTGTACCTGGGAATACCGGTTTGGCAGGTTTGCTGGGAGGCGCACGGCGTGACGGAGGGGTGCCGTTGCTGCCACCATGCAGTCGACGTGGATTCGAAGGGACTCCTGCTGGCCGAGATGAACGTGCCCCTGGTCGACCTGCGGGTCGGCTACCAGAGCATGCGCGATGAGCTGGACGCAGCCATGGCCCGGGTGGTCGAGGCCGGCACCTTCATCAACGGGCCTGACGTGCGAGCCTTCGAGGCCGAGTTCGCGGCGTTCTGCGGGACCCGGCGGGCGGTCGGGGTAGCCTCGGGCACGGCCGCGCTCCACCTCGCGCTGGTCGCGCTCGGGGTCCGGCCTGGGGACGAGGTCGTGACCGTGGCGCACACCTTCGCGGCCACGGCCGAGGCGATCGGGCACGCGGGAGCGCGGGCGCGGTTCGTGGACGTGGACGAGGCCACCGGGGGGATGGACCCCAAGGCGCTGGCCTCCTGGATCGAGGGGGCGGCGGCGGTCGTGCCCGTCCACCTGTACGGGCTGCCGGTGGACATGGGCGCGATCCTCGACCTGGCCGGGGAGGCCGGGGTGCCGGTGCTCGAGGACGCGGCCCAGGCGCACGGGGCGACTGTGACCGTGGCCGAGGGGGCGGCGCCGCGGCGGGCGGGGTCGCTCGGGGCGGCAGCGGCGTTCAGCTTCTACCCGGCCAAGAACCTCGGGGCGTTCGGGGACGCCGGGGCGGTCACCACCGGCGACGACGAGCTGGCCGACCGGGTCGCCCGGCTCCGCGACCACGGGCGGACCTCCAAGTACGACCACGCCGAGCCGGGCTGGGGCGAGCGCCTGGACACCCTGCAGGCGGCGGTGCTGCGGGTGAAGCTCGCCCACCTGGAAGCCTCCAACGCGGCCCGCGCGCGGGCCGCGCGGCGCTACGACGAGGCGCTGGCCGGGGTGGGCGACCTGGTGCTGCCGCCGTGGGTGGCGGAGCGGACCAGCGCCTGGCACCTGTACGTGGTGCGCACCGCCGAGCGGGACGCGCTGCTCGGCCACTGCCGGGCCGCGGGGGTGCAGGCGGGGGTCCACTACCCGCTGCCGCTGCACCTGCAGCCCGCCTGGCGGCACCTCGGCTACGCCCGGGGGGACCTGCCGGTCACCGAGGCGTGGGCCGCCGAGTGCTGCTCCCTGCCGATCTACCCGGAGCTGGACGAGGCGCGCCAGGCGCACGTGGTCGCGACCGTGCGCGGCTTCTTCGAGAGGCGGCGGAGGTGAGCGGGCCCGAGCGACGGCGCGCCCGGGCCGGGGCGGCCGCCACTCCGACGGCGCCAGCGCCGCCCTCCCCCACCACCACCGCCGGGAAGCCGGTCGGCGCCACCGCGCCCGCGACCGCCGAGCACCGGCTGGCGGCCGCGGCCGAGCCGGGGACCGGGAGCGAGGCGGCCGCCTCCACCGGGGTGGCGGGGCTGGTGAGCGTGGTGGTGCCCGCCCACAACGAGGAGCGGACGGTGGCGACCTTCGTGGAGAAGACCGCGAAGGCGTTCGCGCAGATCGGGCGGCCGTGGGAGCTGCTGTACGTCGACGACGGGTCGACCGACTCGACAGCGGCCAGGGTGGAGGCGGCGTCGGAGGCGGAGCCGCGGGTGCGGCTGGTCCGCCAGCGCCGCAACCTGGGGCTGACCGAGGCGCTGAACCGGGGGTTCCGGGAGGCGCAGGGCGAGACGATCGTGTTCCTGCCCGCCGACCTCGAGTCTGACCCTGAGGTCGACATCCCGCTGCTGCTCGAGAAGCTGGACGAGGGGTTCGACGTGGTCTCGGGGTGGCGCCAGGGCCGGCGCGACGGGAAACGGGTGGCGTCGCGGATCGCCAACGTGACCTGCCGGGTGCTGTTCGGGCTGGACGTGCACGACCTGAACTGGATCAAGGCGTTCCGCCGCGAGGTGACCGACTCGCTCGCCATGCGGTCCTCCTGGCACCGCTACATCCTGGTCATGGCCCAGAACGAGGGCTTCCGGATCGGCGAGGTCAAGGTGCCCTACCAGCCAAGGCAGGCGGGCCGGTCGAAGTTCGGGTTCTCGCGGCTGCCGGTGTCGTTCATGGACGTGGTCACGCTCAAGTTCCTGCTCACGTTCCAGCGCAAGCCGATCCTGTTCTTCGGGGCGATCGGCTCGGCCATGATCGGGGCAGGGCTGCTGCTGTGGGCGTACCTGGCCTACATGTTCCTCTCCTCCCACACCCAGTACCGGCCGCTGATGCTGGTCGCGGGGATCGCGCTGCTGGCCGGGCTGCTGGTCGTGCTGGTCGGGTTCCTGGCCGAGCTGGTCGTGAACGTCTCCGAGCGGGTCGAGCGCCTCGAGCGCCGGCTGACCGACACGACCAGACGGTGAGCACGACCGCGGCACGGCAGGCGGGGGCCTCGGCGGCTCCCCCCACGGACGCGCCGGCCCCGGCCGGCGAGGACCGCCCGGTCGCCGGCCCGGCCCTCTGGCTCGGCGTGGCCCTGGCCTCGGTGCTCGCCTGGGCGGTGCTGACCTGGCCGCTGCCGCTGCACTTCGACCACTTCTGGACGATGAAGGGCAACCCCGGGTCCAGCGCGGAGCCGAACTTCACCAGCCGCCCGGGCTCGGTGATGAGCGGCGACTTCATGCAGACGGTCTTCATCCAGTCGGTGGTGGTCGACAACGCGCGCGACCTGCGCAACCCCTACCTGGACCTGCGCGAGGGGACCGCCGGCCTGACCGAGCTGCGCACCACCTCCCTGGACCTGCCCTGGACGCCGCTGTTCGCGCTGCTTTGGCCGGTCATGGGGATGGTGCCCGGCTACAACCTGGTCCTGCTGCTGTCGACCGTGGCGACCGGGCTGGCGGCGTTCGGCTGGCTGCGACGGCACCTGCGCTGGCCGCTGCTGGCCGTGGCCGGGGCGCTCGCCTACGCCTTCACCCCCAACCGTATGTTCCAGCTCACCGCCCACTTCAACGCGCTGCTGTGGTGGTCGTTCCCGGCCGCGCTGTGGGCGTTCGAGGTGATGGTCGAGCGGCACCGGGCCGGGCGGCGCTGGCGCGGCCCGGCCGCCGGGGTGGCCGCGGTGGCGCTCACCGTCGCGCTGAGCGGCGAGTACCACCTGGCCCTGTACATGTCGGCGCTGCTCACCTTCATGACCGTGTGGGCGGTGGCCTCGGCCCGGGTGGAGCGCCGGCCGGCGCCGCTGGCGCCCGCGGTGGTGACGCTGGCGGCGGTCGCGGCCGGCGCCGCCTACGTGGTGACCGTGTTCCGGTACGCGTTCAAGGGCACGGTGTCCGGGGAGAACGGCAGCTACCAGCAGGTGCTGCTGTACGCGCCGGACTCGGTCTTCGCGCTGGTCCGCAAGACCTTCGGCACCCAGGGCGAGGAGCTGATCTACGTGGGCTGGCCGCTGCTGCTGCTGGCCGTGGCCGCGCTGGCCGCGGTGGTGGCCGGGTGCCTGGGCCGGGCCGGGCTCGGCGAAGGGGCGGCCGGGCGCCAGACGCGGGCCGCGCTCCCCTATGCGGTGCTGGCGGTCCCGCTGGTGTTCCTCACCTACGGCCCGCGGTCCGACGTCGGGCCGCTGCGGCCCTACAAGCTGCTGTTCGACAACCTGCCGTTCCTCTCCCTGCAGCGGGTGCCGGAACGGCTCATGTGCGTGACCGCGCTGCTGCTGGTGTTCCTGGCCGTGACCGCCCTCGACCTGGCCGCCCGGCGCTGGCCAGGACGGGTCGCCGCCGGACGGGCGGCGGAGGCCGGGGCAATGGTGGGCGCCGGGCGGGCGGCGGAGGCCGGGGCGGAACCGGCGGACGGCGACGGTGCGGCCGGGGAACCGGCCGGCCCGGACCAGCCAGGTCTGGACCAGCTCGGGCCGGGGCAGCCGGTGCTGGAGCCGGCCGCGGCGGAGGGCCCGGCCCTCGGGGCCGAGGTGGGCCGGCCGGAGTGGATCGCGGAGGCACAGGTGGCCACGGCCGACGCCGAGCAGCCGCCGACGCGGGCCGGGCAGCTCGCGGTCCCGGAGCGGTTGCGGCCCTGGCTCACGCCCGGGCGGGTGGAGGAGCTCGCGGTCCCGGAGCGGGTGCGGCCCTGGCTCACGCCCGGGCGCGTGGAGGCCACGCGGCTCGCCGTCGGCGCCCTGGTGCTCGCGACCCTGCTGCTCCTGGCCGACTACCGGGTCTCGGAGAACCGGGTCCAGCCCGACCTGGCCGGCAACAAGGTGGTGGCCGCGCTGCGGTCTGCCGGCGACCAGGCCGGGCCGGTGCTCGGCCTGCCGGCCCTGAAGCCGCAGGTGACCTGGAACTCGGCCAGCACCTACCTGGCCGCCCAGAGCCGGCGGCGGGTCCTCAACGCCTACAACCAGACCCCGGCGCGCTGGCTGGACGACCGCATGGAACGCCTCGAGCCGCTGAACCGGGGGGTCGCCCACCCGGCCGCGCTCGAGATCCTGCGTACCACCGGCACCCGCCAGGTGCTCGTGATCGACGAGCCGCGGGTGTTCGCGGCCGGCCAGTGGGAGCTGACCCTCGGCGGCCTGATCCGCTCCGGGGCCTTCCGGCTGGTCGAACGGGACGGACCGCTGGCCCTGCTCGAGCTGGTCGGCGGGCAGAGCCCCACCCAGGGCAGCGAGCAGCCCGGCCCGGGCTCCGACCCGACCAAGCAGGTGTGACAGCCCTCCGCTCGTGCCTCCTCGGTTCTCCTACCAAGCACCCGACGGCGCCGCCGATCACGCGCGATCGTGTCGTTTCGCCCCGGTCTGCCGGCAAGATCCAAAGTGGGTGAGCAACCGCCCGCGGTGGCGTCCTGTCGCTGGTGAAGCCGGCCGAGCGCGGGCGCCCGGGCGGCGGGCGCGGGTCAGCCGACCCGCTCGCGCCTGCGGTCCAGGTGGCGCTCGACGGCCAGGGTGACACCGGCGCCGAGCAGCTCGAAGGCCATCATCCACAGCCGGGAGAGCAGCGCGACCAACAGGGCGGCGCCGGCGGGCATGACCGGGACGAGGGCGACGGCCAGGACGCCCTCGCGCACGCCGAGCCCGGCCGGGGTGACCAGGGCGAGGAAGCCGACCGCGTAGGCGGCGGCGTAGGCGGCCACGGTGAGGGGGATGTCGCCGGCGTCGAGCGGGTGGACGCTGCGGACCAGCGCCGCGAAGGCCAGGCCGGTCACCGCCCAGTAGCAGGCGTAGCCGGCGCCGAGCAGGACCGCGGTCCCGGGCGCGGGGACCAGGTCGGCGGCCTCGACTCCTGGGTAGCGGCGCCGGAGGAGCGCGCCGAGCCGGCGCCGGAAGGCCAGGGCGAGCGCGGCCAGGACGGCCACGGCGACCGCGCCGTACAGGGCGGGCCGGCCGAGCCGGGCCCACTCGGCGGCGAGCACTGGCAGCCCGACGAGCAGGGCGACGCCGACCGAGAGGAGCTGGGTGAGGGCCATCGTGGCCAGCGTGGTCCGCCTGGCCACGCCCTCCCGTTTGGCCAGCTCGACCGCGCCGACGAAGCTCCAGACGTTGCCTGGCACGTACCGGGCCAGGTTGGCGAGAAACCAGATCCGCGCCCCCCGGGCGACCGGCAGCCCGGCCGCCCGGCGCAGCGCGACCGCCCACAGCACCGCGACGAGGGCGTAGGAGGCGGCCAGCAGGATCGACGCGAGCGCGAAATACCCGGGCTCTAGCTTCCATTTACGAGAGGTTACGTCCTGCCAGCGGGAGGACAGGGCGATCCCAAAAAATCCCACCACCACCACGGCGGCGGCAGCGGTCCGCCAGCGGGAACCGCTCAAACTGCTCGGGACCGGGCGCCTCACCCCCACATTAGGGCCTCCTTCGATAAGATTCTTGCATCGTAGCCGCTCTCAGACGTTGCTTGGACGCATATCATTCGTCTACCTTTACCTCCAACGCAGGACGCGTTTTCCCAAGGAGGAACCTACGCTGATGGCAGTGAAGGTCGTCCACGTCTCGGACATTTCTGGCAAGGAGGCGGACGAACAGTCGCTCGGGCGGCTCATGGTCCACGAGCACCCTGAGTACGCTGATCTCCCCGTCACACTCGAGGTTCTTCCGGAAGAGGTCGAGTCACTCAAGTCGTCGTCCCGCTTCGTGACGATCGAGTGGTTCCAGCCGGGAGCACGCAAGGGCGAGCGCCTGACCGTCGCTCTCGACGACTTCAACCTGCTGGCCACCCCGGGTGTGATGGACTCCGCCATCCAGGACGCGCTGATCGCCAAGCACCGCACCCGGCCGCCGCGGTCCTCGGCGGCGTCGAGCGACGGCGGCGCCCGCAGCCGGAGCAAGGTCAACTACGCCACCCTGGAGCACGCCGGGGAACCCCACCGCGGCCGCATCACCGAGGCCGAGAAGGAGCTGGTCCGCGGCAACCTCGAGAAGATCAACAAGCGCCTGCGCGACAGCGACAAGCGCGAGATCGACCCCGACAACTCGGAGATGCGCGGCCGCTACGGCCTGTAACCGGCCAATAGCCAGACGAGGCTTCCGCAAACCTCCTGCAACCGCGCTGGGGATCTGCCGCGAAAGGCAGGGCGTACCCGGCCGAGCCGCCCCGGCGCGGCATGTTGCAGGAGGTTTTGCACGAGGAGAGCTCGCGCCTGCCTACCGGCCCGCCGGGGTCAGCGCCGCGACCGCCGGGACCACCTCGGCGAGCCGGTCGAGCGAGCCCTCGCGGTGCTCGTCGGGCGGCTCCACGATGGCGTGGTCGATGCCCTCGCCGGCAAGGCGCCCAAAGCGCTCGACGAGCTGCTCGGCGGACTCGGTGCCGGTGAGCTGCCCGTAGGTGGTCTTCTGGATCTCCTCGTAGGACCGCCCCTCCGCGGCGCAGTGCTCGCCAAGCACGGCCAGCTTGTGCCGCAGCGCCTCCATACCCGGAAACTCGAACAGGTTGCAGGCGTCGCCGTACCTGGCGACCAGGCGCAGGGTCTTGCGCTCGCCCGAGCCGCCGACCAGGATCGGCGGGTGCGGCCGCCGCAGTGAGTTGGGCGAGTTGAGCGGCTGCTCCAGGCGGTAGTGCTTCCCGTGGAAGGGGCGGGCGTCGCCCGCCCACATCTGCCGTGCGATCCGCAGGGTCTCCTCCAGCCGCTCGAAGCGCTCGGCCATCGGCGGGAACGGGATCCCCAGGCCGCGGCTCTCCTGCTCGTTCCAGGCCGCGCCGATGCCGAGCCAGGCACGGCCGCCCGACAGCACGTCCAGGGTGGTCACGCTCTTGACCAGGACGCCAGGGTGCCGGGGTGTGACCCCGGTGACCAGCGCGCCGAGCTCGATCCGCTCGGTCTTGCCGGCTGCGAAGGCAAGGGTGGTGTAGGCCTCGAGCATCTCGTGCTCGGGCGGGCCGAAGATGGAGATCTGGAAGAAGTGGTCCATCACCCAGAGGCTGGCCAGGCCCGCCTGCTCGGCGTCGCCGGCGATGCGCGCGAACGTCGGGTCCGATCTGCTGCGGTCCGCCTGGCCAGGTGAAGTTCGAGACAGCCAGTCCCAGCTGCACGGCAGCTCCCTTACTTAGCCGACTAACTTGCCGAGCTTGCCGAGCTTGACGAGCTGCCAGCTCACGGTGTCGTCGTCCATGTGGCTCACGGTAGAGCCTCGGGCGGCCGGCGTCACCGATGCCACCCGCCGGCCGGTCCCGCCGAGGTTCTCATCAAAGACTAATCGGGGTCTCATCTGTATCTGGACGCCCGGCCCCATGCTCTGCCTGGACACCGGTGCAACAGAGGACCTCAATGCTCAGGTACATCGTCATTGGTGCCTTCCCAGCAGGAAGTAGGTGATCATCTCCCCCTTGCCCTTGACGTGGACCGGTCCCCGCCGCTCGAAGCGGTACCCGTCTTGGAGGCGCTTCCAGGTGCGAGCCGTCACCTGGATGCATCCGGGGGCCCCATGGGACTCCATGCGGCTGGCCGTGTTGACGGTGTCGCCCCACAGGTCGTAGCTGAACTTGCTCGTCCCGATGACGCCGGCGATCACCGGACCGGTGTCCATGCCGATGCGAACCGCCAGCGGCTGGCCGCTCGGATCGCGGCGCCTGGCCACCTCCTCGCGCATCGCCAGAGCCATCTCGGCCACCGCCTCGGCGTGGTCGGGACGCGGGTCGGGCAGGCCCCCGACCACCATGTAGGCGTCACCGATCGTCTTGATCTTCTCCAGCCCTCGCTGCTGGGCGAGCTGGTCGAAGACCGAGAACAGGTCGTTCAGGACCTGCACGACCTGCTCCGGGCGATCCGCTCGCTGCGTCGGGTGAAGTCCACGACGTCGGCGAACAACACGGTGACGTCGGCGAAGGCGTCCGGCACGGTCTCATTCAGCACCCGGCGCAGCGGTTCCGGCTCGACCAAGGTCCGGACGACGACCGTCTCGCCCACGAACCAGGCGGCGACCAGCAGCGACCAGCGTTGGTGGCCGGCGGCCCAGGCGGCGGCGAGCGCCACCGCAAGCGGCATGGCTGGAACGATGCCCGGGTAGTCGAGGACGTTGTAGACCTCCAGGGTCGCCGCCGACACCACCAACACGGCCACGGGCCAGCGCCGCCGGGCCAGCACCAACGCGGCGATCGTCAGACCCAGCGCGTAGGCGAGCGCGCCGGGCCGTTCGCCCGGCTGCAGCGACACGCGGATCGCATTCGTGACCGCGACCGCGACCGCCACCGCCAGCCCCGCATCGACCACCGACGCGGGAACGCGCTGCAGCCGCTGGCGCAAGGGCGTCACATCCAGGTCTCGCGGGTCATGCTCGGCTACCTTCCTGACAGCCATCGCCGCCCGGTGCGGGCCCGGGCCGGGCGGCGACGGTCCTTCCCGAGAGCGAGGGGCAGGTCGTCCGGCCGACCGATGACCGGGCACCGGGGCGGGTGCAGCATGGCGTCGACACCACCCGGCTTCAAGGACCAGCCGTCCCGGCGGAGGAAGGATGACGATGTCGGTCATTGCCGTGCAGGGGCTCGGCAAGCGCTTCGGACAGGTCGTCGCCGTCGACGACCTGTCCTTCGGGGTCGACCAGGGCAAGGTGACCGGCTTCCTCGGCCCCAACGGGGCCGGGAAGACGACCACGCTGCGCATGCTCCTCGGGCTCGTCACCCCGACCGCGGGCACCGCCACCATCGGCGGCCGGGCCTACCGGGAGCTGGCCGAGCCGATCCGGGAGGTCGGCGCGGTGCTCGAGGCGACCGGCTTCTACCCCGGCCGCACCGCTCGCGACCACCTGCGGGTCATGGCCGTGGAGGCCGGTCTGCGGGGCGCTGCGGCCCGGGCCGACGGCGTCCTCGGCCTGGTCGGCCTGGCCGACAGCGCCGGCCGGCGGGTCGAGGGGTTCTCGCTCGGCATGCGCCAGCGCCTGAGCCTGGCCGCGGCGCTGCTCGGCGACCCGCAGGTGCTCATCCTGGACGAGCCTGCCAACGGCCTGGACCCCGAGGGGATCCACTGGCTGCGCGGGTTCCTGCGCTACCTGGCCGACCAGGGCCGCACCGTGCTGGTGTCAAGCCACGCGCTGGCCGAGGTCGCCCAGACGGTCGACGAGGTGGTGATCATCGCCCGCGGCCGGCTGGTCGCCCACTCCACCCTGGAGGCGCTGACCGCCCGGGCGGCCCCGTCGGTGCTGGTGCGCTCGCCCGACGCCGCGACCCTGCGGGACCTGCTCACCGGCAACGGCATCAAGGCGAAGCTGGACGGCGACGACCGGGTCACCGCCACCGACACCACCACCGAGGCGGTCGGCCGTCTGGCCGCCTCCGGCGGCCTGGTCCTCTACGAGCTGCGCATGGACCGCTCCAACCTCGAGGACGTGTTCCTCGAGCTGACCACCGACGAGGAGATCCAGGAGGAACGGCCATGGGGCGCCTGATCGCGGGGGAACTGCTGAAGCTCCGCACGACCCGGATGCCGCTGGCGATGCTGGCCGGGATGCTCGGGTTCGCGCTGCTGGCGGTCGTCGCCGGCATCCTCACCGCCGACCGGCTCGCCGAGGAGGGCCAGGGGTTCGCGCTCGCCAGCGACGAGGGCATCGGCAACGTCGTCCGCTCGGCCAGCTCCGGCATGTTCTTCGTGCTCGTGCTCGGCATCCTCGCGGTGGCCGGGGAGGTCAGGCACAAGACGATCACCGCCACGTTCCTGGTCACCCCGAACAGGGGGCGGGTGGTCGCGGCCAAGCTGGCCGTGTACGCGCTGGCCGGCCTGGCCTTCGGCGCCCTGGCGTCCGCGCTCACCCTGGCCGTCGCCCTGCCCTGGCTGGCGATCAAGGACATCCCGCTGGCCGGCCGGGCCGACGACATCGCCCTCACCGTGCTCGGCATCCTGCTCGCCAGCGCGCTCTACGGGCTGGTCGGCGTCGGCGTGGGCGCGCTGGTCCGCAACCAGGTCGCGGCCGTCACCGTCTCGCTGCTCTGGCTCTTGATCGTGGAGGGGCTGCTGGTCGGGCTGCTGCCGTCGGTCGGCAGGTGGCTGCCGAGCGGGGCGGCCACCGCCCTCACCCGGGCCTCGATCACCAACGGCACCCTGCTGCCCATGTGGGCCGGCGGGCTGCTGCTGGCCGCCTACGGCCTGGTGTTCGCGGCCGTGGCGACCCGCTTCACCATCCGCCGCGACATCACCTGAGCGGGCACGGCCGCGGGGCCTCGACCACCCACGGGTCACGGTCCGGTGGCCGTCCGGGCCCCGTTCCGGACGGTCACCCTGTCGGACAGCCGTGACCAGGTCACGCGCGTGGTGCTGGACATCGCCCGCTGACCGCTGACCGCCGGCCGACGGCCGCCGGGGGGCCGGGCGGCCCGGCCGGCTCAGAGCCCCAGCGCGCGGGCGATCAGGATGCGCATGACCTCGCTGGTCCCCTCGCCGATCTCGAGGATCTTGGCGTCGCGGTAGAAGCGGGCGACCGGGAACTCGTTCATGCAGCCGTAGCCGCCGTGGACCTGCACCGCCTCGCGGGCGCAGGTCACGGCGGCCTCGGACGCGTGCAGCTTGGCGATGGCCGCCTCCCGGCCGAACGGCTGGCCCGCGTCCAGCTTGGCAGCGGCCTGCCGCCAGGCCAGGCGGGAGGTGTGGGCGCGCATCTCCATGTCGGCGATCTTGAACGCCACCGCCTGGAACGAGGCGATCGGGCGGCCGAACGCCTGGCGCTCGCGGGCGTACCTGACGCACTCGTCCACGCAGCCCTGGCAGAGCCCGGTGGCCAGCGCGGCGACCGCGATGCGGCCCTCCTCCAGGGTGTGCAGGAAGTTGGCCAGGCCGGCCCCCTGCTCGCCCAGGGTGTGCTCGACCGGCACCCGGCAGCCCTCGAAGACCAGCTCGCGGGTGTCGGACGCGTGCCAGCCGATCTTGGAGTACTTCTTGCCGGCGCTGTAGCCCGGCGTGCCGGCCGGCACGATGATGTTGGTGATCTCGGGGCGGCCGTCGGGCCGCTCGCCGGTGGCGGCGGCCACGGTGACAAAGCTCGACCGTCGCAGCCCGGCGTTGGTGATGAACGCCTTGGTCCCGTCGAGGACCCAGTCGCCGCCGTCGCGGACGGCCCGGGCCCGCAGCGCCCCGGCGTCGGAGCCGCCGCCCGGCTCGGTCAGCCCGAACGCGGCGATGCCCTCACCGGAGGCCAGCGGGCGGAGCCAGCGCTGCTTCTGCTCCTCGGTGCCGAACCGGTAGACCGGCATGGCCCCGAGGCCGACGGCGGCCTCCAGGGTGATCGCGACCGACGAGTCCACCCTGGCCAGCTCCTCGACGGCCACGCAGAGGGTCAGGTAGTCGGCGCCCATGCCGCCGTACTCCTCGGGGAACGGCAGGCCGAACAGGCCCATCGCGGCCATCTGGTCGAGCACGGCCTCGTCCAGCTCCTCGGCCCGGTCCATCGCCTCGGCCCTGGGCGCGACCACCTCCTCGGCGAACTCCCGGACGATCTTGGCGAACTCCTGCTGTTCGGGTGCGAGCTCGAAGTCCATGAAGGCTCCCTGGTGGGGCGTTGGGCCGGGCGCTGGTGGCGCCCGGCCATGCTAACGGCGCGGCCGGTAGGATGGCGCCGATCGTCGCCGCCGACCGGAAACCGAGGGTCGCACCCGCGCCCCCGGCCCGACCGCTGGAAAGGCTCTCCCATGCGCACCCTGGTAACCGGCGGTGCCGGGTTCATCGGCTCCGCCCTGGTCGACCGCCTGGCTCACGAGGGGCACGAGGTGACCGTCCTGGACGACCTCTCCACCGGCAAGCTCGACAACCTGGCCGACGCGTTCGGCACCGGCCGGGTCGAGTGCGCCGAGGTGGACCTGGCCGGTCCCGGGCTGGCCGGGGTGGTGGCCCGGGCCCGTCCCGAGATGGTGTTCCACCTGGCCGCCCAGATCGACGTGCGCCGCAGCGTGGACGACCCGGTGCACGACGCCCGGGTGAACGTGCTCGGCTCGGTCGCGCTGGCCAAGGCGGCGGCCGAGTGCGGCACCCGGCGGCTGCTGTTCGCCGGGTCGGGCGGCACCGCCTACGGCGAGCCGGGCCCGGCCGACCTGCCGGTCGGCGAGGACTACCCGCCCGGGCCCACCAGCCCCTACGGCGTGGCCAAGCGGTCGGTCGAGGACTACCTGGCCAGCTTCTTCGACCTCTACGGGCTCGAGTGGGTGAGCCTGCGGCTCGGCAACGTCTACGGGCCCCGCCAGGACCCACACGGCGAGGCCGGGGTGGTGGCGATCTTCTGCAACCGGCTGCTCGCGGGCGAGCCGGTGACGGTCTTCGGGGACGGCAGGCAGACCCGGGACTACGTCTTCGTCGAGGACGTCGTGGACGCCTTCCTGGCCGCGGCCGGCGGGCACGAGGCCGCGGTCGGGACCAGGCTGAACGTCGGCACCGGCACCGAGACCTCGGTCCTCGAGCTGTACGAGGCGCTGCGCGAGGTGACCGGGTTCGGCCCCGAGCCGCGGTTCGCGCCCGCCCGGCCCGGCGAGCTGAACCGCATCTCGCTCGACCCGCGGCGGGCCGAGGAGCTGCTCGGCTGGCGGGCCCGGGTCGACCTGGCCAGCGGCCTGCGCCACACCTGGATCTGGGCGTTCCAGGAGGTCAACGCCGGCAGCGTGGGCGGATGAGCGTCGGGCTGGAGGTCGACGGTGGGGTGGCCACGGTCACGCTGCGGCGACCGGAGGCGCTCAACGCGATCTCGACCGCCTGGAACCAGCGCCGCTCCCCCACCTGGCCCGGCCGCTGACCGGCGGGCCCGGCAGCCGGCGGTCAGCTCGCGGCCGGGAGCGCCCGCCGGAGCTGCGCCCGGACCTGGGCCAGGTAGGCGGCGCGGTACGCCCGCACCTCGGGCGAGGCCTCCAGGATGGCCAGGTCGGAGTCCCTGGCCCAGCTGTCGAGGTCGTCGAGCAGGCGCTCCAGCTCGTCGCAGGCGTCCAGCGCGGCCGCGACGAGCTCGTCGGGGACCTGGACGCGGGCGGTGAAGGTCGGCTCGCCGGCCAGGTAGGCCTGGTCGACGATCGGGTCGACGGGACCGGTGGGGAACTCCCGGCGGAGGCGGTCGAGGAGGTTCTTGTACCTATGCGGCGGGGTGTCGGGCCGCAGATCGAGCAGCTGGGCCTCCCGCCGCACCGCCTCGTAATGGTCCCTGCTTCCGACGTGCAGTGCCGGGTCGAACGGGCCCACCTGCAGCTCCATCCCCTACCTCCTCATGGCGCACGTCGAGCTCGAACCACACCACGCGGCCGTTCGGCCCCCCCTCGACGCCCCAGCGGCGGCACAGCGCGTCGAACAGGTGGAGTCCGCGACCGGTCATCGACTCCACGTGGTGCACGCGCCGGCGCGGCTCGGTCGGAGCGCCGCCGTCGCGCACCTCCACCCGCAGGGTGCTGCCGGCCAGGAGGTACCCGACGGTCAGGGTGCCCCCCTCCCTGCCGGACGCGGTGTGCAACACCGCGTTGGTGACCGCCTCGCTGGTCAGCAGCGCGGCGACCTCGCAGGCGGGAGTGCCGCGGTCGAGCGCGCCGACGACGAAGCGCCGGGCCGCCGCGACCTGATCGGGCCGCCCGGGGAACACCCGGTCCACGCGTTCGTTCTCCATACTCGCCTTCGACGTCGGCATACCGGCGACCCCCCCTATGCTCGCCCGCCCTCCGACAGGGGGTCGTCCCCCGGGCCGCTGTCGAGCACGACTACGGGCTGACCAGCGGAGACGGCATTCCCTACGACGTACTCTACCGCGATCACGGTGCCGGCAAACGGCGCCCGCAGCGGGGTCTCCATCTTCATCGCCTCCACCACCGCGAGCAGCGCCCCGGCGGCGACCGCCTGGCCGGGGGTGACCTCGAGCCGGACCAGGGTGCCGGCGAGGGGCGAGACGACCCGTGCCTCGCCGGCGCCCGACGCGGCCAGGTCCGAGGGCCGGTGGCGGTAGAGACGGACCGGCCACGCCACGCCGTCCACGGTGACGGTGAAGTCCGGCTCGCCGTCGGGCCCGGCCGCGGCCAGGTCGGCCAGGTCGGCCAGGTCCAGGGTCTCCTCCAGCCAGGTCGTCCAGTGCCGGGACCGGCCGAAGTCCTCGGACGCGAGGATGCGCCGGAGCGCTGGCACGGTGGAGGCGACGCCCTCCACGCTGGTGGCATCCAGGGCCCGCGCCATCCTGGCGACCGCCGTCGCCCGGTCGGGGCCCCAGGCGACCACCTTGCCGAGCAGGTCGTCGTAGAACGGGGAGACGACGTCGCCGGCCTCGTAGCCGGCGTCCACGCGCACGCCTGGGCCACCCGGCCAGGCCAGGGCGGAGATCGGGCCGGCGGTTGGCAGGAAGCCCCGGCCGGGGTCCTCGGCGTTGACGCGGCACTCGATCGCGTGCCCGGTCAGCCGGACGTCCTCCTGGCTCCGCCCGAGCGGCTCGCCCGCGGCCACCCGGAGCTGCGCCCGGACGATGTCGACCCCGGTGACCAGCTCGGTGACCGGGTGCTCGACCTGCAGGCGGGTGTTCATCTCCAGGAACCAGGCGCCCCCGGAGGCCGGCTCCCAGAGGAACTCGACCGTGCCCGCCCCGACGTAGCCGCACGCCTTGGCCGCGGCCACCGCCCAGGTGGTGAGCCGGTCCCGCACCGCGGCGGGCAGGCCGGGCGCCGGGGCCTCCTCGACCAGCTTCTGGTGACGGCGCTGCACCGAGCAGTCACGCTCGCCCAGGTGCACGATGGTGCCGTGGGCGTCGGCGAGCACCTGCACCTCGACGTGGCGGGGCCGCTCGAAGAAGCGCTCGAGGTAGCAGGCGGGGTCGCCGAACGCGGCGGCCGCCTCGCGGGCGGCCGCGGCCAGCGCCTCGGCGGCCTCCCCCGCCTCGCGCACCACCCGGATCCCCCGGCCGCCACCGCCGGCGACCGCCTTGACCGCGACCGGCCAGCCGTGCCGCTCGCCGAACGCGACCACCTCGCCGGAGCCGGCCACCGGCTCGGTCGTGCCCGGCACCGGCTCGACCCCGGCCGCCAGCATCGCGCGGCGGGCGGCCAGCTTGTCGCCCATCTGCTCGATGGCGTCGGCGGGCGGGCCGATCCAGACCAGCCCGGCCGCCTCCACCGCCCGGGCGAACGCGGCGTTCTCGCTGAGCAGCCCGTAGCCGGGGTGGACGGCGTCGGCGCCGGCCTCCCGGGCGGCCGCAAGCAGGCGCCCGGCGTCCAGGTAGGACTCGGCCACGGCGGCGCCACCGATGGCGACCGCCCGGTCGGCCTCGCGCACGTGCAGGGCTCGTGCGTCCGGGTCGGAGTGGACCGCGATCCCGACCAGGCCCGCCTCACGGCAGGCGCGCAGCACCCGCACGGCGATCTCGCCCCGGTTGGCCACCAGGACCGCGCCGAACGGGCGCCGTCCGGGGCCCGGGGGCCTCGCCGACGGGCCCGGGGGGCCCGGGGGCCTCGCCGACGGGCCCGGGGGGCCCGGGGGCCTCGCCGACGGGCCCGGGGGGCCCGGGGGGCCCGGGGCGCTCGGGGCGCTCGGGGCGCCCATCAGACCGGGGGGACGCCGTGGCGGCGGCGGGAGAACTCGCGCTCCTTGCCGCGGGCCGCGGCCAGCCTGCGGGCCACCTCGGCGCGCAGGTCCTCGGGGTCGACCACCGCGTCGACCACGAGGTCGGCGGCGAGCCGCAGCAGGTCGACGTCCTCGCGGTACTCGCGCTGCAGGCGGGCGGTTGCGGCGGGGCGCTCGGCCTCGGGCAGCGCGGCGATCTTGTTGTAGTAGACCGCGTTGACGGCCGCCTCCGGCCCCATGACCGCGATCGAGGCGGTGGGCAGGGCGATGGTGGCGTCGGGCTCGAACCCGGGCCCGGCCATCGCGTACAGCCCGGCCCCGTACGCCTTGCGCACCACCACGCAGATCTTGGGCACGGTCGCCTCGCTGACCGCGGTGATCATCTTGGCGCCGTGCCGGATGATCCCCTGGCGCTCGACGTCCTTGCCGATCATGAAGCCGGGCACGTCGGCCAGGAACACCAGCGGCAGGTTGAACGCGTCGCACAGCCACACGAACCGGGCCGCCTTGTCGGCCGAGTCCACGAACAGCACCCCGCCCTTGGCCAGGGGCTGGTTGGCGACGATGCCGACCGCGCGGCCCTCGATGCGGGCCAGGCCGGTGACCACCTCCGGCGCGAACTCCCGCTTGACCTCGAAGAAGCTGGCCTCGTCGCAGACGGCGGCGACCAGCGGCAGGATGTCGAACGGCTCGCTCTCGTCCAGGGGGATCAGCGGGGCCACCGGGCCGGTGTAGGCCGGCCCCCTCGGCTCCTCTTCGGGAGGTTCGGACCGCCAGTTGCCCGGGAAGTACGACAGGTAGCGGCGGGCGGCCAGCAGTGCTTCGTCCTCGTCGGCGGCCAGCAGGTCGCCGCATCCCGACACCCGGCAGTGCATGGCCGCCCCGCCCATCTCCTCGAGGGTGGTCCGCTCGCCGATCACCATCTCGGCCATGCGCGGCGACCCCAGGTACATCGAGGCGTTGCCGTCGACCATGAAGACGACGTCGCAGAAGGCGGGGATGTAGGCGCCGCCCGCCGCCGACGGCCCGAACAGGCAGCACACCTGGGGCACCCGGCCTGAGAGCCGCACCTGGTTGTAGAAGATCTTGCCGGCCCCGCGGCGGCCCGGGAACATCTCCACCTGGTCGGTGATGCGCGCCCCGGCCGAGTCCACCAGCCACACCATCGGGACCTCGTGGCGAAGCGCGTGCTCCTCGATGCGGATGATCTTCTCCACGGTGCGGGCGCCCCAGGAGCCGGCCTTGACGGTGGAGTCGTTGGCCATGACCGCGACGGTGCGGCCGCCCACCGTGCCGACCCCGGTCACCACCCCGTCGGCGGGCAGGTCGCCGGCCAGGGCGTTGGCCAGCAGGCCGTCCTCGACGAAGCCCTCGGCGTGGTCGAGCAGCCGGCGCAGGCGCTCGCGCGCGAACAGCTTGCCCTGCTCCCGGGCCTTGGCGTGGTAGCGCTCGGCCCCGCCGGCCACCGTGTCCTTGGCGAGCGCGCGGAACGCGGGCTCGGGCCGCTGCCGGGCCTCGCGCGCGTCACGCGGGTGAGCCTCGCGCGCGTCAGGCGGGCGGGCCTCGCGCGCGTCAGGCGGGCGGGCCTCGCGCGCGTCAGGCGAGTGGGCCTCGCGCGCTTCAGGCGAGTGGGCCTCCACCGCCTCCTGGGGGGCTCGGGGGTCGGTCATCGGTCGATCCGCCTGGTGCGGGGGCCGGCGACCAGGACCTGGCTGCGCAGCGGGTGGGGGACCAGCTCCCCGGCTACGCGGGCCGCGGCGACCAGGGCGTCCAGGTCGACGCCGGTGGCCACTCCCATGTCCTCGACCATGTGCACGACGTCCTCGCTGGCCACGTTGCCGGCCGCGCCGGGTGCGGTGGGGCTGCCGCCGAGCCCCCCGACTGCGGTGTCGACGTCGGTGCAGCCGGCCTGGAGGGCCGCGACCAGGTTGGCCACGCCGGTGCCCCTGGTGTCGTGGAAGTGGCAGTTGACGGCCGGGACCCGGCCGGCCAGCGCGGCCAGCAGCGCCTCGACCCGGGTCGGGGTGGCCATGCCGGTGGTGTCGCCCAGCGAGAGGGCCTGGCAGCCCATGCCCGCGAGCCGCTCGGCCAGGCCGACGACCCGCCCGGGTGGCACCTCGCCCTCGTAGGGGCAGCCCCAGGCGGTGGAGACGGTCGCGTCCACCGGGGTGTCCCCGGCCAGGCGCACCACGGCGCCGATCTCGTCCAGGGTCTCGGCCACGGTACGGTTCACGTTGGCCTTGTTGTAGCTCTCCGAGGCGGCCACCACGACCTGGAGCCGGTCGGCACCGGCGGCCAGCGCCGCCTCGGCCCCGCGCCGGTTGGGCACCAGGGCGGAGTAGACGACCCCGGGCCGGCGCCGGATGGCCGCGAAGACCTCGCCAGTGCCCGCCATCGCGGGGACCGCCTTCGTGGAGACGAACGAGCCGACCTCGATCCGGCCGACGCCGGTGGCCGACAGCGCGTCGACCAGGCGCACCCGGCCGTGGACGGGCACAGGCGGCTCGCTCTGGAGCCCGTCGCGCGGGCCCACCTCGCGGATGCTCACCGACGCTGGGAGCCGCACAGCCCACCTCGGCACGGGACGTGGTCCGGACACGACGATCGTACCCGTGCACCCGGCGGGCACGCCCCGGGCGGCCGGGCCGAACGGGACGGCGGGGCTCGTGACGTCGGATCAGTTCTGACGGACCGCCGATGCCTGGCTACAGGCGGTCGAGGAGGTCGCGCTTCTTCTGCTCGTACTCGGCGTCGGAGAGGGCGCCGCGTTCGCGGAGGGTGGCGAGCCGCTCGAGGTCGTCCAGGGCGCTCGGCGACCGGCCGTACGCCTCGGGATGGGGCGGTGTGACCTGGTGGGTCAGCATCCGCCGGCCGTTCTCCTCCATGCGGTGGTAGATCTCGAGCTGCACCGCCTCCGGGTTGCGGATGTTGTAGAAGGTGTTCTGCCCGTGCTCACCGGCCGACTCGATGACGAGGTCGCCCGCGCCGATCAGCCGCTCGAAGACCGACTGTGAGAAGGTCACGTCGTTGACGCGCTCAAGCGGGATCTCCCGGGCATACCTGGACAGGAAGCCGCGGCGGAAGATCACCCGGTCGGTGGTGAGCACGAAGTGGGTGGTCGCCCAGCGCCCCACCCGGGGGACGACCCAGAGGAGCAGCGCGACCACCGCGATGGCCTGCACGCCGAAGCGGGCCGGGCTCTGGAAGCTGCCGCCCGGCATGAACCCCCAGGCGAGGCTGGTGACGACCACGATCGCCAGGGTCAGCAGGGCGGGGCCGACCAGCGTCCACCAGTGCGGACGCAGGTCGTAGACGACCTGCTCGTTCTCACCCAAGAGCCGCTCAGGGAACGGCAAGCTGGTGACCTCCTCCGACCGACGCCGAGGACCGTACGGAGCGTAACAACGGCCCCGTTCCCCTACAAGGAGACCGCGGCCGAACCCGGTCCGCGCCCCGCTCCTCCTGCCCCATAACCGTTCGGAGTCAGATCGGGGCCGTACTGTTGCGGATTCGCAACCAACCGGGAGAACCGTAAGGGCCGTACCGGGCTGTCGTGGCCCGCGGCGGGCATCAGGAGGCCGGTTGGGCATACGGCGCGTGATGGCGTGGCTGGCCGGCCTCGCTGCCGTCGTGCTCGCGACCGGGTGTACGAGCTGGGTCGACTCGGCCTCGTCGCGGGACGCCGGGCAACCCCCGGGGGTGGCAGCGGCAGTCCCGCCGACGCCCACGTTCACGGCGCCGCCCCCTGGCACGGCCGGCCGCCGCACCCCGCTGATCGTCTACTACCCCCGGAGCGTGAAGGGCCGCTGGTACCTGGTGCCCGAACGGCATCAGGTCACGCTGACAACCCGGCCGGTCGAGGCGGCCCTCACCGAGCTGCTGGCCGGCCGGCCCCTCTACGCCGGCGCGACCAGGCCCTTCCCGACCGGGTCCCGGCTGCTCGGCCTCACCATCGCCGACGGCACCGCCACCCTCGACCTTTCCCGTGAGGTGGTGGGGGTGCAGGCTGGTGAGCCCACCCAGTACGCCATGCAGGCGCTGGTGTGGACCGTCACCCGGGCAGAGGACGTGCGGCGCGTGCTCGTCCAGGTCGAGGGGCGGGCCTCCGGGGAGGTGGGCGGCCGTCAGCTGGCCGACCTGTGGGGCGGGCGCGGCAGCCAGGCCGGGCTGGTCAGGGACCGGACCGTCCGCCTCGCGCCTCTGGGGCTCACCGAGCCGTCCCCGGGCGGGCGCGTGGAGGGCGACCGCATCGTCATCAAGGGGGAGGCCTCCGTCCCCGGCGGGGTCGTGAGCCTGCGCCTGTGGGACTCGGCGGGCAGGGTGGCGGCCCAGGGGTTCACCACCACCGGCGCGGGCGCGCCCAGCCGGGTGCCGTTCACCGCCTCGCTCGGGTTCGACCCGCCCGCCACGGCCGCCGACTGGACGCTCGAGGTGTTCGAGGCGGACCCGAGGGACGGGTCTGCCCGCTACGCGGTGCACATCCCGGTCAAGGTCGGCCGCTGACCATGGCCGGGCCGGCCCCGGCCCCGGCCCGCACGAGCCGGGCCAGCTCAGCCGCCTGCTGCAGTGGGCCGCAGGTGGTGGACGTCGCCGGCGGCGACCTCCACCCGGCGGCCGGCCGGGGTCCGCACGACCAGGCTGCCGGTGCGGCCGAGCCCGACCGCGGTGCCGGTGACCGGGGCGGCCCCGAGCAGGTCGACCCGCACCTGGCGGCCGAGGGTGTCCAGCCGTTCGCGGTAGTCGGCCAGCACCGGGGCGGTGTCGCCGGCTGCGAGCGCCGCGTAGCGGGCGAGGAACGGACCGGCCCAGGCCCGTAGCAGCGCGGCCCGGTCGACCGGGGTGCCCGCGGCCAGGGCGACGCTGGTGGCCCGGCCGGCCAGCTCGGCTGGGAAGCCGTCCGGCCCCTGCCCGACGTTCACGCCCATGCCGAGCAGGACCCACTCCAGCCGCCCGCCGGTCACCCGCGCCTCGGCCAGCAGCCCGGCAGCCTTCCAGCCGCCCACCAGCAGGTCGTTCGGCCACTTCAGCCCGACCGCCGGCACCGCCCCAGGCCGGGCCGGTCCCACGCCGAGCCCCACCGCCGGCACCGCCCCAGGCCGGGCGAGCACGTCGCGGACGGCGTCCACCAGGGCGGCGCCGGCCGCGGCAGCGGTCAGCCAGGCCTCGGGGGCGGCCAGGCGGGGTCGCAGGACGACGGTGAGGAGCAGCGAGGTACCGGGGAGGGCGGACCAGGTCCGGTCCAGGCGCCCGCGGCCGCTGGTCTGGACGTCGGCGACGACCGTGGCGCCCTCTGGGGCGCCCCCGACGGCCAGCTCGGCCGCCCGGAGCATGGTGCTCCGCAGGACCGGGGCGACCTCGAGCGGCTCGAAGAAGGCCGGAAGCGCCCGGCGGACACGGTCGCCGTAGTCGTCCGGCCCTTCCCGGGCGCCGGCCAGGTCCAGTTCGCGCCGCACGCGCACTCCCACTTCCTCTCGATGCGGTCCCACCGGTCGGCCACGTTACCGCCAAGGCAGGCCTATTCATACAATGCACAGCGGGGCATCGGCTCGGCGAGGGCCGGGACCGCACCTGCCGGGAGGTTCACGTGCCGCCTTTGAAGCCGAAGACGATGAAGGAGCGGATCGACGAGCTTCGCAACCGCAGGGAGGAGGCGCTGCGCGCCGGCACCAAGGCGGCGGTCGAGCGCCAGCACGAGAAGGGCAAGCTGACCGCCAGGGAGCGCATCGACGCCTTCCTCGACCCGGGCTCCTTCACCGAGCTCGACATGTTCGCGGTGCACCGCGCGTCCGCGTTCGGGATGGACCGCAGGAAGATCCCGGGCGACGGGGTGGTTGCCGGCTACGGCACCGTGGCCGGCCGCCGGGTGTGCGTGTTCAGCCAGGACTTCACCGTGTTCGGGGGGTCGCTCGGCGAGGTGATGGCCGAGAAGATCTGCAAGATCCAGGACCTGTCGGTCAAGATGGGCGTGCCCTGCATCGGCATCAACGACTCGGGCGGTGCCCGCATCCAGGAGGGCGTGGTCGCGCTCTCCGGCTACGCGGAGATCTTCTGGCGCAACGTGCAGGCGTCCGGGGTCGTGCCCCAGCTCTCGCTGATCATGGGCCCGTCGGCCGGCGGCGCGGTCTACTCCCCCGCCATCACCGACTTCATCCTCATGGTGAAGGAGACCTCCTACATGTTCATCACCGGTCCCGAGGTCGTGAAGACCGTGACCGGCGAGGACGTGACCTTCGAGGAGCTGGGCGGGGCGATCACCCACGCCACCAAGTCGGGCACAGCGCACTTCGCCGCCGAGGACGAGGACGAGTGCTTCGGCCTGGCCCGGTCGCTGCTCGGCTACCTGCCCCTGAACAACATGGAGGACCCGCCACGGCGCCAGCCCACCGACGACCCGCGGCGCGAGGACCCGACCCTCATCGACCTGATCCCCGACAACCCCAACCAGCCCTACGACATCCGCGAGGTGGTCAAGCGGGTGGTCGACGACGGCGAGCTCCTCGAGATCCAGCAGGCCTGGGCCGAGTCGGTCGTGATCGGCTTCGCCCGCCTGAACGGGCGGCCGGTCGGCGTCGTCGGCAACCAGCCGCTGCATCTGGCCGGGGTGCTCGACATCAACGCCTCGATCAAGGGCGCTCGCTTCGTGCGCTTCTGCGACGCCTTTAACATCCCGATCGTGAGCTTCGTGGACGTGCCCGGCTTCATGCCGGGGACCAGCCAGGAGTGGGGCGGCATCATCCGCCACGGGGCCAAGCTGCTCTACGCCTACGCCGAGGCGACGGTGCCCAAGATCACCGTGATCACCCGCAAGGCCTACGGGGGTGCCTACGACGTCATGGCGTCCAAGCCGCTGCGGGCCGACGTCAACTACGCCTGGCCCACAGCGGAGATCGCGGTGATGGGCCCCCAGGGCGCGGTCAACATCATCTTCCGGCGTGAGCTCGAGCGGGCCGACGACCCGGTCGCTCGCCGGGACGAGCTGGTCGCCGAGTACACCGAGCGCTTCGCCAACCCCTACATCGCGGCCGAGCGCGGCTACATCGACGAGGTCATCGAGCCGCAGGTGACCCGGCAGCGGCTCTGCAACGCCCTCGAGATGTGCATGACCAAGCGCGAGGCCCGCCCGCCCCGCAAGCACGGCAACATTCCACTGTGACCGGGTCACGGAACGGCTCGGAGTCCGCCTCCGGCGGACGATCTTCTGATTCCGCCCGGCAAGTTCACCTGCCGGCCGCCCGGCAAGTTCGCCGGCCGGCCGGCAGGCAGGATCGCCGGTCGGGGCGGGGGCCGCGGGCGGGCGAGGCGCTGATGACCGTCGAGGAGGCGTTCGCGGCCGCGCCGCTCGAGCCGGCCGCGCGGGTGCTGACCGTGGTGGCCGCGGTGGTGGCCGTGGGCGGCCCGGTGCTGCTGGCCATCACCCGCTCGGGCGGCCTCACGGTGCTGCTCGGCGCACCGACCCTGTTCGTGGTGCTGATCGCGCTCCCGCTGGCCTTCTCGCCGTCCGGGTACGCAGTCGGCGCCGGCGAGCTGGCTGTGCTGCGCCGGGCGGCCCGGCCGCTGCTGTTCCCGCTCGGCAGCCTCGCCGCGGCGAGGCCCACCGCCATGCCGAGGAGCACCCGGCTGCCCGGCTCGGGCGGGCTGTTCGGGTGGTGGGGACGGTTCGCCAACCCGGGCTGGGGGCGCTTCAAGGCCTACGCCACCGACCGGCGCCGCGGCGTGCTCCTCGAGTGGCCGGGGTTCAAGCTGTTCGTGTCGCCCGAGGACCCGGAGGCGCTCTGCCGGGCCGTGCTTGCCCGGCGGCTGCGCCCGGACCGGCCCGGGCCGGGCGGCTCCCGCAGACCACCGGGCGGCAGGATGCGGGAAGGAGGGGCGCCATGACCGTGCACGGGGCCGGAGCGGGCGACATCGAGGTGCTGCGCACTCCCGACGGCCTGCGCTTCCGGGTCGTGAAGGGGGCGCTGGAGCGCGACGAGGCCGAGGTGCTCGCCCTGGCCATCGACCGGCTGGTGGCCAGGGACCGTGACCGCGAGCTGCGCCCCTGGGCCACCAACACCCGGCCAGGGATCGGGGTCCGCGCCTACGAGCCGGGCAGCCGCTGGAGCCACAGCCTGCGCTCGACCTGGGGCCGGGAGCTCTGATGGGCTCGGGCGGGAACCCCTGAGCTAGGCTTGGCGGACAGCCGGGTCGTCGAGGAGGGCAGACAGCCGTGGAGAGGGTCCTGGTCGCCAACCGTGGCGAGATCGCCGTGCGCGTCCTGCGGGCCTGCCGGGAGCTCGGCGTGACCGGTATCGCCGTGTACTCCGACGCCGACCGGGACGCCCTCCACGTCGAGCTGGCCGACGAGGCGTACCACATCGGCGAGGCGGCCCCGGCCAAGAGCTACCTCAACGTCGACCTGATCGTCGAGACAGCCAGGCGGGCCCGGGCCGACGCCGTCCACCCCGGGTATGGCTTCCTGGCCGAGAACGCGTCGTTCGCCCAGGCGGTGATCGACGCTGGGATCCGCTGGGTCGGTCCCCCGCCGGCCGCGATCGCGGCCATGGGCGACAAGATGTCGGCCCGCAAGGTGGCCGAGCAGGCCAAGGCGCCGCTCGTGCCCGGGACGGTCGAGCCCCTGACGGGCCCGGGCCCGGCGGTCGCGTTCGGCGCCGGGCACGGCTACCCGATCGCCCTCAAGGCCGCCTTCGGCGGCGGTGGCCGCGGCATGAAGGTGGTGCGCACGCCCGAGGAGGTGGCGGACGCGCTCGAGTCGGCCGAGCGGGAGTCCAAGGCCGCGTTCGGGCGCTCCGAGGTCTACGTCGAGCGCTACCTCGAGGGCCCCCGCCACGTCGAGGCCCAGATCCTGGCCGACGGCCGGGGCGAGGTGGTGTTCCTCGGCGAGCGGGACTGCTCGCTGCAGCGCCGCCACCAGAAGCTGGTGGAGGAGGCGCCGGCGCCCGGGCTCCCCGAGGAGGTACGGGCCGCGCTGGCCAAGGCGGCCCGCGACGTCGCGAGGGCTACCGGCTACGAGAACGCGGGCACGGTCGAGTTCCTCTACGAACCGCGCACGGGCAACGTCTACTTCCTGGAGATGAACACCCGCCTCCAGGTTGAGCACCCGGTGACCGAGCTGACCGCCGGCATCGACCTGGTCCACGCCCAGCTCCGGGTCGCCGCCGGCGAGGCCATCCCGGCCCACTGGGACGGCCTGCCGCCCCACGGGCACGCCATCGAAGCCCGCATCAACGCCGAGGACCCGGCCAGCAACTTCCTGCCGGCACCCGGGCCGGTCACGGCCTGGCGCGAGCCGTCCGGGCCCGGCGTGCGCGTGGACGCCGGCGTGCGTGCCGGCTTCACCGTGCCCGAGGCCTACGACTCCCTGCTCGCCAAGCTCGTCGTCTGGGGCGAGGACCGGGACCAGGCCAGGCGCCGGATGCTGCGCGCGCTGGGGGAGTTCGTCATCGAGGGCGTGCCGACCACCATCCCGTTCCACCGCCTTGCCATGCTCGATCCCGCCTTCGCCGCCGGCGAGGTGTCCACCGTGCTGGTCGAGCACGGCATGGACCTCTCCTCGCTGGAACCCCCGGGGGAGCCCGAGGGCGCGCAGGTCGCCAAGGCGCCCCCACGCCGCCTGGTCATCGAGCTCGAAGGCAAGCGCTTCGACGTCGACGTCTTCGCCCAGGAGCCGGTCAAGGTCCCCGAGCGGGTGCGGAAGCCCCGCTCCCCCAAGGCGCTGGAGCGGGCCCGGGCCGAGTCCGGCGGGCCGGGCAAGGAGGTCGTCAAGACCCCCATGCAGGGCACGATCGTCAAGGTGCTGGTGACCAACGGCGACAAGGTCAGCCCCGGCGACACGATCGTGGTGCTCGAGGCGATGAAGATGGAGAACCACGTCACCGCCCACCAGGAGGGGACCGTCACCGGCCTGTCGGTGACCGAGGGCCAGACCGTCCCCACAGGGGCGACGATCGCGACGATCGACGCGACCTGAGCCCCGTGGGGCCGGTCCTGCGGCCCGCCGGATCGGGTGAAGTACCGATGACGCCGAACGTTCGCCCGAACCCCTCCAGACCCGCCCTCGGCGGGCATCTTGCCTGCTCAGCAGGGTGGTATGGGCGATTTGACTTATACCGCCAAGAAACCTAGCCTGAACCCGGTCATCCCCCAGTGACGACGTTCCTACGGCCGCCCCCACGGCCGCGGAGTCCCGAGTGTAGAAGTCGAAGCGTCAGGCGTGCCGCGCCCCCACGCGGTCCGACCTGGTACGCGCCCTTTCGTCGTGCGGCTGCACGGTCGCATCCCCCAGTGAAAGGTGGTCGCTGTATGCCACGACCCAGCCTCTCGTCCGGCTACAAGGTGGCGCCCGGGCAGCGCTGGCCGTTCCTGCTGCTCGCCGTGCTGCTCCTGCTCGCCCTGGTAAGCGCCGGCTTCCAGGTGGTCCCGACGGCCAAGGCCGCCGACGAGGCCACCGCCTCGTCGAGCGCCGCGGAAGGCCAGGCCACCACGGCGGGCCGCAGAAGCACCACCACCTCAACGGCCGCGCCCACCACCACCGCCGCGCCCACCACCACGGCAGCGCCCGCGCCCGTCCAGATCATCAGCAACACCTGCGACGACAGCCAGCTCCAACGCCACGACGGCTTCCAGAACGCCCCCCGCTGCGTCGCCACCGACCACGGCGAGGTCGCCGCCGCCACCCCCGCCGTGCTGCTCTCCCGGTTCCCGCGGGTCACGCGGGCCGGCCAGGCGTTCCAGGTCACCATCAGCACCCGCAACCTGGTCCGGGACCGCTTCCTCGCCGCGGCCGTCGGCGGCTACTACGCCGAGCGGTCGGTCCTGGACGGCAACGGCATCACGCGCGGCCACCTGCACGTCTACGTGCAGGCCCTCAGCGACGGCAGCAACGTGCCCGACGCCGACGCCAACCCGCTGGAGTTCTTCCAGGCGGTCGAGGACGGCGGCGGCGGCGCCGGGCTGTCCCGGCTGACGGTGTCGATCGGCGCGCTGACCGCCGGGCCCAAGCGGCTGTGCGTGACCATGGGCGACGCGTCCCACCGGGTACCGATGCAGCGCGCGGCCAGGCTCGCCGCCGGCGCCGACTGCGTCCGCATGTTCGTCAGGTAGCGCCGGCTTCGTCGGGCAGGGCGCGCACGCCATGGAGGCTGGCATGCCAAGGTTCATCGCCGTCGTCAACCTCTCGCCGGTCGCGCACGCGGACGTGACCGGGCCTCGGGAGCGGTTCGCCGTGGCCGAGCAGTACCTCCGGCGCCGCGGGATCGCCATCCGGGGCACCTTCCAGCTCGACGGCACGCAGCACCTGCTCGTGCTCGACGCCGGCGAGTCCCCGACCCGCAACCTGAACCGGGCCCTGGCGCGGGCCTGGCCCACCCCTGGGGAGCGGCCCGACCTGGCCCGGGTGGTCAACGCGGAGCCGTGGATCCAGCGGGCCGACGGCGGGGCGTTCAGTCCCCCGCCTGGGCTGTCTCGTCCAACCGAGCTCGCAGTCGGGTGACCTCCTCCTCGACGCGCGCCAGCTCCTCGCTCAGGTAGTCGCGGGTCGGCATCTCGCCGAGGGCGAGCCGGATCGAGGCCAGCTCCCGGGCCAGGTACTCGGTGTCGGCCAGCGCCCGGACGTTGGTGCGCCGGTCGATCTCGAGCTCGTGGCGGTCCCGCTCCTCCTGGCGGTTCTGGGCGAGCAGGATCAGCGGGGCGGCGTAGGACGCCTGCAGCGACAGCGCCAGGGTGAGCAGGATGAACGGATAGGGGTCGAAGGCCAGGTGGGAGTTGCGGAACACCACGTTCCAGGTGATCCAGCCGAGCACCACCACGGTCTGCAGGACCAGGAAGCGGGCCGTGCCCAGGAACCGGGCGATCGCCTCCGAGAAGCGGCCGAACGCGTCCGGGTCGTAGTACTGGGTGTGGATCCGGGGCGCCCGGCGGGGGGCCGCCAGCCGCGAGCCCCGGCGCTGCGCCCGCCGTGACCGGCGGATCACGGTGCCTGCCCCACGGCGTTGGGCCCGGCCGGCCGCTGCGGGCCGTTGCCCTCCCCGCTGTTGGCGCGCAACCGGGCCGGGCCGCGCCGCCACGCCTCGGGCAGCAGGTGGTCGAGCACGTCGTCCACGGACACCGCCCCGAGGAGCCGGCCCTGTGGGTCGCAGACCGGGGCGGCCAGCAGGTCGTAGGTGGCCAGGTACTCCGCCACCCGCCGGGTGGGCACCTCGGGCGGGAGGCTGTCCAGGTCGGTGTCGATGCAGGAGACGAGCCGGTCGCCCGGGGGCTCGCGGAGCAGCTGCTGCAGGTGGGCCACGCCCATGTAGGGGCCGGTCGGGGTCTGGGTCGGGGGCCGCACGACGAACACCTGCCCGGCCAGGGCGGGGGGCAGGTCCGGGTCGCGCACCCGGGCGAGCGCCTCGGCGACGGTGTCGGACGCCCGCATGATCACCGGCTCCGGGTTCATCAGCCCCCCGGCCGTCTCCTCGTCGTAGACGAGCAGGCGGCGCACGGGCTCGGCCTCGTCGGGGACCATCAGGGCGAGCAGCCGGGCCCGGTCCGCCTCGGACAGCTCGCCGAGCAGGTCGGCGGCGTCGTCGGGGTCCATCGCCTCGAGCACGTCCGCGGCCCGCTCGTCGGTCAGCCCGGCGAGCAGGCCGGCCTGGACCTCCTCGGGCAGCTCCTCCAGGGCGGCGGCCAGGCGGTCGTCGTCGAGGTCGCGGACCACGTCCCGCTGGGCCCTGGCTGGCATGGCCTGGAGCGCGGCGGCCAGGTCGGCCGGGCGGAGACCGGCCAGGGCGGCGACCCGGCTCTCGGCCGTCTCGGCCGCCTCGAGTCCCTCCACCATGTCCCAGGGCAGCCGCAGGTGCCTGGCCCGGCGCCAGGGGCGCAGCCCGCCGGTCGGCTCGAGCACGTCCAGCGCGGTGACCTTCCAGCCCTCGCGGACCTGCCCGATGGCCACGTCGTTGACGCGCAGCTCCTTGCCGGTGTCGCGGTGGCGGGCCCGGGAGTCGAGCAGCTCGCCGAGGACCAGGATCTCCCCGGCCCGCTGCTCGAACGGCCGCAGGTTGACCGAGCCGGTGCGCAGGGTGGCGCCGCTCTCGTCCAGCTCGCCGACCCGTCCCATGGACAGGAAGATCGGGTGCCGCTGGACGACCACGGTCAGGCCGAGGACGACCGGCGGCTCGCCCGCAGCGGCCTGGGCGATGACCACGTCGTTGATGCGCCCGATGGTCTCGCCGTTGGGCGTCCGCACGGGCAGGCGCGCCAGGCGGGACACGAACAGCTGCTCGGCCGTGGGGGCCAGCTCGCTCACCTCCCGGCATGCGTGGACCACCGGTCGTTGCTGGGAGGGCCTCCCTGCCGGCGGCTACCTGGCGTTGAAGTACTTCGCCTCGGGGTGGTGGACGATCACGGCCGAGGTGGACTGCTCCGGGTGGAGCTGGAACTCCTCGGACAGCTCGACGCCGATCCGCTCCGGGCGCAACAGCTCGAAGATCTTGCGCTGTTCCTCGAGGTCGGGGCAAGCCGGGTAGCCGAAGGAGTAGCGCGAGCCCTGGTAGCCCTGGTCGAACAGCTCGTCGAGGTCGTCGGCGTCCCCGCCGGCGATGCCGAGCTCCTCCCGGATGCGCTTGTGCCAGTACTCGGCCAGGGCCTCGGCCATCTCCACGGTGACCCCGTGCAGCTCCAGGTACTCCCGGTAGCGGTCGGCGGCGAACAGCTTGGCGGTCGCCTCCGACGCCGACCTGCCCATGGTGACCACGTGGAAGGCGACCACGTCACGCTCGCCGGAGTCGACCGGGCGGAAGAAGTCGGCCAGGCACAGGCGCCGGTCGCGCCGCTGGCGGGGGAAGGTGAAGCGGGCCCACTCGCTGCCGTCGGAGCGCCAGACCACCAGGTCGTTGCCGTCGGCGTTGCACGGGAAGTAGCCGTAGACCACGGCCGGGCGGAGGATCTGCTGGGCGATGGCCTCGTCGAGCAGGGCCCGCAGCCGCGGCCGGGCCTCGGTCTCGAGCGTGCGCCGCCAGCCCTGTCTGCCGCCGGTCGGGCGGAGCTGCCACTGGCCCCGGAACAGGGCAGACTCGTTCAGGTAGACGGCGATGTCGCGCACGGGGATGCCCTTGACGATCCTGGCCTCCCCGAGGAACGGCGCGGTCGGGACCGGCACGTCGGTGGCCACGTCGGAACGGGCAAACGCCGAGGTGTCTGGCGCCTCGGGCGCGGGGCCGCGCGGCCCCTTGGGCGTGACCCGGGGTGCCCGCACCGGCTCCTTGGCCACGGTGGCGCCGCTGGCCCGCTCCTCGCGGAGCTGGTCCATCACCTTGAGCCCGGCGAACGCGTCCCGGCAGTAGAACACGCGCCCCTTGTAGATGCCGCGCAGGTCGCCCTCGACGTAGGTGCGGTTCAGGGCGGCGCCGCCGAGCAGCACGGGGTAGCGGTCGAGCCCGCGGGCGTTCAGCTCCTCGAGGTTCTCGCGCATGACCACGGTCGACTTGACCAGCAGGCCGGACATGCCGATGGCGTCGGCGCCGACCTCCTCGGCCTTGCCGATGATGACCGAGACCGGCTGCTTGATGCCGATGTTGTGGACCAGGTAGCCGTTGTTGGTGAGGATGATGTCGACCAGGTTCTTGCCGATGTCGTGGACGTCGCCCTTGACCGTGGCCAGCACCACCCGGCCCTTGCCGCCCTGGTCGGCCTTTTCCATGTGGGGCTCCAGGAGGGCGACGGCGGCCTTCATCACCTCGGCCGACTGCAGCACGAACGGGAGCTGCATCTCGCCGGCGCCGAACAGGTCGCCCACGGTCTTCATGCCGGCCAGCAGCACCTCGTTGATGACGTCGAGGGCGCTGCGGGTCGTGAGCGCCTCGTCGAGGTCGGCCTCGAGCCCGTCGCGCACGCCGTCGACGATGCGGCGTTGCAGCCGCTCGTCGATCGGCAGCGCGGCCAGGTCCTCGACGGTGGCCGCCTTGGTCGCCTCCTTGCCCTCGAACAGCGCCATGAACCGCTGCAGCGGGTCGTAGCCCGCACGGCGCCGGTCGTAGATGAGGTCCAGCGCGACCTCGCGCTGCTCGTCGTCGATCCGGTGCATGGGCAGGATCTTGGCCGGCGACACGATCGCGGCGTCCAGCCCGGCCTCGCGCGCCTCGTGCAGGAAGACCGAGTTGAGCACCTGGCGGGCCGCGGGCGACAGCCCGAAGGAGACATTGGAGACGCCGAGGATCGTGCGCGCCCCGGGCAGCTCGGCCTTGATCCGGCGGATCGCCTCGATGGTGGCCACGGCGTCGCCGCGCAGGTCCTCCTGGCCCGAGCCGAGCGGGAAGGTGAGCGCGTCGAACACCAGGTCCTCGGGCGCGAGCCCGTGCTTGCCCACGGCCAGGTCGTGGATGCGGTGGGCGATGCGCAGCTTCCACTCCACGTCGCGGGCCTGGCCCTCCTCGTCGATCAGCAGGGCGACCAGGGCGGCGCCGTACTGCCTGGCCATCGGGCAGACGGCGTCCATCCGGTTCTCGCCGTCCTCGAGGTTAACCGAGTTGATGATCGCCCGGCCGCCGAGGCGGGCCAGGCCCGCCTCGATCACGTCGGCCTGGGTCGAGTCGAGCATGATCGGCACCGTCGACTGCTGGGCCAGGCGCTCCAGCAGGCGGTCCATGTCGGGCACGCCGTCCCGGCCGACGTAGTCGACGCAGACGTCCAGGACGTGGGCGCCCTCGCGGGTCTGCTCCTTGGCGATGCCGGTCATGCCGTCGAGGTCGCCCTCGAGCATCAGGTCGCGGAACCTGCGGGAGCCGTTGGCGTTGCAGCGCTCCCCCACGGTCAGGTAGGTGAGGTCCTGGTCGAGCGGGACCGACTGGTAGAGGCTGGACAGGCTCGGCTCGTGGACCGGCTCGCGCAGCGCCGGCGGGTGGCCGCCGACCGCCTCGACGACCTGGCGGACGTGCTCGGGGGTGGTGCCGCAGCAGCCGCCGACCACGTTCACGCCGAACTCGGCCACGAAGCGGGCGTGCGCCTCGGCCAGCTCGGCCGGGCTGAGCGGGTAGTAGGGGGCGCCGTCGCGCAGCTCGGGCAGGCCGGCGTTGGGCAGGCAGGACAGCGGCGTGCGGGCGTGCTGGGACAGGTAGCGCAGGTGCTCGCCCATCTCGGCCGGGCCGGTGGCGCAGTTCATCCCGACGACGTCGACGCCGAGCGGCTCGATCGCGGTGAGCGCGGCCGCGATGTCGGAGCCGAGCAGCATCTGGCCGGTGGTCTCGACCGTCACCTGGGCCATCAGCGGGACCGTGCGGCCGGTGCGGCGCATGCCGGCGTGGGCGCCGGCCACCGCCGCCTTGAGCTGGAGCAGGTCCTGGCAGGTCTCCACCAGCAGCAGGTCGGCCCCGCCCGCGAGCAGCCCCTCGGCCTGGTCGGTGTAGGTGGCCAGCAGCGTGGCGTAGGTCGTGTGGCCGAGGGTGGGGAGCTTGGTGCCCGGCCCCATCGACCCGGCCACCCAGCGCGGGCGGCCGTCGGCGGCGAAGTCGTCGGCGGCCTCCCGGGCCAGCCGGGCCGCCACCTCGTTCAGCTCGACCACCCGGTCGGCGATGCCGTACTCGCCGAGCACGATCGCGGAGGCCCCGAACGAGTTGGTCTCCACCGCGTCGGCGCCCGCCTCGAAGTAGGCGGCGTGGACCCCCTTGACCACGTCCGGCCGGGAGACGCAGAGGATCTCGCTACACCCCTCGAGGTCCTGGTAGTCGTCGAGGGAGAGGTCGGCGGCGTGCAGCATCGTGCCCATCGCACCGTCGAAGACGAGGACGCGCTCGCGCAGGGCTGCGAGGAAGTCACGGTTCATGCGAGCCAGGGTAGCCGATCCCCGCGCCCGGTTCCCAGAAGCCCCGGGACCCGGCGCGGCCCGGCACCGAGGGTGGCCGATCCCCGCGCCCGGTTCCCAGAAGCCCCGGGACCCGGCGCGGTCCGGCACCAGGCGGACGCCGGGCAGGTACCCTTGGTCGGGTGAGCGCCTCCGACCTGACCGACCGCGCCGGCGAGCCGGCCGAGCCCGCCCCGGTGGCCGGGCTGCCCCCCCGCCGGGTCCTCGGGCAGGAGGTGCTGCTCGTGCTCGGCCTGTCGCTCGCCGCCTCGGCCGCCTACGCGCTCGTCAGCCTGCTGTCGGCGCCGATCAAGGGCGTGGCGGCGCCGCTGTTCTCCAGCGCGGGCCTGGCCTACCAGCTCCTCGACGTGGCCACCCCGCTGGTACCGGTCGCGCTCGCCGCCCACTTCCTGGCCCGCTCGGGCGAGTCGCTGGCCAGCATCGGCCTGGACTCGAGGCGCCCGGGCGCCGACGCGGCCTGGGCGGTGGCGCTGGCCGCCGCGGTCGGCGCGGTCGGGCTGGTGATCTACGCGGCCGCGGTCGAGCTCGGGGTGAACCGGGCGGTGGTGCCGGTGCCGCCGACCGGGCGCTGGTGGACCATCCCGGTGCTGCTGCTCGCGGCGCTGCGCAGCGGCCTGCTCGAGGAGGTCGTGGTCTGCGGCTACCTGCTGCGCCGGCTCGACCAGCTTGGCTGGTCGCCGGCCAGGGCGCTCGGGGCGAGCGCGCTGCTCCGGGCCGGCTACCACCTCTACCAAGGGTTCGGCGGCTTCGTGGGCAACTTCGTCCTTGGCCTGTTCTTCGGCCGCATCTACCAGCGCCAGGGCCGCACCACCCCGCTGGTGCTCGCCCACTTCCTGGTCGACGCGGCCGCCGGCCTCGGCTATCTGGCCCTGCGCGGCAAGGTGAGCTGGCTGCCCGGTTGAGAACGCCTTGTTCCAGGAGCGCCCTTACCTCGCCGGCCGGTGCAGCATCCACGTGGTGACGGTCACGAGTGCGGCCACGAGCAGCCCGGTGAGCAGCACGGTGAGCAGCACGGGCTGCGGGGTGGGCCTGCGCCACGGTCTGGTCGGGGCGGGCATGGAGCGTCCGGTCAGAGCCAGCCGCGGCGTTTGAACAGCAGGTAGAGCAGGACGCAGACGAGGAACATCAGGCCCAGCGCGAAGGGGTAGCCCAGGAGCCAGCGAAGCTCCGGCATCTGGTCGAAGTTCATGCCGTAGACGGTGCCGATCAGGGTTGGGGCGAACAGGATCGCCGCCCAGGCGGAGATCCGCTTGATCTCCTCGTTCTGGGTGTAGCTCGCCTGGGTCAGCGCCTGCATCTCCTCGTTCTGCTGCTGGCCGACCAGGGTGGCGTTGACGGTGAGGATGCTGGCCAGCAGCTGCCGCTGCTCGTCGACGCGCTCGACGACCCGGGTCAGGTGGTCGGCGACGTCACGCAGGTAGCGCTGCAGCTCGGCGTCGATGCCGTACTTGACGAACCCGGCGCTGAGCGCGGCCAGCACCCCGGCCAGCGGGTGGGTGGCGCGCTGGAACTCGATGACCTCGCGGGACAGCTCGTAGATGCGCTTGGACACCGCCGGGTCGCCGCGGAAGACCTGGACCTCGATCTGGTCGACGTCGTTCTCCACACCGGCGACGACCGGGGCGTAGCCGTCCACCACCTGGTCCAGGATCGCGTACAACACCGCCTCCGGCCCACGTTCCAGCAGCTCCGGGGTGGCCTCCATGCGCCGGCGGACCTCGGCCAGGTCCGGGGCCTCGCTGTGCCGCACGGTGATCACGAAGTCCCGGCCGAGGAAGACGTGCACCTCGCCGAACTCGACCTCCTCGCGGGAGTCGATGTAGCGGGCCGCGCGCAACACCACGAACAGCACGTCTTCGTAGCGTTCCAGCTTGGGGCGCTGATGGGCGTGGATGGCGTCCTCGACGGCCAGCTCGTGCAGCCCGAACTCGCCGGCCAAGGAGGCGATCTCCTGCTCTGTGGGCCGGTACAGCCCGATCCATGCCATGCTGCCTGGCCGCTCCCGCAGCTCACGGTAGGTGTCGGCCAGCGATTGCGGTGAGGCGACGCGCTGCCCGTCGGAGTAGATGGCGCTGTCGACCAGGCTGGACGCTGGCCGCCGGGCGTCCTGTGTGTCCTCGACCAGGTCAGCGCCGGCGCCTGGTCCGTGCGGGCCGGAAGGGATGGCTGCGCCGCTGCCGCGGCGGACGCGGATGGAGGGCAGACGTCGGGGCGGCATGGGCGGCTCCTGACACGTGCGGGCGGGCGGCGCGACGTGTCCTGCGGAGTCACCAGCGGTGACGTGCTGAGGACGCAACGCGCGGCCCGAACCGAAAGGGATGGGATGGCAAGGGATGAGCAGGTTCACCGGGCACGGCCCGCACCACCTCCATCCCGCATCGGACCCTTCAGAACTTGTAGCCGCCCTGGATCCGGATGGCGAGGCGGCGGGCGCACTCCTGGATCGAGCCGGCGAACGACGGGTAGATCTGGAACGGCTGGGTGAGCCCCTGGGCCGTCAGCCGGTTGAACACCGCGATCGAGATGGGCGAGATCAGGTCGGAGGCGTAGCCGGCGACGACCGCGCCGCCCACGATCGTGCCCGACCCGGGGCGGGCCAGGAGCTTGACGAACCCGTCGCGCAGGTTGGCCATCTTGGCCCGCGAGTTCCCCGACAGGGGCAGCGACTCGACCTCGACCTCGATCCCTGCCTTGGCCGCCCGCTGCTCCGACAGCCCCACGGTGGCGATCTGCGGGTCGGTGAAGATGGTGGCCGCGACCGCGTCCCAGCGCAGCGGGGCGACCGCCTGGCCGAGCAGGTGCCACATGGCGATGCGGCCCTGCATGGCCGCGACCGAGGCGAGCATCAGCTTGCCGGTGATGTCGCCGGCCGCGTAGATGCTCGACACGGTGGTGCGGCTGACGCCGTCGACCACCACGCCGCCCTTGTCGTCGAGCGCGACCCCGACCTCCTCCAGGCCGATCCCGGCTGTCTGGGGCACCTGGCCGACGGTGAGCAGGACGTGGCTGCCTTCGACGGTGCGGCCGTCCTCCAGGTGGACGACCGCGCCGCCGTTGGTCCGCTCGACCTTGGCCGCCTTGGCGTGCTTGACCGCGGTGAGCCCGCGGCGCTCGAACACGTCCTCGATGACCAGGGCGGCGTCCTCGTCCTGGGTCGGCAGCACGCGGTCGCGGCTGCACACGAACGTCACCTCGGAGCCGAAGCGGAGGAAGGCGGTGGCGTACTCGGCCCCGGTGGCACCGGCGCCGACCACCACCAGGCGCTCGGGCACCGTCTCGAGGTCGTAGACGTCCTGGCTGGACAGGATGACCTCGCCGTCGGTGGGCGCGGTGGGCAGCCTGCGCGGGTCGGACCCGGTGGAGACCAGGATCGCGTCGCCCTCGAGCCGCTCGGTGCCGCCGCCGTCGGCGAGCTCGACCTCGACCGTGTGCGGGCCGGTCACGCGGCCTTTGCCGCGGAGGAACCGGGCGCCGTCGTCGTGCACGCGCCTGGCGATGTCGTCGGACTGTGCCTGGGCCAGGTTGCGGACCCGGCGGAGGATCGTGGGCAGGTCGACCTCGTAGCGGGGCACCTCGTCCGACTGCGTGGCCCCCTCGAAGTGGACGCCGAGGCCGGGGGCGGTCTCCAGGGTCGAGAAGGCTTGGGCCGAGGTGAGCAGGGTCTTGGAGGGCACGCAGTCCCAGAGCACACAGGCACCGCCGAGGCCCTCGTCGTTGACGATGGTGACCTCGGCGCCCAGCTCGGCGGCGACCAGGGCGGCCTCGTAGCCGCCCGGCCCGCCCCCGAGGATCACGACGCGCATGCGTCGATACTACCGACTCGGCCGGCCTCGTAACCTCGGCTTAGCGGCCGGTGGCGTAGCCCTGCATGCCGCGCGGGTTGGCGGCGGCCCGGAGCAGGCCGGTGGCCGGGTCGCGGCCGACCGCGGACAGCCGGCCGAGCGACCACGGCCCGGCGACGACGACCCGGTGGCCGCGGCGGCGCAGGCCCTCGATCACCTCGGCGCCGAGCCGCTCCTCGACCTCCAGCTCGCCCGGGCGGTGCTCGCGGGGCCAGAACGAGCTCGGGAAGGCCAGGGTGTGAAACGCGGGCGCGTCGATGGCGGCCTGGAGGTCGAGGCCGATATGGGCGTGGGCGAGCAACAGCTGCAGCGACCACTGGTCCTGGCTGTCGCCGCCGGGGGTGCCGAAGGCGAGCACCGCCTCGCCGTCGCGCAGGGCGAGCGTCGGGGAGAGCGTGGTGCGCGGCCGCTTGCCCGGGGCGAGCGAGTTGGGCAGCCCCTCCTCGAGCCAGAACATCTGGGCGCGGCCAGGGGCAGAGTGCCGAAGTCGCGCAGCAGCAGCATCCAGGCGTCGAACGCACCGGGCACGCACGCGGCCAGCAGGCCGGTGCCTGGCACCAGGTCCAGGCCGAGGTCGCGGAAGCGGCCGATCGAGGCGGCCGCGGGCGCCGGGCCTTGCCCGGCGACCACCAGCGGCCGGCCCTGGCGGGCGTCCCAGAGCAGGATCGGCAGGTCCCCGCCGGGCCCGTTCAGGTGCGGCTCGACCACCTGCAGCACCAGGCCGGCCGCGACCGCGGCGTCGAAGGCGTTGCCGCCCCGCTCGAGCATGGCCATGCCGGCCGCGGACGCCAGCCAGTGGGTGGAGGCGACCATGCCGTGGGTGCCGAGCAGCTCCGGCCGGGTCGTGAACACCCCGGCAGCCTACCCGCCCGCGCGGCCGGGCAGGAGGCGGGACGGTCAGCGGCCGGTCAGGTCGCCCTGGAGAAGGCGATCCAGAAGGACACGAAGACCCAGAAGGCGAGCCCGAGGGCGATCAGGTCGACCCGGCTGGCGAACGAGCGGCGGCTGGTACCAACGAACGCGGCCGCGACGAAGCAGGCCAGGGCGAGGAAGTAGAACAGGGCTTGGACGGTGATCGACATGGCGAGGGCGCTCCTTGCGGAAGAGGGTGCCTGGGTCCAGGCCGCGCCGGACCGCGCGGAGCCAATCACCATCGCGGCGCGCGTTCCGTCCGCAATTGAACGGAGCTGATCCGGTCGATGCGGTCAGAAGACGTCGGGTGGGCGGTAGGTGCCGAACACCTCCCGGAGGGTGTCGCAGACCTCGCCCACGGTGGCCATGCGGCGCAGCGCCTCGCGCATCGGCACGAGCAGGTTGTCGCTGCCCTCGGCGGCGTGCCTGAGGTCGGCCAGGGCGCCGGCGACGGCCTCGGCGTCGCGCCCAGCCCTCACGTCCGCCAGCGACTTGGCCTGGGCCTCGGCGATGGCCGGGTCGAGCTGCAAGAGCTGCACCGGCTCCTCCTCACCCTCGGTGTGGCGGTTCACGCCCACCACCACCTTGGTGCCAGCCTCCACGGCCCGGACGTGGTCGTAAGCCGAGCGCTCGATCTCCCCCTTCTGGAAGCCCCGCTCGATGGCGGCCACCGCGCCCCCGAGCTCGTCGACCCTGGCCATCAGCTCCCGTGCCCGCGCCTCGACCTCGTCGGTCAGGTGCTCGACGAAGTACGACCCGGCCAGCGGGTCGACCGTGTCGGTCACGCCGGTCTCGTTGGCCAGGAGCTGCTGGGTTCGCAGGGCGAGCCGGGCGGCGGTCTCGCTTGGAAGGGAGAGGGCCTCGTCGAAGGAGTTGGTGTGCAGCGACTGGGTGCCCCCGAGCACCGCGGCGAGCCCCTGCACGGCCACCCTGACCACGTTGTTGAGGGGCTGCTGGGCGGTGAGCTGGACCCCGGCGGTCTGGGTGTGGAACCGCAGCATGCGCGACTTCGGGCTCCGGGCGCCGAAGCGGGTGGCCATCAGGCCGGCCCAGATGCGCCTGGCGGCCCGGAACTTGGCCACCTCCTCGAACAGGGTCGTCCGGGCCACGAAGAAGAACGCGAGCCGGGGCGCGAAGTCGTCCACGCGCAGGCCGGCGTCCAGGGCCGCCTGCACGTAGGCGACGGCGTTGGTCAGCGTGAAGGCGATCTCCTGGACCGCGGTCGCCCCGGCCTCGGCCATGTGGTAGCCGGAGATCGAGATGGTGTTGAAGCGGGGCAGCTCGCGGGCGCAGTAGCCGAACAGGTCGGTGGTGATCCGCAGGCTCGGCGCGGGCGGGTAGATGTAGGTGCCCCGGGCGATGTACTCCTTCAGCACGTCGTTCTGGACGGTGCCGGTGAGCGCGGCCGGGTCGGCGCCCTGCTCCTCGCCGACGAGCTGGTACAGCAGCAGCAGCACCGCGGCGGGTGCGTTGATCGTCATCGAGGTCGACACCTGGTCGAGCGGGATCCCCTCGAACAGGCGGCGCATGTCGGCCAGCGAGTCGATCGCCACCCCGACCCTGCCGACCTCGCCGGCGGCCATCGGGTGGTCGGAGTCGTAGCCCATCTGGGTCGGCAGGTCGAAGGCGACCGACAAGCCCCCCTGGCCGTGGCGGAGCAGGTAGCGGAAGCGGGCGTTGGTCTCGGCGGCCGACCCGAAGCCCGCATACTGCCGCATCGTCCACACCCGGCCCCGGTACATCGTGGGGTAGATGCCCCGGGCGAACGGCTCCCGGCCGGGCTCGCCGAGGGCGGTGGCCGGGTCGAAGCCGGCCAGGTGCTCGGGGCCGTAGACGACGTCGACCGGGATGCCGGACTCGGTCAGCCGCTCGTCGTCGTGCGCCATGCTCCCTCCCACGCCTCGGCGTGCACCAGACTATCCCCGCCCGGCCGGCTGCGAAGCCGGTCCGGCCAGCTTGAGCCCCTTGAGGAACCGGTCGAGCAGACCGGTCGAGGAGGCCCAGTCCTCCACGTCGGTCTGGAACAGGACGGAGTAGCGGCGCTCCGCGGTGACCAGCGACAGGTCCCACACGCGGGTGGGCCGCCCGCCCGGGTCGCGGCCGTAGGTGAACTCCCACACCGCGGCACGCACGGGCTCCGTCGTCCTGGGCACCTCGAAGGCCGACCGCTCGAGCGCGATCCGCCGGTAGCTGGCGCGGTACCTGGACCGCAGGTCGGCCTCGACCTCCTCCCAGACGCGGAGCGGGTCCCGGGTGTCGCCGTCCACCTGGACCTTGAACCTCCTGCCGGTGTCGCCGCGCTCAATGAGCTCCACCCAGGCGTCGTTCTTGCCGGGCTTGACCGTCCAGCCGGCCGGGTGGGCCAGCGTGAAGGTGCCGTGCGGGTCGACGTAGCCCTGCCAGCCCTGGACCGGTGGCGCGGGTGTGTCGCCGGTCGGCGCGGTCGGCTCCGGCCCGAGCAGCTCGTAGGTGGCGACCGCCCGCCAGCCCAGCAGTCCGAGCACGAGCCCGACGGTCGTGGTCAGGGCGACCGTGAGGAGCCTCCGGCCGCGCCGCCGGCGCCCGGACGGCGCCACCGGGGCCGGCGGCGAGCCGGGCCACGGCGCGGTCGCCGTGCCCGCGCCCAGCTCGCCGGCCACCACCGCCGCGTCGGTGCCGGCCGCCGCAGGCCGCTCGGACGGTGGCGCCAGCGGTGCGGTCGCCGTGCCGGCGCCCTCCCCGGTGCCGTCGGCGCCGGCGACCACCTTGCGGAGCATGCCGCGCAGGTCCGGCGCGGTGAGGCGGTCAGCAGGGGGCTTGCGCAGCAGGGCCGTGATCGCCGGCTCGAGCGGTCCCGCCCGCCGCATCGGGCGCGGGTGCTCGTGCACCACGGCGGCCAGGGTCGGGACGGGGCCGCCCTTGTCGAACGGCGGCTCCCCCTCGACCGCGAAGTAGATCGTCGCCCCCAGGGCCCACAGGTCGGTGGGCGGCCCGACCGGTCCCTGCTCGGCCTGCTCGGGCGCCATGTAGGCGGGCGAGCCGAGCAGCAGGCCGCTCGCGGTGACGGCCGGGTCTCCCTGCAGGGAGGCGATGCCGAAGTCGGCCAGCTTGGTGCTGCCGTCCTCGCACACCATGACGTTGCTCGGCTTGACGTCCCGGTGCACGATGCCGGTCCGGTGGGCGGCCTCGAGGGTGTCGAGCAGCCCGAGGCCGATGGCCGCGGCCCTCGCGGGCGGGAGGGCACCCTCGGCGGCCACCAGCTCGGTCAGGGTGGGCGCCCGTACCAGCTCCATCACGATGAACGGGCGGCCGTCCTCGTCCACGATGTCGTGGAGGATCACCGCGCCCGGGTGGTTCAGGCGGGCGGCCACGCGGGCCTCGCGCATCACCCTGGCCCGGATGCGGACGCGCTCGTCCTCGGCCAGGGTCGGCGGCAGCCGCACCTCCTTGATGGCCACCTCGCGACCGAGCAGGGTGTCCTCGGCCCGCCAGACCACCCCCATGCCGCCGTGGCCGAGCGCGGGGACCCGCATGGCGTAGCGATTGGCGATGCGGCGTTCGGCGCCGCTCTCCACCATCCGACCTCCCGGTCCAGGCCCGACAAACGGTCTGCCGCCGGCAAGCCTAACCGCTCACGGTCACGGGTGGGCGCACGATCACGGCCCGGGCCCGGGCCGCTCAGCCGAGCGGGCTGAACGACTGCTCCACGCCGCTCCAGACCGTGCGGTCGACCTCTGCCCAGTCGGCGTCGGGGGCGGTGAAGACCAGCGCGTACCCCCACCGGCCGATGGCGAGGTTGACGTCGCGCTCGTGCACCAGCCGGCCGCGGTCCCGGTAGGTGTACTCGAGGATGTAGGCGCGCCTGCCCTGGTAGGTATCCAAGCCCTTGGAGAGGAGGCGCAGCCCGTCGTTGCCGTGCTTGCTCTGGATGTGGCGCTCCCACACGGCTGCGGCGTCCTGCAGGTCGTTGGGTGGCGTCTTCGACTGGACGAAGAAGCTCCAGTCCGACCCGGGTGCGAGGAAGGTGACCTGCCGGCTGCTCTGGCTGACCCTCCAGTCCCCCGGGACGGCCAGGGCGAAGCCACGGTCGGGGTGCGACGAGAGCTGCCACCCGGCGGGGACGCTCTGGCCGGCTGCGGTCGTGGCGGGCACGCCCGTGGTCGTGGCGGCCGCGCCCGTGGTGCCCGGCACGCGGGTGGTGGGTGCGGCCGTGGTGCCGCCCACGGAGGTCACCGACGGCACGGCGCCCTCGCGGCCGCCGCGGTCGCTGAGCGCCCTGGGCAGCAGGACGACGGCGAGCACGCCGACCACCGCGAGCAACGCGGCGGCGAGCAGCGGCCCGCGCCGGGACCGCGCCGGGGTGACGTCAGGAAATGGCGGCGCCGGCCGCTCGGTCGCCGGCCCGGCCGGCGCGGGCTGCAGGTCCCGCACGGCCGCGGGCACCGGGGCCGGTGCCGCGGCCGCCCCTTCCTGCACCCACGGCGGGGCCTGCTCCACCGGAGCCGGCGGGGCCTGGTCCACCCCCGGCGGGGCCTGCTCCACCGGAGCCGGCGAGGCCTGCTCCACCCGACCCGGCAGGGCCGGCTCCACCGCCGGCGGGGCCGGCTCCACCCACGGCGGGGCCTGCTCCACCGGAGCCGGTCCTTGTCCCGCTGGCGGAGGAGGCGGGGCGGGGACCACCGCGGGGAGGCGGGCGGTGGGCTCGTGCTCCTCCTCGGCGGGTGCGGGCTCGACCGGCGCCGCCACCATCGGGTGGCTGGCGGTGACCTCGGCGCCGGCGGCCACGACCCGCTCGAGCTGGAGCTGGAGCTGGCTGGCGGACGGGCGCTCGGCTGGGGACTTGGCCAGCAGCGCCAGGATGACCGGGGCCAGCGCCCCGGCCCGGCGCATCGGGCGGGGCGGGTCGTTGACGACCGCGGTGAGGGTCGGGACCGGGCCGCTCTTGTCGAACGGCGGCTCCCCCTCGACCGCGTAGTACATGGTCGCTCCGAGCGCCCACAGGTCGGTGGGCGGGCCGCTCGGCTTCCCGTTGGCCTGCTCGGGGGCCATGTAGGCAGGCGAGCCGAGCACCACACCGGTCGAGGTGAGCTGCGGGTCGCCGGCCAGGGAGGCGATGCCGAAGTCGGCCAGCTTGGCCCGCCCGTCCCCGGAGGCGACCATGACGTTGCCCGGCTTGACGTCCCGGTGGACGATGCCGACCCGATGGGCGGCGCGGAGGGCATCGAGCACCTGGAGCCCGGTCGCGGCCACCTGGTCGGGAGGCAGCGGCCCCCGCTCGCGGACCAGGTGGGCCAGGGTGGAGGCGTCCACCAGCTCCATGACGATGAAGGTGTTCCCCTCCTCCTGGACCACGTCGTAGAGGGTCACGGCACCAGGGTGGTTCAGCCGGGCGGCCGCCCGCGCCTCCCGCAGCACCCGGGCCCGCATCGAGGCCACCTCGGCACTGCTCAACGAGGGGGGGAGCTGAAGCTCCTTGATCGCCACCTCGCGGGCGAGCAGGGTGTCCTGGGCACGCCAGACCACCCCCATGCCGCCCCGCCCGAGCAGGGCCTGGAGGACGTAGCGGTTGGCGATACGACGTTCGGTGGTGGGCTTGGCCATGTCCTCCAAGCTACCGGACTCATGCGCCGGTAACCAGGTGCCGACACAGCGACAGCCGACCGGCTACCGCAAGGAAAGCAGGCGTGACCTGCTGGTTCTGACCGAACGACAGTGCCCCGACGCGATGGTACAGTCCGGTGTGGCACGGCTCTTGGCTGCGCGGCCTGCCACTCCGGCCGCCACGGCGCACCGTCCAGGAGGTGACTCCCGGGATGCAACGCCTCGGAACGCTCTACCGCGGCCGCGAGGGCATGTGGACCTGGGTCCTGCACCGGGTCTCCGGCGTCGCGATCCTCTTCTACCTGTTCGCCCACGTGGCCGACCAGGCCCTGCTGGTGGTCTCGCCCGAGTCCTACAACCGGGTCATCGAGACCTACCGCAACCCGCTCGTCGGGCTGCTCGAGATCGGCCTGGCGGTCCTCATCGTCTTCCACGCCCTGAACGGCCTGCGGATCATCCTGTTCGACTTCTGGTCCCAGGGCGTTGCCAGGCAGCGCCAGATGCTCTACGTCCAGACGGTCCTGTTCCTGCTGCTGGCCATCCCGCCCGTCATCGCCATCGGCAGCAAGGTCATCGAGGAGCTGAGCTGATGAGCGTCGACGTCCCCCCGACCCCGCTGCCCCGCGGGACGGCGGCCGCCCGCCGCCAGCCCAGGATGGGCAAGGGCAACTTCGAGCTCTACGCCTGGGTGTTCATGCGGGTCTCGGGCGTGCTGCTGGTCCTCCTGGTGCTCTCCCACTTCGCGATCATGCACGTGTTCGACGGCGGCCTGTCGCGGGTCAACTTCGCCTTCGTCTCCGGTCGCTGGGCCAACCCGTTCTGGCGGGTCTACGACTTCGCCATGCTCACCCTGGCCCTGCTCCATGGCGGCAACGGCTTGCGCGTGATCATCGACGACTATGCACGCACCGCCTACCGGCGCCTGGTCTACCAGAGCGTGAACGCGGTTGTGATCGGCCTGACCTGGGTGCTCGGCACGCTCACCATCTTCACCTTCACCCCACAGGGCTAGCCGTTGCCAGCGACATCCCCGAGACACGCCTTAGCCCGAGGAGCCGCCATGACGCAGCAACACTCCTACGACGTCGTGATCGTGGGGGCCGGCGGGGCCGGCCTGCGCGCCGCGCTGGAGAGCTCCCTGCGGGCCAGGACGGCCGTGATCACCAAGCTCTACCCCACCCGCTCCCACACCGGCGCGGCCCAGGGCGGCATGTGCGCCGCCCTGGCCAACGTCGAGGAGGACAACTGGGAGTGGCACACCTTCGACACCATCAAGGGCGGCGACTACCTGGTCGACCAGGACGCCGCCGAGATCATGTGCCGTGAGGCGATCGACGCCGTCTACGACCTCGAGCACATGGGCATGCCGTTCAACCGCACGCCCGAGGGCCGGATCGACCAGCGCCGCTTCGGCGGCCACACCCACCACCACGGCAAGGGGCCGGTGCGCCGCTCCTGCTTCGCGGCCGACCGCACCGGCCACATGATCCTGCAGACCCTCTACCAGCAGAACGTCAAGCAGGGCACCACCTTCTTCGACGAGTTCTACGTGCTCGACGTGCTGCTCATGGATGGGCGTGCGGCCGGGGTGGTCGCCTACGAGCTGGCAACCGGCGAGCTGCACGTCTTCCGGGCCAAGTCGGTGGTATTCGCCACCGGCGGCTTCGGCAAGATGTTCAAGGTCACCTCGAACGCCCACGCCCTCACCGGCGACGGGCCGGGCGCGCTGTACCGCCGCGGCATCCCCATGCAGGACATGGAGTTCTTCCAGTTCCACCCGACCGGCCTGTACCGGCTGGGCATCCTGCTGAGCGAGGCGGCCCGGGGCGAGGGTGGGATCCTGCGCAACAGGGACGGCGACGCGTTCATGGAGCGCTACGCCCCAACCATCAAGGACCTGGCCCCGCGCGACATGGTCAGCCGGGCCATCTACAGCGAGATCCGCGAGGGCCGCGGCGCCGGCCCGGACGGCGACTACGTCTACCTGGACGTGAGCCACCTCGACCCCAAGGTGATCGACGCCAAGCTCCCCGACATCACCGAGTTCGCCCGCACCTACCTCGGCGTGGAGCCAAAGAAGGAGGGCGTGCCGATCCAGCCCACCGCCCACTACGCGATGGGCGGCATCCCGACCAACGTGCGTGGCGAGGTGGTCGCCGACCCGTCCAGCACGGTCCTGCCCGGCCTCTACGCGGCCGGCGAGTGCGCCTGCGTGTCGGTGCACGGGGCCAACCGGCTCGGCACCAACTCGCTGCTCGACATCGTGGTGTTCGGCAAGCGGGCCGGCATCAACGCCGCCGAGCACGCGGCAACGGTCGGCCAGGCCGAGCTGCCCGACGACCCCGCCGCCCCGGTCCACCGCATGCTCGAGGAGCTCCTCGGCCACCCCGAGGGCGAGCGGGCGGCCGCCATCCGCGGTGACCTGCAGGTCAACATGGACGCCAAGGCCGGGGTCTACCGCACCGAGACGCTGCTCAAGGAGATGGAGGTGGAGCTGGCCTCGCTGCGCGAGCGCTACCGCCGGGTCTGGGTGCAGGACACCTCCAAGCGGTACAACACCGACCTGCTCGAGACCGTCGAGCTCGGCTTCCTGCTCGACCTGGCCGAGACGCTGGTGACGTCGGCCCGGGCGCGGGAGGAGAGCCGGGGCGGCCACTTCCGCGAGGACTTCCCGGCCCGGGACGACAAGAACTGGCTGCGCCACACCCTGGCCACCAAGACCGACGACGGGGTCCAGCTGGCCTACAAACCCGTCACGACGACCCGGTATGAACCCATGGAAAGAAAATACTGAGTATCAGGTTCCCTCACCTGCCAGCACCATCACCCCGCTACGGCTCGGCCACCGGACCAGCGGCTTGCCCTTCGTTCCTGCCGAGGCCGGTGCCCACGTCGGCGCAGACGCGCGCCGGGTCCCACACCTGGATGACGGCGCCAGCGCCGAGCGGGGCTGCCGGACGGCCGGCGACCATGGGCAGCGCGCGGCGCCACAGCAGCCGGCCACGGCGTACGTCCACACAGGTCAGGGACTGCGTCGGGTCGCTGCTGCCCGACGGTGCGCCGACGACCAGCCGGCCGTCCGGCGTCCAGGTCGGCCAGCCGCCGGCCTGGATGGGGATGCGCCAGCGCACGCGCCCGTCCCCGACGCGGTAGGCGGCCAGGAACGTGGGCGGCTGACCGCGAGGCCCGGGCGTGACCAGCACGACGTCGCTGCCGGTGACCAGCGCGAGCCGGTCCACGGCGGGATTCATGTCGAGGTTGAGCGGCCCGGGCAGCCCCCGACGCCAGCGCGCCTGGCCGCTGGCCGGATCGACCAGGAGCAGCTCGTGGCGCTGGTTCCGGTCGATCCGCGACACCACGGCGATCCCGGCGGGCCCGGCGCCGACGACCGCTGGCTCGTGCAGCCCGCCAGCCCGCCACCGCCGCGTGCCGGTGTCCAGGCGGTAGGCGGCGACCGCGGTAGTGTCGCTGCTTGAGTCCCAGACGACGACGCCGTCGTCGCGCACGGTGAGGGTCGCCGCGAAGTCCTGGCCCCGATGGACACCTGCGGTGCGCCACAGCGCCCGGCCGGTGGCGGCGTCGTAGGCTTCCAGGGTGCCACCGTCCAGCCGCAGCACACGGTTGCCGGCGGTGGTGAAGACCTTCGGCATCCCCCGCCCCTGCGACGGCCGGGACCAGCGCACGGTGCCGTCGTGGCGGTCCAGCACGACCAGGGCGCCGCGGCCGCCGATGACCGCGACCGCGCCGTCCGCGGTGGACGCGTGCTGCCAGGACAGCGGGCCGGGCTGCGGCGGGTAGCGCCACCGCACCCGGCCGCCAGTCGGGTCGACGCCGAGCAGGTGGCCGCGGTCGAGCGGGCCGACCCGCACGACCAGAATCCCGGCGCGGATCGAGGCGTCGTAGACGAAGCTGCCCAGCGGCAGCCGCCAGCGCTGCCGGCCGTCGGCCGCGGCCAGGGCGCGGAGCTCGTCGCCCTGCGTGGTGTAGACCGTGTCCCCGTCGACCAGCGGGCCGATGTTGGCGTCCATGTCCGTCCCGGTCGGCAGCGGCACCGACCAGCGCTGCTGACCGCTGGCGTCGAAGGCGAGCACAGCCGCCCTGCGGGGCGGGAGCTTGGGCAGGTCGCAGCCGGTCACGGGCCGCGGGGTGCGGCGGCTCGCCGAGCCTGGGTTCGAGGTCACGCCCGGCCCGGCCGCCTGCCTCCCGGTAGCAGGCCTGGGCGTCTGGTCGCAGGCGGCCAGGCCGGCCACGCCAAGCAGGGCCAGCGCAGCGCGGCGGGTGAGGGTGATCTGCCCGATGCCGCCCATGGTCTCCTCCGTGGTCGCCCGCACCACTTAGGACGCGACCGCTCGGCCAGGAGTTCCCGCGGGTCGGTGCCAGGCGGCACTTGGCTGGCATCGGCGGTGTGAGCCGGCGCGCCTACCATCACTGTTGTGATCAGTTGCTTGTTGGTGAGCGGGGTTTGCGGGTCGCGTGTGGCTTGCCGTCGCAGCGTAGGTGGATGGCCTCGCGCAGGGCGATCTCGCGGTCGCTGCGGGCGAAGTCGACCAGGAAGCGGAGCTGGTCGTCGGTAAAGGTGGCGATCTGCTCGGCGAGGTAGCGGCACTTGCCGCCCGAAGCGGCACCGCCCCAGGGTATGGGGTGGCTGGACATGGAGCCTTCGCCGATGGGCAGGCGCTGAAGCGTCAACCACCCGCAGAGGCGTTCGCTCGAAAGCTTCTGTAGGGTACAGATCCCTGTCGATCGGACATGGGAAGGATGCCAAGAGCCAATGGAGCGGAACTAAGCGGAACGAAGGAGACCCCCTCCCATGCAGGTGACGTTGCGGGTCCGCCGCTTCAACCCGGAAACGGACGAGGCCCCCCACTTCGAGACCTACGAGATCCCGGCCGACCCGATGGACCGGGTCCTCGACCTGCTCCACTACGTCAAGTGGAACATCGACGGCTCGCTGACCTTCCGGCGGTCGTGCGCCCACGGCATCTGCGGGTCGGACGCCATGCTCATCAACGGCGCCAACCACCTGGCCTGCAAGGTGCTGGTGCGCGAGGTGGGCGACCAGATCACCGTGGAGGCGCTGCGCGGCCTGCCGCTGGCCAAGGACCTGGTCGTTGACATGGAGCCGTTCTTCCGCTCCTACCGGGAGGCCATGCCGTACCTCGTCAACGACGAGCCGGCGCCCGACACCGAGCGGCTGCAGTCGCAGCAGGAGCGGGAGCGCTTCGACGACACCACCAAGTGCATCCTGTGCGCCGCCTGCACCACCTCCTGCCCGGTGTTCTGGGCCGACGAGGAGTACTTCGGCCCGGCCGCGATCGTCAACGCCCACCGCTTCATCTTCGACTCCCGCGACCAGGGCGCCGGCCGGCGGCTCGAGGTGCTGAACGACAAGGAGGGCGTCTGGCGCTGCCGGACCACCTTCAACTGCACCGACGCCTGCCCCCGGGGGATCAAGGTCACCCAGGCGATCCAGGAGGTGAAGCGGGCCCTGCTGTTCCGGCGCGTCTAGCGTGCCGGTGGTCAGGCTCCGTCGGCTGGAGGGCGGGTCCTGGTCGGCTCCACGGCGCGCCGGTATCGGTCGGCGACGCGGAGCAGGTGCTCGGCCAGTTCCGGCGCGTCCTCGATGTCGAAGTCGACCTCGAGCGCGCCGAGCAGGAAGGCAAGCGCGTGTGGGGTCTCCGCGCCGATGTGCAACCGGCAGGTGTGCTCGTCGACGGGCTCGATGCGCCCGTAGGTGGCGTACGACCGGGCCGCCTCTGATTCCGCCGGGGCGTGCAGCCGCACCGTGGCCTGGTAGGGCCACAGCTGCGCGACGCCGTGTGCGACGAACGCCGCGGCGTCGCCGTTTGGGAGGTCGCGCGGCGCGAAGCGCGGGCCGGTGGGGATCCAGGGGCGCATCCGGTCCACCCGGAAGGTGCGCCAGTCGTCGCGCCCGACGTCCCAGGCCACTAGGTACCAGCGTCGCCCCCAGGTCACGAGCTGGTGCGGTTCGGTGACGCGGACGCTGTGGGCGCCACGGTGGCCGCGGTAGTCGAACCGCAGGCGCTGGTGGTCACGCCCAGGACCCGTAGGGGAGGAGCCCTAGGTGGGCGCTGTCCTGTGTCCGATTCGTCCTTGGTTCGCTGGGCTGACAGACTCCGGGCGCCTTGTCGTCGACCCGGAGGACCTCGTCGTGACCCTCGGCCGCCAGCTCCGCCGCCCGGATCTGCCCGCTGTTGGTGCCCGCTGGTGCGAGGCGGTGCTGCCTGCGGGGTCGGTCTACCGGTTCCTGGCCCGGGAGCGCGCACGGCTGTTCCCGCCGGAGCTGTTCGCCGACTTGTTCCAGGCGACCGGGCGGCGGTCGGTGCCCCCGTCGATCCTGGCGGTGGTGATGGTGCTGCAACGCCTGGAAGGGTTGAGCGACCGGGAGGCGGCCGACCGGTTCGCGTTTGATGCACGCTGGCGGGGTCGCCGACGCCGTACCCGGCGAGGAGACGGCCAGCTTCGCCCACACGGTGCTGGTCGACCTGCGGGCCCGGCTGCGCCGCTCGCCGGACCCGGACCGGATCTTCCGGGTGACCTGCGACCTGGCCCGCCAGGCTGGGCTGGTGGGGGTGCGGCGGGTGCTGGACTCCGCGCCCTTGGAGGACGCGGTGGCCACCCAGGACACCGTGACCATGATCCGGGGCGCGATCCGGGGGCTGCTGCGCGCCTGCCGCCCGAGCTCGCCGCCAAGGTCCGCTCCCTGCTTGGCCGCGATGACGACCACACCGCGCTGGGCAAGCCCGCGTGCGACTGGGCGGATCCCCAGGCCCGGGAGGAGCTGGTGGACGCGCTGGTCCGCGACGGCTACCGGACCCATGACGCCCTGCGTGGCGAGCGGCTGGACCCACGGGTCGCCGAGGCGGCCGCGCTGCTGGCCACGGTGGTCGGCCAAGACATCGAGGAGACCGACGACGGCCGCTTCCGGATCTTCGACGGCACCGCGCCCGACCGGGTCATCTCCACCGTCGACCCCGAGGCTCGCCATGGGCATAAGACCGCCGCGCACGGCTTCGACGGCTACAAGGCCCATGTCGCGGTCGACCCCGACAGCGAGCTCATCACCGCGGCCGAGGTCTCCACCGCGGCCACCGGCGACGCGGCGGTCGCGTCGGCGCTGCTTGGCGACCTCGCCCCAGGCGAGGGCGCGCAGGCGGTCGGTGCGGCGGTCGATGGCGACAGCGCCTACGGCACCGGCGCCCACCTGGCCTGGCTGGACGAGCGGGGGCTGACGCCAATGGTCAAGACCGCCATCCCAGCCCCGCCCGGCGGGCGGTTCGGCAAGGATCAGTTCCGCATCGACCTGGCCGCCGGGACGGTCACCTGCCCGGCCCGGGTGACGGTGGCGATCAGTCCGGCCCGGCGTGGTGGTGGGCGGGCCCGGTTCGGCGCAGCGTGCAGCGTCTGCACGCCTGCACGCTGCGCCAGCTGTGCACCAGCAGCGTCGGAGAGCGGGTCGTCGCCGTCGGCCCCCACGAGGCCGAGCTGGCCGCCGCCAGCGTGACCCGGCGTGGCGGGCCGACTACCAGGCGACCCGGCCGAGGGTCGAGCGCAAGCTCGCGCACCTGCTGCGCCGCCGACACGGCGGACGGCGCGCACGAGTGCGGGGCCTGGTCCGGGTCGCCCAGGACTTCAAGCTGCTGGCCGCGGCGGTCAACCTGGCCCGGTTCGCCGTCCTCGGGCTGCGCTCCACAACCGCCGGTTGGCAGGTGCAGCCGGCCTGACCAAGCCAGCGGGGACCGAACCGAGGCTGCCCAACCCGCAGAACGCCTACAAGCCGTCAGAGAACACCGCCCACCCAGTGAGGCCAGCCTCGGACCGCCGAGTATCGGTCGGGGTGGTGCGGGAAGATCACCGCCATCGCAGGCGCGGTGGGTCCGAGCCTGTCCTTATGTTGGGGGTGCCATGGTGGCGGCGGTGTGCAACGTCAACGACGTGCTTGACGGCCATGTGTCCCTCGACCTTGAGTGCCTGGATCGCATCTACCTGAACGCGTACGTGCCGAACCTCCAGGTCGGAGGGCAGGTGGTCGGCTTCCTCACCCAGCACCTTGGCAATCCGATCCCCTCGCCGACGATCTTCACCAAGCTGGGCACCGCCTTCCGGGCGGCGGTGGAACGGTTTGCCGCCACCCATGAGATCCCGGTGATCCGCTTCGCCAAGGACGCCCGCAAAGCTGACGTCATGCGCCCCTATCTGATGGCGGCGACCGAGCCGGGGGTGGTGGCCATCGGGGTGGCGCAGGAGTTCCAGAACGTGTTCTGCGGCTGGAAGCGCACGACCACCACGCCTGGGGCGGTCTCGTTCGCCTTCGCCAAGGCTGACCGGCGGGTGAGCGTCTACTACTTCTACGTCCTGGATCGTGACTTCGGGCCCGGGTTCATCAAGCTGTGCAGCTACTTTCCCTACCCGGCCAAGGTGTGGGTCAACGGCCACGAGTGGGCCAAGCGCCAGGCCACCACGGCTGGCATCGCCTTCACCGAGCTGGCCAACGGGTTCGCCACCTGCGACGACCCAGCCGCCTTGCAGGCGATCTGCGACCGGCTCGGCCCGGCCGACATCCAGCGCTTCTTCGACCGCTGGCTGGCCCGCATCCCCACCCCGCTCGGCCTGGCCGACCAGGCCGCTGGCTACTGGTGGGAGCTGTCGATGCGCCAGATCGAGGTCAGCCGCACCCTGGTGTTCGATCAGCCGCGGCGGGCACGCGGCTTCTTTGAGGCGCTGGTGGCCGACAACCTCGACCTTGGCCGCCCCGACGAGGTCAAGCTCATCTTCGACCGCCGCATCCGCAAAGACACCCTGGGCACCTTCGCCACCAAGATCGTGACCCGCGGCGTGGAGGTGGCCGTCAACGTCTTCTACAAGCACTCCCGCATCAAGCAGTACTTGAAAGAAGGCCGGGCGCTGCGCATCGAGACGGTGGTCAACTCACCGACCGACCTCGGCTGCCAGCGCCGGCTGCGCAACCGAGGATGTCCCGAGTTCCGTGGAACTTCGGTGGCGGCCCGGGCGGGCTTTATGCGACCTCCCCCTTTCCTGCAAGCATTTCCGGATGAAAATGACGGTCCATTGCCGCGACCAGGATCGGGATCTCCCGGTAGCCCTTCACCCGGCGGAACTGGCCTTCGGCCTCCAGCATCCCCGCCGCGCACCAGCGCATCGCCATCTGCCCGTCCCGCCACCGCTTGACGTTGCTGCTGTGCTGGCGACACACCGACAGCATGCTCTCCACCGGGTTGGTCGTCCGCAACGTCTTGGCCAGCTTGTCCGGCACGCCCAGGCGGGTCACCGTCAGCGTCTCGGCCAGCCCCTCCCGCACGCTGGCCGCCGCCCCCGGATGCCGACGCTGCAGCCGTGCAGCCAGCGCGTTGAGGTCCCGCTCGGCCTTGTCAGCGTCGGGTTCCCGCCAGGCCCGCCGGCACACCGCCTCCACCCAGCCCCGCTCCCCCTCGGGCAGGTAATCAAGTACATTCCGGAGCTTATGGACAATACAGCGTTGGATGAGCGGCTGGTCGAACACCTGCCGGACCCCCTTGACCAGCGCCTTGGCGCCGTCCAGCACCGCCAGGACCGGCCGGGTCACGTCCAAGCCCCGCTCGCGCAGGTCGGCCAGCAGGTCACCGGCCAGCGTGGCATTCTCGGTCGACCCCTGCCGCAAGCCCACCGGGTGCTTGCGCCCGTCGGCGTCGATGACCAGCGCGACCACGCACAGCTGCTCGGCGAAGCCCACCCCGTCGACCAGGATCGCGACCGGGTCGATGCCTGACAGGTCCGCGGCCAGCAGCTCGGCCAGCGCCGTCTGGGTCCGGGCGACGAACCGGCGGCTGACCGCCGACCGCGAGGTCGCACGGGCCCGCCCGGTGACCGCCGTCCCGACCGGCTCCAGGCCGACCCGCCAGTCGCGGGCCGACAGCCCGGCCAGCATGCGCTCCAACGCCATCTGGCCCAGCAGCTCGGTGTGGGTGAACTGCTCGTAGGTGGCAACCGGCAGCTCGCCGGTGCCGTCGGCGGTACGGACCCGAGGGCGGCGCACCGGCACCCGACGCCCACCCAGGGTCACCGAACCGTCCTCGTAGCCGTGCCGCACCGCACGGCGGGCCGGGTCGTGGCGGCCCTTGACGCCGGCCAGGACGGCGACCTCCTCCTCCATGAGCAGGTGCAGCACCTCAAGACCGACGCCGACCGAGAACGCCAGCAGGCCTTCCTTGACCGCGCCGGTGAGCTCGCCAAGCGAGATGGTCAGCGACTGCGGCAGCACCGTCCCGGCTTGCTCAACGGCATTCGCGGCGACGGTGGGATGCGTAGACTTCGACACGGCGGTCCCCTCCTATCGGGAGTCTTGGCTGACGCCCGATTCCTACCACTTGGCAGGTCTCAGGCGGGGGACCGCCACCTCAAGTTCCACGACGCCGGGGACAACCTCGCGCAACCTCGACCAGCTGCAAGGAAAGGCTCGCGCCGCCAACCGCCGGCTGCTTACCATCCAACGTGTCGGCCAGGGCTGTGCCATCGCCTCCCAGCTCTTTGAGCGGGTCGCACTGCCCTCGGTTGAGGAGGGCCAACGAACCGGAGCCCTGCGCTTCGGGGATCCTCGCGTCATGGCCCTGGCCGGCGCCCTGTGCATCCTGCTCAACACCGTCGTCGGCTTCACCAACCGGAGCCTCCGCGCCCAGGTGAGCGGCCTGCTCGGCGGTGCCTACAGCAGCGCACAGATGACCTACGACCTGCGCCGGCTGCGGCTCAAGGGGCTGATCCGGCGGATCGAGCACAGCAATCGCTACGTGCTCACCCCCGACGGCATCCGGGTGGCGGTCTTCTACACCAAGCTTCACAACCGGCTGCTCGGCCCCCTGCTGGCCGCCGATCGGCCACCGGCCCCACCCGACCTTCGCGACGCCTTGCGCGTCATCGACCGCCGGGTCGACACCTACGTCCAACACGCCCGCATGGGCATCGCCGCATGAAACTTGCCGCAACCTTCAAGACCCCAGCCACCAAGGAAACCCAGCCACCAAGGAAACCCAGCCACCAAGGAAACCTAGTCGACGATCGCGCCGCAGGTGACGTTGACCGCGGCCCCGGTCATGGCGCCGGCCCGATCCGAGGCCGCGAAGGCCGCCACGTTGCCCACCTCGGCCAGCGTCGGCAGCTTCTTCAGCGTCGTTTCCTCCTGCATCCACGCGATGAGCTCCGCACGCGTCATGCCCTCCCCGGCACCAGCGCCAAGGTAGTCGGGGAACCTGTCGACGGTGTCCGGGATCGACTCGGGGATGCCGGTCGTTCGCAGCCACATGACGCGGATGCCCTGCGGCCCGAGCTCGGCTGCCCATTGCCGGCACTGCGCCTCCATGGCCGCCCAGTTGACGACCGTGCCGCCCATGGCAGGCAGGGTGTCATGGCTCCCGCCGGTGATCGTCAGGATCACCCCCGACCCCCGCCTGGTCATGTGCCGCGCGGCCGCCCGCGCGGTCAGGAACTGGTTCCGTATGGCCTTGGTGATCGGCTGCGCGAACTGCTCCAACGGCATCTCCGCCAGCGGGGTTCCCTGGATGTCGTCGTTCATGATCGCGTTGAAGGAAACGGCGACGCCGCCGGCGCTGGCGGCCACCGCGTCGGCGTGCTCGTCGACCGCCTGCTCGTCGACCGCGTCGACCTGCGCCGTCTCGGCCACGCCTCCAGCAGCGCGGATCTCCTGGGCCACCGTGTCGAGCGTGGCCAGGGTGCGGCCGGCAAGGAAGACCCTCGCCCCTCGCGGGCGAAGGCACGGGCCACCGCACCGCCGATCGAGCCGCCCCCTCCGTAGACGATGGCGTTCTTGCCCTCGAGCAACACGTCACTCCTCCTCCTGTCGAGTCCGCGCATTCCACCCACACAGCGTTGCTGGCCGCAGGCTATCGCCCGCAGGCGACATTGGGGCCAGCCGGATCCGCCAGTACCGCGGGATCCGGCCCCAGGTTCTCGAGGGCGTGCTTGGACCCGCCGGGGCGCGACCCGGCAGCGAAGCCGGCGGTCAGTCCAGGTCGTAGTCCAAGGCGAGGGGGACGTCCTCGTGGTGGCCACGGAACTGCCCTGGCCGCGCAGGCCGCCGCGCCTCAGCCGGCCGGGGGTCATGAACTGGTTGGTCGGGGGTTTGTGAGCAGACGTGAGCGAACGTATGTGCTAGCATCGCGCCATGAAGCTTGCCGAATGGGCACGAGCGAATGGCGTGCATCCGCAGACCGCCTACCGCTGGTTCCGCCAGGGAACCATGCCGGTCCCGGCGCGACGGCTGTCCTCGGGCACGATCCTGGTCGAGGCGCCCGCCGGGCGACCTCCTGGTCGTGCCGTGCTGTATGCGCGGGTGTCCGCCCATGACCAGCGCGCCGACCTGGACCGGCAGGTCGCCCGGCTGACCGCGTGGGCGACCGGGAAGGGCATCGCCGTCGCCGAGGTGGTCACCGAGGTCGGCTCCGGCCTGAACGGGAACCGCCCGAGGCTCAAGCGCCTGCTCGCCGACCCGACCGTGGCGACCATCGTGGTGGAGCACCGCGACCGGCTGGCCCGCTTCGGCGCCGAGTACCTGCAGGCGGCCCTTGCCGCGCATGGCAGATGCATCCTGGTCGCCGAGGAGGGCGAGACCACCGACGACCTGGTGCGCGACCTGTTCGATGCGCTCACCAGCTGCTGCGCCCGCCTGTACGGGCGGCGGGGGGCACGCGACCGGGCGCTGCGGGCGCTGACCGCCGCCAGGCGGGAACCGGCGGCGTGACCGTCCACCAGGCCTACCGGTTCGCGCTGGACCCGACCCCAGGGCAGCGGCGGGCGCTGGCCAGCCATGCCGGGGCGGCCCGGTTCGCCTTCAACTGGGGCCTGGCGCTGGTCAAGGACGGCTTGGATCGGCGTGCGGCCGGGCAGCACGTCGAGGTGCCCTGGACGCTGGCGGCGCTACGGCGCGCGTGGAACCAGGCCAAGCACCAGGCCGCGCCCTGGTGGGCTGAAAACAGCAAGGAGGCGTACTCGTCCGGGCTGGACGCCCTCGCCCGGGCGCTCGCCAACTTCTCCGACAGCAGGCAGGGGCGCCGCCACGGCCGCCGGGTGGGGTTCCCGCGGTCCAAGAAGAAGGGCCGCGCCCGCGACGCCTGCCGGTTCACCACCGGCGCGATCCGGGTCGAGCCCGACCGCAAGCACGTCACCCTGCCCCGTCTTGGCACGGTCAAGACGCACGAGTCGACCCGCAAGCTGGCTCGTCGCATCGAGCAGGGCACGGCCCGCATCCTGTCGGCGACGATCTCGCGGCAGGCAGACCGATGGTTTGTGGCGTTCACCTGCGAGGTCCAGCGCGCGGTTCCGACCGGGCCGTCTGGTCGGCAGCAGCAGGGCGGCACGGTCGGCGTGGACGTGGGCGTGACCCAGCTTGCGGTGTTGTCCACCGGGGAGCAGGTCCCCAACGCAACGCCGCTGGCCGCAGGGCTGCGCCGCGTGCGGGCTGCTGGCCGTGCCTACGCCCGGACGGTTGCCGGCTCCCGGGGGCGTGCCAAGCAAGCGGCCAGGCTTGCTCGGCTGCACGCGCGGGTCGCCAACCAGCGGCGTGACGCGATGGCGAAGCTGACGACCAGGCTCGCCCGCGGGCATGCGACGGTAGTGGTTGAGGACCTGAACGTGGTCGGGATGCTCGGCAACCGGCGGCTGGCCCGGGCCATCGCCGACAGCGGCTGGGGGGAGCTACGCCGCCAGCTCGCCTACAAGACGGCCTGGTACGGCAGCGACCTGGTGGTGGCCGACCGCTGGTATCCATCCAGCAAGACCTGCTCGGCGTGTGGGCTGGTGAGAGCCAAGCTGGCCTTGGCCGAGCGGACCTTTACCTGCGAGGGCTGCGGCCTGGTCCTGGACCGGGACGCCAACGCCGCCCGCAACCTCGCCAGCCTCGTCGCCCGGAGTGGCCGGGAGACCCGAAACGCCCGTGGAGGGGATGTAAGACCCGGCCTGGCCGGGCGGACCCCGGCGAAGCGGGAACCCTGCGCGGCAGTAGCCGGCAAGACGGGGACCGTCGGGCTGCAAGGCCCGGCTGCCTGAGCCGGAGCACTTGTCACAGATGCTCACGTCGCAGGTAACGGCTCCTCGTGGCGGCCGCCCAGGTGCCTGGCGAGGAAGCGCTCGGCCGCGGCGTGGAAGCGCAGCCGGTTCTCAGGCTTGGCGAAGCCGTGGCCCTCGTCCGGGAAGAGCAGGTACTCATGGGGGATGCCCTTGTCGCGCATGGCGGCCACGATCTGCTCGGACTCGGCCTGCTTGACCCGGGGGTCGTTGGCACCCTGGGCGATCAGCATCGGGATCCGGATCCGGTCGACCTTGGACAGCGGCGACCGGGACCACAGCAGGTCCGCTTCGGTGTCGGGGTCGCCCACCCGGGACTTGAACACCGACAGCAGCGGCTTCCAGTAGGGCGGCACCGACTCGATCAGCGTGATGAGGTTGGACGGCCCGACCACGTCCACGGCGCAGCGGAACACCTCGGGCGTGAAGGTCGCGCCGACCAGGGCGCTGTAGCCGCCGTAGGACCCGCCGTAGATGGCGAAGCGGGACGGGTCGGCCCAGCCCTGCTCGACCGCGAAGCCGACCGCGTCGACCAGGTCGTCGTGCATGGCCGCGCCCCACTGCTTGTCGCCGGCGTTCAGGAAGTCCTTGCCGTACCCGGTCGAGCCCCTGAAGTTGACCTGCACGCACAGGTAGCCCCGGTTGGCCAGCCACTGCGCCTCCGGGTTGAAGCCCCAGACGTCGCGCGCCCAGGGGCCACCGTGGACGTTCAGCACCGCGGGCAGGCCGGAGCGGCCCGCACCAGGCGGGAAGGTGGCGTAGCCGTGCACGGTGAGCCCGTCCCTGGCCGTGAACGAGAACGGCTCCATCTTGGCGAGCTGGTAGCGCTCCAGCTCCGGGCGGTGGACGAAGAGGAAGGTGGCCTCGCCGGAGGCCCGGTCGTAGGCGTAGTAGGACACCGGGCCGTCGTCGGGGGTGAACTCGAGCAGCCAGACCCGGTCGGCGTGGTCGCGCCCGAGGAAGGCCGGGTCGCCAGGGTGGATGGCGAGGATCCGCTCGAGGTCACCGGCCAGCCCCGCGTCGAGCGCCTCGACCTGGGCCCGCTCGCGCAGCACGGTGACCAGCTCGGGCTCGCGCGTGTCGGGGTTGACGGTGAGGTCCCGCACGTCGTACCGGGGGTCCTCGAACAGCACCTTGGTCGAGCCCCCGACCGGGTCGAAGCGGACCAACCGGGCCGCGTTGGCGTCCTTGGAGGTGACCAGCAGCAGCTCCCGCCCGTCGGCGCTGAAGGCCACCGGGGCCGTACCCAGGGCGTCCTCCGGCCCGACCACCAGGGCCGGCTTCCACTCGGCCTGCTCGCCCTCCCTGACCATGACCGTGAGGCCGCCGTCCGGGGTCGGCGCGACCCCGCAGCGGACCCGCAGCTCGGCGTCGGCCAGCCAGCCGACGAACCCCGGGTTCTCGGCCACCTTCTCCAGCTCGCCGCTTGCCAGGTCCACCCGGTAGACGTCGTGGAGCTGCTCGTTGTCCTTGTTGATGCCAACCAGCAGCTCGCCAGGGAAGCGCTTGTCCACGGCGACCACCTGGGCCTGTACGTTCTCGAACGGGGTGAGGTCGCAGGTGCCCCCGCGGGCGAGGTCGACCGCGTACAGGTGCCAGTTCTCGTCGCCGCCCCGGTCCTGGACGTAGAGCAGGTGGCGATCGTCGTGGGCCCAGAAGAAGGCCCGGATGCCGCGGTCGCGGTCGTCGGTGACCGGCTTGAAGTCGTCCCCGCCGACCGAGCCGACCCAGACGTTCAGCACGCCGTCGACCGGGGCCAGGTAGGCGAGGCGGGTGCCGGCCGGCGAGATGCTCGGGCTGACCCGCTCGGGGTTGCCGAACAGCACGTCGCGGGGGATCAGGGGTACGGTCGTCATAGGCTCATTCAAGCACGAGCCGGGCCTCCCGGGCCCGGGGGACCTGGCGGCTTCGAGGCGGCGCCTCAGTCGCTGTCGTGCTCGACCTTGGTCGGGGGCAGCTCGCCGGTGGCGCGCTCCCAGAGCCTGTCGACCAGCTTGCGGACGGCGAACACCACCACGGCGGTGATCACCGCGAACAGCACCCGCTTCGCGAGCTTGCGGGCCTCCTCGGGCGCGCGCTCCGACAGCTTGGCCACCTTCGCCTCCATCTGCTTGCGGGTCTCCGCTACTTCCCTGGCTGTTGCTGCTGCGGTCTCCCCCACTTGAGCTCCTCCCTCAGCTGGTCGGCCGTCTCCTTCAGCTCCGCCTTGGCCCTCTCGGGTGCCACCTTGGTGGCCGCGAGGCGCTTCCTGCCGATCAGCCCGAGGACGGCGACAACAAGGAACAGCACGATAGTGACGATGAGGAAACCAAGCCACTCGGGGCCGCCGATCGCCACCGCGACCGTGAACAGCAGGAAGCCGAGGCCGTAGAGGGCGAGGACCCCGGCGACCACGAGGAAGCTGGACGCCATGAGGGTGCTCGTCAGCCCCTCGGTGACCTCCTGTCTGGCCAGGAGGATCTCCTGGCGGACCAGGGTGGTCGCGTCGTCGGCGATGCCCTTCAGGAGCTGCGCGGTGGAGGGCTCGCCAGGCGGGGGGGCGCCGGGACCGGCACCGATGGCAGGCCGAGTCGCCCCGGTCCCGGGCGACGGCGTTTCCTGGGTGGCCAAGGTCGCTCCTTCCTGCGGGTCGAGCGGGTCGAGCAGGCGCGGTCGGAACGACGGTACCCGCTCCGTGGCTCTGCACCCACTACCCCGCGACCTGCCTGGTTACGCGCGTGAGCATACCGGTGCCGCCGACGACCTCGGCCAGCCGGACCAGCGCCCGGCGGACGGTGGGCGGCATGCTCCGCCCGAGCGCCTCGTCGATCGGCACCCACTCGAGTCGGGAGTGCTCCTCGGGCGCCTGGTTGCGCGGCTCGCCGCGCCAGGTGGTGGCGACGAAGAAGGCGTCGGCGCGCTCGCCGTCGTGGAAGCAGCCGAGAGGGGCGACGTCCAGCGGCTCGACCGCGGCTTCCTCGCGCACCTCACGCAGCATGGCCGCGAGCAGCGGCTCGCCCGGGTCGGGCTTGCCGCCGAGCGCGTCCCACACCCCGGGGTAGCGGCGGCCCGGGCCCCGGTTGCGGAGCCCGAGCAGCACCCGCGGCGGGTCGAGCAGGAACACGGCGACGCTGGCGGCCTCGCCGGTGGGGACCTCACGCACCAGCTCGGAGGCGCCCACGGCCACCCGGCGCAGCGGGCGCCAGACCCGGTCGGCACCCTGTTGCATCAGCGCGACCTCGCGCAGCGGGAACGAGGCGCGGAACCCGGCCAGGTCGCGGGCGGCCTGACCGATCTCGGCGGGCGGGAGCTCCTGGGCCACGGTGACGTGCGGGTGGAACGGGTGGGTACGCCGGTCGAGGGGGGGCGCCCGCAGCGCCGCCTCCAGGCCGGCGAGCGTTGCCGCGCCCTCGCCGACGGCCAGGAACGCGACCGGGCTCGCGGGCAGGAAGGTGCCCGCCCCGTCCAGGGTCATCACCCCTGGGACCGCTGCGGCGGTGGCCCGCTCCAGGAGCGCGGCCGCCGCGGGCACCTCCTCGGCCGGGACCGACTGGGGCGGGACCAGGGTGACGTGCGGGGCCACAGCGTCCCTGGTCGGCTCGCGCAGGGCCCGGCGCCACGCCTGGACATGGAACGCGACCGGCTGGGGCAGCAGCGCGACCACCGCCAGCCGCCGCCTTGGCACGTCAGCCGGTCCGGTCCGGCACCGAACGCAAGCCGAGGCTCCGTTCCGGTGCGTGAGGGGCCGGTAGGTCCGGGAGGAAGCCCATGCGCTCCCTGGCCTCCGCCAGGGTCTCGCGCGCGATCGTGCGGGCCTTGGCCGCGCCGGCGGCCAGCACCGCGGCCAGCCGGGCGGGGTCGGCCTGCAGCGCCTCGTACCGCTCCCGGACCGGTTCGAGCCAGCCGACCAGCACCTCGGCCAGGTCGGACTTGAAGTCGCCGTAGCCGCGGCCCGCGTACTCGCCCTCCAGCTCCCCGACCGAGCGGCCCGACGCGATCGCGTAGAGCTCCAGCAGGTTGGAGATGGCCGGCTTGTCGGGTCGGGCGACGACCTCGCGGCCGGAGTCGGTGACCGCCGAGCGCACCTTCTTGCGGACCACCTCGGGCGGGTCGAGCAGGTGCAGGCGGCCGGCCGGGGACACCGACGACTTCGACATCTTCGCGCCGGGCTGCTGCAGGTCCATCACCCGGCCGCCCACCTTGGGGATGTAGGCCTCGGGGAGCGGGAAGGTCTGCCCGTAGCGGCTGTTGAAGGTCTGGGCGACCTCCCGGGTGAGCTCGAGGTGCTGGCGCTGGTCCTCCCCCACCGGCACCCGGTCGGCCTTGTAGACCAGGATGTCGGCCGCCTGCAGCACCGGGTAGTTGAAGTAGCCGACGGGCACCGCGCCCTCGCTTCGGAGGGCCGCCTTGGCCTTGAACTGAGTCATGCGGCGCAGCTCGCCCACGGTCACGATGTTGTTGAACATCCAGGCCAGCTCGGCGTGCTCGGGCACATGGGACTGCACGAAGATCGTGCAGATCTCCGGGTCGAGCCCGACGGCGAGCAGGATGGTGGCCATCTCGAGGGTGCGGGCGCGCAGCTCGGCCGGCTCGTAGGGCAGCGTGATCGCGTGCAGGTCGACGATCGGGAAGAAGGCGTCGAACACGTGCTGCTGGTCGACCCACTGGCGGAAGGCCCCGACGTAGTTGCCGAGATGCGTGTTGCCGGTCGGCTGGACGCCGGAAAGGATCCGGGGCACGAGGGGGGACCTCCAGTTGCTCGACGGTCTCGAAACGATCGCGGGCTAGCCGCTACCCGCATCCTAGCGAACGCGAGCACCTGGCAACGCCCGTGGCGCCCGCGCGTGCTTCAGGCGGCACCGTCAGCCGGGTCGGCAGTTTGGGAACTCGAACTGGTCGTTGCGGGGGTCTTGCCGCGCACACGGATCCGTCACCAGCCGCGGTCCGATAGCCGTCCCGGTCCGGTCGGTAAGCAGCTCCACGCCAGCCCGCCCGGCAGCGCCCGATACAGAGTGGTGACCGCCTGGCCATCGACGGTGGCGTGGGCACCTACAGCTCCGCCGGCCATCCGGCCACCGGCGCGGCCCAGAAGCAGTCGAACGTCGGTTGGTCATCCGCGGCCGGCGGCTCGAAGAGGCTGATCGTGCCGCAGGCGGGGGAGCCGGGTGCGGTACCGGCCGAAGGGGGCGGCGACAGGTCCGGCAGGACCCAGCCGTCGCGGGCGCACAGCCTGTCCCGGCCGAGCTCATGGCCGGCGCAGTCGTAGGCGAGGTGGGTGGCATTGACCACCGAATGCGGTAAGGGCTTGTTTCGCGACTAGTTTTTCGTTTCTGGAACTCGTGGGCTCGTGAGGGTGAGCTTGCCCCGATTCGGTGGACACCCCAACGATTGGCGAGATGCTCGCCAGGAAGGGAGTGGGTGTGCCGAACTTTCGCAAGCCGTACCCGCCGGAGTTCCGCGCTGAAGCGGTCCGGTTGGCCCGCCAGCGTGGGGACCGCTGGCAGGAGGTCGCGCACGAGCTGGGGACCAGCACCGAGACGCTGCGGCTGTGGCGCAAGCAAGCCGCCGTCGAGGCGGACGGGCTGACCAGCGACCAGCTGGAGGAGCTGCGCCGGCTGCGCCGGCAGGTCCGGGTCCTGGAAGAAGAGCGTGACATCCTCAAGAAGACCGTGGCTTTCTTCGCTCGGGAGACCGATCGGCGATGACCAAGACCCTTGCGCTGATCGACGCGGAGACCGCACGCATGCTGTCTCCCGGCTGTGCCGCGCGCTTGGTGTGCCGCGCGCGAGCTACTACGCCTGGAAGGCCGACAAGCCGAGCCCGCGCGCCGTCCAGGACGCGGAGCTGACCGACAAGATCCGCCGCATCCATAGGAGCGTCAAGGCCAGCCGAGGCACCTACGGCGCCCCGCGCATCCACGCCGAGCTGCGCCTGGCCGAGGGCATTCGCGTGGGCCGCAAGCGGGTCGCCCGCTTGATGTGCCAGGCGGGCGTGGCCGGGCTGCGCATCCGCCGACGGCACCAGAGCACCCGCCGCGACCCCAAGGCCACCGCCGCACCGGACCTGGTCTGCCGCAACTTCACCGCGGCCAGGCCGGATGCGCTGTGGATGGGCGACTTCACCGAGCTGGAAACCGACGGGGGCGTGCTGTATGTGGCCGCGCTGACCGACGGGTGCTCGCGGGCCTGCGTGGGCTGGTCGATGCGGGCCGGTCGGAGCGCCGAGCTGGTCTCCGACGCGCTCGGCATGGCGGTCTGTCGGCGTGACCCCGCTGCCGGCCTGGTCCATCACAGCGATCATGGCAGCCAGTACACGTCGCTGGCGTTCACCACGCGGCTCGCCGAGGTCGGCGGCGTGGCCAGCATGGGCAGCGTTGGCGATGCGCTGGACAACGCTGCCTGCGAGAGCTTCTTTGGGACCCTCAAGCTGGAGTTGCTGGCTGGTGGGCAAACCTGGCCGACGCGGGCGGCGGCCCGCACGGCGGTGTTCGCGTGGATCGAGGGCTGGTACAACCCGCGGCGTCGCCATTCCACCCTCGGCTACTTGGCGCCGCTCGAATATGAACAAGTGTTCTATTCCAACAACCAATCTCACCCAGAGGAGGTAGCCTCCACCAAGCCATAACCTGTCTACAGGACCGGGGCAGGTTCAACCCCTCAGGAGCCCACGAGTTCCAGAAACGAAAACTAGTCGTGAAACAAGCCCTAAAGGTCACCGACCTGGCGGCTCGGAGCAAACCTATCGTGCCGGGCCCGTGTGGAGAACGTCGTGTTGGTGTCACAGCCGCCGAGTAGGTTGCGGGCTATGAGAGCGGACGCTGGTCGCCGGTACCGGCTGTACCCAACCCCCGAGCAGGCTGAGCGGCTGGTCGGGTGGGGGCACACCTGCCGCGCGGTGTGGAACCTGGCGCTGGAACAGCGGCAGGTCGTCTGGGCCCAGCGGGGCGTGACGCTGCGCGCGGTCGAGCAGAACCGCCAGCTCACCGTGGCCCGCGCCGACCTGGCCTGGGTCGCTGACCTGCCCGCCCAGGCCGCCCAGCAGGTCCTCCGCCAGCTCGACGGCGCCTATGACACTGGTGGAACCCCACCCACCCCGCCGGGCCACCCAGGTTCAAGAAGCGCCGCGACCGGATGTCGGTGCCCTTCCCCGGCCAGGCGGTCGCGGTCCGCACGCTCTCCCGGAAGTGGGCGCAGGTGCGGCTGCCCAAGCTCGGCTGGGTCCGGTTCCGCCTGTCTCGTGCGCTTGGCGGTCCGGTGCGCAACGTTACGGTGTCCCGGGACGGGCTCGGCTGGCACGTGGCCTTCGGGGTCGCGACCGGTGCCACGCCAGCTGCGCCGAACGGGCTCCCGGGATGCGGGGTGGACTTCGGGGTGGCCTGCTCGGCGTTCGTCTCCGACGAGACCCAGCCGCGGCGCATGCCTGCCACCCTGACCCCGGGGGAGCAGCGGCGCCTGCGCGGCCTGGAGCGCCGCAAGGCCCGCCAGGTCGCCCGGGCCAAGAAGTACAACCAGGGGCGGTACTCGGGGCGGCTGCGCCGCACGATCGACCAGATCGCCAAGCTCAAGGCAAGGCAGGCGCGCCGCCGGGCCGACTTCACCCACAAGCTGACCACCGACCTGGCCAAGAGCCACGGCTGGGTCGGGATCGAGGACTTGCAGGTGAAGGGTATGACCGCCAGCGCCAGGGGCACCAAGGAGCAGCCCGGAGGGAACGTTCGGCAGAAGACGGGGCTGAACCGGGTGATCCTCGACAACGCCCCGGGTGAGCGCCGCCGGCAACTCGGGTACAAGGCGCCGCGGTTCGGGTCGGAGCTGCGGCTGGTCCCCGCGCCGGGCACGTCGCAGACCTGCGCGGCGTGCGGCATGCGCGACCCTGCGTCACGGTCGGGCTGCGGGCGGGTGTTCGCCTGCACCGCCTGCGGCCACCAGGCTCACGCGGACTTGAATGCCGCGTTGAACATCGAAGGTCGTGCCGCCGGACGGGCGGTGCACAGCACGCGCAGTCACCCTGGGGTGGCGAGGCCCGCGAGGAGCCGCATGCGTGAACCCCTGGCCGGGGCCACAGCATGACCCCGGCCAGGAATCCCCGCCTTCAGGGCACGGGAGGATGTCAACCGCGGAGCTGGCGCAGGACGTACTGCAGGATCCCGCCGTGGCGGTAGTACTGCACCTCGTTCGGGGTGTCGATGCGCACCACGGCGGCGAAGCGCTTGTCGCCGTCGGCGGTGACCGTGACCTCGCGGGGGAAGCCGTCGCCCCCGGCCCCCTCCAGGCCCTCGATGTCGAAGGTCTCGTGGCCGGTGAGGCCGAGGGAGGAGGCCGACTCCCCCTCGGGGAACTGCAGCGGCAGCACGCCCATGCCGACCAGGTTGGAGCGGTGGATCCGCTCGTAGCTCTCGGCCAGCACGGCCCGCACCCCGAGCAGCCGGGGGCCCTTGGCCGCCCAGTCCCGGCTCGACCCCGAGCCGTACTCCTTGCCGGCCAGGATCACCAGAGGCACGCCGTCGGCCTGGTAGCGCGTCGACGCCTCGTAGATGGTGGTCTGCCCGCCGTCGGGCAGATGCAGGGTGACGCCGCCCTCGGTGCCAGGGGCGAGCTGGTTGCGCAGCCGGATGTTGGCGAACGTGCCCCGGATCATCACCTCGTGGTTGCCCCGGCGCGCCCCGTAGGAGTTGAAGTCCCTGGGCTCGACCCCCTGCTCGACCAGGTAGCGCCCGGCCGGGCTGTCGCGCTTGATGACCCCGGCCGGGGAGATGTGGTCGGTGGTGACGCTGTCGCCGAGCACGGCCAGCACGCGGGCGCCGCGGATGTCGGTGACCGGCGCCGGCTCCGACGGCATGCCGTCGAAGTACGGCGGCCGGCGCACGTAGGTCGACGCCTCGTCCCAGACGAAGGTGTCGCCGGTCGGCACCTCGAGCGAGTTCCAGCGGTCGTCGCCCTTGAACACCTCGCCGTAGCTCTTGCGGAACATGTCCGACTGGATCGAGGAGCCGACCAGCTCGCTCACTTCCGTGCTGGACGGCCAGACGTCGCGCAGGTAGACCGGCTCGCCGAAGTTGCCGGTGCCCAGCGGCTCCTCGAAGAGGTCCACGTCCATCGACCCGGCCAGCGCGTAGGCGACCACCAGCGGCGGCGAGGCCAGGTAGTTCATGCGGCAGTCGGGGTTGATGCGGCCCTCGAAGTTGCGGTTGCCGGACAGCACCGAGGCCACCGCCAGGCCGCCGCGGTCGATCGCGGCCGAGATCTCCGGGTGGAGCGGGCCCGAGTTGCCGATGCAGGTGGTACAGCCGTAGCCGACCAGATGGAAGCCGAGCTGCTCCAGGTAGGGGATGAGGCCGGCCCGCTCGTAGTAGTCCATGACCACCTTGGAGCCGGGCGCGAGCGAGGTCTTGACCCACGGCTTGGCCGACAGGCCCTTGCTGACCGCGTTGCGGGCCAGCAGTCCGGCCGCGAGCATCACCGACGGGTTGGAGGTGTTGGTGCAGCTCGTGATCGCGGCGATCACAACGTGGCCGTGGTCGAGGGTGAAGTCGGCATCCTCGACCTCGACCGAGGCGCGCGGACGCGTGCCGGCGTCGCCCTGCTGGTCGCCGGCCGGGGGCAGGCTCTCGTCGGCGTGGGCGATGGCGCCGGCCGTCGCGGTGGGCGAGTCACTGGCGGGGAACGACTCGGCCGAGGCCTCGTCGGCGCCGTCCAGGTGGCCGTTGGCGGCGGTCTCCCAGCCGCTGGCGGGGCCCTCGGCCTTCACCCGTACGCTCGGCGGGGCCGGGGTGGCGGTCTTCCCGCTCGCGCCCTGGGCGAGCATCTCGGTGAGCGCGGCCTGGAACGACCGCTTGGCGTCGGTGAGGGCGACCCGGTCCTGGGGTCGGCGCGGCCCGGCCAGGCTGGGCACGACCGTGCCCAGGTCCAGCTCGACGGTTTCCGAGTAGACCGGGTCGCGCTCGGGGTCGTGCCACAGACCCTGCTCCTTGGCGTACGCCTCGACCAGCGCGATCAGCTCGCGCGGGCGGCCGGTGAACTCCAGGTAGCGCAGGGTCTCGTCGTCGATCGGGAAGATCGCGCAGGTGGAGCCGTACTCGGGCGACATGTTGCCGATCGTGGCCCGGTTGGCCAGCGGCACGTTGCCGACCCCGGGGCCGTAGAACTCGACGAACTTGCCGACCACGCCGTGCCTGCGGAGCAGCTCGGTGACGGTGAGGACGAGGTCGGTGGCGGTCGACCCCTCGGGCAACTCGCCGGAGAGCTTGAACCCGACCACCTTGGGCATCAGCATCGAGATCGGCTGGCCGAGCATGGCCGCCTCGGCCTCGATCCCGCCCACGCCCCAGCCGAGCACGCCGAGGCCGTTGACCATCGGCGTGTGGGAGTCGGTGCCGACCAGGGTGTCCGGGTAGGCCTGGCCGCGGTCGTCGGTGAACACCACCCGGGCCAGGTACTCGAGGTTGACCTGGTGGACGATGCCGGTGTCGGGCGGCACCACCCGGAAGTCGGCGAACGCCTGCTGGCCCCAGCGCAGGAAGGCGTAGCGCTCCTGGTTGCGCTCGAACTCGAGCTCGGCGTTGCGGACGAACGCGTCCCTGGTGCCGGCCACGTCGGCGATCACCGAGTGGTCGATGACCAGCTCGACAGGGGCCAGCGGGTTGATCCTGGACTGGTCGCCGCCGAGCTCGGCCATGGCATGGCGCATGGCGGCCAGGTCGACCACGGCGGGCACGCCGGTGAAGTCCTGCATGAGCACCCTGGCCGGGGAGAAGGCGATCTCCCGGTCATTGGCGGCGGCGGGGTCCCAGCGCGCGAACGCCTCGATGTCCTCGGCGCGCACCACGCTGCCGTCCTCCTTGCGGAGCAGGTTCTCGAGCAGGATCTTCAGCGAGAACGGCAGGCGGCCCACGTCGGCGACCGAGGAGAGCGCGCCGAGGCGGAAGATCTCATGGGAGCGGCCCGCGACCTCCAGGCCGGCGCTGGCTCCGAAGCTGTTCCCTGCCATGTCGTGACCTCCTGCTCGCGGTTCCACACCTGCCACTACCCCGCCGGCGCCGGCCCACGCCCGCCAGCCGGGAAATCTCGGGCTTGTCTGCCGAGGAGAGCGTACCGATCCTGGCCCATGCGCGGGCCTCGCTCAGCTGGTCAGCTTGGCGACGTCGGCCTGCTTGGAGCGGACCGCCTCGGCCGCCTGGCGCAGCTCGGCCAGCTCGGTGTCGGTGAGGGGCAGCTCGACCACCTCGCGCACGCCGCCCCGGCCGAGCCGGGCCGGGACGCCCAGGTACACGTCGGTGATGCCGTACTGGCCGCTGACCCAGGCGCACACCGGCATCAGCGCGCCCGAGTCGGTCAGGACCGCCTCCACCATCCGCGTGGCCGCGCTGGACGGCGCGTAGTAGGCCGAGCCCGACTTGAGCAGGGCGACCACCTCGGCGCCGCCGTCGCGGGCCCGCTGGACCAGCCGCTCGATGGTCTCGGCGTCGGCCAGGTCGGCCAGGGGCTTGCCGTCGACCCGCACCATGCTCGGCACCGGCACCATCGTGTCACCGTGGGAGCCGAGCGTCATCGCCTCGACCTTGCTCGGGCTGGTACCGAACTCCTCGGCCAGGAAGTACCTGAACCTGGCCGTGTCGAGCATGCCGGCCTGGCCCATCACCCGCCCCCTCGGAAAGCCCGACACCTCGGCGGCGAGCGCGGTCATCTCGTCCAGCGGGTTGGAGACCACGATGAGGACCGCGTCCGGTGAGGTCTCGGCCAGCTTGCCGGTCACCTCCCCGACGATCTTGGCGTTGGTCTCGAGCAGGTCCATGCGGCTCATGCCGGGCTTGCGGGGCAGCCCGGCGGTGATGACACACACGTCCGACCCGGCCGTCTCCTCGTAGCCGTTGCTGCCGACGATGCGGGTCTCGAACCCCTCGAGAGGGCGGGACTGGTTCATGTCGAGCGCGAGGCCCTGGGGCAGCCCCTCGACGATGTCGGTCATCACGACCTCGTCGGCCAGGTCCTTCTCGGCGATGCGCTGGACGGTGGTGGAGCCGTACTTGCCGGCCCCGACGACGGTGACCTTCATGACGACCTCCCTGTATGAGCCGGGGGCTACCGCTTCGCTGCTTGAGCCCCCCGGGCCCCCAGATACGAGCCGGGGCTACCGCTTCGCTGCCTGAGCCCCCGGGCCCCGGTTTCTCAGAGTCAGCGCTGGACGCGGCCGGAGGTGGACCCGCGGGCGCCCTCCTGCATCTTGGCGATCACCGCGTCCGCGACGTCGCTGGTGCCGACCGCGCTGGGGTCGTCGCGGTGGGGCTTCATGTCGTAGGTGACGCTCTTGCCCTCCTCGATCACCGCGGCCAGCGCGCCCTCGAGCCGGCCGGCCGCCTCGGCCTCGCCGAGGTGGCGGAGCATGAGCATCCCCGAGAACATCATCGCCATCGGGTTGACCTTGTTCTGCCCCTTGTACTTGGGGGCCGACCCGTGGGTGGCCTCGAAGACCGCCACCTCGTCGCCCATGTTGGCCCCGGGCGCCACCCCGAGCCCGCCGACCAGACCGGCCGAAAGGTCGGAGAGGATGTCGCCGTACAGGTTGGGCAGCAGCAGCACGTCGAAGTTCTCGGGCTTCTGCACCAGCTGCATGCACATGTTGTCGACCAGGTACTCGTCGTACTCGACGTCCGGGTACTCCTTGGCCACCTCCCGGCTGACCGCGTAGAACAGGCCGTCGGTGTACTTCATGATGTTGGCCTTGGTCACCGCGGTGACCTTCCTGCGTCCGTAGGCGCGGGCGTGCTCGAACGCGTACCGCGCGATCCGCCGTGTGCCCGTGACCGAGATCGGTTTGATTGAGATGCCCGAGTCGTCACGGATCTGCTTGGGCTGCACGCCGTTCAGGAACGCGATCACCTGCTTGGCCTCGCCGCTGCCCTGCTCGAACTCGATCCCGGCGTACAGGTCCTCGTGGTTCTCCCGCACGATCACCAGGTCGACGTTGTCGTAGCGGCTGCGCACGCCCGGGTAGTACTTGCACGGCCGGAGGCACGCGTACAGGTCGAGCTCCTTGCGCAGGGCCACGTTGACGCTGCGGAACCCGGTGCCGATCGGGGTGGTCAGGGGTCCCTTGATGGCGACCTTGTTGGCTCGGACCGAGTCGAGCACCGGGTCGGGCAGGGGCGTGCCGTACTTGTCGATCACCTCGGCCCCGGCCTCCCGGACGTCCCAGTCGAACTGCACGCCGGTGCCCTCGAGCACGCGGCGTGTCGCCTCCGACAGCTCAGGGCCGACCCCGTCACCGGGGACGAACGTGACACGGTGGGCCATGGAAGGCTCCTCTCGGCTCAACGCAGGCGTGGTCTCGGTCGAACAAGCGGACGAGCGCACGAGCGCTGGCATCCGCCCCTGTCAGGGTATCTCGGCATGGATCCCGGGAACGAAACCCGCCGAACCCCGCACCGGTACGCCAGTGATGTGCAGGGACGGGCAGGTTGCCTACGATAAGAGCGGCAGCCCACCCCCGGTGAGACCTGGAGGCAGCGCAATGGCTGGTAGCGGCAAGGGCAAGGGACTCGAGGGCGTGGTCGCCGCCGAGACCAAGATCTCCGACATCGACGGGCAGAAGGGCAAGCTGTACTACGCCGGGTACGACATCGGTGAGCTGGCCGAGCACGCCACCTTCGAGGAGATCGTCTACCTCCTCCACCACCTCGAGCTGCCCACCAGGGCCCAGCTCGAGGAGACCGCCGCCACCTTGCGCGCAGAGAGCAGCCTGGACGACGCCCTCGTCCAGCTGCTCACCTCGGTCGCCGACCAGACCGGTCCGATGTCGGCGCTGCGGACGGCGGTGTCGGCCGCCGCGGTCCACGACCCCGACGGCGGCGACGACTCGGAAGCGGCCAACCTGCGCAAGGCCTACCGACTGATCGCCAAGACCCCGCAGATCGTCGCCACCTACCAGCGCCAGCGCAGCGGCGTGGACGTGGTCGAGTCGCGCGACGGCCTGTCGATCGCCGGCAGCTTCCTCCACGCGCTCACCGGCAGGGAGCCCGACCCAGCCATCGCCCGCGCCTTCGACGTGGTCCTGGTCCTCTACGCCGACCACACCCTGAACGCGTCGACCTTCGCTGGCCGGGTCGCCGCGGCCACCCTGGCCGACATGTACGCGGGCGCGACCGCAGCCGTCGCCACCCTGCAGGGCCCGCTCCACGGCGGCGCCATCGAGCAGGTCCGCTACATGCTCGACGACATCGGCACGCCCGATCGGGCCGCCGAATGGGTCAAGCAGCGGTTCGCGGAGAGGCAGAAGATCATGGGCTTCGGCCATCGCGTCTACAAGACCTGGGACCCGCGCGCGACCGTGCTCCGGGAGATGGGCGAGCGGCTCGGCAAGCAGCTCGGCGACACCCACTGGTACGAGATCTCGGCGCGGGTCCAGGAGACCGTCATGGAGGAGAAGGGCCTGTATCCCAACGTGGACTTCTACACGGCCAGCGTGTACTCGGCCCTGGGCATCCCGCCCGACCTCTACACCACCCTGTTCGCCACCGCCCGGATGGCCGGCTGGACCGCCCACATCCGCGAGCAGTATGCCGACAACCGGCTGATCCGCCCCGACTCCATCTACATCGGCCCCGCCCCCCGCGCCTACGAGCCCGTCGACACCCGGGGCTGACCCGCCCGGCGAACTTGCCGGGCGGCCGACGGCCGCACTTGGCCGTCGGAATGGATGCCCGCGCCGCAGGCGCTCCGAGCAGTTCCCGGGCCGCACTTGGCCGTCGGAATGGATGCCCGCGCCGCAGGCGCTCCGAGCAGTTCCCGGGCCGCACTTGGCCGTCGGAATGGATGCCCGCGCCGCAGGCGCTCCAAGCAGTGCCCGCGCCGCAGGCGCTCCGTGCATTTCAGGTGGCGCCCCGCGCCGCCCGCACCGTGTTGGCCAGGAGCATCGCCACCGTCATCGGGCCCACCCCGCCCGGGACAGGGGTGAAGGCGCCGGCCACCTCGGCCACCTCAGGGGCCACGTCGCCGACCAGGGCGCCGTCCACCCGGTGGTTGCCGACGTCGACCACGGCCGCGCCCGGCCGCACCATGCCGGGCCCGATCATGGCCGGCCGGCCGGCCGCCGCGACCAGCACGTCGGCCTCGCGGGTGAAGCCCGACAGCTTACGGGTCCCGGTGTGGCAGATGGTCACGGTCGCGTTCGCCCCGGCCGCCTTGGCCGACAGCAGCACCGCCAGGGGCCGGCCGACCAGCAGGCCTCGCCCCACGATCACAACGTGGCTGCCCTCCACCGCCACCCGCTCCCTGCGCAGCAGCTCGACGATGCCGGCTGGGGTGCAGGGCGCGAACACCGGGTCGCCCCGGAGCAGGCGCCCCTCGTTCCACGGGTGCAGGCCGTCGACGTCCTTGGCCGGGTCGATCGCCTCCTGCACCGCCACCGGGTCCAGGCCGTCGGGCAGGGGAAGCTGCACGATGATCCCGTGCACGGCCGGGTCGGCGTTCAGCTCGGCCACCGCGTCCAGCACCTGCCCCTGGCTCGCGTCGGCGGGCAGCGACACCCGGCGCGAGTCGATGCCGGTGCTGGCGGCCGCCCGCTGCTTGGCCCCCACGTAGATGTGAGACGCCTCGTCGTCCCCGACCAGCACCGCGGCCAGGCCGGGGCGGCGCCCGGCCGCGGCGAGCCGTTCGATCTCCTCGGCCAGCTCGGCCCGGATCTGGGTCGCCGCCGCCCTGCCGTCTAGGATCCTTGCGGGCATGTCGTCTCCTTTGGCTCCTCGAACCGGCGTGCGCAGGCAACGCTACCGCGACCGCCCGACCCGAGGCACCGATGACCGCAGGCCGACCGAGGCCGACCCGGGACGAGGTCACCGCCGCCCATGGCCGCCGGGTGCCGACGTGGTCGGCCCAGGTCTCCGGGTGCTCTTCTGCGGGATCAACCCGGGCCTGTACTCCGCTGCTGCCGGCCATCACCTCGCCCTTCGCCGACCTCCACCGCGCGGCCATGCCCTGACGCTGGTGACGAGTCTCCCGAATGCTCGCCAGCACGCGCCGAACGGGCGTAGTGCTGCGTGCAGCTCACCAAGACCTTCCTGCCGCCCTTCAAGCGGAGGAACGTCAGCCGCAGCGAGTCAGAGGCCGAAGCGGACCACAAGCCGGCGAGATCGCCATGAAGCGCATGGACGCGAAGCGAGGGATGCTGCTCGTTGGTATCGAGCAGCCGGAGCGCCTTGCGGATAGCCCGCCGGTCCGCAGCCGTGAAGTCCTTGGATCCAAAGGACTCAAGAAAGGTGTCAGTGAAGTCGAGGGCGTGAAACGGCTCTGACATGATGGCAATCTACCATATTTCCATTGTGGTTCATTGGCACTTGGGCACATCACCTGTACACTTGTTGGACCCGCTCGGAGCTGACCGCTCCGAAGAGGGGTTTACCAGTTCCTGCTCGAGACCGAGGAGCCCCGTCCCCATGCGGACCGTCACCATGAGCCCCAATGGGCGACTGACGCTGCCGGCAGAAGTCCGTCAGAAGCTTGGGCTGACCGGTGAGACCGAGTTCGATGTCGAGGTGACCGACCACAGCAGCGTCACCCTGCGGCCGGTCGTCGTGCTTCCCCGCGACGACGCCTGGGCCTACACGGCAGAGCACCTCTCACAGGTCGCCAAGGCCCTGGCTGACGTACGTGAGGGGCGCATCCGTCAGGCCTCCGACACGGACCTTGCCGCTTACGACGACTGACTCGGCACGGTATGCGGGGCAACAGCAGGAAGACCACTGGTATGAGCATGAGGACCTCCTTCCGGCCGCCAGCCTCGATCAGCTCGCGCTTGCGCTGCTCACGGACGTCCGACGCCTGCGCCCGCAAGACGTCGGCCAG
>Ga0184627_10000001_pt1 | contig 207480 bp, 170 predicted proteins | sample PLM3_127_b1_FD_133150 | JGI IMG/M metagenome (GOLD analysis project Ga0184627, IMG submission 133150) | Groundwater sediment microbial communities from an aquifer in East River, Colorado, USA - PLM3_127_b1 | ecosystem: Environmental > Terrestrial > Soil > Riparian zone | place: USA: East... | reverse complement strand
TCGTCCCCGTACCACCGATGGCGGTGGCGGACGTGGTGGCGGCGGACACGGTGGCGATCGCGGCGGTAGTCGCGGCGGCAACCGCGGCGGCAACCGCGGCAGGAGCTGGTAAGACCAATTAGACTATTAATTGACATAGCTTGTTCTAATAATTATCAGAGCATAACGGAGGGTGGTCCAATTCGGCCTCCGTTTTATTGTTGATTATGGATTATTTTGAAAGTATCTAATAAATGGTGACAATGGCTACAAAATGGATTTTGGCCATGGGCCAAATCAAACGCGAACGAATGTGCAAAACGACCTTGGTGTGTTGCAGCCGGGATGGAGAGAAAAAATGGAAATTAAATTTGAAAACATTACAAAGGGATTGGCTACTTTTCAAAAATCAAGTTCCGCCAGCAGTATCTGGCAGCTTTCCAACACCTTAATACCCTATGTTTTGTTGTGGGTACTGGCATATTATGCCTTAAACATTTCTTACTGGCTGGCTCTCCCCGTAATAATACTGGCCAGCGGCTTTACGATTAGAACTTTTATAATCTTTCATGACTGCGGGCATCAGTCCTTCTTCCGCACCCGCAAAGCCAACGACTTCTGGGGCACGATTACCGGCGTTTTGACTTTCACGCCTTACTATTACTGGCACGCTAATCATGCCCGGCATCATGCCACCTCTTCTAATCTCGACAAACGCGGCGAAGGCGATGTTTGGATGATGACAGTTGCAGAGTATGAGGCGGCCACTCCCCGGGAACGATTGAAATACCGTCTTTATCGGCAGCCGCTCATCATGTTTCTGCTCGGACCGCTTTTTATGACCCTCATAACGCACAGAATAGTGCGCAGAAAAGCCTCCAGAAAAGAGAAGGTCAGCGTCTATGGCACGAATTTAGGGATACTTGCCGTCGGAGTCATTGCCAGTTTGATAATGGGTTGGAAAGCTTATCTGGTTATCCAGTTCTCAATGCTATACGTGGCTCTGATTTTAGGCATCTGGCTCTTTTATGTACAGCACCAGTTTGAAGATGTTTACTGGTCGCGAACAAATAGTTGGAATTTTATTACGGCCTCTTTAGAAGGTGGCTCTTTCTATAATCTTCCGGCAGTTTTGCGCTGGTTTACAGGCAGCATTGGCTACCACCACGTTCATCACCTAAATCCCAGAATTCCTAACTACAACTTGGCCAAATGCCACGACCACTTCCCGGAACTTAACTCGATAAAACCTGTAAAGCTTCTGACAAGTCTGAAAGCGCTTAATTATCGACTGCTGGACGAGGAAACCGGGAAAATGGTGGGATTTCGCGAGGCCAAAAAACTGCAATTGAGCCGTTCGCAGCGAGTACACGAGGCTGTAAGTCAGTAGCGCAAAGATTAAACTCGCTGCGCCACCTTATCTTCCAGCGTTTCAATATACTTTTCAGCCGCTACGGCTGCAGTAGTGCCATCGCCGACCGCGTTGGTCACCTGGCGAACCAATTGCGAACGGACATCGCCGCAGGCGTAGATGCCCTTAATTGACGTCTCCATTTTATCATTGGTAATTATATAGCCATTGGCGTCGAGTTGAACTTTATCGCGGAAAAATTTCGAGTTGGGATGAAAACCTATGTATATGAAAATCGCTCCGACATCAAGATTGGATTTTTCATCGGATTCGGTATTACGAAGTGTCAGGCTGGAAATTTTACTGCCGTTACCCTGAATTGAATCCACCACTGAATTCCAAATGAATTCCACCTTTTTGTTATCGAAAGCTCTCTGTTGGATGATTTTTTGGGCGCGTAACTTGTCGCGGCGGTGAATGATATGAACCTTGGAACCGTATTTGGTCAAAAACGTCCCTTCTTCGATAGCGGCATCGCCGCCGCCAACCACTGCGATTACTTTATCTTTGAAAAAAGCGCCGTCACAGATAGCACAGTATGATACCCCTTTGCCGCTATATTCCACTTCACCGACAACGTCCAGTTTAACCGGTGTGCCGCCAGTGGACACGATAACTGCTTTAGCCCGATAAATGTCTCCCGAGGCGCATTTTACAACGCGGTCGTCACCATCGACATAAACTTCGGTGACTTCGTCCTGGGCAATCTCTAATCCGAATTTCTTGGCATGGTCTGTGAATTTTTTACCTAATTCGGGACCATCGATATGTTCAAAACCAGGATAATCTTCTACATCACCGGTCAAAGAAATCTGTCCGCCGGTGAGAAATCTTTCAATGCAGACTACTTTGCGTCTGGCGCGCGCGGCGTACATTCCAGCACACAACCCCCCCGGTCCTCCCCCAATGATCACAATGTCATAATGCTTTTCAGCCATTTACTTTGTCTCCGATTACTTTTTTCAACCCATCTTCAAATGTGACAGGTTCAATTCCGAATAGTGCTCTCATTTTCGATATATCTCCGGTGTTTCCCATTTTTAACATGGTTAACTGGTCGACCGTCAATGGCGCTGGTTTCAAAAACAGTTCCATCAAAGCGGCAACAGGTTTTATAACTCTAAAGTGAATGTGAAAGTTCAATCGTTTTTTCCCGAGTGTTTTTTTGATTTTATTCATAATAGTCATATAATCCAGCTGCTCCGGCCCCCCGATATCGATGATCTGTCCCGCAGCCGACGGAGTCACAACTGCTTTCGCCATTGCATTTGTCAGATCCTCTATATAAACCGGCTGAAGCTTGTACCTGCCATCCCCAAAAATAGGAATGAAAGGAAAGTATTTGATGACTTTTGACAAAATCGCCAAAAAACTGTCGTCTTCGCCATAAATCACTGACGCCCGAAAAATGACCCATTCCAGTCCGCTGTTAATCACTGTTTGCTCTGCTTGATATTTAGTCCGATGGTAGGTCGTTTCGGCGAATTCTGATGTACCCATCGCTGAAAGATAAATAATTTTCTTAACCTTTGCCTCCCGGCAGGCCGCTACTACATTCCGGGTCCCCTCGACGACAGTTTTCTCAAAAGTATTCTTTCTTGTTTCTGCAATAATTCCCACTAAATGAAAAATGACCTGGCAGCCTTGAAACGCCGGCACCATTTCCGAAGCGCTGTTTACCGAGCCGGAAATCATGCGTACGCGATTGTCAAAAATATTTTCTCCGGATTTACGATGTGTCAGCACCGTGATTTCATGATTATCTTTCAAAAGCCGGTTGACCAAATGACGACCGACAAAACCGGTTCCGCCAGTCACGGCGACTTTCACCAGTCAACACCTTTCTGGGCCAGTATTCCTTTTTGATATGGATGTTTTATTTCTTTCATTTCAGTGACTAAATCGGCTTTATCAATTAACCAGTCCGGGGCATCACGGCCAGTGATGACTAAATGTTGTTCAGGAGAACGGGCCGACAATAACTCTTCGATATCTTCATTCCCTACCAAACCAAGCTGATGAGCGACGTTGAGTTCATCCAAAATCACAATATTGAACTGATTCGATTTTATTTTTTCCAGGGCAGTTTTCAGACCTTCTTTGGCGGCTTTGACGTGCTCGTCGAACTCCTTGTTGTCGTCAACTATTCCAACAAACCCCTCTCCTACAGTAGTAAGCTCGACATTCGGCTCAAGTCGTTTAACCCCTTTCAATTCGCCGTATTTCCAACTCCCCTTGACGAATTGCACAATGCTGACTTTCCAGTCATAACCAACTGCCCTGACACACATGCCCAATGCGGCCGTTGTCTTCCCTTTGCCGTTGCCGGTGTAGACTATTAAAAGCCCACGCTTCTTCTCTTTATCTGTTTTAGTCATTATTTCATTATGCACATCAGGCACGCCCAAGTCAACGACCTCGGATCCATGCAAAGGTTGTGTTTACAAACGCTTCCGGCCGCAGTATTTTCATACACCAGGTAGAATTGAGAAAGGGACGTTTGCATGCCGGTAAAATCCGACCAATGGATTATTGAAATGTGCCGCAAGCATCACATGATTGAACCATTTGAGGAGACTCAAATTCGCCGGGGCATTAGCTACGGCGTGTCTTCATACGGTTACGACATAAGTCTGGCTAACGAATTTAAAACACTCAAGACAGACGATATTGAGTTTATAGACCCTAAGGCGAATAACGACCATCTTTTCAACGACGTGCGGGCCAATTTTATACTAATTCCGGCCAGGAACTTCGCGCTGGCCAGGACCAGGGAATATTTCAAAATACCTCGAAATATCATCACCATTTGCCTGGGAAAATCGACCTATGCTCGAAGCGGCGTAGTGGTCAACGTTACACCTTTCGAGCCCGAATGGGAAGGTTTTGCCACCATCTCTCTTTCCAACACGGCTTCTGTTCCGGTAAAGGTTTATGCACATGAAGGCGTGGCACAATTGATCTTTTTGGAGGCCGACCAGGAGTGCCTTCAATCCTACAAAGACAAAAAAGGAAAATACCAGGCACAAAAAGCCATCACTTTATCTAAGGGCGACTAATGTAAGGTTTTATATGACAGGCGCTTATCGAACAAAGTAGCCTGGCGACTTTTGTCAATTTAATCGCATTTTCGCTTCCCCAACCAATCAAGTAAACCGTCCATCTTTCCGATAATTGAGAAAAATTCAATTCTATGCGCAGGAGGAAAGATGCGTTTTAAACTGATAGCCTTTTTGATCGGAATTGCGCTGCTCTTGAGCGTTTCCGTATCAGCCCAAACCAGGACAACCAATAAGACTGAACAGGAGCTGATAGATAAATATCTCAAGAAAAGCAAAAAGCAGGAAGAGAAATCAAAAAAGCTCTACTGGGTAACCGGGCATTATTCAATTAACAGGATAAACCGGAATAACGACTACAACAAGTTTGCTATCTACGCCAGCAGCCAGTTGACCAATACCGATTTGAGCTGGCTCAATACCGGCTCGTCTTTTGGTCTGGAGTTTGGCTGGCTGGCTAACAAGAATTTTTCGTGGACTCTTGGCGGCGAATACTGGATGCCGCTGGGAGAGACCCAGATCGGCAATTTTGACTACAACCCACCGAGCGGCAGTACCACCGTAACCGAGCTTAGATCTGAAATCAAGGTTTACGGCGTTGCCACAGGTGTTCAATATTACATCATGAACGCCCCAACGCCGACAGAAAGACTGACCAAACCTGCCGTAAGAGTCGGCGTAGGGGCCGGTTATTATCAGGTCAAATGGAATCTGTGGGATCAGTACGAAAACCTGAATTTGGCCAGCTCCCAACCCTCACCGGTTAATTCGACCTTTAGAGACAACGCCCTTGGATTTACTTTTAGTGTCGGAGGAGAGTACCCGATTAAAGCCTCCGGTTTCGCACTAGGTCTGGATTTGCATTATCTCTGGCTGAACTTTAAGAATGTAGCTTGGTATAATTCGCAAGACCAGGAAATCGTGGCGACCTACGAAGGCAATGCCACCAGCCGAGTTGATCTCGGCCTGTCCGGCATAAGAGCCAAGGTGGAGCTTAAGAAATTTTTCAGCTGGTAACACACCGGCAGGGTTGACAATTAAAGATAGCCGACTATCTTTTGACCCAACCTTTGAGCAAAAATTGGAGTTTTGTTTTTGAGCTTGAATTGGATGAAGATTAAAACGGCAGGCCTGGCTTTCCTCCTGTTGGCCGCCGTTTCGACAATAGATGCAGCAGATAAAATGCCTGCCGACCAAGCGGGCATTATTTCACCCCCCAAAGGAAAAATCGCTTTTTTGCGCGATAAGAATGTCTGGGTACTCGACTTGGACAGGCAGTCTCAAGGGAAATCAGACGCCTTGCAATTAATCTGTGAAGCCTCCAATGGCGATGGCCGCCTTAGTTGGTCGCCGGACAACAAGAAAATTTTGTTTACTCGTTCGGGCACAATTGACCTCAAAGCCCCGGATATGATGGGCGGTCGCCACAAAATCTATGATATTTTTACGGCGTTTCTTGATTCTGCCTATGCCAACAATAAAGGTTTCTGGATGGGCGTAACGACCAATCTGGGCGGCCGTGATCCGGAATGGGGATTGGGCAGCAATAAAGTTGTTTTCTGGCAGGATATGAACGCCAACACGGTCAATGCCATTTTCCCCAACTATCAGATTTGTACCATGAACCCCGACGGCAGTAGTCTCGAATTGATTCGAAAAGATTGGCAGAATTTTGACAGTACGTTTATGATTGCGCCCTCAATGAGCAACGACGGGCGCCTGGCAGTCACCATGCTCTTCGAGAACAAGCCCCAGGGAATCGTGGTACTCGCACCAAATGAATACACGCTTTCGTTGGATTCGCTTAAAGCCCGCGCTCGAAAAAACTTGAAAAAGGTAGCCCCCAGTTGGTCCCAAGACAGCAAATGGATTGCTTATGTTTTAAACGACCTGAACAATCCGGGGGTATATGTGGCGTCACCGGATTTTAAGGAGAATTATCTGGTATTTGTGCCGCCGGTCGGCGCCAACCTGTATACCATGTCTCCTTCATTTGCACCTGATTCCAAATGGCTGACATTTGCCACAACAGACGGCTCGATTTGGATTTGTGATATTACCGGCAGCGGCGCTCGAAGACTCTCCGGTCCCGGTCTCGATTCCAGCCCGGCTTGGTCAAAATAGGGACTTTATCCCCATTTTACGATTTTGTTGACTATTTAATTTATTGATTGTACTTTCTTTGCAATGGTTACTGCCAATCGGCTGCGATCGAATAGAATTCTGATTCTCTTTATCGTTCTACTAACGCTATTCGGTTTCGCCGCCCTATTATCTCACAGTTCACACCACGATTCAAATCACGATCACTGTTTTGCCTGCAAATTCTCATCATTTCTCTGGTTTTCGATTGCTTTCTTTTCCTTGGTCAGTCTGGTTAGGCCGCAACTTTTTGAATTGGCACTATCCAGGGCGCATCCCAGTCCAAGATATCTGCATGCTTCGGGGAAACGCGCCCCACCCCGCCTTTCATAAATCCCGCTTCAATTAATAAGTAAACTTATGCACCGGCTGCGGCAGATTATGCCGTGTCCAGGTGTTACAATTCACACTGGAGAAGTTTATGAAATATGGACTATCATATGCAATATTATTAGTGGCGCTTTGCGGCAGCGTTTCGGCACAAACAACTTTGAATCCCGATGTTTCTGCAATCGGTGATATGATGATCTTTACTCATAATGATGAAGAAAGAATCAACGAAAAGGATAAATTCAACCTCACCAGACCCAAACTGGAACTCAATCTCAACGGTTACTTAAATCCTTACGCCCGCGCCGATGCCGTAATAGCCTGGGAAGGTGAAGAGAACGCCGTAATCGAGGAATTCTACGCCACTATCCTGCGCGGCCTGCCACTCAACATGAATTTGCGTGCTGGTAAATACCGGCTTGAATACGGACGGCTCAATCCTATACACCCCCACGCCTATTCTTTTATCAATCTACCGATGGTTCACGAAGCGTTTTTCGGCGAAGAAGGATTAAACGATGTGGCCATAAGGGCCGCCTTCTTATTGCCCAGCGGCAAGACCTACACCGAATTAATGGGTGCCGTCACCAAAGGCAATGCACTCCTCGAAGAGGATGCGCTGGCAGGTAATGACACCACTCATCTCAATCTCGGCGGCTTTGGAAGACTGACAACTTCAATGGCTGTTTCCGAAACAGCCGAGTTGTCTCTGGGAACTTCGATTTTGAACTCTGTATATGAGATTGATCCAAGGCAACTTCGAACTACTCTCATTGGCTTGGATGCCAAGTACAAGAACGTGAAGTCCCGTTACTCGACTCTCCTTTTTGAAAGCGAATTCCTCTATCGCTCGCAAGAGCAGGACTCGGCCGATAATGTTACCTCGTATGGAACATATGCTTACGTCGATTACAAATTTCACAAAGTATATAACATTGGCGGAATGTTTGATTACACATCTTTGAAGTCCTTGGAATTCGACACGCTGGGAACTCCCTCTGAAGTAACATCAAATACCTGGCGCGGCGCTCTCTTTGTAGGATTCGCTCCAATTGAAGAGACAACTTTGATTCGACTTGTCGGACACTGGACCAAACCGAAAGAGACTGACGGCATTTGGGAATTAGCCATGCAATTTGTATTCAGTCTCGGCCCGCATAAACCGCACAATTTTTAAAAGGTGACAATATGAAAAACTTTAAATACTTAATAATTCTCTGGCTTATGCCGCTGGCATTGGCCGCCAAAGTGAATATCGTTGCCTCCACATCCGATTTCGCCTATTTCGCCGAACAAATCGGCCGAGATTATGTCGATGTGACCTTTATAGCGCCGCCGGCGTCAGACGTACATTTTGTGGATGCCCGCCCCAGTTACATTGTCAAAGTTGCTAAAGCCGACATAGTTTTGAAAGTGGGACTGGAACTCGACCTGTGGATGGACTTAATCGTCGACGGCTCTCGCAATGACCATCTGATCATCGTAGATTGCTCTAAATATGTCCAGAAGCTCGAAGTTCCCTCTTTCAAAGCTGATGCCCGTTACGGCGACTTGCACCGGTTTGGCAATCCGCACTATTGGCTGACACCCCAAAATGCCAAACCGATCTCTGACGTCATCACCAAAGCACTTCAAAAAGTGGACGCATCGCACAGCCAACAGTTTTTATCGAATCAGGAAAAACTTCTTAAAGAAATTTCGGCGGTCCTGGAAAGTATTCAACCCAAAATAGACAAACTCAAGGGAACGGAAATAATCTTTTATCATAACAGCTGGCCATATTTTGACGAGTTCGCCGGAACCATCTCAGCACAATTCATTGAACCCTACCCGGGAGTCGCTCCTTCCCCTTCTCACATCAAAAATCTGATAGATTTAATAAACTCACGTAAAATCAAAGTCATTGCCATGGAGCCTTATTTTGATAAAAGAGTGCCGGATAAAATCGCGCAAGAAACCGGCGCCAAAGTTGTCACGCTTTATCCATCTATTGGGGGGCGCTCCAAAGAAGAGAATTACGGACAATGGCTGGAGTCAAATGTTGATGCATTGCTTGAGGCATTACAATGAACCAATATGTTTCGTTTCTGCTGCTGCCGTTTATCAGTTGTTTGACTTTGGTGGGGATACTGTCCTACTTTGGAATGCACGTAATTAAGCGGGGCATAATTTTTGTCGATCTGTCGCTGGCTCAAGTAGCGGCGCTGGGAATGACATTGTCGATTCTGCTCGGAAATGAACTGGATGACACCATTACCTATTTCCTGTCGCTCGGATTTGCCTTAGTCGGAGCAGCTTTATTCACCTATACGCGGGGCATCAAGAGTGAAATCCCCCAGGAGGCCATAATCGGAATTGTTTATGCCGTCAGCACGGCCGCAGCTATCATTATGGTTAGTCATTCTCCCGAGGGGGCCGAGCATATTCAACATCTCTTGGTCGGCAGTATTCTGACAGTCACAGCCGGCGCACTTTTGAAAGCATCGGGAATATTTGCTGTAATAGGACTTTTTCATTTTGTCAAAAGAGCCCGGTTTTTAGAATTGTCGTTTAACCAGAATGCAGATAAAAAGTATTCGAAGTTCTGGGAATTTTTGTTTTATGCCAGTTTTGCTGTTGCGGTTACTTCGGCGGTTAAAATCTGCGGCGTTTTGATGGTATTTGTTTTTCTGGTAGTACCATCGGTTTATGCCGCCTTAGTGACCAACAAGAGTGTCATGCATCGACTTCTGCATGGCTGGCTGTTCGGAATAGTTGGTTCGGCCGCCGGACTGGTATTGTCGTTTCAACTTGATACTCCCACCGGCGCCACAATTGTGTGCACCCTAGGATTGATGTTATTGTTATATGGCGGTTACAGAATAGCCATTGCAACAACAGCGTGAAAGGCGCTTAAAGCTTACGCCAGTTGGACAATAGTTCGACCAATAGTCTAACGCCAAATCCGGTCGGTCCTTTAGGAATATAGGGCTGACCGGATTTTTCCAAATCCATATAGGCAATGTCAATGTGCGCCCAGTTATAGTCACCGATGAAACTTTCAAGAAATGCGGCTGCGGTTAAAGTAGGTGCAGCTTTGCCGCCCGAGTTCCACAGATCGGCTATGGGAGATTTCATGGCTTCACGGAAATCATCCCATCTCGGCAGTTCCCAGACTCTTTCAGCCGAATCATTCGCTGCCTGCCGAATACCATCGGCCAACTTCTTGTTGTTGGAGACTATCGGTGCGCCGGCATAACCAAGAATGTATAAGGCGGCACCGGTGAGCGTGGCAATATCAATAACCGCTTCGGGCTTATAATTATTGGCATAATCAAGAGCATCGGCCAAAAGGAGTCGCCCTTCGGCATCGGTATTAATGATTTCAACCGTCAACCCTTTACGAGTTTTGATAATGTCGCCGGGTTTATAAGCAGTCGCGGACGGCATGTTCTCCGCTGATGGAATCAATGTTACGAGGTTTAAAGGCAGTTTCAGCTTCGCAGCGCAAACTATGGTGGTGAGCATGACGGCCGCGCCGGTCATGTCCCCTTTCATTTCGTGCATATCGGCAGCGGGCTTGATAGAAATCCCACCGGCATCAAAAGTGACACCTTTACCTACCAGAACAATTGGCGGTCGTTTGGCGGCAGCGCCATTATATTCAATAATTATGAAGCGCGGATGTTCAACAGAACCTTGGGCAACGGCTAATAGAGCTCCCATTCTTTCTTTTACGATGGCGTCTTTGTCAAGAATGGTGCATTTGAGTTTGTTCGCTCTGGCCAATTCCTGGGCTTTTTGCGCCAGAACTCGCGGAGGCAAGTCATTCGCCGGCATAAAACTCAAACGCCGCGCCAATATCTGTCCTTCTGAAATTATCCGGCCGCGCTCGACAGCCTTTTTCATTTTGTTCAGCTGATTTTTTTCAGAAACGACAAAAACCACTTTCTTTATTCGGGGCTGCTGATTCTCTTCGTTTTTCGTTTTGTATTCCAGCATTTTGAAGCCGCCCAAAAGAAATCCTTCAACCGCTGCCTGATAATATTTTTCATCAGTGTAAGAATCAAAGAATAATGCAATCGAGTTCGATTTGTTGATGCTGTCGTTGCGCGATAACGTACCAGTTGCTTTTCTCAAAACGTCGTAATCAAGCTTCTTCTTATCACCTAGACCGACCAAAAGCACCCGGGAGGCTTTGTAACCATCCGGTTTATAAAGTCCGGTAATTTGATTGGCATTGCCGCTGAATTCTTCAGATTTCAAAAGAAAGCTCAAAGCGCCGTTCTTGGCTTGGTCGAGTTCTTTTAATCCGCGGTCGGTCAAAGTTGATATTTGTGGAGTAAAGAGTACTAACGTGTCAACGGCAACATTCTGCGGCTGACCGGAAATATATTCAAATTGCATCGACGGCTCCTTCTTTTGCAGTCAAAACTAATCAAGATTTAATGAAGTGGCAAGTCGTCACCGATAATTAAATGGAGAGGTATTAAAACGGAAATTTCAAATAGTTTTTGTAATTACTTTCAATCTCGGAAAGACTGTCGCTGCCAAACTTCTCCAGAAATGCATCACATAAAACGTACGCAGCCATCGCCTCGCAAATAACCGCCAGCGCCGGTACAACGCAGTTGTCGGTGCGTTCAACCATTGCCACTGCAGGTTTTTTGGATTTTACGTCGACCGTTTTTAACGGCTGATTGAGAGTAGAAAGGGGTTTCGATGCCACCCGCAGAACAATGTCTTCGCCATTGCTGATACCCCCTTCGAGCCCGCCGGCGCTATTGGTCTTGCGGTAAAAATTCTTCTTATAGGCATCACCTCTTTTATTATAAAAAATCTCATCGTGTACTTTCGAGCCGCGCATTGCGGATGCTCTGAAGCCTAGACCTACTTCAACGCCTTTTACGGATTGAATCGACATCATCGCTTGTGCCAGGCGGCCATCCAGCCGTTTATACCACTGTGAAAAACTTCCTAGCCCGGCTGGGACACCACGGACGATTACTTCGACGACTCCACCGACAGAATCTCGTTTGTTTTTGGCGGCTTTGATGGCAGCAATCATTTTTGCTTCGGTTTTTCTGTCGATGCAGCGGACTTCGGATTCTTCAGTAATTTTGACAATCTTGTCTAAGTCCGATATGTCATACCCGTCTTTAATCTCAACGTCTGCAATCCGGACTACATGCGAAGCAAATTGAATATTGAACTGTTCTAAAAACTGGCGTGGAATGCTGCAAATAGCCACTCGTGCCGTAGTCTCTCTGGCGGAAGCGCGTTCCAGCACATTGCGCAAATCATAATGCCGCCATTTGATGGCTCCGGCCAAATCGGCGTGTCCAGGACGAGGCGTGCTGGTTTCATAGGCCAGGCGCCTTTCTTTAAGATTCAAATCTTTGGCAATCGGCCTGACCGGGTCCATTATCTTTTGCCAGTTGGGCCAGTCTCTGTTGGCAATGACTATTGTAATAGGTCCGCCCAGAGTCATGCTTCCTCGCACCCCCGAAACGATTTGTGCCTGGTCATGTTCGATTTTCATCCGGCCGCCGCGGCCGTAACCTTTCTGACGGCGCGCCAACTGGAAATTGATTTTGTCGAGGTTCATTTTGAATCCGGCCGGAAAGCCTTCCAAAATCGCAGTCAATTGGGGTCCATGCGATTCTCCGGCAGTAAGAAACTGTAGCATAAGAGTGTTAAATAAGCAAAATGCGGCCAGTCGTCAATGGCGCTGCTTGATAAGAGACAGCTGATGTAATTTGTCAGGGTTTATGACCATACCGCTTTTATCAGTCGGAGAACCAAGCATTTAACGCTGTCACAGAATTGTTCAGGCCTTTTGGCCGGTGGCTGCGGCTTTTACCAGATTTGTAAGCTGTTCAATTCTGAATGGCTTATAAAGAATATCAGTGATGCCTGATTCCTCCAAGTCGATTCGGTCGATAGATGCCTCCCAGCCGGTAATCAGAATAATTGGCGTATCCGGATGTTCAATTCGAAGCAGTCGGGAGAGCTCCAGTCCGGACATTCCCGGCATAGCCAAATCCGTGAGAATTACGTCGTAGCTGTTTTCCTTTGCTAAAGTCAGAGCTTCGGCGCCGGACGAGGCAGTAGTAACTCGGAAGCCAAGTGTCTGGCACATGGCCGATATCAACTCCAGAATCACGGGTTGGTCATCGACCGCCAGTATTTCAGCTTTTGAAATGCTCACTTGATCGGACAAATCAAATCGCTTTTTCAATGGAAACTTAAATGACAAATATGATGGCGACGTGCTGAATTTGTCATAGGCGAACCGGCCGCTGCTTCCGGCCAGTTTCTCCAAATACTTATCCGAAGGCCGTAGTTTGATGGCTTCTTCAGGATTTTGATAATTGCCGAACCCCGCCACAGACTCCACCGATGGGAGATTTCGGCGATGGCGAGAAATATCCAGATAGATATAGTTATCTCGGCTGTAAGTTGAAATTGTAATGATATCATCTTCCGCAGCCAATGCGGCAAAATTGTTTATGGCCCCTGTGAAAAGGTCCTGTATTTGAGCGCTGGGCAGCTCCGGCCGACCGACCTCACCCAGATTAAATTCTAATTCACGCGCCCTGCCGGCTACCATATAGAGATTCTCGGATACGTGGGAGCGTTTCAAAATCTGTTGAGCGATATCGTTCAAATTCAGTTCGACCGACCTTGATGCATCTTTTGTCCGAGGCAAATCGTCTTTTGGTTTCGATAGATTCTTAATTTGCCCTGATGCGATTTCAGCTTCATTCATGATCGATTGCAAATGAGCGCGCAAATCGTTGTCTGAACCGTTTTTAGTCAATAAAATTTCCGCATTCCCGATTACCGCAGCGAGATTGTTATTAACGGCGTTGACAATTTGGTTGATACGTTCGTCGGGAACCTGTTCGAATTGTTTTTGATTCATGGCTGCCACAGTCAGGCGCATCGAGTATAACCCGCAGGCCAGGGTAATCAGTCGCTCCCATTCTCGCCGCTCATTGTCCGATATTCCCTGAAAGAAAAACGCTACCGCTCCGGCCACCCGGTCCGCCACCTTTAGGGGTGCAATTAACGCAAAAGTAGGAGAGCCGAGTTCTACCATTAGTTTCTTGATTTCATCTCTATTCTCTTCACCAAACTCATCCAGCGATCTTTCAATCTCTCTTTTTCCGGAGATTGTCATGGCTGCACCATTCTCTGCAACTTTTCCGATAAATCCTTCTCCGGTTCTGATTCGCAGTTCGCTTTCGACAACGCCGTTTTGTCCGAAAACATCAACGAGCTTTAGCAGTCCGGCTTCCGATACAAATGAAAACACTCCGGTATGTTGCGGCAGGAGTGAGGCTAAATGACGTACAAAAAATCCCGGATCTTCTTCAAAAGAAAGTCGCGGCGGCATCCGCAGTAGTTGCACTACTTTGTCGAAACCCATGCGGCGGGTCATTTCCAGTTTTTCAGATTCGGACTTATTTAACGCCAGTGAAGCCATATGGGCGAAAATAGACAAAATTTTCAGTTGAAAATTATCGAAAGTAAAGGGAGTGGACTGACGGCGAAGTATCACAGCATGATTGGTTCTCGAACCGTCCAGCGGATATACCAGAGTGGAAACATTGGTAAAAGTTCTCCCCTGCTCATCTTCGGCATTTTGATTGACGACAGCCGGTTTGCCGCGGTTAACCGTATTTGCCAGAGCCTCCGCATATGGCTCACCGATGTTGACCAGTGGTTCGCTGCCGGCCAGGACTTCCAGTGAGCCATTAATAACAGCGGCCAGATGGACCGAATCACTTTCTGCAAAGCCTTTCAGGGTTGAACAGAGATTGTTCAACACATCCGCCGAGTTGAATGCCCCCGAAGCGTTCTCTATACGGCTGGAACTTTCATTGAACAAGGCTGACTGGTCATCTTTTTCTTTGCGAAGCGACGTTAATTCGCGCGCGGCTCTGGCAGATTTAATTTTTTCCGCCAGCCATTCGCCCACCGGCGCCAGCGTCCTAATGTCATTCTGCCCGAAAATTCTTTCGATGGTCGAAAACAAGACGATTCCGCCAATTCTGTCCATTCCGGATATAAGCGGCACGACCAACAAGGATTTAAATCGTGAGGGAGTTGCATTTTCCTTTTCGTCAACGAAATCAAAGCCGCCTGACAAAAGCGGTTCGCCGGCTTCTACCGCATGGCTGACATCATTGTCTCCAAAAGGATAATACTCGAGCTGATTGGTCTCGTCGGCAGTCAAACCAATTGACGTGGCCAGAACAAACTGTTTGCGGTTGCGGCCGACTAAAAACACGGCGCCGGCGCATTCCGGTATGGTTGAAGCGATTTCCTTAATTGAAAGATTTAATAATTCCAGAAACTGATACGGTTCGCGGGCATCCCGTTGAAGATTTTCCAGAATGTCCAGTTTTTGTTCGCGAAATTCAACATCGGTCTGAAGGTCAATTAAGGAATCGAAAAACCGGGAAAGTCCGTAAACAACAAATACCAGGCCGGTAATGATTACCAGAAGATGTACAATATCAATTATGGTGTATGCCGCGGGAATGAACCATTCCAGATAATCCGGCCTAAACCGTAAAGCTGTCCATAATGAACCAAGCAGCAGTAGAACTGTACCGGCAAAAAATGCCAAACGGCCGCGCGCCGATTTGTTGGTCAGAAATTGGAGTCTGTCGGATAGAGCATAAAGAGCTATCAAAAGGACAATAGTAAAGACCAGGCTAAACCAGGTGCCCAACATTAGTTGAGGCTCACTAATTCGCCATGGAGTGTAAAGGCGTCGGCCTCCCGGACTCTTATCGGAAGTACTCGGCCCATTTCTGCCTGACTTGCTTGAAACAACACAATCTTGTTTCCTTCGGTTCGGGCGCGCATTATTTCATTGCTGCGACGCGAAAAGCCTTCGACCAGGCCCATCCGCACCTGCCCAACTTCACGCTGATTGACTTCGTAGCTGATTTCCTGCTGCAATTTAATAAGCTTGTTGAGTCTTCGGATTTTGTCGTCTTCGAGGACATCATCAACGTAGCGGGCAGCGACAGTTCCGGGACGGACCGAATAGCGGAACATGAAAGCGCTGTCATAACGAATTTTTCGCACTGCCTCAAGCGTCTGCTCGAATTCACTTTCAGTTTCAGTGGGAAAGCCGACAATCAAGTCAGTAGTAATGGCCGTGTCCGGCAGTTTTTTGCGGATGTAGTCGATTATTCGAAGATAATGTTCAATCGTATAAATACGCCCCATCATTTTCAAAACGCGATTGGAGCCGGACTGAAGCGGCAAATGAATATGTCCCATCAGTTGCGGCAGCGCTGTCATCACATCAACCAATCGCTTTGATAGGTCTTTGGGGTGCGATGTCATAAAGCGGATTCTGGGTATACCCGTTTCATTGGCCACTCTTTCCAAAAGCCCGGGGAAGTCAAGGCCATTAAGTTTGTAGCTGTTGACGTTTTGTCCCAGAAGTGTGACTTCCTTGGCTCCTTCATCCACCATTTTCTTGACGCCATCAACGATGTAGTCAGGTGAGTGGCAAACTTCCTTGCCGCGCACATACGGCACGATGCAATAGGTGCAATAGTTATCACAGCCGCGGGTAATGGTGATAAATCCGGAGTACGGCGTTTCTTTGATTGGCTCTATGTTATCAAGATTCTCATGACCGAACGCAGTCATTACCTGCTGGGTGCCTTCAAGTTCCTGCAGGACGTCGGGTAACTGAAACTGGCGGTCGGTGCCCAACACATAGTCCACATAAGGGACTTTTTCTTTCAGAGCCTCACCCAGCCGCTGGGCCATGCAGCCGACAACCGCAATTCTCAAATACGGCTTGCGTTTTTTGTATTTGTAGATTTCTCCCAGCCGGCCATACACACGCTGTTCGGCCTTCTCTCTTACCGAGCAGGTATTCAGAATAATCAAATCGGCGTCAGCTTCATCACCGACTCGTTTATAGCCCCTGGTAATTAAATTGGCAGCTAAAGTCGATGAATCAGCCAGATTCATCTGACAGCCAAAAGTCTGGATGTGAAATGTCTGCGGATGCTTTCCCTTTACCGGTCGCCGAGTTGTTTGTGATACGTTTAATTCAGCCATATATTTACCAGTTGAGAATACACTTCTAAAATGGATTTGCCAACAAAAAAGCTGCCTTCGAACTTGAATTGGTTATTCAATCGTCTCAAATTCGAAGGCAACTGCCGGATTCACGAAAACAAAATCAGAGTCTTAAGTTCATTCCTCACTACTTGACCGGATTACCGCAGGGTGGCAGACCATTTCTGAAAAAATAATTCACCATGTAATTAAGGTCGACAATATCATATCTCTCATCGCAATTTACATCTCCGACCGGCCTCTCCGGCTGCGGCAAAACGCCGGAACCTCGGAAGAAATAGTTTATTGAATGAACCAAATCAAGAATGTTTAATTTACCATCGTAGTTATTGTCACCGTGGTATTTCCAGACCTTAAAAAGTAGCTTTACTCTTTTGGGGCTGTTTGAGGCCACTGGTGATGTAATGTAGAACGAATCCGTGTATTGGCCAAAGGTTAATTCGAAAGCGCTGGCAAATATTCCCACGGTATCGGGGACGTTGCCTGTGGTGTCAAAGACATTAGCCCAGGAAATGTCATTATCAATATGCCACTCCATACATCCCCCGAATTTATTTTGAATTACAAAATAGATTGGCAGAATCGGGCCGTGGTCTTCCTGTGCCGCAATTGTGTACATCGAATCCATCAAGTGAATCTGGGGTGTTTGATTCCCCGGAATAACGTTTAGGGTAACTTCAAGTTTATATGGGTTATTTTCTGCGTTTAAAGCATGGACATAAATTGTGTCCCTATATACTCCAACCGGTAATTGCAGGTCGTTGGTAAAGATCGAGAAGAATTGTGTAGTCGTGCCGACCAGAGGCGAAACTGTAAAAAGATCTGATTCATAAACAATCTGTATGTTCATCGGATCATCGCCGCCGACATTATTTACGGTAAAATTCAAGATGGGCGGCAATCCGCTAAGTCCCTGGGAACATTCAAATAAATTGTAATTCAAGCCTAGCGTAGATACACCAATTTCAGCAGGATCGTCGACATAATGCAAATACATAATGACCGGTACCGGGGAATTTATCGCCTGATTGGAGTAAACCCAAACCGTGTCTTCATAATCATTTCCTTCAGTTCCGGCCGCCACTTTGATTGTGACTTTGACTGTGTCCGGCGCGGTACTGCTGTCAGGAGTCAGGTTAACAATTCTGGGACTGGAATTGTTTTCAACCCAGAAATCCATCGTTCCGCCTCCTCCATTGCGAACACCAAAAAAGGCCGAATCAAAAGCACCAACTCCCGTCTGAACGATTACGTAATTGAAAGTAGAATCGACCTCAATAATCGGAAGATCAGATGCAACCGACAGCGTGACTGGTACCTTGCGAGGGTTGTTGGTCGCTGCCGGGTCGCTGATGGTTATAGTGTCCCGATAGGTTCCAAGTGAAAGCCCTGTTATGTCAACCGCAACTTCAACATCACCCGAGTCCGTGCCGATAGTCGGACTCAAATTGAGCCAGGGTTGACTGTGGGTCAGTGTCCAATTCAGCACCGAGCCGCCTGAGTTCTTTATAGTCAAAGTTTTTGGATCGGGGTTAGTATCGTTAGCTATGGCATTAAAGAAAAATGAAGCCGGTGTGAAAGAAATAGTCGGAGGAGGCGGAGACACATCCAGCGTAACTACCACATACAATGGCGTATTGGCGGCGGATGTTGAGTTGACTTCAATGGTGTCGATGTAAGAACCGGCGACAGTACCAACGTTGTTAATATCGACCCTGATTGTTCGGGGAGTGTTTGCAATAAGAGGAGAAACCAAAAGCCAGGGAGCGTTTTCACTAAGAGTGAAAGGGGTCACCTCTCCGGTTGAGGAATTAATAGTAAACTCCTGAAACGGCGGTGCCGGCGCTCCTTGAACCGAATTAAAATGAAGCGAATCATCTGACAGAATAAGGTCAACAGGTGCATTGGGGTCGACGATGTTGAGTCCGCCTGCCCAAAACGGCATGAACTGGTCACCACTTCCGGGAACAAAGAGATAATCGCTGGCATCGTTAAACTTCAACGTATCAATATTAATCACATCGGTTTCATCCCAGCTAGACAGGGTGAAATAATAACTGGCCCAAAGCCTGCGTCCGGCGGCACTCCCCGGAAACAGCGTTGTAGTGGCAACGCCTCCAAAGAGAAATCTCTTATTGGCGTTGGTAGTAGCCAAATCGGAATTCTCATAGTAAAAAGGACCAATGGGAAAGCCGGAAACTGTCAAAGGCGTTCCAACGGCACTATCCATTTGCAGGTTAGGATTGTCCCAGGAAAATCCCATACCGACCGAAATCAACTCTTCATCATTAAAGACCCACAATTCGAGCTTTAGCTTCAACTGGTTCGCCTGGGCATCAGGCGTTACCGTAGCAATTAACGCTATGGTATCAACAATCCCTGCATCCTGTGCTTTTGCGGTAGCTGACATCATCAATACCGCTAGAGATAGAACTAATGCCATCCTTGCCATTGGTAATCTCCTAAAAAAGTGGATTATTTTGAACCCTTTATTTTGACTCAATGTTGTCTCCACAACAGGGTTTTGACGCGTAAGAACTTAGTAAGGAATCTAGTTTGTACCTGGCACAAAACGAAAATATTGGAAACAGGGTGCCGCTATCCTTCACCAGCAAAATTATTGCAGATAGGCGAAAGTGTCAAGCGATTTAGTTTATGGGTGTGTCGGAATCGAACTAATTGGGGGCTTATTTTGATGCAGATTTGGCGGCACGACGGCGAGCTTTAGGGCCACGACGGCGCCTTTTGGCCTTTTCTATTTCCTGTGTAAAGATCTTTTCAAGGGTGAATGATGATGGAGTGAATTCGAGCAAACACGTTTCAAACAATTGGTCAACTCGTTCAATATAAACGAATTTGGTTTTTCGCACTATCTCGTTGGGAAGCTCTTTTAAGTCCTTCTCGTTTTCTTTGGGCAAGGCAATGTTATATATGCCGGCGCGAAAGGCGGCCGAAATCTTCTCCTTAATTCCACCCACCGGCAAAACTTTACCGCGCAAAGTCACTTCCCCCGTCATGGCAATATCATTGCGAATGGGCCTTTCCGACATAACTGATGCAATTACCAAACAGACGGCTATTCCCGCCGACGGTCCGTCTTTGGGTATGGCACCGGATGGGAAATGGATATGCACGTCGAATTCGTTAAAATCGTTGTAATCAATGGCTAAGACGTCGGCTTTGGAACGAACATAAGAATGCGCGGCTTGAATGGATTCGCGCATAACATCGCCCAGAGACCCAGTGGTGATAATTTCACCGTTTCCCTTCATTTTTAACCCTTCTATGAACATCAACTCTCCACCGGCTCCGGTCCAAGCCAGTCCCGTGGCAGTTCCAATTTCCGGAGCTAAAACAGCCTTTTCGGGGATATATTGAGCCGACCCCAGGTATGTCTCCAGATTTCGTTCCGTAATTGTCAGTTTGGCATTTTTGATTTCCAGCTTTTTGAGAGCGAATTTTCGACAGATTTTTTCAATTTGCTGACTGAATCCCAACAAGCCGGCTTCCATTGTATAGTCACGTATGATTTTGGCCAATATCTTGTCATTGAATTTCAGTTCCGTCTTGTTGATACCGTGTTTGGTCAAAAGCTTGGGAATGATGTACCGTTTGGATATGGTGATTTTTTCTTTTTCGATATAGCCGGGGATTTCCAAAAGTTCCAATCGGGGAATAAACTGTTCGGGGATTTCCTCAAACGAACGAACCGAACAGATGAAATACGTCTTACTTAAATCGAACGAAACACCCAGATACTGATCGAGAAAGCGGGAATTACGTCTGGTATCAATGGCATCAAGGAGCGCCATATTCACCGATGAATCATTGTCGATGTTGAAATAGTCAATGTCTTCAATGAGAATCAGCGGATTGCAAGTGCCGCTGTCCCGAAGAGTGCGAATGATTTTCCCCGGCATGGCACCGACATAAGTTCGTGGAGAGCCTTTCACTTCCGATGGTTCGCTAATTCCGCCAACCGAAACTCTGACAAACTCTTTACCCATAGCCACTGCCACAGCTTTTGCCAGTGATGCTTTGCCTGTTCCGTGGGCACCGACAAGACACAGAGTCGGTCCCTCGCTCTGGCCGCCCAAAAGCTTTCTGACCGAAAGCCGCTCGAGAATTTGTTCTTTGATGGAGTGAGGACCATAGTAGTCCTTTGATAGTATTCTCTCGACGTCTTTAATATCATAAATCTCCGGAGCGCATTTCCCCCAGGGAAGTGATAATAGCCAATCGAGATAGTTTTTGGTTACACCGTATTCCGCCGAGGCCGAAGAAAGCTGCGATAATCTGTCGGCTTCGATAGTGGCCCGGCTTACCACTTCTGTGGGTAGCTCGGGCATGTCACGAATTAGCTGCTTTATTCTTTCGCTTTCTTTTTCTTCAGTGAAATCTTCTTGGCCCAGCCGTCTTTTGATTTCCAAAAGTTCTTCTTTCAAAATCTCCTGTTCTCGTTTTCTCTTGACGGTCTTTTTGACATTTTCATCAATACTCTGTTTGGTTTTAATTTTGGCCAGTTCTTCTTCCAATAACCATAAAAGCAATTCCAGGCGTTGTTCGGTATCAACAGTCTCGAGTATTTCTTGCTTGGCAGAAAGAGGCAGACGAAATGATGACGCAATCATATCAGCCAATAAGCTTGGGTCATTCAAACTGGCTTTAAGGAGAATCAATTGTTCAGATGAATAGCTGGGATCAAGATTGGTAATCTGACTCACAATCGATAAGACCTGACCTGCCTTTTCTTTAATGGCAGCGGTGGCCTGCTGGTCAGGTTTGATGCGATTAACAGCCGCTGTAATAAACGGCTCGGTATTGACTATCTTCGACAGAGCTACTCGTTCGATACCTTCCAATAAAACGGTCTTGTAATCTTTAGGGCCGGGACGGATATCGCCAATTTGAGTCAGAACTCCAACCTGATGCAGGGGGATTTTGGTAAGTTCCATGTCGGAGGCTTCTATTGGTGAATAGACCGAGACGATTTTCTTTTTTCCCGATAGGCTGTGATTAATCAATGCCAGATTTTCCGGACGGGCGACTTGAATGGTCAATGTCATTTGGGGAAAAAGTATGCCACTTCGTAATGGCAGAATCGGGAATACCTCCTCCTTGTCAGCCGTAATCAGCGGGAGTGTTTTTTTGGTTTCAATTATCATCTGGAATTTACTCGGTGTCAGATTTATCGGGATTGCCGAACTATTTTATTATGGCTCGCTTCCCCTATTTTATTGCCTTGTGCTGCAAGAGCTTATGCTAATTCTATCTTCTTTGCAGCCTTTCCTTTGGGATGAATTCTACTATGCTTAACATAGCTTAATTTTTTCAAGTTCCAACAAATAAAAATCGGCCCGTTTTTAGGCGGACCGATTGGGTTTTCGGCGGGGTGCCAAAGTGCTGTCGGGCGCCCTCGCCCGACAGCATCTGTTTTAGTTCACTGCCGGGGCGGCGCTGACCATCTGACGCAGCTCGTAATCCGGATGATTTTGCAGATTGGCTATATTAATCCGCACTTTTTCCGGCTCGGCATTAAGACGGTAATACCCCAGACGATTGTTCTCCACCGCCGGCCAGTTGAACCCGAGCGCATCGGTGATTTCATTTTTCATCCGGTAAAGATAGCGGGCCTGATTGTAACCAACCTCGATATCTTCTTTGTAAACCCAGCCCGATGCCGCCGGATTGTTGGCCCGCCACCAGGCCAGTTTGGCCAGATACTTAAACGATTTGGCCGTCAGACGCAGCGGCCGGCCGTTGATACGAATGACATAGCGCTCTCTTTCCGAAGAACCGTCGATCTCCAGAAGCTGCACTGCACCCGGCTCCGCATGGGTCGAATGCCCGCCAGCGGCGGGATAATTCGTCTCGGGACGAACCTGGCGAAGTGTATTCATCCGCCGTGCGGTGTTGGTGTTTAATGAACTCATAAACTCCTCCTCTCGAATGATTATAATTTGCTCTTTGAGCAGATTTATTTTTCTGCGGCTTAGCCGCGTTGATAACGAATTGTCTAAATCTTCTTCGCTGATTTCACAGAGCGAAACAATGGTTTCGATACCGGCCTCTTTGAGACAGATGAAATCTGTTCTATTCAATATCGAATTCAACTGATAGTGGAGTGGCTGGAACTCCACCGAGAGCCCGAACCGAATCTGGAAAGCATAATCCTGAAGTTCCACAATCAGCGGGCTCTCTTTTTCACGGGCGCCTACGATAGCCGAAAGAGCTTTGATGAGATGCGACACCGTCTCGGCCAATGAGACAATCTGCCCCAAGTGCACCTGAAACTGTTCTTCCAGTCTTTGAATCGACTGCATCCGGCACCAGCTGTCTAACAGCAAAAGCGCTTTCAACGCCGCCGCTGTTTGATAGTTCAATGGTTCGCTGCGATGATTCTCCGGCAAAAGAAAGCGGGTCTGGTCGAGACAAGAATCGAAATGCTGGTAGAGCATTTTGAGCGGGCTCTCGTGGGCTATTTCCAGACGAGTCAAAAATCCCGGCGGCGGCGCCCATTCGGGAGAGCCTAACGCCAGCGCCAGCCAGCCGAACAGAGTTTGCGGATAACCGGATTCGAGTTTACTTGCAAAACATTTGGCTTCGTTGACCGAAAGGCCGCTTCCTGCCGCCGCTTTCCCCAAGGCAGTGGTGGTCCACTGGCCTGTTTCGGGAGTGAGCTTTATTAAAGAAAGCTCCATTAAATTTTCCAGAATGGGTTCAAAATCGGGAGATTCTGAAGCACTGCCACTGGCATAGAAAGTCGACGAGAAAACTCGATTAAGCCCGTCAATATCTGTGGCCAGACCGGAACTGATAATATCCAGTGTCCAGTCAATCAGCGGCACGCTGTTAAACGATGACTCGACCGGTTTGGGTTTGTCCAGAGCGATATAATTTTGCCAGAGAATTTCTCTTTCGAGATCAGAGTAGGCCAGCACGATGGCTTTCCCTGTCGCCGACTGATTCCCATTTTTGTGCCGTCCGGCGCGGCCAGTCATGTTGTCAAATTCCGCCTGGCTGATAGGCACCAGCGACGGCCTCAAACCGTAAAGCGGCGAAGCATATTTAACCGTCTCGAGATAAACCGTGTCGGCAAAAAGATTGACACCCATCGCCAAAGTGGTAGTCGAAAACAAAGCTCTGATTTCACGACTGCGAAAGTCCTCTTCGACTACCTCGCGCTGTCCCGAGGTCAGATCGGAATTGTGGAACGCTACTCCCCGCGCCAGAGCCTGACGAAGCGAACGATTTAATGATGATGGTTCTTCTTCCTGCAATCTCTCTCGGGCATTTTTAGCTTCGGGCCAGCCGACTGCCGCCGCCAAGCGGAAAGCATACTCAACTGTTTCCGCGCGGGATTTGAGAAAGACTAAAATTTGTCCGGTGTCAGATTTTATTTGCTCGACAAAAGCATCGAATTGACGCTCGCCAGCTTTGACCGTGGCAAACGGTTCGGAGTCGTCATGTCCGGTATTGTAAGAACGGTGATAGAAGAAACCTTCAGCGGCTACGCCCCGGATCAAATCGACCGGCCGGGCGGTCTCCTCCACGAGGACCGCACCCAGCCAGTCAGCCAGTCTTCCCGCCGAGGCGGCGCTGTCGCCGATTACTGCGGAGAGACAAATAAGTACTGGTTTATAATCAGAGGCGGCTATCTTTGTCAAGAGCCGCTCCAATAGCGCCCCCCTCCCCGGCTCCCCGATAGTCTGGATTTCATCGACTACCACCAGCCCGATATTGGCTAAACTGTCCAGCGCCGTTGTCAAAAGCAGGTCAAATTTCTCATAAACGGCCACCGCCATCTCGTATTTACCTTCCCGGAATAGCTGGTCATTTTCGGGGTGGTCGGAGGTGACTATTATGGGCTTCACGCCCAAAGGGCCGTAGGTGCTTTCAATCAGGCGGTAGTTTTCTTCGGCTAACGAGCGTAATGGAAAGAGCAGGACGCTCTTTTTCCGTTCAGTCAGGGCTTTGACAGCGGCCATTTCGGCGCAGAACGATTTGCCCGCTGATGTCGGTGCGGAGAGTAGCATATTAACTTTGGAACCCTCCAAGCCGCCTTCCTGGAGCCCCAGAAGCCCTTTGCGGATGGCTTTGATCTGCACCGGCAAAAGGGATTCTCCCTGCCGTTTCTGCCAGACTTCGATAATCCGCTCTGGTATTCCCCATTTAGTCAAATCACTCACTTTCATCTTTCACCTCTGCCCTTTGCCAAACAACTACTCTGTGCTGTCGGGCGCCCTCGCCCGACAGCCCCCATTAACTTCGGTACCCCACCCAGAGTGTAGTCCGCCGAAGGCGGACGAAACGTCGGGTGGGTTCTCATTTCCACTCTATGAACACACACTAAACCCACAGGCCGGACAAGAGAAACACCCCCCCTGCTTGACCATCCCCCCTTCGCAGTCAGGGCAATTGGCGGCGTTATGGAAGCAAAAGCTCTCATCTGTCAGTTCACTACTGGGTGCCCCACTCCGCCACTGGCGGACGGTGGGATACGGATACTCAATCGCCAACATTCCCACCCCAAGGGGCCTGCCCTGAGCGAAGCCGAAGGGTGGGCCACCCGGTAGCGAATAACCCTCAAACATCTCCACCCCCTGATTTTGTCCGCCTTTGGTGGAGTTATCCGGTGCCATCATTTTCATTACCTCATCCATGATATTGTTCTGTGTATCTTCCGTAGGTCAGGACCTTTATGGTCCTGACTACTTTTTTTAATAGTCAGGACTGCAAGAGTCCTGACCTACGAAGCTAAAACGACTATACTGCACATTTGTGCAGTTGTCAAGAGGAAAATGATGTCCTGGCTTATTTTTTTATGATTGAAGCAAGTCAAAACTATATGTGCGGTGGTGTCGCCACTAACCCTGTGTGCTATCTAGCGTTCCGCCACCACACCAAGGAAAATTATTTCATAGTTGGCTGCACTTTTTTCTCCCAATTGACTGGTCCCACTGTAAATCTTTTATAGAGCTGTTCGAAAGTATAACCGTTACCCCATTCGAATTTCTTGTAAACGTCATCCCATTGCTCACCAACACCCCAACCAAGCATTGAGCCCTCAACCCGAGTGCTGTTGTCCCCAACCTTTTCAATAAGCAAGACAAAGAATAAAGTTGATGCCAGTCTCGGATCCGGGGGGAAGTTTTTCGTAAGACCAATGCGGAAAGAAAACATTTGCCGTGGAATGTAGCATAGAACGGTGTTATGAATGTTTAGAGAATCTCCAATATGAGCACTCGGGTCATAATTTGTCTCTAGTTTTCCGCCGGTTTTTAGCTCGATTTCAGCTACCGGCACCATCCAGGTTTTCATGCCTTCGACAGTTGTAAAAGAAGCCCAGATGGAATCCACCGGGGCGGGAATTTCAATTTCATGGCGCAAAACTCGTTCACCTGATGGCATTCGATAGGACGTGTTCCTGGCTTCCTGCGAATGAGAAATTGCGGCGGATCCTAAGAAGAACAGCATGGCAAATTTTGCGCCTCGCAAGGATTTCTGTGTCATAAAATACCTCCTCGAATTATGTATTGCGATTTCTTTTATTAATTGCCGCGACCAATCAAAAGACTGAAGTAATTTTTCAGATGCAAAACACCGGCATCGAAATACTTAATATCCTTGTGAAGTCTGGCCTGCATGATGCCCCCTTCCATTATCGATAGAACGAGAATGGCCAGTGACTCGAATTGGGTGTCACGTGGAAGATTGTCCGATAATTCGGAAAGGCACTCAATAATCATCTCTCGCCAGGCCGCAAAAAGTTTTTCCGTTTTCTCTCTTACTCTCGGGTACCTGTTTCCCAATTCCAAAACAATATTCCCAATAGGACATCCCAGACGAAAATCAGTATTTAGAAGAACCTCTCTGTACCCATCTAATATGAGAAATATCCGTTCAAGAGAGTCCCCGGATTTATTAAATGCAGGAGTAGCAATAACCGGCCTTAATTTGGTTGCATAGTCATCCAGGATTGCCAAAAGCAAATCCTCTTTCGTATCGAAAAACCAGTAAAGACTTCCGGAACCGACTTTTGAACTTTTTAATATCTGGGCCACGCCGGTTGCTTCGAAGCTATTTTCCCAAAAGAGGTTGGCTGCTGTCTTGAGAATTCGTTGTTTTGCATTTAATGCTGTTGTCAAAAGACTCCTTTCTTGAACGTTCAATACAGTATCGAATACTTCTCTCCTTTTGTCAAGCCCCAAATTCAAGAAATTAAATTCTGCTACCCAAAACCCCCCAAATCCGTACAATTGGTTAGCTGTCGGGCGAGGGCGCCCGACAGCACCAGATTATGCAATTCGACCTGAACAAATCATTAGTTATCCTACGGCGCACGCCGGACGTTCTGGAGACGCTTCTCAAGGACCTCCCCGATGACTGGACCATGCAAAACGAAGGCGGCAAAAGCTGGAGCCCGTACGATGTCATTGGGCACTTGCTGCATGGTGAGAAAACCGATTGGATTGAGCGAACCAAAATCATTCTATTTGAAGGACATGACAAAACCTTCACCCCCTTTGACCGCTTTGCCCAGTTTAAGGACAGCCAAGGGAAAACGCTTAATCAGCTGCTGAAAGAATTCAAAACCCTGCGCCACGCGAATCTCAAAACGCTTGAAAGCTTCAAAATCACAGACGAAATGCTGGACAAAACCGCCATGCATCCATCGCTGGGACTGGTGACTCTTCGTAACTTATTGGCCACCTGGACAGCGCACGATATGAATCACATTTACCAGATTGTCAGGGTAATGGCGAAGAATTACAAGAGCGAAGTGGGCCCGTGGATAAAGTTTTTGAGGTTGGTTAACGAATGATTCAAGTTAATAATGGATTACTATCCTAAAGTTGGCTTTGAGAAAGTCGAAAACGGATTCATCATCAAAAGAATGTGATTAATGAACCAACCTCTTGCAGGGCACGTTTATATATTGACATTTAACGAATTACGTGTACTTTGAGTTGAATAAATTACCTCACCGACAACAGTGAACCCGCCATTGGATTTGACATAGTTCTAAAAGAGGTAGAAATGAAATCGCAGCTGCGGATTACTTTGAATCCCTTCGTTCTTGGCCTGTCATTCATCTTATTTCTTAACAGCATCGTCTATTCGCAAGCCGACAGCATGTATTACATGTGCTACCAGGATTCGGCCAGGTTTGGCACTTTCGGGGGCTCTGAATGTTGGGGCTGGACCAGTCCGACGGGTGTTGAATATGCCATTATGGGTGCTTTCAACGGTGTCGTGTTCGTAAACACCGAGACGATGGAGGCCGAGGGCTTCGTGGCCGGACCGACGGCGGGCGTTTGCGGCGGCATCGTTTGGCGCGAAATGAAAACCATGTCCCATTATTGTTATTGTGTTTCCGAATGTACCGGAACTAATCAAGGATTAATGGTCATTGATATGTCCTACTTGCCCGATAGCGTGCACTTGACTGGCACCTTTCCGGTAAACGGCGTCAATGCCTATACCTCGCATACCGTGAGCATTGATTCAGTTGCAGGATATCTCTATGCTGAAGGTAATAGCACCCCCGCCACATCGATCTATATTCATAACTTGTCCAATCCGACCAGTCCGGCGTTTGTGGGAAGTTTCGGGATATCCAACGGAATTCATGATATGTACGCCTATGATGACACAGTTTTTGTGGCCGAGGGGAGCTCGGGACGTTGGGCTATTTGGGATTTATCCAACAAAATGAGCGCTCAATTGATTGCTCGTCCAGCTATACCAAGTTCAGGGTACGTTCATAATATTTGGCCGACTGCTGACCGTCATTATGCCGCGAGTACGGAGGAAACAGCCAAGAAAACTGTCAAGATCTGGGATATAGGCGATCTGTCAAACATTTTCTTGGCGGGTGAGTATATTGCACCATGCAGCCTAGCTCACAATGCGCATTTTAAGGGGGACACTTTGTATCTGGCGCATTATGAATCAGGAATTGCGGTAGTTGATATATCTAATCCTGCCAACCCCGTAGAGATGTCTCGATTTGACACTTATGTCGCGTCCGAAATGCCGGCTTTTCATGGCGCCTGGGGCTGTTATCCTTTTGCTTCCAACGGTTTAATTTTTGGTTCAAACCTTGATGGAAGTTTGTGGGTCTTAAAGGAGCAGGTGCTCGGGCTGGCTGACACATTGTACCCCGGCCCGCCGCTCAATGCGGGTAATGATTTTGTTAAAGTGAATTTATATGCAGCCAACAGTCTCCCCCTTGAGAGAATAGTTGTTCCGTTTAGCTATGCCGGCGCTTCAGATATGGTTTTCCATTCCTGTTCGATCAATGGAACACGCGCACAAGGATTCACTACATCAAACATTCTGAATCAGGATTTAATTAACAAGCGCGCTGCCTGGGAAGTGGCCACTACCGGTACTCCCCTGGCTCCCGGTTCGGGAATTGTTCTGTCTATTTGGTTCACCGTACCCAGCGGCGACAACGGCCCCTATAACCCAATAGCATTTATTGATAACTGGGCTGGTCTGGAACCTACTTTTGGAGCCGAATGCAAAGAGTACCGCCCCGTGGATTTGGATTATGTGGAAGTCTGCTGTGTCAACAATCGCGGGAATGTCGACGCCGATATCAACGATTTATGCAACATTGTCGATTTGAATTTCATGGTAAACCGCATTTTCCGGGGCGGACCCGCCTCGATCTGCCCCGAAGAAGCAGACATTAACGGAGACGGCACTCCCAGCAGCGTTCTCGATTTGAACTACCTGGTGAATTTGATATTCAGAAACGGCCCGCAACCGGTTAGTTGTAATTAACCCAAATGCGTTTGATAAAAGAAAAAGGCCAAACCCGATGTTTGGTCTTTTTATTAAACTCGTTTTATCTTAATTGGTTATTGCTTGGTTAGAGTGAACTCGTAGGGGAAACTGACCCACACATTCACCGGTCTTCCGTTTTGAATGGCCGGTTTGAACTTGCAGCCGAAGGCCGCTGCTAAAGCGGCTTCATCGAGAGATGCTATTTTAGAACTTTTCTCGACTTTGGCATCTCCCACTGTGCCATCCTTCTTAACTAGTACCCGCAAATAAACGGTCCCTTCGAGTCCGGCATCTTTAACCATTCGCGGATATTCAGGCTTATTCTTGAAAATCAATTCCGGCATTATTTCTACCGGCACAAATTCGTCCGAGCCCGGGATAAAGTCTTCATCGATATCAATCTTGACACCCTCTTCGGAGCCGACATCAGGCGCCTGAATATCTGCCAGTTCTTCTTTGGTGGCCAGAACTACATCTTCATCCATTAATTCCTCGTCGGCCACCGGTTTGGGAATACCAACTTTGGGAAGAGTAATGTCGGGCTGAACGATCTGCACCTGGGGCGGCTTCTGCGCCACGCTGGGAGGCGGTCCCAAGTCAGCAACAGTCTTAATAACCTTACCAGTTAAATCAATAGCGTCATCACCGGCCCATACTGTGGCAATCAGGTAAATGAGGGTAATAAGAATTACCGAGCCGGACACAATCGCATTGGCTTTAAGAAAATTTTTCTGGTAAGTTGCCTTAAGTTCATAAGCGCCGTATGGCGAATAAATGGCGCTTTCCAATCGACGAGCCATTATATCTCACCTCTTTCACGGGCTTTTTCCAGGGCCGAAGCAATAATCTTGTCGTCTTTAGATTCCCATTTTCCGACAGCATAACGGTAAGAAAATCTCTCTTCTTTTGTGAGGTCTTCTACATCTTTGCCAAGTTTGTTAGCGGTGTATGCATTCCAGGAGCGTTCCAGGCGGTCAATATCATCAAGGATATTTACAAAATCAGAGTAATCGGAGTCTCTATGTAGCAGAATCAACGAATTGAGTTTTGGATTGAGAGTATTCTGTTCTCTTAATAAGCCTACTAATGTGTCAGAATTCAGCACATAAACTGTATCACCTGTTTTCAATGGCGGTATCAACAGTGGCAGGTTCTCGGGAGTTGGAGTTTTGAGGTTCCACCAAAAGCGTCCGGCATCATCAACGCGAATGGTCATCAAATTCGATTCTTTGATTTCTATTTCTTCCTTCTGATCTTTGGGAGGCAAGTTGATTTCCATCGCTTGCGGCATGGCAAAGACGGTGGTCACCATGTAGAAAATCAAGAGCAAAAAGGCAATATCGACCATCGGCGTCATATCTATTCTGATGGAGACACGCCGCTTGGGACGTCTAACGCCTTTTTGTTTCCCGGGTTTTCCCCGTTCTACAACTTCACCAGCCATTGTCTGTCAAATCTCCTCTAATCTTTAAACGTTAAAAGCAGCCAATCTGTATACAAATAACTGCTAACTTTCTTCCACTTCGTGGTCAGTTATTATCAAAAATCTTTCCAGATAGTTTTCCTGCATTGATTCCATAACGTCTTGCATCACCCCAAAACTGGCTTCCTGGTCGGCTTTTATTACTACCAACGCCCGCGGAATCCTGGCCCGACCCCGGTTAATCTCACTGGCCACGGTATATTTATCAGCCGTCCTGACCAGACGGGCAGTGGTTTCGATGTCTTGGCCATCAATATTGATCGTGGTCCTTATCACAAAATCAACATAGATGGAATCAAATTTAGTAACCGTAATATTTATGATATCCTTATCCGGCAGCTCAATCTGCGAATGTGATTCCGGCAGGTCGACCGCACGGGCTTCGGGTGGTTTAAACTGCGTGGTGGCCATATAGAATATCAAAAGCAGAAAGGCAATATCCACCATAGGCGTCATGTCAATCCTGATGGCAACTCTGCGTTTTTTCTTAATGGTCGACATCGACTATATGCCCTGTTTATCCTTCAGAATCTGCAAAACTTCAAAAGTGGCTTCATCAGTGGTATAGTTAAAGGCATCCACTTTGTTGACAAAAAAGTTATAGAAAAAGATTCCCAGAATACCTGACAGAAGACCGCCGGCCGTGTTAATCAATGCTTCCGAAATACCCACCGCCAACTGGGTGGCGTCGATGACACCGCCTTCCACGTTGCCGGTGGCTGCAAAAGCGCGAATCATGCCGATAGTCGTGCCCAATAGACCCACCATGGTGGCAATCGAGGCAATGGTTGAAAGAGCAATCAAATTGCGTTCAAGAAGCGGGCCTTCAAGTGCGTTGGCCTCTTCAATAGCTGCCTGCGTCAGCTGAATTTTCTTTTCAGCATTAAAATCGCGGCTGTCTTTGACTTCACGATAGCGCTCGATTCCTGCTCGAAGAACATTGGCGGTGGTACCGCGCTGTTTGTCGCAAGCCGCAATAGCGCCGTCAAAGTCGTCACCTTGAATCAAAGTTATCAGCTTCTTAAAGAATACCTGAACAGAACTTTTCCCTTTAGCGACATTGTAGAGAGACAAATATCTCTCGCCCACAAAAACCAACAACATAATCAGAATCATTATCAGAATCACGACCAACGGGCCGCCCTGATAGATTGAATGCACGATGGGGCTCTCCGATGTTCTGAAGACCCCGTAATACAAACCGAATCCGATAGCAAAAGCTATCAGTGCATTCATTGTGACAAAGATTGTCTGTTTAACCACTGATTTGATCCTCCATACTCTATTATTAAACTATTCTAGATTTCAGCGCCTTTAGCGGCACACAATATAAAACAAGCCAACGAAACAAAAACTCCCCAGGAAAGGGTCCCTAAAAATACTAACGGACTGTAACTTTCACTAATACTTGTAAATTTTTCCGCAGCATTGAAAGAATAGCTGCTTCCAAAAAACGATAACAATAAGCAGCAAGCAAAAATAACCAGCGGCAACCAGTTAAGTCGCAGCATCTTTTTCAATTTCAGGGCCTTGGCATCGGAGTCACCCTTCAATCTATAAATCCCGTTCAGATTGTAAATTGGCAGGCCTATGCAGAGTAGAGTGTAGACTATAAACAGTACTACCGTAAGCATCAACGCAATTCCCGATGAAAACACATAAGAACCAACAGTTCCAAATGAAAGAAATGCGCCTATTCCGGAGAGGCGCGAAAACTCCTTATGAATCTTTTTTCTGGCCATGACCGTCGTGATTAATTCTTCGTCGCCGATAGTAGAGGATCCAGAGGGCCCTTCGACCGCCGCCAGACTAGTATCAGTCAATGAGGGTGTCGTTGATGCCTGCCCGGAAGCGGCCAGAGTATCTGCAGGTAATACGGCTGAAGTAGCGTCAAAATTCTCTGCCGGAGGAATTGCTTCTTCCATTGGCTGCGCCGGTTTTGTTTCCTCCACAATTTCATTGTAGACGGCATACCACGGCAAAAAAAGCGACAGAACAATGATTACGCTGGCTATTGTCAAAAAAATTCTATCGCTGGCGGAAACTCTATCTTCTAAAAGCGTGCAGTCACCGCGAAGATGGTCGTGATGTTCGCGGCGGGCGCGCACTTCTTCCACCAGCTTCTGTTTTTCAGCTTCGGATTGGAACAGGTCCTTCGGCTCTCCCGGAAAAACATCGAAGCCAATAAACTTTAGCCGCTCGCGTTCGCTAATTTTTTTATGTGATAGTTCTTTGTGTCCCTTTTCGGACATGGAAGTTCCCGACCCTGATTTCAAATTTATTTCCCTTCCCCGAGATTAAAACTCAAACTGCAAATCGTCCTGACCCTTTTTGGCTATGGCATTGGACGGCTGACATTCCAAAACTTTGCCATACCATTCGTAAGCATTTTTGTATTCTTCGGTGGCGCTTTCTTTGGCATAAATTTTATCGACGCCCATTGATTGATAACATTGCGCAATCAATAAGGCCAGCTCAACGTCAGCACAGGCACCTTTAGATTCCACAGCACAGCTGTAGGCGCTGCGAAGATAGCTTAGGGCCTTGGAATAATTCTTGGTGCACAGCCCGCCAAAATAAGCAAATCCCAAAGCCTTCTTGGCGTCGCAGTTTCCCGGCTTTAAAACCAACACCTTCTCAAACCAGGCCACTCCATTTTCACAGTCCTTCATCTGATAAAGATAAGTATTGGCAAGCAGTGTGACAACGTTGGAATCTGATGGATTGAATTTCGTATAGCTGGTCAGATAATCCACCGCCAGTTTATAATAGTCCACATCAGCAAGTACGACCAAAGGATTGACATCCGCAATTAGTTCGCCGTTTTGATATTGTTCTTCTTCCATGTCAATATCAATGTCTTCGGAGCCTTCGCCGGCATTGGCCAGATTTAACGCACAAAAACCGGCATTTTTGTAGATACTGGCACTGGCGGAATCGATTCCCAATTCGATACACTTTTGATAATACTCCAAAGCCTGGGCAAAACTCTTGTTCGTATGATAAGCTATCGCCAAAGTTTCCAGAACTCTTTTTTGATTCGGGTTGATTTCCAGCGATTTCGTGTACCATGGCAAGGCGCTGGTTAACTGTCGGGGTTTTCTAAAAAAGTAAGAATCACCTATTAACTTGTAAACTTCTTCTTCACTCGCAGTACTTTTATACTCCGAATCTTGTTTTTTTACCCACTCTAAGTGCTTTTCCAGCATCTCCCCGCTCTTAACATATTCCCGCATTCCCCAGAAAGCTTTCCCGAAATAAAAGTAGATGTCACGGGGCTCGTAAGGAATAGTCAGCACCGCCTCAAAATTCTTAACGGCTTCTTCATAACCGTTCAAGCCGGAGTAGGACATGGCAATTTCGAAATAAGCTCGCACGTTGGACGAATCCGGCTTGGCATTTGACAATTCCATAAAGCGCTTATATGACCCAATGGCATCCTTGAATCGGCTAACTTGATCTTCACGCGAAGTAGCCGAACGAGCGGCTTTGTAATAAATAGAGCCGGCCCGCATCCAAGCAGGCGCATGAGTGCTGTCTTTTTCAAGAACTATCTTGAGCTTATCAATGGCGCACTGATAATCTTTTAGCTCCAGGCAGGCTTCAGCCCAATGATAATAAACTTCCAGTGAAGCCGTGTCCGCTTTCAATGCGGCTTCGTATTCGGCTATGGCCAATGATGGAATCCCCTGATAAAAATTAGCATCGCCCAGATTGATATGATACTCCGGATGATTTGGATTTGCAGCCAATGCCCGGCGAAAGGCGCGGTCTGCCTCGACATAATTCTTCAATTCCAATTGAACCAGCCCAAAACCGTTTTCAAACCAGTCTTTAAGCTCTTTAGGGGCCTTCTTGAGGCCGTCTTCCATTGCCTTCTGGGCTTCCTTTAGGTTGCCGGTTTTGAGATTACAGACTCCGTAGTAATAAAGTGACTCGTAATGTTTTCCCTTCTTGTCGAGAGCCGCTTTAAACTGGGTTAGAGCTTTGTCATACTGCATTCGATTGTAGTAAATCCGTCCTAGAATATAGTAATTGTAATGAAAAGCCGGATCAATCTTGATTTCCTGCTCCAGCATAGAGATGGCCTTGGTGGTATCACTGGCCGTCAGCGCCGACTGAATTTCAGTTTTGAGGACTTCGGCTTGAGAAACAGAAACAAAAACGACTAAAACCAGAAGAAATCCGATTTTCCCAACCGAAAGTTTATGAAATTTAGTAGTAATATTTTTCACAATTACCCTCATTTTAACAAAGTGCGCAAATTATGTCCAAGCGCAACAAAGTCAAGCGTTTCTTTGGACGTTTCTCTCATAGATTCATTACTTTCCGCTGTACAAAAGCAGGTATTGTTAGATTCAGAATTGCTGAAGAAGGGCTTGCCAATTTCCATCATTCTGCCAGTCATCAGCGTAAATTCAGATGCCGATTCCGTACCAGTTTTCATGCCCGTATACCTACTTTATGTACCATTAACAAAATTGCCAGTTGCTTTCTCATCTTATCTTTACACGATAATTATACACTTCAACCTCATAGTTCTTCCCCAGCCATCTGCGTTATCTTGGTGAAGTCAGGTCGATAGACAATTCCTATGCCAAATCAGTGACTACAACAGATCCGATGTAAAAGTCGTTGCCATATAGAGACTTAAAGGGGCCCTTAAAAAGTGTCACCAGTGCACAATCTATTTTTCGCAAATTGTGCGTTCTTTTGAAGGGAACACGATTGCTTCAGGTAATAACTTACTGATTTCTAATGTGTTATTGAGTTTTTGACAATCAATCGGCCGCCAGCCAGAAATAATCTACTCGTACACTCGTTCGGCTTTGGAAAGAAAACTTCGCAGTGCCTTCAAAAGGAACTGCATCGCCGGAAAAATTCATGGCTGAATAAAACTTGATGTTTTTCAAAGTGGAAACTATTGCTTTCTGCATGGGTGGTTTTTTAGTATCGATACTTCTGACCCTAACATTTCCCAGCGTATCAATCGAAAGGTTGGCCACGACTTCACCCAAAAAGAAACCTTCCTTTCCAGTGATATTTAATTCGCTGATATCATTATTTCTGGGTAAGGGCGGCAGCATCAGACCGACTGTATCAGGCAGAAGTTGCACGCGCCACCGGTCGTACCATTCGAAAACAGTGTCTTTCAGTGAATTAATTTCACCAGTGGGATACTCAAGCTGTGGGAAAAAGGACACTATAAGAAAGCACCTGCAAGGCGAAGCCTCATTGTTCAGTTTTAGTGGGTCAAAAACAGCCCACAAAGCAGCCGATTGAATTTGTGCAGAGAAAGCCGGCAGATTCGTATTCACGATTTCGCTGGATTTGACCTGGCCGGACTCATCCAGATCTAAACACAACAATGCAAAAGGTAATTGCTTTAGTGAATCGGCTCGACTTAAATCACAGAAGTACGACGGGAATTTCGTTATTCGCGGAAGAACAGCTCCACATGACTCCAAGGCCTTGAAATAAAGGGAACGGGATTTGACATGAGTTGCCGCATCTACTGGGAATTCAATTGTAGTGGAACGAAAACGCGGATTCAGGATTATTAGAATTGGCAGATTTGATGCTGCCTTTGCGCCATTTATTACCGCCGGCTCAAACTGCAGCTTGACTAATGAAGACAAAACATATTTTACCAAGAATGAATCTACAGTTAATTGTGGCAAAGCTTTTTTGATTGTGCCGGATTGGTCAATTTCCAAGGTAAAGGGGATGGTTCGTTGGCCAATTATGAAAGGAAAACGTAATTCAGATGGAGGGATTTCTGCGGATTTTGGATAGGCTGGGGAAATTCCATAGTAGACTGGCCGTTCTGAATAGACCGGTGCTGCAGACATAGCGAAGGCTAGCATAGCGTATAGTAAGACTTTGAATTGCCGGTCTTTTGTGTTATTCATTCAGGGCTTTTGAATTTGTACAACTGAATTACTAAAGAATTCAATTCTCCCCGATTTAAAACTGGCCACAAATAATGGAATCCATTCGAATTCATCAATTATTATTTATTGAATTGTCGCTGCCATTCCTTTTGATTTCCGAATTGCTCTGGCACAAAACCCATGAAAGGGGACAATTTGAGTTTTAGCCGGCAGTTTTTAGTGAACATTTTTTCATCCTGGTATGCCCATGCTGTTAGAGTCGTCACCGCCTTTTTCTTCGTCCCTTTTATAACGTCGATTTTGGGCGACTCCCGTTATGGTGTCTGGGTCATAATTTTTCAGGCCGTCAGCTATTTTACACTTCTGGACTTCGGCATGAGTGCGGCCATAGTCCGATTTGTTTCGCGATTTCTGGGTGAAAAGAATTTTGACAAAATAAACCGGGTTTTGAACACAGCTACTCTTTTCTATCTGGGTATCGGCATCATTGCCGCCGCTCTGACTTATCTCTTTTCAAGTTCATATTTCGACATTTTCCGAATCGACAATGCCGCCTATGCCCAGGAAGGCGCCACTGCCATGGCCATTCTGGGAATCTTTGTCGGCATACGTTTTATCACGCTTCCTTTCGCAGGGAGCTTTGTGGCGATTCACAGGCAGGACATCGCCAATATGATAAATATCTGCGAAGAGCTGGTTCGAACAATTATGCTGGTTCTGATTCTATTCCATGGCTACGGACTTGTAGAAATGGCGCAAACGGTGCTGGTAGTCAACGCGGCACGACAAATAATCTCAATTATCATTTTGAAACGATTGCATGCTGACATTCAATTTTCATTGCGATTCTTCGACTGGCCCACGCTCCAGTCACTTTTTGAATACTCCCGGACAGCTTTCGGAATTTTCGTGGCCTGGCTCCTGATATTCAACAGTGATTCATTGCTATTGGGAATTGTAAGTTCATCTGCGGCGGCGGGAATTTTTAACCCGGCCGTACAGATGATGTATCATCTGCGACTTATTGTCAGCGCTATCGGTATACCCCTTACTCCGGCAGTGTCGCATTTGGAAGCAACTGCTGACACTGCCACGATTGCCCGGATGTATTTACGGGCGCTCAAATATACTTCATACCTTTCGTTTCTGATTTGCACCGGAGTAATTCTTTATGGCGAACCGTTCATTAGTTTGTGGCTGCCGGTGGCGTTTTTGCCTGCGGCCGATGTCATGAAGATTCTTGCCATCAGCGCTGCCTTTTATCTGCCGCAAATCTTGGGAAATTCGGTGCTGCTGGGGCTGGATAAGCATCGTTACTTGCTGATAGTTCTCTTGATGGAGGTTTCCATAAAAATCATTCTGGCCCTAATCCTTATAAAACCTTACGGCTTAATTGGCATGGCCATAGCGACGGCTTTCCCCCAATTAGTATTGTACACGACCCTATATCCTAATTACGTGTCGAAAGTGCTGGGAATAACTCTTTGGCAGGGAATGCGTCCAGTGTTGCAGTCGGGCTTTATCGCCGCTATGGTTACCGCAGCAACGGGACTTTTAATGATAAATTGGATGCCGCCGTTGACCTGGAGAACGCTTTCGATTAACATTGCTGTTGTTTTATTGGCTAACATCGTCCCGGCTCTTTTGTTGGTTGAGAAGAAAGACTTAGGTAAGTTCAAAAGTATGTTTCGAAAGAGATAGATGTAGATAATTGGGGCTTAGTTCCCAAAACTTATTTATTTTGAATTCTGAATCACTCGAATCAATACATGAATTTGACTCTTCGTTTTGGACCAGTGAAAACAGCATTGAACCTAATCCTGATGTCAATATTGCTCCCTTTTCTAGGGTACTCCGAAGAAACAAAGGACACCACCAAAAAGGACGATGCTAACAAAAGAGATGTAATAATAGAGAAACTGGATGAAACTAAGCTTTTTACTCCATTCAAGGGATTCAAATGGCAGATTCTGTCCGAAATAAATGGAGCCTTCCAAATGCCGACCAATTGGCATTTTTTTAAAGAAGAAAACGCCGGTCAGTTGGCATACTTTCTAACTAAGGAAAGTATGGAAACTGAAGGCAGTTACAAAACAGGCTTGTCCGTGAAAGTGATAAAAAAAGCAAAAGAAAACATCGGCAAAGATGCGGTGAAGTATGCGCGGGAAATAGTGGCTGAGATGATGAGAAACACCGATACGATAGGCACAGCCGTTGGCCAGGCCAGTACTGTATTCCAGTTCACCTGTAGATCCAGAATAAAAGCCAAAGACGGTTCATCGACAATCATACATAAACTAACAATGGGTAATAGCAGGACCGACACATTCTATTTGCTTACCTATGAATTTCCCGAATCACAATGGGATGAGGCAGAAAAGATTGCCTGGGTAACATTTAATAACTTTGTTTTGGATGACGAGATTTAGACTCTAGAGTCAATAGAAAAGCCCCATCCTAAGTCGGGGCTTTTTCAGTTAAGCCGAGATTTAGTAATTATTATGCAGTTCCTCGACAGCCGCCACAATCTTCTCGACTGTCGGCAAACTGGCGGCGTCGCCGTCCACACCATAGGACACGCGGGCATCGATAGCAGTCAAAAGTTTGACCGGCGCTTCAAGGTCAAATAGTCCCTCGCCGCGCGTAATAACCGACGCAATAGTAGCCGCACAACCGCCGGGGAAACGATCCTCGGTTATCACCAGCACCTTCCCGCACTCTTTGGCTGTCTTGAGAATGCACGCTTCGTCCATCGGCTTGAGAGTTCGCAAATCAACTATGCGGACATTTATTCCTTTTTCTTTCAGTACTTCCGAAGCCTTGCGGGACATCTGGACTGTAGCTCCATAAGTGATAATGCCGACATCCGTGTTCTGCTCGTCATAAACTTTCGCCACACCGAACGGAATAAGTTCATCGATAGGCGGAACTTCGGCTTCCATCGGCACGCCTTCCCAATCGCGGCGGTTGTAAAGCGCTACTGACTCGCAGAATAGAACCGGGTCATCGCAGGCCCAGGCGGTTTTAAGCAACCCGGCCGCATCGTAGGAGTTGGAAGGAGTGGCTATCAACAGCCCCGGAATATTCATCCATGTTCCCATATTGGATTCTGAATGCCAGAATGCCCCGGCGCCCTGTTTGTAGCCGCCGTAGGTGGTGCGGATAACCATCGGCATAATGTATGTCCCACCGGAGCGTTGATAGGTGGTGCAGATTCTGTCTTTGAGTTCCTGATAAGCGGGTGACATGTAATCTATAAACTGAATTTCAGGGAGAGGGCGCCGGCCTTGATAAACATGTCCCGAGGCCCTTCCCAAGATTCCGGCTTCGTCCAGCGGCGTATTGAAACAGCGGCCGTTGCCAAATTCGCGCTGCAAGTTTTTGGAAACCAGAAACACGCCGCCCTTGCCCTTCATCTGGGTCTGCTTTTCTTTTTCTTCTACCATGTGGCCGGAGAAATCGGCGACATCTTCACCAAATAGAATTACATCGGGAGAGAGCTGGAATAAATCGAATAATGTATAATTTATTGCGAAGCGCATCGTCATCGGGCCGGCTTTTTCCGGAATTTCGGGAGTGGTGAAATATCCTTTTTCGTGGTATTTTTTGTACTCTTTCACCCTGTCTATCTTACAGGCATCGCGGAATTTCTTCCAAGTTTTCTGGACATCCTCGAAATTATACGAAGTAACATATTTCAGAATGAAATCAGTCGTCTTCGGAGTAAAATTCTTGACAGCCTTTTCTGATTCGCGAGTGACGATTTCATCCAACTCTTCCCAGATTTTAGTAATCTCTTTGGATGTGATAATGCCGTCATCGATAAGTGTGTTGCAAGTCTTGAGAATACAGTCATTATAAGTATGCCAGTCCTGTTCGACCGGATCCATATAGAATGACTGGTCATCGCTGCCGGAATGTGAACCTTCGCGGGTAGTGCGAATATTCATCACCACCGGGCCCTTGCCGGAACGGGTGTATTTTATGGCTTCCGGGAACTTGGCCATACAGTCTTTAATGTCCGTGCCATCGGCAGTCATTATCTTGAGTCCGTACTTCTGATACCCTTCGTAAGGGCAGGTAATGTTCCCTTCCGGATATTGTTCATCAACCGCCACCGAAATCGCCCAGCCACAGTTATAGATGGCAAAAATGTGGGCGGTTTTATAGAAAGCAGTATAGAAAACTGCTTTGCCGAATTCTACTTCAGAGGTAGAGCCTTCACCTATGCACATCAGTGTCACCGCATCCTTAGGAAATCTTCCCCCGGGGTAATGCGATTGCTTGGAAATTGGTGTCGGATGCTTGATAGCTTCGGAAATAGCAGCGGAGTCAAGCGCATGCCCGCCCGTCGGCGATGATTGCGGAATTATGGCGAATTCATCATAAGCCGGATGTGAGGGAATCTGCATTCCTCTGTTTGGAGAACGGGGGTCGCCTATAGCTTCTAGCATTTTCCATTCCAGCGGCACACCGCGGTGCAGATCGAAAGTTTTATTGCGATAGTAACCATTAAATGGGTCGTCTTTACGCAGGAATTCAGCAAATACAACATCGGCCAGTTCCTTCCCGCCACATCCGATAAAAAAGCGGTTATAGCCTTTGCGAAGTAAAAGCTTTTCTTCTCTTTCCACACGCCGCCCCAAAAGCATTGTGCGCAGCATCCGCTTCAAATCCTCGGCAGTTTTACCGCCATATTCCTTGAGCGGCTCATTCAGCTTGACCTTTTTGGTCGCTTTGCCGTCGTAAGTCTTAATCTTGTCGAGTAATGCCAGAACCTCCAAGAGGGTCCTCCTTGATTATTTCAAAAACGTTTATTCGAAACCTATTTTATTCAAAAAAACTGACTATGTCAGCGGCCAAAATATGCATTCTGGCGCAAAAGGCAACGCCATTTTCTCACATTATCGGCAGAATCTGTGGGCGCCCGCCGCGGCGGGCCTCGTCTGCCCCGCAAATTTTCAGCAAATTTGTCATTGCCGAGCGTCTTTGTCGGGAATCCATCTACTCTTGTCCCCCTTCCCCCGTGGGGCTGCAAGTCCGCCGTGGCAGGAAGGGGGCTGGGGGGTTAGGTTTTTCTTGTCCCACCAACAATTTTAGCTAAATTCCCCTTTTCAGTCAACGACTTAACTTATAGGGACTCATAATGAAAAAACGCGCCATTAAAGCCGAAGATTTATTTCGTATCAAAGTACCAACTTCAATTTCCATTTCACCTGATGAAAAAAAGGTCGCCTTCACTGTCGAATGGATTGATTCCAAAGAAAACAAATACTACGCCAATATCCATTTACTGGACATCGCATCAGGCCAAGTCAAACAGTTCACTCACGGCAACCAAAGCGACAGCCAGGCAGTCTGGTCACCCGATGGTTCCACTATCGCTTTTATTTCCACTCGCGACAAGAAGACCGGAATATATCTGATTCCGACTTCCGGCGGCGCCGAACGGAAACTGATCGAAATTGACGGCTCGATCGCAGGACTGCAGTGGACGCCAAATGGGACAAAACTCGTCCTCTCTCTTCGTTACAACGATTCGCATTTCATCGAAGATGAAAAGAAAAAGAAAGAGCCGCCGGTCTATCGGCATATCACCCGACTTTTTCATAAACTAGACGGTTTAGGCCATCTCCCGCAGGACCGCTTTAATATCTACACGCTTGAAATTGCGACTGCCAAACTTAACGCGCTCACTAAAGGGAAAAAGTTCGACAATATCTCCCCTGCCGTCTCCCCCGATGGCAAAAATGTCGTCTATGTCACCAACCGCCGCCCCGACCCGGACGTCGATTATCTCTACTGCGATTTATATGTCCAATCCATAAACGGCAGCAAAGAGCGACGCATCCCTGCGCCTAACGGCCCCAAAGCAAGTCCCAAATATTCACCCAACGGAAAATACCTTGCTTTCATCGGCCACGATAACCCCGATGATGCCTGGGGCATTACCAACGAGCATGTCTGGCTGGTCGGCGCCAACGGAAATCCCAATGCCCGCGACCTGATGCCCAATTTCGACCGGATGGCTATGGACCAATCCATTGCCGATTTGTCCGATGTCCACGACACCCAAGTATTGTACTGGTCCGGCGACAGCAATCGCATCTATTTCAATTCTTCCAATACCGGCGCCAATAATACCTACTACATCCCCCGCTCCGGTGGAAGACCAACCCAAATTTTCAAAGGGAAATGCCACGTCAAAGGGCTTTCGATAAATGGCAAAGGGAACACCGCCGCTATCATCTACGCCGACATCAACAACCCCGGCGACATCGTCACTTTCCCCGCTCAATACGGCGGCGAGAAAAAATTCAAGAAGCACACCGACTTGCATAAATGGCTCCGCACTGAAATTCAATTGGCCCACACCACCGACTTGATGTTCAAAGCCTACGATGGCACCGAAGTCCAGGGCTGGCTGGTCAAACCGCCCTTTTTCAATCGAAACAAAAAGTATCCCGCCATTCTCGAAATCCACGGCGGCCCGCGCGCCCAATACGCCCACACTTTCTTCCACGAAATGCAATTATTGGCGGCGCAAGGCTACGTCGTCTTTTACACCAATATCCGCGGCGGGAGCGGTCGCGGCGAAACCTGGGCAGCTGCCATCGAAGGCGGCTGGGGCGAGATTGACTATCAGGACTGTATGGCCGCCGCTGATTATATGGAGAAGCTCCCCTATGTTAATCCCAAACGCCTGGGCGTTACCGGCGGCTCCTATGGCGGCTATATGACCAACTGGATAATCGGCCACACTCACCGTTTCAAAGCGGCCGTCACCCAGCGCTCGGTGGTCGATTTGGTTTCCATGACCGGTTCATCGGATATCGGTTTTACCATTAACCGCGAGTTCACCGGCTTTCCGTGGACCAATCCGGAGCATTATGCCAAATATTCGCCTATCACCTACTACCAAAAAGTCAAAACGCCGATTCTGATAATTCACAACGAACAGGATTTGCGCTGTCCTCTGGAGCAGTCCCAGCAGATGTTCACCAAGCTGAAACTACTTAAGAAAAAAGTGGAGATGGTGCATTTCCCCGAAGAACCTCACGGTTTATCCCGCCACGGCCGCCCCGACCGCCGCCTCGCCCGCTTGAACTGGATTGTGAAGTGGTTTAAAAAGTATCTGTAGGGGTTGAACATGTTCAACCCTGTTAGGCTTTATCATGAATCGTCATTGCGAAGGCCGACTTGTCGGCCTGTGGCAATCTCGATTTGGTCGCCCACAGCTTGCTGTGGGATCAGTAAGAAGGTTGAATTATGACTAAGAATCCTAAGCGAATAATTGTAATTGTAATGATAGTCAGCATTGTAATACTCCCAGTTGCATTTCATTTAGCAATAGTGAAGTTACTCCACAAAAATGTATATTTGACTCTAATGTTCACCGTACCAATTATTCTATTACTTATCCCCAGATTTGTTGTGGAATTGAAGGCTCAATCAAAGTATGGCAAATCGATCACGGATATAGAGTTCGAACAAAAAGATCCCGCAACAGGTAGTGATATGGTTGTATTTCGCAATTACTTGGCACAAATCTCTTACGTAATGATTATACTTCTCGCATCATATTTCGGAGCAATGGCGTTGTTTCAAAAATCAATTGTAGGTGCAGCAATTTCCTATTTTCTTGCAATTGGTGGTTCTTATGTCATGTACAAATTTTTAGATAAAATGAAACCGAGTTCAAAGAAGTGATATTATTCACAGCAGACGTCTCGCTTGTCCTGAGCCTGTCGATGGGTCTGCCCCTTCTCAAATCCCACTAGACTCTTTTCTCATTTTCCAGAAGCAACTTTAATTGAAATATGGTATCTTTTCTAAGTTTCGCTTTCGCCCATACCTTCTGTTTTTCATCCAACAATTCGCCTATTCCGGAGAGAATTCCTTTATCAGGTAATTTCTCCAGCAACTCTATGCAATTTTTTAGAAAGTCTCTGAAAGTCATTTTTGACCTTTTTTCAACGATGGATTTGTTGATTGGCCAGCTTTTATGTAGAAAGAAATTCACATCAAAAATATCTCGATTAGCCTTGCCCATCCGTTCATACATAGCCACCAATTTGTGTGCAAACATGTCTTGTCGAATCATAACTTTCATTGAAATACCAAGATACGACTTCACTTCATATTCAGACCCGAACTGTCTCAAATTTATTTCGATCTTTATGTTTGGAGAATCTTTTTTGTATGATAGAAGCAGAAACAAGCTGTACCTTTTTTTCTGAATATCTTTGAGGTTACCGTACTGCTGTATTACTTCCTTAATTTGCTTAAATACATTGTCTTCTTGCTTTTCGTCTAAAAGGTCAAAATCAAGATCAAGCGAAGCGCGGTTCAGTTCGTAGAAAAGATGGGCAGCGGTTCCTCCCTTAAATCCCAAATAGGGACCGATGTCTTTATCTGTAAAAATATCCTTCAGGATTCTTACCAGAATATTTTTATGTTCTGTTAATTCAAGCACCATGCTGCTATCTCGATTCACTGCCTGATTTTTTGTATATCATTACGGCTTTCTCCAGACTTTTATTTTTGTAGTCCCGCATAATCTCAAAAACTTTTTGCCAATCAAGGGGCGATAGATTGTCGAAGTAGTAGTTCCTCTTCACCAAGACAGTGTCCAGAAAAGCTCTTTCAGGACTCGCCATGTGATAGTTATCTTTTACTTCTATACCTGTGTGATTGGTCAGTATAGAATCCCTGATGCGCCTGAAAGTATAGGTCTGATTTCCAACTTTTACATTTCTTGAAACATACGAGGCGATAAAAATCTGACTATAGAACTGAAAGATGATGCCGCTTCTAGCCAGAACCGTCTCGAAGCTTATGTATGAGGGGGTGTATATTTTGGTGGCCAGCTCGAATTTATTGTAATTTTTGTCTTTGGCATACAGTCCTCGACGAACCCGAATTAATTCTCCTTTTTTAACATAGTATCGTAGTCTTTCCCGTGCTGTGGACTGGTTCTTCTCTCCCCACATCAAGGCAATATCTTTGGTTGAGAAGACGGTCCGGGGTGACCTCAATAGAACATCAAGATATTGCCCTTTTTTCATAATCTGCTCATTTCTGGACTGGAAGTCAGGTTTAACCTGACTTCCAGTCCATATTTCGACATATTTAACACTAAACACAAGCCTAAAATTAGAAAAAAACCAAAAAAGTGACTGATTTATAATATTCCGTGCGTGTCAGATGTCCACACTTGTCCTGAGCCTGCCGAAGGATCTGACACTTGACTTGCAGAGTCAATAATTAGAACGAATCGACCAAGATTCGTCTTTCCACGCTAGCTGAAAGTCCGCCGTGGCGGGACGTGGAATCCAGAACGACAATATTTGCACTAAAATGTTCTGCAAGGATATGTCTATTCTTAAGAAAAAAGTGGAGATGGTGCATTTCCCCGAAGAACCGCACGGCCTCTCGCGCCACGGCCGCCCCGACCGCCGCATTGCGAGATTGAACTGGATAGTGAAGTGGTTTAAGAGGTATTTGTAAAATGATGAATATCTTCAGCCCCCAACGCAAGGTGTCCAAACTGTCTAATTTGACTCTGAAGGCCATTGGGGCAGATTAGGTGAACTGCCGCCCACAATAATATATACTGGCAAGAGTTCATTTAATCATTATATTTATTGACAACATATTCTACTTTCAGGAAGCTTTGATGAGAACAGTTATGACACTTTTAACGGTTTTGGGGATCGTAGCTTTTGCTACTTCTTGTGGCGATAATGAGCAAGCTTTGGCTAGTAAAGACGATCCGGGTGAGACTGCAATTTTCCACCCTGATCCTTATAATATCCCATATTTTTTGTGTGATTATAACAATGATTCAGGGGCTCAGAGTTTTTGTCATCAAGAAGGATATTATAAGGCTTTGGACTACAGTTGTAGGACAATAAACCGTGTCATCCTTGATGACCAGGGGAACGTAATACAAATTTATTACTTCACGATTATGGACTCTATTGTATGCTGGCGTCCATGAGTTAGCAGCGCCTGTGCGCGGCAGACGTCCCCATCTGCCGCTTGACTCGACGAGCCAATTATTAGAACGAATCGAGCAAGATTCGTTTTTCCACGCTTGCTGAAAGTCCGCCGTGGCGGGACGTGGAATCCAGAGAGATGATATTGACTAATGATTCAAATTTTGGATAACCTCCATTTATAAAAAAGGAAATACCATGACAAGTTCAAAAACGGAAAGGGGCATTACGTTGCATGACGAGATGTTGGTAATTCTACTTAAAGCAAAAAGGCCAATGTCTGAAACAGAAATTGCTCGGGAGGTCAATAAAAGAGGGTTTTATTTGAGAAAGAAGGATGACAAACTTGTCCCTCCATTTCAAATTGGATTAAGAGCGATGCGATATAGCAAAAATGGCAGAGACTTCTTTGCCAAGAATGGTGAACAAATATCTCTTTCCAAAAGCATGATTCGTCCTTGGGTCTGAAAAATGGAAATCCGTGCGCGGCAGATGTTCGTGAAGCTGAAACTACTCAAGAAAAAAGTGGAGATGGTGCATTTCCCCGAAGAACCGCACGGTCTATCGCGTCACGGCCGCCCCGACCGCCGCATTGCCCGCTTGAACTGGATTGTGAAGTGGTTTAAGAAGTGGTTGTAAATTCCTTATGTCTATCCTAAAGTATCGAAAAGAAAGTACAGTATCACTTCTTGTTCTTATTTTTGGCAGTTTATTCCTTTCATGTTCTGCATCTAGTCAAGGAATTAAGGACAAAGTTGATTCAATTAAAGACTTATTCAAGATATTTGAAACTATGACAGTAAGAGTCGAAGACTATAAAAGGCAATCACGCGCAACTGGTATTCTGTTAAAGATAAAAGACAACGAGAATTATCGAATGCTATTAACGAACAGGCATTCAATCGAAGGTGCAGACTCGATTGAAATAGTAGTTTCTCAAGTTGATAACGAATTCACGATTATCGACACACTACGATTAAGGATACCTATGTTTAGTCGCAAAGGAGACTCATTATTTTACTTTCCTAAAGAACATCTTGACATTGCCTGCACAATTATTCCAATAGCTGCTTTAATTAGAAGTAATAGAAACGTTGTAATATCAACAATAGATACGTCTTTTTTCGTACCTGATGAAAGAATTAGGATCGGGTTAGATGTATTGTTTTTTGGGTATCCACAGGCTATCTGGTCCAACCTTAATTCTCCCTTTGTCAGAACTGGTACGATTTCTGCAATCGATACTCTTGTCCATACATATTTTTTGGAAGCTAACGTTTTCGGAGGATCTAGCGGTAGCCCAGTATTTGTCGATTTCAGGAATCCATCAAATCTTGACATGAGTGCGGCTAGAAAAGTGTTTATCGGAATTATAGCAAAGACTTTCATCTCGCCACTGAAAGTCAAATCTGGCAATGATTATAAGTCATCAGATAGTCTCGTTGAGAATGCAAATCTGGCCATCATAATGCCTGCAAAAGAAATTAAACTCGTTTTTGAAGAATCGGCACAAAAGCTAATACCGAGATTTAAAGACTAATTCCTTAATGTGGCAACGGTTTTACCAACCTAAACTTTCGCCAATCTGTCCAGAAGTTTTCTGTATTTGTTTATAAAATCGGGAATTCTTGAGCCAATATTGTAAAAAATATCCGAATCGTATCCATGTTTTTCATCTAACTGAAGTTCTTTACGGATTTTGTGGATGATATTTCTACTCACTTCAGTCCCTTCATTTCTATAGCCTACTTGCGTCTTAAATAGACCCCTTCGAATGTTAATTCTATTTCCTTCTAAGACATCAATTTTACACCCATTGCGTTCCAAGATGTACCTAAGGTGTCGAAACTGAAGAGGCTGTTCACCACGAGATACCCTTTTTATTTTAGACTGAACCCATTTAGCCACTTGAACTACCTCGTTATCAGCCCCTTCAATTATTTCCTCTTTATCGCTGGGTGGCCCACCTTTCAGGTGGGTTCCAGCCAAGCTGTTTTTATTCCGAACCCTCTATCAAAATCTTAAATCTCTTAGCTGTCGACTTGGCTCTTCTTTGCATGACTCGCCTCATAAATAAAATATTCATCAGATTGATTAAAAATCCAATTGGTTCATAATATGCTGCAAGTCGAACTCGCGTGGAAGAGTTGTCAATAGCTATCACTTCGATATCAGTGACAAAATCGGAAAACATTTTGCTAATACCCCAGCTGTCCGCAGGAAAGTCTATCGATGTTTTCTGGTACGGAACGTGTTCAATTACCCTTTCAATGCACCAACCTTTTCGTCCTTGTGGCACAATACACTTATAGCTTACTCCGGCAGCGCGCTTCGTTTGGCCTGATAAATATTCGACTGCTCTGACTTCGGGATGGTATTTGGGTATAAGCGTGAGGTCGTCGATAGAGTCCCACACTTTCTTCAGTGAAGCATTAATATTGACAGCTACTTGCCATTGAAATTTTTTTGGCACGGATTAATCCATTCTTATGTCGGCCCGCGTCGCCCACAGCTTGCTGTGGGATAAGTCAATAGAATCACAACCCTTCAAGTCTACAGCTCCCCGCCTCCCTCTTTCTTCAATTTCCCAACAAGTCCCGTGTTAAATAAGAGCCACAACCTATTAATGTATGAGAAAAGTTATCACAATTTCAAGGCATGAATTTGCGATTCGTGGTGTCCAAGCCGGTCTCTTCAGCGAGAAAATTGTCAAAAATAAAGATGTTAAATATCACAAAACGAACCCATTTTCCCCCGGCCAGGGTGGCCCACCTTTCAGGCCCGCCCTGAGCATAGCCGAATGGGTGGGTTCCCGCCAATAACTATATGGACCCACACCAAGCTATGTACGACCCCGCCCGGTTCAATGAAATTAGGTGTTGCAATTCTGTTGCTGGTTAGTATCTTGGTAAATATACTGGCAGAAATCCTAAATCAAATAGTTCCAATCGCAGGAGTAGAAAATGAGAAGACTGCTACTTGCATTTTTGGTATCAGTTTTTGTATTCAACTTAACAGCTTTCGCGGATGTCCCCTCAACCATGAGTTATCAGGGTCGACTGACCGACGGTTTCGGTAATCCGGTTGCTGATGACTCTTATGATGTGGTTTTTCGGATTTATGGTGTCTCGGCAGGTGGTACTGCTCTTTGGAATTCTGGCACAGTCCCAGTAACTACTGCCGATGGAATATTCTCCTATGAATTAGGCAGCTCTACTCCGCTACCATCCGGCCTTTTTTCCGACAGCGCCGACCTTTGGTTGGGCATTACGGTTGAATCCGAAACCGAAATCTCACCCAGGACTAAGCTTACCTCGCACAGTTGGGCGTTTCATTCAGCCACGACAGACTCACTTATTGCCGGACCGGGTGTTGTGCAGGAACTTATGGAAGATGAGGGTAACGTCACTCTATTGAACGGCTTTAGTGTGGTAATTGCTGAAGATACAATACTTGCCCCGGATTCGGGGTATGTAGTTATTCAGGCCAGTGTTAATATGTCGTGCGTAAAAGCGGGAACCACTTCGGCTGGGTGCAATGTTGAACTTCGGGATAGCACTTTAACACATCTTGTTGATCAGGAGTTTTTCTGGACACTTCCCACGGCAATTCCCGCCGGCTTACATGTCAACGCTATGCATATTCATCGAGTTTTCAGAGTGAGGCCTGGAATCAACCGATTCTCTCTTATAGGTAGCGACTTTCTTGAAGCCGGCAGCACTTTTACTGCTGGTCCTTATGTGATGTCGATGACCTTTGTTCCTTATAATTACGGTACTGTTGAGTTTTCACGGGCTCCCGCACTTTCGGATAGCAAGCCAAAGCTGGCGCCCTTAACTTTCGAAGAACTGAAACTGCTGCGTATTCGAGCAGGCAGCGCAGGAAAGCTTGAGTAGGTCGAAACCCCTGTGGTTTCGACCCCCCTCTCCGTTTCGGGGAGGGGCCAGGGGTGGGGTCTCTTCATGGGGGCCGGAGGGCCTGCCCTGAGCGTAGTCGAATGGGTTAGGTTAGGCCGACTCCATTATTGTTGACATTGATTTTATGATAGCCGACACTCCTCTTTGGAAGAGTTGTACCATATTTGGTAATGGGACGCAGAATTCATCTGCCGCTATTAACAGGGTTTGGGAAATATAAACCTGACCGCTTTCTGCTTCTCCACAGTTTTAGTCCGCTGCCTGTTTTTTGCCTCTTCCTGACATAGGAGGAAAAATGAAGGCTTCGTTAGTCGTAGCTGCCTCTCTGTTGCTTTTGATGTTCTTTTCCTGCAAAAAGCCGCCAATTCCGCCGCCTGACCCCGAAGGTGAACTGATTGCCAAAGGGCGTCAGCTCTTTTTCAACGAAACCTTTGGCGGCAACGGCCGAACCTGCGGCACCTGCCATCCGGCTGAAAATAATTTTACGCTTGATCCCGCTTTTATTGCAAATCTTCCCCCCAACGACCCCCTCTTTGTGGCCGAATTCATTCCCGAACTCGAGAGTAATTTCGAAAACCCCCGTCTCATGCGCGAGTTCGCTATGATTAAGGAAAATCTGGACGGGTTTAGTAGCCTCGACAGCATTTTCACCATGCGGGGAATTCCTCACACGCTTGGACTGCGCACAACAGTTGCAAGTCCTGACGGTCCGCGGACAGGCTGGTCGGGCGACGGCGCGCCCGGCGATGGCTCCTTGCGTTCGTTTGCGGTCGGCGCCGTCATTCAACATTTCACCAAAACTTTGAATCGCATTCCCGATGTCGATTTCCGCTTACCGACCAATGACGAGCTTGACGCATTAGAGGCTTTCCAGCTTTCACTGGGCCAGCAGGAAGAATTATCACTGCCGCTGGCATTAAAAGGGATTGTGGCCTCACGCGGACAGGAACTCTTTCTTGATTCAACTGCCGGAAAATGCAATCTCTGTCATTTAAATGCCGGTGCCAACTCCGGCGATCGCGGCAACGCCAATTTTAATACCGGAGTGGAGAATCTCCCCGACCAACCCGCCCGACTGACCGGCGAATTGGTGCCATTCGATAATGGATTCGGTGCGCCCGGCGACAGCACTTTTAATGCCCCGTCTCTTATTGAAGCCGCTTCCACCGGGCCGTTTTTCCACAATAATTCGATTGAGACCATCGAAGGCGCCGTGGCTTTCTATGACGGCGAGTCATTCAATAATTCTCCTTCGGGGCGATTTCTCGGCGGGGTCGAGCTCGATGGCACCCAGATTGTCGAGATAGCAGCGTTCCTACGCGTTATCAACACGCTGGAAAACATCCGGCAGATTAGGGAGCTTTTGGAAGGCAGCCTCATGCCGCCTTCGCCGCGGCGCGAACCACCCTCGCGCCTTTTGGAGCTGGCGCTTCGGAAAACCGATGACGCCATCAAGGTACTGGCCGCAGGCGGTCTCCGCCCCACAGCTGTTGGGCATTTAAAGCACGTTAGAGATTTGACAATTGAGGCTCTTAAGGGTCACCAGATGGAAAAACGAGTCAAGGAGGCGCTGCGAGAATTAGAACACGCTCGCGGTGATATTATTGTATGACCTTTTCGTTGAATATTTTGGTATAATAGAACGAGGTGATGATATGAAATCTGTTAGCAAGTTCGCTATAATGGCTGTGGTCGTATTGTTCGCAATAACGGCCGTGTCTGCTCAAAAACTGACTGAACGATATATACCCATTGGCAAATCCCCGGGGCTTTCGGGAAAACATACGATTATCGGCACAGTCACTGCCGTCGACAGGCCGGGAAAAACGCTTACGTGTATTTATTCTGGCGGCAGTGTCACTGTGAAAGTTGATAAGAATACCAAATTCTGGATGGATCGCAGCAAGCAGAAGCTGACCAATCTGGACTGTTCGCTGGGTGATTGTGCAATGGGACGGACAATCGAAATAAAATTTCGTAACAACGAACGGGGACCGGAAGCGGTAGCGGAGTGGATAAAAGTTGAGGCGCCTCAACCCGAGAATCAGTGAATTAAGTGGGCGGCCCGCCTCGGCGGGTCATCATCTGCCCCTATGTGTCATTTAAAAATCGTTTTATCGTCCGTAGATGTTCCAATCGAGAAGCCCTGCTCTTGCAAAAACTTTTCGGCTTCCTGACGGGTGCGAAACGTCTTGGATGTTTCTTTAGCCTGGCCCTTTTCCACCATCTGCATCAATTGGCCGTAAGTAATCGGATTATCGATAATATAAGCGGCGTAGGTGCAGTTATTGTCGGTACACCATTGGATGTGTTCGCCGATGACTTCGATGACTTCGTCCGAAGCAGTTTTCCAATTGGATAAATCCACCAATCTGGCCCAAGGCTTTTCGATGATGGGCGTTACTACCTTCTTGAAGTCCTCGTGGTAGCTGTGAGCGGTGTCTTCGCGCCAGATACCATAGATTTTGACATAGACGAGCTGGTTAGGCGCATCGACATCGACATTAAACTGAAAGTGCCATTTGGTCATATTCAATTAAGATTAAAACTTATACAATAAAAACGATTGAATTAGCCGCAGATACGTGGGTAATAGATAGATTTTTATTGAGGAAAGTCAAGAAAAAAAGGGGTTGAGTGCTGTCAGGTGTCCCCACCTGACACTTGCCGGATTTAAAAGCTGTCGGGTGAGGGCACCCGACTCGCCTGCGGCGGGTTAATTCGAGAGTTTTATTCCGGCATAAGCCGACAATGGAGGGCTTCCATAGGAATAAACTTCCTGATAATCTTGGTCAAAAAGATTATCCACGCTGCCAGTTATTTCCAAATTGTCGCTGACAATGAAAGATGCGGCCAGGTTTACTACCGTGTACTCTTTCAGTTCTACTCTCGGCGCCGGAAACTGACTGAAATCCAAGTCTGCACGGCGACCGGTGTGTCGGGCGGTGAGATTCATCAAGAATTTATTGGTGAACTTGTAATTTGTCGACAGCGCCAATTTATGTTTGGGGCGGCGGATTAGTTCCTCTCGAGTGGCGTTATCTTTCGAGTCGCAATAAGTGTAATTGAGGCGTGAACGGAGCTTATTGTTTTTAACTTCGATGGCCGCTTCTATTCCTTTTGAAGATGCCTCGACGACGTTTTGAATGCCCACAATCAAGTCATCGAATTGGTTATCATAGTAAGTCAATGAAGCGTACAGTATATTTCGTTTCAATTCCTGTTCAACTCCAATTTCCCAACTCTTGCTCTTTTCCGGAAGCAAGTTGGGATTGCCAATATATGGACTGGGATGATACAGTTGGAATACTGAAGGGGCTTTGTAGCCTGTGCCGATAACTCCTCTAAATCGGGTGCCGGTTTTTTCGAGTAAATAGGCGGCGGTAAGGCGATAGGTGCCAGTATTGCCGAACTGTTTATGTTCATCTATTCGTGCGCCAGCAGTGAGAAATAATCGTTTCTTAATTTGGATTTGATCAAAAACATAGATGCCTCTGGTCCAGGAGTTCTTACCGCCAACGTGGTCGGTAAAATCTCCGAATCCGCTTCGGAAAAAAAGGTCACTCGAAAAGGAGGCCCGTTCGGTTTCAATTCCCATCGACAAACTGTTAAGTCGGTTTATCTTAAGGGCTTGCTGAAAGCTGGCACCAATCCTTTTGCCGTTTGTCTGTGTGAACTCTGAATCGGAGGGATGGGCTGTGTCGAAATTGTCGTTGGTAGTTCTTTCTATGTCGCCAACATAGAACGAAAGTTGTTGATTCCATTTTGTGTCGGGAGTTTCTTTTACGAGGCAGGCCTGATATAGTCGTTCTTTTTGCGATGTGATAAAATTGGGATCGTCGAAGGTGACACTGGTTTTGTCCAAATCCGATTCCGAATCGGCGTATCGACCTATCAGATTCAGACGTAACGCCTGACTTAGTGCATAATCGAGACGTGAAGATAAATGAGTATTCTTGAATCCGTCATTTTCGATTGCGCCAGAAGTTTCATCGGCCGCCGAAATCCCGTGAGTAGTATAACGCTCGACCGAGAGCGAGTAACCAAGATTATCGTGCGAACCGGACAAATTTCCCGCTAGATTGTAACTGTTAAATGAACCGGCCTCGGACGATACGGAAACATTATTCTCGTTTTCACCGGCTCGAGTGAAAATCTGTACGACGCCGCCGATTGCTTCGGGGCCGTAAAGGACGCTTTGCGGTCCGCGGAGAATTTCGATTCGGTCAATGTTAGAAGTCATCAATGTCGACAGGTCGGCCGCGTTATTTGGAGAACTTGGATCGTTAAGAGGAATACCGTCTAATAACACCAATGTATGATGTGTATTGGCGCCTCTGATAAATACAGACGTAAACTTACCAGTTCCGCCGCTTTGGACAACATCCAGCCCCGGCACATTTCTCAAAAGGTGAGCTACAAAGGCCGACTGACTATTTTCAATTTCCGCTCGAGTAATGACTGTGATGGAACTGGCTATCTCCGCCAGCGGCGTGGGGGTTCGATTAGCCGTTACTGCAATCGAGTCATTCAGGTCGATGGGGTGTTTTTCGGTGCCACTTTGTTGCTGCGCGTGGCTTCTCGTCGCATCCACAAACAGACTTGCGGCCATGAAAAAGAAAATGCGCTTCATGGCGTCCTTTCCGACCGGCCACATGCGCGAATCACCTTCCAACGACCCGCGTCGTTTTCGGCCAAAAGTTTATCGGGTTACGGCAGGTTTCCTGGCTTCGGCGTCGGGCCTTTCAAGGCGCCTTCCCTGTTTTAATCACAAGTGGCGTTAGTGCCCTGAAAGTAGCCGTTACAGTAGCGGGGCTGCGACGGTTTTACACCGTCTTCCCTATTATCCGTCACATCGACGGCACCGCAACAATTTAATCTATCTTATTTGTTCTCGGAGATACTGTCAAGAGATAATTGAAAAAGTCTATTTATTAGCGAATATAAGCAGCTGACTGTTTTTATAGTCTATTATGAACTGTCGGCCAGACAGAAACGATGTCCCAAGCACACCATCGAATTCGTTTTTGGCGGATGCGGTAATTGTGCTGATGTCTCTAATCAGGAATCTCAATTTGGCTGTGGTCACTCTGCCGTCCAATTTGATTTGATTCACAACAGTCGAATCGTTTGCTTTGAGCTTCTGTGCCAAACTCGGAGACATAATTGAATGCGACGCACCGGTATCGAGAATCATCTTGGCATCAATGCTGTCATTTATTGTAGTATTTACGACAATCAAATGTCTATTTAATACAATTGGAATGGAAGCGTACTTCTTGACAATTGAGTCAGGATCAAGTGTGAAGAAATCGAAATATGAATCGATATAGCTGAATAAAACTCTGTGGTTTTTGAGAAAAGAATACCCAAGCACTCCGTCGGGCAGCCCTTTTGAAGTGTCTTTAATAATTACCGGCAAGTCGATTACGACGGCGTTGACAATTGTTTGTTTTGTCTCTCCAACTTTCAGACTGCGCAAGAATATCTGAAACGCTTCTACCTTTTTATTAATTCCTGCCGCTGGACGCATGGGCATCTTCCCGCCGGACAAAAGGCCATGCTTTTCTGCAAATGTCTTGTCGATGTAAACCTGGTCGGCGCCGGTGTCTATGGCGAAAGTAGCTTTTATGGAGTCGTTGATTATAACTTCAAATTCGGGAATGCCGCGCTTTAAGGAAAACGGAATTGGCTCTGCAAAAACAGCAGCGCCCGTCGCCAAATGAATTACGAAAACAATGAGGATAAACTTTTGATTCTTTGCAAACACTTCTCTAAACAATTAAAGAGAGTCCGGAGTTGCAGCCGTATTGGTGTCACCCATGACGCCGCCTTTGTGCTGGGTGATGTCCTGATATTCTTCGGTGACTTCGCCTTGATATTTCGACGGGCATTTGACCAAAAGCTTTTCGGCGACAAAGCCTTCTTCTTTGTTGACGCCTTTGCATACTACGGATGTCGCCTGGTCAAAATTACCGGGGACAGTGCCGTAATAGACTATGTGCATGCTTTCAGCGTTGGCTTTGTCTTTGGCTTGGGGGTCGTAAATTGCAAACTCCAAACGAGAATCGGTGGAGTTGTATTTAACTTGTTCGGTATCGATTTTGCCAAGCACTTGAACGGTGCGGTCGGCCGTGCGGGCTTCGGCAATCGAGACATATTGAATGGTTGAGCCAAAAAAGCTGGAAATCCCCCAGGCCATGGCCGCCATGATTATGAGCGTGCCGATTACAACCTTTGCCTTCATTTGGTTTTTTTCTCCAACTCGTTAACTCTCTTGTCGAGGCGCATAAGGAAAATAAATAAGCCTATCCAGATTGCCAATGTTACGGCTAATGCGACGTAGTTGCCATCCATGTTAAATTGTACCCGTTTCCAGCTTGCGGCGAATCAAATTTATTTTCTTCAATATATTGAATATCCAGAAGAATATCACAGTAAAAACGATTAAGGAAGAAAAGAAAATAGACCGCACCTGCGGACTCATGGTAAATTTCAAATTCTTGTTTATTACCGAATCAGAAGGGTGCAGTGAAGGGACTATTCGGGGGAGCACAAATATCAGAAAGGGAACAGTGATAAAAGCAAAAATGGCATACACGGCTGTCAGGGCCGCCCGTCTTTCTTCGTCTTCGATGGCACTGCGCAGAGCAAAATAAGCCCCATAAATCAAAAGCAAAATGAAAATGGAAGTTTGTCGGGGATCCCAGTTCCAGAAGGCGCCCCAGGTAACTTTGGCAAAGATTGAGCCCGTTATAGTAGCAAGCAGGCAAAACAAAAGACCGAGTCTCGCGGCATCGGCAGCGCAGTCATCATCGAGAGCATTACGTTTTCTTAAATATTTAATCGAATAATATGCGGACAAGGTAAAGGCAATGACGCATATCCACGCTTGCGGGATATGATAATAGAATATGCGGCTGGCCTCGCCGATCTGCTGTTGTGGCGCAGGTGTGGTAAAACTGAACCAGATAATGACCGACATGGCCAGGAATAATAAGTATTTCCACCACATAATCAGGCCAATCTCATTTCCCTATTCCTGCCACACATACTTAAACAACAGAAATGAAGCGGTGATCATTACAATCGCATAAGCAATCAAGAACTGCAAGAGTTTGGACACTTCGCCCAGGCCTTCTCCGGCCAGGATTTTTTCACTCGACAGCGTTAAGGCAATAAGCATTGGTAAAAGAATAGGAAATGCCAGCACTGCAAACAAGGCGCCTTTTACCGAGGCTTTGGCAATAATTGCCGCCACCAAAGTCGTAGCGGCACATAAGTCAATAATGCCAATAAACAAAATGACCAGGAAATTAATGGCGCCGGCAGTCGGGGCATCAGTAAAGATGAAAAATAGCGGCGTAATGACTACTGCCATTAATATCAATAACGAAAAGTTGAAAAATAGTTTTCCCAAAAATACGGCATCGGGGTCGGCGGTCAGCCGAAGAGTCAGTGCCGTCTGTGCTTCTTCTTCGCGTACAAACACCTGTGCCAGTCCGGACATAGCCGAAAAGAAAATGATTATCCAAAACAAAGCGCCCAGAATCTTTGGTGACAGGGACGATTGCCCCAATGCAAATGAAACCACTGCCAAAGTCGTAATTCCGAACATGAATATCGCATTGAGACCATAGCGGGAGCGAAGTTCCAGCCGAAGATCCTTGACATAAACTGCTAATGATTTACTGACCAAGCCGGCACTGTTGTCGCCCAAGTGCGTACTCCTCTTTTTCATTGGTGGCCAGGATAACAATGCATTCGGCGCGAAACTTATCGATAATGTTTGTCACTATTGTTTTGCCGCTTTCGTCAAGGCCGGACATTGGTTCATCCAAAAACAAAAATTGTGGATGGTTAGATAAAGCAACTGCATATTTCAGGCGCTGCTTCATGCCGGTTGAATATGATGATAACATGTCAGAGCCTCTTCGTTCTAGGCCAACTTCGGCCAATAACGATTCTATTTCTTTCCCGGTTATGTTTCCTCCTCTGACGGCGGCAAAAAACTGGAGGTTTTCTTCGCCGGATAGCTGGTCATATAAATTCAAATAAGGAGCCACAAATGAAACACGGCCGCGAATGGAATATTCATCAAGCACGCGGTTATCATTGTGAAATTGTACTTCGCCCGATGATGGTCGAAGCAATTTCACCAATACCTTTAGCAAAGTTGTCTTGCCGGAGCCGTTGGGACCTGTAACGGCAACCGAGTCGCCAGTGTTTAAATCCAAATTGATTGCGGAAAAGACGATGCGCTCGCCGAATTTTTTACCGAGATTGACAGCTTTGAGAGTGAACACGCCGGTCAATATGTCAATGCCCAAAAAATAAGCAAGTTCAAAGAGAACTTGCCTAAATTTCTGGCAATTCCAGAAACGGTCGAAAATAATTACTTCGGCTTGTCAGCGGTTTCCTGCGGCAGGCGGTACATTCTTTGCACCGGCAGAGAAAAAAGCGAGTTGGCTTCATCGTTGACTTTGAAAGTGATCGATTGTTCAAACTCTTTGGTAATAGCGTCTTCATTGACAGTCACCGAGACTTGTGCAGAATCGTGTGCTTTGACCAATTTCGGAAGTTCTGTCACAAAATTTTTGCCGCTGGCGTCGATCATACTCAATTCCATGTCTTTTTCTGATACATTCACGACCCAGGAACTGGCTTTGCGTCGGGGTTCAACAGTGAATTGGGAAACGTCAAGTTTGTACGGATTCATACGGACCGGCTGAAACTGTGTCGAATCTACTATCACTTCGGCATTGAATACTACGGTCACGTTTTCCGGACCGGCATTGGTGGTGAGATAGGGTTTCTTCGTAATAAACCCGCGATATGCTTGGGTTGAAAACTGAACTTCAAAACTGGAACTGTCTCCCGGGCCCAGAACCGAGTCTTTCAGGGGTATCTGGGTACAGCCACAGCCCGGCACCAAAGTCAGAATTCTCAAGGTGTCATCTCCGACAGATTTTACCCAATACGTTTTGCTGACTTTGACATGTTGGGGGACCTTCCCGAAATTAAAGGTGGCCTCCGGAATTAATACTTTCGGGCCTGCCAATGCGCTCTGTATCGCAACTGCCAATGAAAAGAGCGCCGCGCAAGTCATTTTCCCGAAATTCAGCATTATTCCAATTTTGGAATGAGTCGGTTTCATTATCTCTCCTTTTGACTTTGGTAATCTATCTCCATACAGCGAATTATACTAAGGAATTTAAATATGGATTCACAAGAACTTGTTCTAGAATATTACGAAATCGGGTGAAACAACCGGCTCCAGCGCACTTTTTGAAAGAAGTGTACCGTATTGTAAAGAAACAAGCGAGGAACTGATAGCGGATCCGCTACTGAAACATCCGGCGACGGGTGTTGGTCTTCCTCCCACGACCAGTGAATAACCATAGCTTCGCCCAGTACCAAATCCCGGTGAACGGCTCCCCAGTATCGGGAATCGTAAGAATTGTCTCGACTGTCCCCCATCATGAAAAAGCAATCTTTGGGCACTATATACGGGCCGAAATTGTCGCGGCTGTCCAAACCTCCCGGGCGGCGGGGTTGTATTAATTGATCCCCTTTTGGGGTAGTATCAATGTATTTTGTAAAGTTATCATCGGGAAAGATTTCACCATTTATGTATAACTCTTTGTCTTTGACCAGGACGGTGTCCCCGCCGACCGCCACACAACGCTTGATATATTTGGTAACGCCGTCACCGGGGAAAATGAAAATGACCACATCGCCCGGTTCGGGTTCTGTGATAGACGGGAAGCGCCAATTAACCAGGGGCACTCTGGCGCCATAGATGAATTTGTTAGCCAGAAGAAAATCGCCGACCAAAAGCGTGTTTTCCATTGATTGAGAGGGAATTTTATAGGCCTCGACGATTGACGTCTTTATCAAAAGAGCCAGAATAACCGCAAAAAGAATCTGTTTAAAATTGTCCCAGACTGTTTCCGATGCTTTTCTTTTCTCGACAGTTACCATTTTTCGATTAAAGACCTTTTATAACTCTTAGTATATCATTATACGTAACAAAGACAATAAGTGTCAATAATAGCACCAGCCCAACTTGCTGCGCAATAGCCCTGGCTTTCATTGAGACCGGAGACCCTTTGATTTTTTCTATGGCCAAAAAGAGCAAATGGCCGCCATCGAGAATTGGAATTGGCATTATATTAAGTACTGCCAGATTTACGGACAAAAGTACCATAAAGAAAAACAGGCTGGAGGCGCCCTTTTCGGCCTCCTTGCCGGACTGTTGGGCAATAAATAGCGGGCCGCCAATCATCTTGGCGGAAGCTTTTCCGGTGACGACTTTTTTGACAAACTTAAAAGTCTCTTTGACTATCACATGAACTGTTACGAACCCGTCAACCGTGGCACTGGCCAGCGAAGGATGCTCAAACCTTAAAGGCTTTTGTTTGAACCCGATGACGCCGACCGTGTCATAATTTCCTTCAGGCAAGGGAATCGGATGCGCTTTCGTGGTAATGGGTTTGGTAATGGTATCGCCGTTGGAAACCCATGTGATTTGAATGGATTCTGCCACTCGTGGGCTGATCAGGCTACGCAAGGAATCAAAATCCGAAACGGGCCGGCCATCGATGGCAATAATGATATCATCCGGTTTTAGCCCGCCTTTGGCCGCGGGGCCATCTTTTGAAACAGTCCCCACTACCACTTTATCCGGGTCAAATATCGGTGTGCCTCCAAAATACAGCACACCAATCATCAGGAAAATGGCCAAGAGATAATTCATAAACGGCCCGGCCAGAATTACGGCCGTTCTCTGCCCGATTGTTTTTGAGGAAAACTCGCCGGCATCGCCAGTGGCGACTTCGTTGGGGTCTTCACCGGCCATTTTGACATACCCGCCCAGGGGAATAAGACCTATGCAATAAGTAGTATCTCCGACTTTTTTGGAAATAATGTCGGGGGGGAACCCCAAAGAGAATTTATGAACTTTGATACCAACCTTTTTGGCGACGAGGAAATGCCCCAGTTCATGAATGAAAATGAGTATGCCCAGTACAAATATGAAAGAGAATGCGGTCAGCATATCGGTTGTCCCGTCATTTTTTCGGCAAAACCTCGCGCTGCTTTGTCAGCATTTAAGATATCTTCCAATTCTGGCTTTTCAATCGATTGAATTTCATTCACAGTTTCTTCAATTATTTTAACAATATCAACAAATGAAATGGCCTGATTTAAAAAAGCCTCAACCGCGATTTCATTGGCGGCATTAAATATTGCCGGAGCCGTACCGCCGGTCCTGGCAACATCAAATGCGATGCTTAGTGCCGGAAATCTTTTGAAATCTGGAGGTTCAAACGTCAGTTTAGTCTCCCTTGAGAAATCCATAGAACCAAATTGTGACTCCGCCCTTTCCGGCCAAAACAACGCATAAGTTATAGGCATACGCATATCTGGGATGGAAAGTTGTGCCATGGTCGATGAATCGACGAACTCTACCATAGAATGAAGAATCGACTGCGGATGGATGACAACTTTAACCTTTTCAGCAGGGACATTGAAAAGATTAACCGCTTCGATGACCTCGAGACCTTTGTTGACAAGCGTGGCCGAATCTATGGTAATCTTCTTCCCCATTTTCCAGGTAGGATGATTTAATGCCTGTTTCAAAGTGATTTCGGAGAATTTTTCAAGCGGAAGTTCGCGGAACGGCCCGCCTGAAGCAGTCAGAATAATATTCTTAACCTCGGACATTGGCCGGGATTCCAAAATCTGAAAAATGGCAGAATGTTCGGAATCAATGGGAATGATATTTGCCCCTGATTTTTGGGCATGATGTTGAAGCAGCGGCCCGGCGGCGACCATGGACTCTTTATTGGCTAGTGCTAGAGTTCTTTTTTGTTTAACTGTTTCGATTGAGGCCAATAGTCCGGCGGCACCCACAATTGCATTCACGACAATATCGGCATTATCAAGCGCGGCCAGTTCAATCATTTCATCTTTGCCGGAGAGAATCTCGACTTTTTCATTTTTGAGACGGTGTTGCAGTTCAGTGTGAAGAGATTCATCGACCAAGCAAACATACTTAGGCCTAAATTCATGGAATTGTTCCGCCAAAAGATTAATATTGGAATTGGCGGCCAGGGCGGTGACTTTAAGTTTATCCGGGTGCTTTCTGATGACGTCAAGGGTGGAACGTCCGATGGAACCTGAAGAACCCAGAAGAACGATGTTTCTTGGTTTCATATAAGAGTTAAACGCCCCTGAAACTGGCCAGTTTCAATCAAAAATATTGGGCGCAGGTCGCAATATTCTACTGAATTGGGTTCCCCAGCGAATCCGAAATGAAAGCTTTTCGCAAGTAAACATCAGCGGCAGGTTTGGAAACTTCTTTGGGGTTTCCGGGATTCGGCACGCAGGGTACATCACCAATCTGATGCAAAACATTGTAGCCGCGAATCAACTGCCCGAACACAGTATATTGTCTGTCCAAATTGGACGTCATGCTGTTTCGACCGAGACAGATGAAGAATTGACTGGACGCAGAATTCGGGTCGCGGGAACGTGCCATTGAGAGTGTGCCATCCTGATGAGGCAATTCGTTGAATTCGGCCTTGAGATAATAGCCGGCGTTGCCGGTGCCGTTTCCTTTAGGGTCACCGCCCTGTATCATGAAATTCTTAATAATGCGATGAAATATGGTGCCGTTATAAAAACCTTTCTTGCTTAGAGACACAAAAGAGTCAGCATGTCCCGGAGCGACATCTTTGTACAATTCCAGCACCATTTTTCCGAAATCGGTTTCAATTGTTACAAAAGAATGCTTGGGGTTACGGATGGGATATACTTTTTCGACCGTTGTATCGGGCTTGGTAGTGTCAGTTGCGGCGAAAACATCATTAGAAGAATTATTCATGGTGGTCTCCCCCGTGTCGGTTTTAAAGCTTTCCTGATCCTGCTTTTGGGAGCATCCTGTTAACGCTAAAATGCCAATTGCCAACAGGCATAATGCGGATAAAAATAACTTTTTCATTGGGATTCCTTTCCTAAGGTAAAATGTCCGCCGAATATAGGGGGTGTTAAAAACGGAGTCAAGCTTGGACTATTTCCTGAATCTGCGGTAGTTGATGGGTGAATCTTTTGAGTGAAGCACCTCTTTATCGATTACCTTTGCTGCAACGCGTCTTGATACCAAATCACTCATATGGATTTCAAAAACTGTCTCGTTAGTGTCAAGTGGACTGCCGGTAACGGTATCTGTAAAGAAAACCATCCCTAAAGCGTCATAAAAAAATACGAGTGCCGGCGGAGGTGTAGGATCGTAGATTATCGTGTCCGGGGAACCATAAACCGCCTTTATTTCATTGTACGTAGTACCGATTCCAATGGAATCTCTGGTTTTACCAGTGTATCCTGAAGTAAGAATTATTGCATAAACATGCTCGATGTTTTCAGGAAATCCGGTGTGATTAGTATCTTGTATAACAAAAACTGTATGCAAGGCGGCTTCATAGTCTGCATAGCATAACCACTGAAATGGATCTTCGGCTTCTGCAACTGGATTGCCATTATAATTCTTAACATCGGAATATAGTTCCGAAAAGAGAATATACTGCCCCTGCCCGCCCACTCCCGGAATCAAAGTGTTGGCGCGCAGATAAACATCGACTGTGTCTATACTTCTAAAATTGCCGCTGATAACGGCGTGTCCCAACAGTCCGTCGAAATCATAAGTCACATCCGCAATCCCCATTGAATTAGTAAGTACCGAATCAGTTGGGCTTAATACGCCATCACCCTGAAGCACTCGGAGTTTTATCCAGAGGTTATCCAACAGATTGCTGGCGGCATCGGCCACAGCAAACCGCAGTGCCGGACTCAATTGGGTAGATCCCATCACACCTTTGTAATAGGAGCCGTTCATAGCGCGCACCAACACCGGTTTTTTAACGCGAACATTTATCAGAATTGTGTCATTGCCATAGATTGAATAGGCAATTGCTCTATATGTAGCAGTATTCATTGGGAATATCGTAATCTTGCCGGTATCGGAGGGATTGACTCGACCGATTCCTTGGTTTATCACAATTGAATCTGCCTGTCTTGTTCTCCAGCCCAATATCGATGAATCGCCATTAACCAAAGTATCCGGAGTAATTCGAAAGGTAGCGATATTAGCGGCCAATGCTGTCATTACCACTGTGACTGCGGATGAGTCTTTTCCACCACCACTGTAAGCGACAAGTGAGTAGGTTGTCGGAATGGTCGGTTTAACGTAAATCTGACCGCTGTCAACGGGAGTAAGCTTTTGACTCGATGGATACAGCTTAACTGAATCCGCCATCCTGGCTTTCCAGGTTATTAACGAACTGTCGGGGGGAACTATGTCGTTGGGGCTGGCGGTGAATATGTCAATTACCGGGGCGGGTATAATAGGCCCCACTGGGTCATCTTTGCTGCATCCCAAGGAGAGCACCAACACTGTCCCGATAGACAAGAACGAAATCGCTATAATTGCGAATCTTTTTGCACTCATGAGTAAATCAGAGCCTTCTTCAAAATGGTAATACCGCCCATTGGAAAATACAGTAAAGAACGACTTATCGATAGCCAATTATTGAGCAAGTCGAGTGCCTGTTTATGGACTGAAATAGTATTTAATAGCCCCCCCAACATTCAAGTATTTGGGGCGGTCGTTGGAGCCGTAAAAATCGTAGCTGTTAACCGATGACAATGCCACCAGTGAACGCCCGTCTTCTGAATCCCAAATTCTCAAATCTGCGCCAAAATTCAGTCTTAAGCCTATGTTGGCAGTGTAGTCGGTTTCATTAATGTCATCGGAGATGGCTAATATTCCGCCCTCAATTCCCAGCCCGGCGTAAGGCGAAAAACTGGTTTTTGTCAAATCAGTTAGAAAATAATTCAGATTAAAATCAAGGTCGAATTGGTTGTAGGAGGGGTTGCCGCCAACAATCACTACTGTATCCTGAAAAAGGGGGATGGTGTCTTTAACGTTGTGTTTGGTATATCTGAATCCAAGCGACACGAGCCAATGGGCGCTGCGCAATTGGCCATAATCTATTCCAAAATGAAAACTGTTATTATAAATGTCTTTGGCATCGACATCCTGCGAACGATTGTTAATGATGAATTCATAATCGGGCAAACCATCACGGGTGCCGGTCGGAATAGAGCCGCCGCCGAAAAATTCCAGAACATTGAGGGAACGGGCCACTTTACTAACAGCAAAAACATCATGGCTGGGCGAAATAAGAATTAGGAAGGCGATTAGAAGTGAAACATAGTATCGATTACGCATTAAACTCTCCAATTCAGAAGACATTTTTTGATAAGTTATACAAGCTAAACAACTTATTGGACGAAAAGTTTGTCGATCTAATTACATATTTCGGATAACTTCGGAGGCAAATTCGGAGGTCCCGACCAGTTTGGCGCCTTCCATTTGGCGCTCCAAATCGTAAGTTACAGTCTTATTCAGGATGGCTTTTTGAAGACCACCCTCGACCATTCTGGCAGCGTCATTCCAGCCCAGATATTCGAGCATCATCGCACCGGAGAGAATAAGAGAACCCGGGTTGGCTTTGTTTTGATTGGCATATTTGGGGGCGGTGCCGTGAGTAGCTTCGAATAGTCCGACAAAATCACCAATGTTAGCACCGGGGGCGATGCCCAAACCGCCAACTTGTGCAGCACAGGCATCGGACAAGTAATCCCCGTTCAAATTGGGAGTAGCGAGAATGTCGTACTCATCGGCGCGAGTCAGGATTTGTTGAAACATCGAATCGGCAATACGGTCATTAATCACAATTTTGTCAGCTGGTCTGGTGCCTTTGTATTTTGAGTTGAGTTCATCTTCGGTGATGACTTTATCTTTGAATTCCTTTTTAGCCACTTCATATCCCCACTCCGCGAATGCTCCTTCGGTGTATTTCATAATGTTACCTTTGTGAACCAGTGTGACCGTGGTGCGATTGTGTTCGATGGCATATTGAATAGCTTTTCTTACCAACCGTTTGGTGGCAGTGACTGACATTGGTTTCACACCCAAACCGGAATCGGAACGGATTTTCGTTTTCATGTTTTTGTTCAACCAGTTGATAACTTTTTTGGCTTCATTGCTTCCTTTGGCCCACTCGATTCCGGCGTAGACATCTTCTGTATTTTCGCGAAAAACAACCACATTCATTTTTTCAGGATTCTTGACCGGTGCGCCGACACCCTCGAAATATCTGACTGGACGTATGCAGGCATAAAGATTCAAAACCTGACGCAGAGTAACATTTAGGGAGCGGTGTCCGCCGCCGATGGGAGTAGTTAAAGGACCTTTGATTGCCACGAAATATTTCTTGATAGTATTGAGCGTTTCTTTCGGCAGCCACTCTTTGTAAAGTTCCTGCGCTTTTTCGCCGGCGTAAATTTCCATCCAGACGATTTTCTTTTGACCGTCGAAAGTTTTTTTGACGGCGGCATCGATTACTCTTTTAGCGGCTTTCATCACATCAGAGCCGATACCATCACCTTCGATAAACGGAATGATGGGATTATCCGGGATAGAAAGCTTTTTGCTTTTGATAGTTATAGGAGCGCCGTCTTTGGGCACTTTGATATGAGATTTGACGCCCACCTTGAATCCTCTCTAATAACCTAGAATAGCCAAATGCTCTTTGTATGTAGCAGCCGAACCCTGGAGGGCTTTCAATTCGGCGCTGTCGAGTTTGAGCTCAATGATTTTTTCCACTCCGTTGGCGCCAAGAATAATCGGGACTCCGATATAAATGTCTTTAATACCGTATTGTCCGGTTAAATAAGCCGATGCCGGCAAAAGTTTCTTTTCATCGTTGAAAATGGCTTTGCACATATCCACCGATGCCGCCGCTGGGGCATAATAAGCCGAGCCCGTTTTCAAAAGTCTGACAATTTCACCGCCGCCGTCGGCCGTGCGGGCGCAAATGGCATTGATTCTCTCCTCCGACATTAATTCTCCGATTGGAACGCCGCTTACGGTTGAATATCGCGGAAGCGGTACCATCGTATCGCCGTGCCCGCCTAGTACCATTGCCTGCGTGTCAGACATGGCCACATTGAGTTCCATTGATATAAAAGCACGGAATCGAATCGAATCCAAAACTCCCGCTTGTCCCACCACTCGATTATGCGGGAACCCGGTTACTTTCTGCATGTGATAAGTCATCAAGTCAAGTGGATTGGCGACCATAATGACAAAACTTTTGGGCGCGTACTTCTTGATATTCTCTGCTACTTTAGTAGTGATTTGAGCATTTGAGTTCAGCAAATCTTCGCGGGACATTCCCGGCTTACGCGGCACGCCGGCGGTGTCGATGACAATCGATGCGCCTTCGATATCTTTGTAATCATTAGTTCCGACAACTTTGGCATTATAGCCTCGCACCGGACCGGCTTGAGTCAGGTCGAGAGCTTTCCCCTGGGGGACGCCTTCGACTATATCAACCAGTACCACATCGGCGATATTGGCTTCGGCAATATATTGGGCGCAACTGGCGCCGACATTTCCGGCGCCGACAACAGCAATCTTTTTATTCACAATTCCTCCGCTATTTATTCAATCAACTGATTCGAACGAATCGTCGTTGCGAGGTCCCGATTACTATCGGGACCGAAGCAATCTCAAGAAAAGAAAAACGCAATTTCCTTTTTGGCGTTTTCTTCGGAGTCCGAGGCATGCACTGAATTCTTCTCGATATCTTTGGCAATTTCATTTCTGATTGTTCCGCAGGCCGCTTTGGACGGGTCCGTCGCTCCGATTAGCGCCCGCAGATCGGCCACGGCGTTTTCTTTTTCGAGCACCATCGGAACGACCCTGCCAGATGCCATAAATTTGACCAGATCATTCAAGAACGGCTTCCCCTCGTGCACGGCATAAAATTTTCTGGCTTCATCGGCTTTCAGTTTCACCATTCTCAGTTCAACAACTGTGAAACGAGCTTTTTCCAACCGATTAATTATGTGACCGATTAGATTTCTTTCAGTGGCATCAGGCTTAATTATCAACAGCGTTCTGCTCATCGCGATTTTCCTTTAGCTGCCTTTTTAACTGGTGAACTGAAATTGGAGGACGAAGATGTAACTTTTCTGGTTTTAGTCACATTCGCTTTTGTTTTCGAGTGCGAAGTTACCGAAACCGCCACTTTTTTAATTTTGCCCCCTCTAAGCATTTGTTTGACAAATGATGGAATTTCTGTGGGCGAGCCTGCAACGGGCACGCCGACTTTTTCGAGCGCGGCAATTTTATCGGCGGCAGTGCCGCTGGAGCCAGAGATAATCGCACCGGCGTGACCCATACGTTTGTCGGCGGGAGCTGTCTGTCCGGCGATAAAACCAATGACCGGCTTTCTGACATGTTTTTTAATAAAGGCGGCGGCTTCCTCTTCATCGGAGCCGCCTATTTCGCCTATCATAACGATGGCTTTGGTGGCGCTGTCTTTGTTGAAAGCATCGAGACAATCGACAAAGTTCGTGCCGATTATTTGGTCGCCGCCAATACCGATGCAAGTTGATTGGCCGATACCGGCAAGAGTAAGAGCCCAGATAGATTCATAAGTTAGAGTTCCGGAGCGTGAAACAACGCCAACGCCTCCCTTTTTCACAATAGAGCCAGGCATAATGCCGACTTTCGATTCTCCGGGCGTAATCAGTCCCGGACAGTTGGGGCCAATCAGGCGAGCGCCGCGTTCTTTGACAAAAGCGTAAACTTTCATCATATCGTTGGCGGGGATACCTTCGGTGATGCAAACGACAAGCTTAATTCCGGAATCTACTGCCTCATAAATTGAGTCCGCTGCAAACGCGGGAGGAACATAAATAACCGATGTGTTGGCGATTGTTTTGGAAACAGCTTCTTCCATCGTATTGAACACCTGAATTCCGGCGACTTTGCTGCCGCCTTTGCCGGGTGTAACTCCGCCGACCACATTGGTGCCGTATTTTTTCATTTGTTCGGCGTGGAAAGAACCGTCTCGTCCAGTAATGCCTTGAACAATCAGTCGGGTGTTTTTATCTATGAATATCGACATCAATCTAATCCTTCAGATTGTATTCTATGCGGCTATTCCGGCTAAGTCTATGGCCTTTTTAACTACTTCATCAAGAGTCTCACCGAACGGCAGATTGACTGCGCGCAAAATCTTGTGTGCTTTTTCCTCGTTGGTGCCGGTCAGGCGAACTACTATAGGTACCGACGGTTTGAGTTCATTGATAGCTGTTACAATGCCGTTGGCAACATCGTCGCACCGGGTAATGCCGCCAAAAATATTTATTAAAATGGCGCGTACTTTAGGGTCTTCTAAAATAATTTTAATAGCGGTGACAACTTTCTGCGGATTGGAGGAGCCGCCGATATCGAGAAAATTAGCCGGGTCGCCGCCATAGCGTTTGACGAGATCCATTGTCGCCATAGCCAGTCCGGCGCCGTTGACAATGCAGCCGATATTGCCGGAAAGTTTGACAAATGACAGTCCCCCCTGACGAGCTTCAACTTCCGATGGTTCTTCCGAGTCCAAATCTCGCATCGCCTCTATTTCAGGATGACGAAAAAGTCCGTTGTCATCGAGATTAATCTTGGCATCAAGCGCAATAACTTTTCCGGCGTTCGATGTAATCAACGGATTGATTTCAACCAGTGATGCATCGAGCTCCCAGAAAAGTTTGTAAAGTTTCATTATGATTTCTGTGGTCTCGCGCACTTGCGAAATCTCTTTGTAAAGCTTGTAGGCCAAATTGCGGGCTTGAAATACTTTTAATCCTTCAACCGGATCAACGCTTAATTTATGAATCTTGTGCGGCGTTTTGGCGGCGACTTCTTCGATATCGATGCCGCCCGCCGATGAAACAAGAATCACCGGCGTTTTAGTGGCGCGGTCGAGAATTATGCCGACATAAGCTTCCGAGAGAATGTCTTCGGCGCTTGTCACCAAAACTTTTTTGACGACCAGTCCCTTGATATTCATCCCCAGAATCTTTTGAGCGAGCACTTGGGCAGCTTCAGGCGTTTCCGCAAACTTAATTCCGCCGGCTTTACCACGTCCCCCCACATGGACCTGGGCTTTGACCATGACCGGTTTATTGTACTTTTGAGCGATAGTACGCACCTGCACGCTGTCGGTAGCTATTTCTCCTGCCGGAACCGGAATGCCTACTTTGGCAAAAATCACTTTAGCTTGATATTCGTGAATTTTCATCAGTCTTTTTTCTTTTTAGTTCTCTTTAGAGGCTTTTCCCGGCCTTTTGTTTTCTCTTGATAATACTCTTTGGTCAGTTTTTCAAGCACGCGGATGGAATTATTTTGGGGCTCGTCCAAAACTTGTTCCAAAAGGTAATTGAGAATTTCACCGACCATGGGGCCGGGCTTAAGCTTGAGCTTCTTCATAATGACATTGCCGTCGATGGCTAAATCATTCAAGCCAAACGGCGACTTTTTATTAATCTCATTTTTAATTCGGACTTCCAGTTCGTCCACATCGTCAGTCTTACCGCCCATCCCTTGGGCCACCACGTCGGCCCGGCGCAAATCAAGCAAATCAAAGATCAAATCAATCCCAACTCTGCGCATCAAACGGCGCAGACCTTTGTCGGCTACGGCGGTGGTAAACATATGCCGCTCGACCAGAGTTACGACATCTCTAATAAAATCATTGGGATAGCGATATTTGCGAAGCCACTCTCGCGCGGTTTTGGCGCCGCCGATTTCGTGGCCGTAGAAAGTGGCGCCGTCTTCGGTAACACGTTTGTGCTGGGGTTTACGAATATCGTGGAAAATGGCGGCCAGGCGCAGCTTCAAATAAGCCGGGCTGGCATCTATCATTGCCATAGTGTGGTCGAACACGTTCCATTTATGATATCCGCCGGGCTGGTCAACATCGACACATTCCACCAATTCCGGCATGATTTCTTGAAGCAGTCCCGTTGACAACATCAAACGAAAACCTTCTGATGGTTTGGGCGCCTGCAGCAGCAGCTTATTGAGTTCTTCGGCGATGCGTTCGGCCGATATCGAGGAAATCAGATGAACTTGTTTCTTTAATGACTCAAGTGTTTTCTTTTCAATGGTCAAATTGAAACGAGCCGAGAGCTGCACTGCGCGAAGCATCCGCAGCGGGTCTTCTTCGAAGGAGTTCTCACTGACCATTCGCAGAATTCTTTTTTCGAGATCTTTTTGTCCGCCCAGCGGGTCGACCAGTTCACCAGTTTTCAGCGAGCGCGCCATAGCGTTGATAGTGAAATCACGGCGTCTTAAATCGTCTTCGACAGACAGGGTCGGGTCAAATGATACGACAAAGTCTTTATGGCCGACTCCGGTGGAATATTCCTTACGTGGGAGAGTTACATCAAAGGTGTGGGAATTCCCGTTTATGATTTGAGTGAATTTTATCACTCCAAAACTGCGGCCGACTAAATCAACTTTTCCGAATTTTTTGAGAATCTTCGTTAAATCGATATAGGGAATGCCGGTGACCAGATAGTCCGAGTCTTTAGTCGGCTTTTTATGAAGTAGCAAGCGGTCGCGCACCACACCACCGACTTCGTACAGATTCCCTTTGCTTTGAATGGCCTCAATCACTGGCTTGGTAATCTCCGACATTTGATCTTCTAATCGGGCACAATCTTGGTGCCGGCGTTTCCTTTGATTGCATTCTGGGCATCTTTGACATCAGAAATAGTCACCAGCTTACCGCCATTATCGAGGAACTGAATAGCCGCTTTGACTTTCGGACCCATCGAGCCGGGTGGGAATTGGCCATCAGCAAAATGCTTCTTTGCTTCCGAGAGCGTCATTTTGTCAATTGATTGCTGATTTGGTTTATGAAAATTGATGGCGACTTTATCGACTGAAGTCAGAATTGAAAGAATGTCCGCTCCAATTTCTGTGCCAATTACGGCAGAGGCGAGGTCTTTGTCGATAACTGCGTCCATTCCCTCGAGATTCCCTTTTTTGTCAATATAAACCGGAATTCCTCCGCCACCTCCGGCGATAACGATAGTGCCGTCATTGACCAGCTTCTCTAACGTGACGCCTTCGACAACTTTTATCGGAGTCGGTGATGGCACTACCCGACGCCAGCCGCGGTCGGAATCTTTTTTCATTGTCCAGCCGCGTGTCTTCTGGAATTCTTTGGCCTTTTCTTCGGAGTAAAATTGCCCGATATACTTAGTGGGGTTATTCACTGCCGGATCGCTTTCATCAACAATCATTTGTGTAATGAGCGTGATCACAGGGCGATTGATTTTTTCTGCATGCAAACGGTTCTGCAGTGACTGCTCAATCATGTACCCCATGCCGCCTTCGGTATCGGCAACTAAAACGCCTAAAGGAAGAATTGGGGCTTTCCCTCTTGCCAACTCGATGCGAAGGAGGGCATTCCCGACCTGGGGACCATTGCCGTGTGTGATGACCAACTTGTAGCCTTCACGAATCAGTTCGACAATACCGTGCAGAGATTGGCGCGTGTTGGCAAACTGATTGGCAATAGTATCTTCTTTGTCAGGCGTGGTAATAGCATTTCCGCCCAGCGCCACAACTGCTGTTTTATTACCCGCCATAAGTTATCCCTATTAGAGCACCTACTTTCTCTTCTTTTTCTTAGACGCCTTCGACTTTTTAGGAGCCGATTTTGTCTTCCCAAACTTCTTCACGAACTCGGTGAGGATTTCAGTCAAATTAGGCGAACCGATTTCCTGAAGGCTATATGACACTCGCACCGTCGGCTTATTGATTTTCATCAGGCGCGCCAGGTCAATGGGTGTGGCAATCAGCACTACATCGCACTTGGTTTTGTTAATCGTAGTCTCCAAATCTTTGATTTGTTCGGCGCCGTAACCCATGGCCGGTAACAGGATGCCGATATCCGGATATTTCTTGAACGTTTCAGTTATCGAACCGACCGTGTACGGGCGCGGGTCAACCAGTTCCGCGGCGCCGAATCTTTCAGCAGCCACAACGCCGGCGCCGTAGGCCATTTCGCCGTGAGTGAGGGTCGGGCCGTCTTCGATAGCGAGTACTTTCTTGCCGCGAATTAAACTCGGATTATCGACTGTGATGGGCGAGGCGCCATCAACGACTATAGCACGGGGATTATAGGCGGCAATATTGCCGCGCACTTCGGCGACACCCTCAGGTGAGGCGGAATCGATTTTATTTATGACGATGACATCGGCCATCAAAAGATTATTTTGCCCCGGATAATAGCTGATTTCATGTCCCGGCCGATGCGGGTCGGCTACGGTTATGTGCAGATTAGGGACATAAAACGGCATATCGTTATTGCCGCCATCCCAGAGAATTATATCGGCCTCTTTTTCGGCGTCACGGATGATCAGTTCATAATCGATACCGGCATAGACCGTCACGCCACGTCTGATATGCGGTTCATATTCTTCGCGTTCCTCAATAGTGCAATTGTACTTGTCGAGGTCCTGCATTCTGGCATAGCGCTGATTGATTTGCTTGGTTAAATCACCATAGGGCATGGGATGGCGAATAGCTACCACCATCTTACCCAGTCCCTTCAAGATTTCGGCGACACGGCGAGTGGTCTGTGATTTGCCGCTTCCTGTTCTAACGGCGCAAACCGCAATGACCGGCTTGGTGGACTTTATCATTGTGGGACGGCCGCCTTCAACGGCGAATCTGGCGCCGGCAGCCATGACATGCGCCGCTTTATCCATGATGTATTGATAGGAGACATCGGAATACGAAAAGACGACTTCATCAATGCGATGCGTTTTAATCAAATTCAAAAGCTCTTTTTCATCGTAGATGGGAATGCCATTTGGATACAACTTTCCGGCTAAAATTCCTGGATATTTCCGGTCCTGGATATCGGGAATTTGGGTGGCGGTGAAAGCCACGACCTCGACCGCCTCGTTATCACGGTAAAGTGTGTTGAAATTATGAAAATCGCGCCCCGCGGCGCCCATGATGATTATTCTTTTTCTCTTGTCGGACATTTTTTTACTCCTGTATTAAAATAAAGAGATTAAACTTTCGGTTACACTTAAAAACTGCGCGAGGTTTGCGATTAGATGGAAGAACACATCCAAATAAATAAAATCATGTAGCAGACCAAAAGCCCGCCGATATCTTTACCAATAAATCTGCTCTTAGTCATTAGTTTTCAGTGTCTATCTGCGCTCTTTGAAGTTTCCCGGAAAAATCGACATAAACTGATTTCCATTCGCTGAACACATCGAGTGCGGCCGTGCCGGCTTCGCGATGGCCGTTTCCTGTTTCTTTGGTCCCGCCGAACGGGAGATGTGTCTCCGCGCCTATTGTAGGCGCATTGACGTAGAATATTCCAGTGACGACATCGCGCATGGCCACATAGGCTTTGTTGATGTCTCGAGTATAGATGGAGGCGGACAGGCCGTAAACGGTGTCGTTGGCCAAATCAATAGCCTCCTCAAAAGTGGAGAACGAGCCTATGCTCAACACCGGCCCGAAAATTTCTTCTTTCCACAGGCGCATATTGCGAGTGATGTCGCCGAATACCGTTGGCTGAGCAAAATACCCTTTGTCATAATCTTTTCCGGTCAGCCTCTCCCCGCCGCACAGGAGCTTGGCTCCTTCTTTCTTCCCGATTTCAATATACTTCAAAACTGTTTCCAGCTGACTTTGATTTATCAGCGGTCCCATTTCGGTTTTTTCATCGAGACCATTGCCAATTTTGAGTTTCTTGGCGCGATCGACAATCATTGTGGTAAACTTATCCAGCACATCTTTGTGACATATCAAACGGCTGGTGGCGGTGCAACGCTGTCCCGAGGTGCCGAACGCACCCCACAAAGCTCCTTCGACCGCTAAATCAAGGTCAGCATCGTCCATCACGATTTCAACGTTTTTACCGCCCATTTCCAGACAGGAATGCTTGAATGTACTGGCGCAGGCCTCGGAGACTTTGCGACCGATATCGGTTGAGCCGGTGAATGAGACAATTTTAACTGACGGATGTTTTATCAGCGGGTCGCCCAGCTGACTTCCCGAGCCGGTCACCATATTGACCACACCCGGCGGAATGCCTTCTTCGTGGCAGGCATTGATTAGATTCACTACGGACAATGGGGTATCTGTTGCAGGTTTGATGACAACCGTATTTCCGCAAATGAGAGCCGGCATCATTTTCCAGGATGGAATAGCCATCGGGAAATTCCAGGGAGTAATGAAAGAACAAACTCCTACCGGCTGCCTTACTGTCATATTGAATTTGTTTTTGAGTTCCGATGGAGTAGTGATGCCAAATAGGCGGCGGCCCTCGCCGGCCATGTAATAAGTCATGTCGATAGCTTCCTGCACGTCGCCGCGAGTCTCTTTGAGAATTTTTCCCATCTCGCGGGTCATGTCAGAACTGAAACAATCTTTGTGGTTTTCCAAACGACTGGCGACTTTGTAAAGGAGTTCACCGCGATGGGGCGCCGGAACCAGCCGCCATTTTTTGAATGCTTCCGAGGCCGCATTGATGGCGTCATCGATATCAGCCGCACTGGATTTCTGAAAAACGCCAACCACTTCATCGGTATTGGCCGGATTGTGGTTTTCATACTTGTTGCCGGACTTGGACTCGACCCAGCGGCCGTTTATGAAATTTTTATATTCTTTTGCTGCTGCCATAATTAACTTTGGCTTGTCAATGCAGTGACAGGCTTGAGTTTAAGCCCCCAAATATAGAAGACTAATAACCTGTGTCAACTGCTTTGAAATCATATGACTAAGCATGCCATTACAGGAGCATTCGGGTTTACCGGTCGATACATTGCCCGGCGCCTGATTGACAAGGGGATTGAAGTCATAAACCTGACCAACTCACCAGAAAGGGTCAACCCCTTGGGGCAGGCGGTGTCAATCCGTCCTTTGGACTTCGAGAATCCGAAACAACTGGTCGAGTCACTTATCGGAGTCAGTGTTTTATATAACACCTATTGGGTGCGATTTAACCATAAGCTATTCAACTTTAACAGGGCAATAGAGAACACTCTAGTCCTTTTTGATTCGGCCAGAAAGGCCAGTGTCGCGCGAATTGTGCATGTCAGCATTACCAATCCCTCGGAGAACAGCGACCTGGAGTATTTCAGAGGGAAGGCAATAATCGAGAAAGCTCTGGAAAAATCCGAAATATCATACGCCATTCTTCGACCGGCCGTGATATTTGGCGCTGAAGATATTTTAATAAACAATATTGCCTGGATGATTCGAAAGCTGCCCATATTAGGAGTATTTGGTGATGGTCAATACCGTCTCCAGCCCATTTATGTGGAAGATTTAGCCGAGCTGGCAGTCAATCAGGGAGAGAAGCGTGAAAGTGTTATCATAGATGCCATCGGGCCGGAGACCTTTACTTACAAAGAGCTGGTTATACATCTTGCTAATATTCTGGGCATTGAAAAGCCCATAGTCTCTATTCCCCCATGGCTGGCATATCGGCTGGGATTGTTGCTGGGATTGTTTGTCGGTGATGTCGTCATCACTCAAGACGAAATCAAAGGGCTGATGGACGAACTTCTTTATGTAGATTCGCCGCCGATTGGCAAAACCCGACTCACAGAGTGGGCACAGCAGAATCGTCAGTCACTAGGTTTGAAATATGCCAGCGAACTAAGGCGGCGAGTTGATAAACATAAAGCATATACTAACCTGGTGAAATAATCTAAACTTCTACTTTTGTTTTCTTTCCAAAAGTCAGATACAGAGAAGGGAGAACTATTAGCGTCAGAACGGTCGATGTCAGAATTCCGCCGACCACAACTGTGGCCAGCGGGCGCTGAACTTCGGCACCCACACCAGTAGAAATCGCCATCGGCACAAACCCCAATGCAGCCACCAGCGCCGTCATCAGAACCGGACGGAGCCGAGTCATGGCGCTCTCTTTAATGGCTTGCAGAATCTGGTCCCCTTCCGACCGCAGCCGCTTTATAGTCGAAACCAAGACCAGCCCGTTTAACACCGCAATACCAGAGAGAGCAATAAAACCAACACCGGCTGAAATGGAAAACGGCATCCCTCTTAATGCCAGCGAAATAACGCCGCCCAATGCAGCTAAAGGAACTCCGGAAAAAATCAATATCGCATCTCTGGCAGAGTTGTAAGTCCAGTACAATAGCCCAAAGATTAATAGAAGTGCTATTGGAACTACAATGGCCAATCGAACCCGGGCGCGTTCAAGATGTTCAAACTGACCACCCAGACCAATAAAATATCCACCGGGCAGAATTATTTCAGAGTCGAGCCGAGTGCGAAGCTCTTCCACAAATGAGCCAATGTCCCGATTGCGCACGTTGCATTGCACCACGATTCTCCGTTTAGCCCACTCGCGCGTGATGGTGCCGGGACCTTCATCCAAAATTGCATTTGTTACTCTGTCCAAACTGACCAAACTACCGCTTTCGGAGCGAATTAAAACTTTCATTATGTCTTCGGGACCTTGAAACTCCGTGGTATCGATACGTACCGCCAAATCAAAACTCCGCTGTCCCTCAAATACGTCTCCTACTACAATGCCACCGATACCCTCAATCGCGGTCAACACATCTTTGGCGTCCAGACCAAATCTGGACAGTCGGCGGCGGTCGACCTTCAAGCGCAGCTGCGGCTGTCCAGTCAATTGTTCAACTGAAACATCGGCGCTACCCTCGATCTGACCGGCCAGTGCGGCTACATCCTCTGCTGTTCGTTCTAATACAGCTAAATCATCGCCAAAAATCTTTATTCCAATATCGCCGCGAATACCGGCAATCATTTCGTTGATGCGCATTTCAATGGGCTGGGTGAAAATTAGATTCTGGCCGGGGAGGTCGCCCAGCTCCGCATCCATGGCCGCCACTAATTCCTGCTGGTTGTTTGCTTTGGTCCATTCGCTGCGAGGTTTAAGTGAAATAAACATGTCCGAAAGTTCCAGTCCCATTGGGTCGGTCGAAAGTTCTGCTGTTCCGGTTCTGGTCCAGACTTGCTCAACTTCATTTGGAAACTTTGCCAAAAGAATCCGTTCGATTTGAGTGTTATAGGCCACTGATTGATCCAGTGAAATGCCGGCCAGACGAACGAGATTAACTGCGATGGTCCCCTCGCTTAATCGAGGGACAAATTCCGAACCAAGCCGCGTGGAAAGAAAAAGTCCAAGAGCTACCAAAAGCAAAGACGACATAAGAACAAGTTTGCTGTTTTTCAAAGACCAATTCAAAACCGGTTCAAAGATTTGGCGCATCCATATCAATAGCCTTGGTTCGCGCTCTTTAATTGACTTGGTCAAGAATGTGGCAATCAGTGCAGGGATAACTGAAAACGAAAGCAACAGAGAACCGGTCAATACAAATATGACCGTCAAAGCCATCGGTCGGAAAAGCTTCCCTTCAATTCCTTCCAGGGCCAGAATGGGCACATATACAATAATTATTATAAGCACGCCAAAGAGTGTCGGCTTGCGGACTTCTAATATGGCGTCGCGAATGACTTCGAGTTTATTGGCACCACTCCCTGTGTGAGTCAATCGACGAACCACATTTTCTACCTGCACCACGGCATTGTCAACCGCCAGCCCGAAATCGATCGCTCCCAGGCTCATCAAGCTTCCGGTAATCCCTGCCCGAGACATGAGATCGAAAGCAAACAGCATGGAAAGAGGAATTGAAGAGGCTACAATTAACCCGGCGCGCAAATTTCCGAGAAAAACGAATAAAACTGCCACAACGAGAATTGCGCCATAAAACAGATTATGCTCGACCGTGGCGAGAACTTGTTTGACCAGTTCAGTGCGCTGGTAAACCGGAATTACGCTGACGCTATCGGGAAGAGATCGTTGCGCCTCGCTTAATTTTGTTGCCAGATTTCGAGTAACTTTAGCCGGATTTTCACCGGTAATCATAAATCCAAGTCCTAATACTGCTTCGCCTTGTCCATTGTAGGTAGTAGCGCCGAGGCGAATCTCATGGCCAATTACAACTTCGGCAATGTCCCGAATATAAATCGGCACTGATTCAACAGAGGCAATGACAATTTCTTCGATGTCTTCAGCATTTTCTACAATGCCAATGCCTCTAATAAGCGTCAGTTCGCCGCCGCGGACAATTTGTCCGCCGGGCACGTTTCCTAAATCTTCCTTTAAATGTTCAACAACATCGGTGAGGTTTAATTCGTACTTGGCCAGCGAATGCGGATCAAACATTATCAAGTATTGTTTTTTGAAACCGCCCCAGCTGTTAATTTCAGCTACTCCGGGCGAAGCCAGCAATTGGGGTTTAATTAGCCAATCCTGAACTGTGCGCGGCTCGGTTAATTCGGTAGAATTTCCCAGAACGATATAATGAAAAACTTCGCCCAGTCCGGTTGAAACCGGCCCCAATTCCGGAGATGCAACGCCTTCAGGCAACTCGACCGCTGCTAACCGCTCACTAACTTGTTGACGTGCCAAATATAAATCAATCCGGTCTTCAAAAATGGTGGTCACCTGGCAAAGCCCGTATTTAGTGACCGAACGGACTTCTTCCAAACCCGTAAGTCCGGTCAAGGCTTGCTCTATCGGAAATGTCACCAGACGCTCCAAGTCTTCGGGAGCCCAGCCGGGGGCTGAGACGTTGACCTGCACCATTACTGGTGTGGTGTCTGGAAACGCATCGAAAGGTAGTTGGACAAGTGCGACCAAGCCCACAACGCACAGAACTCCGGCTAAGGCCAGTACGAGATATCTCTGATGCAGAGTAAATTCTACGAGTCGCTTTAGCATTATGGCCTCTATCCGGCAGGTTCAATGCCGCAGCAACCGGCACCGATACTGGATTTCTTGAGTTCTGTTTTCAAAAGAAAAGCGCCGTCGACGACAACATCTTCGCCGGGTTTAAGTCCGCTAATAATCTGATAATATGGTCCGTTCCCTTCAGCCAGCTGCACTTTTCTGGGGCGGTAGCGTTGCTCGGTTTCTTTTACAAAAACAACGTTGCAGCAGCCTTCCCATTGAACGGCATCTTTGGGGACAAGAGTTACGGCGATGTTTTCATTGGACGAAATAGTCACATGACCGAATTCACCGGCTTGAAAACTTTGCGAATGCCCGATTACCGAGGCGCGAACAATTCCGGTGCGTGTGTGTGGGTCCAGAGATCGAGACACCCAAATAATTTTTCCGCCAACGCGATTCAATCCACGACCATCGGACGTGAATGTCAGCATTTGACCTTTTCTGACGTTCCTTATCTCTTCTTCAGACAGCTGGGCTTCAATCCACATTGAGTTGGGGTCGGCCAGCAATGCGTAAGCATTTCCTTCTTCGAGCAATTCACCTAATTGTGCTTTCCGTTCTACGACTAATCCTTTTTCGGGGGCACGCAGTAAAATTTGGTTACTAACGATTCCGTTCTTGATAATTTCGTCAATGTCAATCTCTTGCAGACCGGCCGCTAGTAGCAGTCCGCGGTGACTGGTCAATTCGGCCAGTGCTTTTTTCGATTCAGAAACCTGACGGTCATATTCACTTTCGCTAATCATCTTCTTTGACTTGAGCTCCTGATGGCGCTCCAATTCTCTCTTTTGAATTTCGTAATCGGAATGGGCTGACAGCAGTGATGACTGAAGCTCCGTTATTTCCGGAGAACTCAAAATCGCCAATACGTCATTTTTTTCGACTGCATCTCCAGGTGAAACCAGCCACTTGGTAACCAATGCCGGAACTGAAATAGTGACCACGGTCAAATGAGTCTCATCAAATTTGGTTTCAGCAGGTGCATCGATGCCGTGTTCAAAATGTGAAGCAAAGGCCTTCTGAATTGACAGACCTGCGCGGTTAACCGTTTCAGAAGAGGCAAACTGAATCAAGGCACCATTGGTGGCACAGACCGGGCTATTCTTTCGGAAAAATAATTCGACCTCTATATCATCCGAAGATACAGCAAAAGTATCACTTTGTTCGGCGAGAGCCATTTCTTGTGGAAACCGCAGGTCTGGGTTGCACAAACGGCAATTAGATTCCGGGATACCGTGTTCGGCGCACCAGTCATCTTTGGCTTTAAAGCTTTCAATCAGTTCGGGATGACAGAGAGTACAAGCCGATTCAGGCACAGCATGCTCGGCGCACCAATCCGACATGTCAACATCAGTGTCCTGGGCCGCTGTAAGAGCTTCGCCCTCTTCACTCTTGCTTCCTACGCTATTGTCGCTCTTAACAATCAGAACAACTACGGCGATTACCAATACCAAGAATCCAATTATTGCAAAATTTTTCATCTTCATTTCTATTCTCCAATTTTGGGCAAATTCAAACTCGGTCTTTCCAAACGTTAACGAACAAGTTTGTGGTGCCCTAAGCAACGCTGAAAAAAATATTATTAAATAAATATTGCCGGATTAAAATACCCGGCCAAGGAAGGATTAGGAGAGGTTTTGTGGAGGCTGGTCTATATTAGTGAACCATTCCTGCTCGCCGGAATCTCCCGAACGAGTCAAAGTCCAAAGATAACTCACATATTCAGGTTGTGACAAATCAGCATTTGATTGAGTCAAGATGATTTTAATGGGGCAACAAATGCAGGCGAAGCAAGTTCCGGAGTCGCTCTGACATTGGTCATCACAATTAGCCTCGCTGAAAACGCCCCCCGCCATCGAGACTGATATAGCCGCAATGACAACCATGGATATGAATATTGCTGACATTCGGTTTTCGAGCTTTGGGAAATTAATCGTCATTGTCTATATATTACCTACGAACTGGGAAATAAGTTTCCTAGAATATAACGCCTTAAATCGGAATGAAAAGCAGAATCTGTACCGCAAAAGTCCTCCAAATGCACGTAATTTGCTCATTTTGCACATTCTTTTTAACTTTCAGGCAGGTTGGCCGTTAATTAGTCATATAGACACCATTCAATTTCAATTATGTACGGACTACTTCTTTCATCGTTATTGAGCCTGCCGGTTTTCCCATTGAATCCGACCATTAACGATACTCTAAACCAGATGAGTTTCCATTTCACTGCCGGCGTGGTCAGCCCCAGCGAGTTGGTTTCGCTCGGTCCGGAATTCACGTTAAAATACGAGTTTTTGTTCAGTCACCCTTTTGTTTTGAGAACCGGACTCGATTACCGCTTTGGCCGGATGAACCAGCTGAAATATCCCCATGGTGATTACCATGGCTTTACTACATCGGCTGAATGTCTCTACTACAAGGGATCGCACCTGATGAAAGGGTTTGTGGGGGCGGGTATAGTTTATAATTATAGTAAGGTATCTCTCGATGATTGGGTGACCGATTCAATTCTGGCGGCGGAGCAGATTTCTGATGTCCGGGTGGAGCCGCGTTTTGGTTATAGAATCATTTTTGGAGTACGCCGCTGGGATTCTTGGTCGTTTGAACTTCGGGTAACTGATATCAGAACCAATCTGGTTTACCAACGAGATCTGTCACCCACTCGCTATTCATTGGAAAGACAAAAAATAAAACTAAGTGATATAAGGGTCTCTTTCGGCTACTTACTGCCGCTCATGAAAAAGTGAAAGTCTTCCTGACAAAAGCTCATCAATCGCTATTTTGATATTTCGCCAGGAACCCTTTGCGAAACGTTTCAAATCGTTTCTCTTTTATGGCTGCGCGAATGTTTTTCATCAATTGTTGATAAAAATATGTAGAGTGATAAGATGCCAAAACCATCGCCGTGATTTCGGATTGGTTGTAAAGATGACGCAAATAGGCTCGACTGTATCTCTGGCAGACTTTGCAATTGCAGTTGGGGTCAAGCGGGCGCTGGTCATCGGCATATTCAGCGTTGCGATAAACCAATTGTCCTCCCGATGTGAACACGTTCCCCGTACGAGCATTGCGGGTGGGAAGAACGCAGTCGAACATGTCTATGCCGTAGGAAACGGCCATGAGAATATCTTCCGGGTAACCTACTCCCATCAGATAGCGCGGCTTATTTTCGGGTAAAAGTTCAGCTGTTAGAGCGAGCATCTCTTCCATTTTCCCTTTTGATTCCCCCACTGATAAACCGCCAATAGCGTTGCCGTCGAGATCAAGTGACACAATTTGCTCGGCCGATTTACGTCTCAAATCCGGATATACTGAACCTTGCACAATACCAAATAACGAAATGTTTGATTCCGCGGACGACTTAATCTGCTGGTGTTCGTCGATACATCTACTTCCCCACTGGCAAGTTCTATCGACAGCCGCTTTTGCTTTGGATTCATCGACAGGATACGGCACGCATTCATCCAATTGCATGATAATGTCGGCACCTATTTCGTGCTGCACCTGTATCGTTTTTTCCGGTGAAAAAAAATGTTTGGAACCATCATGATGGGATTGAAACTCAACGCCATCATCGGTGACTTTGGAGATGTCTTTCAGTGAAAAAATTTGAAAGCCGCCTGAATCAGTCAATGTCGGTTTGTTCCATGCTGTAAACTTGGACAGCCCGCCTAATTTTTTGATAATATCGGTGCCGGGACGTAAATAAAGATGATAGGTGTTTCCCAGAATGATTTCGGCTCCGCATCCCTCCAAATCTGATGAGGTCAGCGCTTTGACAGCGCCGCTGGTGCCTACCGGCATGAATGCCGGAGTTTGAAATTTACCGTGAGAAGTACTTATCTCACCACGACGGGCTTTACCATCTGTCGCAATTAATTTTAACATGAAAAAAGTAGCTGTGCAATCTCACCCTACTTGGATGGGGCCGTGCGAAGAGCCGGTGATGAATTGTCTGACCACGGCATTGTCAGTTTGCCGCATTTCCTCGGGGCTCCCCTCGAAATGGATTTTTCCGTTATAAAGCATCATAATGCGGTCGGCAATTTTATAGGCAGAACTCATGTCGTGGGTCACGGCTACGGAGGTAACTCTTAGCTTTTCCGTCAGCTCCACTATCAGTTCGTTGATTAAATCCCCAGTTATGGGGTCAAGGCCGGTGGTCGGTTCGTCATAGAGAAGTACTTCGGGATTAGCCGCAATCGCCCGGGCCAATCCGACGCGTTTACGCATCCCTCCTGATAATTCTGAAGGAAATTTGCCCCCAGCGTCGGGAAGTCCCACCATGTCCAGCTTTTCATTTACTATTTGAGCTATTTCATCGCGCGAAAATTTCCGCGATTCTTTCAAAGATAAGCCGACATTTTCGGCGACTGACATCGAGTCAAATAGCGCCGCTGATTGAAACAGCATCCCCATCCGTTTCCGCAGTTCGACTTTGTCTGATAAACGCAATTCGGTAGTATCAATGCCGTCGAAAATCACTTTTCCTTCATCAGGTTCCATCAGCATTATCAGGTGTTTCAAGAGTACTGATTTCCCCCCGCCGGATTGCCCGATAATTACAATCGATTCACCTTTTTTGATTTGGAGCTGAACCGAATCGAGTACTTTTTGTCCGTTGAAACTTTTGCTAATATTCTGGACTTCAAAGAGAATCTGGCTCATGGTTAAATCCTGAACAAGAGTACTGCAAATATAAAATTGAAGACCAGTATCAACACAGTTGATATAACCACGGAATTAGTGGTAGCGGTGCCGACACCGGCTGCGCCGCCTTCGGTTTCAAACCCTTCGTGACAGCCGACTATGCCGATGATAAGTCCGAACACGCCGGCTTTGATAAGTCCATTGATAAAATCAGCGACTTTGAAACTGTCGCGAAATCCGTTCAAAAAAGTTTCAGTGGCCAGATTGACGCCGAAAGTCGAAACCAAGAGCGCGCCCATAATAGCTATGAAATTGGCGAATACGACTAAAAACGGAACCATGAACAAACAGGCCAACACTCGCGGCATAACCAAATAGCGAATCGGATCGATAGCCATCGATTGGAGCGCATCGATTTGTTCCGTTACTTTCATGGTACCCAATTCGGCAGTGATACCGGAGCCGACCCGACCGGCAAAGGCGATGGCCGACAAAACCGGCGCCAGTTCAATCACAACTGCCTTGCCGACGGCATGGCCGAGCAGGCGCAGCGGTGCGCCCATGAACTTGAATTGATAAGCCGCCTGCCAGGCCGCCACCGCGCCTATGAAAATTGAAATGACGATTATTACCGGAAGTGATTTCACACCAAGAGCATAAAGTTCGTCAAGAATCAGACCGCCCGACCTATAAATCTCTTTTAGTGATTTGACAAAGCGAATCGTCATCAACACCAAGCCGCCAATTTTACTGACGAAACTTACTGTTTGCCGACCGACTGAATGAACTCCGTAGGGCATAACGCCTAAAAAGGAATGTCTCCCCCGTCATCAACGGGAGTAACATCGGGCGGAATTTCCGGACGGCTCAAGGCCAGATTCTCGAATCGCGCAAATTCCCCCACGAAGGCCAGGTCGATGGTGCCGGTCGGGCCGTTGCGCTGCTTGGCCACAATGATTTGGGCTTTGCCGATTTTGGTTTCCTCGGAACTTTTGTGCTGTTCTTCGAGCCGTTCATCATTAGTTAGATAAATTTCAGGTCGGTAAACGAACATCACCACATCGGCATCCTGCTCTATTGCCCCCGACTCGCGCAAATCGGAGAGCTGTGGGATACGGTCTTTGCCCCGCTGCTCCACTTGTCGGGATAGTTGTGAAATGGCAATTACCGGAATATCAAGTTCCTTGGCCAGCGCTTTCAGACTGCGCGATATCATGGCAATTTCCTGCTGGCGATTTTCCTGACGTGAATGCGAATGCATCAATTGAAGGTAGTCGACAATTATCAAATCAATGCTGTATTGTTTTTTCAGACGACGGGCCTTGGCGCGCAGCTCCAAAGGCGACAGTGTTGGCGAATCATCGATAAATATGGGGGCTTCAGATAAAATGTTGCCCGCTATGGTCAGTCGAGGCCACTCGTCCTGGCGAAGTTTCCCGGAGCGAAGTTTCTGCTGATTTAGTCTGGCACGCCCGCAGAGCATTCTGAAAGCCAGCTGCTCTTTGGACATTTCTACTGAAAATACGCCAACACCTTTTTTAATTTTGGTCGCAAGATTTTCAGCAATATTCAAAGCGAACGATGATTTACCCATTGAGGGTCTGCCGGCGATAATTATTAATTCTCCCTTTTGCATTCCCAGCGTCATTTCATCCAATCGTGGGAATCCCGACGGCAATCCCTGCAAACCGCCTTCTTCGACAGTCATCTGGTCAATGCGCTCAAGAGTCTCGCGAACCAATCCTTTGAGTGCCACGAACCCATGCTTCAGATGCATTTCGGAAATTTCAAAAATATCTGTTTCGGCTCTGTCTAAAAGTTCTTTTACCGGCTGCTCAAGGGTGTAACAGCTGCGAACGATTTCGTTGGAAGTATTTATCATCCTTCGAAGGAGTGATTTTTCCAGAATGATAGTTGCGTGAGCGGCAACATTGGCCGATGAGGCAATCGATTCTACTAAATCAACAAGATAGACTCTTCCCCCTGCCTGCTCCAGCAAACCCATCTTGATTAATTCTTCCGAAATAGTAGTGATATCGATAGCTTCGGAGCGATTAAACAAATCAATTGCCACCTGGAAAATGGTTTGGTGGCGGCGATGATAAAAATGCATGGGGCTGTCGAAAATATCGAGCACGTGGGTAATGGCTTCGGTGTCTTTCATCAGCGCCCCCAAAACGGCCTGTTCCGCTTCAAGAGATTGGGGAGGTTGGAGATGCGTTAAATCTTGTTCTTTATAGGCGGGTTCGGCCATATTTATTTTACCAATTCATCATAGCGTGCTCTTAATTTTTTCATGTCTTCCCAGGTTTCTTTCTTATATGAAGGAAAACGCAAAAGCGCCGCCGGGTGGTAAGTGACCAATACTTCCATTCCTTTAAACTGGTGCCAATGCCCCCGAAGTTTTCCCAGCGAAGAATTTGTTTTCAATAACCCTTGAGCGGCAACCCTTCCCAGCGCACATATTAATTTTGGTTTAATCAACCTTAATTGTTCCATCAAATAAGGATAACACGCTTCCATTTCTTCCGGTAGGGGCTCTCGATTGTTGGGCGGACGGCATTTTACCATATTGGCTATATACACCTGGGTGCGGTCAAGTTTAATCGCCTCCAGAATCTTGTCCAAAAGTTTTCCCGCCTGTCCGACAAACGGCTCGCCTATTTCATCTTCAGTTTTCCCCGGACCTTCGCCGATAAACACTAAACTGGCATTAGGGTTGCCGACACCGTACACAAACTTAGTGCGAGTGCTTCCCAACGGACATTTGAGACAATTGCAAATGGCGCGGTTGTGAGAATCAAGTGAATCGTATTCGGCGCGGCCCAGAAGTTCGGTGTTCAGATCCGGGAACAGCTCACCTACTGTTACGGATTGAATCGCGTTTTGTCCATCACTTTTTGCAGTATGCCGTGAATTTCTTCTGATAATAACCTCATTTACTCCCAATTCAACCTGCGATGCCAGCGCCCGGCGCAAAAGTTCGCGAGTATTGTTCGGCTTGTTATTCATGGCAGGCTGCTTTACCCGCCAAAGTAAGAAAAAGTGATTAAAGACTCAAGACATAAGCGCAGAAATTTTCTCTAAGATCTTCAACGCGACATCAGCCTTGCTCATCAATGGCCAGTTTTCCGGTTTTTTGTTTCGCATGATAAAACTGACTCTGTTGGTGTCGGTGTTGTAACCCGAATCGGTTGAGGGAATGTTGACTACAATGGCATCAAGATTCTTTGACTTTAGCTTTTTTGTGGCATTATCTATAGCACTTTCCGTTTCAAGAGCGAACCCTACCACTACCTGACCGTTTCTTTTTCCGTTGGTCAAGCTTTTCAGGATATCAACCGTTGGTTTAAGTGGCAGGGCGAACTTGTTGTTAGCACGTTTTATTTTTTTAACTGCTATCTTTTCCGGTTGAAAATCGGCTGGCGCCGCAGCCATTATCAGGCAGTCGTGCTTTGTGAATTCTTTTTCAACTGCTTTGTGGAGATCTTGTGTGGACTCTATGTTGATAACTTTTACGGTAACGGGAGGTCTGATTGAACTCGGTCCAGTAATAACAGTAACTTGGGCGCCGAGTTCAACTGCGACTTCGGCCAGAGCATAACCCATCTTACCTGACGAATAATTGCTGATAAAGCGAACGGCATCAATCTTTTCGCGGGTGGGACCGGCGGTAATTAGAATCTTTTTGCCCGTCAGAAGTTTTTTTTTACTAATTGAGAATTGACTGACAATTCTTTCGTAAATAACTTCGGGCTCGGCCATTCTGCCCACTCCGACATGATCACAGGCCATCTCACCTTCTTCCGGATCCACAAACTGATGACCGAGACTCTTGAGGTAATTGTAATTCTTTTGGGTTACTGAATTCTCCCACATACCGGGGTTCATGGCCGGTGCCATTAAAATCGGTTTTTTGTGGGCACAGACTACGGTAGTTAGTAAGTCATCGGAAATCCCGCTCGCCATTTTTCCCAAAAAATTGGCTGTTGCCGGTGCAATGACAATTAATTCAGCCCAGTCAGAAAAATCGATATGCCGGGTTGAAACAAATTCTCCTTGAGGAAATAATTCCACCGCCACTGGACGGTTGGAGACTGATTCTAAAGTTAATGGCGTGATGAATTTAGAAGCGGCGTCGGTCATTATGACCTGCACTACTGCCTCACCTTTATTCAGTAGCCTGACTAAATTGGGGATTTTGTAGCAAGCTACACCGCCGGTGAGTCCGACGACTATCTGCTTACCTTTTAAGGACATGGGGGATTAATGAAAACTTTTTTTGCGAGAAACCGGCTGATTGGCATTGGCTTCAAAAATAAACCCGCCCAGCTCCGGAAACAGCACCGATGACACCAAAAGCTTCATCTGGCTTTCGCTTACAGGATAATTTCCCAGCTGGACTGCACGTTCAATGGAAGCCTCGAACTGCTCATCATCAACCAGAGAAAAATTCCTAAGCTTCAAAAGGAAGCCGTAAGCATCGGCGGAGATTTGCTGGCGTTCGGTGGATGTCAGAATTCGGTGTGAAAATGGTTCTTTGGGGAATTTAGAGAAATAAGTCTCGGGGGTATCGTTCAAACGGTCCAGCATCCATTTGTAAGCGGAATTGATTTCATTGTCGGAATAGCCCATTTGCTCCAGAGTATTGGAGATATCATCGGGCCGGAAATTCCCTCCATTACCGTGCTGGAGATAATCCATCAGAAAGACAACAATTTCAAGTATGCGGTTTCTCATAGGTTGTTCTAAAATCTTATCGACACTTTGCTTTAAGATATGACCCAAAGCAATTTTATGCAATAGAACAAAGGGAAGCAGGTAAAAGTTCACTTAAGTTCGGGCCAGTCGGGAAGCTCCACAGATTTAGAAGCAATATCAGTTGAGCCGCTAAAGACGGCTTCGACCTCAATAGTTTCAGCCAATTTCAGAAAAAGGGCCTTGGGGCGGGGAATTTTGTAATCGTCGAGATTAATGGAAAATTTTGCCCGAACATCAATTGACTCTCCGCCGGTGGGAAGTCTTTTTCTAACTAATATTAAGTCGGCATTCGTTTTTCTGAAATTACCGTGAATATAAAAACTACCGGATGCTTTGGCGGTGTAGGCGGAATCAAAGGTGGTCAGCGACGATACCGGCTCGACGGATTCAAGTTCGAAATAAGCGTAGGGATATTTGACGGTGTGGAGATGATTGTCGCACATGTGCTCATCGCGTTTATCGATACCGGTTTTCAATGTACGCAGGTCAACTCTCAATTTAGCTGTTATAGCCGAATCGGGATTTCCGGTATCGAAGGTGAAGCTGCCGTTAATATGCTGTGTCTTCCCCTGAATGAATTCCAGTCTGGCTCTGGAGTTAAAATAAACCGTGTCACTTTCATTGAGAGGACCTACCCCGTATTCTAGCGCCTGTCCTGGTAAATTCAGAAGAAATACGGCCAAAACAGATATGCTAAATATTTTCATCTTCAATCCTTAAACAATATTAGTTATCCAGCGCACCCTGGTTAATCCAATCACGAATTACAATTTGGGCCTGAAGAGAAAGAATGGTACCATCGTTGGGCATGCGGCTTCCGAACGGAGGATTAAGTGTCGTTTTCATGAAGAGGTTGCTGCTGGAGGCATCTCCCGGCACGATCACCGGCCCGTGATTGCCGCTGCCATTTCGAATTTCATTCCAGGTCACATTCCCCATAGTGAATCCGCTCTGCATAGAACCAAGGCCATGACAGCCGCTTAGAGCGCACCGGGCCATTAAAGTATCCTGAACTTCGCCAGAAAAACTAACCATATTACCCGAACCGGTCGGTGGATCACCTTGGTCGGCGCAAGCTAGCGCCATGAGCATGATTATCCCCATAATAATTGCAGTAGAGGTGTTTATCCGGGATGTCATTCTGTGCTCTCAACGACTTTAATAGCCAACATGAAATTGCAGAAAGAAGTCGTCTTCGTCCTGCAAAATTCCTCTGGTGTAATAGGTATATGATGGTCTGAAAAGGACATATGGAAGCGGATAGAGTTCCAGAGAAAGTCTGACAAATTCGTCAACGCCTGATTCGGTATGTTTATCCGGGTCAAAAAAATTGTACTCGGCCAGGAAATAAAGGCCGTATTCGATGCGAGAATTCAAGCCCACATATGTCAATATCGAATCGTTCCCTTTACCGGCTACATCTATTTCCCCCAATAATGTGAATCTGTCATAAGAAACGCCGCCGAATAAACCGCGAGTGTGGGGATTGGTGCCATTTGAGCCATTGACAGTTTCAGAAATTCGGACTGAAACGCCGGCCAAATAACCGATTGGCTTAAGATAGCCGGGCCTGAAAATATGGACAGCGCCGATAAATTGGTCGTTGGGGTTGTAGATCTCTCCCACAAAGTTTGTACCCTTGATTTCGGCTCCCAAAGACAAGCCGTCTCGATAAAGATTAGAGCCGAAACCTAGCCGTTCTCGTACTTGCGTTTTGTGGTCATCCATGCGCAGGCCGTAGGCCGGGGCGAACCGTCCGGCTTTGACATAGTATTTTTGATGATCAAAATAGAGGAGGGCATAGTTCTCATTGACGCCGTTTTCCCAAAACCGCACGTGATAATAAAAATCCTGAATTGGCTCGAAAGTGACAAAAGCATCGGATTGCATTCTGAATATACGGCCATTTTCGAATACCAGATAACGCATGTCAAATCCAATCAACACGCTTTCTGACAAGCGCGGTTTTTTGAATTTATTTTCCACCAGTTTTTTGGTTTGGGGAAGGCAAAGTTCATGAAAAGCTACCGAGTGATTACCAAATTCAGTGCGGGCGCCGCCGCCATTAGGGTTAATGTGGCAGGTTTTGCAGGCCACGGCATGTTCAGCCGCCAGTCGGGGAAGCGAGTAAAGTGACGCTGCCGTAATGAATACCAAAAAAGCCGAGGGAATCAAAATCCCTGATTTAATCCTCATTTACCCTCTTCAAAAATGTTGTCCACTTCAGGGGCGTCTTCCAATTTTGTACAGAGCTTAAGAAAAGATTTATCGTACAAAAAATTGCTGTTCAGCAATTTAGGAATAGTATTAAGGCATCATCAATGCTTAAAATGACGAATTCCCGTGAACACCATCGCCACTTTGGCCTTGTCAGCTGCCTTAATTACTTCCTCATCCCCTTTGGAACCCCCGGGCTGAATGACCGCATTAACACCGGCGTCAACGGCTACCCCCAGACCATCGGGCATGGGGAAAAAAGCGTCAGACGCCATCACGGCGCCTTTGGCTCTTTCACCGGCACGTTTGACGGCCATGAAACTGGCATCGACTCGGGAAGTTTGACCCATACCAATTCCTACAGTGGCGCCGTTTTTGGCGATAACTATGGCATTGGATTTGGTGTGTTTGACGACCTTAAATGCAAAAAGCAAATCGACAATCTCTTTTTTGGAGGGAGCCGTTTTAGTGACTATTTTCAAATCGTTGGCTCTGACTTCAGCATCATCAGCCGATTGCACCAAAAGCCCGCCTTGAATGAATCTATAGTTGTGAAGTCCCTTCACTTTTCCCTTGGCTATTTCCGGCAAAGATAAGAGCCGACGGGCTTTCTTTTTAGATAGTAGTTCCAGCACATCTTTTGAGAAAGATGGTGCAATTACACATTCAACGAACGGAGTTTCATGCAGATGGTGAGCGGTTTCCATGTCCACTTCACGATTTAGACCGATTATTGAACCGTAGGCAGAAAGAGGGTCACTCTCGTAAGCCGCTCTATACGCTTCGGCAATAGTTTTGCCAATTGCCGCACCGCAAGGGTTAGTGTGTTTGACGACGCAGGCAAATGGCTCGTTGAATTCCAATAGCATGTCAAGGCAGGCCTCAAGGTCGTTGTAATTATTATATGACAACTCTTTGCCGGCGAGAATCTGCGCCTGCAACAAAGTGGGCGCTTGAAAGGAACGGTCCTCATAAAGCGCCCCCGCCTGATGTGGGTTTTCGCCGTAGCGTAAGTCCATTTTATGAGAGTAGTGCAAATCCAATTCTTTCGGAAAAGCTGCGGACACATCAGCTTTGGGCTGTGAAAAGTATTTGCTGATGGCTGTATCATAATTTGCTGTCAAGGCGAAGGCTTTCGTGGAACACATTTTCCTAAAGGTCAAGTCAGTGGCGCCGTTTTTTTCATTTAGCTGGGTCAATAATTCATCGTAATCTTTTGGGTCAATGACCACTGTCACACTCTCAAAATTTTTGGCGGCGGCGCGAATCATAGTAGGTCCGCCGATATCTATATTCTCAACTGCCTCTTCTTCGGTTACCCCGGCTTTGGCGACGGTTTCTTTGAAGGGATAAAGATTGACTACAACCAGGTCAATACTTTTGGAATCAACATGAGCCAACTGTTCGATATCTTCGGGATGGTCGCGTCGATGAAGAATGCCGGCATAAATTTTGGGATGAAGCGTCTTGACCCGGCCGTCCATTATTTCCGGGAATCCGGTGAAAGTGGAAACCGAAACTGCGGGAATTTTATTCTTTTTCAAAAGCTTCATGGTGCCGCCGGTGGAAAGAATTTCAACATCGAAAGCATCCAGTTTTTTGGCCAATTCCACCACCCCGGTTTTGTCAGTGACTGAAATCAGGGCGCGTTTAATTTTAACTCTATCTTTCATTGAGATTATTTTCCTGTCAGGAGTTTTTTAACGTGGCAATAGCGTTCACTGGTGGCGCGCACGACTTCGTCGGGAAGTTTCGGCGCCGGCGGTTTTTTGTCCCATTTCAGATCTTCGAGATAATCGCGGATAGGCTGTTTGTCAAATGACGGCTGACTTTGTCCAACCTGGTATTCAGCGGCCGGCCAAAAGCGGCTGGAATCGGGCGACAAGACTTCATCGATTAGAATCATTTTCCCATTATGAAAACCAAATTCGAATTTGGTATCGGCGATGATAATTCCTTTGGTCAAAGCATAGTTTGCCGCTTTTTGATAGATATTAAGCGACTTCTCGCGGCATTGGGAGGCGGTCTCTTTTCCCACTGAATCTTCTAATTCCTCGTAGCTGATATTTTCATCATGCCCTTTTTCATTCTTTGACGATGGCGTGAATATTGGTTTGGGCAACTTTTCGGATTCTCTTAAATCGGGTGGGAATTCAAATCCGTGAACTTTGTCGGCACCGAGCTTCCGTGCTTCTTTCAGTTCTTTCCACATCGAGCCGGAGATATAACCGCGCACGATACATTCTGCATCGATTCGTTTAGCTTTGACGACAATCATAGAACGATTTTCAAGAATTTCGCGGTGCTTTTGAAGCGGTTTGGGATATTCATCCACGTCAGCAGTTTCCAGATGGTTATCAATTACCGGCTTCAAAAAATCAAACCAGAAAAGCGACATTTGTGTGAGCACTTCACCTTTGCCGGGGATGCCATTGGGCAGAACCACATCGAAAGCGGAGATTCTGTCTGATGCGACAAACAAGAGTATTTCACCGAGGTCATAGATATCGCGCACCTTGCCTCGCGCAAACAGCGGGTATTCTTTGATGTCGGTCTTCATAACAACTTTAGAATCTATGGCAGTCATACTTTTCCCTTGATAAATTTGTTGAGCACGATCGGATAATGTTTATGCTCTTCTTTTTGAATGCGCTGCTGTAACAGCCCCGGCGTGTCATCATCGTATACGGGAACTTTTATCTGCTTGAGTATGCGGCCGTGGTCATATTTTTCATCCACCAGATGAATGGTCAATCCCGACTCTTTTTCGTGCGCAGCTATAACAGCTTCGTGCACATGCACGCCATACATACCCCTTCCCCCATATTTAGGAAGCAGGGCCGGATGTATGTTAATGATTCTGTCAGGATAGGCCGAGATGATTTCTGGTGCAATCAGTTTTAAATAGCCGGCCAAGGCAATGAAATCGATTTGATCTTCTTTAAGTTTTTCAAGCAATACTTTGGCCGCTTCTTGTTTGGATGGATAATCCCTCTCTTGAAAAAAAAATGTTGGAATACCCGCTTGTTCCGCTTTGGACAAGCCCAACGCCGAGGGTGAACTTGAAACCACCAGAGCCAACTCTGCTTCGAGCTTCTTTTTGTTTCTGGCGTCTATTAACGCCTGCAGATTGGTTCCGGTTCCGGAAATGAAGACAGCGATTTTTGGCGTGGACTTTTCCAAAGTTTTTTATCCGTCCAGCTTTTCTTTTAAGAGCTTATTCACAATCTGCGGATTGGCCTGCCCTTTAGTTTCTTTCATCACCTGCCCGACGAAGAATCCAAAGACATTAGTTTTCCCTGATTTGTATTTGCTGACGTTGTCAGGATTGGCATTCAGGATTTTGTTTATCACGTCTAGAATCTGACTTTCATCCGAGACTTGCGCCAGGCCCTGCTCCTTAATAATAGCGTCCGCACTCTTTCCGGACTCTACCATTTCGGCAAATATTTGTTTGGCAATTTTTCCGGATATTTCACCGGAGTTTATTTTGTTAACGATGTCGGCAATCATTTTCGGTCTTACTTTGAAAGTAGATATGCTTTCATTGGATGTCTTCAAAGCTCCCAGGAGTTCGGACTGTACCCAATTCGAGGCGGTGCGGCCATCTTTAGTATTGCTCATCACTTCTTCATAGTAGTCCGCCAGCTCGCGTGAGTCAGTCAAAACCGCAGCGTCATAAGGACGGATTCCGTACTTTTCAATGAATCGTGCAGCTTTGGCATCGGGAAGTTCCGGCAGGTGTCGTCTGACATCACTTATCCAATCATCGGAAATCATTAAGTTGACCAGATCCGGCTCAGGGAAATAGCGGTAATCGTGGGATTCTTCTTTAGAGCGCATTTCTTCGGCCACCTGGCGACCCTCATCCCACAGCAAAGTAGCTTGAGTAACACTACCGCCTGATTTCAAAACACTAATTTGTCTTTCAATTTCAAAAGTAATGGCTCGCTCTACAGACTTGAAGGAATTCATATTTTTGACTTCCGTGCGCGTGCCGAATGTTTTCTGCCCGACCGGACGGACCGACACGTTGGCATCACAGCGCAAGTGTCCTTTTTCCATATCGCCGGTGCAGACTCCCGTATATTGCAGCATTTGTTTGAGCTTCACGAAGTAGGCGTACGCTTCCTGCGGACTTCGCATGTCCGGTTTGGAAACAATTTCGATTAGCGGAGTGCCGCAGCGATTGAGATCAACCCGTGTGAAGTTTTCACCTTTTTCAGGGTGCAAAGATTTGCCGGCATCTTCTTCGAGATGGATTCGAATAAGCCCACAGCTTTTCTCCGTACCGTCATCGAGAGTGAAATGAACTTCCCCGCCATCACCGATAGGTTTGTCAAACTGGGAGATTTGATATCCTTTGGGCAGGTCGGGATAAAAGTAATTCTTGCGGGCGAATACCGAGCGGTTGTGAATCGTTCCGCCAACAGCCATAATCAACTTCATGGCGTTTTCAACAGCTTGCTTGTTGAGCACAGGTAATGCGCCAGGCAGACCCAGACAAACCGGGCAAGTTTGTGTATTAGGCGGTTCACCATAGGCATTTTTGCAGCCGCAAAAAATTTTGCTTTGGGTCTGAAGCTGCGCGTGAACTTCAAGTCCGATAACGGGTTCGTAGCCGTTCAGTTCTGGCATAAACTATAAGTTTTTTCTTTCATTTTCTAAAATTGGAGAATGCGAATATAATCGAATTCGACTGTGTGTCAAATCCCCAGCCTTGAGGTGGTGTCAGGTGTCCTCACCTGACACCTGCATCAATTTAAACGCCTGTCGGGTGAGGACACCCGACAGCACCTAGTGGAGTGAATCATTTGTCGCCTCCAAAAAGGCGCTTAGTATATTATTAAACTCCTGCGGAAACTCCAGATTCAGAATGTGACCGGCTCCCTTCAATACGACCAGCTTGCTTCCCTTAATTCGTTTATGTAACTCTTCCGATAACGGCACAAAGATTTTGTCTTTTTCTCCGGCAACCATAAGCGTAGGCACAGTGATTCTGTGTACGTTTTCCAAATCATTGGTTTTGGGATAATCGCCGCGTTTTGAATCGGCCCAAATGGCGCCGGAGTGTTCTTCAATCATCTTCTTTAAAAGCTTGCCGACATCCTGATGCTTTTCCTTGTAATAAATCATATTCCAATCCAGCCACTGCTTTCGAGCTGATTCCACACCTTCGATTTTAGCCAGTTCATCCACATGAGCAACTTTTCTGCCGGGGCTGTAGCCGGCCGCTCCGGTGGAAACTAGAGTGAGTGACTTCAACATTGATTGATGTTTTAATGTAAAGCCAATGGCAGTTGAGCCCCCCATCGACAAACCCACCAGATGCGCCCGGTCGAGATTCAAATGACGGTACAGTTGCAGCAAATCTTCAATGCGATAATCCCGGCCATATCCGGTTTCGGGTGCATCCGATTTCCCGTGCCCGCGGCTGTCCACAACAATAACGCAATAGTTGGCTGAAAAATATTTTGTCTGCGGTTCCCAGACGCGATGGTCGAGAGTGAAGCCGTGTAGAAATATTATCGGCTCGCCTTGGCCGTACTCTTCGTAATAAAGATTGATAGCGCCCGATTTATAAAAGGGCATAAAAAACTTATTTAAGGTTCTCGAGAATGTTGGCTATCTGAAATAGTGACAGCTCACCAAACCAGGGCGCTGCAAATTGCACACCAACCGGGCGGCCATCGTCGACGGCGCCGAATGGAACCGATATCGCACAAATACATGCCAGATTGGCAGAGACAGTGTAAATGTCAGATAAATACATCGCCAACGGATCTGTAACTTTTTCTCCCAGCTTAAATGCCGGAGTTGGCGTTGTTGGCGAAATTATCAAATCAACTTTCTGGAATGTCTTCTCAAAATCCTGTCTAATCAACTCGCGTACTTTTGAAGCTTTGCGATAATAGGCCTCATAATATCCCGATGAAAGCACATAAGTGCCCAGCATAATTCGTCGCTTAACTTCGGCGCCAAATCCCTTGGCACGGGTATTTGAATACATCGCGAGCAGACTTTCATTTCCTGATTCACGCAGTCCGTATTTGACACCGTCATAGCGCGCCAGATTCGATGAGGCCTCGGCACAGGCGACGATATAATAAACGGCAATCCCTTTGTCAGACATGGGGAGTGAAATATCGACAAAACTGTGGCCTTGTTTTTCGAGCGACTTGATGGCGTCGCGAACGATTTTTTCAACTTCCGGGTCAAGGCCTTCCGCAAAATACTCTTTGGGAATGCCAATCTTGAATTTCTTTTTCGATTCAAATTGCGAGACATAGTCCGGGTAGTCGAAGGCAACCGATGTTGAATCATTTTCATCTCGTCCGGCGACGACTCCAAAGGCCAAGGCCATATCTTTGGCGTTGCGGCTGACCGGGCCAATTTGGTCTAACGATGAACCAAAGGCTACCAAACCGTAGCGCGATAAGGCACCGTAGGTCGGCTTGAGCCCATACACTCCGCAAAAAGAAGCCGGTTGTCTGACCGAGCCGCCGGTCTCCGAACCAAATGCGAGCGGCACAATTTTCTTTGCAACCGATGCCACAGAACCGCCCGATGAACCACCGGGGACAAGGGTATGGTCGATTGGATTTTTGACCGGCCCGTAATAGGAATTCTCATTCGATGAGCCCATGGCAAATTCATCCAAATTAGTTTTGCCTATTATTACTGCACCGGCGTCAATAAGACGGTCTACGACAGTAGCATTGTAGGGCGGCTTGTAGCCATCGAGAATATGCGAAGCACAAGTAGTAGTGTAGTCTGTGTAGCTGATATTGTCTTTGATTGCGACCGGAACTCCCGCCAGGCGCTTTTCCTTCTTGTTTTTAGATGAATCAATCTCTCTTGCCTGCTTAAGAGCTTTCTCTTCACAGATAGTAATAAACGCATTAATCTCTTTTCCTTCTGTCTTGGCAAGCTTGAGAGCTTCCTGCGCCAATTCGACAGCAGACAGCTTGCCGCTGGAAACACCTGCGGCAATTTCATGTGCGGAGAGGGATTTGTAGACTGGCATTGTGGGAATATATGTCGAGATTAAGGCAAAATAAAGTGTATGTGAACTGAAGAAGTGGGGCGCGGTAAATTCACTAAACAGTAGTAGTTCTAATCTACTTGAATCGCGACTCTCGATAGGGGAATTGAAGCAATTTTTAAATGCATGCCCCAGGCGCCTGACCGCTCCGAAAAATCCTATTCACCAGAAAATTTAAATCTAGAATGCTAAAAAGTTTCCCGTCATTATTCACGTCCGACTCACCGGGACATTCAGAAATCGGTCCCCCCCGAAATATTCTTTCAACCATATAATTTAGGTCCAGAATGTCTGCATCAAGGCCGTCTCCATTCAAATCGCCACGGAAGCCTGCACAACACCACTTAGTCCAGCGCCCCAAATAAGGCGACAGTTTCCCGCCAGCAGTTGTAAAGACACCTCCAGCAATGACGTTTCCTCCGAAAGCAGATAGGGCGTATACATAGTTATTAGTTCCAGATCCCAAGGCGGTCCATATTGAACCGTCCCATGAAGCTATTCGATCGGCAGCAACATCACTAGCTGAGGTAAACCACCCACCAACAAGCAACCTATATTCATATACTGAGAGGGAAGTAACACCTCCACTCGTTCCTAGTCCTAAGGGCGACCACGAAGTGTCGTCCCAGAAAGCAATGTTATTAGCAGCCGCACCACCAGCACTTGAGAAGGCTCCCCCCGCAATAAGTTTGGCTTCATAATTGGTAAGGGAAAAAACAAAATTGTTCATTCCAGAACCCAATGCGTTCCACGAAGAGCCGTCCCATGAAGCAATATGGTTAGCAGGTATTCCCCCTGCATTAGTAAAATTTCCACCGACTATCAGTTTATTGTTATAGACAGTTAGCGCAAAAACACCTCCAGTTCCTGATCCTAAGGCCGACCAAGCGGAACCATTCCAAGAAGCAATTCTGTTCGCGGGCACACCACCTGCTGAAGTAAATACTCCGCCTGCAATTAGGCTGTTGTCATAAATAGTAACAGCATAGATCCAACTATTCACTCCCAATCCTAGTGTCGACCAAGAAGAACCATCCCAAGAGGCGATGCGATTAGCCGCGACGCCACCGGCAGAGGTAAAATCTCCAGCCGCAATCAATTTGTTTTCATATATTGTGAGGGCATAAATCCCGCCATTCGTACCTGACCCTAATGCCGACCAAGAATATCCATCCCAGCATGCAATGTTATTTGCAGTCACACCCCCCGCTGTTGTAAACGTCCCCGCGGCAATTAGTTTGAAATCATAAATAATGAAAGCATTTATTTCGTAACCAAGAATAGGCGAAGATGGCGATAGACCACTATCCCAATAAATGTCATCCGGGTTGGATTTTGATGCCGCGGTAGTTATGAATTGTACCATCGGCTCATCGGTCATGGGATCGATTCGCAGATCAGAAGACTCCAATTCCAGCAACCCCTCATACGCGCCCAGACGCACAGCATATAGATTATTGCTCCCACCTTCAGTCACAAGTTCTATTATGCATTTTCCTTTGGGCTGGCCAACTTCATTGTCAGCCCTTAACGAATGAAAAGCAGCGACGCTTAATATAAAAGTGAGACAAACCTTCAATCTTTTGAGATACAAATCATCCTCCCTGCTATTTTTGAAGTACGCAGTTGAATGTAATATGGCATTGCTAAATCGCAATTTGTTTTTGAGCCAAATATATGAACAATATATTATTACAGGCAGAATCGTCAAGCCAACAGTCGCACAGATTGCTGTGGGATCTCCCTTACTAAAATCCCATCTTCAAATTCAATATGAATTTAATGCAATTTCCGTTTGCGAGCTAATTAGAAAAGGAAAAAGCCATGCTCGGAATAAATCTACGTTTTGAAAGTATTGAAAACCCTAACGACTTTCTTAGTCACCACAAAGCTTGTAGCGACAAAAGTAATTATAACAAAACGAACCCAATTCCGTTGAAGTTGTTGTCCCAGTAAGCCTTAAAGCGAAGCCGGGCATGTTCATGTTGTTGTCCCGATTTCCCAAAGGAGAAACTCAGAAAAAAAAGATGTTAAAATAACAAAACGAACCCAATTTCACGCCGGCTTACAAAACCGGCCTCGAAATTGTTAAAGCATCGGCAAATACTTTTGGGTCTCGAAATCGGTAACGTGAATCCGGTAGCGGTCCCATTCGATGCGTTTGTTGGCAATCAGTTTATCAAAGACGTGTTCGCCGAGTGTCTCACGCATTAGTTTTGATTTTTCGAATAGCGTAATTGCATCTTCAAGAGACCCTGGCAAAGTATCGATGTTGTAATTCGTTTTCTTTTCGTCCGACAAATGGAAAATGTTCTCTTCCACCGGTTCGGGGAGTTTGTAGTTGGCTTCAATCCCTTTTAAGCCGGCGGCGAGCATGCAGGAAAAGGCCAGATATGGATTTGCGGCCGGGTCGGGCGAGCGGAGTTCTATACGAGTTGCTTTTTCTTTGCCGACTCGATACATCGGCACGCGCACCATACTGGAGCGGTTGCGCCGTCCCCAAGTGATATAAACCGGCGCTTCATAACCGGGGACAAGGCGCTTATAAGAATTGACCCATTGATTGGTCACCAGAGTGAATTCCTTGACGTGGTTCAATAAGCCCGCCATAAAACTTCGGGCAATAGTCGACAAGTGATTTTTGTCTTTAGCATCGAAAAATAAATTCTTATCATCTTTAAATAGTGACATATGGCAGTGCATGCCGCTGCCATTCTCGCCGAAAATCGGCTTGGGCATAAAAGTGGCATAAACACCGTTTTGCTGGGCAACTTCCTTGACTACAAATCGGTATACCTGAGCGAAATCCGCCATCACCAGCGCTTCCTGATATTTCAAATCAATCTCGTGCTGGCTGGGAGCGACTTCGTGGTGCGAACATTCCACCGGAATATTCAAATCTTCGAGTGCCGCCACAGTCATTTTGCGGGTTCTGGTGCCAAGGTCAACTTGTTCATAATCGAAATATCCGGCTGTGTCCAGAAGTCCCGGCTCTTTGTTATTAAGGAAATAGAAGTATTCCATTTCCGGGCCGACATAATAAGTCCAGCCGCGCTCTTCCAATTTTTTCAAGTTACGCTTCAGCACATGACGCGGGTCGCCTTCGTAGGGACTTCCATCCGGATTCTGAATATCACAAAACACCATGGCTATCTTTTCGCCGCCGACTGTCCAGGGAATGATTCGAAAAGTCAACGGATCAACAATCGCCATCAAGTCAGATTCTTCGATCCGGGCAAAGCCCTGCACCGAAGAACCGTCGAACCCCTGGCCTTCCTCGAGCACTTGTTCGATTTCAGAGCGGGTGATGGACATTCCCTTGATTTTGCCGAGAATGTCGGTGAAACAGAGCCGGATATACTTTACGCCGGCATCGTCAATTTGCCTTAGAACGTCCTCCTTGGTTCTGGTCACTGGTTAGTTCCTCCACACAGGTATCTGGGTTTGTATATATGAAAATTAAAGGACGCAATTTATGAGCGCCGACTCGAAAGACAACGAAAATTTAAACTGATTTTCAAATTCTTTGTTTGCGTCGGGGACAAACCTAATAGTGCTCAATTCGGCTTAATGTGACACTTTAAGGAAGCTCTCTAATCTGTTTTCAAGTCAAGGTCGATATGAGTGTGAATTGGCTTCAGTTGGCGATATTTGACTTTGGCCATATCGAACATTTTTCGGGCCGCCACGAAAATAGGCTCGCTGTTGTATTTGTCAGACAGAAAAACTACTTCTTTTATCCCTACCTGAATAATCAATTTGGCGCAGTCGTTGCAGGGGAAAAGAGAGACATACAACGAAGCACCTTCCAGATCGGGCTTATTGGAGGAATTGGTGATGGCGTTCATTTCGGCGTGGCAGACATAGGGATATTTGGTATTAAGAAAATCTCCTTGCCGGTCCCAGGGGAGCTCATCGTCGGAGCACCCGGCCGGAAAGCCGTTGTAGCCGATACCGATGATGCGCTTTTTGGAATTGACGATACACGCACCCACTTGGGTGTTAGGGTCTTTCGAGCGGTGCGCCGACAATTGCGCCACACCCATGAAATAGTCATCCCAACTGATATAGTCGGTGCGCTTTTTCTGCATGAGAGGAGGATAAACGTTTTTCCCCCTGGTGAAAAGTGAAATATCATCTGTGCTGTCAAGTGTCATCACCGGGCAGCGACCTGAAACAAAAAAGGTGTCGGGTGGGGACACCTGACACCACAGACTGTGGGCGGCAGACGCCCTCGTCTGCCCCTTGATTTGCTACACTCCTGCCGGTTTGGTGATGCTCTTCAGTTCCTCTTGTGTCAGACGGCGAAACGAAAATCTATAGCCGTAGTACAATGCTAATCCGTAGAAGAGCAAATCAATCGGCGAGAAGGTGTATTTCATTATTTCCATGGCCACGCTAATATTCAGGCCCGACAATATTTCTGACAGGGCAACACTTTCCTGCTGGGAAACGATTATGCAAGTAGTTAACAAATTGCCTACCATGCATCCCAGAAAAGCCAGTCCGGCGCCAAAAAATCCGAATGTTTTGTCAATGCCCTGACCCATTTTGCGGACTGCAAATCCGACCAAAAAGCCGACGCCAATAGCCATAAAGCCGATTTGATATTGAGTTAAAGCAGTAATAACTGCCCAAACTATCGAGCCTAAAATTGCCGCGCCAAAACCGCCCACAAAGCCCATCGACAGATTCTGGTTATCCCGAATCTGCTGCAATAGCAGTTTGCTTTTAGTTTCATCGATTACGAGCGGAGTTTTTGATTGCGACGCCGGTGTCTTGGTCATGGTTTGGGTTGCAAATACATCGTATTTAGGGTCTTTCGAAGAACCCACTGTGGCTGTTTTATCCGGGTCAAACATTTTGTACCTCCTGAATGAACTTCAATACCCTGCGTTGGGTTTGGAGTTAGCGATTTAAAGTATTATCGACAAAAAGAGGCAGGATTATTAAGCGGGGTGCTTAAAGATTGAACAGAGAAAAAGCCTGTAAAATCAGGCCTATAGGGAGCGACTGAAATGACATACCAGATATCCGTCTAAATCAGGCGCTGAAGCTAATTCCGTCGGGTCTTGCCCGACGCCAGGACGGTGTGTTCTGGCTGCCTGTTATGTTAGATCGTGTCGGGGCAAGACCCGACACAACTTGCAAAGCGTTCACTGGCTTTCCAAGTTTTCGCGATGGCTTTTATGTTACCTCCCACCCACTTTATTCAAAGCGCCTCTCACTGCTTCAAGAATGTCAATCGGCACCGGGAAAATCAGTGTGGAGTTTTTCTCTGTCGCCACTTCGGTCAAAGTCTGAAGGTAACGCAGCTGCATGGCGCCCGGTGAGGCCGAGATAACTTGCGCCGCTTCGCCCAAGCGTTTGGCGGCCTGGAATTCACCTTCGGCATGAATGATTTTACTGCGGCGTTCGCGTTCGGCTTCGGCCTGTTTGGCTATGGCGCGTTGCATTTCGTGTGGCAGGTCGACATTTTTCACTTCAACTACGGAGACTTTCACACCCCAGGGTTCGGTCTGCTCATCGATAATTTTCTGAAGCTGGGCGTTAATTTTCTCACGATTGGCTAACAAGTCATCCAACTCCACCTGACCAAGAACCGAGCGTAAAGTTGTTTGGGCAATTTGCGAAGTGGCTTCAAAGAAATTCGCCACGCTTACTATCGCGCGGTTAGCATCGGTGATCTGGAAATAAAGCACCGCGTTGACTTTAATAGATACATTATCTTTGGTGATGACATCTTGCGGGGGTATATCATACGTGATGACCCGCAAGTCCACTCGGACCATTTTATCGATGATGGGAATAAGAATGATGAGACCGGGACCTTTGGCGCCAATCAAACGGCCCAAACGAAAAATAACACCACGCTCATACTCCTTCAATATGCGAATCATGTTGAAGAGGAGAATCAGTCCAAAGAAAATGATTACTACTAAACCATAAAACTGCGGCATTGCTACACCTCGATTATTTGTTGAGTTTTTTTACTTTTATGAGCAGATTATTGGCGCCGATTATTTCCACTTTGCTGCCGGCTTCAAGCGGTTCATCGGATTCGGCCTTCCACAGTGCGCCTTCGACAAACACGAATCCGCCGCTGCGGACTTCGCCAATGCGGCCAATCATTCCTTCATTGCCAGTAAACGGACGGTGCTTATAGGCCTTAATAACGAGCCACGAAGCCAGGAAAACGGCTATACCCACGAAAGCGGCCACACTTATTAAGACAGATTTTGAAATCCGTAATGATGGATCAACCGTGTCTATGAGCATAAGCCCCCCCAGGAAAAGAGAGATTACTCCGCCTACAGTCAAAAGACCATGGCTGACGATTTTGACCTCAGCAATGAATAAGATTGCCGCCAAAATAATGAGAGCCAGTCCGGCGTAATTTATGGGCAGGGTTTGAAACGCATAAAATGCCAGAATTAAAGAAATAGCGCCCACAACTCCGGGAAAGATGGAGCCGGGATTATAGAGTTCGAGAATTATTCCCAGCCCACCGATGGTCATCAGAATAAAAGCCACGTCCGGTTGAGTGATGATATCAAGAATCTTATGCACAATCGACGTCTCTATCACTTCAACTTTGGGATCTTTTAGCGGCATCGTCTTTTTGCCGGTGGGAAGTTCTACGATACGACCATTGATCTGCGCCAACAAATCATCCAGATTTTTGGCGCGAATATCAATCACATGCAGCGCCAGCGCCTCGGAATCGGGGATGGAGACTGATTCACGAACCGCTTTTTCGGCCCACTCGGCATTACGTCCGCGTTTCTGGGCGGCAGCTTTGATTTGTGCCACAGCATCATTTGTGATTTTCTCGTTCATTACCGAATCTATTTCCTGTCCGCCTCCGGCCACCGGATGAGCCGCACCGATATTAGTAGAGTGCGCCATGGCGGCGATATGGGCAGCGTAAGTCATGTACACTCCAGCCGAACCAGCTCTGGCACCGGAAGGCGCAATATAGATGCAGACAGGTACCGGAGAATTCAGGAAACTCTTGCAGATTGACCAGGTCGGTTTAGTAAATCCGCCGGGGGTGTCGAGCTCGACCACGAGCAATTCAGCTCCGTTTTCTTCAGCTAATTCAATTGCAGAAGTGATTCTCGAATCTGTTACAGTACCGATAGCTCCGTCAATGGTCATAAGATAGACTAACGGACGCACGACATTTGCTTCAGACTTTGCCGTATCAACAACTTCGGAAGTGTCTTTGGCCTGAACGGTCTTCATAGTCAAAGTAGCCATCTGCGCCAAGAGCACAAAAGCCGCCAGTACTAATGTAATTTTGTGCACGAATTTCATGCAATAAATATGGACTTAAGGAAATTTGATGTCAATTGAAATCGGACGCCAAGCATCGATTTACAATTTCAGACTGGAATGGGAATACATGACTTCACCGTCAAGCACATTGGCAAGTACAGTTACGTCGTAGATTGAATTAGCAGGGACTTTGGTGATATCGTCTGAAAGCACCACGAAATCAGCTGGATAGCCCGGCAAGAGTCTTCCGCGGCAATGTTCCTGCCCGACAGCAATGGCTGGGCCGACTGTAAAACGATAAAGAGCCTCTTCCACGGAAACGCGTTGTTCAGAATATAACACATCGCGACTACCCGGTCTAGCTCGGCGAACCGCGGCGGCAATGCCCGCAATTGGATCCAATGGTTCTATGGGAACATCGGAGCCAAAAGCTAAGTCAACTCCCTTATCTATTAAAGTGCGGAAAATATAAGCATTGGCGCCGCGTTTCCCCCAGTATTTGCGAACCATTTTGGTGTCTGAAGGACAGTGCGAGGGCTGCATCGAAGCCACGACGTTGAGTTTTTTAAGTCGAGCAATGTCTGTTCTTCTGCAAAGCTGCAAATGTTCAATTCGATGGCGAGCACCGTTATTCAACCGTGGCGCTTTTTCGAATACATCCAAGACGTTTGATACCGCCTTATCACCGATAGCATGTATTGCAGCGGGAAGTCCGAGACGGGCAGCTTGAGTGACTTCTTCGAGCATTTGGGTTTTAGTTTTTACTTCAATTCCGTAGTTATTCTTGCTGCCCAGGTATTTTGAAAAGCAGTGAGCAGTTTGACTGCCCAGTGAGCCGTCCGAAAAAATCTTGATTCCCGCCACTCGCAAAAAATCTTCACCGTCGCCATAACGAATGTTATTCTTGGCCAACATTGGTAATTGTGCCGCCTGAAAATAATAATTTATGCGAAGACCTAACCTCTTGTTTTCATTCATTTTAGAAAACCACTCGAATGCCGCAGGACTAGAGTCAACGGAATGGACCCCCGTCACTCCTTTTCGATAAGCGTGCTCCAAAGCCTTTTGATAATATCTTGCAACTCTTTTCTTGGAAGGCTCCGGAATTCTGTCGTGAATCAGCTTGAAAGCAGGACCCTCGCGCAATATCCCCGACGGAGTGCCATCCCCAAAGTGTTCGATGCGTCCGCCCTTTGGGTCTTTGGTATTTTGGTCGATTCCGGCCAGAGCCAGCGCTCTAGAATTCACCCAAGCCGAATGCTGGTCTTTGGAGAACAGAAATGCCGGTCGGCCACTGGAAACTCTGTCCAGCAGGAGGCGGTCGGGATCAATTCGTTTTTTGAATCGGTCAGGCGAATAGCCTTCCCCTAATAGCCATTCATCACTGCCAAGACTTGTTGCAAAAGTTTTAATTCGAGCAAGACATTGATCCAGTGAATCAAGTCCGTCAAGTGATACCCGACCATACGACAATGCGAAATAGTAAAAATGAGTATGGGCATCGACAAAGCCGGGCACGACCGTTTTCCCTTTGAGATTAATCCGCGAATAGCTCTTGAATTCCGGATTGTGCTGTAACTCGTCTCCGATGGCCACAATTCGATTGCCGGAAATCGCCAATGAATTAACCACCAAGCCGGAGATTTGGGGATAGATGCGGGCGTTATATATTAGAGTTTTAGCCCTCAAACTTTTCTCCTTGCACGCGTACATCTCCCTGACGGCGGGTCAGTTTAATTCTATCAGTTTCCTCCAGTATGGGCACAGCATATTTACGAGAGATATTGAATTTATCCCGAAGCTCTCCTACTTTCAGTCCCTTTTGTTTTTGGAGTGTGCTCCTAATAAACGACTCTATTTCGCTCCAGGCTGAACTTATAAACAAGAACTCTGAACCGCACTTATGAACTTGGTCAGTTTTCAGCATAAACCCAACGGCTTCTTTGTATGCCTTTCCCCTTGAAACTAATGATTCGATGGTCGGCGGTGTGTAAGGATTTGAGTTCAACTTCTTTGTTATTTCATCGTGAGCTTTTTTGATAGGGAGCGGAAGAACACTTTCTGCACCAGATAATTTGTAAAGGTCGTTGGCGTTGACCAGTTGGTCACTTTTAACTAAGTGTATTAGGACTATTCGCAGAACCTTTTGTTCCCGCTCCGTTAATCCGGTTATTTCGTCAAGCGAAAGCCCTCGCAACCCGCTCTTTGAGTGTAAAGCAGTTTCTATTTTATTCAAAACTTCGATCGATGTGGAAACCATTGTCTTTGTTTCATAAACAAACCCGTTTATTGCCCCACATGTTCCATCCTGAATTAAGTGTCCGAGACTTTGTTCGATTTGCTCGTTTGACCAGTCGGAATAAATAAGCAATTCGTTTCTTTTTACAGCAATCAGCTTTTGCAGCTCTGATTTGATCACGTCAATAATGTCGTTTACATTTCTATTTTCAAGGTAGCCCAGTGCATCGAAGACTTTCTTTTTTGGAAGCGACTTGAGATGATCTAGAACTACTCCACCTCCAAGTGTTACCATGGGAGTCGGAAGTCTCAAAATAAAATGATCCCCGACAAATGACAAGAGCGCCTCGTCCGGCTTGAAAAAAGCAATTTCAGATTCACCCGGCTTTATCACATCTTTTTGGTAGAGCCTTACTTCTCCCTCCATCTCCGAAGTACCTACCAGCAGCAGCGCTCTTCGCCTGCTTTCAAGGATTACATTTGATTCTTTTAATAATTCGACCCTTAAAGCCAATACCGGATTATCTTTGAAATAGTCTAAATCATGGTTCGCCAGAATGGCGCCGCCGCGTACCAATTCATCTCTGGTAATACCCGTAAGTGATACGGCGGTGCGTTGACTGGGGCTGGCCGTGTCAACGTCCTGGCTGTTGGATTGCAAAGTTCTAATCTTGCCTTTTTTTAAGGATGGCCAGACAGATACTGATTGTCCGACACTAAATATGCCATCTTTCAAGGTGCCGGTTGCAATTGCTCCAATCCCCGGTTGGACAAAAACACGGTCGATGCATAATCGCGCTTTGCCGATATCACGTCGGGCAGTCAGTGTGTCACTAAAAGTGTCCAAATATTTCTTTAAGGCGTCGTACCCGTCTCCATTTGTGGAGGATAACTCGAATATTGGTGCTTTTGATAAGAATGAATCGTGCACCCTTTCTTTAATCTCTGTTCGAAGTGGGGTTAGTCGTTTTTTGTCGCTCAAGTCGCATTTGTTTAAAACGATAAAACCAGAACGAACTCCTAGAAGACGGACAATTTGAAAATGTTCCTCGGTCTGCGGCATCCAACCGTCATCAGCAGCCACCACCAACATGACTGCATCAATTCCGGACGCTCCCGAAATCATGTTTTTAACAAAGCGTTCATGTCCGGGGACGTCCACGAAGGCAAATGTTTCTTTTTTCGAAGTCTGGTAAAAAGCGAAGCCCAAATCAATTGTCATACCCCGTTTTTTCTCTTCCGGAAGACGATCGGGGTCAGTGCCGGTGAGGCATTTAACAATGGAAGATTTGCCGTGGTCGATATGACCGGCCGTGCCAATGACAATCATATTGACAATTGGGGTAGTACCTGACGAATTGAACTTTCCAGGATTTTGAGTTCATCTTCATCGACAGCTTTTAAATCAAGAATCAAACGATCATTTTCTATTCGCCCAATGATGAGCGGATTGAGCTGACGAAAGATTGACAAGGAGCGTTCCGCATCAATCTCTTTTGAGAATACTAGTCCAACCGATGGTAAAGCCGCCTCGGGGAGTCCGCCACCTCCAATAAAACTTTTGGTCGCCTCAACTGAAATGAATTCAGGATTCCCCAAAGATTTACAAACCTGCTTGGCTCGCTTGTAAAGGTCCCCTTCGGACACGGACAATAACTGCCACAGTTTGATATCTTCCTGATGAGTACCATCAAGGTAAGATTTGAAAACTCTCTCCAGCGCGCAAATTACTATCTTGTCCACTCGCACTGTCCGAAACAATGGATTGAGTTTGATTTTATCTATAAGTTCTTTCTTGCCGACAATCAATCCGGCCTGGACGCCACCCAGCATTTTGTCTCCGGAGAAACAGACTATGTCGGCGCCGTCACGAATTGATTGAAGTGCGGTCGGTTCATCGAATCCCAGTATCTTTTTAGTGGGTAAAAGCGCGCCGCTGCCTAAATCGTGAACCAGAAATAATTTGTTTTTTAGCGCTAGCGCATGAAGTTTGGCAAGCGGCACTTCTTTGATAAATCCTGATTGCACAAAATTGCTTTTGTGAACTTTCAAGATTAAAGCAGTAGTAGAGTCAACGGCTTCGGCATAGTCCGGCATATTCGTTATATTGGTAGTGCCGACTTCTTCAAGCTTCGCGCCGGAGCGTTTCAAAATGTCCGGAATGCGAAAACCACCGCCGATTTGCACCAGTTCGCCTCGGGACAACAGCACTTTTCTGCGGGGCGCGAAAGTATTAAGAACTATAAACAGCGCTGCGGCACAGTTATTGACTATGGCAGCACTTTCGGCTCCGGTCAGAAGCGCCAGATATTTTTCGCAAGCGGCGCCGCGGCCCCCTCTTTTACCGTCGGTCAGATTCAGTTCGAGATTATTGTAACCAGCAATGCTTTCGCTGATCTCTTCTATTAGCTTTTTTCCCAGCGGCGAGCGCCCCAGATTGGTGTGTACCAGTATTCCGGTGGCATTGATAACCCGCCGAACTTCCTTGTGCCGCCACTCCGCCAGAGCCGTTCCAAGAGCATCGATTAAAGCCGCCTGTGAAATCGTTCGGCGATTGAGTTTTAACTGCACTTTAAGATCACCGATTACTTCTCTGATAATCTCTGTCGCCAGCTGTTTCGGCAGCCCGTCAATTGAAATAGACAACTTCTGTGATTGTAGAAGTTCTTCTACTGCCGGAAAATCGCGAAGTGTTTTTATTTCTTTTTGGGCCATAAATCAGGGTGGTAGCAAATATGTGTCAAGACCTTGCCGACATTCTCAAGCGACAACGATGAACAATTACTTACCAGATCGCTGTCAGTGTGCCAATAAGGGTAGTCGAAATCAATAACATCTACGGCCGGAACGCCGCTGGTCGCCAGCGATACATGGTCGTCGAGGACCATGTGAACAGTACTGTCGATAAACGTCATCACCTTCAGTTCTTTGGCCGTATTCCAAATCATATCATTCAAGTCAGAATGATAAGATTGAGAAAAAAACTCCCGATATATTTGCTGATCCGAATCTCCCACCATATCAATCACAATGGCGAACTGATATTTATTTCTTATCCCTCGTGTGGCAAACTCCTTGGAGCCCAGCAAATAGTAATCATTGTCACCTTGTTCTCCCCAGTCTTCGCCATCCACCAGCACCAAATCAATATTTCGGGGCGGCTTTGTTTGCCTTAATAAATTTGCCAGCTCCATTAACACTGCCACACCCGATGCCCCATCGTTGGCTCCGGCAATCGGCAGATTTGCCAAATCCGGATTACTGGGGAAATCAGTTCTGGGACGAGTGTCGTAGTGCGCCATAAGAAGTATACCCGGCTTTTGGGCATCAACGCCCTCAATTCTTGCCACCACGTTCACCAATGGAATCGAACGACCGGAATAAGGGTCGGTAAATTCAAATGCCTGCGAGTCAATCGCCAAGTCGAGATTCCTGAAATACTCATAATAATATTTCCGACATTCCCGCCAGGATTCTGTCCCCGGCACTCGCGGCCCAAACTCGACCTGCCTTTTAAGATACTGAAACGACCGTTCTCCACTAAACTGTGGTACAGTACTACTGTTGTCAGCACAAGAACCAATTGCCAATGCTGCCATACTCAAGATAGACCTCCACAGTAGTACTGAATTCATTTTTACAATCATAGCCTATGGAATAGTCAAGTCAATGGAATTGTATTAGAAGCGGATTTCCACCCAGATCTGAATCTGACGCACGTGGCTGTTACGGTTGGTGGTGGCGTCATTGGTATCTTGCCATCGGCCGGAAAGTCCACCGCGAATCTGTCGACTGAAAGAATAAGAAATTGTGGGCCCTACCGAAAAATCTGATTTATCAGATGAAACGTAAAAACCCTGCCCCAGTTTGGCTGTTTCGCTCTTGCTGGAGGCATACCTGACAGCTAAATCAATGTCGACCGTTGACGTAAATTTTACTTTCCCGAAAAGTGGGATGGCCAGACCGCCCGGGGCAGAGAAAGAATACTTGGATGTAGCTGCAATGGTGCGATTGTCAGTTTTGGTGTGCCCCTGGAGTGTGCCGTCTCCGGTATTATATTTCTCGTCCTCACTTTTATCAAACGTATAGGAGCCGGAAATAGATAGCGAACGCCATAATTTAAAATTAATCGAAATAAGCGGATTAAAACCTCTGGTTATGCGTCTTGATATAAGAAAGTCGTTATCGATGTCAAATGACTCTTGAACTCGTCTGGTGTACCCGGTGCGCGGAGAAAAGATTTCAATGAATTTATTCACGACCCCTTTGATCAATGGCAAAGTCTTAAATTGCTGAATCCGAATAGAGAGATCCGGCCAACCCACTGATTTATTACGATAGCGCGGCCCTTGCTTAATCAGATCTTTATCTTCAGATTGAGAGTATTTCACGGTTGTGCTGATGCCGCCTAAGAGACTGAACCCCGAACCGAAACTATAGGCATAATTCTCGCCGGCCGAGCGGGCACGATTATCAGAAGTCAGTAATACGTCCGGTTCCCGTTGGAGCCCGAATCGATAATTAAGCGGTGGTCTTTCAAGCATACCCGGCACAAAACTCTTGTAACCTTTTCCATAACTGTATGTAACAGGTTCAATCCAACCGGTCAAAAACCTTAGCACCGATTTTGGCGCCTCAAGCCAGGATTTACCAGTTCCGTCCTTTTTGACTTCTTCTTTAACTGCACCTTCGCCGGTGCGCACTCCTCCCCGCCTGGTCGTGCGAACACCGCCTGCTGCCGCACGTCCGGTCAAGAGTGCCCGATGGTCAAACGTTCCGCCCATTCCCCAGCTTTGCCCCAAATTGGAACGCCGGGTGCCTGTAGCTCGATCAAAATCGTCACTATAATCAGCATTGAAGCTGTAGCTCCACGTCAGCCAGGTCAGCAGTTTTGGATCGTATTTTAGATCGAACCCCTGGCGGTAATTGATTTCTGTTCCAAGTTTGGGATTCTTGAACGAGATTATGATTTCATCAAGATTGTTTAGATCTCTTTTGGTGCTGTAATTGAAAGTAGTGTTTAGATTCTGAAGGATATTATATCGAATATCCACGGCACCGGTAAAATCACGCGATATGGTGGTGGTACGCTTGAAGTTGATGTCATCGGAAATTCTTATGCTGCGATTATAATTTGCAGAAAACAGCCAGCTGTTCGGATAGAGGCCCAACTTCGAGGCGCTGGCTTTTTTGAAAATGGGAATCCCTTTCGTCCAAAAGAAAATGGGCAGCGTAGGCACTTTGCTGACTCCCATGTCAAAGGATCCCTTAAGGGAGTAGTTTTCACCGAAGTTATAGGGTGAATTGACCGAACGACCCTCGGTGCGGCTGTAAGACCACGACATCGATTGTCGATTCAGCAGAAGATTGAAGAGGGGGTTACTCCCTTTGCGCTCAAATGACTCCGAGGCGGAAAATGATTGAGTCTCACTGATAGTCTGCTCCTCTTTCCGAACATCTGCGGGCAGGACCACGTCGGAGCGCGCTCTCAAAAGTGGTGTAGAAATACTTTTACTGTATCTAAGTGACACCGGTAGTTGGGCGCCCCAGGAAGGCGGCAGGAATTTGTGCAAATTCATTGACCAGTTAACGCTGTAGTTGGTATTAGTCTGACCACTCCCCAAGTTGTTATTGGAGCCGCCTCTGGTGGCCGAAGACAGACCTCGGAAGTAGGCGTCCTGTGACTGTATTTGAAAACCAAAGTTTCCAAAATCAGCCAGATTTCCGGCTATATTAAATCGGGCGGCAGTACCGGCATCTTTTCGAACATCGGTAACTCTCAATTCATCCAGCCAGACTTCACCGGCAACGGCCGTGTCAAAAGTGTTTATAATCCCGGCCGAAAAGAATAGTATTTCGTTCAAATTCGGATCGCCGTACACGCGATATTTTCCACTTGTAACATCGACCGACCGGTCGCGCTGACCCTGCGGCAATTCTTTTTGGGCGGAATCTTTCAGGGCTGTGATTTCATTGAAATCTATATTGACCCAGTTGCGCAAGTCCCAGGAATTATGCAATTTAGTTCGAAACTCATAAAAATTATCGGAGTCGGTTCCCAATCTGAAAAAGAAAATCAAGCTGTCAGTATTTATGGCATCATAGGCCAGCGGAATATCCGAATAAACATACATCTCCATGCGACCGTATCCGGAGTATCTATCAACGCTTATTAACTCCTTGGTAGCTGTACAGGAGTCCCCCCTTTGCAGGATGGGAAACTTTAATAGAAGCGCCCGCCGCGGCTCCGCTACGTTGGTAGTCGGATCAACATATTGCTCGACTCCAGGCGGAGGATTATTCTTGAATGTCACGTTATCTTCTTCGCTTAGCGATGCCACCAAAAAGCTTGTCTTTTCAGAGTCGGGTAGAACCGAATGGCAAGCGGCGGGATTACTGATATCGCATTCTATTACGGAATCCTGCCAATTGGATTGGACAAAATACCAATCAGCCACTTCCAGCGTATCTTCAGTCGTATCTCCCGGATCACTCTCAAACCAAACTCTTACATGAGTCAAGGTCGCCCAGTCGGGTAATTGGCCGCCTTCGCTAAACACCTCGAAAAGATTTTTGTCCATACTGACCGTATCCAGAATAGGAATGCGGTAAGTTTGAAAGCCTTTCGATGAATTCGTGTTGGGTACCAGAAATGGCGTGTTTACGAGATCAACATCAAAGGAGATGTATGAGTTTGTGATGTTCAATGAGCCGTTGGAAAGGACCTCATCATCAGGAATACCTAAGTATTCTGCATCATCGCGGTTTCCTTCGGAACCGTTAAGCCAACCGTAATAATTTTCCCTCACATCCCAATTAATGGAATCGCAACCGGTTGTATAAGGGCATTTGCCGTCGACCGTCTTACCTTTATCATTTGAAATATAGTAATTGTCTCCTGCCCTGTCGCCGTCAGTCCCCCAAAAAACGCTGTCTTCGAGGGGCCCATCGGGAACTATGTCCAAGCCCACGTCTTCATTTACTTCCACAAATCCGTTGGGCTGGATGTTGTCTTCCGTGTCGGGGATATTATCATCATCCAAGTCTTCATTTACGAAACCAAAATCAAAATGAATTTTTCCGCGATTGCCACGGGCACGAAATTCGAAAAGCTGAAGCCGGGCAGCGTCAATCCTCCCCTTAAAATATCGTGTCATACCCGCCCAGGAAGCCTTGTTACTGTCGGCATTGGAAGGGTCTGGCTTAAAAACCATGCGAAGACTTCTGATGACTCCTTCGCCTTGCCGGGCCTCACGGTCATACACTTCGTTCACTAATGGAAATCGATCTCCCGGGCCGACCGGAGAATGCCACAACAGCCTGCCGCGAGTATAGTTGGCGGAATCATTCTCTACCGGCTTGGGAGGTGCCGCTCGGCGCCATGCGGTTCTAGACATCGAAAGTGACAATTGTTCAATGGCCGATTCAAAATCATCGACAAACGCTTCGCCGTTAACGTTGGGATTCGGATAAGACCGGGCTATTTCACCGGAAATCTGAACAGACGACGGAATGGTGGTTTCAACCAGAGGAATTGCATTCACAGCTTTGGTCAAAATGTTCGGCCGCAGTTTCAGGCTGACATCGAAATCAACCAAAGCCATTTTTGATGTTTCCTGACCTACCCGCGGCTTTCTTTCCTGGGCTTTATCCGATTTGTACAGGACAGTCGAACCAAAACTGAAATCCTTGTTCCACTCATATTCAGCGCGCATGCCCAAAAGAGTTTTCTTTTGAATAGCCAGAAATCCCGCGTATTCGTAATCGATGGTCAGCTCGGAGTTCGGGTCAAGCGATTCGTCCGATAAAAGTGTTATCTGGCCGAAATCATAATTGATATTGTAGTCATCTCCCGGTTTCAGGGGACGACCATTGAGCAAAATGCGTTCGGAACCTTCCAGGATATTGGCTTTGTTAAGACGAATGATTGAGCTTCTGGTCTTGGTGGCGATTTGAATATAGTACTTACTATCTTTAGCACGTTCAATGGTCCCGGCGGTATTGTAAAGAGTCGGCACTCGTTCCTGTAGTGGTGCAGTGAAGTTGCCGTTTTCATCTGCAAAAGAAGTGTCTGTGTCAAAGGGTTTACGATTCGGAAAAATTAATAGTCCCCAGTCACTTCGCCAAATGGCCGATCGGTCGTCAACTAAACCATCCGGAATTTTGCGGCCGTTGTTTGAGTATTGATCGAGTCCCAGTATTTCAATGTAATTCTGTGAAACACCATCAACATCCTGATAATCAAGATTTGACGATCTGATTTCGCTTCCGGCTAATCCCTTGAATATTTTTACATTTAAATCAGTTATATTGGCGCCGCGCTGCCTTAAATCATATACATTGCGCCACATCATACCCCAAGTCCTGTGAGACGGCAGGGGATTCTCGGCGCGAATCAATTTCAGACTTAGCAGTGAATCTCCGGTGAGGCTGCCAAATAGTACAGCACTGCCGCTCCTTTGGACTTCCATATATACGCCTAAGGCCCGGCTGTCCAGTCGACGCGTGTTGAATACTACATAGTGGACGCCTTTGGCAACGTCCTGTTCAAATGTAAATTCTGTTCCGTATTCGAGCCGGACCACGCCAAACTTGGGAGTTATGTCTTCTACAAACCGGCCATAATCCGCTGGCTTGACGGCCAATCTCGCCCGCACCGTGTTCTCAATTTGACTGACGTCGGTTTCCTGCGTGTAAACTTCCAACCTTACTATGGAATCGCCGGGCCGCAGCTCCTGTACATAGAAAATGGGATTTGGGCTGTCAGGGCTTACAAACGTGAAAGAATCCAGCCCCAAATCAAATATTCGATTATCGTTGTAATCGTTGTCTCGAATGTAAGTAGCTGATTCTTCGCCGGTGGCAGTAAAGGATGTTTTCTCGGAGTTTCCTTTTTCCTGCGAGGCAATGGCAGTGAGTGTGAGGCTGCCTACTTGTGCTTCGGTTCTGATGCCGAACAGTCCCTGAATTCTTTCCGAGTACCCGACAAACTGGGTATTGGGAAGCGACAGATTCGTATTCCCGGCTTCGATTGTCTTGAGAACATCGTCATCATCTCCTTTGTAACGAATCTGAATTCGATTGGCCAGGGGAATATCGGTTTCGCTGTCTTGTGAGACTTTCACGGTGATTTTGGAACCGATGGTTCCGGTAATATCAAACCGGGAAATCTGCTCCATACTCAACGATGGGAATTTATTCTGTCTCAAAAGATTGGATTGGCCGTCGTTCCATTGAGAACGCCCGGAAAATGTGATCTTTCTGAAACCGGAGACTCTTAGCCCGGCTCCGCCCTCTCCGAAAATCTTATTCAGTCGCTTGGGAAGCGCCACGCTTACTCCCAGACCACCATCTCCGCGTGCCTGATCCCTGCGTGTCAGCTTCTGGTCAAACATGAAATCACCCTGCTCCCGAATGTATTGTTTTGTCCGGAATTCGGCGAATGACAAGGCATCAACAGATACGGGCACCAAGTCAAATGACTCTTTTCCGCGGCGGTGATAAGCGGAGCCGAAAGTCAGCGAATTATTCTTCATACTTGAACGAATAACTTCCGGACTTAGCATCTCATCGTTGGACAGGGCCGGATATGATTTTGGGGGCGAGGCCACGGATATTCGATAATCAGGTTCATTATAGGGAGAGACCCACGAAGCAATAGGGTCAAAGTTGGCTTGAAATCCAATCTGCGCTTTTAGAGGCAGATGCAGGCAGAACAATACAAACAGCCAGATATAAAATCGGCCGACGGTCCGTATATAATGATAGATACCGTTCACAAGCTGCTATTTCTTGCAGGTTCTTTTGCACGGGACTCAATTACCTGTGACAATCAAACCAAACAGTTATCTATCGCTCGATATACTTCTCCTTATTTGTCAGAATTGTCCGAGCTGGATGACTTCTTCTTCGAGCAGGATGCCTAACTTGTCCAGAACTCGCTGTTTCATGAGATCGGCGAGTTTGCGAATGTCGCTGGAAGTAGCTGTGCCAGTGTTGACGATAATGTTGGCATGTTTTTCGTATACTTGAGCGCCGCCGACTGAAAGTCCCTTACAGCCGACTTCGTCCAGAAGTTTTCCTGCCGGAAGTTTGCCATAGGGCTGTGTTGGGTCAGGAATATTTTTGAAAAAACTGCCGGCCGATTTTCCTTCAATGGGATGTTTGGTGCTTCTAATGGTTAATATCTCGTCAATTCTTTCCCGGATTTTGATTTTGTCGCCTTTTTTTAACTCAAAGAAAGTATCTATCACTATTTCTCTTGTTTGTTTCAGGTTGGACCCACGATAAGTAAATTTACAATAATCTCGGTCAACTTTCTTGATATTGCCAGTAATATCTACCAGTGTAATTTCCCTCGTCACGTCCTTGATTTCTCCGCCATAGGCTCCGGCATTGCCAAAAATTGCTCCTCCGACAGTACCCCAAATACCTGACGCAAATTCCAGGCCGGTCAAGCCGTTAACAGCAGCAAAGTTAATGAGTGCCATCAGGTCTTCTCCGGCCCCACAGAGAATATTGGTCTGGTCGATGATTTTGAGGCCTCGGACGTCTACTTTTACGACAATACCATCTATTCCATAATCAGAAATCAACAGATTTGAGCCGCCTCCAATTAGGAAAAAGGGGAGATTTAGTCTTTTGGCAGTCTTGAGGGCAACTGACGCTTCTTGCGCAGATTTAACTTTCAGAAAGAACTTGGCCGGACCACCGGTCTTAAACGTGGTAAATAAGCCGAGCTGTTTTTCGAACTCCAAACTCGGTCCAAATGCTTCTAACATTTGGGAACGAGTCAAATCCGGCTTAACTGAAAGCTGTTCAACCATTTCGAACATTCTTCAATATATCTTAAAAAGAGCCTTAAATCAATACAATTCGGATTTGTAACCTTCTGCTCGTAAAGGAATTAGCTTAACCATTATACCCTTGTCCTTTAACATCTATCACTTGTCGACAGTATTTCTCTAATCTTGTTAAGCCCTTGAGGTTTTAATGCCTTTTACCGTTTGGCCTCTTGTCCTTTTCGGACTTGTTTGGTTCCGCCTTGGGTGTTCCCTTTTCAACAGAACCTTTCTTAGTTTCATCGACAAAATTCAGCCGTAATTCATGGAGGGAATGGCCGATGTAGCGGGTCTCTTCGGGGGTTAAATTCCCTTTCATTTTCATTTCCATCATGCCCAATATATCTATGGTAGTTCGAGCCATTTCGAGGTCGCGTTCTAGTTTACCTGTTACCGGCGAAACGATTTTACCCATTTGCTGCATAGCCGCCGTTTGCAGAGAGAATACTATTTGAAAGAAGTGGACGTCTATGTTTTCTATTTTATCAGCCATAATTTCTCACGATTGAACTTATTTTGAAAGCAGGCTTATCCGCCTGATAGGTTTTGCATCTTTGCGGCGGTAAAATTCTCCAGATGATTTTTGACTTTTCCAAAATCACTCTCAAGTTGTCCATTTGCCGGATGAAGTCTACTTAAAAGATTCCGGGAAGCTTCGATCAGCTTTTGATCTCTGGCAATATTGGCAACTTTGAATTCGGGAAGTCCGGATTGACGGGTTCCAAAAAATTCCCCGGGACCGCGCAGCTCCAGGTCGGCTTCGGCAATTTTGAATCCATCAGTCGTACCGGCAAAATATTCCAGCCTCTTTTGAGCGATTTCGGAAATGGGAGTGTAAGCGATGGCCACGACCAGAGAATCTTTTTCTCCTCTGCCTATTCGCCCCCGCAATTGATGAAGCTGCGCCAGTCCGAATCTTTCGGCGTGTTCGATAACCATCATCGTGGCGTTGGGATTATCAATGCCAACTTCTATAACGGTGGTGGCGAAAAGTATTTCGAGCTGCCCATTTCGAAATTTTTCCAAAACCTTGTCCTTTTCGGAAGCTTTGACTCGCCCATGGATCATAGCGGTTTTGTTTTTACTGAATGCACCCGAGGCCAATTCTTTAAATGCTTCCTCTACACTGCGCAGCTCAATCTTGTCGGATTTTTCTATGAGAGGATAGATTATGTAAGCCTGTCCTCCTTTTTTAATTTCCTCTTTGACATATTCATAAACTTTATCACGAGCGCTACCTTCGCGCCAGACGGTTTTGATCGGTTTTCGTCCTACGGGCATTGTGTCAATAGTGGAAATCTCTAGGTCGCCATACAGAGTCAAAGCAAGAGTGCGTGGAATCGGTGTGGCAGTCATGACCAATAAATCTGGATTGTCCCCTTTCGAATAAAGTTTTCCTCTTTGTTCGACGCCGAAGCGATGCTGCTCATCGATTATAACTAATCCCAGCTTGGCAAACTCGATCGATTCGTAAAGCAAAGCGTGTGTGCCGATAAGAAGAGATATTTCCCCCGAGGCGCATTTTTCAATGATGGTTCCCTTCTCTTTACCCTTGGTAGCCGAAGTCAACAGTGCCGAATTAATGCCCAGCGATTTGAGTACATCGTGCCAGTTGCGATAATGTTGTTCGGCCAGGATTTCAGTAGGCGCCATGAAGGCAGTCTGCAATTTATTTTCGGCCACATATACAGCTGCCGCAATGGCAACGACGGTTTTGCCGCAGCCGACATCACCTTGTAACAGCCGGGACATGGGGTGAGGGGACCTCAAATCGATAAAAATTTCATTAATGGACTTGACTTGCCCCGAGGTAAAACTAAACGGCAGCCTTGATTTAAATTGTTTTAAGATCTGGCCAAGTTCACTGTATTTGTGCTCTTTACTCACTTTTGATTTTTGTTCTTTACGTTTGTTAATCAAATACTGAAAAGATAGAAGTTCGTCAAAAGCCAGTCGTTCGCGGCAATTTTCGATTTGTTTCCGTGTTTCGGGATAATGCATCGATTTGACAGCCTCGTGAACAGCGGGGAAATTGTATTCAGCGCGAACTGACTTCGGCAAATAATCAGGAATAGTTTCGGTCAAAACTTCAAATATCATTGTCGTCAGGCTGCGAATGCTTTTGCTGGATAAACCGACTTTGGTCAGTTCTGACGTCTGCGGATAAACAGGAATGATTCTGCCTGCGTGAATCATTTTGTCACTATCGGTCTCCAGACGTTCCAAATCTGGATGAATGATTTGCTTGGCATGGTAATATCTGACCTGGCCCGTGGCGGCCAGCACCATCCCTTTCTTGAAGTACCGACTCCAATATTGGGAGCCTTCAAAAAAGACGAGAGTGATGTCTCCAGTTTGATCTCCTAAGATAGCTTCGTAACGCTTCCCTTTGCGACCGGGGAGTTGACCGTGAGCTCGGACGATGCCAATTATTGTAGCCGTTTGGTCAATTCTTAAGTCATTAATGGGCAGCACCGTCGTGCGGTCGAGATATTTGCGGGGAAAATAGAAAAGCAAATCCCTCACAGTCTTTAGACCGTGGCTGGAAAGCACTTCCGCCCGGCGCGGGCCGACCCCTTTGATGAATTGCAGCGGACTGTCCAGACTTATATCAGACATAGCGATAGAGTGATTGCTATAACCGGCCAAGTCAATCTCAAAGTTGGCAACGCCGCCAATACGCCGAGGATTTACAAAACAATCATTGAAGCGTATACTTGAACTGGAAGAGGATGCTGTCTGGTGGCGGTCCCGGCCTTCAAAGCCGTGCGGGGGGCAGTAATGTCCCCGGTGGGTTCGATTCCTACCCCTTCCGTTAAATTATCAGATCGACCTTACCGGCATTTTCTGGGGGTCATCAATTAGGAAAGTTTCCTTAATAGTGTACCCTTCGGCGTATTTGACACCGGCCATCTGGCCAAAACGGGCGCCGCGGATTTTCATTATATCAAAAACATTTTCGCCCGGATGGAACACCATCAATGAATTTTGAGGATCGCCAAACTGCGAATGATAGGCCTTAACGGCCTCGCACTTTTGTTCGAACTCATCGCTGATATCCACCAGAAATGAGATGTCATTGTTCCTGAAATAGGTGACATAAATTATTTTGCGAGGGCGTACGGGTTCGCCATTTAATTTTAGTCTTTTTAGTCCGGCCAGAAAGCAGGCGTCATAACCGAGACGCATACAGGCCAGATGGTCGGGGTGGCGCTGTTCCCAATGAGGTAATATTACGAGTTCAGGGGCGGTATCTCGTATTACCTGTGCAATCTTGAGTTTGTTTTCCTGATTGTATTCGACTGCCGAATCAGGCAGGCCGAGAAATTCCCGATATGTCAATCCTAATGCTTTGCCGGCAGCGGTAGCCTCTTTCATACGAATTTGGTCATCGCCAAAAGTGCCGCTCTCTCCTTTGGTCAAGTCTAGCACACCGGTGCGCCGCCCCATTTTGGCCATTTTAAGCATCAAGCCGCCGCAGGTTATTTCCACGTCATCCGGATGGGCGGCGATGGCTAAGACATCGAGTTTGGTTTTTTCAGTTGCCAAGTATTTCCCCGTAATAGTTTTCGTATTCGGTTACTATCTTTTCTGCAGCAAATTTCTTACCGGAAATAAGCGCCGCATTGTTTTTGAACTTCAAAAGTTCGCTCTTATTACTCAAAAGTTCAATCGCCTTTTGCGCCATCGAGATCGTATCGCCTACCGGGAGAAGATAACCGTCCCGGCCGTCATCGACAACCTCGGTTAACCCCGTACCGCTGGTGCCGATTACCGGCACCCCGCAGGCCAGAGCCTCCAGCGCCGCCAGACCAAACGACTCTTCTTCTGACGGCATCAGGAATAAATCTGCACAGCGCAAGACTGCCTCGACTCGGTTCTGGTTCCCCAGGAATATGACTTTGCCGGTTAGTCCTTTTTTAGTGATTTGCCGCCGGGCTAGAATAGTGTCGGGACCTTCGCCTATCAGGAGCAATTTAGCCGGAAGTTTGGCGGCGACTTTATCGAAAATATCAATTACATCGAGAGTTCGCTTAACCGGTCTGAAATTGGAAATGTGCATCAGCAAAAATTCATCTTCTTTGGCAAATTCACTGCGCTCACAAAGACCGGACATTGGTTTGAAACGAGTCGGGTCAAAAAAGTTGTGGATTACCCGGATTTCTTTTTCAATAGTGAATACTTCTTTCGTTTCGTCCGCCAGATATTTCGACACTGCCGTAATGCCGTCAGATGTTCTGATGGAAAAGCGCGTGATATCAAAAAAAGACGGGTCCGCCCCAACCAGAGTAATATCGGTACCGTGAAGAGTAGTAATTATTTTGGGGAGCTTGTTGTTTTGCTCGCTAAGCATTTGTCTGGCCAGATAAGCGCAGGTAGCATGCGGCACGGCATAATGCACGTGCATAACATCGATATTATAATTTCGGGTCACTTCCGCCATTTTAGCTGCCAGCGGCAAAGTATAGGGCGGAAACTTAAATAACGGGTAGGCCGTAGTCTCGACGGCATGATAGAAAACGTTGGTTTGGAACTGGTCCAGCCGGAACGGGAGCGCATAAGAAATGAAATGAATCTTGTGTCCTCTTTGCGCCAACTGCTGGCCCAATTCCGTGGCAACGATACCGGAACCGCCGGCAACAGGATAACAGGTTATACCGATATTCATATATTCTGATAGTCCGAAAGTGAAATCAGTTGGTGTGATTTTTCGTTAATGTCAATCTTGTCATGCATGAATTTAATAAACCCAAGGCCGTATTTGGAGATAAAATAGCCGACATTTAAAGACCGCTCCTGCAATCCTTTGGCCGGAAACAGGGCATGCCCGAGACGATAAATACGATTGCGCACATCCTGTGATTTCTTTTTGTGGGACGCAAATACTTTGGCTTCGAGATTTTTGAGAGCAAAATCGATTTTACCGAAAGTTTGTTCCGCAAATTCCTTCAAGCCGGGATTAAATTTAAGAGTTTCCGTTTTAATCTGATCAAATTCTCTACCGATATTTCTTTTCAGTTTTTCAAAATCCTGTTCCAGATTGGCCGGAAAGCTTTTCGTCAGCACTCGATTGACCACTTGTTCAATGTCGCCGGTTAAATCTTCAAAACTGATTTTATACTCATCCATCGTTCTTTCAAAGTGTTTTTCGATAAAAGTTGCCGATGGCCGACCTTGATAAACAGGCGCCGGCAAGTCAAACAACTCAAAAATCCGACTGCTTTGGGCCAGATAGGCAATCTCCGCCGGTCCTCCGCGTTGCGATAATACTGGGAACAGATAAGATTGGAAAACTGGTCGCGTCAGAACATCGGGCGAAAACTTTTCCGGTTCTTTTTCAATTTGTTTAAAGAGCTCGTCCTTCGAAAAGTCCTTATCTCCCACCCAGAATTTGCTTTCTAAGCGTATGACCGGCTTGCGGCCATTCAGATTGCAGAAGAGGTGCGTGGAGTTTTCGGCTTTTTCTACTTGTAGGTGATACCCTCTTTTCAAAATCTCCTGGTTGGTTTGAGCAGTGATTTTATGCAATTCGTTTTGCTTGTTTATCAATTCTTTGAAAAAACTCGCCGCATATTTCTTGGCCTCCTTATCTCCAGGGCTGAAAAGCACTAATCCGAACTCGGCCGTGAGTCCGGCCAATAATTTTCCAAAGGAATTTACAATGGTTTCACCCGGCTGATAAGAAGTATCAATTAAATCGTAAAGTTTACCTGTGAATTCGGTGTCCCCTAAGGATTCCTTGTACAATGATTTTACCAGATTCAACTCTTCGGCATTCTCGAACTCGATTTCGGCAGTGGGCAATTCAAAAGCCGGGCGGCTATTGTAAATTGTCGTGATCTCTTCCATTTGCCGGTTTAAGACCATGGTATGGTTGGCTTCTTCAAAATCGTGATCGTCGCCGGCAATCCAGAAAATGGGCACAACCGGACGATTTAGTTTTTGCGATATAGCATCAGCGGTTTTAACTAATGTGAGCGCTTTAATCATAATCAACATCGGCCCGCCAAAAAGAACCGCCTGCTGGCCGGAGAAAACGGACAGAGATTGGGGAGATTTTAGTTTTTCAATATTCGTGAACGTTTTTTCGGAAGCGCCGTAAAGTTTATTCTGGTTTCGAAGGATCTGGACTAACATTTTACGATCATATTTAATAGAATCAAGACGTTGGGCAACCTGACCCAGGTCGCTGGCCGGGTAAAAACCTCGGGCAGATTCGGTTCCGGCCAGAAAATCGATGTAAAGATTGGAATGTCCCAGATTTTTGCCGGGTGCAATTAGATTAGTCATGAGTCAATATAGTGGCGATTTTGAAATATCTCGACAGAATACAATTCTCTTCTTTTGTTTTTATATGAAACAAATAAGTCAAAGAACGGTTCACAGCCATTTCTTCTTGTGGAAAAAGAAAAGCAGTCCCAATATCACGGTGAGAATGAATCCCAGAGCCACTACATAACCGTATTTCCAGTTTAACTCCGGCATTAAATCAAAATTCATGCCCCAAATCCCGACGATGAAAGTCGGAGGAATAAAAAGTCCGGTAAAAATTGTCAAAAACTTAATAATCTCATTTGTTTTGGTATGAATCGATGAGTAATACGCCTCTAAAGACGAATTCAGGATTTCCTTGTGTGAGTCGGCCAGATCATTGATGCTAAGAAGATGGTCGTGTATATCGGCAAAATATACGGTGGCTTTGTCGCTGACCAATTCCCAGCCCGGGTGGGATAATCTGCCTATCACCTCTTTTTGAGGCAAGACTATTCGCTTTAATTGCACAATATCCCGCCGCAAAGTAAAAATTGATTTTACCGTTTCTTCGTCCGGTTCACTTAGCACGTCATCTTCGATCTGGTCCACCTCATATTCAAAAATGTCCAGGGTGGAGTTGTAATTGTCCACGATAGCATCGATCACCGTATGCAGGAGGAAATCAGCCCCCCGCGATATGAGCCGTTCATCGCGCTCGGCGCGATAATACAAATGGTCAAACAGGCGGTGTTCATCGTAATGGACCGTGACCAGTGAATTCTTACTCAAGAAAAAGTCTACTTCGGACACCTTGAGACCATGTTCTCGTCCGATAAAATCAGCCGCTTGGAATACCAGAAAAAGATATTTATCGTAGTCATCGATTTTTGTGCGCGGGCGCTCCGAAATTACGTCTTCGATAGCCAGCGGGTGGAAATGAAAGTCGTGAGTCAGAATGAATAATTCTTTGTCATCTGGCTTGCACATATCCACCCAGATGAGCGAGTCAGGCGTGGCCATCAACCGATCAAAATTGGCCACCCCTTCGATGAGTTTGACGCCTTCGCCGGTTTGGTAGAAAAACGACTTTATCATACTGTTTTTCTCTCTTTACCGGCTTTGCCTTCGACAAACTTTCCCTCTTCTGTAATATTATCAAGCAGGCTTTCATCCTCGTGTTGTTTTTTGATTTCACGCAGAGATACTTTTTCAATGTGCATGAAGTAGAATCCCATGGCAAATATGGGAACCATATCAATCAAATGCAGGGCCAGTGCAAACAAAACGGCGTCTGAGCGGCCGACTGAAAACGCAGTCAGCGACCGGGAAACAGCTATTTCGAAAGTCCCGGCGTTTCCGGGCGTAATCGGTATCATCAGCGCCACCGTGTTGACAATCATCACTGTTGCGGCAGTTGCAATCGGCAGATGAAATCCGAAAGACTTGAGCAGAAAGAAAATGCTTACGGTATGGGCGCCCCAGGACAAAAAAGAGTACATAATTGATCCGGCCATGTGCTGGCTGGATTTGAGCATTTCCATACCGTTTATAAAAGTAAGTAGAAACTTGCGGACCGTTATATAAAAACCAGGCCAACGCTTGCGAAAGCACTTGCGGCTGAAGTCGTCGATATTGTCTCTGAAATGCAATATCAAATAAAGAATAGTCAAACCGAATATGGTCAGTACCGATATAATAACTCCCAGCGAGCGATACTCGTCGGGGAAGGCGAAGGCCATTGAAATCAATACTAGAAATGTAATCAGAGCGATGGCGTCAAATAATACTTCCAGAATAATTGTTGAGAAGATAAAAGTCTTTTTCAGTCCGGCACGTTTGTTGAATAGAATCATCCGCCCCACCTGGCCGGTTAACATCGGCATGACCATGTTCAACATCTGTCCAGCCGAATAAAGAGAAAGAGCGTGCATGGTCTTCAGATCTTTTTGTTGTTCAACAATGAGTTTCCATCGGAACCCGCGAAAAATCATGAAGAAAAACGCGCCAACCAGAGCCGGAATTAGCATCACATAATCGAGGCGCTCGAACAACATTTCGACTTCTGCCAGACGAATATCTTTCAAACAGTAGGCTAAAAGGGCCAGCGCCACTACGGTGCCCCAAAACTGTTTTTTCTTCCAAATCATTCAGTTATACCGGCTTAGATTGAGTTTTCAAATTGCCCGCCAAGATAGGCGTTGATGACAAAAGTGTCAATTAAATATGGGCTAGTGGGAAGCCCAACTTCTATATAACGGCGACTAGGTCTTTCTTAATCCAGCCGCGCCGTTTGTTTGCAAAAAGTACGTCGTAAAAATCGCCGGACTCTTTGACTATTTCTACTACCAGTCCTGGAGAGCCTTCAAATTCCAAGTCGGAGTTCGTGGACGGCCCGGAATAGACGATTGACTCCTGGACAATGACTACTGCTCGTTTATTGAGAAATTCACTTCGGTATTTGAAAGTTGTCAGACCGCCTGACAAAACCACCAAAATCAGAGCCGCCATAATGGCCGAGTTCAGTCCGATAAAATGAATTTGAAGACCGAATTTTAGAATCAAAAGTCCGACAAAGAGCATAAAAATGCCTGACGCCAACCAACCCAAAGCCTTCATTCCATAGCCACCGACTATTGATTTGAGAAAGGCATCGATGGGATTCAATTCTACACCTTCCATGCGCATGGTCGAAAAGCGGCCTGCGAATTCGAGATTGATAAGAATATCAGGATCCGATGGGTTTAATCTTTTAGCGCGGTGATAATAAAGAATGGCTCTCCCCAAATCTCCATTCTTAAAATAGGCATTGCCTAAATTGTAATAAAGGGGAGCTGATTCCAATCCGGCCGATTCAATCTTTTGGTACATCGTTATGGCGCTCTGAAAATCACCCTGTTCATAGTACTTGTTTCCAGTTTCAAAGTCACTGTTTTGCGCCCAGGACGAACCAACCGGCAACAACAGGCCGAGAAGAATCAGCAGATAATATTTTTGACAAGACCTATTCAAATTTGACCCCTTCAATACCGGCCATGATTTGCTCTACTTTTTTAAGCGCGTCGTCCATATCACTTTTTGCAAGAGATGATGGTGCAAATCGTGCAAAATCACATTGCATTATAACACTTATAACATCGTTCGCCAGTTGGTCGCCGGCCTCCCTTTCGGTGAGTAAAAGTTTGATCCTATCGGTTGTTAGCCCATAAGGGGAAATATTAAGCTTGTCAGCGATATAAGCAGTCAGTACCAGGCTCAACTCGGCATAGAACTCTGACAGAGTCGCCGCTTTTGCCAGAGATCTCGCTTTCGATAAACGTTTGCGGGCAGCCTTGGAAGCAGTTCGTGAACGAGCGTAGCCAACATCGGCCTGATATCTCGCCTGTCGTTTGCGTACAATTACCAGTCCGGCTAATACCGCCAATGGAAGGCTATTAACTATGATGTAAGCCGGTGTCATCAAGAGTATTTCACCTTTTGGTTGGGTGTCACCAATATCCGTCTTAATGTACCGGATATCCCGCGATTCACTGCCGATGGAAAGTTCACCGGGTGTAAAAGGAACTTCCGGCGATGCCACAAACCCCTCCGGCTTGCGCACTTTGATTTTGAACGACTGGGTACTGATAGTACGGTATTTGACGGCTTGGGGGTCAAAATAATTGTAACTGACTGCTGGAATCTCCTGCTCACCCGGTTGGCCGGGAATAAAAACCTCTTCGAAAATCTTGGTGCCGCCGAGTAGGTCGTTAAGCTTGGTCATGTTTTCGCTTGAGGAAGCGCGATAGATTCGAAAATCCGGCAGGTTGGGCATGATCGGTTCGGCAACAGATTTAACGTTTCCTACCCCAGTAATCTTGAATACGACCGTTACCGGTTGATTGACTTCGACTTCTTTCTTGTCAATCGTAGCGGTGATGCTGAACTTGCCGACCGTCCCCGTAAAATCTTTCGGTTTTCCCTGCTCCGGAAGCGGTCGAACTTTTACGGTGACTGGTTGTGATCGTACCGTAACGTCTGTGCCGCGTCCAAATACATTACCAAATATGTCAAACGGATCTTTGTAGCCTTGATTACGAGCGGCAATAGTTGTTCGGATTAAGGCCCTACCAATCGTCAACTCACCGGTCTGTGTAGGAAACAGAGCATACTTGCGTTCGACGACTTTATAGCGGCGATTATTGATGCTTTGAAAATAAACCGGTTTATTTCCGAGAACTTCCGACCAAAAGCCAGTCAGAGTCGGCTCGGTCAGTTCCGGACTTCCAAAACTCTGCACGGCAATGAAGAATTTTAAAGTGAAAGTGATCTGTTCGCCCACATAGGGTTTGGAATCGTCGACGTCAGCCTCCAGAAAATAGTCTTTACTCCCTCCCTGACCGTCTCCGGCCTGGTCTTCAAGCTCCGGCGAAGTTGCCACACCCTTATCGAGCACGGTTATTTCAAGCGCGTCAGCCACAAATCGTTTGTTTTCATGAACCACAGCAATCTGTTCAATGGGATAAGTGCCGGCTTTTTTGGGCATCAGGATGTAGCGATATGTCAGGGAAGCACTAACTGCTCCATTGGTGATACTGATATTGCTGGAGCGTCCCTGTGAATAGACATCAAACATCGGTAAAGTGGGCAGATTGGGGGCGGCGATATTCTGGTCTGTGCTTCGAATAATTACCTGTAGAATTGCTTGCTCATCCAGACCGATGGTGTCACGGTCGAGAACTGCCTCAATTTCAACTTGATCTGCCGCACCAGTGGATATTGACGGCAGCACCGACGTGAAAAGCAGTGCCATCAAGAAACAAATTATGTAGCAGCGGAAATTCATTTCTCTTCTACCAGTCTTTCCCGCCATAATTGCCGGCTTTCATTTCCCTTTGAATTTTCTTTTGAATATCCTGCTCATCATCTTTTAGTGCATTCAATATTCGTTCAGCGTCTTCTTTACTCATTTTTTGCTTTTCAGGCTGTGGCTGCTGTTTTTGCTGTTGTTCTTTTTGGTCTGGCTGGTCCTGTTGCTGCTGCTGTTGATCCCGATTAACCTGATTCTGCTGCTGGTCCTGTTTATCCTGTTGATTTTGCTGCTGCTGTTGCTGTTGATTCTGTTGCTGCTGCGGTTCAATCTGTTCTTTGAGGAGTTTCCGGGCCAATTCCAGGTTAAACTTGGCGTCCATATCATCAGGGTTTAGATTCAGAGCCTCCTGATAACTGGTAATGGCTTTCTGGTAGTCCTGCATTCTGAAATAAGTATTCCCTAAATTATAATGCGAGGCGGCTTCCAACTTCGGATCAACCGTATTCAATGAGCGTTGAAATCGGTCAACGGCTTCTTCAAAGTTACCATCTTCGTGCAAAGCACCACCCAAATTGTAATTAAGTTCAGGTGATTCGGGGAGTTCAGTTTCGGCCTGGCGATAGAATTCCAGCGCCTTCTTGTGATCTTTGGTTTTGAGGGCTTCATTCCCCTTTTTAACCAAATCTATATAGGCATCGGCATTGACAAATTGAGCGGAAAAAACAAGCGCCAGAAATAATCCAAGTCTCTTAAGCATTGACTGTTCCTTTGGCCGGTTTCTTTCTTTCCGGAATAAAGAACTCCATTACAATCAGCATAATTGCCAGAAGTAATGGCCACTGGAAACGGTCATCAAATCGAGTCACCAACGTCCCTTCGAGTTCTTTCTTCTCCATCTTAGTTATTTCGTCAAAAATCTTTTCCAACTCCATCTCACCGGCAGTGGCTCGATAGTATTTGCCACCTGTGGCCAAGGCCACCTTCTGAAGGGTCGTCTCATCCAGCCGGGAGACAATAACTTCCCCATTTTCGTCCTTTTTGAACCCAACCTGCATACCTTTACGGTCAAGTATCGGAATTGGTTCCCCCTGGGGGTTGCCGATTCCGACAGTATAAATCTTTATGCCCTCTTTTCTGGCTTCCTCTGCAGCCTCAATAACGCCCCCCTCCTGGTCCTCACCATCGGTCAAAAGTAGCAGCACTTTGTGCTTTTTTCCCAGCTTTTCAAAGCCGGTGGTAGCTCTTTCCATCGCAGCTGAAAGAGAAGTCCCTTGTTGTGAAACGGACATATTGTCCATGGAGTTCAATAAAAATCTGGCGGCAGAATAGTCCAGGGTCAAAGGGCACTGGATAAAAGCCTCCCCGGCAAAGGCAACCAGGCTAATCCGGTCTCCTTTGAGGCGGTCAATGATCGCATTTATTTCTTGTTTGGCCTTGACCAGCCGGTTGGGTTTCATGTCCTGGGCCAGCATGGAATTGGATACATCCAGGGCAATCATCAAGTCGATGCCTTCTCGCTTTAGCAATTCTAAATGAGTACCAAACTGAAGTCGCGCCAGCGCCACAGTTACCAGTACCAGTGCCAGCAGAAGTATGGCGGCTTTGCTGGCCTGTCTGGTAAATGAAATGTAGGGCGCATTTTTGAGAATTAACGGTATATCACCAAATCGCTGGAGGAGTTTCCTCTTTCTGGCCAGCGCCCAAAAGACGAAAGCAGCCAAAAACAGAACTCCAATCAGGATTATGAAGTTTATTGGTGATTCAAATCGCATGTTTTTCTCTTAAGGCAATTTCCTGAAATAACTGTTAGCCAACACCACTTCCAGTACCAGAAATGCCAGACCGGCGTACGCGAAATAGTAAAACAGCTCTTTGTATTGAATGTGCGAGGCAACTTCGATTTCAGTTTTCTCAAGTCTATCAATTAATCCGTAAATTTCTTCCAGCTCTTCACCGGAACGGGCCCGATAAAACTTGCCACCGGTCTTTTCAGCAATAGCTTTTAGAGTTTCTTCATCAATTTTGGTCGGCTGATAAACATAGCGTTTGCCAAAAAGCGGGTCCTGATAGGGGAACATGGCGTTGCCCGGTTTGCCGGCACCGATAGTGTAAACTTTGATATCAAATGCGGCAGCAAGATTGGCTGCTGTAATAGGGTCAATCTCACCAGCGTTATTGTCACCATCGGTCAAAAGGATAATCACTTTCGATTTGGCTGGGGACTCGCGAAGTCGGTTAACCGAATTGGCAATGGCCATTCCGATAGCGGTGCCGTCTTCGACAACGCCAAAATCTACTTGGTCTATAAAATTCAATAGCACTCCATAATCAGTGGTGACCGGACACTGCGTGTATGAATAGCGAGCAAACACTACCAGTCCAATACGGTCATTACTCTCATTGGCCCGCTTGCTGACAAATTTTTTCATCTCTTCTTTGCAGACATAAAGACGATTGTACGGCTTGAAGTCTTCGGCCTGCATCGATGACGACACGTCCAGACACATCATTATATCAATACCTTCGGAAGTAACTTCCTGATATTCCGTCCCGGAACGGGGGCGCGCAAAAGCGACGATAAACAATACCAGAGCCAGAACTCGCAGGGCAGTTAATATAAAACGAAATCGCTGGCGATGGGTATGTGAGGCTCTTTTGACAATCTTAATGTCAGAATATTTAATAGTGGCAGAGCGGGCGCGGCGATATCTCAATTGAAACCACAGCAACGCGACAATCAGAACGGCGCCGCCGATAAATACCATGATAGGCGTTATTTTCGCCTCGTATTTGTCAAACAATGACACGGTCAGACCGGCAAATTCCAGGAAACTCATCTGCTCCCCTCTTTGACGGTTCGGGAAGTGCCAACCCCGGGCGAAGACCGTTGAAATCTCGCTTCCAGTTCGGCCTTTTGCTGAAATTCCTTGCGCACTCTTTCTATCAAATCGTGAACGTATCGAAAATCCGTTTGGCAGCGATCTTTGTCCGGCACAAATTTCGCAAATTTAACCAGGTCGGCGTGATTGAAAAAAACTTTTAATCCAGGTTTTACATCTTCAGGAAGGCCGATTGATTTGTAATTGTCGAAAAACTCATCAGTTGTCATGTCTGTAACATTTGCGGCATACATTCTGCCGAGATAGCTGCGCAGTATTTCCGTAAGTTCTATATAATACTGTTTAAAGTGCCCCTCATGCACCAACCCCTTTTGGTCAAGCTTTGCCAGCTTTTCAAAGGCAATTTCCCAGGCTGGCCGTAAATCCAAGGGTGCCGCACCCTTTTGGCCACGCATTTTCCGCCAGATGTAATGCCCCAATCCTGCCAACACTAAAAAGAGAATTGAACCCCAAATGTAGTACTTCTTGTAGTCCCTTTGGAATTCGTATTGGGCTTTTAACGGATGTATATCAACTGAATCATCAGTGCTCAAAAGAAGTGAATTAACTTTTATCGGTACTGACTCCGACAACATGACTTTTCGGCTTCCGTCCGGCAATTCAAACGCCATAGGCACCGGTGGAATGATATAATCGCCGGTAGTGAAGGTACTCAATACAAAATGGCTCTCACTTTTCAGGCGGCCATCGGGGAGTTTTGTCGAAATGTCCGTCTGGTAATCTTTGACGTCGAATGCCCCCAGATTCGCACCCAGTGGCGGCGGTAAAAGCTCGATACTGCTGTCATAGGTGATGGTAATGGTATAATTAACCAAATCGCCGATGTACATTTGAGCTTTATCAACCGAAGTCTCAATTTGAATGCCGGAAATACTGGCTACCGTGTCGGGCCTCTCTTTCGCGGAGGCGGTTTGCAACAATGACAATCCGAACACCAGAACAACCGCACTAAATATTTGAGACAATTTAAGTATCATTTTTTTACTTACCTGACATTTTGATCCAGGAACTCTACTTTCTCGACAGCGGCCAGTTTTGAAATATATTCGCTGTAGGCGGCTTGTGTCTTTTCAGTCTGATAATCCAAGAACACCTGCGCCTTGACTGAATCGTACGATTTGCCCTCGTAACGATCCTTATTGGCCTTATAAAAGTTTTTCACATCAAGACTGTCTATTTTGATTTCAGGAATAACTTTTTCCAACAGATACTTTTCTACCAAAAGGTTTTTGTGAATCAACTGTTCGCGCTTCTTTATTTCCGGATTCTCTCCCATATTATCTCTTATGGCCGCCCGAAAAAGCAACTCCGTGCCTATATATTGGCGTGCAAATTCTCTTTTAGCATCGATATTCTGAAATCGTATCTGCACATCCGGCGGCAGTGTCTGAATGCGTTCCTCGACTTCCGACAACCAAATCGGCACGCCGCCAATACGGGCCACGGCCACGTCACCTTTGGTGCGAGGTTGGGAATCAATCTCGGTCATTTCATCCAATTGCCGCTTGGCGTCTATCAATCGACCCATCCGTTCCAGCGAAGTTACCAGATTGCGGGAAGCCTCACCGGCAAATGGTGCGTCCGGATTAAGTGTCTTTGCCCGTAAATAGTAGGCTGCTGCTTCTTCATATTCCTGTATATCTTCAAAATAGACTCGCGCAATCAGGTAATTGATATTGGCCTGCTCATGGACATCGATGTTGGAAGCTTCCAGAATTCTTTTGTATTCTTCGATAGCCGCCGGATATAATTTGTTGTCGCGCAATTCACCGGCCAGGTTTTTGCGAATCTCAATTTGAGAAGCTGACGATGAACTTTCCGAACCGCTGCAAGCTGCCAATAAAGTAATCACTGCCAAACAGGCTAAAGTGTGCCCGAGTAATTTCTTTGGATTAATCCTGACATCTCCTGACAACATTAATGCCGCTTCTCCCTCATTCTGAAAAAGTTGACCAACGGTTCAATATAGGACTGGTCAGTTCTGATATTGATGAAATCCAGATTAATCATTCTTAACCCTTTTTTCAGTCCGATGACATCCTCCTGCGCCCGAGCTGCGAATTCTTTACGAAACTCTTTTGAGCCGGTATCAATAAATACTATCTCACCGGTCTCGGTGTCTTCAAGCTCAATAAGGCCGACGTCTTCAAACGTAGTCTCTCTGGGGTCGGTGATTTTGACGGCCACGATATCATGCTTATTGTTGGCAATCTGAAGGGGCTTGTCGTAACCGCTTGACATAAAATCTGAAATCAGGAACACGACGGATTTCCGCCTGATAACATTGTTGAAATACTCCAGCGCTCCGGCTATGTCAGTCCCTTTTCCTTTTGGTTGGAAAAAGAGGATTTCACGAATAATACGGAGCACATGGGCCCTCCCCTTTTTAGGCGGCACGAATTTTTCGATACGGTCGGTGAAAACAATCAGTCCAACTTTGTCATTATTCTTAATGGCAGAAAATGCCAATACGGCGCTTAATTCTGCAGCCGTATCATTTTTGAATCGTTCGCGCGTGCCAAATCTCCCGGAAGACGAAGCATCAATCAAAAGCACCACCGAAAGTTCGCGCTCCTCTCGAAATTTTTTGATAAACGGGTAGCCCATCCGAGCGGTCACGTTCCAATCGATCAGTCTCACGTCATCACCCGGCTCGTACTGGCGGACTTCCTCGAATTCCATCCCCTGCCCTTTAAAAGTAGAATGGTATTCACCGCTGAATAGCTCGTTCACCACCTTCTTGGTGCGAATTTCTATCCGCCGAATCTTGGACAGTATTTCTTTGGGGATCATAACAATCTGCTAAGGCACTTCCACGGCATCAAAAATTTTCGATACAATATTATCGCTGGTGATATCCTCGGCTTCCGCTTCATAGGACACAATCACTCGATGGCGCAAGACATCATGACCAATAGCCTTGACATCTTCGGGAGTGATATAGCCCCGTCCTTTGAGAAAGGCATGAGCCTTGGCGGCAAGATTCAAATATAGCGAGGCGCGCGGCGATGCGCCGTAGGCAATCAAGCCGACGATCTTATCAATACCATATTTGGCCGGTTCTCGGGAAGCGAAGACTATATTGACAATGTATTCTTTGACCTTGTCGTCGACATAGATGTTCCGCACCACTTCGCGGGCGCTGATGATTTCTTTGGGGTCAACGACCTTTGAAGCTTTAGGGGACTCATTGACCGAATAACGATCCATGATTTCCCGCTCTTCTTTAGGTGACGGATAATCAATCTTAACCATCAGCATAAAGCGGTCGACTTGAGCTTCCGGTAGAGGATAAGTTCCTTCCTGCTCAATAGGGTTTTGTGTGGCCAGCACCAGAAACGGCTCATCCAATGGGAAGGTAGTCCCGCCAATTGTAACCTGTCTCTCCTGCATAGCTTCCAATAAAGCAGACTGCACCTTGGCTGGGGCACGGTTGATTTCATCCGCTAATATAATGTTGGCGAAAATCGGCCCTTTTTTGACTGAAAATTCGGATGTCCGCGGATTATAGACCATCGTGCCCACTAAATCAGCCGGCAATAAATCAGGGGTGAATTGAATTCTCTGGAATTTAGTGCTGATGGCATCGGATAAGGTCTTAACTGAAAGCGTCTTGGCCAGGCCCGGAACTCCTTCAATTAAGATGTGACCGTTAGCCAGGATGCCGACCAACAGGCGTTCGACCAGAGTTTTTTGTCCGACAATAACTTTGCCTATTTCATCCGTCAGCTTTTGGACAAACGATGATTCCCTCTCCACTTTCGATTGAATCTGTTGAATATCAGTATGCATTATTCCTCCACATATGTTACAGCAATCATTATTTCAAGTTTTCAAAACATCTTCGCAGTTCCGTCTCCAGACGCACGGTCTCTCCGGGAGGGGCATCAACCGGGCGAAATTTATCTCTCTCCGCCCGCGTCAGCCAACCAGCGATGTCCTTTTGCCTTTGCTCGGGCAAGCTTATAGTTGACAACAGTTCCGCAACCTTTTCTTCGGACTGTCCGCCTATATTAATGTGGTATTTTGATTTCAAAAAGTTCATTAGAATATTGTACACTCCCGTCTGGAATTTTTTCAAATCAGTGCCGGCTTCAGCTTTTAGCCTCGACAATTCCTCCAGCGCCAGTTCCGACGGCGACTTTACCACCGGTCTCCCTTTAACGGCTCTTGCGCGGGCGACATAAACCGCAGCGCCGCTGCTTAATAAAAGGAGCCCTCCGACAATGGGAATCCAGAATGGCAAGCCGTTTGCTTGGGCAACCACTTTCTTCTCGGCGATTATAATTGAGACGGGTTCGGTTATCAGTTCGCCGGAAACAGAATCCGGCCAGGCGATATAGCTGATTGTAATCGGGTCAATCTTGCCTTTCCCGCTGGAAGTCGGCAGCAGTACATAGGAGAACTTTTTGGTGGTGTGTTCATCCTGGCCGGTTCCGGTTGACGTGATTGACGAAGAAAACCTGCCGACTTTCAGCCGGTCAATATAGGGATTAAGCGGATTGACAAAACGATAGGCAAATTGTGCTCCCTGCCATTCAACAGTAATCTCGAACTTGGCGCTGTCTTCAAAAGCAATTTCGGTTTGGTCGATCGACTGGGTCAATGAAATGGCACAGACAGTCTGAATCCCACTCAAGAAAATAAATACAAATACTAAAATCAGAATTGCTGTTTCTCTTATCATTTTCCCCAAATTGGAATTCCGGTATTATACCATTATAGTGGCATTTTTGGAGATTCCCAAATTCCGTTTACAAACCGATTATACTGCCTTGCAAGGCATTAGGTTTCAGGCGGCTATCGGGCCGAAATCAAGGCCAAAATCCCCAGCGCCATGCCGCCTTTAAGCGCCAGCGAGCCTGTCCTCACCATTTTGGGGGTGGGATGCCCCCAGACAAATATCAGAAGCAAAAGCGTAGGTAAATCAATGAGATAGATGGCTATGACTTCATAGGCCCTGCCAAACCAGCCCTGAAAAACGGGTATAAACGAAGCCAACGAGAAAATAAAGAAGATGCCAAGTGCAACCAAAAGCGCCCGACTTACGCCTACAATTTGGGGAAGTGTTTTCACGCCGTTTAAACGGTCGCCTTCGATATCTTCCACATCCTTCAGAATCTCCCGAGCCAAATGAAAAAGAAAGGCAAATATGGCCGGAATTAATGGCCCGGGGAGGACAAATGTCAGCCTGCTTTCAATGGCCAGTCCGCCGGTGATAAATGTCATGGCACCGAGTGTGGCAATCAAAAGATTTCCCAACACTGGGATTCTCTTGGCTCTGAAATTGTAAAGTGCCAAGAGCAGAATGGCCATGACCACCGACAAGAAGACTTCCATATTCACTAATAAACTTGTAACAAGTGACAGGACTGCCAGGGTAACAGCTAGCCCGATTGCCTGCGTTCTTGATATCTCACCAGTCACCAGCATTCGTTTCGGTCGATTAATCTTGTCAATATCCAGATCGAGTAAGTCATTCACAATATTTCCTGCGGCGCAGACCATGAACGCCGCCAATGCCGCCAGTAATGGGCCAAAATGAAAAGGGGACAGCCAGGTAAAATAGGCGCCGACCAGCACTCCCAAGGCGGCCAATAGACAGTTTCCTGCCCTGATTAATTTGAGGTAATTGAATAATGTGGACACACTTCCAGCATAAAAACATGTCTATTCAGAGTCAACTTTTATATGTCAGATGATAGGTCAATAGACAAACGAGGGTCATTAATACCGAAATCAGGATTAAAGCCTAATGACATTACCAGACTGCGCCTTAAAGTTCCCAAGCCAAAGCCAAATCCATAACTCCAGTGGAATTGTTCATCGGTGACAACAGTACTATTTTCCCCCGGCACACGATTGTTGAGATAAGCAGCATCATAGAAAGTAAAAAGGTAGCCTTGATTGAATCTTATTCTCGGTTCAAATGTTCCATATGCGGTTCGAATAGCCGCGAATTGTTCATTGCGGTAGCCGCGCAAACTTCCTGGTCCCCCTATTAAAACCAATTCAGAGAGTGGAGGAAGTGATTCCCCTGTTTCAAGACCCTCGTAATTTAGCTTGAGATGACCCAGAACCGGTCCCGGCAGCGGTTGGAAAAGTGAAAGGCTCAATTTGTTGCAGGTTTCATTGAAGGTGCGGGATTTCAATGCAGCAGGGAGTTTGTCGGCAGTATATTGTCTAAAAGAGAAGTCTATTCCCCACTTTAATGCCAACCCTTGGGCGGGATTGAATTCTTCAGAAAAACTCCGTCGAGAAATTGAAAACTCTCCTGAATAGCGGTTGTAACCGGTGCTGCCGATATCCGGCTTGACTGATTTCCAGTCCAGTTCCATTCCGGTAACAAAGTTTTTATTCACTCTCGACTGAAGGCTTCCTTTAATGGCAAATTCGTAGAATTCTTCCCTATAGTCGCGCGTAATTACATTCAAGTTTAACTCCCCCAATCCAATTAAAAACAATGGCTGCGAATAGCCCACATCCAAAGTATTCCGCCGCGCGTCTCGGCGCTGTGAGACAACATTAATCTGTTTACCCTGGCCAAACAGATTGTTCAGAGTTAGAGCCAGCGACCAGACAGCCCCACTTCTATCCTTACCGGCAAAACCGACGGCACCTTCAAATCGGACGGGTGTCTTTTCAAGGAAATTAAAAACAGCATCCGAAACCGTATAGCCAGGACGAGGTTGAAGCATGACGGGCGGATTGAATTTAACAAACGGAATCTGCCCTGCCGCTTGCTCGGCACTACTCACATAGTCAGATGTTAATGCACCAGAATTATTATCGGGCAGAAATCGTTTCACCAGTTCTTTGTCGGTGCGTGTCAAACCAGCAAATAGAGGTTCGCCAAATTTTACTAAGGGACCTTTGTTTAGTGCGAATTTCAAAATGACTGATGTATCATTCAAAGTTACTTCTTGAGTCTGGCCTGACACATAGTGATAGCCGTTGTCTCGGTATTTCTGAAGTTTTTCTTCTATTACCCAAGCCACATTCACACTGTCAAACGGTCGATTTACTTGAAATGTTCTGACTGAATCATCGAGGAGTGTGATCTGTGCCAGCACATATTTTCGACCGGAGAAAATTACCAATTTGCCGTTCTTTATTATCACCGAGGCATCGAGATAGGCGCTGCGAGTAAGAGCATTTGTCAAAGAGTCAAGAAGACTAAAGGATGGATTGATTTCTGCTTTGAGTCGTTCTAATATTTTATTGGCGTTGTCGGGCATTCGACTTTCGAATTCTATTTCGATTGCATCGGCGCTGCTCCACCAAATACAGACCAAGCCGATTAGTAACGCTCTTGATTTCATCAGAATTCCGCCACCACCTCGGTACGCCCCACTAAACGCGCTGTAGTTTCATTCGAATGTCGACCGGACAGATTAAAATTAATTCTCATTCCCTTCCTGACATTGTAATTGAAACCGGTTGACCAAATGGCCCCTTTGGTGCCGTACTTATTATCAGTTAACTGATATGAAGGAAATCCCGTCACATTTTGAAGATTCTGGCTGTAAACCTCAAGTGAACTTCGCAATTCCCCTTTCTCAATGAGGCGAATTCTGGTTTCGCCGGTAATTGAAACAATTTCGGAAATCTCATTCGCAGCAGATTTTGCCCGTCTAAAACCGGCGCCGAATGAGTATTCGCTCGAAGTAATCAGGCGTCGAATAGATGCCCCGGTCTGATAGCCGTCGATTTCTCCGGCACCGATAAAATAATTATCACGGTCACTTGAAAACAGCCTAAGCCTCTGCTCCAGAAAATACTTATCAAAAACTTGTTTAAGCGCCAATGATCCGGCTCTGTCCCGGCGACTTCTGGGAATTCCGGAGACACTTCTGATTTCGAGTTTTTCGTCCAACGCAATATTGACAACATGACCGCCCTTTATGGGAAAGAAGTGCTGTTCACTGTTATAATTGCGATTGTAAACCAGATACGCCTGGCCACCATCGGAGATAAACGGCACCAGCCACCAAATTTGCCGGCTGCCTTTTTCAAGTAGTTCTTCTTCAATATTGGAATTGAATCGAATCTGGGCTGTTTTCCAGTTTTTGCTTAGCTGAAAACTTTTTTCCCCGCGATTGACTTTTGATTTATCTGAAAGTAATTCTTCCACCTGAATGTAATTCCCGTTGGGATCCGGCACGTAGCGGTCGTTTTCAAAGCTGAAATTCCCCTGGCCGGGTTCGACTTCAAGGTAAGTCAGACCTCGGGCATTGCGGGTTTCTTCGGATAATGTGTAGGCGGCAGCCATTGACAACTGTTTTCGCGCATCGCTGTATTGCAAATTAGTTCGACCCAGAAAACTTTCTTCCCGGTCATCCTGACGAGCTAACCATTGATAACCCAGGTAAGCAGTGTAGTTGATATTGCCTAACCGTCTGCTCGATGAGCCGCTCACTCTATTGCGCTTCAGAAAGTCGGTCCAGTCAGTGTAAAGAGAGTCTTCGGTGTAATATTCGTAAGTAATCTTTTCATTGGACCGTTCAACAGTGGCGGCGTAACGATTGAATCGAAGTCCCGACAAAACACCCAGATAGTCGTTAGTGCGCCGGTCGTGCTCATATTCAGTAGTCACTTTTAGCGCTGCTATAATCGGTGAGGATATAGTACCACGCCAAATATCTGCTTTCCCCACATGCTTAAGCGAGTCGGTCAATTGTGCATCGGTGGTGCCCCAAGAAACATTCCCGTTTACCTTATCTGTCGAACCCAGATTTGCCCCGATTTCGAATTTGTCTGAAACAAATCTGTTTTTGTAATCAAGTCGACCGAAGAAAGGATGAATATTCACATTCTTTAGTGGAGATATTTCTGACCTGGCCCCATAGAGCCTTTCATCGGTTGTCGCCGTAAAATTGAATGGTGTTAGGTAATGACGATTAAAATCCGCAGTATTAATTCTTGAGCGGGCGTCATAAGCAGCTTCCTTCATTCGCAGGCGCAGCTGTAGGTTGCCACTTTGGCCGTTGGTGCTAAATTGCTTTCGAGAATCCAGATTGAGCAAAAGTCCTTCGTTGTTATCATCTTCCAATGACGACAGCAGGTTCTGATCATTTTGGGAAAGGCTGACTTCGGCCTGAACGGAGCCAAGGATTTCGTTATTCAGACCAAATTTGGATGTATAGAATTCCGTGCGCTCGGGCAATGGGAGTTTGACAACGGGCAAATAGTCACCGTCGTTGGTGCCGACAAATAGGTATTCTTTACCTCCCACAAATCTGTATTCCCCTTGGCCTGTCCCCACAAAGCTAAATGTTACTGAATAATCTCCACTGCCATCGCCGATGAATTGATACACGGTGTCGGGAAGACTGCCCGGATTAATAATGTAGTCACCTGATGTGTCAGCTATGGTGCCGGAACGAAAAGCCAAACTGCTATTGTCGCCTGCCGATTGTAAAAGTTGCTTGTCACTTTCAGATAGTTCCCCGGTTTGAGGTTGACCGGAAACATCACCCTCGCGATACCATTCAATAGCTGCGTAAAATGCCGAATCACCGACCTTATAACTGCTGCCCGTTGAAAACAATTCTGTTTCATATTCGGTGGAAACAGGTTCGTAATCGATTTCCATCCGGCTCCGTCTGTCTATGAGATGTTTTACGGTGAAAGTGATTCGCCCGGTGGGATAATCCATGGTGTAGTCGTTATCGGATCCTCGCACTAACGTAGCCCCATCCAGCCAAACCACTTCTGAATTAGGAACAATGGCGCCGATTTGTGCCACCTCACCGATTTGATATGGACCCTGCACCGCATCAAGACCATTGAACTGGGCGGTATTGAATCTTCCTTTCGGCTTTGCGGCTACGCCGTTGATGTTGAATCGTGAGGAATGCATATCGAAAGAGGCGCCGGAGATTTTCTTGTCAATTGTACTCTGCTGATAAAGTCTTTTTCCGAGTTGAATATCACCGACTTGTGCTTTTAGGCTATTGGATTCCAGGCGCAGGTTTACTTTATCAAGCTCTTCCAGTCTGCTGTTGGACGTTCCATAAGAGGGGTTAAAACCCCTGTCGGAAATGGCTCCTGTGATTTTCAAATTCTCGGCCAAGTTTCCTTCGATATTTAAATCCAACGACTGTCCGAAATCCGAAGTGCCCGTTGATTGGGTCGCGAACCGAAAGGTTTTGGCTCCGGATATACTTATGTCTGAAAATACCGCCGTTTGCAAACGGGATGGAATTATTGGCATCTGCGATGGCGGCGACTGTGATATATGTGGCGCAATTTCAGCGATAGAATTCCCAAATGACTGCACCAGCCATCCGGGAGCTGTGCGATAGCTGACAACCAAAGTGTCATTTGGTCCGACTGCCAGCGTTGATAAATCATACCCGCCATCTTCGCGACTGAAGCTGTAATCGCTGTCGCGATTGAGCAAGCGTCCATTAAGAAAAAGCGAATCCGAACCGGAAAAAATCAGCCGTGATTCCGTTGAAAGAAACTTGGGAATTGTCTCACCGACATAAGTTTCTTTTGTGACAGCCGCATGAGAACTTAATACTAGAATGGTTAATGACGCGATTATGACGATTAAACGAAGCTTGGACATAGCAGCACTATTTCTCTTCCCCTCGTTCAATTCTGCAAGTCAGTAGCCGGCGGTTGCCGCTGTCCGATATCAAAAGGCGTCCATCGCGGAGCAAAATCATGTCACTGGGTTCTTTCATGGCTGTCTGGTCGCCCGGCAAAATCGGTCCAAATTGCTGCAAATTCCGGCCGTCTTTATCCGCATAATGAATACGTGACGAAGCGCCATCCAGTATCCACAAGGCATCTTTCTCGATAGCCACCGAGATTGGATATTCGATTTCCCTTAATTCAAGTTTTCTGGAATAATTCCCAAACTCATCATAAATCACAATTCGGCTGTGGCCAGCGTCGCAGACATAGAACTTCCCGCCGGTTTCAGAGACGATTTTCTCTGGACGTGAAAGCTGCCCTTCGGGTGATCCAAACTCTCCCAAAAACCGATCAAACCTGCCCACATTGTTGAACAGGCACAGCGTATTTTTCTCCCGGTCGCCGATCCAGACTTCTCCATAGGATGTGACACCGATTCCTGACGGGTAACCAAACTTGAACGGGTCTTCTTCGTCGGCAAATTTGATATCATCTACAAAATTCAAACGGGCATCAAATCGCGCCACCCGGCGATTGTTTTCATCGGCTACATAAATGTTAAGACTGTTATCAACAGTAACAAAAGTGGGGCGATTAAAAGTCTCTGTCCCCAGACCAAACCCGCCGATTTGCTTTTCCGGCACTAAGTCGGCGTTGAATCGAATAACACGGCTGCTTCCTCTGTCGACAACAAAAATTGAACCATCGCGGCTTTCTGCCAAACCAAACGGTTCTGATAATGCAACATTGAGGATCGGTCCGGAGATTACTCGCTCTACTATTAGGAAGATTTGTTGGCCGGAAATGACCTGATTATTTATCTCTTCAGGCTCGATGTTTTTCTTGCAGGTAATTAGAAAGAAAACTAAAAAAACAAGCGCCAGTCCCGGCTTTTTGCACATCGGTGCCCCTAGAAGCGCTTATATAATGACATTGCCAGAGGGCGTTCCTGGTTGAACGGATCAACTTCGACACGATACTTGAGGCCTCTAACCAGAGAAAAGTCTGAACCTTTTATCTCCCGCTGGGAGCGTTTGGCGTCGCGCACCGCATCAATGATAGAAACCACCCGGTTAACAATGGCCAATCCGATCATAAAATCTCTCCGGCGAAAAGCGTCTCTGCTTCTGTTTTTGAGATTTCGAAATGTTTCCTGATCTTTGGCGGTCTGCCAACGCCAGTGGTTCTCATCGTTATCGATTAGATACGGCCTCTCCGGATCTTCAACCCGGCCCAGAGAATTGAATTGATCAATATCTACATAGAATCCAACCCAATCTTGAAACTCCTCGTTTTTCCCTTCCAGACTGGCATTGGCATGTGCAGCGGCAAAATTAATGAAATCGTCCTCTTTCCAATTTCCATACATGTGATACGTTAAGAAACTTATCCAGGTGGCGGCCTCCACGGCAAAGAATATTCTGGCCTTGGAGCGATGGCCGACATAATACTCCCCCAATCCTGGTAACAGAGCCGAATATATACCGGCCTTCACCAATGATATCTTTCGTTCACCGACAGTGGAATTCGGGCTCTCAAATTCCTGATCAGAATCGTATGCCACAGCCAAAGAGACGTTTTTGAAGTCGTGAGATATACTAGAAGCCAACAGTTCCTGAAGTGGAGCATTTTTTAATGTGACTGCCGGTAATTCAAAAGTGAGCAGCACCAGTGCACAGGTAATAATCACGAAGTTCTCGAACAAACGCATCATAGGAATCAAAACTTATATGTCACTTTTAAGTAGGGTGTATCACGTTTATTATTGTATGATTTAAGCGTCGGCTTGATTTTCCAATTGGAAAATTCACCGGCCTTTTTGAAACTTCTATTGATGCTTTTAGCCGAAATGAACGCTTCCACCGCTGCAACTACGTGGTTGGCCACGGCTACCATCAGCATCTTGTTGGCATTATCGAGTTTCTTGTTGGATTCATCGCGCATTATTTCGTATGCCACTCGGCGGGAAGAATAAGGTGCGTAGCTGGGACCCGTAATGGCCGGCGGAGGGCTAGTACCCCAATCCTGATAAGTTATGCTGTCGTAAAGTATGGCATCGTCCCAGCCCCAGGCAAACTGATCGTATTTGCCGGTCATTTCATAGTATTGCTGGGTGCGGGTTTCTGGCAAGGTATGGCTGACTTCCTGTGCGGAAATGGAATCATCATCACGAGAACCATAAACTATTTCCAGGTAATCTTCATAGTGGTCCTGAATCCAATGGTCGCGATTAAACTGCTCAAACTCATCGGTTAACTCTTCCCCTTTGTTATGCCAATTGATATGAAAAATCCAAGCCGCCGCTTCAACCCCAATAAATGCCGCCGATTTCACTTTGCTGCCGTAATAGTATTGGCCTAATCCCGGCACGGCCAACGATAGGAAAAAAGCTTTGGCCGGTGATTTATATCCTCGCGTTTCGGTTATGTCGTCACTTGTCGAAGTCGGTTCGTCGAAATCCCAGGCGCCCTCACCGCCCATTGAGGCAGCATAAGCATAATTGTATTTTACTTTATGCAGCTCTTTATCAAAAATGCTAATATCGGAGGGATTGGCCCAGGCGGAGCTAACCATAATACTAATCACTATCAGACTAACTGAAACTATTCCAATCATTTTTCTCATTCTTTTATTTGTCTCTCTAATCATCTGATAACGGCTATGTCGGTGAAAGCTGTTTCAGTTGGTCCGTCAAAGTTGGCCTCTATAACGCAGCGATAAACGCCGGGGGTGATATCATCGCAATTCCAGGAAACTTCGTTGTCGCCCTGGGATGTGGTGCCGGACATCGCAATTATTTCCAAACCTGACAAATCAAAAATCTTAAGGGAAACACTACTGGCGCCTTGGCCTAAAAAGTATCGTATAGTAGTGGTGCCATTTGTGACCGGATTAGGATAATTGAAGAATAGCTCATCCGGAAGTGAGGCAGTCAATGGGGCTGGTGAAGGCAGAAACCTTTGGTCAAAAACATAACTACCGGCGGCATCGTGTCCGCCCATAGGCCAGAAATTCTTAGAGGTATCTTCTGCTACATCCCATAGATAAAACCAGCCGTCTGCGCCCAGATATCCCAATTTTCCATTTGTTTCGTCAGAACTGTATACCGGCGATCCGGCACCCAACTCGCCTGCTGATAACGGGAATCCAAACGAAGCTTTGCTTCCGAATGAATAAAGATTTCCGGTCAGAGACGGAAAAACCAGTTCCGGAACTCCTCCGGTTTCAATATCCGCCGTTATCGGAGCAGACACAATGTCGTCATTTGTAAATTTGTCCGACGGGACAATGGGAAAATCCATTTTCAAAATCAATTCACTTGTAAAGGCATAGACAGCATTTTTGCCGCCGATAATAACTTCGGGATAGCCATCAAGGTCTACATCTCCTACAATCGGGTTGGTCGTAAATTTGAAACCAAGATTTCTCTCGGTTAGAATACTAAATGCCGGCGGATTCATAGTGGTGTCAATGGTGAGAAAGAGTCCTCTGCCGTCATCAGTAAAAGTCACGAGTTCCGGCAGCCCATCCAGATTCATATCAGCCACCACCGGACCGAGAGTGTAATAATTTCCGAGAAAAACCGAGTCAATCGAAACCGTGTCCAAAATGTAATAGAGTTTTGTTTCGTTTGGGTCTCCGGCCAAGAGCACCAAACTGCTGTCGAATTGAGCAATTCCATGATATTGGGCGTTGGCCAACGTGTCGATGTGGTTAAATGTGCCTGTCAACGATGACATCCTGCTGACCAAACCGTTATCCCAGAGTGCCCACAGCTGTCTGCCAAATGAAAGAGCGATTGGAATTGCTAACTCATTACGTGTGGTCAGCAGATCCGCCAGGCCGTCACTGTCGATGTCGGCCAAACTATAAATCAAAACCCAACCCGATGTGGCGCTTCTTTGGGCACCTATTGCGATATAATTGTTCGAATCCACCATGCCGAAATCTCCAACCACTGGGCTGGCTGTAATAGTATCAGGGAATGTTCCGCTGAAAGGCCTCGCGTACAGTGGTAAAAGTTGTGTCTCTCCTGGAGAAATTGATGAAAAGGCGGTGTCCTCAAATGTCGGACAAGTTGTGCAATTCGTATATTGTCTAAGAAAATTTTGCCCGTCCAAAGTTATCACATTGAGATTAGCTCCTGAAGCCACAATCAATTCCAAAGTGTCGTCTTTATCAATGTCGGCAGTGATTGGGTTAAGGCCGAATGCAGGGTAACCTGCCCTCACTGGAAATCCGGCAGCTTTGCCGTCAAATTCGAGTTTGGCAGTTATGACCGAATCTAAATAAATTAGCCCCTGCACGGTCGTGGTGGTGTCTCTCGAAATTTCCGTAAGGCGTACTCGTGTATTGTTGTCGGTGTTGTCAATCGACGGCGGATTGGTGTTGGGAGTAAACGAAGTGTTGCGGTCATCACGGTACATATCTTCGGCCCGGCCGAACCCGGCACGATAATAGCCTCCGAAATTGATAAATCCGTCTCCTTCGATTAGCGTAATAAATTTTCGGTCGGGGTCCCATTGAAGATCATTATCATCAAAATTGTTTACCCCGTCGCCGTCGTAATCAAGGCCGGCCACGCTTTCGTCCACAAGATAGATGAGGAGGCCGGAACCCGGCATCAGGAAGTCATATTCGCCGGTGAAGTTTCTTTGCAGGTCAACCGGATATTGGAAAACCGATGTACTCGAATCAGCTAATAGCGCCGTTTGTTTGCCGTCAGCTTCGACAAGTCTATTCTCAAGCAGATAGTATTCATTTTCCGATATGGGAACTCGCGCAATTTTAATTCCGCTGGAAACAACTTCAGCCGCCACTACTCTTAAATCAGAATCCTGCCTGAAATCCACGACATCTACAAAACCCAGATGAGCGCGCGACCAAGCGCTGGGGAAAAGCGGTATAGCGCCGAATATCTGGCCAACATCGAAACCAAAGTCAATGCCTGTCCCAAAGCCGTTATTGTCCATCAGTTCAAAATCGCCCAGCTGGGATAGGAAATTGTTGGTGTTATAAATATCAACCAAGCCCAACTGGTGCCCGAATTCGTGCGCGATGACGGCGTTAAGGGCCGTCCCGCGATTGTCCTGGCTGGCCGTTTCGGGAAGAATCAAGGCCGAGCGCACATAAGTAGCGCCGCCGTCAACTGAAATTGAATCGCCGAATGATATGAAGCCGGTGAATAAATCGTTGCACGTTTCGGGAAAGCCGATGTCGTTTTGTCTGTCCGTGCCGGCATGAAACAGGAATACCGACTGATAATTAGAAAAAACTATCCCTGGTTCCACCGAGTCGGCCACGTTAATGCAATCTATAAAATATCTTTCAAGTCCAAGTACCACTGAATCTAAATTGCAGATGCCATAGTAGCTCATAGGCTGCGGCAAATTATAGGCGCTGTCCGCTGCCGACGGGAAAATATCCCAAGAGAGGGTTAACTTTCCTTCGGAAACAGTTTCGTAGTATTTGCGAAGCGCCCGCAAATGGGCATCAAAATAAAGCGAGTCATGTGGCGGCGGGTCTGTCAGATGACCCACTGAATCATAATAGGCGGCCGAATCCGCGGGTGTCGCAAAGGGATCAATAATATTTATCCGCCCGCGTCCGGTGGTGTTGGGGTTGTCAGTTGTTTCACTTTGAAAATTAAAACGCAGAACTAATATGTTAATGGTGTCGAGAAATGCGGCAGAAAGAGCCTGGTCTGGAAGTGACCACCTGCTTTTTCTCGAAAGTCCAAAATCGATCACGTCCTCTACAGGCGGAGTCAGGCACGGAAATCTCACCTTGTTCTCACCCGACTGGGGAACAGTTTCAGTCCCGATTATCGGCAAGACTTTTCCACCGACAGCCAACAAAGTTGCCGGTGGAATTAATACAGCTAAGCAAAAGATAATTCGCAGCAGCCTGGTAATCTTCAACAACCTTTCATTACAACCCTACGGAGCAATCGACAAAGAGACTCTAAGGGTGTTGGCCAGTACTGACGAACTGCCGCTGGGAATATATGAAAAGTCAAAGTGCATGTTTTGAAGCGGGGACAGTCCGGCGCCCAGTGTAAGGTTCTTGATGTTTCCTTCCTGGTCGTAAATATAGCCAGCGCGTACTGCGAAGATATTCGCGTATATGAATTCGGCTCCACCATTAAATATGGTCTCTTTCAATTCTTGACTGAAGCCGTCATCTACACCTACCAGCATTTTGTTCATCTCTGCTGTCACCGTCAAGCGGTAGAAATCACTTTGCAGAAGCTTATAGGCAAATCCCAAACCGAAATTGCGGGGTAATTCGTCGGACTGGCCGGCATCTGAATAAAGGACTTTTGGTCCCAGATTAGTCACCGCCAATCCCCAGGTCAGGCGTGAACTCATGCGGTATAAGAGCCCGAGGTCAAAAGCAAATACAGTTGCCAAACCATCGCCCAATTCGGCTCCGGCGCCGACACTTGAAAGATGTGAATGAATCAATTTGGCGGATATGCCGCCGGACAATTTTTCGGAGAGCGGCGCACCGAAAGACCCGGTGGCAGCTATTTCGTAAGCATCGAATTCCCCGATAATAGTCGGGCCAAATTGGTCGGTTTTGTAAAATGTACCATACGAAATGAATGAGATATTTCCTCCAAACGTGCCCAGACTGGATTTGGGAAATACCGCCGAGAGAAATGCGTAGTGAATATCATCCGCCAGCTCCGGCAGCCATTTGACATACATCGTTGATATATCCGACCTGCCGTTAGCCTTGATGACAACTTTTTCCTGGTTGGCCACCCAAAGTTCATTCTCGATCGCTCGGATATCGATGCTGTTAGTCTCATCCATACCCTTTAGTTCGGAGCGTCTCCATTTGCCGTCTTCATATTCAATCAACCCCTCGGCGGTAGCAAAGAACACTTTGTGTTCACGCTGGGCGATTTCGTTTACGCTGGCTGCGGCCGGATTATGTGGGACCTTAATCTTAACATTTGGAAGAACTTGATTGTCAGTAAGATCATTCAGGACAGTAATTCGATTGGAGAAATCTACCATTTTAGCGGTATCAGACAAAACTACCGCAGATGTCAATTCTGGAATATTGATTGGTAAATTCACGACCGTATCTCGGTAGCCAGGCAGTTCCCATTTCTTGCCGTCAAAATGGACAATACCGTATTCGGTGCCAAGCCAGATATCGTCAAAATCAACGTAAATGGTATTAACCTGACCTTTGATTTCTGAAAGATACGGCACTTTTATAACATCGCCCGGACTTATAGTCAGAGCCTTGGCGGCCGGCTCTGCCTCGACGACAACATTTTCAGCCGGAGGCAACTCCGCAGAATCGGTAGAAGTTATCATTGCCGAATCCGACGTGCTATTGCCGGCTTCATTCAAATCCGACGAAAGTGACTGGCCGGTGGTATCCTGTTGCTTCATTTCTTCCATCAGTTCCAACAGGCCTTTGCGCCCGCCATCGGTATTTTCCAAATCATTTTGATTTACCGACGCAGTAGTCTCATTCGCCTTTCCAAGTTTAGCCATGTAATTCTGTTTTTCCGAGGAAGTACCATAAATACTGAACTTGGTGGCAATTGACTCCGGAGTGTCGTCAAGAACGGCCGTGTATGGCCTGGTATTACTCCAGCTGGAACCGTTGTAATGATACAAATCGTTGTTCAGAACAATCCAGATGTCATTCATGTCACGGGCGCCAATTGCACTTACAGCGCCGCTCGGAAGTTGTTCGGTTTTTTCAGCCTGTCGGAGCTTGGCGCCTGAAAAGGCCGCCAATCCTTGGTCGGTACCGACCAGAATGTGTTTATCGAGAGCAAACAAAGTGCGAACTGATCCGTAATGAACGGAATCTTCCGCCGTATGCAGCGGGCGCCAGCGACGGCCGTCGTAGGCATATAGATTTTCCGTAGTCGCCACTAAAAGCAGCTCCAGTGAAGCGGCGATGTCAAATGGCTCGCCCTCAAGCACCGCCGAATAAGGAATCAGGAGCTCTTCCGGAATATATCGGTTGCGCGATTTTTCAACGGAAAAATTGATGCGGTCAATTTCCTGTTGGGAAAGTTTTCCGTCTTTCAAGCCGTCACTGAACTGCTGTTGAGCTTCTCTGACTTTAGTCCAGTTGACCAGGCAGCGGTCGTAACCGGTCAAAAGCGAATCGAATTCCTTAGTCAGAGATTCATGCAAATTGTAATCGGCCGGCACATTGGCCATAACGGTATCACGCAGCCAAACCAGAAAATTATAATCCCTTTCGCTGTTTGAGGTTGCCACCCTTTTGACAATTTTATCAAGTTCGGCATCATCGGTAATGTTGAAATAGGCTTTGACTTTTTCAGCTACAGTTTCATCAGTGCGAGTAGAGAAAACCTCGCCCAGATGCCATTCTTTATTATCATAACGAGCGACACCTTTGCTGGTCAAAGCCCACAGGTCAAAGGCCATATACCCTTTGCCGCCCTCTTTGCGCAGAGCAGTCAAAGCGGTTAGGGGCTTTAGATTTTCCGGTATCCGGGCCTCTTTCCAGGAGTCTGCCAATGGGTAGCTTCCCAGACCGGCCGGATTCCAGTGCGTTGCTGTGGCATCGTCAGCAATGGCCACGAACGCTTCGCCCATGCCGGCCGGTCGAGCGCCGGGGGCTATGCGCAAAAATAACAGTCCGGCGTTAGAGATATCCGCAGAGATTTCGCTTACAACTACTACACATAGGCAGACAGCCGCAAGAAGGGTGGTGAATGTTTTGCGTCGTTTCATCAGGTACTCCATACTATTGATTAATTAATATAACTTTTCCGAACTCTTCTACCTTGTCACCGGCCGCCGGAACAGCAGTGGCCTTGTAGAGGTACACGCCGGTGGCAACACGGTCTCCAAAAGCGTCGCGGCCGTCCCAGACAATATCGTCATAGTAGGCCGCCGCCAGGGCATATCTATCAAAACTGTTTATTTTCCTCCCGGAAAGAGTGAAAATCTCCAATGAAAACTTATCAACTGTTTGGGTCAGCGAGAATGAAAAGCTGGTCTTGTCCGACATCGGATTCGGATAATTCAGCAAGTCTTGAATTGCCAGAGCCGAACTGCTAATGATTTCCGCTGCGAAAGAAAGTGTCGCAGAATTGTTGGCGTTATCCCAGGCTTTTATCTTAAATGTATGCAGACCGGGCACGAGACTATCGATATTGTAGTTCAGCGCACCGCTGGTAAAATCATCCTGATTATATTGAAACAATTCGGTCAGATTCGAAAGTGATGCGGCGTCGTTATCAGTTTCCAAGGTGATTCCGTGCCCAATTCCTTCAGCCAGATTTATTCCTGAAGAGTCTGTTAGAGTTATGTTCAGTTGATCGCCGATTTGAATCACGTTGCCACCCGGCTCAAGCGGTTTACCTGAAAAAGTGACACCTATTACCGGGCCGGCTGTGTCGGTAGTTGCAGCCACAGACGTAGAAACCGCTATCGAATCAATCACACCCATCGCGTCGATAGTATCTAACACCGCGTAGAGCGAGACTCTGGCTCCGCTGCCGCCATAGCCAACATCCAACGGGGGTATGAAAATGAAATCGTAGGCTCCATTGGTAATCGTTGCCGAACCGCGAAACATGGTGGGGCCATTTACAGAATACGGTACTGTTACACTGGTATTAGGAATTGTGTAAGTTTTGTTTCTTTTCGAATCATAAACACTTATGACCAGTCGCCCACTACTATTGTAAAGTGAGCCGAAATCATCCGTAATCTTGCCGGTAATTCTGGTTGGCTTTAGTGCCTGAAGAGAATCTAGTACAGAATCTGCCGTCACTATTAGACGTGGCAGCCCTAAAAGCAGATATGGATCACCAAAGTATAGATAGTTACGGTCATTGGTGTTGGGAATCGGCGTAGTCGGTGATACATATTGACGCTGCAGCTTGGCTGCATACATGGCTTCACATATCGTGAGTGAGTCATTATAGAGCAGAACATCGAAGACTTCTTTGTTGAAATCTGAGTTTTCCGCCGAATAAACTAATCTGGTGGCAGCTATCACCCCAACGGCTCCGCCATTCATCACAACTAAATCTTCCGCCATCCCTTCCCGCTTGGGGTCGTCAAAAAAGCTAATGGCGCAGGAAGCGGCAAATACCAATGGCAATCTGTTGCTGTTCGTCAATCGAGGCAGATCGCCGGTGCGTGAAAAAATGTGTTCGTGCGCCCAAACGCCCGGACTGCCATGTCCGACATAATTTACCAGCAACGAGCCATCATTGATGTCATTCACAATGGCATCATTAACTTCGGGCTTATCCCGATTGACGAAGGGATATTCCCAGGAATAAATCTTTTTTTGGTTTAGTTGATTAGGGGTATGGGAATTGCTCAACTCTTCAGTCTGGGTAGTATGCACTCGTTCCACAATCGGGTTGTTCTGCGGCGCATTTTCATCGTCGGCAATAAGTGAAATTTTGGTTCGCCAGCTGTCGAAACTCGAGACTGATTCATAGAGTTTCAGTTTGGCAACCATACTGTTAATTTCGGCGGCTGAACTGACCGGCCAACGGGCAGTTATCATGTCAAATCCGCGATCGCCGCCAATGTAACTCGAGTCGCTGTCAATCAGCCCGTATTCGCCAAAATAGACGTAGTTGTCATCGGACAGCGTTTCGTCATATTGAAAAAGATAAGCCGGCACAAGGTTGGGGACTCCCGTTCCTTGATGATCCAGAAAATCATAATTGGCATCACCCACAAACAATACCGCTGACGGTGCCGGAGCCGGATAATTTTCGTATGCATGTTTCAAAAAGTCCCTGATGGCCGATGGGTCGTACAATCCGAACCCGAAATTGTCCATTACATCTTCAACTGTGACCGTCTGAATATGAATGCCCTGGTTGCCTCTGTAATTCACGTATTCGTTCATGGCCGACGTCAGTCCCGCAGTGGTAACAATTATCAAGTCTACCTGGAATGAATTTGCATACAGGTCTAGGGGAAGCATTTTGGTAATTGACGCCGGATTCAAAAGCGCCGACGAGGATACCGCGTATATACGGTTGGGCGAATTAAGGGCGAAATTTGTCTCGAACGACACTTGTCCGCTTAAACGCACAGCGCCAGTCAGCCGCGAAGGTTGTATCGGATTACTCGTGTTAAACACCAAGGGTGATGACGCAAAATTATCAGTGATTTCCACTCTGACGAAGCCATTGTAGGGACCGAAAGATGCATCAAGATTTGTTCCCAAGGGAAATGTGGAACGTTTGTACGAAAGTTCCAGGAAATCAAAATACGGACTGGCAATGATACTTCCCCACAGGCGCATTGAAAACCGGTTTAAACCGGCAGTCAAATTGGTCGTTTGATAAGTGCAAAAATTCAAATTGCAATTTTTCGAGAGCGCCGGCTGGTTGTTGACCGACAAGTCGACATAGCCAATCGCGTCACTGTTGCCGGTGGTATCAAATGTTTTAGCTGAAAGGAATATATTGGCAGCCTGTCCGGGTACTAAATTGGCAACAGGAACAAAAACAGTCAGGCTTTCATTCAGCGACCAATACCAGTAATAGTAATCATCATACTGACCGTCGCTGAACTGGCGCAGCATGTTTTCCTGTTCTTGATGTACATAGTGCGTGTAAGTATTGAAAGTATCAATGGCAGCCCCGGTCGGTGCGGCATTAATGGAAACCATTCTTAGTGGAGCGTCTGTGACGTCGGTCGAAACAGCCAGCCAGTAAATATTCTCGTTGGAATAAGCGTTATTTACATAACTTGTGCCGGAGCTGTCGTATAACCAACGGTCGAGTGATTCTCCATAGAACAGAATTCTGTCTCCTGATTGAAAATTTCCATCGCCGCCATCTTCAATTGAAATTGCCACTTGCTGAAAAACCGGACGAGGGGCAGTCAATAGCGGATTAACCTGCAAACCGCTGCCGTTATACATGAAAATTGTCGAAGACGGAACTACGCTGCCAATTAATCCGGCGGTTCGCAACTGATCAAAAGTGACAGCATAAATGCCGCTTTGATTAACAGCCAGTTTATACCAGTCCGCAAAAACAGAAAACGGCCCGGGCTGTGCGGAAACTTTGGCCGCGGCACGAGGTGCCACCGACCAAGTTTTACACTCTTCCCAATTAGCGATTGATGAGGCAAAAATCCTATTGAATTTGGGGTCGTCGGGTGACACACCTGTCGAAAGCTCGGTTCCGTCGAACGCAATCTTGATTTCAACCTGGCTGAAAATGTTTTCTCCCATCACCGGCGAAATTAAAACCGTGACAAACTTCCGACCACGCATCGTCCAGACATCGGATAAACTTGCTAATGGTGTCGATGCCAGTCGGCGTGTGTTGTTATTTCCGTTCAAGTAATTTTTGGAGAATGGTGCGGCGCTTAACCCTTGCGCTAAAACTATCCGCGCGCGCGCGCCTTCCGGAACTCCAACCTGAACTGCCCGCGTAACATAAAGAAGCGAATCAGGTCCAACTTGCTCTTTCAATTTTGAAGATGCATTGACAAACTGGACGACAAAATGAAACTCGGACGCGGATGAGCGAATAACAGTTATGCTTTTAAGAACTGAAAGTGCCGGTGAAACTCCGAGTAGGACTGTCCAAAGAGCCAGCGGGGCTGACTTATGCAAGAGGCGTTTTTTCAATCCCGCCACGGCGGGATAAGGGAAGCTTACAGACATATACCTACAGTTTCAGGCATTTGGGCTATTAAGTTGTAGCTCTAAAGCGAGCCGTTTTACCAAAAAACACTTTAACTGTTAGGCTATAATCTGTCTCCTGTCATTTCTGTATAAACCGCTATATTATAATAAGTTCCCTAGATAAAGTCAACCCATGGCTTTAGCCGGAGTAACTCTTTCACTGCAACTTGCCGGCCAAGTTGGTTCTTGATTATACCGACCGACTCAAACCGGTGTTGTTCACAGAGTTAACTAATCAGTTAAGGCATCTTCCAAGTCGGGCAATAATTTCGTGTAGCATTAGATAATCCTCTATTCTGTACTCTTTTTCACATTTGAGTCTATCTTCCGCAATTAGAGAATCTTTGTTAGCCCTAATATTTCTTCAATTCCTGCTCAAGCTGCCGGCTTAAGGACTCGGTTACTCTCTGAATCTCAATCAACGCCGATTCATAGAATTCGACATTTTCATGGGGGTAAAAGACCGTGCTGCGGTTGGTGTAGAATTGCTCGGCAAATCTATCAAACAATTCCATTGTCTCGGGACTGAACTCGCCGCTTTGCTTTATCTTAGAGATGCCAAACTCTAGATTGTCTTCATAAGCATTGAGAATTGGTTTTTGCACGGCAATCCAAGCATCGACATTTTTGCGCATTTCTGCCCCGTCGATAGCCTCGCCTTTTGCCTGGTTCCCTTTGTGCCATTCGTCGGCCACTTTGTAACCATAGCGAATATACCAAGCAGATACCGAATCAATATGCGTTTTCACTAATTGAGCCGTCTCCTTCGGAGATGCGTCGCGGATCTGCTCCGCCCACTGAATGCGAACTTGCCGGGCACGGACTTTATTCGATTCGAGCACTTCTTCAGAAGTCTGGCCGGTTTTTACCTTTACACATCCGGCGACTATTGCGCCTGAAAGTGCAGCTATTATAAGGGTCTGTGTCAATCTCTTCATTTATAATTCAAAAGATATTAGTTTATGATTACTTTTAAGTGCTCCATTGGCACCAGATCGCAGGTAAAGTGCCGCAATATATTTGAAGAACGGGTAATCTTGTATCCACCGAGTTTCTCTTTCATGCCGACAATCCGTTCGGCCACTTCGGCCGCATAGTCAAGATGTGAATTAGTATAAACGCGGCGTGGCAGTGCGAGTCTCACCAGTTCGCGCGGGGCGTTGTATGATATACCTGTTTTAGGGTCGATGCCGCCAAGCATAAGAGATCCAATCTCTGCCGAACGAATTCCTCCCTCTTTGTACAATTCAACTGCCAAAGTTTGCCCTGGAAACTGCTCGACTGGAATGTGCGGCAAGAATCGGCCGGCATCGATAAACACTGCGTGCCCGCCGGTCGGCTCGACAATCGGCAGACCGGCCGCTATTAGTTTTTCACCGAAGTACTTCACCTGGTCAACGCGGAAATCGAGATAATCATAATCAAGAACCTCCTCGAGTCCCACAGAAAGAATTTCCAAATCACGTCCGGCCAGGCCGCCATAAGTGGGAAAGCCCTCGATTATTACCATAAGTTCAGTTAGTTTGCGATACAAATTTTCGTCGTTGAGAGCAATAAATCCACCGATATTGGCCAGGCCATCTTTTTTGGCGGACATCATTACCCCGTCGCAGTGCTCAAACATTTCAACTGCAATTTCCTTGATCGATTTTTGCCCGTATCCTTTTTCATCGCGCTTGATGAAAAAACAATTCTCCGCAAAACGCGCGCAGTCTAAAAAGAAAAGTAAGCCGTACCTATGACAGATTTCAGATGTCTCTTCAATATTCTTCATCGACACTGGCTGTCCGCCGACGGAATTGTTCGTGACCGTCATTATGACCAATACGATTTCTTCAGCTCCCTGTTTTTTAATGAACTCTTCCAGCGCGGCCACATTCATATTCCCTTTAAACTTAAGCGGCTCTGGTGACAGACATTCCTGACAGGGGAAATCTACAGGAAAACCATGCTTATGTTGCACGTTACCTTTGGTAGTGTCGAAATGAGTATTGTTCAGCACGTATTTGTTCTCTATGTCGAGGACCGTAAGCAGCATATTCTCGGCGGCTCTCCCTTGATGACAAGGAATTACGAATTCTTTGCGGAAAATATCTTTGACAATACGCTCGAAATTGCGGAATGATGTCGCCCCCGCGTAAGATTCATCGCCCAGCATTAATGCCGCCCATTGTTTGGCCGACATCGCGCCCGTGCCCGAGTCGGTCAAAAGATCAATATAGATGTCCGTAGCGTCTAATTTGAAGACGTTATAGTTGGCCTTGACTATTTTTTGATCGCGCTCATGGCGCGGCAGTAGTTTTATCGGCTCGACTGATTTTATGCGGTAAGGTTCGGCCGGTTGGCGTTTTCTCTTCATTTTGTCTCCTTAGTTTAGCCAATTAAAAACCCAAGCGACTAAAAAGAAGACCGATTAGGTGTGTCTTTTAACGCGCCGGCGATGGTACTGCAGCCCAAGGTGAAAATTACGGATTTTGGCATGATGCATACTATTCATAAGACTTTTTTCAATTCAAACTTTGCTTCAATATAGCCGGTCGTAATCTTTCGATAATTAGCTATTTCCGGCTTCTCATGTCTCTTTAAGAACGGGAATTTGTCCATTTTGTCAACAATATCTAACTGCTTTAGTACTTCTACACAGACTGGATACAACGCCCTGGTATTGCCGTCATCTATTTTAACAACAATCCCAATTTTTGGTTCGGAAAAACCAATACCCTCAATTGCCTCTGCCCCCACTTTGCAGACCACCTTCCCTGGAAACGAGCGCATAACATCGTAATCAAAGCGCTTCTCTCCGGAGACCATTTTGGGATGGGCAGTCATAGCCTGCAAGACCCGTCCGACCGCTTTTTCCATTTCCTTGGTTTTGTAATGTTTCAATACTAGATTCTTGAACCCGATAGCCAGATTAATCAGCGGATAGCCAAAATTTGGCGCACTGCAGCCATCGACAGCAACGCCAAATCTTTCTGATGGAAACTCGCACATATCGGCCACTGCTTGTTTGACTAGCCGCTGCGTTTTGCCGCCTGGGTCGAGATATTTTTTGGTATCATCATTCAGAAACTTGGCGAGCGCCAGAAATCCCGAATGTTTGCCTGAACAGTTATGCCGGAGCGGGTCCTTATCTTCGCCATTTTCGGGATAGATATTATCATTTCGCATCCAAATTGGCCAGTGCGTCCCGCATTGTAAATCTTCAGGTTTATTTCCCGCCGCTAGTAAAATTGACGCAGCAACTTCTTTATGTTCATCGGTGCCGTCATGCGAGGCACACATCAGCGCTAATTGTTTATCATTGTATCCGAAATGGTCGAACCCGCCGGTCATCAGAAGCGGCAATGCCTGAAATGGCTTTATCGATGAGCGCATCATCGTCACCATCTCCGGATCACCGGTATAGTGAGTCAATTTTCCGTTTTCGTCAACTACCGCTATTGAGCCATAATGAATGGCTTCTATATTTTTGCCGCGAAAAACAAATGCGAGGGGGATGGGACAATTCTTCATTTCTAAAAACTATTAATTCAATTACTTAATATCAACAACTGTTCCGACACTTACTCCCCCGTTCTGAAACACCAGCTTCCGCACCGGCTTATTTTTGGCTTTGTGTTTGATACAGGATGCCGGGGAGCCGTAACGGGTCGGAAACTTAAATGCTACACCGGTTGAATCGGAGTAGGAAATTCCGTCAACTGAAATTGACATCAGAAGCGAATCGCCGCGGACATTGGTAACAGTATTGTCGGTGCAGTCTTCCCAAAAGAAATAGATAGGCAAGAAATTGTGCGACAAAGTTCGCACGTGAATTGAATCCAGCTCCACAACCAACTGGGCAATTGATGCCGGTCTGCCAAAGCCGTAACAAAGTGGCCGAACGCTGTCGGGCATAAATTCCGCCATCCCCAAAATCTGCCAGACCGCTCGGGGGTTTCCTTCCCAATTACCGCTTATCGAGGACTTGGCGCTAAAAGTTTCCCATTCGCAGGAATCGAAAATCTCACCGGGGAGTACTTCGAGAATGTTAAACGCATGAGAATTAATGCCTATTTTCAAGTCGAATCCAGCAATCGGCTGACCGGGATTGAAAAGAACGATATCGACTGTATCCTGCATATGCTCAAAGCCAAATGTGACGGAATCGATTGAGATTTTAATCGTGGAATCAGATTTGACCAACGAATCACTCTGCGCAATTGCCTTACTAAAGGCCAAAGAAATAAGAACTGCCGATATTAGAAAGTGTTTCATGAACAAAAAAATACCCACCCGGCGCTTTCCCCCGACAAGTCGGCTAGTAACACTGGGTAGGCTAACTTATATATGAAAGTGATACTACTTTTTTCCCTCTTTGGGAGCATCGGCGGGTTTTGTCGCCGGTACGGCACCTTTGGCGACTACTTTAAATTTGTACGGGCCTTGCCATTTGGGGCTGCGAGCCGATTGGTCATCGCCCGCAAAAACCCAAATGCCGCTGGGCGGCCAGAAACTGGAGTCTACTACAAGAGTTCCCTCGGTCGGAACCACCAATTCAAGTGAAATACATTTTTGCTTTTCGTGAGGGTTGTAGGCCTGTTTGATGCAAACACCGCCGAACCCAATCGTGTCTGGAAGAGCTCCGTCCCAATTTGTCTCAACCACAAATAACCCATTAAAATCCCAGATGGATTTGTCCTGCCAGCCGTTGTGTCCTTTGATATCGCCTTTAGTGCTTAGGCCTTTGCCGCTGTCAGCAACATGCACGACTTGTTTGATATTATCCGATGTCAGCTTAAATCCCAGCGTAAACGCCCGCTGAATCGAATCATTGGCAAAATAAATGTCCACTGAAAACGGTTCACCCGCAATTACGGTACTGTCATTCACGGCGCCCTTCCCCGAAACCCCGGCGCTTATTGTCGTTCCCAACGCTGTTCCACTCAAAAGCAAAACAGCCAGACCCAGACCAAACATCTTCAACTTCATTCCTTTACTCCTGAAAAATATTGTAGGTAAAAGTAGCTCCTAATTGAATCCTAGTGATTGTACACAAGTTACAAGGCTTGGTTCCCCAAGTCAAGTGGCACTCCCTTGATTTCCGCTAACATGCTTTTCGAAGTAATCGAATACTAAAGAGGTAATTCCAGCCCATCTTCAGCTAAATCGATATTCTTAAGACCTGATTTCTTTATCGCCGAGCGAATTTCTTCAACTTCCTGCGGATTCCCCAGATGTGTCAAAATGTATCTATTTACTTCGAAATCGGGTGCCGCTTTGAGGAACTCATTTAGATCAATATGAGTCGATTCGATTATGGCATAGTGGCAGCCGTTGAGATGATCTTTGACGTCATCGAAACTATCAATGTCTGCTGAATAAAGAATCTTTCTGGCTGAAGCATTAATGACAAATAGATGGCACTGCATTTTATTAGGCAGTTTCATTTTCTCGACTTCTTCGGAATATCTTATCAGGTGCTTGGTATCGAAGGCCTCTAGGCTGAAATTTCCATAAAACTCAAATCCGTGTTCGTAGCCAATCACTTTCAGCTCGAACGGCATGCGCTCTTTGAAAAGGTAAACCGCATTGAGGTATTGGTTGAAAATTTTTTCAAATTCCGACGGCACGTATATATCAAGTTTCTTTGTGCGACCTTTCAAATAAACCAGCTGAATAAATAACGGCAGTTCGCAGACATGGTCGGGGTGAGTGTGGCTGATAAAAATGCGGTCAACGCTTAATGGGTCGATACCGGTTCTTAGAAAAGACGATGTCACCCCGCCGCCGCAATCGATAAGTGAGCAGCTATTGCCGACTTTTAACAGATACCCAGAACTTGCCCTGTGAGCTTGGGGAAATCCCGATGACGAACCGAGAATTACAAAAGAAGCGACTTCTTTCACTTGAATTTACTTAAACAAATCTTGTATACGGTTAAGCGCTTCTTCACAATCAGAGCGGCTGACGTCAAGATGCGTCACAAATCTAATCTTCTTCTCCCCGAAAGGAACTGCTTTCACGTTCAATTGACCAAGTTTCTCGACAACAGTTGTGGAATTATCTTCAGAATTTAGATTAGCGACCACTATGTTTGATTGCACCCGGTCCATTTCAATGTTAAATGTCTCAAGCCTGTTCAATTCTGTCGCAAAGTATTTGGCATTGACGTGGTCTTCGGCCAGGCGCTTAATATTGTTTTTAACGGCATAGAGTCCGGCCGCTGCGATGATTCCAACTTGTCTCATGCCGCCGCCAAAAAGTTTGCGCTCGCGGCGGCATTTTTCCACAAATTCACCGCTCCCGACTATCAAAGAACCAATCGGAGCGCCGAGCCCTTTTGATAGGCATACCGAAATTGAATCAAACGGTTCGGTCAGTTCTTTAAGCGACATTCCGGTAGCAACGTGCACATTCCAGATACGGGCGCCGTCGAGATGAAAGATCAGTTCGCGCTCTTTGCAAAGTTTCCCTAATTTGACGATTTCTTCCTGCGGTATAATTGTTCCGCCGTGACGATTGTGAGTGTTTTCAACCGCCACAATTTTGGTCAGGGGCGCATGAATGTTTTTGGGGCGAATGTTTTGGCGCACCAGCTCGGCCGTTAATACGCCCCTTTCAGTGGTCAGAAAATTTACCAACAGTCCGGCATGAACAACCGGTCCCGCTACTTCATAATTAACAATATGGCATTCCCGGTCGCACAACAACTCCCAGCCTCGCTGGGTGTTGGCCTTGAGGCAGATTTGATTTGCCATGGTGCCGGAAGGGACATAGAGTGATGCCTCGCGTCCGAATAATTCGGCAACGTGTCGCTCCAGCTCTTTAACAGTGGGGTCATCGCCGAAAACATCATCGCCGACTTCAGCTTGCACCATCGCCTGTCTCATCGCCGGCGACGGTCGGGTAACCGTATCGGAACGCAAATCAATAACTTTCATGGATATAAATATAAGGCCTTTTTCTATTCGGACAACCGCAGTTACGGGATTAAGGCAATAAAAAAACCGCCCCGATACACTCGGGACGGCTAGATTCTTTATGAAGCACTAACTATTAATGTGGCTGTTCGGCCAGCACCACGTTCAAGGCGCGCGGCCCTTGTTCCGTCTTCATCAACTCGTAAAATACTTCCTGCCCTTCTTTAAGGGTCTTGAAGCCATCCATTTTGATGGCCGTATAGTGGACAAAAACGTCCTGCTCAACGCCATCACCGGTTATGAATCCCCATCCCTTGAGGTCATTGAAGTATTTGACACGGCCCTTTGACATTTATCGCCTCCACAGGCTGGAGTGAAGAATTCCCCTCACGCTACTTTATCATTATACGGCCGACTTGAAAATCTGCCAACAAAAATCTAACGGAATCTTAACCGAACAGCCCCAAAATTGACGCCATCGTCATAGCCAGACCTGACATTAAGGGAACCGAAACATTATCATCGACTCCCAACGGCCAGGCTTCCACCAAGGTGGCCACTACAGCCCCTAACAACCCAATTGACAATGGGATACCGGGAGTTAACAGGGCAACTATTACAGTCCCCAATAAGCATCCCAATGAACCTTCCAGCGTCTTATTTGCAAATCTTATTCGACCAAATCGGCGACCGACAACCGCCGCAAAACTGTCCCCAACGATTATAAAAGATAAGGCGGCGATAGCTATGTGTTTTTCAAACAAGGCTATGGTTGCGCAGGAAGTAAGCAGGATATATGTAGCGCCGGTAAAGTCACCGTCCTTTTCATGTTTTCGGATAACTCGTGACAGAATATGGCTGAATACGTTGGTCCACAGCCACCAATTGCGAATCCGGGTAATGTCAATCAACAGCATGCCCAGGCCAATAATCAGCATTATCAAAAAGGCGGTAAATCTCTCCAAACCCAGGAAGTAATATCCTGCGGGAATTACCAGCGCCCCCAGATGTGTAGCCTTACGTATGAGTTCCTGCCGGAAACTTATATTGTCATCAGCACCGACAGAAACCGTTTCGTTCATGTAATGTTTTGTCTTTCATTGTACGGCTTAAAATGCATGGGGCTGAAGCGGCCGGTCTTTTTGACATTGAACTCCTCGAAAAGTCTATTTTTAAAGTTTTCAATTTCTTCAGTAACGTGTTGACTCTTCAGAAGGGTGCGGATATCTGCCCGGGCATTCTCAAATGTGACTGACCATTTACTTTCCAATACTTTTATTATGTGAAATCCATATTCGGTTTTGACCGGGTTAGAAACTTCACCGGCGCGAACGCCCCTGGCCGCTTTGAAGAATTCCGGCGACACATCTTCCGGTCCAATGAATCCCAAATCCGCCAGATCACGCCTGACACTTTTTTCTCCTGTATAGTATTCCTCTGCCAATTGCAGAAATTCAACACCCGAGCCGGCCTGATCTTTGACGAATTCGGCCAGTGACGAATCAGCTACCAGTATTTGCTGCACCCTTAGTGGTTTTGCTACTACGAATTTGTCCAAATTGGCATCGTAATAATGGCGTAATTCATCTTCACTTGGTTCCCAATCGGTGTCGTTTTGAGAAGATTCCACTATTAATCTGGCAAAATAATGGCGCGTATTGCCCATCTTTTCGACAACATCAGGCAGGGTGTCCAGTCCCATTTGACGGGCGGTTTGAACTAATACCCAGCGCCGTGCCAACAACTGCACCATTTGTTTTTTCATGTCAGGAGTTGAATTAGGCACATTATGAAGTTCTCGAAGTTTTTCTTCACCGTTGCTCAATTCTCCGAAATCTATCGTATCGGTGCCATTTACCACTGCCGCCCAGACAGATTTATCGACCATATATACATTGGTATCGTAAATTTCTTCATGGTATTCGATATTAATCTCATCTAACAACGTGTCAAAAATGGCAAAACTCTCCTGTCGGGATTTTTCATTTTGGACATGAGCTTTGCAAGAGTTGTAAATCTCCGGGTTTAACGGCGGCACGCCTGGTGCCGTGTAATTATCGATATATAGAATTTGCCAGCCGTCCTTGTCTCGGTACGGTCCCACAATATCTCCAATTTTCGAACCGAAAGCCAAAGAATCAAATGGTCTGGCATAAAATCCTTTTGGCGCCCATTCCACCATCCCACCGCGTCTGGCCGTGAATTCATCGTGTGAAAATTTCTTGGCCATATCCGTAAACGATTCTTTAGAATCAATTCTCCCACGCAAATCAAACGCCATTTCACGCGCGACTTCATCCAGTTGCTCATTGGTCATCTCTTTATATTTGAGAGAGTCGGCGCCTTTTTTTAATCCGTAGGGAGTTATAACTATGTGATAGGCTAATATCTGTTCTTCGACCTTGAATTCTTCCTGATGCGCCGCGAAATAGTCCACGACCTCCTGCGAATCGATCACAATGCGATTGAAAATGGCGTGCTGATAGTAGGCATTGACTAAGACCCCTACGGAGCTTTCCCGGAAACGAAAGTAATAATCGTAATGGTCTCGCAAATCGACGGCATTGGCTCTCATGCCGATTAGAGTATCCATCAGCAAACTGTCTATCAAATATGCCGCCGAATTCTTGTCGAGCATGCCGCCGTTTTTAAGAGTTTCACTGTTTGCGATTTTTTGATAAAAATCCGGAACCGTCAGCTGGTAATTTCCGTCAGCTTCCGCCAAAACGTAATTGTATTTTGAAAGACTTTCCTGGGAAATAATTGTCGGCTCGCAGCCCGACAGTATAAACACAAACAGGATTAGACAAATGTTGTTTAACAGTTTATTCAATGATTTACCACACCTTCAAGTTTTAGGTTTCTAAATTATACCGATGACGGGGAAAAACAAGTTCAAAAATGATGTGGTCAGAAAGATTTAATTGGGCCTCGATATGCCGAGCTTCTCAAATCACTTACCCCCGGCTGCAAATAGGTCTTAAAGCTAAGCCCGAAAGTGGTGCCGGATCCAACTTCGGAATTTACTTCTAATTCTATGCCCAGTGTCTCGGCGATCCGGTGAACTATGGATAGACCCAGACCGGTGCCGCTTTTTCTGGTCGAAAAGAAAGGTTGGTAAATCTTTTTAAGCACATCCGAAGGAATGCCTGGCCCGTTGTCTTTTACTGATAAGCGCACTATGCCATTCTCGGCATCGTTGACTACTTCAAATGTCAACTCACCGGCCTGGCCGTCGAAAGACTCGCAAGCATTGGCGGCGAGATTAATGAGGATTTGCTTGATGAGATCTTCGTCACCTATGACGTACACAATCGAGTCGTCCGATACAAAGTCAACTTTAATGTTGGGTGACATTGATTCGTGATGAAAAAGTATTTCAATGGTTTCACTGATGACGTGACACAATTCCACCTTGTTAAAAGCCGTGCGTTCAATGCGGGCATATTGCAGAAACTTGGTGAGCATCTTGGTCAATCGATCCGATTCTTTCACGATCAATTCCATCAGTTGCTTGTTTTCGTCAGCCAATTTCAATTCGCCCTTTAGTACTTCCACTGAACCGGAAATGGCCGCCAGCGGATTTCTGATTTCATGAGCAATACACGCCGACAGTTCACCCACTGCCGCCAAGCGGTCAGCGGCACGAACTTTTCCTTCCAGGTCTTTGGCTTCTGTCAGATCAGAGAAAATGGCTATGACTCCTCTAATACCGCCGTCTTCTTCAGTCAGCACGGATGTTGATAAGCCCAGCGGAATAATATGGCCGTTGTCCGTCACCACCTCAACTTCACGTCTGGGAAACTCAATGCGGCTGTCAATGCCGGCCATGATACATTTGGCCAGCGAAGGCATCCGCCTCTGAAAAACTTCGTCGCACCTTCTTCCCTTGACATCGCCCTCTTTGTATCCCAAAATTCTCTCCGCCGCTTTATTAAAAAACATTATCATTCCGTGAGCATCTATTGTCATCAGGCCCGAACTCAAGTGCCTCAATATGTCGTCCGTTTCAAGTTTGGCTTTTTTCAGAGCCATAGATGTATCAGCCAGTTGGCGGTCACGCTGTTTTAGACGCTCGGCTAAATATCCGGAAATAAATGCCACCAGATAGAATATCAAAACATGGAAAAAGATCGAATATACTTTCTGTTCCTTGCCGGTAAGTACGTTACCAAGACCATCTAAAGACAGGTCCGGTAAGCCTTTGTCGAAATGCACCAGCCATACTCCAGTCATCAAACTGACCGATACAATGGAGGCCATTAGCAGAGTGCCGGTCAGACGATAGACCAGTGCCGCCGAGACGATGGTTAAAACGTACATGGCCGTAAAAGGCGAGTTCAAATCGTCGGTATAATAGATGATGATGGTTTCAAATATGATTTCAGAAAGAAAATGAATAGCCACCACCCAGGGAGCGATGTTAGCAAACTTTTTCCGATTGATGCTGGACAACAAAACTGTCACAACCAGTGTCAAAAAAGAGTAAATGACAAATGGGGTCTGTAGAGATGGCGGGTAATGCATCCACAGCACTGCCGCCGCAAATAGGATAATGTACGTGGTCAGCCTTAGCGGCAGAAACCAATCAATTCTTTCTAAATCAGCACTGTTATTCATAAATAAAACAACGGCGCCCACCGGGGAGCGCCGTTTTCAATAAGCTTCGATTTATAAGAGCAGTCATTTACGCATCATTTTAAATCTTGCCAATGATATCGAACATCGGCAGATACATGGCAATTAGAATGCCGCCGATAACTACGCCCATAAAAACGATAATGACCGGTTCAATAATCGAGGTCAAGGCGGTAACGGCCTCGTCAACTTCCTCGTCATAGAAATCAGCGATCTTGTTCAACATTTCATCCAGACCGCCGGTTTTTTCACCGACCGAAATCATCTGCGTCACCATCGGGGGAAATACTCCGGAATCTTTTAATGGTCCGGTAATAGTGTCACCTTCGGCAATTGCCAGCACCGATCTGTTAATGGCTCTGGCTATGACCAGATTGCCGGCTGTTTTGGCGGTTATTTCCATCGCTTCGATAATGGACACACCCGATGCCAGAAGTGTTCCGAGTGTACGGGTGAATCGGGCCACCGCTGACTTACGAATCAGAGTACCGAAGATCGGAGTTTTTAACATGGTTTTGTCAAAAGTCAAGGCGCCGCCGGGAGTCCTTTTCCACCATAAGGTTGTTCCGACCAATGCCACCAGCCCCAGGACTAAATAAAGAAGGTTTGATTTCAGGAAATTTGAAATTGCCAAAACATATTGTGTCGGCATCGGTAATTCAGCATTAAGTCCGCTGAACATTTTGGCAAATACCGGCACAATAAAAGTCAACATACCAAATGTAACACCCACTGCCACCAGTACAATCACCGACGGATAGACCATAGCTCCTTTGACTTTACGAATAAGTCTGTCGGCCTTTTCACGATAGACAGCTAAACGAATGAGAATGGCATCAAGAGCGCCGCCAATTTCACCAGCTTGCACCATGTTGGTGTACAGATGGTCAAAAACTTTGGGATTACGTGCCAAGCCATCGGCCAGCGTAGCGCCGCCCTGAACGGCTTCTTTTACCGAAAATATGACTTTGGCCAGCTCTTTGTTTTCCGTTTGTGTAGCCAGAATTTCCAAACATTGCACCATCGGCAAACCGGCGCCTATCATCGTTGCAAACTGACGAGTAAATCGTGAGATATCGATTCTCTTAACCCCGGTACCGAACCGAATATTGATTTCAGGTGCTTTTTTCGTTATCGATGAGACTAAAATTCGGTTTTGTCTTAAAACGCGCTCAAGGTCTTCCCGACTTTTAGCTTTTAAGGCACCCTGAACCGGAGCGCCTGCTAAGGTCTTTCCTTTGTATTCAAATATTGGCATTTTAAGCGCCTCTCGTTAATTGTATAATCAAGCGTATGCAGTGGTTTTTTGTCTTTGAAGCATTTCCGTAAGTTCCTGCGTACTGGGACTGTATCCCATGGCATCATTCAAAGTTATTTTCCCGGTTTGATATAATTCGGCCAGCGACTGATTCATCGTTTTCATCCCAAATTTCTGTCCCGACTGAATCATCGAGTACATCTGATGAACTTTGTCATCGCGGATAAGTGCCCGAATGGCTGGCGTCGCTACCATGACTTCCAGAGCCATTACGCGACCACTGCCAATCTTGGGAATCAACGTCTGCGACACTACCGCCTGCAAACTGAACGACAATGAAACTCGGACCTGTTCCTGCTGGTTGGAAGGAAACGAGTCAACTATGCGGTTGATTGATTCCGCCGCGGAGTTGGTGTGCAAGGTCGCAAAAGCCAGGTGGCCGGTTTCAGAAATAGAAAGCGCCGACTCAATCGTTTCTAAATCACGCATCTCCCCTATCAGAACTACATCGGGATCCTCACGCAGGGCGTATTTAAGCGCGAGTGCGAAGGAATTCGTATCCGAGTAAACTTCTCTCTGGTTCACCAATGACTTTTGGTGGCGGTGGAGATATTCGATCGGGTCTTCGACAGTGATGATATGGCAAGCATGCTCTTTATTAATCTTATCAATTATGGCTGCCAATGTAGTGGATTTCCCGGAACCGGTCGGACCTGTTACCAGAACTAAGCCCCGGGGAAGATTGGAAAAATCGGCTATGATTTTAGGCAGCCCGAGTTCATCAAAAGTTTTCACTTCATATGGAATTTGCCTCAAAACTACAGCCACGTTGCCTCTCTGCATGAACATATTGCAGCGGAAACGGCTCATCTGCTCAATACCAAATGAAAAATCCAGCTCTGAATTCTGTTCGAATTTGAGTTTCTGCCGTTCGTTGAGCATGGAGTAGGCGATTTTTTTGGTATGCTCACTGTTGAGTACGTCATGGTTTAGACGCTGAAGTTTGCCGTCGACCCTGACGACAGGCGGTGCTCCAACCGTAAGATGCAGGTCGGATGCATTCAATTTGACCATTTCTTCCAAAAGTTGTCGAAGTCCTACCATAAAATAACCAGCTTAGTTCCGTTTATCCCGAGGGTTTAGGTTTTTCTATCTATATCGGTTAGACAGGTGGGATACTTGAATTGAAATTGGCCTGGTTTCAGCCCTATGGCGCTGAAATTCAGGGGAATGGGAAGACTTGGATTAGGTGATTACAGCCGCTGTCGAGGCATAAACCTCGTCGATCGAAACAAAGCCCAGTTTCATCTTCTCGATGGCCGACATACGCAGGCTAAACATGCCGTCCTCCAGCGCCGCCTTTTGGATTTGGTCATCGCTGGACTTGTTAAGTATCAGCCTTTCAATCTTGGAGGTAATCGGCATAACTTCAAAAATAGCCGTACGACCTGCCATCCCGCTATCGCTGCATTCGAGGCAGCCGGTTCCTTTGAAAGCCCTGATATTGCGCAGCATTTCTGCCGGTACACCCAGTCCCTCCACCTGCTCCCTGGTAAGATTGACTTCCTTTTTGCAACTCTGACATATTTTGCGGACCATACGCTGCGCCAATATTAATTTTGTCGCGGACGCCACCAAATAAAACGGAACACCCATATCCAATAAACGGTTGATGGACGAGGGAGCGTCGTTCGTATGCAGCGTGGCGAATACTAAGTGGCCGGTTAATGCCGCACGGATGGCAATTTCGGCGGTTTCACTATCACGAATCTCTCCGACCATTATGATGTCCGGGTCCTGGCGTAAGAAAGAACGCAGCGAGGCCGCAAAAGTAAGCCCGATATCTGTCCTTACCGCCACTTGATTTATGCCGTCAAAGTTAAACTCCACCGGGTCTTCTACGGTCATAATATTGACATCGGTAGTATTCAATGTTTTTAATGCGGAATAGAGAGTTGTGGTTTTACCCGATCCGGTCGGACCAGTAACCAGAATAATTCCATACGGATTGGCTATGCCTTTCGTAAATTTTCCCAAGTCTTCCTGTCTGAAACCCAGTTTGGTCATGTCGACCATAAGCGCCATAGGGTCCAGAATACGCATAACCACTTTTTCGCCAAAAATTGTCGGCAGAGAGGAGACACGGAGGTCAATCGTTCTACCGGCAATTTTAATTTTGATACGTCCGTCCTGCGGTAAGCGCCGTTCCGAAATATCTAATTCCGCCATAATTTTAATACGCGATACAATAGCAGCGCGATACTTAAAAGGCAGCGGCGGTAATTCCCTTAAATCACCGTCGACACGATAGCGCACCCGGATTCTCTTTTCATAAGTTTCAAGATGAATGTCCGAGGCTCCGATACGAATGGCGTCCGCAATGAGCGAGTCCACCAGTTTGACCAGCGGTTTATCCTGAATGGCCGAGAGCAAATCTGATTCAGAGGGTGCGTCTTCTGATGAAACTACTTCAAGATTATCATCGGCTTCCATTCCGGCCACAATTTCCGACAAGGCGCCGGTATCTTTGTAATGCAGCTCGATGGCCTTCTCAATGGAGTTTTCGGGGCTAATGACCGGCTGAACGGTACAGCCCGTAATAAATTTTATGGCGTCGAGGACATAGACGTTATTAGGGTCACTGATTGCTACCAGGAGGTTTTTGCCAAGTTTTGAAATTGCGATAACTTTAAATTTGCGCGCGATATCGACAGGAATCATCTTCACGATTTCCGGATTCAACTCGATATCGGTAAGTCGAAGAGCGCCAATTTTGAGATGCTTCCCAATAAATTGGGCTATATCATATTCAGATTCAACGGCGCCTATCTTGACCAGGGCGACTTCAAATTTTTCGTCTTGCTCTTTAACTATTTTGAGAGCTTTGTCGGCCTGCTCCTGGGTAATCTTGCCGTGTTTGACAAGTATGGAACTCAATTCTATGGACATATTGTACAGCTACACCTATGTAAATTGCTTGAGTCGGGGCAAAAAAGCGTATGGAGAAGATTAGGCGGAAATCCTAATCCTGAAAAATATCGTCCAATTTTTCAGATGCCCGCTCTGCAAAATCACCTTCCACCGCGCTCTTTCTCGAACCGGAGGAAGATTTGGCCTTTATCTTCTCGAAGATTTTGGACAGTCCTATGGAAGTTTCTTTGGCGTAAAGACGCACCATTCCAATGGTGGTACGGTCGTCAAATATGACAACCAAAATTGACCTGTCGCCGACCAGAGACATGTGAATATGGTCTTTACGTCCTTGATGAAAAAGTACCGAAAATTCCGGCTCACCCACCAGACGCGCGATTTCTTTAGTCGATGCAAACGACCCAGCCAAAAGCGCCGCCAGGGCAGTCGTATCGAGAGAATGAGTGAAGCCCTGCCGCGTAATGAGATGCCCGTCTTTATCCACCAAAAGCGCACATTTGGCCTCTGCTCCTTTGAGCATTTTCGAGATTAATGCTTCTATTTGGGTGATGTCTTCTTCATAAATTATCAAGCTATCATCAGACATTAGTGCCTCCTCACAGTGGCTATTTTATACCGAAAAGACGTTTAAATAAGCCGCGCTTTTTAGAACCACCCCGGCGTTTTAATGGGGGAGCCATAGTTGGGGTTAGTCCGGGTGTTTGCACCGGCACATTTACTTCTTTTTCGGGCGAATTAATTACAGTTTGAAATTGAGTTGGGGCCTTAGGCATTGCCGGATACGGTCGATTCACTACCGATTCCGGGTTGCCAAATTTGGCAGCCCCGATGGCACTTGAACCCGGATAGGGACGATATGTTGAGAAACGCTCCTGCTCCCTTTGCGGCATGGCCTGCGGCGCAGCCGGAGTTGCAATTCTCTGTGAACTTTGATGCGTAGGCTGCCCGCCCGGTCCAAAATTTGTTTCCGAATAGTGTGACATCGGCAGCTGGGCCGGCTGATTTGTAAGTGCATTCGGTTCAGACGGCGGCAGGGAATTTACAGACGATGACGGTTTATTCGTCACTGCAGTGCTCTTGGCTTTTTCAAGTACGAGCTTAATAATCAGCTTAAGCGTATCAAACACACCTGTGCCCAAAGTGGCCGAAGCTTCATAGTAGGGCAAGTTTCGGGTATTCATCCGATTGTTGAGTTCTTCAAGCGACAGCACATTTGGCAAATCGCGCTTGTTATACTGAAGCACCATGGGCAGCTCATTAATGTCGTAGCCGTATTCCTGCAGATTATCAACCAGGTTAGCCAACGATTCAACATTTTCAGCCATTTTGTCGGGCTGACTGTCCGCTACGTATACCACTCCATCAACACCGCGCAGCACCAACTTTCGAGTAGCATTGTAATAGACCTGGCCTGGCACGGTATAAAGCTGAAATTTAGCTTGGAAGCCATTGATGGTGCCAATGTTAATTGGGAGAAAATCAAAGTAGAGCGTTCGGTCGGCTTCAGTGGCCAAAGAGATCAGGTCGCCACGGGTGGAAGTAGGCACCTTGCCGTGTACGTACTGAAGGTTGGTAGTTTTGCCGGACAATCCTGGTCCATAGTAAACAATCTTACAACAGACCTCTCTTGCCGAATAGTTTATTGATACCATTATGCTGATCCTGTTTGGTTAAATATTTCTAACTAGCCACTTTCAACTTGCTGATGGCGTTCTTTATTTCCAGTCTAATCAATCCAATATTGACCTCTTTTTCGGTCGTCACTACCAGAATGCCCATTCCGGCGGCTTCCGTGAAAAACAATTTAGCGTCATCAGCCTCAATGGTTACCTGCTTTAACGGACTGGTTTGCAGCCGCTGGAGCGATTTATGTATATTGGTTGTGATGGATGCAGCCAAGGCTCCGATGGTTTCGTCTTCAAGATTCTCTTGAAGATCGGCTGCAATCACTATACCGTCATTACCGACAATCATCGATCCGGTAATGCCGGTAGTCTTGTTGAGTTCGCTTAAGATATCATGCATATGACTTCTCCATTGCCGGGTGCAGCTTCTGGCTGTACCGTTCTGACATGTATTTTCTTATCATCTCAATTGCCTGGCTTATACGAATATTCAGTAAATCATCGCTGCGCCTCTCGGCTATCACCATTAAGCTGCAGTGTTTTTCCGTGGCCAACACAATTCTTTCGTCTTTTAACATAAAATCGATTCGCTCCGGCGCATCATAGTCAATTTTTTCCATTTTATTGGCACAGGTAGCCAGAATGGTCAAGGCATAAGGCGCAATATCTTCCGCCACCAGGCCGCCTCTGGTAAAATTCGAAAGCAAAAGTCCCTCGCGATCTATCACTGCCACCAGCCGGACTGACCCGTCTTCTCCTACATACTTGGTCGCTTTATCAAAACCATTTAATTCACCACTGTTGAAATGTGTTTCCTTCCCCGTACCAAGTTCTATCGGTTTTCTAGCCGGTACAGTTTTGTGAACCGGTCTTGACATAGTCTTAGTACTTTTGCGTTCTTTGGAATAGGCTATTGACGTGGGACCGAACTCACGCGAGTCGCTCTCTTCTTCTTCAGTATTCCGCAATACCCGTCCCTTAAAACTTTCTGAATAAACACCGTCCAGTACCGGTTTTAACATTAACGGTGTAGCAACAATGTGAAGCAAGAGTGCCGGCAGATAGCCGAACATACCCAGTGTGAATGAGACATTTACGGATATCGAGTGCACCGCCGCCAGCAGAAATGAGAACAGGCAGGCCAGAATCAGCCGGAAAATCAGACACACTCCGGAAATCTGAATAGCTTGAAAGAACGTTACCTGACGGTACAAAACAAAGGTGACTACGAAATAGAACATCAGTTCATATAACATATGGGTAGGTGCAAATTTTTGGAGGTCTGTCCCCAACATGGTGGGATAGACAATCATGGGTACAATCAATACCACCATCGAGAATAGCTGCAGTTGCCAGAGCGAACGTCCCGATATGCTCATACACCACCCACTGACTGTAATAAGTTTTCCATTAAGCCTTCTATTTTCAATCTAAAAGTTCCCAGATTAGTTGTTGGACCGGCCACGAAAATTAAGACACGATCCGAGTTCTTAACCAAATAAAAAATCAAGTCTGAAGATTCTATCAGCACATTACTCACAGTCCCGAAAGACTTGCTCAAGACCTGACCTGAAAGTGATTTCCAGACTTCCGACATAACCGCGCCGCACTCGTTGACATCAGATTTCAACTGCCAGCGAGAATCCGCCACCAAACCGTCATGACTGACCAATAGGGCGCCCCGGACACCTTTTATGGCTACTGCTTCTTCTATAATTCCTTTTACATCAACTGCCTTCGAGACAATGGCTACGGGGCTGTCATTCGGGCGGGCAACCTCGGTTATCTCAATTTTTCCCGGACCCGCTTTAGGAGTATCCACAATGGTCTTTTGCTCTTCCGGAATTCTTTGAGCAATCTCCAAAAGCTTTTTGATTTGCGGATTATCAATGTCCTTGCTATGGAGATCCTTTAGAATTTTAATTGCCTGCTTGAATTCCCCTTTATAAATGTATATTTCCGCCAAAAGCAGTTCAATAGTGCGAGTTTTTCCATCGAGTTCTGACGCGCGTTTGGCTTCAATTTCTGCCCAATCATACAGTCCCCGGTCCAGATTGATCTTGGCCATTACAATATGGGCGGAACCGTAGTTGTTATGGACTTTCAAGCCGTTTTTGCAAATCCTGAATGCCAAGTCTAAATCACCCTTTTTGCGGTAGGCCTCGGCCAGCGCCGCAAATATTTGTGAGTTGGGGTCAGCTTCCAAAAGACGCTGACACTTTTCAATCCTTTCGTCAAGTTCTGAAGAAGTCGCCATATATCTAAACTAACTTATTTAACAATAACCGCTTACCTACAATTAGAAATATTCATTCTGCAAGTATATAAGTACCTGTAGGTTAAGTCAACACTTTCTTGGTTCATTAGCTAAGGGTTTTCCGTGCCGCATAAACACCGTAAGCGAATACACCCGCCATCAATACCAGCAACCCCGGCACTACCATTGCAGGAACGCTAAAAAACTCCATCGCTGTGCCTATATTTAAAAGCTGACTTATGGCTAACAAAACGAAACCCAGAAAAAACATCTGCCAGCTGCGGCTAAGCATACCGCCTTTAACCTGGTTCAATACCTGGAATGAACCGAACAGGCAAAATCCTGCGATAACCATTACGAAAAAACTGAACATAGTTGGAGGACTGGTTATCATCGCAAAATTGGCAGCATGGGCGCTGTCACTAATTGCCAACAATGTTGTTATTCTCAATAATGTTTGCTTTTTCATTCAATCTCCTCGTATCATTCTGACTATTTTTTCGGCGCGTTTTAACGACTTGTAGTATTCATTTTCCAATCCATATTTTTTGATCAGTTCACGCTTTTTCGCAAGCGGCTCTGAAATCTCCCTTTTCACGGCGTTCAAGGAATTCTGAAACGTACCCAGTCCCAGTAACATGAAAACCTGCTCCAACTGCTCTGACAGCATGCCGCACAGCCCCGACATCAGCGTGTACATTCGGATATGCGACGGAATAGCCCGCACGGCCGACAGAAATTTATCAAATGAAGGGAGCAGTTCTGATTTGGGATCAACTCCGGGAAAATAGCTCAATACCCCCGTCCGGTATTGAGCTGCAAATGATGAAAAGCCGGTATTATTCTCGCCGACCTGTTCTTCGACAATGGTGCGAATCTTATGGAAGGCATTACTGAACAAATGAAACATGAGTGACAAAAACTCCTCTTCTTCGTCGGCCACTTCTTCTTTGTTGGCTTCACGCTTACCTACTACTTCTATCAAATTATTGACAACCAGTCTGTAAACTGACCGGCAGGTCACAAATTCCCCATATGGTGAATTCTGGATAAGCTCCGGCAGAGTGCGCTCACCGTTGATCATGGCCATCACTCTGAATTCTTCCACTGACAGTACTATTTCGTCACGCTTAACCTTAGGTGCTTTGGCCACGGCCAGAAGCATTTCATCCGGCGGAATTACTTTTTGAATCTCAATCCATTCATCGATACGACGGGTGCCTTCCATCACGACGCTCATGGTATTCAGCTCTACCAGAAATGGCGCGCTCTTGGGGGCAACGCCTTCGTGGAACAGGAAATTGCCTTCTTTCCAGGCAAACAGATTATAGACGATTTCTTCGATCTGCAGTTTGAGACATTCAGCTATTTCCTCTTTGCCGAATAGATTCATATCAACCAGCGTCGTGCCCAATTGACGTCCAGTCTGCTTGTGCAAAGAAATGGCGCGTTCCAAATCGGTTTTGGATATTTTCCCCCGGCGTAAAAGCATATTGCCGAGTAGGTCTTCGGAAGTATTCAAAGACGACGCGTGGATTATATTGCCGTTTTTAAACGCAATTTCTTTTTGACGAGTATTTGTGTTCACTTCAAGAACACCTGATTTCTTGCCGGTAGCCAAAAGCTGCAGGATATCTGAAAAAGAAACGGTTTTTAAATTCCCAGACAGACTCATACTTTTTCCTTCTGGAGAGCCAGAAATAAATTGTTTCCCCTGATATCAGGGTTAATTCCCTATAATTATCGGGCACTTAGAGGGATATCTTTACGGGGTATTAGTGAATCGGCTCGATGATAAATAAACCTGATTCATCCTTTGGAGTGAGCAAGCGACAGGGGCCCTGTGACTCCACCGAGTATACCGAGCCCGTTGAACCAGATAAGGCTAAAGTGCTTGCCGGCTGATGAATTTTTGCACAGATGACCGATGCAAACCGTTCGGGCTCCAGATTTTCAATTTCCGTTGAATCAAGATATTTGTAATTGCCAACTATTAAGGCCAGATTCCACTTTTTCCCATTCGACTGCAAACTTGATACACCTGCGTCATTGACAATTATCACTTTGGAATTACCGTCGTTAATGCGCACACGGTTTGTGGAGGGATAAATTCCAGGGACATTATTATCAGGCAATGCGTTGGAAAAGGTCTTGAACCTCAAGTGTTCATTTACGCTGGAAGTGACATCGGAGATGTCGTTAAAGCTTCTGATTAGAAGCTGATTGACATAGACCTCCTGTGACTTCATTCTGTTGGCAATTCTTAAAATGTCGTCCATAGCGCCGTATTCTGCCGAAAGGACAAAAATCCGACCAATTCTTTCAACGCCGAGGGCGCCTAGGGCGGTTTCAAAAATCCTTTCATCCAAGGGATAAGTCCTGGCATGAATTCCAGTCAGAATTAGATCAGGCACTTTCGATGATTGATATATCAGTATTGCAGATCCGCCTGGTATGTTGAAGATGTCCAGAAAGTTGCGGTCGTCTTCAGAGGATGCGGCGCTAACAATCGAAAAGGTCAGTCCAATATTCATGATTACTACTATCATGGCCACAACTATCCTCCTGAAAGTTCTGTTAAAGAGCGCCAGTGAGGTAACAATCAGAAGGGAATAAACGAGAACTACTGCCAGCGCCGACATGTCTGCAGTCTGGACGGCGAATGATTTCTTTTCCCCAAACAGGTCCAGAAAGAAAACTACCACATTCATAAATGAATCAAGCAATGAACCAAAGAAAAGCCCCATCAAGGGCCAGATTAGATGAATCACGAACAATAGGAGAGAAGCTACCACGGCAATAGATACCAGCGGCACTATGATTAGATTAGCGACAACAGATATGGCCGGTACTCTATCGAAATAATAGGCAATTAAAGGCGTCGAGCAAATCTGGGCCACAATTGAAATTATGAGCGGCAATACCAGCCATCGAAACCATAGTCTATTTTGGGTTTGCTTGAAAAGATTCACTATCTTCGGAGTAATGAAAATCAATCCCCAAGCCGTTGCAAATGACAGCTGAAAGCCGACATTAAAAAGCTGTGCCGGATCAAAGAGAAGTATTATTAATGCGGCCGAAGCTATTATCTGATTTAAATCAAACCGTCTTTCGATAATTGTCGCCAATAACACCAGAGAAGCCATCAATGATGCTCTAACCACTGAAGGCTCACCGTAGGAAAGAAGCGCGAAAACAAATACACAAACTATGAGAATAACTGACCGCTGTTTGCGCTTAATTGAAAAAGGGCGAAGCACTAAAATGACAAATAATATCATCAAGGCCACATTGGAACCGGAGACCGCGAGTAAATGCAAAGTGCCCGAATCACGAAAGCGATTATAAATTTCATTGGGAATATCTCTTGTTTCGCCTATAAGAAAACCCGATGCCAGTGCCGCTGACACCGGCGAGAGATTTCGGTCGAAACTGTCCGTCAATGCGGTGCGAATGCGATCGACCAAGCCGATTAGCCCAAACCTTCTTGATTTGTCGACACGCACATCGAGCAGAGTCGGCAAATATGTAATCCCAAAAATTCCCTGCAATTGCAGATACCGGGCATAATCAAAAGAACCTGGATCGTTCTTCGCTTTCAGCGGATAAATCGTGCCCAAAAATTCAACTCTATCGCCTCGCTGTAGGGCGGTGGTAGTATCAGAGACTTTCAGCAATATGCACCCCTTGACAGGCGTCTTTTGCTCGCGCCCTATTGAATCAATTTCAATTTTAATCTCGGTACGGTCGGCTTTTAAATCGGGCCAGTCGGTGACCCGGCCAAAGATCTGAAAATACTTTTTTTCAGAGACGAATCGGGAGATGTGGTTGGGACCGAAATCGTAGAATTTGGCGCTGAAATGGTATCCGGCAAAGCAGAACAGGCTGAACCCGAATAACAAAAGCGCCCAATTGGTGACATCCCGGCTTAAGAGCACAATGCCAATGATGGAGCATATCAGACAAATGAAAAGAAGCAGCCAGCCCGGTAGACGAAAAAAGTCGGCCGAAATAATACCGGCCACCACCAATATCAAAAGACACAGGCTGGGATACTTCCTGAACACTTTGGCAACTTATAATAGTTTGTCGAAAACAATTTTGACGAGTCGTTTCGCCTCGCGTACCTGAAAGATAATACAAAATCCGAGATATGCAACCGATGCGACAGCGAGGATTAACGCCATGGACAGCACTCGATTTAGTACCGTGACGTCGGAGAATATTGAACCGGACGGGAGCAATTTGGCCATATAAATCGCCAGAACAGCTGCTACACAGATTCTGAAAAGATTCAAAAGCACCCGAGCGTTTTGAGTGTCAATACCCTTGGTGGGCAGGAACGTATACAAAGCGACTGCATTTATTAAACCCGCCACTGAAGTCGCCGCAGCCAAACCTGCAAAATCCAGCATTTTTACGAACGGTATATAAAGCAGAATATTTATGACCACGGTTAAGATTGAAACTCGCATCGGCAGTTTGGCGTCATTGAAGGCATAATAGAATGGGACAATCACGCGAACCACCGCAAAACCCACCAACCCATAAGAATAGTGCCGCAGCGCCAAAGCCGTATTTTGTGTGTCCAATTCTGAAAAAGCGCCCCATTGAAAAGTGAGCTGTGTTATCTCCTGCGACAAGAGCGCTAAGAATATTGCCGCGGGCACGACAATGAAAAAATTGAAGTTGATGGCCTGGTAAAATGTCTTGTTGAGATTTTCACTATCTCCCTGCGCCGCTAATTCCGAAATCTTTGGCAAGGCCACCGTCCCCAATGCGACAGCAAACACACCCAGAGGAAAATGCATCAGGCGAAACGAATAATTCAAATAAGACATGGCGCCCTCCGCGAGAAACGATGCCCACAAAGTGCTGACGAGAATGTTTATGCGTCCAGCCGAAAGCCCGATTATCATCGGCGTGAAAAGCCGCAAAATCTTTTTCATGCCTTCATGTAGAAAGTTGAAATTCAGCCTGAATCTGAACCCCGTCCTAAACAGAGCTGGCAATTGAATTGCCAGTTGAAGAATTCCTCCTACTACCACTCCAATGGCCAAAGTATAGGCCGGCTGGTCAAAGACCGTGTACATCGTTACTACTGTGACAATGGTGCCCAGATTAAAAAGAGCCGGTGACAACGCCGGAATGGTGAAGCGTTCGAACGAATTTAGCATACCCATAACCAATGCCGAAAGAGAGACCAATAGCAGGAACACCATCATGATGCGCGTCATTTCGACAGCTAGTTGAAATTTCTCGGGTTCGGCCGTGAAACCTTTGGCAGTAATGAAGACGATGAACGGCGTTATGATTAACCCAATGAGAACTATAAAGCCGACCACCAGCAGTATTCCCGTGGTAACAATATTAGCCAGCTCAAATGCCTCTTCTTTTGTCCCTTTTACTAACTTTTGCTTGAAAACAGGCACGAAGGCCGACGACAGCGCCCCCTCGGCAAACATGTCTCTTAGCAGATTGGGAATTCTAAAAGCGGCTACGAATGCGTCAGTAGCAACTCCGGCGCCAAAATAATAGGCCATGACCTGCTCCCGAATCAATCCGAATACCCGGGAAAGGGCAGTGGCGCTGGAGACAAAACCTACCGAACGGACCAAGGAGCTTTTCTTTTCATTCTCTGTTGACATTTTGCTCGTTCCGATTAAATTACAACTCCCTGTAATTAGTTAACCATTAATTTGAGGACAGTAAAGAGTGCCAATACATAAAGACTGCGTCAAACGGATGAGAACTTCGGCCAAAGAGCGGGAAAGAAACCGCGCCAAAAAGAGCCGACTTCGCGCCGCCATAAAAGCGCTTCGTGCAGAGACTAAGAAAGACGAAGCAATTAAACATTACCGCGAAGTCTCCCGGCTCCTGGATAAAGCGGCCTCTGATAATCTCATTCATCGCAAAAACGCCGACCGCAACAAGTCCCGGCTGGCGGCAATAGTAAATCGACTCGCTTAATTTTATCCCAGTCATTTTACTTTATTGATTGCTTCAACCGGCTTAGTAATTCCGGTTTGGCCTCAAAGCATTTTCCGTTGGCGCTGGCGACAATTTCTTGCCCATTGCGTAAGGCTTTCGCTTCAGTGAAAAACATTCTTCCTTTTGTTTCGGATACTTTCCCGATAATTCTCAACTTATCTCCGACATTTATCGGCAGATGAAATCTTACTGTGATTTCTGCCGTTACCGCATATTTGTTTTCTGCCAGAATTGCTTTAATCATAGCTTCATCGAGAATCGTAGAGATGATACCGCCGTGAAAAATCCCTTTGTAGCCTTCGAAGCGCTTATCGGCGACTATGTCTGTAACGGCCTCACGGTTTTCGTAATAAAATCTGGCCTTGAGGCCAAAATTGTTATTTTCGCCGCAAACAAAACAACCCGGATATTTCAGGATTTCTTTCATTGAAAGCAGAGAATCGCTACCAGAGCAGTTGCAGGCAATTAAAAACTTATGGACTGCGGAAGCAGATTTGTCGAGTGCCAACAGTTACTTCAAAAGGAATGCCATTATCCCTTTTTGAACGTGAAGTCTGTTTTCGGCCTGGTCAAAAACTAATGACTGCGGGCCATCCATCACATCGTCAGTGATTTCTTTGCCGCGTTCAGCCGGTAAACAATGGAGTACTATGGCATCGGGACTGGCCAAAGAAAGCAGTGCTTTATTTATTTGAAATTCTCTTAGTTTGACCGCTTTTTCTTCAGCCTGATGTTTTTGTCCCATCGATGCCCAGACATCGGTATAGAGCACATCGGCGCCGGCTACTGCCTCTTTGGGACTGGAAGTAATAATGATTATGCTGGAGGGATTTTCTTTGGCCCTTTTGAGAATTGTTTCATCCGGTTTGTAGTCAGCGGCAGTTCCAATTCGAAGTTCAATAGGAATTAGCGACGCCAGGTTGAGCCAGCTATTGGTTATGTTATTGGCATCGCCCAGGTAGGCTATGACATATCTGTCTTTAGGCTTTTTGTTCTCGAGGACGGTATAGTAATCACCTAATACCTGGCAGGGGTGCACCAAATCTGTCAATCCGTTGATGACGGGAACCGAGGCGTATTTAGCCAGTTCTTCGACATCTGATTGTTTGTAAGTGCGAATCATTATCAGAGAAACGTATCGGGAAAGAACTCTGGCCACGTCGGCGATTGATTCCCTTTGACCCAGTTTGATTTCGGCATCGGTTATGTAAATCGGATTCCCCCCCAGTTCAAAAATGCCGACCTCAAAGGATACCCTCGTACGAAGCGATTCTTTGGTGAAAATGCAGACTGCCGATTTCCCTAAAAGGGGTTTCGGAGCAATTTGTTTGGACTTCATCCTCTTGGTCAAGTCATAGATTTCGTGGATTTCATCACGAGTTAGGTCAATAATCTGGCAAAGCGAACGGGCCATGGCTCCTCCAAACAGAGAACACACTGTTACTAAACCGACAAAGTCCGTTGAATAAAAAGGCCGACGGCGGCCTTGTCAAGGGCAACTGCAGAGACGATATTACGTAAATATTATTAAGGAGTTAATGGTCTCAAAAAATGAACAAATCTACCGCAATTATTGGAAGCTTTCTTATCTTGTTGGGCTTGTTCTTTTTGCTTCAAAGTCTGGGTTTAATCTGGTTTGATTTTGGAGACTTGTTAAGTGTTTTATTCCCACTGGCAATAATTGCGGCAGGGCTGTGGATGATCAGCCGGCGGAAAAGAACAGGACAACCTCAATCCGGCATCTCTTATTCTGCTACTTTTACCGCAAACACTGCCCCCACACCGGATCAGACCAGTTTTGACCCGTCGAGTCTGGCACAAAATCAGGCAGAATTTGGCGGAATGCCTTCACCCCCGTCACGTCAGACGGCGGAGGAAATGGCCAAAGAGACCCCAACAACGCAATCGAGTGGAAAAATCAGGTTTCATAAGATGCTGGGCGATATGTTCATAGATTGCGAAGGCTTCAATCTCAATAATGTCGAAGTGTCGGCGGGCGTGGGCGATGTAGAGATTAAGATTTCAGGCGGAGTTCTTTCGAAGGGCTTGAACCGGATGATTGTTTCCGGATTTATTGGAGACATCCGGATTTTTGTCCCCCGGGATTTTGCATTTTTCGCCCATTGCTCTAATTTTGTTGGTGACGTTGAAGTCAGCGGCAAGCGAGCGTCAGGATTCGGCAACACCGTTGAGCACCAATCACCGAATTATGACAGGGCCGAGTCGAAGCTATACATAGCTTCTAATAGTTTTATCGGTGACATGAAGATTTACCAGGTCTGATTCGGTCGGCTCAAAATTCCAATTATAGAATATACTTACTCAAATCTTCGTTGGCGATAATCTCCGCCAATGTGCTTTCGACCAATTTGGGAGTTATGGTCACTTTCTTTTTGGATTTGGGGGGTTCAAAAAGAATATCCTGAAGAAGCGTAGTCAGAACTGTATGTAATCTTCTGGCGCCGATATTTTCCGATGCGTTATTCACCTTCTCCGCAAATTCGGCAATCTTTTTTATGGCATCATCGGAAAATACCAACTCCACCCCTTCGGACTGAAGCAACGCCTGGTACTGTTTCACTAATGACGCTTTGGGTTCAGTCAGTATTCTTTCAAAATCTCTGGCTGTCAGGGAATCAAGTTCCACTCTAATGGGAAATCTACCCTGAAGTTCTGGAATTAAATCAGACGGACTGGTGGAATGAAAAGCGCCGGCGGCAATAAAAAGTATGTGGTCGGTCTGCACCATCCCGTACTTGGTGTTAACGCTGGAGCCTTCAACAATCGGAAGAATATCTCTTTGAACGCCCTCGCGGCTGACATCGGGGCCGGTCTTACCGTCACTGCCGACAATCTTGTCAATTTCATCGACGAAGATAATTCCGTTTTCCTGCGCCCGGTCAAGCGCTTCCGGAATTACCTCATCCATATTGACCAATTTGTTTAGTTCTTCGTTGACAATGTGGCGCCGAGCTTCCTTAATGGGCAACTTGCGTCTTTTGGTCTTGCGCGGCATCATTCCCGAGAACATCTCCTGAAAATTAACTCCCAACTCCTCCATCCCCATCGGTGAGAATATTTCGATAACCGGAAACTGCGATTGCGGGCTATCAATTTCCACTTCGCGCTCATCAAGTTTTCCTTCCAAAAGGCGGCTTTTGAGTTTTTCGCGGGTGCGTTCATAAGTGTCCGTTTGCAGTGCATCCGGCGGCTGTGCCTCAATTGCCAGCCGTTTGGGCGGCGGGAGCATTAAATCCAGAATTCGCTCAATGGCGTTCTCTTCGGCTTTCTCTTTTAATCCCGAAGATTTTTCCAGTTTCACCATGTTGACCGAGATATCAATCAAATCACGCACCATTGATTCAACATCCCGCCCGACATAGCCGACTTCAGTAAACTTCGAGGCTTCCACTTTCAAAAACGGCGCATGAGCTAAATCTGCCAGTCGGCGGGCAATTTCTGTTTTGCCGACACCGGTGGGGCCGATCATTATGATGTTGTTGGGCATTATTTCCTGCCGGATATCTTCGGGAGCGTTGCGACGCCGCCAGCGATTGCGCAAGGCTATGGCCACCGATTTTTTGGCCTTGTCCTGCCCGATGACGTGCTTATCCAGATGGGCCACAATTTCCCTGGGAGTCAGATAAGTATTGTTCACTTAATCGTCTTTACAACTATTTCACTATTGGTAAAAACACAGATTTCTGCGGCGACTTTGAGCGATTCAACCGCAATCTTCTCGGCAGTAAATTTGGAATTGAATTTTTTCAGCGCCCTAGCGGCCGCCAGTGCATAAGAACCGCCCGAGCCAATGGCAATAATGCCGTCATCGGGCTCAATCACATCGCCATTGCCGCTGACCAGAAAAATATTTTTTTTGTCGGTGACGGCAATTACCGCATCAAGCTTTTGCAGCATTTTATTGGTGCGCCATTCTTTGGCCAATTCCACCGTCGCCCGGGGCAAATTGCCGGAATATTCATCAATCTTCTTTTCTAATAATTCATACAAAGCTAACGCATCCGCAGCACCGCCGGCAAAACCTGACAAAATGCGGTCGTTGTTCATTAACCTGATTTTGGTCGCTTTGGTTTTCAGAATAGTGTCGTTAAATGAAACCTGTCCGTCGCCGGCCATGGCAGCTTGTCCGTTATGGATAAGTCCGATAATGGTAGTAGAGCGTCTGGTTATTTGGTCATTCATTTTTCAAATCCTGAACGCGGGTGCGAGGCTTGGTATTGTTTTTTCATCGATTCGGCGGTGACATGTGTGTATTTTTGGGTGGTCGATAAAGAGGCATGTCCCAGGATTTCCTTTATCAGCATTAAATCAGCTCCGTTCTCCAAAAGATGAGTGGCAAATGTATGCCGAAGCGTATGAGGTGTAAAGCTCATTCCGTGCTTTTGAGCGAAAGAATTAACTAATCGATTTACGGAGCGCACCGTTAGCTTATGTCCGCTTTTGTTCAAAAACATCTCCGGAGCAGTTTCCTTTTTTTCTTTAAGAAACTTCTCTCTGGAAGTCAAATATGCTTTGACATCACCGGCTGTGTTATCGCCTATTGGCACGACTCTTTCTTTATTACCCTTACCTATTACTGTTATTAGTCCGGAAGCAAAATCTAAATCTTTCAATTTTAGTTCCGCCAATTCAGTTCGCCGCAAACCAGTGGAATACAGGAGTGCCAGAATAACAAAGTCACGATGATGAAGATACTTAACTTTTGACGCATCAGAATTCGCGTCATTAAAAATCTTTTCAGTTTCTTTTTGAGTCAAAAACTCCGGGATCGTTGATTTGTATTTCATGTTGGGTAATTCAAAAATAAAATCCTTGAATCCACGCTTGCCGGTAAGAAATCTTTGAAATCCAGACAAGGCTGACAAAAATCGAGCCAAGGAACGATTCGAAATTCCTTTTTCAGAACGCTGTCTTAAAAAAAGGCGCAGTAGTAACGGATCGTTGGGTCGCATTTGCGGACTTTCCAGATTTTGCTTTTCCAGAAAAGCCATCCACGGCTGCAAATCGCGCCGATAAGATTCGACAGTATTTTTTGAAAATCGCCTGCCGGTTTCGAGAATTTTGAAATATTGAGATAGCGCTTTTTGAAGCATAATGCTTCAAAGTATTGATTGTAAGAAGTCAGGTCAATTCAATAAAAAAGTACCCGGCTTATAGCTAGCTATGTGGCAACTGAATTCGGTTCGCCGGTATGGCTCACCTTTTCGTGTTTGCACTCCGGACAGCGCAAGTAATCACCTTTAGCTTTGGAAGTCTTTGAAACCATGAACGGATGATTACAAACGGGACAGGGTTCGCTCACCGGTTTGTCCCAAGAGGCAAAATCGCATTTGGGGTATTTGGAGCAGCCGTAAAAGAGCCGTCGACTGCGCGTTTGTTTTTCGACAATTTGCCCATGGCAATTTGGTCTGGGGCATTTAATCCCGATAGTCAACGCCTTTGTAGTCTTGCAGTCCGGATAAGCCGAGCAGGCCAAAAATCGTCCAAAGCGGCCAGTCTTGATGACCATAGGCGAACTGCACTTTTCGCACTTTTCATTCGATTTCACCTGGGCAGCTTCCTCGGGCAGCGGACGAGTGGACTTACACTCGGGGTAAGTTGAACAAGCTAGAAACCGGCCATTGCGGCCCCAGCGAATTATCATGGGTGAGCCGCATTTTTCACATTTTATGTCGGTTTCTTCGGTCAGTGATTCTTTGATGGCTTTGGTCTTTTTCTTGAGCGAATCAATAGTTTTCTTAAACGGTCTGTAAAAATCACCAACCACCTTAACCCAGTCGTCGGTGCCATCTTCCACCAAATCCAGCTCTTTTTCCATCTCGGCGGTAAACTTGACGTCAAAAATCTCGGGCAAGCTTTCAACCAAAATCCTGTTTACCGTTGTGCCCAAATCAGTTGGGAACAATTTGCGTTCTTTGGCATCAACATATTTGCGGTCTTTAATAGTTGAAATAATCGATGCGTAAGTCGAGGGCCGCCCAATACCATCCGCTTCCATGCGCTTGACCAGCATCGCTTCGGAATATCTGGCGGGTGGTTTGGTGAATGACTGATTGGGAGTCAGCTTTCGCAGGTCTAGCTTCTCGTTATCTTTCAACGCCGGCAGAGACTTGTCCCCATTTTCACCGGTTCCGTTTTCATCCGGCTCTTTGGATTCATGATACACTTTTAGAAATCCGTCGAACTTGATGCGCTGAGCGGTGGCTCGGAACTGGAACCGGCCGGCATCAATTGAAATAGTCTCCACATCGTATTTGGCCGGGTTCATTTGCGACGCCACAAATCTCTTCCAGATCAAATCATAGAGCTTTAGTTCCTGCGCAGTAAGATGTCTTTTGGCTTTATCAGGAGTCAAATCAACATTTGTCGGTCTAATCGCTTCGTGCGCGTCCTGGGCGCCTTTACGGCTGCCATAGAAATTTGGTTTGGCCGGTAAATAATCCTTGCCGAATTCTTTTCCAATAAATCCCCGCACTGCATCGATTGCCACATTAGAAACACGAGTGGAATCGGTACGCATGTAGGTAATCAAGCCGACCGGGCCTTCATTCCCGATCTCAACACCTTCATAAAGTTTTTGGGCAATACCCATGGTTTGCTTGGGTGAAAAGCTGTAAACTTTAGAGGCTTCCTGCTGAAGGGTCGAAGTTATAAAAGGCGCATAAGGATTGCGGGTTCTTTGTGAATCTTCTACTTCAGAGACGACATATTTCTGACCGTTTAATTCATTTAAATAGGTTTTGACTTCTTTTTCACTGGAGATGACAATTTTGTTTTTCCCTTCATCAGTGGGAGTCGAAACAGTCTTGTCTTCAATTTTATAAAGCCGCGCCTCAAATTCTTCTTTTTTCGATGTAGCCAATGTGGCAATAATCTGCCAGTATTCTTCCGCCTTAAAAGCGTTGATTTCTTCTTCGCGCTCGCAAATTAAACGCAGAGCCACCGATTGCACGCGCCCCGCCGAGAGATTGCGCGCGACCGTCTTCCACAAAAACGGCGAAACTATGTAGCCGACCAGACGGTCGAGCACTCGCCGCGCCTGCTGGGCATTGACTTTATTCATGTCAATTTTGCCCGGATGCTTCATTGCCTCCAGCACGGCCGATTTGGTTATTTCGTTAAATGATATACGATGGATTTTCAGCTTACCGTTACTTTTGATGGAGTTGGCTACATGCCAGGCGATAGCTTCACCTTCCCGATCCGGGTCGGGCGCCAAAAATATGTGTTCAGCCTTTTTAGCGGCCTTCTTTATCTCATTAATGATTTTCTCTTTTCCCTTTTCCTTAATGACCACATATTCGGGCTCGAAACCGTTTTCAACGTCTATACCCAGCTTGGATTTGGGCAGATCAATAATGTGGCCGACCGTGGCCATAATGTCGAAGTCTTTCCCCAAAAACTTAGACAGTGTCTTAGTTTTAGCCGGTGACTCAACGATGACGAGATTCTTGGCCATTTGCTTCCTTTATTTAACGGATTCGGAAAAGTATACCTTATTACATCGAATCCGTGCGCTCAAACTTAACCTTGCCGTCCAAAACTTCTTTTAAGGCCTTCATGGTAATCTTTCTGGAATCGATATCGATGGACGGGTCCTGCTCCATCAACTCCAGTTGGCGTAACCGTTTAGTATTTAAAAAACGGGCATGCTGGGCCGCGACTATCACGGCTTCGTAACGATTTAACCCCAGTTTTTCCAAAGATTCAATTGACGGTCTGTTCATCATAATAAGTTCTCCTGTAAAGCAACATTAGTTAACCAATTATCTTTTCTATTTGTTCCTTCTTAATATTTTCCGTGCGACAGGGATGAGCCGTTATAATGGCTAAAACTTCCTCCACCGCCCGCTGTAAGTCTTTATTGATAACAGTGTAAGGGAATTTTTCGTATTCTCTCATCTCTTTTTTTGCATTCTCAAAACGAATTTGCAATTGCTCTTTGGTTTCGGTGCCGCGTCGGCGAAGTCGTTTCCGCAATTCTTTTATCGATGGCGGCAATACAAAAACCGAAATCGCATCCGGGTAATTCATTCTGATAGCCGCCGCACCCTGAACATCTACATCCAATATCATGACTCCGCCCCTTCTGATCACTTCATCGAGGGGTTTTCGGGGAGTACCGTACTTATACAAATGTACCTTAAAATGTTCGGCGAAAAAATCTTCACTCACTTTCCTGTCGAATTCCTTTTCTGTCACAAAAAAGTATTCGCGTCCTTTTTTTTCTCCGTTTCGTTTTTGGCGAGTAGTATATGAAATCGAGAACTTCCAACCTTGTTTAAGACGTTTCCCGCTTAATAATACATTGCAAATCGAAGTCTTTCCCCCGCCTGAAGGCGACGAAATAATGACTATTTTCCCGGGTTTTTCAATTTTTGATGCAGAATTACTCGACATTCTGCACCTGCTCACGGAGTTTCTCGATCTCTTCTTTGATTTCCAAAGAAGCTTTGGCGATATTCAATTCCGAAGTCTTCGAAGCAATAGTATTGGCTTCACGGTTCATTTCCTGAAGCAGGAAATTCAATTTCTTGCCGACCGGTTCTTTTAACTTAAATGAGTTCTGAAATTGTTCGATATGGCTGGAAAAGCGGGTGCATTCTTCGGTAATGTCCGATTTTTCCGCATAAATAGCGATTTCCTGCTCAAGGCGGTTCTGGTCAATCGCCGATGACTGGAGCACGTCCTGAATCCGTTTGGTCAGTTTTTCCCTTATCTTTTCGACCACAGTGCCGCTTTCAGCTTGAACCTGACCTAACAACTTCCCAATAAAGCTGACCCGTTTAGCCATATCATGGGCTAAAACGGCCCCTTCCTTGCCTCTCATTAGGGCCATCTGTGTAAGAGCCTTGTCTGCAGCTTTTTCCACAATCGGCCAGATCTTCTTTTCGTCAATTGACTCTTGGGACGATCCTGAAATTTCCGGAAAAGCCAGTAAATCGCTCATTTGCACCTGTCCGGGAATTTTCAGTTTCTTCTGAATGGCAGTCAGTTGGCCATAGTAAGCCTTGAAAGCGTCTAAATTAATGTTGTACTTGGCAGCCCCTGAACCGATTTCATCATATCCAATGTAGAGGCTGACCTTTCCCCGGCTGACCCGTTCCCCGACCATTTCACGAAGCTGGGCCTCCAGTGAAGAAAGCTGTCTGGGCAGCTTTACAGACAGTTCCAGAAAGCGGTTATTAAAACTGGTAACCTCGGCCACACAGCGAACTGTTTTTGCGCTTACTTCAGCCTTACCAAATCCGGTCATTGAATTCATAGTTTATTCCAAGAGTCTAAAATAAATGAAGGCCGAAAAAAAACGGTTAAGGCAGCTTTGTCAACCGATATTGCTGTCCGAAACCGCAAGTTTTCGAGAATTCTTACTAATATTGGTTATTTTCTGCAGAATTGCAATAGTGATGATTGCTATGAAAACAAATAATTGACAGAGACTTGATGCGAATTAATGCAAATGAGTAACTAATTTAACGATAAGAGGAATAACCAGCCGGGTGCGATTTATCGCCTTCACCGCTTCAGTAGAATCGATGTCACTGCCATATATCAAGCGAAGCACAAATTTGTCTTTTTGAATATGGAAAGTGGAAATGTATTCGTTCGGAGCCGATTTGCTGCTTTCAACCGCTTTTTGAACTGACGCCCCATCTGTAAAATCATATTCTTCTTCAGATTCGGCGATTTTGAGATGCCAGGGTGTAGTTGGGCTAATTTCCTTATTTACGAATTTGGCGTTGGTATTATCCGTGGCATTTGCCATGGGAATTAGGTTGCCTGTTTCGAAACCATACCAGGCAGCCTGACCAGCTGAACTTAACTTCAATAGGGCATTTAAGATACCCTGCCAGTCGTTGGTTGTATCAAGAGCATTTAGTTTCTTGATAAATTCTGTCAACGATTCATCACTGGCCGACTCTTTTTTGACTCTTTGTGGAATTGTTTGAGTACTAAGAATCAGTTGAAAATTCACGGGGTTGCCGCCGCTGAAATTCAAAAACATCGTGGCTGAAACACAGATGGGCTGTTTATTTTTATTTATCAGCGTTAATGGTGCACAATCATAAACTGCTTCATAATGGCTGCGTCCCGTCATCAAGCGAGTGATTAATTCACGGCTCGATGGTTCCAAAATCCCTGCCACCGGCTTGCCTAAAAGTTCTTCGTAGGAATAGCCGGTAAGTGCCAGAAACTCCTCATCAATAAAAGCGAATCGCGCCTTTAAATCGATTTTGCAGACTGCACATCGCTGGAGAACATTTACTTCTTTTGACACGACACCACTCATAATAACTTCAATTCGACCTTACACTTTCTCAAGTTTTTCAGATGACCGACAAAACTAGACTTCAAGCCAGTTCAGAAAAACACTCCGCCCGGTTTCGTTAAAATGATATGGCGGCCATCCCGGATAATTATTGTATCGGCCGAAATGGCTAATTTTTTGACTTTTTTTGGATAATTACCAGAAATCGAACTCAGAATACGCTTGTTCGGACCTATTAATTCTTTTTCGTGCTACTTTTTGAATTTGTCTTGCAGAAGCTTCCCAATTCCATCCGATAGATTCTGACCCAAACTCTTCCCCAGTGCCTCGGTATCAATGCCATATTTCGGGTCGTCAACAGTTCCACCTATTATCAGCGGCAACCGCAATCTTTCGACACTGTTATTTGTGAGGAAGCCGGCCAAATTACCGAGCAAATCACTTTTTAGTAGAAAGTTAGACACTTTTTTAGTGTTCTCGTTGGAAAGAAGTATAGATCCCTTATAATCCAAACCACCATTGAAATCGTAAAGTCCGCCTATTTCAATATCTCCGACGGTCCCTAACGAAGTTTTCAGATTGTCCAGACCAACCTTGCCGTCTTTGACTGTCAGTTTGGTGACTAGGCTTTTGATAACCTGTTCCTGATCAAATTTCAATGACAGCGATGAGGCAATGGCGTTAATTGCCTGGTATGAATTCCCCGAAGTTACCAGCTTTCCTTTGTTCATTTGGGCCAGGCCATCCATAGTCAGCGAACTCACAAATTCATTGCGATTCCATCCACTGGCGTTGTAGGTACCGTTGACATCAATTTTACCGAATATAAAACCGCCAAATTTGGAGAATCTCTTAACAAAATCGTCAGCTTCGACATCGGAGGCTTTGAATTCACCAGTGTACTTGGGGCTGGCGAAGTCATTTAAGTCAATAGTCGTTTCTCCAGTCACTTTGCCGGAATAGACATTTCCAGTGACATCGTAGCAGTCCATTTTGCGATCCTGAACCCGGAAGTTCCCCTTGATGTTAGAGAACTCAATTTTGCTGTAAATCAGAGTGTCGATTGAAAAGCTGCCAGTGCCGTTCATGTCAGGTATGACCAGAGATGGTTCGACTGTCGCTGCCACTTGTTCTGTAACTGCTTCGGAACCGGGAACGGCTTCGGGAAACATCTTGTCAACATCGAAGCGCTTGGAAGTTACTTTCAATTCAAAAAGCGGCTTTAAAGGCTCACCTTTAGTGACTCCTAAGTAAGTTAGAAAATATGGTACAGGCCGAACTATTTTCCCCTTCATGGAGACATCGCTGGACACGAACTGCACCTTCATTGAATCGACTCTGAATGTATCAGCCACCACGGTGAAATTGGCCGTCAGATTCTCGATCGGCTCCGGCAAAAGTGTATCTTTCAAAGAAGCATTACTGATCGACATCGCGCCGTGGGGTTTCAAATCAGAAAGGTTTACCGGGCTGCCGCTGATTTTCATATTGAAATCCACTGTACCGGTCATTTGACCGCCGCGCTTTTCAGCCAGGTAAGTATTAAGCACGCCCAAATCAGTACGGCCGCTTATATCACCGGTAATTAATGGTCTTTTCATCTTTGGCCGTCCGGCAGAATCTGCCAGGTAGAAGTTCAATACGTGTTCAAATCGTCCTTCAAAATTGACACTGGCCGATTTACTTTTGGCGGAAATTTTACGGACATTGGCAACTTCGTTGTCGAAATACAAGTCCATTGTAAGTGACTCTATTGGTTCCGGCAAATACCTGGCGTTGAATTTTCCACCCGCCATGCTGAAATTGCCAGAGTATCTGAGGTTTTTCTTATCTTTCAGCAGTCCGGAAAATCTTACGTCAATACTAGCGTTTCCTGCAATTTCGATGTTACCTTTTTTTGCAAACAAGGGCTGTAAAACTGCCAGATCGGTCGAGCCGGTAATATCTCCATTTATAAATGGATCATTAAAATTATTCAGGACCAGGTGACCCTTGAAGGGCTGTCCATTGAATGTCCCGCCCTCGATATTGACCCGCACATTATCCGGCTTGAAATCAACCAGTGCCTGCTTAAATTTAAGATCTCCTTTGATGGCGCCATTGTTCAAACTGACATCGGTTAAATTGATGGTTCCGGAGTAATAAAGCGGGTCATCTTTTCTTTTGTCATATTCGACGTCCACGTCTACATTGAATTTGCCGTTAATTGAATATTCTTTCAGTAATTTCCGTTTGTTGACCGGCAAGAGCGGCAGCACTTGTTCTGCCAGAATCTGCTCGCCTTTGACACTGACACGGCCGTTTATGGCCTTATTAAAATCCAGCAGCTCTCCCTCGATTTGCAGACTAATATCATTAACATCAATATGCGATTGTTTCATCGAGAGGCGTTCGTTGGCCATGTCCAGCTCGGCAGTGTAGTCCATGTCAATGGCGTAACGCGGCCAGGTTTCGCTGCCGCTGTAAATTAGACTGTCGATATTCAGATTTCCAGTAGATTGGTAAACATTTGACTGCGGGTTTTCGAGGGTGCTCTGGAAATAAAGCCCGGCCAAATGAATCTTCATTTTACTGGAATCATCTTTGTAATCAAGCAGTCCATGATTTATTTCAAATCGCTCAAATGAAATGGCTGCGGCCGCCGGAGCGGTTTCGGGTGGAATGTTGTCAGGTATGGCTTGTGTCAGCGCCGTGTCTTGGGGTACAAAAGTGTAATTATTTTTCCCATCAGCGAGTTTATGCATTGTGATTTGCGGATTATTCAGGATAAACCGGTCAATCCGAAATTCTCCAGACAAAAGCGGCCAGAACTGCATCTTGGCATCGACATTATCAGCCTGCAAAAAATAATCTTCTTTAAATTCTTCGGGGTTGGCAATGGTGACTTCAACTAATTGGAGTCCCAACCCGCCCCAAACTGAAATATCAATATTCTCAATAGTGACTTCGCGGCCCAGATATTCTTCGGCTTTTTCGATAGCATAGCCCTTGGCCTTTTCTACCGGGAAAAACAATTTAAAAGCAATTACAATGAGGAGAATCAAACCGACAAAAATGCCCGAAATCCAGAGGAGAATTTTGAGAAGCTTCTTCATTATATATTTTTATACGGCTGCCATTAATTTTCGACCATGATTTTAATCGAAAGAACTCCGCTAATCAACTACAACAGAATAATTTAACTAAAAAAATGACGCCTAAAATTCCACCGACTCGCCCGGTTTTAAGATTACTACCTGGGCCAATTTGACCTTTTTAGCAAACTCTTTGGGGTCCTGGTTGATTTCAGGGAAAGTGTTGTAATGAATGGGCACTACTTTTTTGGGGTTAAGAAATTCGACGGCCTTGGCGGCATCATCAATTCCCATCGTAAAATTATCGCCTATGGGTAAAAACGCTATGTCAATCTGGTTCATTTCTCCAATGAGCTTCATATCATAGAAAAGAGCTGTGTCACCGGAGTGGTAGAGCGTCTTTCCGCCAATCGTTATCAATAATCCGGCAGGTGGCCCGGTATAAACGCTGGCATCATCGCCATAGCCGCCGCCGTGATGGGCGATAGTAATCTTTACACGGCCAAAATCAAAGTTGTGTGCCCCGCCAATATTCATCGGGTGGATTTCAGCTCCCAGTTTGGCACAAAGCATAGCCAGTTCATAATTGGCAATGACAGTGGCCTTATTTCGTTTGGCAATGGCAATAGTATCGCCAAAATGATCACCATGGCCATGTGTTAATAAAATAAAATCAACTTTTATGTCTTCCTGCTTGACAGCTGCAATGGAATTGCCTGTCAGAAAAGGATCTATAATGAGATTATTTTTGCCGTCAGTAATAGTAACGCAGGCGTGGCCTAAGAATCTTGCTGTGGGCACAGTTCTCCTCCTGTAATCAGCAATTCAGGTCCCAAATAATAATTAACTAAGAAGTAAAATTAAAGACAAGTGATTGCATTAGGCAATAATTCCGCCGCCCAGAACAGCATCCCCGTTATAAAACACGACAGATTGGCCGGCGGTTATAGCTCTCTGCTTGTCAAAAAACTCAACCTGGACGCGATTCTTGGCAAGTGGCGTAACTTTCCCAGCCGAAGGTTTGTGTAGGTAGCGAATCTTGATTTCAGCGTCGAAAGTACCACTGTCGGGGCTCCCTCCAATCCAGTTGACCTGGTTGGCTTGAAAGCCGGAAGTGAACAGAGCGTCATTTTCGCCCACAATTACGCGGTTTGTTTTGGTATCCAGTTCTTGAACATATAGTGGAGTGGGATGAGATATTCCCAACCCCTTACGCTGGCCGATGGTAAAATGAGCAATGCCGTCGTGTTTGCCCAGGACAATTCCGTTTTCGTGGACAATTTCGCCGGGTTCAAACTCGTTTCCCCTTTTTTCATTCCATTCGTCCAGAAAACGGCGGTAATTGTTGTCGGTCACAAAACAAATCTCGCGTGATTCCGGTTTGTGGGCGGTTCTTAAATTATATTTTTGAGCAATCTGGCGAACTTCGGTTTTTTTCATCTCACCTAATGGCATCAATGTTTTTGAAAGAGCTTCCTGTGACACACCCCACAAAACGTAAGATTGGTCACGGGTGCCATCAACTCCTTTACGAATATGCCAGCGGCCATTGCCGTTTTTTTCAATAATGGCATAGTGACCGGTAGCCATATAATCACAACCCAGCTGTTCGGCCTTGCGCAAAAACTCGTTCCATTTAACATCGGAGTTGCATTTGACACACGGGTTGGGAGTGCGGCCGACATTATACTCGCTGACAAAATTATCTATGACGGTGCTTCGAAACTCCCGGGACAAATTCAGCACATAAAAAGGTGCCTCGATACTGTCGCAGACCAAACGGCAGTCGGTGATGGAATCAATCGTGCAGCAGCGGCCGTCTTTGTAAATATCGCCGCCAACATCGACAAAATCCCATAACTTCATATGGGCGCCGACAACATCGTACCCCCGTTCTTTTAAGAGTAGGGCGGCCACGGAAGAATCAACCCCTCCGGACATAGCGACTAACACTTTTTGTGCCATATTTTAGCCAAACACAAAGATCGTCGAAGAAATCTGCTTAATTCAAAGAATGAACTTAGGTGCGTTCATAAACCGGCGACATTGAGCGCAGCCGCTCTATTATGGGCGGAAGTTTCTCAAATACGTAATCAAGCTGCTCCTTGGTGGTGCTGCGCCCCATCGAAAAGCGAATGGCTCCCTGTGCCTCGACTTTAGGTTTCCCCATCGCAATTAGAACATGAGAAGGCTCTGTGGCCCCCGAGGTGCAGGCCGAACCGGAAGAGCAGGCGATTCCTTCCAGATCTAACGAGAGCAGGATTGACTCCCCTTCAATTCCCACAAATGACAAGTTCACTGTCTGGGGAATGCGCTTCGTGCGCGGTCCATTTAGTACAACGTCGGGAATTGCATCAACTACTTTCTCAATGAAATAATCCGACAATTCAGTGAGATTTCGGTGGTCTTCATTCATTCGGCGACCGGCAATTTCCAATGCTTTGGCAAATCCCACTGTACCAGCTACATTTTCAGTTCCCGGGCGGCGTTTTTTCTCGTGCGAGCCGCCATAAAAGAGCGGAGCAATTTTCACACCTTGTCTGATAAATAGCGCACCAATTCCTTTTGGGCCATATATTTTATGTGCTGTAAGTGACAGCATATCAACTTTGAGTTTTTTGACATCGACCGAAATCTTGCCGACCGACTGGACCGCATCAGTGTGAAAGAGGACTCCCTTCGAACGAGCGGCATCAGCCAGCGCCTCAATATCCTGAATCGTTCCGGTCTCATTATTGGCCAGCATGACGGATACAATTGCAGTCTTGTCTTTAATAAGTCTGTTTAATTCTTCTGCAGAGCTAAATCCTTCCGAATTGACCGGCAATTTGTCCAATAACCAATTCTCTTTTTCGTGCAAGTGTTCAGCCGGTTCAAATACTGCATGGTGTTCAGTGGCACCAACAATTAAATGATTTCTTCTGCTTTTGAGCTGATAAGCAGTCCCTAAAATGGCAATGTTATCAGATTCGGTGCCACCTGAAGTGAAATACAACTCGGATGGTTCGCTATTGATAAAGGCGGCTATTTGCTCTCGGGCGTTTTCCAGAGCTACTTTGGAATCACGGCCAAAACTGTGCACCGAGCTGGCGTTGCCGAAAGTCTCTCCCAAATAAGGGAGCATGGCTTCAACCACTTCCGGTTCAACCGGCGTGGTGGCGTTATGATCGAGGTAAACTTGTTCCATAAATTGACTCTTCAGTATGATTTAGAACGCATACAATATAGTAAAGTGCCAGCGGGAATCAAAATCTATCCTTTTCGTCGGGATACGACGGGCATAGTCAATTCTGATAGGCCCGGCCGGGGAAATAAACTGAATACCGGTACCGTAACCGTAGGCCAAAGCATCAACCTTAACGTCATTCAAATGCCTGAACCCGTTACCCATGTCGAAAAACACCGATTGCCAAAGCGGAATCGACTTAAACAACTCCCGCAGAAGCGGCACATAGCTCAAGACCTGGAAAGTTCTCCAACGAAATTCCTGGTTGAACACCAAAGTATAAGTGGCGCCTTCGACTACGTTTGTTGTTGGGTTAATTGGGCCCAAGCTTTTCTCCGAAAAACCTCTAATGGTATTAGCGCCCCCGAGAAAAAGAGCTTCGTCGATGGGGACTATCTGGGTTTCGGCAAAAGCTTTAGCCCAGCCGATTCTGAATCTGGTGGCAGATACGAAATCTTTTTTGAGATGTTGGTAGGTTGACCAGGAGGCTTGTGCTTTGACAAAGTTCTCGTCTCCCCCCAGAAATCCGCCGAAATATTCGGAATTCAAGTCGATAAGAACTCCCCGCCTGGGTACAAACAAATCATCGCGGCTGTCCCTGCGAAAGGCTCCATAAATCTTCCGGCGCGCAGAGTTACCTTCTTCACGTCTCAAAGCCGCAGTGTCAGGCACGCCGCCAATGTTCACGAATTCATATTCAATTCCAAGCGTAGTTCTGATTTTGAGACCAAAGCGGCGGTTGGTTTCCGCCGAAGCCGCCCAGGATTCCCGGTTAAATTCCCGATTGGGGTCCTGAATTCTAGGTTGAAATTCACCAGTGAGAATCAATGGCATGCGCACGCTAAAAAGCCAGGGCTCGGTAAACCGAAGTCGGTAACGGTGCTCAATTAGTCCGGCATCCTGCCCCAACGTGAATGAATAATCAGCCAAAATTTCATATCGTCGTGAACCCAGAAAGTTTCTTTTGCCGAATCTTCCCGACAAATTCCATACCAGGTCTTTGTTTTCTGATTGTCCGGCGCCGGTGGTGACAGTTGTGTAATGCGGTTTGCGCTCGCGAACATTGAGCACAAAATCAGGATTAAGCCGGTTTTCAGCGCTGTTGTCCTGCTCAAAGCGAATGGTAGTGAAATAGCCTGATTCCAGAAGGCGAGTTTGTGATTCCAGAATATCATTGCGGCGATAGATCTTCCCCTTTTTGATCTTTAATTCCCGGCGCGCCGTGTAGACCGGGAAATTTTTGTTGCCTGAAATAGTGATTTCGCCAAAATGCACCAACGAATCAAAATTAATCGAAAATATAATGTCATCAAATTCAGTGGGACCCGGTGTGTCAAGCCTGTAATCAACTACGGCGTACGGAAAGCCTTCATTGGCCAGTAGAGTCTTCATGTCAAATACCGCGTTACGAACTTCAAAAACGTCAAGAAGCTTACCATATTTCATTCGATTGGCTATCTTCTGAAACTCCCAGCCAAACCGCGGTTCGTAGTTTCCGGACAAAGTCTTATTCCCAAATCTGTATTGCCTTCCCTCTATGAGACGGACTTCGACCGTTGCCAAAGAATCTTTTCCGGTTACTATGAATTCTTCGTACACTGAAATATCGAGATAGCCGTTTTTCAGATAGAGAAACTTAATTTCCAGAGTGTCCCGGCCGAATGTTTCACGCTGGACAAAAATCCGGCGGTCGCGCCGCAATGCTGACCAGAAGCCGTATGTCTTGGAGTACATTTGTTTTCGAATTTCACCATCGGAAAACTTCACGTTTCCATCGACAGTTATTTTGATAATTTGCGGTTTCGATCTGACCCAGCGCAAATATTCCCGTTCTTGGGCATGGCCAACGGAAAACGACAGGGTCAAAACTAAACAAATGTAGAGAAGGCTCCGGGCAAGCGACATTAAAACTCCCAGTGGAGTTTCAAGTTGACATGGTAGAGCTCTTCTTCGTCCCGGCGGCCTTCCAGCAAAAACTTCTTGTAAAGGCGGTATTCAAAACCAAGTTCCTGTCCCGAGGTGCTGCCTAAAGCCGAGCGGCCATAAAGGTAGAGATTGGGATCAAATGGCGAATAAAAACCGACGGTGAAGCGTGTTTTGGCAATATCAAATCCTCCTTCGTAAAAGCCGGGGTCGATTTCAAAAGTTTCTACACCCAGCTTGCGAAGCTGCCTGCTGCCAATTTGTGAAACCTGTGTAGCCACTAAACCCGACATCCTTTGTTCAAAAGTGCCAAATGTGGATGTTTCACTGGTGCTGTAGGAAGATCCGACAATTAGCGGCAAAATTTCCTCACCCGAAACTTCCGAATCTTCAGTCGGATTGATTTCCGGATAGTCAAGAGTTCCTGTTATGTGGATTCCCAGATTCCTCTGCACCGATGTCTGGTCTCCTTCAAAGTCCGAGGCAACATAACTGGTGATTCGGGTATACCCGACTAAATCAAGCCGCGGATTGAGACTGTCACCGCCTTCAAATGTGACTGTTCCGCCGGGCTCCAGTGTAAAAATCTTATCAAAGAGAAAACCTCGTCCACGGATGACTTCAATATCTCCAATAAAGCTGTAGCTTCCGTCATTTCTGATCACATTTATGAATCCGGTAAACTGGGCGTCGATATCATCGTTTTTAATCCAGTAGTTGGAAAGGATTTCTATATTCAGATTCAAATCCCAGGCACTCTGTTGTGAAAATGCCGCCATTATCGGGGAACCTTCATCTGGTGAGGCAAAATTGACTCCATACCGCATGGCGACCAGTGACAGATTACCGGAAACCAGAGGCGGCGTGTCTCCTTGGATATGCATTTCCCCTTCAATTGAACCTCGGATATCCGCCAGCTCATATGTGAAAGGGAATTCTCGAGGCAATGTGACATAAACGTCGTAATAAAGATTATCCAGCGCCTTGACAATTATTTCCCCTTCCAAAGTGGCCATTCGCCTGTGCAGTTTTTTCTTGCTGTCCCTGAAAGTATAAGCTTCGATATTATCAATTATGATGCTGTTATCCCTCATGACGACCGAGGCAGAATCGGCGTAGATAAATTGTTCAAGATCGAAGTACTTTAACCTCCCGTTTTTCAAATACGCCATGCCTTCAATGTGCGGGTCATTGGGGGTTCCGAAAATCTTGAAATCTGCCACAAAGTCGCCATCTAGCTGTTCAATCGTCGGCAACAAGGTCGTCACCAAATCAAATCTTTTATCAGCGGCTGAAACCGAAAGGTTCATGGGGTTGTCCAGGAGTCGCCGGACAGTTGATCCGGTAAATGACAGGTCAATGGGCACAGTGCCGCTGGCTGAGTAGCGCCCCTGCTGTGACAAAAGTACTAGGCTATCAATATTTAGTAATTGGTCGCGGTATTTTACATTAGTAGTGAGATTGCCCAGGAGGGCTTTGCGAAAGACCAACGAGTCAATGTTTAGTGAAAGAATGAAATCCGGACTCTGTATCAGGCCGAGTAATTCCGCCCTTCCGGAAACAATGCCGTCATATTCCTGCTCCATTTCAAAGAATTTCATCCACGGCGAGATTATGACGTTTTTGAGATTAAACTTCATGTGAAGAGATTCATCAAAACCCACCTGCCCTACCCCGCTTAACAGAACTTCTTTATGCCCCAGAGATGTCCTTTGAAAATCAAAGCCAATGGAATCAACTCCAATTTCAATTCTGCCGCGATTATAGAATTCTTGATTAAACAATATTAAATGCAGCGTATCCAGTTTTAACATCATGGGAGCGGCGCCGTAATCAAAAACTCCGCCCGCATCGACCGAAGCATACCCATTCTTCAATACTAATGAGTCTATCGAGACCAAATTGGAGTCCACGGTCAAAACGAAATAGCCAGTGTCAACCGGAATGTCCCACGCCGAGCCTTTTGACATGCTGAATTTGACCTGTCCCAATTTTCGGGTCAGGAATTTTTCAATGTCGGCGGCGGCGGTAAACTCACTTGAGAACAAGCCATATATCCAGACTGAATCGGATTCAAAATGAACCTGCAAATCAGGCTGCGAAGTCTTGCCGCTCAATCGTGCTTCGGCATAGCCGCGACCGGCTGGTTTGTCGATAAACAGTTTCCCCTGATATCGTTCCAGATTGTTCAATTGGGCGGCAACTTCAATATCAATGTTTTCCTCGTAAACAATCTTGCCACTAAAGCCAAAAATATTTTCGAAATATTCAATTATGAATGGATCAAAAAAGACAATGGAGTCTGTCGTAATTTGCATACTGCCGATGGCCGAATGCATGTGATAGCTGTTGAAAATCGACTCGTAAAACGCGGCATCGATATCCAGAGTCATTTGTTTGGTCCTGAATGATTTCCCTCGCATATAAACATCACCATTCAAGTCAGACTCGAAAGTGTCATCGATTAAACTGTTCAGATTGAATCCCGTCAGCGAACTGCGCAATTCGTAAGTTTCGGTATCCTGGCTGAAATCAATCTGACCTTTGCCGTCAATAGCGCAATTGTCGAGTATGGTGCCATACATTGTATCCAGATAGAGATGCTTTTCAGCGAAACGAAGCTCGGCGTGGAGATTTTTAAATTCGGCTATTTCCAGTTCGCCGGCCAAATCGACGGAACCTTTGAATCCCGCTCGGTCTACGTCAAAATTTCCGTTTATGTCCATTTGACCGGACAAGTCCAAACCAGCATAGCGGGAAATCTCGTTTATATCCAAATTATCTGCGGTAATTTTTACATTTCCGAGAAACTGTTTGATGTCAAACTGCCCGTTCAGTTTCAGGCGGCTGGCTCCGCGACCTACGCTCCAATCCTGAAATGAAATCACACCTGACGAGAAAGTCACTTTTCCGGAGCTGTGATCCAACTGTAGATTTTCGCGATTTGATTTTACCAAAAATCTTGCCAGATCTGCTGCATAAGTCTCGCCTTCTGCCTCCAGAGAGGCAGCCAGATCTATTTCTGTGAAATAGACAGTATCCCTAACTTTGGAAAGCGTGAAACTAGAAGATTTAATTTGGAAATCGTCAATGCTCCCTGCAAGTGCCGGAGATGCCCCGCCAAGGCCGTACCCTCCGGGAGCCAGCGGAGGGAAATACCAGCCGCCACTTTCTTTTTCAACGAGAAAGAATTTTGCGGAGTCAATCCTCACAAGGTCGAAATAATAGTTTCCTGAAAGCAAACCGCTTAAAGAATAATGCGCTTCCAATCGCGGTATTTCAGCCAACACTACGCTTTTGGCAGAATCTTTGTAGGTGACGATGACATTTCGAAGTATCACTCCATTGAGCAGGTCGCCCGCGATTTCTCCAATAGAAATATCGAGATTGTATCTTTTGCCAAAAGAAGTATCTATTTTGGATACTACAAAGCTTTCAATTCCGCCGGCATAAAAGATATATATGTATATCCCTGCAAATGTCAGAGCCAGAATACCCAATGAAATTAATAGGATTTTGATGAACTTATACATTTGCCTTCAATCGCTTCAAAAATGACAACGCGGTTTGATTATCCGCTCCGGCTACTTCGCCAGTGTCATTAATCACGGCTACCAGGATCTTTTCATTGACACCGACATTTAGCGCACCTCTAATATGAGAAAACAGTTGTTTGGGCCGGTCATCAATCATTAAACAAGCTACTATCGCCAATTCCCGTTCTTTAATTTGCAAATCCGGGCGGGATAAAACCTTTCCATATCCTTCTAAAATCATCCATTGAAATATTTCCGGCGAAAACAGGCACAGCCTGTTTTTTAGTTTATCAAAATTATCGGCATAGACCTTTCGACAAAGAGCAGTGCCCCTCTTAATCCACTCCTCAAATTGGCCTGGCGCCGGTTCCTTAACTCTCACCTGCCTGGCGAATTCCGGAAATGCCTCTTGAAAGCATTCGGCCGCAGTGAGCATACGAGGAAACCCCAAAAAAAGATACGATTGCAGCATTATCTCGTAGATAGCCTCGAGGGAGGCGCCAGATTGGTTCGCTTTAATTGCCGTTTCTTTGATGACATTCTCATCCCCAAAAGCGATTGAAGCTGAATAAAGCGCCAGATGTCTGGGAATTTTTTCAAAATCCGGCTGAAACCGGGAAAGTTCTTCCAAAAATCGCCTGGCTATGTGCTCGCCTTTCACACAAAGAAACTAAGCGATTCAAAAAAGGCTTTCAATCTTAATATCGGCTATTTGTTGTCGCCGATTCGCTGCTCGAGGCGCAGCATAGCTTTCTTGAGAGCCAGTAGTTCCTGCTGAATAGAGGCATCCGGGGTTTGAGGATAACCGTTTTCAAAAAGTCCGGTAATATGCAGATCTGAATTGACATTGGGCCTCTGACCAACGGAAACATTGGCTAAAAGGAGCTGGTTTTGACGGACCAACCCTAGTTGAACTATCGAACCGGGGCGGGCTTTTCTTATTTGGTATAAAAAATCAACTGCGGAGTATACTTCATCGCCATTAATACTGATGATCAAATCACCCCGCACCACCCTGGCAAAAGCCGCCGGGGATTGAGGCAACACCTCCGTTACTATGATGCTGTGGTCGATTAATCTATACGGGCGCTGATTACCTCCGGCAAGTATGTTGGGTGAACGCAATTCTATGGGCGGCGCAACTTCGATTTCACTGATCGTAACCCCCAAATATCCTGCTTGCCGGTCCCCGTAGATTCGCAAATACTCGACAATTCCGGGAAGTTCACTGGCGGGAACGGCCAGACCGGCTTCGGCCTGGGTACCTTCGCCAATTCCACCAGTAATAGCTCCGATAAGTTTTCCGGATAAATCAAAAATTCCGCCGCCGATCGATCCGGATGATATCGCTGCGGAGAACTGCAAAGACCCATCAGTTCTAGCGCCGGCACAAAATCCCAAAGACGGGCTGGCGTGAAGTCCGAACGAGTTGCCGACCGCCACCACCAACTGCCCGATACAACGGTAATTATCCATCGCTTCAACCGGACGCCCCACCGGCCGGTCTGTTTTCAAAAGCGCCAAACCTGTTTGATAGTCTACACCGACCAATCTGGCCGGGACTCTTTGACCATCAGCTATTACAAATATGTTTTCTCGATTTAAAACCGAAGATGCCGCCACCAGAATATGTCCTGCAGAATCAAATATCACCCCCGACGCAATCATGTTGAATATCCGCCCGTCAGACTTCGAAGAAGGCAGAGTTTGAGAGATTGATTTGGCTGCTTCAATGGTCACAACTGATCGTGACAAACGCGAAATCAAATTTAGCAGACTCGTTTCCAGCGGAACCAAAGAACTGTCTGCCGCAAATACGTTACCAGTATTTATTATGAGTATTGTAAAACAAAGGACTGATATTTTTGTCAGCCCCGGGGAAAGCTTTAGCATTTTAGTACGTTACTGCAGCCTCCTTGTTTGCGTTTGGATTGGCCGATTCAAATACTGTTATCACCGGCCGAATTCTATAGAAGCCATCCACATAGGGTACCGGTCGGGAAGAACGGGTGGATACGTTGACCGCGTTCCCCTGGTAGTAGCAATCAAACGGAAAAGCAAATGTCAACTGCTGCGAAATGCGGTTGATTCTGTCTGAACGAGCCAGTTGATCATCAAGAGTCCAGCCTTGGCGGAGCGTGCTGGTCAAATTGGGATTATTAACCGGCTGTGCCGTCAGGTAGGCATCATCAAGCTGAACTTCACCGGCTGCAAAACTTTCCAGCTGTATAATCTTATCCGGAGAATAATTAGTAATCACAACTGCCACCGCCAGGAACGCAGTCACCACTACCGGGATCACTCTTCGAAATAAAATTGATGGCGCCGGCTTGGGGAAATACGCTTTGGTGCGGGTCTCGGCAAACCGTTCATGGGCAATACGGTCCAAAAGACGGTTATTGAACCCTTCACTGACTCTGAATGTATTCAACTCCTGTTCGCCTTTCATAATTGAACGGTAATGCTGTTCCTCTGCGCGGCAGCCGCTGCAGGTGGCGAGGTGGTCGCTCACAGTCGTGAATCGACGTCCCGTCAGCTCATTATTACAAAAAGCTGACAGGCAGGAGCGTACCTTTTGACAGCGCATTCTGTTCCTCCAATCTCGGTTGAAGTTTATCACGTAACATCATTCTTGCTCTATTG